>Ga0134128_10000018_pt1 | contig 236908 bp, 195 predicted proteins | sample KB31754_FD_96462 | JGI IMG/M metagenome (GOLD analysis project Ga0134128, IMG submission 96462) | Terrestrial soil microbial communities with excess Nitrogen fertilizer from Kellogg Biological Station, Michigan, USA - KB3-175-4 | ecosystem: Environmental > Terrestrial > Soil > Unclassified ...
ACAACATTCGCAACATCCTTCTCGCGCCCAAAAGTAAGGATGTAAACACAAACCGTGAAAAGTTAACAGCCTTGGCTTCATTTTTCTGCTGCCATGTCGTCAAATGTCAACAGGCCCTAGGCGTGGCGACGCGTCGTAGTGGTGCTACGGCAAGGAGTCGCAACAACGGCATGCGACGCATACGGCACCTTCCCGAAGGGTTCAAGCCAGAATGCGCGCTGGCCGCGTTGCACGGCTTGCGAAGGCGCCAGCCTTCGCTTCGCCGCGCGCCTTGCCAGCCCGCATTCTGGCTTGAACGCATCTCCCAAATTAAATGTCAACAGGCCCTAGCCCTGCTCATTTTGAAACGGGTTCTAAGTAATATCGAGACAATATGTCCAATCAATTCCACAACGTGCTGATCGTTGTTGAAGGTCAGACGGCGCATCTTGGCCATTTCTCCCAACTGTGCCTGGCGCAGCGCGGTTTTTCGTTCAACGCCATCCTGCCGATGCCGCGCGAACTGGACTTTGAACTCAACAGCATGGTTGAAGACGCTTGCGATGCCATGTTTGGCCAGTGGCAGAATGTGGCGTCACGGCGCATGTTCAGGGAACATGCGGAGAAGCACGGCTTCCCGTTTCCTCTGGCGAGCCGCGAACAAGTCCTGGCCTGCATCAAAGAATTCGGTGAACACGGCGAGAAGATGTTCGCTCTGGGCGCACTTTTCCAGGCCAATCAGGCGCGCTTCGGCCACGGACACATGCACGCCTGGCGCAAGGCCAACTGGGGCATCGAATGTGATGTGGAAGAATTGATTGTCGATGCACAAGACGATTCCATTCACATCGCTTTCAGCCTGTGCGGTGCCATGCCGAAGAAGATATTGAGCCTGGTTTCGAAGACCCACAAGGACCTGGGCTTTTTGGTCTTCGACGTCAGCGAACGTGGCCGGAATGGAAAAAAATACCGCATCGCAAGCGGAAAAGAGCTGGAGAAGTTCGCTGTGGACGACAGGGAGGTCAGCGAGGCGATAATCGGTCTGCGCCAACGTTGCGGCATCGATTGGATCAACCGCATCTCAGGCAGAAGCGATGGCGACCGTTTCGTCGAAATAACAGATAGCGGTCGGGCGTTCTTCAAGGGCACGCAATACGCCTTGCGCTATGCTGTCAATCGGCTTGCGGCAGGCGAGCCGGTCGGGGAGACGATGGCACGCTTGCCTGGATTGCCGGCCGGCAGTGCCGACTTTCTCGCGTCTCTGATGACGAACGAATCGCTCGCACGGCGGATATGAGTTCAAGTTTTTCACCGGAGTAGCAATTCATCAATAAATAAACAATTTTTTTGCTTATATTCCTTCAAGGCCTACATTGGCGCCATCAAGGGAGACAATGATGAAACATGATCGCTGGTTGCTGATCACCTCATGCGCGGTAGGGTTGTTCGCCTCTATAGGCGCTTTGCTGCCTTGTCCGATCCTGCCGCCGCTGTTTGCCGATGGCCAGGTGAATGCCATCAACAGCTTTGCCGGCATTCCACCCAAGTTCCTGCTTTCAAGGAGCCTGACTTCCCACTTCAGGCCGCCTGCGCCGGCAATTCCTTGAGCTTGGGGATTGCGGTGAAGTACCAGGCAAACACAGCCAGCACGAGTGCCACGAGGCCGGCCAAGCCCAGTGCATACCGCAGGCCGAAGGATTCACCTACCCAGCCACCCAGCAAGGCACCCGGTGCGCCGGCCAGCAAGGTAAGCCAGCGCGTGATGGTAGTCATGCGGCCCAAAAGCGGCGCCGGCGTTATGGCCTGGCGCAATGCGTAAAAATTGACGGTGACGAACACCGCGCCGCAGCCGAAGGCAAGCAAGGTGAGCGGGTACATCATTTTTCCCGGCACATTCACAGGTGCCAGGGAAACCGTCATCCAGGCCAGGCCGCAGGCCAGCACGCCAAGCAGCAGGCAGGGGCCGGGACCGAACAGGCGGCTGATGCGGTTGCCCCAGAGGCTGGCGGCAATGGTGCCGATACCAAGACCGGTGTAACTCAGCCCGATCTGCTGTGCGCTCAGGCCCAGTTCGCGCGTGGCAAACAGGATGTGCACTACCAGTGCCACGCTGTAGCACAACTGCCACAAGCTGACGCACAAGGAGAGCACCAGCAGCAAGCGATGCCGGGCGACGAATTGCAAACCTTCCTTCAAATCGTGCCAGAACTGCGACGTTCGCTGCGGCATACTTTCCCGCACACGCATGCCGCCCAGGATGAACGCCGACGACAACATCAGCATGCCGTCGATCACGAGTGCCAATGGCGCGCCCAGCAAGCCGATCAGGCCGCCGGCCAGGCCGGGGCCGCAAACTTCGGCGGCCGATATGGCCAGGGAATTGCGCGCGTGGGCTTCAACCAGGCGCGAGCGCTCCACCACCTGTGTCAGCACTACCTGGGAGGCCGCGCCAGCCGTGGACTGAACGGTGCCGGCGGCAAAACCGACAAAATACATCCAATTCATCGACAACCAGCCGCACCCCCACACCAGGGGTACGCTCAACATGGCCAAGCCCATGGCCATCTCGCCCGCAATATATACGGGCAGCTTGCGCACGCGGTCCAGCCAGACCCCTGCGGGCAATGAGAACAACAAGAGCGGCAGGGTTTCGGCAAACGTCATGTAACCCATCTGCTGCGGCGTGGCGTGCAGCAGTAGTGCCGAAGTCAGTGGCAAAGCCAGCATCATGACCGAACCACCGAACGAACTGATGAGGATCGACAGCCACAACCTGCGATAAACCAGATCGCGCAGCAGATCGCCGGGCGGCAGGGCAAACCGCCGGCGCTGCGCCGGCGCGGCAGGGAGTGAAAGTCCGATCGGCTTCTCGTCCATCAAGCCACACCTTGCTCGGCCATCTCGGCGGCCCTTGTTGACAGCACGCGGCCTTCAAGCGAGCGCGACAAGGCCGCTCCCAGACCGGCGATGTGAGGCGCCTGCATCACCGAATAGTGGCCGCCGGACACGGCCACCACATCCAGGCGCTCGCCGGTGAAATCGCGCCAGCCCAGCGAAATGTCGCCGCTGCAATCGCCGGTCGCGGTGAAAAGCGTGATTGCCTTTGGCGTTGCAGGCACCACGGACGGAACATAGCGGCACAATGCGGCATAGATGGCATAGCGCACGCCCAGGTGGCGATGCAGCGTCGCCATGTCGGCACCGGGCGGGAACATGCCAGCCTGCTGGCAGGCGGCCAGCATGGCGTCGAGATCGGCGCCGGCGGCAGCAATGGCAAGCTGCTCCTGCGTGCGGGCGTCGAGCGTTTGCGCAGCCGCCGCCAGCGCATCGATCAAGTCCCGCGCCGAAGGCGCATCCGCAGTCGCATGCCGGTTGACGGCCGATTCGCGTTGGCTGTAGTGCGTGTCGATCATGCCGAGAAAGGAAACCGCTTCGCCGGCAGCTTCAAGCCGGCATGCCATTTCATAGGCGATAGTACCGCCGGCTGACCAGCCCGCCAGCCGGTAAGGGCCGCGCGGCTGGACATCGCGTATGGCTTGCAGGTAGCGCGCCGCCATATCGCCGACATCATGCAGAGGCGTTTCGCCAGGCAGGAAACCATCCGCTGCCAGGCCATACAGCGGCATGTCGGCAGGCAGGTAGGGCAGCAGGTCCCTTACATAACCGACCTCGCCCTCACCGGGATGGATCATGAACAAGGCGTCTTGCGAGCCGTGGCGGCGGATGGGCGCCAGATTGCTCACATTGCGCTCGCCGCCGGCATGGCGTGCCAGTGACGCCGCGAACTCGTGTAGCACAGGATGGACAAATAGCTCACGTACCGCAGCGGTAATGTCAAGATCGCGTTCGATGCGCGCCACCACCTGGACCGATAGCAGGGAATGTCCGCCTCGTTCGAAAAAACTGTCGTTGCGCCCGATACGCCCGACGCCCAGCACATCCTGCCAGATTGCGGCAATGGTCTGCTCCAGGTGTCCTTCCGGCGCAACCCAGGTTTCCCCATCCTGTTCCTCCGTGCCGGGCGCGGGGAGCGCCTGACGGTCGAGTTTGCCGTTGCTGGTCAAGGGTAACGCGGACAGCACGACGAATGCCTGCGGCACCATATAAGGCGCCAGGCAGGCCGCCAGATGGGCGCGCAGATCGGCCATGGCCGGCGCCTGGCCGGCATCGGCGCACAGATACGCCACCAGGCGTTTGTCGCCGGGCCGGTCTTCGCGGGCCAGCACCACGGCTTCGCGGACGCCGGGCCACGACACCAGTTGCGCCTCGATCTCGCCCGGTTCGATGCGGAAGCCGCGCAGCTTGATCTGGAAATCGTTGCGCCCGACATAGTCCACTGTTCCGTCGGGCAGCCAGCGGCCGAGATCGCCCGTCTTATACAGGCGTGCGCCGGCACGATGCGAAAACGGATCGGGGATGAAACGTTCCCGTGTCAACTCGGGCCGGTTCAGATAACCGCGTGCGATGCCGGCGCCACCGACATGAATCTCGCCGGCCACGCCCACAGGAACCGGCATCAGGTGACGGTCCAGAATATAGAGCTGCGTGTTGCCCAGCGGCCGGCCGATCGACAAGCCCCGTTCGGGCAGAACATCGCCCGCACCATAGCCGATGGCACTGGCATTGACCGTGCTCTCGGTCGGCCCGTAGTTGTTGAGCCAGCGTACGCGGGCCAGGCCGGGATCGGCCAGCCAGGCCGCCAGGTATCGCGGCTCGGCTTTTTCGCCGCTCACGATCACCAGCCGGAGCGCAGGCCCAGGCAGCATCGCCGGTTCGGTCGCGGTTTGCGCCCAGTGCTGCCAGAAGGCGGTCGGCAGGTCGGCCACGCTGACCTGTTGTTCGCGCAGGAAAGCGGCGAAGTCGGCGTCGGGGAAGCGCAGGTCGGCCGGGCGCAATACCAGGGTGGCGCCACTGCACAAGGCCGGAAAAATCTCGGCAACGGAACTATCGAACGCCAAAGACGCGAATTGCAGCACGCGGTCGCGCGGGCCCAGGCCGCACAGCGCGACATGGTTATGGATGAAATTGACCACGTTGCGGTGCTCGATCAGCACACCCTTGGGCATGCCGGTCGAACCCGACGTGTAGATGGCATAGGCCAAGTGTTGCGGCTGCAGGCCCAGTGCAGCCGGATCAGGATTGTTGTCGGGGCGGGCGGCAAGCTCGGCACCGTCGACGTCGACCATGCGCAGGCCGGCAGCAAACGCGCCGGACCGCCCGTTCTGCACCAGCAAGGCCACCGGTGCACTGTCCTCGACCATATAGGCGAGGCGTTCAGGGGGATAGTCGGGGTCGAGCGGCACATAGGCCGCGCCGGCTTTCAGAACGCCAAGCAAAGCAACGATCATGGCCGCACCGCGCGGCAGGCATATTGCCACCCTGTCGTCGGGGCGCACGCCAAGTGCCAGCAGATGATGCGCCAGCCGGTTTGCGCGCCGGTTCAATTCCGCATAGCCGATGGCGCTTCCCTGGTCTAGCACGGCAACCGCATCGGGCCGCGCCGCCGCCTCGCGCTCGAACAACGCATGGACCAGGCCTGCCGGATGCGCGATCCCGGTGGCGTTGAACGCCTCTATCACTTGATTGCGCTCGGCGGCCGTCAGGACGGGCAGGGCGCTCACGCGCGTTCCGTCGCCGCCCGCCATGCCGGCCAGCAGGCACTGGAACTGGCCGGCCATGCGGCGGACCGTTGCTTCATCGAACAGGTCGCTTGCATATTCCAGGTTCGCCTCGATGCGTCCGTCCGACTCAGTGAGCGCAAGCGACAGATCGAATTGCGCAGCGAGGCGGGGCTGCGAAATGTCCTCGATTTCCAACCCTTCCAATGCCAATCCAGCGTGACTGGTATTGTTCATCGCCAGCATGGCCTGGAACACCGGGCTATGGCTCATGCTGCGCGGCGGTTGCAGCGCTTCGACCACCTGCTCGAACGGCAAGTCCTGGTGCTCGTAGGCCGCCAGCGTAGCCGAGCGTACGCGTGCCAGCAAGGTTGCAACGTCCGGGTCGTCGTGGAGTTGGACACGCAACGCCAGCGTGTTGACGAAAAAACCGATCAAGGGCTCGAACTCGGTGCGGCGGCGGTTCGACACCGGCGTACCGATCACGATATCGTCCTGACCCGAGAGACGCGCCAGCAAACCGGCCCAGCCTGCAAGCGCAAGCATGAACAGCGTGATGCCATGGCGCTGGCACAGCGTCCGCAGCGCCGCCGCCGTCGTTTCCGGAATGGTGAACGCCAGTGCGGCGCCCGCATAGCTTTGCATGGCAGGACGCGCCCGGTCCAGCGGCAGCTCCAGCAGATGCGGTGCGCCTTGCAGGTGCGTGCGCCAGAAATCGGTCTGGCGTGCGAGCCGATCGCCCTGCAGATGGCGGCGCTGCCAGGCAGCATAGTCGCCGTATTGCAGCGGCAGCGGCGGCAAGGGATCGGGTTCGCCGTGCAGAAAGGCGCGATACAGGCAGGCCAGCTCGCGTACCAGAACCGCCAGTGACCAGCCGTCCGAAATGATATGGTGCTGGGTCATCAACAGCGCATGCTCGTCCGAAGCGAGGTGCAGCACGCTTGTCCGCATCAGGGGCCCACGCGAAAGATCGAACGGCGCCACTGCCTCAGCGGCGATTGCCCGGGCCAGGGCCTGCTCGCGTTCGTCATGTGAAAGGTGGCGCAGGTCGACTTCCTTCCAGGCCATGGCGGCATCGGCACCGTCGACGATCTGGAGCGGCGCGCCATCCTGCCCAACGATACGGGTGCGCAGCGACTCATGGCGGGCGGCGATACGTTGCAACGCCGCGCGGAAGGCGGCCTTGTCGAACCTGCCACGCAGGCGGAAGGCGCCGGGCAGGTGATAGGCCGCCGTTGCGGCATCGTCCAGCCGGCTCAGAAACCACAGCCGCTGCTGTGCCCAGGATAGCGGAAGGGGTACGCTGCGGTCGGCACGCAGTAACGAGTCCGATCCCATGGTTTCGGGAGGCGCCGTTTTGAGCGCCTCCTTCTTCAGGCGTAACAACAACAGCTCCCGCTTGCGCTCGTTCAGATTGCTGGTATCCATCTTATTCTGCATTTTTCCGCCGTCGAGGCCGATGCCGGTTCAATGAACCGATTGTTCCTGCGCAAGCAAGGCTTCGACTTCCTCGTCCGACATACGGCCGATGTCTTGCAACAGCTGCTCGATATCGGCTGCATCGAATTGCGCCAGCCTTGCCTGCGTCACGTTTTCCGCCAGCGCAGCGACGGTCGGGCCTTCAAACACCTTGGCCAGGGGCAATTGCACGTCGAACGCATCATGCAGCCGTGCCACCAGTTGCATCGCCAGCAGGGAGTGCCCGCCCAGTTCGAAGAAGATATCGTGTCGCCCAACCCTGTCCTGCTGCAGCACCTCGCTCCAGATCGCAGCAATGGCTTGTTCCATTTCCCCCTGCGGCGCCTCATGGTCCGGCCTGGCATACGCCTGCTGGTCCGGCACCGGCAGCGCCTTGCCGTCGAGTTTGCCGTTGGGCGTAAGCGGCAGCGCTTGCAGGACCACATAGGCGCTGGGCAGCATGTAGTCGGCAAGCTGCTTCGCCAGCGCGACCCTGATCGCTGCCGTATCCGGCGCACGGGTTCCCGGCGCCACCAGGTAGGCGACCAGGGTATTGGTCCCTGCTTGTCCCTCGCGCGCCACAACCACCGCCTCGCGTATGCCTTCCAGCCCGACCAGCTTTGCCTCGATTTCACCAAGTTCGATGCGGAAGCCACGTATCTTGACCTGATGGTCATTGCGGCCCAGGTATTCGATGGTGCCGTCCGGACGGTAACGCGCCAGGTCCCCCGTCTTGTAGAGCCGCGCGCCAGCTTCTTTTGCATACGGGTCCGGAATGAATGTCTCCGCGCTCATCGCCGGCTGATTGAGATAGCCACGCGCAACGCCGACTCCGCCGATATAGATTTCACCGGCGACGCCGATCGGCACCTGCTGCAGATGCGCATCGAGCACATGGACCTGCGTATTGTCGATAGGACGGCCGATATGCAAAACCGCATCATCGGCCGACAGGCGGCCCGACGTGGCGACAACCGTGGTCTCCGTCGGGCCATAATTGTTGATCAGGTCGAACGCGGGCCAGGGCTCGGGCCGATGGCGTAACCGGTCGCCACCGATGAGCATCTGCCGCAGCTGCGGTTGCGCGTGCCGGCGCGCCAGCGCGATTTCCGCCAGCGGGGTGACCAGGAAGCTGGTGTGCAGCGTCTCCTGCTCCCACCAGGCCAGCATTTGTTCCGGATCGCGGGCAGCGGCGCGGGGCGGCAAGACCAGCGTCGCACCGATACAGAGGGTCGGCCAGATTTCCCAGGCGCAGGCATCGAAGGCCACGCCGGCCGTGCTTGAACTGCGCTTGCCTGGAGCAAGGTCGAATGTCCGGCAGTGCCAGTGGACAAGATTGACCACGCTGCCATGTTCGACCATGACCCCCTTGGGCCGCCCGGTCGAGCCGGAGGTATAGATCACATAGGCCAACTGCCCCGGCGCATGGCCAAGCGCGGCGGCATCGGGGTCGTGCGCAGCCTGGCCGGCTGGCAGCGCGCATTCTGCTTCGTCGTCGAGCACCAGTACCTGCTTCACTGCCTCAGGAACGCAGAGTGCGGGCAGCAGCTCCGACTGCACCAATAGCACCATGGGCGCGCTGTCTTCCAGCATGACGGCCAGGCGCTCGGCCGGGTAGGCGGGATCGAGCGGCACATAGGCGCCGCCGGCCTTGAGCGTGGCCAGGAGCGCCGTCACCATGTCGATTCCGCGTTCGGCACAAATCGCCACACGCGATTCCGGCCTGATGCCCAGCGCTATCAGGCGATGCGCCAGCCGATTGGCGCGGCGATTGAGCTCGGCATAACTCAGCGTGCAACCGTCGCCCTGCAGCGCGGGGGCCTCGGGCGTGTTCGCCGCGCAGGCTTCGAACATTTGATGGATCAGCAGCGCACGCGGAAAATCCCGCGCCGTGGCATTGAATCGCGCCAGCAATTCCCGCTCAGCCTCGGGCAGCAGCGCAATGCGGCCGACCGGTTGCGCGTCGTCTTCCGTCATGGCTTGCAGCAGCGTGAAGAACTGGTCCGCCATGCGCGCGATAGTGGCATGGTCGAACAGCTTCTCGTCGTACCAGAAGTCGCAATGCAATTGCCGGTCCATTTCGGTGATCTCGACCGAAAAATCCACCAGGCCGCGCGCCGCATTGCTTTTCCGGACGGCACCGGGAAGAATGTCGAGCTTGCCCCATCTGACCGGCGGCTGGCCCGGCTTGGGGTCGAGCAGCAGCGACGTGCTGCCGTCGCTGCGCAGCTTCTGGAACACGAAGGTCGTCTGGAAAATGGAATCTTCACCGGCTGCGCGCAGCAATCGCATCCGTTCGACCATTTCGCTGAAAGGAAAATCCTGGTTGTCCAGGCCGCGAAACAGGGCGTTGCGCGTCTCCCTCAACAATTCAGGCAGGCGCATCTCTTGCGTGAAGCGGGCCATCAAAGGCAGCGGATTGACAAACTCGCCCACCACCGGGAACCAGGCGCCCTTGGTGCGGCCCGGCACGGGACAGCCGACGACCACCGTGTCTTGTCCGCTATGCCGGTGCAGCAGGATCTGATAGGCCGACAGCATGACGGCATAGAGCGTACTCGCATGTTTCTGCGCCAGGGCATTGAGGCGCTGGTACAGCTCCGGCGTGACGACGCGCGTGTGTGTTTTCGCCCGCCGCTCCTGGCCACGCACGCGAGGCCGGTCCGTCGGCAACTGCAGTGTCGGCAGGTCGGTGCCGAGGTAGTGCTTCCAGTAATCCCACTGCGCCTCGCCGGCCGGGCTCGCGAGCCAGTCGCGCTGCCAGTCAACATAGTCGAAATAGGCGCGCTCCTCGACGACCGGTTCGTCCGCGGCCCGCTTGCCCTCGCCCAGCACGGCACCCAGCTCATCGATCAGCTTCCAGTAGGACCAGCCGTCCATCACCAGGTGATGGAACACGATGGCAATGCCGGTATTTCCCTCCGGTAGTTGATACATCACCGGCCGCACCAGCGGGGCCTGCTCGAGGTCGAACGGCGTATGGCATATCTCAAGCAGCCGTTCGCGCAGCGTCTCTTCGTCCATGGCGCTTGCATCGAACTGCATGATCGGGACCGGGTGCGGCATGACCGTGCATTGCTCCGGACGGCCCTGGCGCATGCGGAACTTGGTGCGCAGCATGGGGTGCCGTGCCATCACCACCCCCAGCGCCTCGGACAATGCCTCGGCCGGCACCTGCCCCAGCGCATGGGCAAAGAAAGTGATGTTGTGCAAGCCGCTGCTTTGCGGATTGAGCTGGATCAGGAACCAGCGGCTCAATTGGGCAGACGAAAGCGGGTGCCAATGCTCGTTATCGGGAAATGCGGGGGATGTCATTGCAGTGTCTTTTCAGAAGTTTTTCCAAACGCATGCCGTGCCGGTCTAGTGCGGGTTCACGCGCATCGAGGCGAGACAGCGCAACACGGCATTGTCGCAATAGCGGACTTCCTCGCCGGCCAGCCGCAATGCCGGAAAGCGTGCAAACAGGGCCGCAATCGATTCCTGCACTTCGATCCGTGCCAGCATGGCGCCGACGCAAAAATGCGCGCCGTCCGAAAAGGCGATATGGTGCGCGCGGTCGCGCAGCAGGTCGTACCGGTCCGGTTCGGAAAATTGCTCGGGGTCGCGATTGGCCGAGCCAAGGAACAGATAGATCTGCTCGCCTTTTCGAATCTGCCTGCCTTCGATTTCCACATCTTCCAGTGCCGTGCGCGAGGTCATCTGGAACGGCGAATCGTAGCGCAACGTCTCTTCCACGGCATGCGCCACCAGACCCATGTCGGCGACCATCAGGTCGCGTTGCGCCGGATTGCGCATCAGCGCCAGCGAGGTGCTGCCGATCAAGGCGGCAGCGGTTTCCTCGCCGGCCACGAAGGCGAATATCAGCGTTGAAATGACTTCTGCTTCGCTCAGCCTGTCGTCGTTGTCGCGCGCGCTGATCAAGGCGGAAATCAGGTCGTCCTGCGGCGCAATGCGGCGCTGCTGCAACAGTTCGCGCAGGTAGGCCATGAAGTCCTGCGACGCCTGGTTCATGTCGGCGTAGTCTTCCAGCGACAGCATCGGGTCCAGGATGCGCGACACCAGATGCGCCCATTGCGTGCAGCGCTCGATATCCTGTTCCGGCACGCCAAGAAATTGCGCGATCACGCGCGGCGGCACCTTTCTGGCGAAATCCTGCATCAGGTCGAACTCCGCGCAGCCTTCGAGCTGGTCCAGCAAACTTTCGGCGCTGGCGCGGATGTGTTCGCGCATGCGGTCGATCTGTCGCTTCTGAAAGGCCGATGACACCAGCTTGCGCAACCTGCCATGTGCGGATTCGTCGAGGAAGGAAAACCAGTTCTCGGTGTTCTCGATGAGCGCGTCGATATTGTCGGGCTGATTGGCCGACACGCGCTGCGTCTTGAGCATCTGATTCCTGCGCCGTAGCTTCGCCGGAATATCCTGTACCAGGAAGCGCTTGTCTTTGAGGATGGCGCGCACATGCTGGTATTTGGCCACCCACCACACCCCCCATTGGCCGCGATGGATCGGGTCGTTGTCGCGCAGGCGGGCGTAATGCGGATAGGGCAGCTTGTGAAAATCCGGGTCGCGCGGGTTGAACACGAACGTGGCGTCGGCTTCCTGTGCCGGCATTGGTTCGGCAAGGGCGGTGCTGGTCATGGCTTTGCTTTCCCGGAGTTCAGGCCTGGCCCAATGCGTCGGACAAATGGCGTATGGTGGGATAGTCCCAGAACAGGGTGATCGACAACTCCCGTTCCAGCCGTTCGCCCAGCTCCCGGCTGACCGTCACGGCCACGGCCGAATCGAGCTGGTAGTCGGCAAATGGCCGGTCGACATCGATCTGCCGGGCATCGATTTGCGACAATTCGGCGAAACGGCCGACCAGCCAAGCCTGGATTTCGCTCTTGCTTGTTGCAACAGTTGCGGTATTCATGAGATTTTCGTTTCCTGTGTTGATGAATCAAGTAAACCGGCGCTGCCGGCCTGCCGCGGGTGTTCTTGCGTGGCGACGGGGGCCAGCGCATCGTGCAAGACGTGATTGCGGCGCCGCTCGAAAGGATAGTTGGGCAAGCCGTGCCGCGCGCCGGGGAACAAGGCTGCAAGCCCCTCGCGGGCCAGGGTGAAGCCATGCTCGTACAATTGCGCCACCAGGGCGCAGCGTTGTGCCTGCCAGGCGTGGCAGGTGTCCCAGTGCAGGTCGGCGGCGTGCTCCGGCATGCCGGCGTCGACCAGGATCAGGCAATCGCCGAAGGGCGGCGCATGCGGGTCGAATAGCGCCAAAGGCATGTCTTCGCGCAGCGCCCGCTCGGCGAGTACGGCCTGCTCTTCGGCACTTGCCGTGGCATCGACAAAAAAGCGCGCGATGCCCAACTGCCCGCAGATGCTGCGCAGGCTGTCGGCGCTGCCGGCAGGCGGTGCCAGGTGCAGACAGGCGTCCGACGCGCTGCCACGCTCGATGGCGACGCGCAGGGCTTGCGTGGGCGCCGATGCCGGTTCTGCGGTGGCCAACCCGTCGATGGCGTCGAACCAGTCGAGCACGGGAATGGCGCGGCGCAGCGCGTGATGCTGGCGCGTCAGCATGGTGGCACGGCAAAAGTCGCGCAGCACCGACAGCGGTGCCCCGTTTTGCCGCGCCGCACTCAAATGCCGCGCATAACGCTGGCACAGCATGCGGAAGGCAGCGGCGCTGCGTGCCGACACCATCAACACCCAGGGGCCTTCGGTATTGCCCGGCACGGTTTCCTTCGGCAATACCGGTGCCTGCTCCAGGATGACGTGGGCGTTGGCGCCGCCAAAGCCGAAGGCGCTCAATGCGGCGAGACGCGGCGCGTCGCCGTCCCAGTTTTCGGCGGCATCGCAAATCCGTAATGCCTGCGGGTCAAGGCGCAAAATACGGCTTTGCGGTGCGCAATGCACTGTGGGCGGCAGCTTGCCCCGTTCCAGGACAAGCGTGGCCTTCACCAGCGCCGCGATGCCGGACGCCGCTTCAAGATGGCCGATATTGCCCTTGACCGAACCGACCAGGCAAGGCTTGTCGCGCCCGGCCGCATAGACCGCGCTGATGGCCTGCATTTCGATGACGTCACCGATGGGCGTTCCCACCGCATGTGCCTCGACATAACCGACCTGCCGCGCTTCCACGCCGGCGCGTTCCAGCGCCTTGCGCATGACCTGCTGCAGCCCAACCCCATAGGGCGCCGTCAAGCCGTTGCTGCGCCCGTTATGGTTGACCGCGCTGCCGCGGATCACGGCCCGTATATTGTCGCCATCGGCCAGCGCGGCATCGAGCGGCTTGAGCAGCACCATGCCGCCGCCGTCGCTGAATACATACCCGTCGGCCTGGGCCGAAAAAGGCTTGCAGCCGCCTGTCTTGGACAATACATTGTCGCGCGAAAACGCCACGATATTGGTCGGCGACAGCACGAGCTGCACGCCGCCCACCAGCGCCATCCCGCACTCACCGTCGTCGAGCGCGCGGCAGGCGTGGTGCAGCGCCGTCAGCGACGAGGCGCAGGCCGTGTCGATGCAAAGACTCGGCCCGGTCAGCCCAAAAACGTAGGACAGGCGGTTGGCCGCCATGGCGGCGCAACTGCCGGTTGCGGTCTGGAATGCCAGTTCGGGCCAGACATTGGCCGTCCGGCGGTCGAAGTCGCGCGTACTGATCCCGATGTAGACGCCCACCTCGCGTCCGGCCAATGTATCCGGCGCGATGCCGGCGTCTTCGCAGGCATGCCAGGCCAGCTCCAGCATCATGCCCTGCTGCGGGTCGATGCGCGATGCCTCTTCCGGCTTGATATCGAAGAAGGCCGCGTCGTAGCAATCGCCGTCTTCCACCATGCCGGCCGTATCGCGGCACGCAGGTGCCGTGCTTCCCTCCAGGGCGGCCTGCAAGGCTTCGGGGTTCCAGCGTTCGGGCAGCACGCTGGCGACGCAATCGCGCCCTTGCAGCAGGTTTTGCCAGAATGCCTCGGCATCGTCCGCCTGCGGCACGCGGCAGGCCAGGCCGATGATGGCGACGGGGCGTTGCGTCACGGTCTTTTGCCTCTCAGGCGGCGCGGCGCGTTTGCTGCGGCAGGGCAGCCACCGCCTTGCTCAGCTTGGCGATGCTGGGATGGTCGTAGGCGGCCGAAGCGTCGACGATGCAGCCGCGCCAATCGGCCAGGTCGCCCGTCATCGCCACGGCCGAGGACGAATCCAGTCCCAGGTTATTGAACGACGTATTCGGATTGATCTCCTTCTCCGGCAACGCTAGCACCCTGGAAATGTACTGGCGCAGCCAGAATGCAATGCGTTCTTCTTCCGAAAGGGCAGCGTGGCCGGCGGCGAGGGCGGGATTTTGAATGGTCATGATGTTTTGTCCGTCAGGTGATGAAAGGAATGGCGCCGTATCTCCGCCTCGCTGGGACGGCAGATATCGGAAACAACGCCGAGCTTGCCCAGCAACGCGATCACCGCGCCGCTGATATCGAGCTGCCACCAGCACAAACCATGCGAAGCGGCGCGCGGAAAGGCGTGATGGTTGTTGTGCCAGGCGTCGCCCAGCGTGGGAATGGCGAGCCAGAAATTGTTGCGGCTGTGATCGTCAGTGTGCCAGGCGCGGCCGCCCACGCCCGGCGAATGGCACAGCACGCCCAGCGCATACATCGCACTGCTCGACGCCAGCATGCGCACCAGGCCGCCCCACAGCAAGCCTTCAAGCGCACCGTAGGCCGTGCCGGTCACGGCCCCGCCGATCGCGGCCGGCAACAGCCAACCGGCCAGTAGCCAAAGGTAATAGCGCCGGTTGACCCACATCACCGTCTTGTCCGACAGCAGGTCGCGGCCGAAGATATTTGCATTGGGAACGTCGTGCGCAACGGTCCAGCCGATATAGGCGTGGGCCGCACCGCGCAAGTGGTTCCACGCGCCGCCGCCGTGCAGGTTCGGCGAATGCGGGTCGCCCTTGCGGTCGGAGAACATATGGTGCATGCGGTGCACCGAGACCCAGTACACCACCGGCCCCTGGCCGTTCATCGCACCGAAAATGGCAAGCAGGGCTTTCAACAGCCTGGGCGCCTGGAATGACCGATGCGTGAAATAGCGATGGTAGCCGACCGTGATGCCGCAACCGGCCAGCAGGTAGAACACCACAAACAACACCAGCGCCTGCGGCGACACCGGGTGGCCGTTGCAAGCCAGCCAGGCGGCCAGAATCGCGCCGGACCAACCCATGCCGGCCACCATCAAGGCATGGAAACGCTGCATGCGCTTGAGGCGCGGGTCGTCAACCGTCAGGCGGCGGCCTTGCATTTCCGCAGGCGCGAATTCCATGCCGGCCGGGGGCAGGGCCGTGTCAAGCTGGATCATAGATCATCTCCGTCAGGGTAGGGGCGATGCGGCGTCAAGCCGCATCCTTGGTGTCGCGCGGGCGGCGCACATGACGCGCCAGGCCCAGCTTTTCCAGCAGCACGATAAACAGGCCGCCCACATCCAGCTCGTGCCAGGCGCGCGAAAATATCGCCGCCGAACCATCTGCATGGTGGTTGTTGTGCCAGCCCTCCCCGAGAGAAAACACGCCGAAGAACCAGATATTGCGGCTGCTGTCGCTACTGTCAAAACGGCGGTAACCCCAACGACGGTTATGGCCCAGGGAATTGATCCCGTTGATCATGTGATAGCTGAAAAACAGCCGCAGGAAGCCGCCCCACAACAGTCCCTGGAAAAAGCCGGCCCAGGTTTGTGTCACGGCCAAACCTGCCAATGCCGGCAGCAGCAGCCCAAGCACGATCCAGGCAAAGTAATGGCGCGCAACCCAGCGCACCGTAGGGTCGCGCAACAGATCGGGGCAATGCTCCATGGCGTTGGACAGATCGTGCTTGAGCGTCCAGCCCACATGCGCATGCCAGAAACCTTCCCAGGCGCCAAGCTCGCGGTTGCGGCCCCAGTTCGGCGAATGCGGGTCGCCGTCGCGGTCGACATAGCGATGATGGCGGCGATGGTTGCCCACCCAATAAAGCGGCGGGCCCTGTGCCGCCATGCATGCCGCAATCGTCAACGCCGCCTTGACGCCATTGCCGGCCTGGAACGAACGATGCGTCAGGTAACGGTGATAACCCACTCCGATACCGAGAATGGTAATGACATACATGACCAGCAGCGTCAACACATGCCAGGGATGCACGTCACCCCGGAGCGCCATCCATGCCGCCAGCGGCACAGCCAGGGCGGGCAGCACCTGGATCGCACTCGCGTGCAAAAGCTGCATCACCCGTGCCTTGCGCGAGGGCGCCACGGTTGCAAGCGCCGACCCGTGTTCGCGCGGCACGAAGGGCAGGATGGTCGCGTCCTCATGCGCGCCGGACAGGCCGGCAGTGTCGGCGGAAGCTTCGCCGGAATCACGCAATGGCGTAGTCATGGCGTCAGCTCCATTGCAGCGGCATCGCGGATATCGGGCAATTCCTCGCGCTCGAACATCTCGCGGCACAGGTTGCGCCGCACCTTGCCGCTGGTCGTGCGCGGCAACTGCCCCGGTTTGATCAGTACGATTTTTGCCAACGCAATGCCATGCTCGGCAATCACCGCACCGCGCACGGCTTCGGCGACCTGCTCCAAGTCCCCCTCGCGCACGCCCTGGCGCGTCAATTCATGGACCAGCACCAATTGCTCGTCATGCGGCGTCGCGCGCTGGAACACCGCGCCGCCATTCGGCGCCAACGCGGCATGAGCAGTTTGTGCTGCGGATTCGATATCTTGCGGGTAATAATTGCAGCCGCGCACGATCAAGACATCCTTCAAGCGGCCCAGGACATACAACTGGCCGTCCTCGACCGTGCCCAGGTCCCCGGTACGCAGATAAGGGCCACCCACGTCGCCGATCAGGCGGGCACCGAAACCACGTTCGCTGGCTTCCGGGTTGGCGTGATAGCCAACCGCGTTGCTGTCGCCGCGCAACCAGATTTCGCCCACATGGCCGGCAGGCAAAGGCAGATGCGTATCGGGATGGACAATGCGCAACTGTTCGCCGCCGTGCGGCTGACCGCATGAGACAAAGGGCAGCGCCTGGGGCGCATCGGCATCCGTCCGGGAGACGGCCTTGCCGATCGTCAGCGAATCCGTCTGGAAATGCTTCACCGACGCCGCCACGCCTACCTCGCCGCCGGTAATGAACAAGGTGCTTTCCGCCATGCCATAGCAGGGATAGATGGACCCCGGCCGCAGGCCGCACAGCGCGAACGCCTGGGCAAAGCGCGCAACGGTGGCGGCCTTCACCGGCTCCGCACCCGTAAAGGCCACTTCCCAGCACGACAGATCAAGCCCGGTGCGCTGCTCTTCCGCGATCTTGCTGATGCAGAGATCGTAGGCAAAATTCGGCCCGCCGCTGATGGTGGCGCCGAATTCCGACACGGCCTGCAACCAGCGCAAGGGCTTCTGGATAAAATCGATGGGGCGCATCAAGGTGCAGGAAGCGCCAAGATAGACCGGCTGCAGCAGATTGCCGATCAAACCCATGTCATGGTAATGCGGCAGCCAGCTCACGAACACCGAATCGCGGCTCATGCGCATGCCCCGGCAGATGGCCGCACCGTTGGCAAGCAGGTTGGCATGCGTCACCATTACCCCCTTGGGGGCGCCGGTGGAACCGGAGGTGTATTGCAAAAACGCGATATCGCCTGCTGCGATGCCCGAACCCGGATCGGCTTGCGCGTCGGCGCCGGCCAGCAATTCATCAAGCGCATGCCAGGGCATGGGCCCCGTTCTGGCATCGAGGGCGGCCTGCAACTGCAAGCGTTCCTGCACCCCGGCAATGACGCAGGCCGCATCCGCATTGCGGCAGATGCCGGCCAGTGCGTCGATATTCTTTAGCGAAGGCACCGCCAGCGGCACCGCCGTAACGCCGGCGGCCAGGCAGCCCAGAAACGCCTGAATGAATTCCAGCGGCTGCGCAAACAGCAGCACCGCCCGGCGGCCCCGGTAGTTGCCACGTCCCAGGCTGCCGCTGACCGCCGCCACGCGGGCGGCCAATTCTGAATAAGGCAATTCCTGTGTAACCTGCTCGCCGCGTTCAAGATAACGGAAAGCAACCTTGTCTGGCTGGATTGCAGCCGCAGCGCACAGGCGCAAAATGAGATTATCAATCATAGGGTCAGGTCTATATGAATTTGCGCCATTCGGTTGATAAGGGTGACCTGCCGCCAGCGCTGAAAGGCGGCATGCTGCCGCCGGGCGACGAACAGACCGGCCCAGTCGCGCAAGTCGAAGAAGAAAACGAAAGCGGATCCGATACACCGATCCATGCCGGAAAGCGGCAAGCGCATCTTGCGGAAGAAATGCAGCGGCTCATGGTCCTTATGGATGGCATAGGGTCACAAGGCCGGCATAGCAGCAGATTCAGCGTGCAAAAAGCCGCCCTGGTTGCGTGATGGCGCAACCAAGGAACGCAGGCAGACGCAGATCGTGCGCATGCCGGCCTTCATTTGCAAAAAATTGGACAGTAATCTTTTATTTCACGGGAACATTCCCGAACTCGCATGTTTTGGCATGCGAGTAAACTCCGTACCTAATAGCCAGTATTGGCTTGGAACTTGCGGGCGACGACAGTTCAAACTCCGCTCCGCAGATCCTTTATATTTAAATTGTCAAGATTTGAAGCACGGAATGTAACACGACCGAAAGTGGTATGCACCTGTCATTTCTGACAGGTGGCCTGGGTTCTTGGGCTTTCTTTGAGGAAAATTTTTCGCCCTCGATCATTGCCGGGTAGCATCGATTTTAACTAAAATGCGATACCTGACCCCAGGACGCCAAACATGGCCCCTTAATGCGAAACATGGCCCCTTGAAATTCCACGGGATGCAGATCCCAACTCCATGCAATCCGGCGCTTGACCTTGCCCCTGTTTTTCGTATCCCTTAGCGTGGCGCGTCAAGCCGCCATCCGGGAGTGACCGGCAAACCAATCAAATACTTGGTATTACTTCAGGATATGACTTTATTGTCTTCCATCACTTCCTAATGGAGATAAGTAAACAAAATTGTTTACTTATCTCCATTCAAGGCCTACACTTGCGCCATCAAGGGAGATCACGATGAAACATGATCGCTGGTTGCTGATCACTTCGTGCGCGGTAGGGCTGTTCGCCTCGATAGGTGCTTCTCTGCCTTATCCGATCCTGCCGCCGCTATTTGCCGATGGGCAAGTCAATGCCATCAACAGCTTTGCCGGCATTCCACCCAAGTTCCTGCTTGGCATTGCGCTGGCGATCAATCCGCTGGGCATGATCATCGGCTCGGCCTTGCTGGGGGCATTGTCGGACCAGATGGGGCGACGCAAGACGCTGTTGCTCTCGCTCGCCGGTTGTGCGCTGGGGCACCTGGCGACCATGGTGGCGCTTGTGAACGGCCATTATCTGCTGTTCGTGCTGGCACGTTTCGTTACCGGCCTGACCGAAGGCGACGTGTCCATCGTGCGCGCGCTCATTGCCGATGAGCTCGAAGGCGAGCAGCGCCTGCGTGCCTTTGCCTGGGTCAATGGGGCGAGCTTCAGCGGTTGGCTGATCGGTCCGCTGGTGGCGGGAGTGATGGTGCAATTCGGCCTGGGTGCACCTTTCCTGGCTGCGGGCATCGTGATGCTGATCAATTTGCTGATGGTCTGGGTGGGCATTCCGAATCATGCGGCACCGCATGCCAATGCCGGCATCTGGGAATACATCGACGAGCACCAGTCGTTTGCCCTGCTCAAGCACAAGCCCTTGCGCGATCTGTTCGTGCTGCATTTTACGTATCTGGTCGGCGTGACCGCGTTTTATGAATTTTTTCCACTCTGGCTGGTCGAGTTCGCGCATTTCAAGGCTGGCGGCATCAGCATCGTATCGGCCGCATTGTGTGCCGTGATGACGGGCACCTCGGCGGTGGTCGGCCGCGGCTGGTTCAAGACCGCCGACATTTCGCATCTGCGCGTGACCATGATAGCCGTTGGCGCGTGCATTGCCCTGACCGCTTTGCTGGGACCCGTGTGGGGATGCGTCGCCCTGATCTGCTTCGGCGTGCCGCACGCGCTCTACAATGCCGGTCTGCCGGTCTATTGCTCGGAACGCTTTGCCGCATACGGACATGGCTCGATACTTGGGCTCCTGGCTACCACGTTTTGCATCTCCAACGTTGTCGTGGCCGTCCTTGGTTCCTGCATCACGCTAATCGATACGCGGCTGGCCCTTCTGGTCGGGGCGGCATTCTCTGTGGCCGGCGGCTTGCGCCTCTCGCGCTGGGCGCGCCAGAGCGCAGCGCAAAAGGAGCAGGCGGCATGAGCGCGGACACCATGAACAATCTGCTTTACCTGTTGAAAACCCGCGGTCCTTTGACGGCACAGCAGTTGGCCGAAATATTGGAATTGACGTCAATGGGTGCGCGCCGCCAACTGGAGACGGCGCAGGCAAGCGGCCTGGTGCAATGCGAAGACCGTGCCGCAGGCGTCGGCCGGCCCGGCCGCTGGTGGTCGCTCACCGATGCCGGCCACGCGCGCTTCCCGGACCGGCATGGCGAAGTGGTGGTGCAATTGATCGGCCACTTGCGTACGCAACTCGGCGAAGCTGGTGTCGAATCGCTGATCGGGGCGCGCGAAGCGCAGATGGCGACGCAATATGGTGCCGAGATCGCCAAGGCCGCTACTCTGCAAGGCAAGCTGGTGGCGCTGGCTGAAATACGCTCACGCGAAGGCTACATGGCCGAACTTTTGAGCGACGGGGAAGGTTGGCAACTGGTTGAGCACCATTGCCCGATCTGTGCGGCTGCCAGCCAGTGCCTGGCGTTTTGCCGCAGCGAATTGGCTTTGTTCCGGGAACTGTTGCCCCAAGCGCAGATCGACCGTACGGAACACTTGCTGGCCGATGGGGCGCGCTGCGTCTATACGATTCGCCAGCGCGGCGATGCACGTCATTGACGACTCGGACGCTTGGTATTGGTATACTCACTGCCATCAACACGTATTTCTGCACAGCAGTGAAAGGGAACAACATGAAGGGCAAACAGGTGAATATTGACGATGACGACGACATGTCCATGTGGGTCATCTACGAAGACACCCCGGAATTTCCAAACCAGTATGTCGCCAGGCGCTATGTGCTCGACGTCGACACCGGTGACTTCGTTGTTGGCGACACCATGAATGACGTACGCGCCAAGTTGCCGCCAGGCCTGATGCGGCTGGAACGCAGCGCGCATGACCATCCGCAGGTCCGCGAGTCATGGATTTGATGTTCTACTTCTGAACCCGGCAAACAAAAAGCCCCGGTCATTTAATGATCGGGGCTTTTTGTTTGCCTATGATCGGGCTGTTTAACAGTCAGGCTGCCTGATGGGCCTGCCTGGGAGAACGGGCATCTAGGCTGAAGCTGCCGGCGCCGAAGGCGGCGACTTGCAACAGGCCGCCGGCCATGGCGAAGTTTTTCAGGAAATGGATCATCTGGTTCTGGTCGGCCAGTGCATGATGGAATACCAGGGCAGTGACGATGGAGAATGCCGCCAGCACCACGGCCACAATGCGGGTCTGGTAGCCTGCCAGGAGCAGCAAGCCGCCGCCGAGTTCGACGATGACGGCTGCGGCAAAACCCAATGTCGCCAGCGGCAAGCCGGTTGATGCGATGTAGCCGATGGTGGCTGCGGGTGCCGCCAGCTTGCTGATCCCGCTGAGGATAAAAATGAGGGACATCAGCAGGCGGCCTACGGCCGGGGTGATGGAAGGGGTTGCGTTGTTCATGATGGCTCCAATCAATTCAATAAAAGTAAGAAGGAAATCTACTGCCCTGTGTTTCGCTTGCACCATGAGGTCCGGGCTCGGCCTCACGATGAAAAATCAAATCTCGCCGCGAGCGCGCAGGCCTTCGCCAATGCGTCGTATCTCTGCCTCACCACGGTCCAGCGCGTCCTGCGAGGTGTGCACCGAGTAATAGCCCAGCACCAGTTCATGCGGATGCTTTGCGGCAGAACCAAGTACGAATTCGGTTTCGCCCTGGGCCACGAAGTCCAGCGGGGCGTCGGACTCTTCAAAGACCGCCACTTCCTGGTCCAGCACCACACCCGAGACGTGCAGCTTGCCGCGGCTGTTGGCAACCCACGCAACCGGGTGGCCGGCAGGCGGCTGGTAGCGCCAGGATTCGCCATCGGCGAGTTTCACGTGCAGGTAATTGATCGAGGCACTGGTCTTGATGGCACTTTGCGCACCGCCATGTTGGCCAATGATCACGCGCGCCGGGCCGTGGGCCTGGATCTCTTGCGGTGCCAGGTAAAGGCTTTGCGCCGGGCTGTTTTCATCTTGCTGGGGTAGGGCCAGCCAGAGCTGGAATCCTTCAACGTGGCCTGCGTCACCCACGTGGCCGCCATGCCAGACACCGCCGCCGGCCTGCATCCATTCCACGCCGCCCGTGGGCAGGGTGCCTTGACGCCCGGTGGTTTCGTAATAGTCGGTGTTGCCTGCCAGGACCACGGTCACGGTGGCAATACCTGAATGCGGGTGCATGCCCATGCGCGGGCCATCGGCACGCATCTTGAACAGGTCAAGAAAAACAAAAGGCTTGATCAATTCGCCGATGTCGGACGGACTGACCAGGCGCGTGATGCCGCCACGTGCCGTGCCGCGCGTGCGGTACAGCACAGTGCGGGTTGTTCTGGCGATGTTCTTGTTTGCTGTTGTTTCCATGTCGTTCTCCTTGGGGAATGCGTTGATGCGATGGAGCCATCATAGGCAGTCGACATCCATCTGAAAAGCCTATATATTTAGATATTATGTATTCATAGGTTGGATATATGCTCGACGCCATGTCGCTCGACCAGTTGCGCACCTTCATTGCAGCGGCAGAAGAGGGCAGCTTCTCGGCCGCCGGACGCAAGCTGCGCCGGGCACAATCGGTGGTCAGCCATACCCTGGCCAATCTGGAGCAGCAGGTGGGCTTCGCCCTCTTCGAACGCACCGGGCGCTATCCGCAATTGACTGAAGCCGGGCGCACGCTGCTGGCTGACGCCAAGAATGCGGTCAACGGCATGGACGTGTTCAAGGCCAGGGCGCGCACGCTGGCTGAGGGCCTGGAGCCGGAGTTGGCCGTGTCTGTGGATGTGATGTTTCCGATTGCGCGCCTGACCGACACCGTGCGTGCTTTCCATGCCGCCTTTCCCACAACGCCATTGCGCCTGCATGTGGAAGCCCTGGGTGCAGTCGTCCAGCCGGTGCAGGACGGGCGCTGCCGGGTCGGCATCATCGGTTCACTGCCTGATATTCCTGCCGATTGCGCGTCGGATTACCTGCTCAGCGTGCCCGCCGTGTACGTGGTCGCGGCCAGCCACCCGTTGGCGGCTATCGTTGGCAAGGTGGCGCGCTCTGAAGCGGCGCGGCACGTGCAACTGGTGCTGACCGACCGTTCGACCCTGACCCAGGGCCGCGAATTCGGCGTCATGTCGGCCCACATCTGGCGCCTGGCCGACCTGGGGGCGAAGCATGAATTCCTGCGTGCTGGGCTTGGTTGGGGTTCGATGCCGCAGCACATGGTGCAAGACGACCTGCAGCGTGGCGCCCTGGTGCAGATCGAACTGGAAGCGGACCCGATCCAAAGCTTTTCCTTCGTCATGCGTGCGTTCTATCGCCGCGATGCACCGCCCGGGCCCGCAGGGCGCTGGTTTGTCAGCAAACTCAAGCAGCATTGACGTCGAACGGCAGAGTAGGGCGCTGCGTACCCCTTTTATCCACGCAGTTCGCAGGTCTTGTCATCATCCTGTCACAAATAATCATTCAAATAGCGGAAAAACCATAGATGCCGGCTTGATGTGCTGACTTCTCATAGCGCTTTGCGAAGCATGGCATAAAGTGCCGCAAGATCGCGCGAAACGCCGATGGCGTCATGGTATGGCGGCAAATACAAACAAAGGGGAATTGACAGATGGAATTCAAACGGATCCTGGGACCGCTGTTCGCAGTGGTGCTGGCGGTCGGCATCGGTGCGGCAGTCTATGTTTCGCATGGCCGCAAGGAAGGTGAAGATGCAAGCAGGGGGGCCGCGGCGTCGGTGGTTGAGGTGCGCGGCATGATCGGATCGGAAAAGGAATCGTTTTTTGCCGACCCCAAGGTGGCCGAGGCTCTGTTGGCCAAGGGTTTCCGTGTCAAGGTCGAGAAAGTGGGTTCGCGCGAAATCGCTTCGCGCAACCTGGCAGGCTATGACTTCGGCTTCCCTTCCGGCGCTCCGGCTGCGATTGCGCTGCAAAAGAAAGCCGGCGCGAAGCAGGTCTACCCGACCTTTTTCACGCCCATGGTGATCGGGTCATGGAAATCGCTGGTGCCGGTGCTGGAAGGCGAGGGCCTGGTCAAGCAGACCAATGGCGCGTACTACATCGTCGACATGAAACGCCTGCTCGATATCATCGAAAAAGGCGAGCGCTGGCGCGAGCTGAAAAACAATTCGGTCTACGCCACGGGCAAAAGCATCCTGATCAGTTCGACCGACGTACGCAAGTCGAATTCGGCTGCCATGTATCTGGCGCTGGCAAGCTATGTGGCCAATGACAACAATGTGGTCGACGACAATGCCCAGGCCGACAAGGTGCTGCCCTTCGTGACCTCGCTGTTCATGCGCCAGGGCTTGCAGGAGTCGAGCTCGGCCGGTCCCTTCGACGACTACACCATGATGGGCATCGGCAAGGCGCCGCTGGTGATGATCTACGAGAGCCAGTTCCTGGAATACCAGAGCAAGCGCGCGCAGCCGAACCCGGACATGGTACTGCTGTACCCGCAGCCGACCCTCTACACCAAACACATTGTGGTGCCGTTCTCGGAACCAGGGCGCCGGCTGGGCGAATTGCTGGCGACCGACCCCGAGCTGCAAAAGCTGGCCGCCAATTACGGCTACCGCACTGCGACGCCCGAGTATTTCGATAGCTTCCTCAAGGCGAAGAATCTTTCCGCGCCCTCGGTCCTGGTCGACGTGATCGATCCGCCGAGCTATGAAATCCTGGAACGCATGATCCGTACGATCGAAACCAAGTTCCAGTAATCGAACAACGCAAAAAAAGGAAAACCCTTCATGGACCCCATGCAAACGCCGGCGCAACCTGTCAGCCTGACGCCGCCGGAAGTCATCACGCCGATGACGCAGGTCAACGCGCCCGAAGCGGTGCCGCTGCCTGCGGACGTACGACAAAAGATCGATCTCCAGGTGACGGGCTTCATCGACGGGATGTGCACGGAAGACATGCAAAGCGACGCCTTCAAGGCCAGGCTCGATTCCGCCTTCCGCCTTGGCCGCGAGGAAATCTCGAATGCCGCGACGCTGATGACGGGGCGTTTCATGGAGCGCAATTTCGTGGGCATCGAAAACTCCGCCGCCTTCAAGGCTATCCAGGACATGCGCGGCATGTTGGACGAATTGAATCCCGGCAAGCAGGGTGACCTGCTGAGCGCCAACAGGATTCTCGGCATCATCCCCTTCGGCAACAAGCTGCAAGCGTATTTCCGCAAGTTCCAGTCGGCCGGCAGCCAGTTGCGCACGGTGATGACGCAGATCGCTGCTTCGCGCGACGACATGCAGCGCGACGCCGCAGAAATCGAGCAGACCAAGGGCAAGCTTTGGGATGCAATGCAAAGGCTGCGTGGCGCAATCTACTTCGCCGAACAGCTCGACGGCCAACTGGCCACCCGGGTGCTGCAGCTCCAGGCCAGCGATCCGCGCCGCGCCAAGGCGCTGGAACAGGAAGTGCTGTTCTATGCACGGCAAAACCTGCAGGACATGCAGACCCAGATGGCGGTCAACGTCAACGGCTATCTGTCGCTTGAGGTCTTGAAAAAGACCGCGCGCGAGATGATCAACGGCTGCGACCGCGTGGCCACCACCGGCATGTCGGCCATGGCCACAGCGCAGACCGTGGCGCGTGCCACGGGCAACCAGATCCAGGTGATGGAGATGCTCGACGGCACCAACCGGGTGATCGGTGATCTGGTTTCGGAAACCTCGCGCCAACTCGGCAACCACGTCGAGAAGACCGGTCAATTCGCCTCCAACCCCTTGATCGGTGTGCAAAAGATCCAGGAAGTGTTCGACAACACCTTCAAGGCGATGGATGCGATGGACAACTTCCGCACCCAGGCCATTACCGCGATGGGCAAGAACAACCAGATGCTCAAGGAACAGATCGCGCGTTCCGAGCAATACCTGGACCGTTCGCGTTCTGCCGATGCGAAGCAGGCGATTACGCACGGTGCCGCCATCGACGGCCCGGTCAAGCTGTAAAACTGCAAGGAAACGCGCGATGAAAAGAATCCTGTTTTTGTGCACCAGCTTGTTCGCGCTGGCGTTGCTGGCTGGCTGCGAAAAAGAATCTCAACCGGCTGCGCCGTCACCAGACACCGGCAACACGCTGACGGTGCTGGCCGGGTCGGAACTGAAGGATATCGAACCGCTGCTGCCGCAGGTGGCGCGAGCAACCGGCGTGAATTTGCAGATGCGCTATGCAGGCACGCTCGAAGCGGTCGAGCGTCTGCAGGCTGGCAGCGATGCGGACATCGCCTGGCTGTCGAGCAATCGCTACGCCATGCTGGTGCCGCAGGCGAAAGCCAGGATTCTCGCTTCCGAGCGTACCATGCTGACACCGGTCGTGCTGGGCCTGAAGGAAAGCAAGGCGGTCGAATTGGGCTGGAAGGACAACCCCAAGGTGACCTGGAAGGACATCGCCGCGGCGGCCGAGAAGGGGAAATTCACTTTCGGCATGACCAGCCCCTCGTCGTCGAACACAGGCTTTTCCGGTTTGCTGGGGCTGGCAGCAGCCTTGTCCGGCAAGGGCGACGCGCTGGAAGAGAAAGATATCGACGCGCAGCGCCTGAGCGCATTCTTCAAGGCACAGCGCCTGACGGCAGGCAGTTCCGGCTGGCTGTCCGATGCCTACCTGCGCGAGCAGGACAAGGTTGACGGCATGATCAATTACGCCTCGACCTTGCTGGCGATGAACCGCGGCAGCGCCTTGAAGGAAAAGCTGGTGCTGATCTATCCGCAGGACGGCATTCTCACGGCCGACTACCCGATCATGCTGCTGAACCCGGCCAAGCGCGATGCCTATAACAAGGTGGTGGCCTATCTGCGGGGCACGGCATTCCAGCAAGCCATGACCGACAGCACCCTGCGCATGCCGGTCAACCCCGAGGTCAAGGCTGCTGCCGCACCGGCACAGGCGCTGGTGGAACTGGAATTTCCAGCCAAGCTGGCGGTGGTTGACGCGATCCTGACCGCGTTCGACGACAACCTGCGCCTGCCCACCGATTCGAGTTTTGTGCTCGACAAAAGCGGTTCGATGGCTTCCGGCGGACGCATCCAGTCACTCAATGCCGCCATGACGGCCTTAGCCGGCGGCGACAGCTCAATCAGCGGGCGTTTCGCGCGCTTCCGCAACCGCGAGCGCATCACGCTGCTGACCTTCAGCGACCATGTCGAATCGGTCGACCATTTCGACATGGGCGACACGCCGGCCAAGAATCGCGCAGCGCTCGATGCGATTGCGGCCAAGACCAACCAGATCGTGCCGGGTGGAGAAACTGCGATTTTCTCTTCCGTGCAGCAAACCTACCAGGAAGCTGCCCAGCGCCGCCGCAATGACCCGGCGCGCTTCTATTCGGTGGTGCTGATGACCGATGGTGAAAACAACCACGGGATCGATGTCGAATCCTTCAGCCGCTGGTATGCAAAACTGCCGGAAACCGACAAGGGCATCAAGGTCTTCGCGGTGCTGTTCGGTGAAGCCAAGCCGGTCGAGTTGCAGCAATTGGTGGATATGACGGGCGGACGGTTGTTCGACGGGCGCAAGAACGACCTGAAATCGGTGTTCAAGGATATCCGGGGCTATCAGTGAGTTCTGCCATGTCGCTCAAGCTGCGGCTGATGTTGTTCCTTTATGGCACCAAGAACCTCGCCGGTTGCCTGCTCGCATTCTGTGGGCTGGGCCTGTTCTTCTCGGGCTTCATTGCCGATTGGTGGCTGCCCATCGTGGGCGGCTTGTATGCGGTCGGCTGGATTGCGGCGCCGGGCGACCGTACGCTCGCCTTGCGGGCTCACAACGAGGCAAGCCAGGCCGACCTGATCGGCAGCGTGGACGAGCTGATCGCCGCGTCCAGAAAGCGCCTGCCGCAGGAGTCCGTCGAACGGCTGCTGCGCATCAAGGCCGCCGTCGCGGAACTGGCGCCCAAACTCTTTGGTGGCGACATCGCCATGAACCATGTGGTCGGTCTGACCAACACCATCACGCGCGACTTGCCAGAAACGGTAAAGAACTACCTGCAACTGCCGCCGCTGTTCGCCTCGACCCACGTGGTCGCCAATGGCAAGACCTGCCGTCAATTGTTGTTGGAACAACTGGACTTCCTGAGCGAGCAACTGGGCAAGATTGCCGAGAATGTCTACAAGGACGATGCCGACGCACTGGTGGTCAACGGGAAATTCCTGCAGGATAAATTCCAGCCAGTGTCGTTCATCGCGCGCTGACCGCTCCACAACAGCGGGATGCCGGGCTTTACGAGCGGGACGGCGCTTTGCGTTTCCTGTGCTTCCACGATTCGTCCACTGACTCCAGCGGACCCAATACGGCCAGCAGTTTGCCCGTGGGGGCCGTGGCCAGCAATTGCAGGCCGGCAGTCAAAAGCTTGTTTTTCTTGATCTTGACGCCGCATTCCTTGCAACGTGCCTGCAGCGCTTCCAGGGTTTCGAGGTCGGCGGCGGACAATTCCAGAACCTCGCGCGCAGGCCTGGATTTGGGGCGGGATGGTGCTGTTTCGGCTTCCGTGATGGGTGGTGGCAGCGGCCAGTCTGCATGTGTGGCGCTCACAACTGCTCTCTTTGGGGCCGTTGCAGCGGGGGCAGGCTTCACTTGTGACAGCGCGGGATTTCCTGCTTCAATCGATACGCTGTCTGTTGCCGGCAAATCGTTGCTGGATCGTTCGGTTTCTGAGGCCTTCATCGTGTCCAATCGTGATCAATGACATCACCGTTGCATTCTTTTGTGCAACTTGAGATATTGTACCTAATGTCACGAAATTGTCATAATTGCCGAGCCGCCAAGCGCTGATTGTTCGACATATTGCGCTGGCCGGCGCTGTCAGGATTCTGTCTGGACAGGTAGCAGCAGGCTCGCTTCCAGGCCTTGCGGGGTGCGGTTGGCCAAGATCAGCCGGCCGCCATGCAGGCGCGCAATGCGTTCGACAATCGCCAGCCCGAGTCCCGAACCGGCGGTCTTGCTGCGTGCGGCATCGGCGCGCGTGAAGGGTTGGCGCAACCGCTCCATCTGCTCCAATGGAATGCCCGGGCCATGGTCGGCCACGCGGATACGGATCTGGTTTCCTTCCACCGACGTCGATACCTCGGCCCCTTGACTGCCCTCATCCGTGCCATAGCGCAGTGCATTTTCCACCAGGTTGGCAATCGCCCGGCGCAGCGCCAATGGGCGACAAGCGATGGGCGGTAGGGCGCCTGGTGCGGCGGCTACCTTTTCTTTACCGGCGCTGCGCACCACGTCACCGATGATTTCATTGATGTCGCACAGCTGCTGCGCTTCATCGCCACCCATGCGCGCGAAATCGATGAATTGTCCGATGATGGCGTCAGCCGCCGCGATGTTGCGCTGCATGCCGGTGATCAGTTCAGGTTCGTTCGCATCAGCGAGGATGGCTACCGCCAGGCTCAGCTTGGCCAGCGGCGTGCGCAAGTCATGCGAGACCCCAGCCAGCATCAGGGCACGTTCGCGTTCGGCCGCGTCGAGCTGCTCGGCCATGCGGTTGAAGCTGTGCGCTACGGCTGCGATCTCAAGAGTCAGGTTGTCGAGCGGGATGGTCTGGATGCGGCCCCGCCCGATCTCGGCTGCGGCTGCGGCCAGCGCATGCAGCGGACGGTTGATGCGGCGCTGAATCAGCGTGGCGCCAAGTACCGCGAGCAGTGCCGCAGCAGAGCAGAAAACCACGAACAGGGTGGCATTGTTGCTGACGAAGACGGTGGAGTCGATGCCGAACCAGTAGGTAATGTCGTCGATGCGTGTGCCTACCCAAAGCCGGTGCTCCGGCTCGGCCTGCCAGCCGGCCTGGTATTGGGGGCCGAGCGTCTCGCGCAGGTGTTGCATGAAAATCGACATGGAGGCGCGGCGCGGCTCGATCAATGGTGCGGGCTGCTCACCGCCGGTGGTGGTGCGGCTGATAGCCAGGCGGTCTGGTGACTTGTCTTCTTCGCCGCCGGCAAGCCGGTTCATCAGACTTGCGCGCTGGTCGGCCGGCACCAGCAGCAGTGCAGCACGCGCCGTTTCGATCTGCAGTTTGGCCACTTCGGCGATGCGTGCGGCGCGCGGCTCCTGGATCAGCACACGGAACACCACGCCGTTGGCGATTTCAGCGGCCAGGATCACGGCAACGAACAGCAACAGGTTGCGCCCGAACAGGCTCTTTGGCAGCAGGGTGCGCATGACACTTGTCGTGCTCATGTGCGCGTGCCGTTGGGCGCGAACAGGTAACCCACGCCCCACACGGTCTGGATGTAGCGTGGTGCCGCCGGTTCGTCTTCGATCAGGCGGCGCAGGCGCAGTACCTGCACGTCGATGCTGCGGTCGGTGGCGAGTTCAGTGCGCACGCCGTTTTTGCCGGCGGCAAGGGCAATCAGCCGTTCGCGGCCAAGCGGCCGGCCGGGGTTGCGCGCCAGCGCACGCAGCAAGGCAAATTCACCCGAGGTCAGCGCCACCGGTTCGCCCTCGCGCATCAGCGTGCGGCTGCCCAGGTCCAGCCGGAACGGGCCGAACTGGATGGTTTCTTCGGATGCGCTGCCTGTGCCGTCGCCATACATCTTTTGCCGCCGCACCATGGCATGCAGGCGCGCCGCCAGTTCGCGCGGTTCGAAGGGCTTCGGCAGGTAGTCGTCGGCGCCCATTTCCAGGCCGACGATGCGGTCCACCGGGTCACCCTTGGCAGTCAACATCATGATGGGAATGGTGTCGCCTGCGGCGCGCAGACGGCGGCAGATTTCCAGTCCGCTTTCGCCGGGCATCATCAGGTCGAGCACGAGGACGTCGAAGCTGCGCCGCGCCAGCAGTGTGTCGAGCTGTTGCGAGTTGGTCGCTACCTGGACGGCAAAACCTTGCGAAGTCAGATAGCGCTGCAGCAGGGCGCGCATTTCGGCCTCATCGTCGAGAATCAGGATGTTTGGTTCGCCCAATGGATTTCCCCAAAAAAAGTCCGCGAGTTGGACATGGTATTTTATGCTTCACTCGCGGATGTCCACAATGAAACCGGATGGACAGGAGAGAGACGGCAATCCTGCAAGGTGGCACCCGCGCTTCAGGGCAAAACCTGTGAAGCTTGAGAAGTCGATCTTAGCGGGTGGATGTTGCCAAACTGTTTCCAGACAGGCTGGACTTGTTTCAGGATTTTGCGGCTGGGCGTGCTTGTAATGGTTTGTAATACTTTTGCCGTTCCGGCTGGTTTATACTCGTTCCACTATAAAAGCCGGGCTGGATTGCCAGGGCCGGGCATTGATCATATCAAGGGGAATCATTTGGCCAGGATCGCGCTTTGGTGTCGCCTGTCGGCGCTCGTTCTGTTTTTCTCGCTTGCGCAGCCGGCGTCTGCCGTCGAATACACCACACAAGACTACCTCAAGGCCGTCAATACTTGCGCGCAGGTGCGTGACTACGCCTGCGAAGAAAAGAATTACCGCCAATTGCTGCGTCTGCACCCGAACGATACGACCTATATGTTCCACATCGGTCGCGTGCTGGCTGACCAGGACAAGCACAAGGACGCCATCGAATACTTCGAGAAAGCCATTTCGCTGGGTGAAGGGGCCTGGAACCTGTTCGGCTATTACGCCGCCAGCCTGGCTGCCGTTGGCCGCACGGACGATGCAATCGACTGGTCCTACAAGACGCTGTCGGTCATGCCCAAGCTCTATGACACGCGCACCAATCTCATCAAATACCTGGTGCTCAAGAAACGCTACTATGAAGCGATTTCGGTGATCGACGAATTTGACGTGCCGGCGCAGGCCAAGGGCGATCCGCCATACTTCGGCGGCCAGCGCATTGCCATCGAAAGCACGCTGGACCGGCTGGGCCTGGTGTCGCCGGTTGAAGCAAAGACGATGCGCCTGCCCAAGGCCGACCGTTTCTTCTTCGTGCCCGTCACGACCGGTATTGGCAAGCCCATGCCCTTCATTCTGGACACCGGTGCCAGCTCCATGATGGTGAGTGACGAGTTCCTGCAACGCAGCGACGCGCACGCCAAGTTCGTCAAGAACATCGTGATACGCAATGCCGACGGCCATGCGTCTCCAGCGCGCGAAATCATCATCGACTCCATCTTCGTCGGCTCGTTCGAACTCAAGAACGTGCAGGCAGTAAGCTGCCAGTCTTGCGTTCTGTTGCTGGGTCAGACGGTGATTTCCCACTTCAATGTGGCAACGTCCAAGGTGCAGGGGGTGGAGTTTGCGACGCTATCGCTGCGGTAGTCGCTCCCTTCGCACATCGAACCGGCTGTCGAAAATATGAGAATGCGTTGCCAATATGATCATTGCTGATATGACATCAAAGGCCGTCTCACATGGGGCGACAGCAGTACCTCCAGTAATTTTGCAGCTTCTCTCATAAGATTTAACATTTTTAGAATGTTTTTCTAAGGAATCAAGTTGTAATTATTGCCTTGCCATCGGATAATTGTTACCGAGTGTAAATAGCATATTTACCTCCGCTTAAGAATCGGGCCGGGGGACTCGATTCTTGCAAGCTGCCTGTCATTCCAACGTCGCCATCACTCCACTTGGCCGTGTTTCATGGAACACGGCCGCGTCGTGTTGTGTTGACTTTCGTTCAGTGTGATGCGCTTGCAGCCGGAGTGCGATTGACGCTTCCCGCCTCGTATTTGCCAGCAAGACCAAACCAAACCTAAAAAGGCCGCCAATTGAAACAAGCATCGATGAATCACGTATTTCGGGTTATCTGGAGCCACGCGCTGCGCACCTGGGTGGTCGTTGCAGAAAACGTCAAGGGCAAGGGAAAGTCCTCCTCGCGTAAATTGGTGGCAGCAGCGTTGGCCGTGACGGTGAGCGTGGCGCACGCTGCGCCGACGGGAGGGCAGGTAACGGCGGGGGCGGGCAGCATCACGCAATCGGGCAACACCACCACGATCAACCAGTCAAGCCAGAACCTCTCGCTGAACTGGCAAAGCTTCAACGTCGGTTCGCAGGAAACGGTCGACTTCGTGCAGCCTTCGGCGAGCGCAATCGCCGTCAACCGCATCCTCGGCAATAACGGCAGCGTCATCCTCGGCCACCTCAACGCCAACGGGCAGGTTTATCTGATCAACCCCAACGGCGTCCTGTTCGGCGAAGGCGCGCAAGTCAACGTAGGCGGCCTGGTGGCCTCCACGCTCGACATCAGCGACAGCAATGCCAGCGGCAGCGTGCGCTCGTTTGCCGGCAATGGCAGCGGCAGCATCATCAACCAGGGCAGCATCACGGCCGCCAGCGGCGGCTACGTTGCCTTCATTGGCAACCACGTCGGCAACCAGGGCACCGTCACGGCGCAACTGGGCACGGTGGCCATGGGCGCCGGCAATGCCGTCACGTTGAACTTCAACGGCAACAGCCTGGTGCACATGCAGGTCGATCAGAGCGTGCTGAAAAGCCTGGCGGAGAACGGCGGCTTGATCCGCGCCGACGGCGGGCAAGTTATCATGACGGCCGGTGCGAAAAACTCCTTGCTGGCCTCGGTGGTGAACAACACCGGCGTCATCGAAGCGCACACGGTGCAAAACCACAACGGCACGATCGAACTGCTGGGCGGCATGACGGCCGGCACGGTCAACGTGGGCGGCACGCTTGACGCGTCGGCCCCGAGCGGCGGCGACGGCGGCGCGATCGAAACCAGCGCAGCCAACGTCAAGGTGGCCAACGGCACAGCCATCAGCACGCTGGCAGCGCACGGCAAGACCGGCAGCTGGCTGATCGACCCGCAAGACTTCACGGTGGCGGCCACTGGCGGCGACATCACCGGTGCGACCTTGTCGGGCGAGCTGGCGTCTTCCAACGTCGCACTGCAAAGCAGTGCCGGTACGAATTCCGGTTCGGGCAATATCAACATCAACGATGCCGTGTCCTGGAGCGCAAACACCGTCTTGAGCTTGACGGCGTCGAACAACGTCAACTTCAATGCCAACGTCACCGCCACCGGCAACACGGCGGGGATGGTGATCAACCCGAATACGGCCAATGGCGGCGAAGCGGCCAGCGGTACCGGAACGTTCAACATTGCCAATGGTCCCGGCACCTACAATTATGCCCATGGCGTATCGGTCACCTTGTCTGGCGCCACACCAAGCCTGACCATTGCAGGCCAGGTCTACACGGTGATCAATTACCTCGGCAATTCTTACGACACCACGATCAAACCGGGTTTGCCAACCTTGCAAAGCATAGCGGCCAGCGGCAACCTTGGTGGTCATTATGCATTGGGCAGCAACATCGATGGCGGCGCGTCCCAGAGCTGGAATAATGGACAAGGCTTTTTTCCGATCGGCAGCGCGAATACGCCGTTCACCGGGACCCTCGAAGGCCTCGGCCATGAAATCAGCAATACCGGCATCAACATGCCCACTGTGGACCATTTGGGGCTATTCGGCACGATCGGTTCAACCGGTGTCGTGCAAAATCTCCAATTGATCGGAGCCATGGTGACCGGGCACTACGGTATCGGCGGACTGGCTTACGACAATGCGGGAACGATCAGGAACGTCACTGCCTTTACCTTGGTAAGCGGCGTCGACATGGTCGGCGGTCTGGTTGCTCGAAACGAGGGAACGATCGCAAATAGCTTTGTTTCCGGAACGGTCACAGAGAGAAACAGCAATGGCGTCTCCGGCGTCGGTGGACTCCTTGGAACCAATTACGGCGGCACTGTCAGCAACAGCATTTCTGTCGGGACAGTAAGCGGTGGCGACTATGTTGGCGGCCTGGTGGGGATGAACTTTACAGGTACCGTCACCGGTAGTCATGCAACCGGAAACGTCACCGGCCACAATGAAGTGGGTGGACTGGTTGGTGAAAACTATTCTACCCTGAGCAACAGCTATGCCACGGGAAATGTCAACTCTTCCGGGACGTTCTCCGGTGGCCTGACCGGGCGAAACAATAACGACACGCTCTCCAACAGTTATGCAACAGGCAACGTGACCGGCGCAATCGACGCAGGCGGTCTTGCCGGCGGCAACTATGGCACGATTGTCGACACCTATGCTATTGGTTCGGTAACGGGTACGACCGGTGTGGGCGGCCTGGTGGCCGGTACCAAACAAAACGGCACGGTCACCAACAGCTATTGGAACACACAAACAACGGGACAATCCGTCTCGATGGGCGGCACCGGTTTGACGACCGCGCAGATGCAGACCGCATCGAACTACAAGGGGTTCAATTTCTCGACCACACCGGGAGCAGCGGGTAACAGCTGGGTCATGGTCGACGTCGATGGCAGTTTCAATAATGCAGGCGGCGCAGCGGCTGGAACCTATCCGATGCTGACTTCCGAGTACTCGACGACGATCAGCAGCGCCCACCAATTGCAATTGGTCGCCATGGCGCTGGGCGCAAATTACACGCAGAGCATCAGTTTCGATCTTTCGGGCACCAGGCCGGGTTCGGGCATGTCCGATGTCTGGATGGCGGGGGGCTTCATCCCGCTCGGCAACGCCACGACCAACTTTACCGGTACCTATAACGGCCTCTACTGGCCCATCAACAACCCCACGATCAATCGATCGACCGCCATCGACGATGTCGGTTTGTTCGGTGTGACCGGTAGCACGGCGGTACTTCAAAACATCGAGATCGGCGCCGCAAGCGTGACGGGCGGCGGCATTATCGGGACCAGTGCCACCGGTGGCTTGGTGGGGACCAATAACGGCACCATCGCCAACGCTTTCGTCAGCGCCAGCGTGACCAGCAATGAAAACCTGATCGGCATCGTGGCAGGGCGCAATAACGGCACGATCGAAAGCAGCTACGTCTATGGCTCAGCCATTGCAACCGGCTTCAGTAGCAATGGTGGTGCAGGGGTCAGCGTTGGCGGTGTGGCAGGGGCGAACTATGGCACTATTATCGATAGCCACAATTCGTATGCCACCGTGTCCGCCAATAGCGATGTCGGCGGTCTGGTCGGGCTTAATCGAGGCACGATCAGCAACAGCTCCACGGCCGTCGCGGTCTACGGAAACATCGACGTGGGCGGTCTGGTTGGTCACAATTATTCCACCATCAGCAATAGCTACGCCAGCGGCAGCGTAGGCGGTATTTATGGCACCCTCACTTTTTCTGGCGGGTTGGTTGGCGTCAACCACGGTGCGATCAGTGCCAGCTATGCCAGCGGCAGCGTCAGCGGAGGTTCCACGGGTATCGATGATGGCGGCCTGGTGGGCGCCAATGGCGGCACGGTGACCGGCAGCTATGCCAGCGGTGCCGTAACCGGCAGCCAGAGCCTGGGAGGGCTGGTGGGTATCAGCAATAACGGCACGGTCAGTAGCAGTTACGCATCGGGTAACGTCAGCGGCACCAACAATGTCGGTGGCCTGGTCGGAGAAAATTACAACGGCTCGGTGATCGGCGACAGCTATGCTACCGGTAATGCCAGCGGCACTAGCAATATTGGTGGTTTGGTGGGTTACAACTACGGCGGCAGCATCAACGCCAGTTATTCTGCCGGCGGTGCTGGCGGGAGCACCAATGTTGGCGCCCTGGTCGGAAGCAACAATCGGGGCAAGGTCACCTACAGTTTCTACAACAGCTCGAACGCCGGCGGCCGCACTGGTATCGGCGGCCAGGCGGACGTGGCCGGCTTGGTCTGGGGCATGAGCACGTCGGATTTGCAGCAACAGGCCAATTTCACTAGCGCTACTGCCGCCAACGGCAACGTCAACCCAGGTTGGGATTTTATTTCCGGCCGCACCTGGAACAGTTCGCCGTCGACCAATGGCGGCATGCCCTACCTGTGCGCAATTGCCGGCGGCTGCGTCACGCAGGCGGTAACGCTTTATGTTGACCCGGTCGGCAGCAGCGTCTATGGCACCACGGCCAGCGTCACCGGTTATGTGCTGGATACGTCGCCTGTGATCGGTACGGGCTATGTCATCAACGATGCGTCTCCTGCGGGTACGGCCAATTGGTCCGGCCTGCCCACCTCGACCGCGAATGTGGGCAGCTACCTGGTCACCTACAATGGCGGCCTCAGTGTTGCCAATTCCGGCTTCACGCTTGCCGCTGGCAACCTGCCCGATTGGAATGTGACGCCGGCTACGTTGACGGTTTCTGGCCAGACGGCTGCGAGCAAAATTTACGATGGCACCAATAGCGCCATTTTGAATGGCGGCACCCTGGTCGGCGTCCTCAACGGCGACAACGTTACCTTGAGTTCTGCAGGCGCGTTTCCGTCGAAGAACGCCGGCACCGGCTTGAGCATTGTGACTGCTGACACCCTCGGGGGAGCTGGCGCTTCGAACTATGTTCTGGCACAACCAAATATTACCGCCAATATCACGCCGTTGGCCTTGACGGTCAGTGCTAGCGCGAACAGCAAGGTCTACAACGGCAATGTCGGCGCCACAGCGACACTGAGCACGACCGGAGTTCTTGCCGGCGACACCGTCAACTTCAACGACACTTCCGCTTCATTCAGTAACAAGAACGTTGGCGCAGGCAAGACTGTCACCGTCAGCGGCATCAGCCTGTCCGGCGCAGATGCGGAGGACTACAAGCTCACCAGCACCAGTGCCACGACGACCGCCAACATTACGCCGGCGACCCTGACTGTCACCGGCGAAACTGCAAGCAACAAGGTCTATAACGGCACGACCGCCGACTCTTTGACTGGCGGTATGCTCACTGGTGTAGCCGCGGGCGACAGCGTCAGCCTCACTCAAGTGGGCAGTTTCGCCAGCAAGAACGTTGCTACGGGTATTTCTGTTACGGCGAACGACAGCATCAGCGGCGCCGACGCCGGCAACTATATCCTCACCCAACCGACCGGCTTGACTGCCAACATCACCCCGGCCACGCTCACAGTCAACGGCGAAACCGCGGCAAGCCGTGTGTATAACGGCAGCACGGCAGCAACCTTGACCGGCGGCACCCTGGCCGGCGTCGTAGCAGGCGACAGCGTCACCCTGAGCCAGGCCGGCACGTTCGCCGGCAAGAACGTCGGCAACGGCATCGCCGTGACGGCAACCGACAGCCTGGGCGGAGCGGACGCCGGCAACTACATCCTGACCGAGCCGACCCACCTCAGCGCCAACATCACCCCGCTGGCCATTACCGTGACGGCGACCGGCAACAACATGGTCTACAACGGCACCACCACCGACCCCGTCACCTTGAGCAGCAGCGGCGTGATCGCCGGAGACAGCGTCAGCTTCACCGACACCTCAGCGAGCTTCGCCAGCAAAAACGTCGGCACCAACCTTGCCGTCAGCGTCAGCGGCATCGGCATCGCCGGCAGCAACGCCAGCGACTACACCCTCACCAACCGCACCGCCAGCACCAGCGCCAGCATCACCCCGGCGACGCTGACCGTGACAGGTGAGACCGCCGCCAGCAAAGTCTACAACGGCACCACCACCGCCACCCTCACCGGCGGCACACTGGCCGGCGTCATGACAAGCGACCACCTCATCCTGACCCAAGCGGGCAGCTTCGCCTCGAAGAACGCCGGCACCGGTGTCGCCGTCAACGTCACCGACACCATCAGCGGCAATGGCGCGTCCAACTACGTCCTGATCGAACCCACCGTCACCGGCAACATCACCCCGGCCACCATCACCGTCACCGCCACCGGCACCAACATGGTCTACAACGGCACCGTCAACGACACCGTCAAACTGAGCAGCAGCGGCATCGTCGCCGGCGACGTCGTCAGCATCAGCGACAGCTCGGCCACCTTCGCCGGCAAAAATGCCGGCACCAACCTCGCCGTCACCGTCGCCGGCCTCGCCTTAAGCGGCACCGATGCCGGCAACTACCAGTTGGCCAGCCAAAGCGCCAAGACCACCGCCAGCATCACCCCGGCCCCGCTGACCGTCACCGGCGAGAGCGCCGCCGGCAAAGTCTACAACGGCAGCACCGCCGCCACCCTGAGTGGCGGCAGCCTGGTCGGCGTCATTGCCGGCGACACCGTCACCCTGAACCAGGCCGGCAGCTTCGCCTCCAAAAACGCAGGCACCAACGTCGCCGTCACCGTCGCCGACAGCCTGGGCGGCGCCAACGCCGGCAACTACAGCATCGTGCAACCGACCGGCGTCACGGCCAGCATCACCCCGGCCAGCCTGACCGTCACCGGCGAAACCGCCAGCAACCGCGTCTACAACGGCACCACCACCGACACCCTGACCGGCGGCAAACTGACCGGCGTCATCGCCGGCGACAGCGTCACCCTGGTACAGACCGGCACCTTCGCCTCAAAAGACGTCGGCACCGGCATCGCCGTCACCGTATCGGACAGCCTCACCGGCACCGCCGCCGGCAACTACACCCTGGTGCAACCGAGCGGCACCCTGCAAGCCAACATCACCCCGTTGGCCATCACCGTCGCCGCCACCGGCAGCAACATGGTCTACAACGGCACCGTCAACGACAACGTCACCCTGTCGGCAGCCGGCGTGGTGGCAGGCGACGCCGTCACCTTCAGTGACACCGCGGCCACGTTTGCCGGCAAAAACGTCGGTACCGGCCTGCGCGTCTCGGTCACCGGCATCAGCATGAGCGGCGCCAATGCGGGCGACTACACCCTGACGAACACCAGCGCCAGCACCAGCGCCAACATCACCCCGGCCACCCTCACCGTGACCGGTGAAACCGCTGCGACCAAGACCTACAACGCCAGCACCGCCGCCGCCCTGTCGGGCGGCAGCCTCGTTGGCGTCCTGGCGGGCGACACCGTCACGCTCAACCAGATCGGCAGCTTCGCGTCCAAAAACGCCGGCACCAACGTCGCCGTCACCGTGGCCGACACGCTCTCGGGCGTGAACGCCAGCGACTACGTCATTGCGCAACCGACCAATGTGACCGGCACCATCAACCCGGCAGTGCTGACCGTGCTTGGGCAACGTGCCAGCAACATCGTCTACAACGGCTCGACGGCGGACCCGCAAAGCGGCGGCCACCTGCAAGGCCTGCTGCCGGGTGACACCGTGACCTTGACCATGTCGGGCTACTTCGTCTCGCCCAACATCGGCAATGCGGTGCAGGTGATCGCCACCGACATCATCGGCGGGGCCCAGGCCGGCAATTACATCCTGGTCCAGCCTACCGGACTGTCGGCGAATATCACCAAGCCGTGATGTGACGGCCTGATGCGGCAGCGCGCCATGAAACACGGCGCGCTGCCGCCGCGAGGCCAAGCAATGGCCTCGGCGCATTTCTTCACAGTGCCGTGAAACCGGCCGGATCAATTCGAGCTGGTGCTGTTGTCGCGCGTCCGCGTGACTTGCGTCGAGTAAGTCTTCCCGTTAGTGCCGGTAAAGCTGGCATCGCGTACGCTACCTGTTGCTGTCTTGGTGATGGTGGCCGATGAACTCGTGGTTTTACCGTCGGGCAGGGTGGTGCTTGAGTTGCGCGTGGCGGACCTGGTGGCCGGGTTCATGCCGACGCTGCCGTTGTGGGTCATGGTGTTGCCGTTGGGGCCGGTGCGGGTGGCGCTGCGGTCGAAACCGTTGGGCGTGCGCGTGGTGCTGATGTTGCCGGTTGCGGAAGCCGGAAACGAGGCGACCGTGACGAGAATGGCAATGGCGAGGGAAGGGATGGCTTTCATGATTGCTCCTGGCTGTTGGGTTGGCTTTCTACGCAGGGCGCTTTATCGCTTGCCCGGCGTATGTAACCATCCTAGCGGCAGCATGTAAGCCATCCGTTTCAAGCCTGGTGACGATTGTTGCGAAGTCTTTCCCAAAGGCCTTGCTGTAATCGTTTGCAATCATTTCCCAGCTGACAAAAAACGGCCGCCCGAGGGCGGCCGCATGCAGTTTGGTATAGCTCGGGAAGTGCGCGGCGCCGATCAGGCACGCGTTTCCAGTGCACCCCGGACCACTTGTACGCGGTCGCCCGGATTCCAGCCTGGTTGGGCGTTGTAGGAGAAGGTGCGCATCTTGCCCGTTTCCATCTTCACGGTGACTTGATAGCTGAGCGTGGTCTTGCCGTGTTTTTCGATCTCGTTGCCGACGATACCACCGCCGACTGCGCCGCCCGCTGTGCTCAAGGCACGCCCATTGCCGCCGCCGAAGCGGTTGCCGATGACGCCGCCGATCACAGCACCAGCCACGGCACCTATACCGCTGGTCTGTGCCTGATGTTGCACCGGACGGACCGACTCCACGATGCCGCAGCTATTGCAAGGTGCTGCTTCTGGCTGCATCGGGGCCGGAGTGTTGGCCGGTGGCACACCGGCATCGGCAGGCGGTGCGCCAGCCGCCGAAGTACCCGCTACGGCCGGTGCGGTGTTATTGCTCGTGGCACCTTGAACACCTTGCTGCGTTTGCTGGGGCATGGGAGCGCCCGTCTGGGGATTGACGATCTGCCCGGTACTGTCGATTACGCCTTGCGGCTGGTTTTGTCCATGTGCGCCCGGCAGGATGCCCGTCATGGCGGCCACGCCTACGAGGCAGACCAGGATGACTGAGACTGCTGCACCAGCAACAAGGGGGTGGATTTTGCGTAAGTTGGTTTCCATGATGTTCTCCGTCAGAAACAAATTTCTCATGCAGCCAGTTGTTTGGGCAACGGCCGTGGTCTACTGCTTATGACAGTCGGCCTTGTCAAAAGTTGCGCATTTCGTTGCGTTTATGAAATTATGTGAAATATTCCTGGAAGTGGCTTTGGAGTAATTCCTTCGTAAATCTTTGTATATACTGATGTCCTTACTTTAGGGCGGACAGCTATTGCGCTAAAGAACGAGGAAATCTGAGGGCGCAACAATTAAAACAATGCGCACCTTGCATATCGATATCATCGTTACCGAAAGGGGAGTTTCTTGCAATTCACTTTGTGGAAGCAGGCGTCGGCCTGCTTGTCAGTTTGCGCCTGCGCGGCGCTTTCGTCCGTCCTGTCCTTGCCGGCTCATGCGAATGCCGCCAAGCCCGACGTCGAAACATTCTTTGCTGACCCGGCCATCTATTCCGCAGCGATTTCACCCAAGGGCGAGCATGTTGCGGTTCTGGTGAAAACTGCCGACGGCGGGCAGGCGATCCAGGTGCGTGACACCATGGATCTGACCAAGGGTGGCATGGTGACCGGCACCAAAGAAGACCGGATTACGGGAATGATGTGGGTCAACGAGAACCGTCTTGTGTTCAGCATACGACCTGCCATTCGCGACATCAATCCGGGCAACCAGAACCTGTATGCCATTGATCGCGACGGCCAGAATCTGCACCAGTTGATTGACGGCGACTTTCGCTACCGGCAGGAATCGACCGGGAGCCATATGCGCAACCGGATTTTGCCTGCCGACTACGCGTTGTACAGCTCGATGAAGGACGATTCCGACGACATCATCGTCAAGCATACGGTTTGGCCGCTGACCGATAGATTCAATCCAGTCAGTACGCACCTGTTCAAGCTCAATACCAAGACCGGCGCCTTGGCTGAATTGCCGGTTGGTAAATCCCCGGAAAACGTCCTTTCCTGGGTAGTGGACCGGTCGCACGTGCCGCGCGTGGCGCGCTCCTATATTGGCGGACGCTGCATCACGCATTATCGCGCCTCCGCCAACGCGGAATGGGAAGTGCTTAACGAAGACGATTGCAGGACCGAACCGTTCGCTGCCCTGACTTTCGATGGAGACGATACCTTGATCGTCCGGGCCGACAATCACGGATACGATGCGCTCTACCGCTATGACCTGAAAACGCGCAAGCGCGAAGAAAAACCCATGTTGGCGCTGGAGGGCTACGATTTCCGAGGTTCCACAGAGGTCGACGACGTGGCCAACAAGGTGGTCGGCATCCATTATGTGTCAGACGCTTCCTCGACCGTCTGGCTTGACGCCAGCTACAAGGGCATGCAGGCCAATGTGGACGCGCAATTGCCGCACACTATCAATAAACTCAGTTGCGGCACGGATTGCATGCATGCACCGGCCTTACTCGTCACATCGACATCCGATCGCGAACCGGCGCAATACTATATCTACAACGTCGCCAAGGGCAGTCTCGTCGGCTTCGGAGGTGTGCGTCCGGGTATCGACAAGGCGCAGATGGGGAGGCGCGACTTTTACCGTTTCAAGGCACGTGACGGCATGTCGATTCCCGTCTATGTCACCACCCCGCCTGTGAAATCCGACAAGCCGTTTCCTGCAGTTGTGCTGGTGCACGGTGGTCCCTGGTTGCGCGTCTGGTCCTGGGAATGGGAAAGCGAAGCGCAATTCCTGGCGTCGCGCGGTTACCTGGTTATCCAGCCGGAGTTTCGCGGCAGTACCGGTTTTGGTTTTGACCTGTTTCACGCCGGCTGGAAGCAATGGGGCCAGGCCATGCAGGACGATCTGGCCGATGCCGCACTATGGGCGGTGAAGGAGCGTGGCGCCGACCCCAAGCGCATTGGCATCATGGGCGCAAGCTATGGCGGCTATGCAACTCTGGAAGGTTTGATCAAAAACCCGGAAATCTTCCGCTGCGGCGTGGAGTGGGCAGGAGTGACGGATTCGAACCTGATGTTTTCGCTCGCGGAAAGCGATGCTTCCGACGACACCAAGAAATATAGCTTGGCAGTCATGATGGGGGACCCCAAGACCGATGGCGAGATGTTCAAGAAATATTCGCCATTGGAAAATGCCGCCAAGCTGACCCAGCCGCTACTGATGGCCCATGGCGCCGACGACAAGCGTGTGCCGGTCGCCCAGGCCACAGCGTTCCATGACGCCGTCAAAAACAACAATTCCCATGTCGAATACATCATCTATAACAATGAGCAACATGGCTGGCATCTTGAAAAGGACAACATCGACTTCTGGAAGCGTGTCGATACTTTCCTCGACAGGAATCTCATGAACGCTCACTAGGCGGCTCTGTTGCGGGGTAGCGTGCCGCCTTGCGCCAAGTCGAAAAAAGCCGGCGCTGGTACGCCGGCTTTTTTCTGGCTGCGTGGATTACGCCACGTGTCAGTCTTCGCGCCGCAAATGCGGAAACAGGATCACGTCGCGGATGTTGGGTGAGTCGGTGATCAGCATCATCAGACGGTCGATACCGATGCCGCAACCGCCGGTCGGGGGCATGCCGTATTCCAGTGCGCGGATGAAGTCGGCGTCATAGTACATCGCTTCTTCATCGCCGGCGTCCTTGTTGGCAACCTGGGCCTGGAAGCGTGCGGCCTGGTCTTCGGCGTCATTCAATTCCGAGAAACCATTGGCGATTTCACGGCCGACGATGAACAATTCGAAACGTTCAGTGATTTCCCGATTCGTGTCCGAGGCACGCGCCAGCGGCGATACTTCAACCGGGTAGTCGACGATATAGGTCGGTTCCCACAATTGCGACTCGGCAGTTTCTTCGAACAGCGCCAGTTGCAAGGCGCCCAGGCCGGCAGTCTTGATCGGGTCTACGCCGAACTTCTTCAACTCGGTGCGCAGGAAGGCGGCGTCGCCCAGTTGTTCCGCGGTGTATTGCGGCGCGTATTTGTTGATCGCGCCGACGATGGTCAGACGGTGGAACGGCTTGGACAGGTCCAGTTCCTTGCCCTGATAAGTCAGCACCGCGGTGCCATGCGCATCGACGGCGGCCTGGCGGATCACGGCTTCGGTGAAATCCATCAGCCACTTGTAGTCGACATAGGCCGCATAGAACTCCATCATCGTGAATTCAGGATTGTGGCGCGGCGATACACCTTCATTGCGGAAGTTGCGGTTGACTTCGAATACGCGTTCGAAGCCGCCCACCACCAGGCGCTTCAGGTAAAGCTCAGGCGCGATGCGCAGGAACATTTGCATGTCGAGCGCATTGTGGTGCGTGATGAAAGGCTTGGCTGCGGCGCCGCCGGGAATGGGGTGCAGCATCGGCGTTTCGACTTCCATGAACTCGTGCTCGGCCATGAAGCGGCGGATCGAGGACATGGCTGCCGTGCGCGCCTTGAAGGTGCGGCGCGTCTCGTCATTCGTGATCAAATCGACGTAACGCTGGCGATACTTCATTTCCTGGTCGGCCAGGCCGTGGTGCTTGTCGGGCAGGGGGCGCAAGGACTTGGTCAACAGGCGCAGGGTGCTCACCTTGACCGACAGTTCGCCGGTCTTGGTCTTGAACATGGTGCCTTCTGCGGCAATGATGTCGCCCAGATCCCAGGTCTTGAAAGCGGCCATGGTGTCGGCGCCGGCAGCATCTGTCGTGATGAAGAACTGGATGCGGCCATCAGCATACTTACCCGAGGCGTCCTGCACGGTCGCAAATGCCGCCTTGCCCATGACGCGCTTCAACAACATACGGCCGGCCACGCTGACCTTCACCGCTTTCGCTTCCAGGGTTTCAGCATCGAATCCGCCGAATTCTGCGTGCAGGTCGGCTGCCTTGTGCGTGGGGCGGAAGTCGTTGGGGAAGGCGATGCCTGCTTCGCGGATTGCGGCCAGCTTGGCGCGGCGCTCGGCGATGAGGGCGTTTTCGTCTACTGGCGTTTGATTGTCGTCGGTTGTCATGGTTGTCTATTGCTAAGAGTATGGTGGTAGTGCGTCGACTTGCCGGTCACCCCTCGCCCGCGGGCGGGAGAGGGGTGGGGGAGGGCGTGCGCAATCCGACTAAGCCGGCTTGTGATGCTGTCGAGGCGCAACGTCCCTCACTCCTGGCCCCTCTCCCGCCCGCAGGCGAGGGGGGCTTTAAACCCCTTGTTTCAACGAAGCGGCAATGAAATCATCCAGATCGCCATCCAGTACCGCTTTGGTATTGCCGGTTTCAAAATTGGTGCGCAAGTCCTTGATGCGCGACTGGTCCAGCACGTAGGAGCGGATCTGGTGGCCCCAGCCGATGTCGGTCTTGGAGTCTTCCAGCTTTTGCTGCTCGCTCATGCGCTTGCGCAATTCCAGTTCAAACAGGCGCGACTTCAGCATGGCCCAGGCTTCGGCACGGTTGCGGTGCTGGCTGCGGTCGTTCTGGCATTGCACGACGATGCCGGTCGGGGTGTGCGTCAGGCGCACGGCCGAGTCGGTCTTGTTGATGTGCTGGCCACCCGCGCCCGAAGCGCGGTAGGTGTCGACGCGCACGTCGGCAGGATTGACTTCGATCTCGATCGAATCGTCCACCTCTGGGTAGACGAACAGGCTGGAAAACGAGGTATGGCGCCCGTTGGCCGAATCGAACGGTGACTTGCGCACCAGGCGGTGCACACCGGTTTCGGTGCGCAGGAAGCCATAGGCATAGTCGCCTTCCACCTTCAGTGTCGCGGTCTTGATGCCCGCAACTTCACCTTCTGATTCTTCCATCACCTCGACCTTGAAGCCCTTGCGTTCGCAATAGCGCAGGTATTGGCGCAACAGCATCGAGGCCCAGTCCTGCGCTTCAGTGCCGCCGGCACCGGCCTGGATATCGATGAAGCAATTGTTCGGGTCCATCGGATTGGAAAACATCCGGCGGAACTCCAGTTCTTCGACGAGCTTCTTGACGCTTTCGACATCGGCTTCGACGGCGACCAGCGTGTCGTCATCGTTTTCCTCGCGCGCCATGGCGAACAGGTCGTTCGCGTCGCGCAGATCGTTGTTGATCTTGGTGAGGGTGTTGACGATGGCTTCGAGCGCACGCTTTTCACGCCCGAGGTCGGTGGCGCGCTTGGCGTCGTTCCAGACGTTGGGGTCTTCGAGTTCGGCGTTGGTTTGTTCGAGCTTCTCCGACTTCACATCGAAGTCAAAGATACCCCCGGAGTTCAGTCTCACGGGAGGTGAGGTCCGCCAGGAGTGCGGACAGCAAATTGAGACGTTCGGCTTCCATGATTTATTCTGCTTTGCAATCAAACCTTATATTATACTCCACGCTTGCCTTGACAGGCGCATTCTGCCGCCCCCACTTGATGCATCCGTCCAACCCCGCCGACGAAGCCGCCGGCAAGATCACCTTTGCCAACCAGTTGCGCGGCGTGGCTGTCCTGTGCGTGATCGTCACGCATTATTTGGGTATCTACTGGGGCGCGCGTGAACTGGTGGCGCGCTATACCTTCGCGCCGGTGCTTGAAGGCGCCAAGCCAGCCTTCATGCCATATTCCGCGCCGCCGACCTTCAATTACGGCCCGTTTGGCGTGGCGCTGTTTTTCCTCATCAGCGGCCTCGTTATTCCGTTTTCGCTGCAAAAACTGGGCAGCCTGCGCTTTCTTGCTGCGCGCGCCTTGCGCATCTACCCCACGTATTGGCTGGCGACAGCATTGATGCTGGGCGTGGTCTGGCTTTCTTCGTGCTATTGGCACATGCCGTTTCACCTCAACCTGCCGCAACTGGGCGCGAACCTGCTGCTGGTCAATGCCGAGCTGGGCTTGCCCTCGACCGATCTGGTCAATTGGACCTTGTCGATCGAGGTGAAGTTCTACTTGGTGGCGGTGCTGTTGTGGCCAGTGCTGCGGCGTGCGCCGGTGGCTGTGGTGCTGGCCTATGCGCTGGCAATCTTCGGCCTGATCCTGCTGCCGTCGGCGCCGCTTGGCGTCGGCAAACTCGAAATCTCGCTTGACAATGCCAAAGTCGAAGCCATGTACACGGTATTCCTGTTCATCGGCACGCTGTTCCATTTTGCCGTCAAGGGCCGGATTGCGCTACGCCTGTTTGCGCCTGCGGTCCTTGCCGTGTTTGGCCTGTTCTTCTTCATGTGGCCGCACACTGTGATCGCGGAACAGTACTGGAAGATCCCAGCCAACTACGGCTATGCGCTGGGGGTGTTTTCCATCTGCTACGCGCTGCGGGCGCGCTTCTGTGCGGTGCGCGTGCTGGATTTCTTTGCTGCGGTGAGCTATCCGCTCTACCTGATGCACGCCATATCGGGCTATGCGTTGATGCACATCCTAATGGACCTGGGGCTGCCCTACCTTGCAGCAGCGCCGCTGACCTTGTGTGCGGTGCTCGCAGTTGCCACTGTTCTGCATTACGCGGTCGAGCTGCCGACCGCCAACGCCGGGAAGAAACTACATCGCGTGCTCGACCAGTAACTGCACGCGCGTTACCCCATTGTATTCGTTGGCATCGAGCCGGAACGCCACCGTGGCGCGCGCGGGCAGGGAATCGGCGTGGCCGAACCAGATCGCATCGAACTTGCGGCCATTCTTTTCCAGCAGCAGCTTCAAGTGCTTTTCCTTGAGCACGCGCTGGTTCACCACCAGGAAGTCATCGCAAAAAACCGGTGGCGCGAAGCCCTGGCCCCAGACCTGGCCTTCGAGCAATTCGATGAATTCGGTCGTGAAATAGTCGTCTTCCAGCGGGCCGTCAGTCTCGACCACAAGTTCGAGCTGCGCCTTGGTAAGCCAGGCGCGCCCGACTTGCTCGAACGCGGCGGAAAAGGCCCCGAAAGCGTCAGCGCGCAGGCTTAGCCCTGCGGCCATGGCGTGGCCACCGAACTTGTCGATCAGGGAGGGCGCCTGCTTGGAGACGAGGTCAAGCGCATCGCGCAGATGGAACCCCGCTATCGAGCGGCCCGAGCCCTTGATCATGCCCTCGCCGGCCGGGGCGAAGGTGATCGTGGGGCGGTAAAACTTGTCTTTCAGGCGCGACGCAACAATGCCGATGACGCCCTGGTGCCAGGATTCATCAAAGACGCAGATGGTGCTGCTGTCCTTGGGATTGAAGTCGTCAAGTTTCAGCAAAGCTGTATCCTGCATTTCAGCCTCGATGTCGCGCCGCTCGCGGTTGATCTTGTCGAGTTCCTGTGCGATTGCCCAGGCACGGCCTTCATCGTCGGTACAAAGGCATTCGATGCCGAGCGACATGTCGGCCAGCCGCCCCGCAGCGTTCAGCCTTGGGCCGAGCGCAAAACCGAGGTCGAAGGGGGTGGCCCGGCGTGCTTCGCGCCCGGCGGCACGGAACAATGCGGCAATGCCGGGGTGCACGCGGCCTGCGCGCATGCGCTTCAAGCCCTGGGCCACCAGCACGCGGTTGTTGGCGTCGAGCTTGACCACGTCGGCCACCGTGCCCAGCGCCACAAGGTCAAGCAGGCTGTCTAGCTTGGGTTGGGTCTGGGCATCGAACACGCCGCGCTTGCGCAGTTCGGCACGCAGGGCCAGCAGCACGTAAAACATCACGCCCACGCCAGCCAGGTTCTTGCTCGGGAAGCCGCAGCCGGGCTGGTTCGGGTTCACGATCACGGCGGCATCGGGCAAGTGGTCGCCGGGCAGGTGATGGTCCGTCACCACCACGGCCATGCCGCGCCGGTTGGCCTCGGCCACGCCGTCGACGCTGGCAATGCCGTTGTCGACCGTGACAATGATGTCGGGCTGTTTTTCGCGCTCGGCCAGGGCCACGATCTCGGGCGTCAGGCCATAACCGTATTCGAAGCGGTTGGGCACAATGTAGTCTACCTTGGCGCCCATGGCGCGCAGGCCGCGCAAGCCGACGGCGCAGGCGGTGGCACCATCACAATCGTAGTCGGCCACGATGACGAGTTTTTTGCTGGCGGCAATGGCATCGGCCAGGAACACGGCGGCCTGTTCGATACTGTGCAGCGCCGCCGGCGGAAACAGTGCGGTCAGTTCGCACGACAGTTCGCGCGTATCGGTCAAGCCGCGGGCGGCATATAGGCGCGCCAACACCGGGTGCACGCCCTGCTGGCGCAGCATTTCGGAATTGCGGGCAGTGTAGGGGCGGGTGGCGATTCTGGTCATGATGTGAGTTTCGCCAAGCCGGGACGGGCCCAGAACTTCAGCAGGCTGGATTTGGTGATGGTGAACGTGCGCAATTCGCTCGATTGCGACAGGCGCAAGGTGGCCTGTGCCAGTTTGCCGTCCTTGAGTGCCGCCAATAGCGGCGTGAACCAGGCAGTATCAAGCGCTTGCAGCCGGTCCAGCCACAAGCCCCAATCTTCCGCCAGGGCCGCTTCGCTCAAGTCGTCAAGCACGGCGAATAGTTCTTCCCGGCCCGGGTCGAACCCGCCCTGGTGCAGGGCCTGTGGCCGTGCATTCATGGGCAGCGTGGCGCCGCCCCAGAGCCACAAGGAATTGACCGGCTGCTCGCGGCGCGCTTCGCGCTCCTGGTTGATGCGGTTGTCATGCCAGGTCATCTGGACTTCGTTTTGCAGCTTGCGCCAGGCGCGTTCGCCCGTGCCCTTGGGCGTCCAGATGTCGACGTTGTGGCCGCAGGCGGCATCGGGGCTGGCGCTTTGCAAACCCTGCCAGTCGTCGGCCCGGACGAACCAGGTGCCGGCGTCACCATAGACCAGCGCCTTGCCGGCTTCTTCGAACGCAGGCAAGGCCTGTGCGAACAGCGCGCGCGAATCATCGTCTGTGAGCGGCAGACCGCGCCGGTCGGTCAATACCAGGTGGTCGCGGGCAATATGGATATGGACCGGGTGCAGCAGGAACCAGTGGCCCTCGGACACTGTCTGACCCATCTCGGCCAGACGCACTGCAGTCATGGGCGGGCTCGATTCCGGGATATCGGTCAATCCCATGCGCCCAGCCAGCCAGGTTTCATGCGGCAGGCTGCGGGCGAAGGGGTCGAAGTGTTCCACAAGCGGGGTGGCTGCCTTGCCCAGCAGGGTGGCAAGCGCAGGGGCTTGCAATTGGCGCAGCAAGTCGGTGGCCAATTCGGGCGGCGGCAAGCCGAAGGGAAGCAGAATTTCACAATGACGCATACGCTATTGTATGGCAAACTGCAGGCCCAGAGCCCGCTTGATGTCTGTTTGACCAGATGCCGGACCGGTTCTCAATCAGGAGCAAACGCTTGAACCTATTCAAAAAACCGCCCTTCGAATGGCTGGTCGGCCTGCGCTATACGCGCGGTGGTGCGCGCGCCGGGCGCAACGGCTTCATTTCACTGATCTCGTTTTTCTCCATGGGCGGCATTGCGCTCGGCGTCTGGGCGCTGATCGTGGTGCCTTCGGTGATGAACGGTTTCCAGAAGGAAGTGCTGGACCGCATGGTATCGGTGCTGGCGCATATCGAGGTCGTCAATTACAACGGCGCCATTCCTGACTGGCAAAGCCTGGCCGCGCAAGTGGAAAAGAACACCGCAGTACGCGGCGTGGCACCTTATACCGCAGCTCCGGCGTTGCTGTTGAACGATGGCGAAATGCGGCCGGCGCTGGTGCGCGGCGTGCTGCCCGGCGAAGAACCCAAGGTCTCCGAAGTCGGTTCGCAGATCGTTGAAGGCCGGTTCAGCGACCTGCAGCCCGGCGAATTCGGCATTGTGCTGGGCAGTGAACTGGCACGCGCCATGCACGTTGGCGTAGGGCAGAAGGTTACGCTGGGAACCAATCAGGGGCAGATTACCGTCGGCGGTGTCCTGCCGCGTTTGAAGCCGTTCCGCGTGGTCGGCATATTCCATGCGGGTGAATATGAATACGATTCCTCGCTGGCCCTGGTCCATATCGAAGATGCGCAGAAATTCTTCCACCTCGATGGCCCGACCGGCCTGCGTCTGAAACTGGCCGACTTGCACGAGGCACCCTTCGTGGCGCAGCAGCTTTCCGGCACGCTGGGGGGCGAATATTCGGTGCGCGACTGGTCGATGCAAAACCCGACCTGGTTCGCTGCCGTGCGCACCGAAAAGCGCATGATGTCGCTGATTCTTACCATGATCATCATCGTCTCGGCCTTCACGCTCATCATCACCCTGGTGATGACGGTGTCGGACAAGCAGGCGGACATTGCCATTCTGCGCACGCTGGGCGCCTCGCCCGGCGCCGTGATGCGCATCTTCGTGATTCAGGGCGGTGTGCTGGGTTTGCTTGGGACGGGCATGGGGATTCTGATCGGGGTTGTCACGGCCAAGAATGTCGACGTTATCGTGCCTTTCATCGAACGCATCCTGGGCGTGAAATTCCTGCCCTCGGACGTCTACCTGATTTCGGAAATGCCATCCGACCTGCAATGGCCGGACGTATATTGGGTCGCCGGCATTGCCATCCTGTTTTCCTTCCTTGCCACACTGTATCCGAGCTGGGCGGCGTCGCGCATGCGGCCGGCTGAAGCACTGCGTTATGAGTAAAGGAGACATAAAATGAAACTCGTCGGTTTGTTCGATTCCCCTTATGTGCGGCGTGTGGCCGTGTCGATGCGCCTGCAGGGCCTCGAGTTTGAGCATGTGGCCCTGTCGGTATTCCGCGATATCAATGAAATGCGCACATACAGCCCGCTGATCAAGGTGCCGATGCTGATCACCGATGATGGCTACAAACTCATCGACAGCAGCTTCATCCTCGACTACCTCGATGGCAGCGTGGCACCGGAAAAGCGGCTGACGCCGTCGTCGGGCCCAGAGCGCATGAAAGCGCATCAGCATTGCGCCGTGGCCCTGATCGCCATGGAAAAGGCGGTGCAATACTATTATGAGACCGGTTTGCGCCCCGCCGAGCACACTTACCACGCCTGGGCCGAGCGCGTCCTGGCTCAGATGCACGACGCGTTTGGCATACTTGAAGCCATGCCGGCATCCCCTGTCCTGGAGGGCGCCGCCATTACGCAGGCTGAAGTCAGCACGGCGGTGGCGCTGGCATTCGCGCGCTTCGTGCATCCGGCGAAATTCCCGTCAGGCCGTTATCCCCGCCTGGAACGTCTTTCGGCGTATTGCGAAGCGCTACCCGAATTCATCGCGACCCCCATGGAGTGATATGGCTGATCCAGTTTTAACCTGCCGCGCGTTGGGCAAGACCTTCGTCCAGGGCAAATATCAGGTCAAGGTCTTGAACGGTATCGATTTTTCCATACGCCCGGGAGAACGTGTTGCGATTGTCGGCGCGTCCGGTTCCGGCAAGTCGACCCTGTTGCATTTGCTGGGCGGGCTTGACGTGCCCAGCACCGGTGACGTCAAGCTGCTGGGCAAGGATTTTGCCGGTATGAGCGAGAAGGCACGGGGCGACTTGCGCAATCAATCGCTTGGTTTCGTCTACCAGTTCCACCATCTGCTGCCTGAATTCTCCGCACTCGACAATGTCGCCATGCCACTGCTTATACGGCGCATGGCGCGTCCCGAAGCACAGGAAAAGGCGCGCGCCATGCTCGCGCGCGTGGGCCTGGCCGAGCGCGTGACCCATGTGCCGGGCGAATTGTCGGGCGGCGAACGCCAGCGCGTGGCCCTGGCGCGCGCGCTGGTGACGCAGCCTGCCTGCGTGTTGGCCGATGAACCGACCGGCAATCTCGACCGCGCCACGGCGCAAAAGACCTTCGACCTGATGCTGGAACTGTCGCGCAACCTGGGCACGGCTTTTGTCATTGTCACACATGACCTCGAGCTGGCAGGGCACTGCGACCGCGTGCTGCACATGACCGACAAGGGACTGCAGGCGGACGCGCCGGCACATTGACCTTATGTGGATCGACACCCACTGCCACCTTGATGCCGGCGAGTTTGGCGGGCAGGGCAGTGCGGTGGCGGCACGTGCAGCACGAGCAGCGGTGGCAAAGATCGTCATTCCGGCGGTGGAAGTCGGCAACTTTCAGGCTGTCGCCCAATTGGCCGCGGCCACGCCGGGTGCGCACTATGCGCTCGGCATCCACCCCATGTACGTGGCCCGTGCCGAAGAGGCGGACCTCGGCCGCTTGCGTGAGGCGATAGGCACGGCGCTCGATGATGCGCGTTTCGTGGCCGTTGGTGAAATCGGCCTCGATTTCTTTGTGCCCGAACTGCGCGAAGGGCCCCTGCGGGAGAAGCAGGAACACTTCTACAGCGAACAATTGAAGATCGCCCGCGAATTCAAGCTGCCGGTGCTGCTGCACGTGCGCCGTTCGCAAGACATCATCCTCAAGTATCTGCGTCGCATTGCTGTGCCCGGCGGCATCGCGCACGCTTTCAATGGCAGCTTTCAGCAAGCCGAGACCTTCATCGGTCTGGGTTTCAAGCTCGGTTTCGGTGGCGAAATGACTTACACGCGCTCGCTGCAAATACGCCGCCTGGCGGCAGACCTGCCACTGGACGCCATCGTGCTCGAAACCGATGCGCCTGACATTCCGCCGGCCTGGGAACAACCGGGCCACAATACGCCCGAGCACTTGCCACGCATCGGCGCCGATTTCGCCGCCTTGCGTGGCCTGGATCTCGCCGTCGCCGCCGCCGCGACATCCGCCAATGCCCATAACGTTTTGCCGCGCCTTGCCTGAGCGACCATGCGCAGCCTGATCGCCGGCTTTGCGCTGGGCGTGTGCCTGCTGCAGATGCAGGGCAGCCTTCCCGGTAGTGGCGCCGTGCTTCTGTTTGCCGCACTGGGACTGGCCTTAATTCTGTTGTTGAAGCGCATTCGCCGTTTTGCCTGGCGCATTTCGCTGCTCGCAAGCTGCGGCGCGACGGCTGGATTTCTCTGGGCGGCTGTCTTTGCCCAATGCTACCTGGCCGACGAATTGCCCAGGGAACTGGAAGGGCGCGACATCGTCGCCACCGGCACCATCGACAGCCTGCCTTATCGTTTCGAACGCGGCCAGCGCTTCAATTTCGCCATCGAACATGCCGAAGCCGACGGCGTGCCGCTGACACGTCTGCCACAACACGTGGCGCTGTCGTGGTATGCCCACGAAGGTGAAGATGAAGCCTTGCCGGTCAATGTCCAACCAGGTGAACGCTGGCGTTTGAAACTCAAGCTGCAGCGGCCGCACGGTACGGCCAACGCCGGCGGTTTTGACTATGAAGTGTGGTTGCTCGAGCAGCACCTGCGCGCCACGGGTGCAGTGCGCACAAACGCCGGCGACGGTGAAAATGTGCGGCAGGATGCCTTTGTCTGGAGTGCGCACAACCTCGTGCAAAGCCTGCGCGCCGGCATGCGCGACCGCATCCTCGCTGCCTTGCCCGGCGAACGCTATGCCGGCATGGTGGTGGCGCTGGTGATCGGCGACGAGCGCGGCGTGGGGCAATCGGACTGGAAGGTGGTCAATCGCACAGGCATTGGGCATCTTGTGGCGATCTCGGGCCTCCACATCACCCTCATTGCCGGCATGTTCGCGCGGCTGGTGCACTGGTTCTGGTGCCGCTCCTTCTTCACCCGTGCGCAACTACCCTTGCTGCTGCCGGCCAGCAAGGCGGCGGCCCTGGCGGGCGTTTCACTTGGCATCGTCTATGCATTCCTGGCCGGTTTCGGCATTCCCGCCCAGCGTACCCTTTACATGCTGATTGTGGTGGCCTGGGCCATGTGGAGCGGGCGCATCGCCTCCATTACACATATCGCAGCCCTGGCTCTGGGGGCGGTGCTGCTGCTTGACCCCTGGGCGGTGTTGTCGCCTGGTTTCTGGCTTTCATTCGGCTGCGTGGCATTGATCCTGTATGTGACGGCCGGCCGCTTCCACGTGCTTGAACACGATCCGGGCAGCAAACGCCAGCGTTTCCTTGCCTGGTGCAAGGCCGAGGGACGCACGCAGCTCGCCTTGAGCCTGGGGCTGGTGCCGCTCACGGTCTTGCTGTTCGGGGAAATTTCCGTCATCAGCCCGATCGCCAACGCCATTGCGATTCCCGTGCTGAGCCTGGTCGTCACACCCATGGCCCTGATCGGCAGCGCCTTGCCGACTGTGATTGGCGCGCCAATCCTTCAATTGGCCCATGGCTTGATCGATTTTTTGATGCAGTTGCTGGGTTGGCTGGCAGATTTGCCGGCGGCGGTCTGGGCGGCACCGGTGCCGCCGCCGTGGATCTTTGCCTGCGCCTTGCTGGGCACGCTCTGGCTGCTGGCGCCGCGCGGCTTGCCGCTGCGTGCGCTTGGTTTGCTCGGCTGGTTGCCCTTGCTGCTCAATGGCGCCAGCCAGCCACCGGGCGGCAGCCTCTGGATCACGGCTTTCGATGTCGGGCAGGGCATGGGCGTGTTGATTGAAACGCCGCATCACCGGTTGCTTTACGACACCGGCCCGGCTTATTCGCCCGAGTCCGATGGCGGCAACCGCGTGATCCTGCCTTACCTGCATGCGCGCGGCATTTATCGCCTGGATGGGTTGGTCATCAGTCATAACGACAATGACCATTCCGGCGGCGCGCTGTCCATCATCCACGAACTGCCGATAGGCTGGACGCTTTCCTCGCTGGCTTATGACAGCCCCATCGTGCAAGCCGCGCCGCAGCACCAGCGCTGCGTGGCGGGACAGCATTGGGAATGGGACGGTGTGAGCTTCGAAATTCTCCAGCCTGCGCCTTCAAGCTACGACAGCACGAAATACAAGCCTAATGCGCGCAGTTGCACGCTCAAGGTCACGGCAGGTCAGCAATCGATGCTGCTGGCTGGTGACATCGAGGCAATGCAGGAAGAGGAACTTGTCGGCGCGATACCGGACAAGCTCAAAGCGACCGTGCTGCTCGCGCCGCATCACGGCAGCGGCACGTCTTCCACACTGCCGTTCCTGAAGACCGTGCAACCGCAAGTGGCCATCTTCCAGGTAGGATATCGCAACCGCTTCCATCATCCCAAGGCCGAGGTGTTTGAACGCTATGGTGCGCTCGGCATAGAGCGCTTGCGCAGCGATGAGTCGGGCGCGGTCAAATTGCAGCTTGGCGGCGGCATGGCTATCGAGGAATACCGTCGCGTGGCCCCACGCTACTGGTATGGGCGTTAAGCACGCCCATTCTTCAAACGCAGCAAGCCGAAACCCAGCAAAACGAACAGGCTGCCCGACACGCGGTTGAACCAGCGTGCATGGCGCGGCACGGCAAACCAGTGGCGCGTGGTGCGTGCCAGCAAGCCGTACAGCATCAACGAGCAAAACGAAATCGTCATGAAGGTGCCGGTGAGGACGGCGAATTGCGGCAGCAGGGTGTGGGTGCTGTCGATGAATTGCGGGAACAGGGCCGTAAAGAACAGGATGGCTTTCGGATTGGTCAGGGCCAGCGTGGCGCCCTGCGCAAACAATTGCCGGTCACTGCGCTCTTCCTGCGCTTGCGCGTCTGTGGGGCGGGCAAAGATATTGCCCTTGGCACGCCATTGCTTGATGCCGAGGTAGATGAGGTAAGCTGCGCCGAGGATTTTCAAGATGCCGAACAATAACGCGGAAGACTTCAGCACGGCACCCAGGCCGACCATGGCCAGGGCCGATACGCAAAACACGCCGACAATATTGCCCAGGGAAGAGTAGAACACCCGGCGCAAGCCGAAGCGGATACTGTTGGAAATTGCCAGCAAGACTGCCGGGCCGGGACTGAAAATGCTGATGGTTGCGACAACGGCGTACAGTGCCCAGTGCGAGACTTCCATGGTTTCCTTGATGGCGTATGAGGACTTGCCATTTTATCGGACTTTGCAAACAGGGGCTTTTTGTCCCCCGCACACTTTTTGATTTGAGCGGGATGGCCATGCCGGAACTGCCGATCTGCCGGGGAAGTGTGCTGAATCAAATCAACTTGTTACCAGCCCGCGTCGAATCCCCCATGCGGGGATTCGGGCAGCGACGGGAGCGGCAAGACACCACTCCGCTCCGTCAGGCTTCAACCATGCAGTTGCAATACGCCACCGGAAAAGCTCGCATGCGCGAAGCTGTAGCCCGTGCCAGTCAGCTCCACAACGCCGTCAGTGATGAAGAATCTGCCCGTATCGTTTGCCGTGGCCGTTTCGACCAGATAGGTGTTGCCGCCAAATTGGAACCACTCCAGCGCGTGCGCCGTCTGCGCAACGACACCGCCTTTGCCCAGGGCTGCGGCAATCCAGTCGGTCAGCGAACCCGTGTTGCCGCCGCTGGCCGATACGTTGGCCGCGGTGACCTGGGTCAGGCTTGCGGCGCTGCCGGATTTGTCGCTGAAGGCGATGCTGTCGCTGCCGGCATTGTTGAGTCCGGAAACGGAGAGGATGTTGCCGTAGTTGGTCAAGCCGCCAACTGCGCCGATGCTCAAACTATCCGTGCCGGAATGCGCGCCGAACGTCACGGTACCCATTGCGCCGTCGCCCAACGTCACGGCATTGTTGCCGCTCCCGAGAGTGAGCGCCACACTGCCGTTCAGACCGCTCGCGGTGATCTGGTTGGCCCCGTTGCCGGCCGTGACGTGCAAGGCGGCACTGTTGCCGGTCGAGACGACGGTGTCGGCATTGGCGCTTTGCGCACCGAAGTTGATGGTGACGGTGCCGGTGGACGAAGTGGTGACCGAGTCGATGCCGCTACCCAGCGTCACCGTCTGGTTTGAACCGCCTTCGCCCTGGCCCAGGGTCACGCTGTCGTTGCCGTTGCCAAGGGTGATGTTGTCGGTGGTGCCGCCTTGTGTTGCACCGCTGGAACTGAACGTCACGGGCGCGTCGTCATTGGCGCCGGCAAGGGTAAACCCGCCAATGTACTTCACACCGCTCACGCTGGCGCTGATATGTCCGTTCAGGGTCAGGCTTTGCAGTGCAGGCAGGCTCGATGTGCCCAGTGCGATCGTGTTGGTGGTACTGGTTGAGGTCGAGGTTTCGGCAATGGTGGCCGATGTCAGTTGGCTGTCGGCCAGGCCGCCGATCGACAGCGCGCCGGCGCAGTCGGCGGTCAGCGTGAAACTGGTGGCCGAGGTTGAAATCGAACCCAGCGTCAGGCTATAGGTGTTCAGCGTCAGCGTGCTCAGCGCGTTGTCGCTCAGGCCGGCCAGGGCCGTGGCGTTGCCGGCGATGCTGTCGTTGATGGTCAAGGCGGCCACGGCGTCGACCAGGGTGCTGCCAATGGAAAGAGGCGCATTGCCGCTGATGTTGAAGGTGGCAAGGGCGGTGTCCGTCAGGGCGCCCAGGACATTGACCTGGCCTGAGGTCGAGTTGGAAGACAGGTCCAGCGTCTTCACGCCCGCGTTGCCATAGCCGGACAAGGTCAGGCCGCCGACCGAGATGCCGGTGCTTGCCGCCGTTCCCAGTGTTACATCCTGCACTGCGCCGCTGGCTTCGCCAGAGAAAAACACCAAACTCACGTAGTGCGAATCCGTGCCTGTGATGGCGATGGGTGTGTCAGGGTGCAAGTCGGTGAAGCTGATGTTGCCGCCGGCGCCAGCCACCACGAGGTTGTTGTAGGGGCCGGCTGATTTCATGTCCAGTGTTCCGGAACTGGAACCGGAAAATTCCCAGGTCTGGAAGTTGGCGTAGTTCGTCAGGTTGGTCGCGCTGGAAAATGTGAGGCCGGCAAAATTGACGGCATTGCCGCTTGCACTTCCGGCCGTTGCCGTGGCGCCGGACGATTCGATCGTCACGATGTCGTTGCCCTTGCCGCCGCTGAAATTTTCCGTGCCGGAAATCGTCACACTCACCGTCCCGCTGGAGTGCGAAGCGTCGATGCCGGCGTTGGCGGCGAGTTTGGTCAGGTCGGCGGAAAAGCTGCCGCTGTCTGAAATCGTCACGGCGATGACGCCCGGCGCATTCATGCTGGCCAAACTGAGATTGGCGCTGCCGCTGAAGGTCAAGGCGCCGGCTTCGACGGCTGACAAGGCGATGCTGTTGGAGTCGCCATTGACGGCTGTCACGTTCAGCCCCAGCGCATTGGGCGCACTTACGGTCAGCGAATTGTCGCCGTCAAGCGTCAGATTCAAGGGCGCAATCAGAGGCACCGACGCGGCTGCCGTGACGTTCTGGCCGTTGTCGTCGGCCACGCTCAAGGCAGTCAGCGCATTGCTTTGCACCTTGGAGGCACCCGTGGGGTTGGTAAGCGATACGCTGGCAATGGTATTGGTATTGCCGTTGTTGTAGTTGGCGTCGGTCACCACGATATTGCTGCCGCCGGAAATACTTACGCTCTTGGTTGCGCTGCCACCGTTGACCGCCACGGTATGGTTGACGTCGCTGTAGACGGCGATCTGGGTGCCGCCATTGGTGGTGACGGCGCCGGCACTGCCGGTGTCGCGTACGGTCAATGCCTGGGTGGACGAGGCGGTCACGTTGTCCGTGCCGTGCGACAGGCCGATGTTGATGCTTTGCAAACCGGCCCAGGAACTGAAATTGATGCTGCCCACCGCTTCGGCCGTCTGTACGTTCAATGTCGAGATGCCGCTGATGGTGGCCGTCGGCAGCGACAAGGTGGAGCCGAGTCCGAAATCGGTGATGTTGAGGATGTTGGTGCTGCCGGAGGGCGTGATCGCATCGCCCTGGTTCAGTGTGGCAGCCGGCAAACCGGCGGCGATGCCGGTGCTATTGTCGAGCACGGCATTGAAGGTGTTGCTGCCGAGGCCACCGGAGAGCGTGTCCTGGCCCGTGGTCAGGACAAAGGTATTGTTGGTCGACTGTGCGCCGAGCGCCGCCACGGCTTGCGCAACCTCGGTCTGAAACGATTGTGTAGAAGTGGCGCTCGTTACGCCGGCCAACAGTGAACGTGCCACCAGCGCCGCTGCCGGCCCGCTGTATTGGGCGATGCCGCTCGTGCTGGAGACGCCTGCAGTGAATTCGCTGGCCACGGTGAGCTTGTTGGCGATCGTCGCGGCGTCGATCAAACCTTGTGCACTGGTGTTGGCCACGGCGCCGGCGGCAATCGAGAGGGCGGCATTACCCAGGCTCACGCTGCCCGAGGTGATGGCGCCGACCCAAAAGTTCAGGCCGGCGGACGCCGGTGCACGGTTGAGCAGGTTTTCGAATACCGCCGTGACGAAGGATGTGGCGCTGCTGGTGCTGGTAGTGACCTGGCCGTAGAGCAAGACCGATTCAGTGCTGGTGCCGAAACTGTCGACCAGCTTTTGTACAGCCGCATTGCTTGAATAGGCAGCGGTCAGGCCGATGATGTCAGTCGGTGCGTTCGAGGCGGCCATCGCCGCTTCGAAGTTCAGCAAACCCTGTGCGTCGGCAGGACGGCCGAAGTAGGTGACGTAGAGTTCCTGCACGATGTTGGCGTAGCTACTGGAAGACATGGCGGTGGCCTCGTTGAAAGAAAGGGTAAAGATGTGTGCCGGAAATATTTGTTGATATTCAGGTGACCTTTTGGAGCACCTTATCGATGAAACGTTCCAGGCCGTGTTCAGTGCGCCAGCGCAGTGCGGCCTCTCTGGCAGCTTCGGCGTGGCGCGGATAATCCTGCGTCAATTCATTGATTGCGTGAAGAATGCCCTCGGGCGAATGTTCCAGATAGGGACGGCATGAGCCTTGCGGCATGAAGCGTGCCGCTGCCAGTGTGCCAGCAGGAAGCACGAAGGGCAGGCCCGCAGAGATCGCGCAGCACGCGATGCCCGACATGCGGTGCACATATTGTTCGCGTTGCATGGGGCAGACCACGAGGTCGCATTCCAGCATGTTGGCCTGCAGGTCTTCAACGAAGCCGTCGATGATGTGCAATCCGGGATTGTTGCTGGTGTTGACAAACTGGCCGTTGGTGTCATGCAATACAACGCGATAGCCTTGCGCCAGCAATCGCTCGGCCAGCGGACTGATCAAGCTGCGCCCGCGTTCCTCGCGTTGCGACCCATAGAAGCCGATCGTGCCCGCCTTGTCGGCATAATGTTGCCGACTTGGACCGTCCTGCATGAAAGGAAATGTTTCGACAGCGACGCCGCCAAGGTATCCCGCCAGGAAGTCGGCGACGATGGGATCGATTGCGCCGAAGAAAAAGCGCATGGCTCGGTGCGTGACGTTTTTGGCGGCAGCCTGCCAGGCCCATCCCGAATAAGGGCCCTGATGGAATGGTTCGGCATGAACATAGCCAACATTTGTCCCGCTGAGCCTGGAAAACGAGGCACCGAGGAATTCGAGCGGTTTTAATGAAGGAAACAAGTTGAGATCTGCGGCCGGGGCACGTTCGATCTCGGCTGCCATCCGATGGGCGAAACGTTCTATGCCGGACGTGACGTCGGCTCCCAAATCGAGCGGCGCATAAGCAAAATGAGAGAAAAGCGGTATGAACGCGCTGCCTTTTTGCGCCACTGCCATGGCGATGGCAGGATCGGCTTGCATTGTGCCGCAAACCCGGACTTCCCAGCCGCGCGCATGGAAACCCGACGCCAGCCGCAAAACGGTATCGAAATGGTGGCCGGTTCGGCTCTGCAATCCATTGTCGAAAATGTTGATGCGCATCGTCTTCGGCCCGGGGCGGTCGTCGCGAAATGTTGTTGAAGCGGCAGTATATACGCCATCGCCGCGTTTGAGAGAATGGCGATATCCATATTTCCTGCCGGGAATGAAAGTGTGAATTTGTCATATTGAAAATGCGCGGAAAATTGACCCGCAGACATGGCGGCAGACCACTTGGGCAGCCATTTTTGGGATATAATTCGAATTTCCCGCACGTGCCGTTCGGCACCTTCTGCAATGACCAAATTCGTATTTGTCACTGGCGGCGTCGTGTCATCCCTTGGTAAGGGAATTGCCGCCGCCTCCCTCGCTGCGATCCTCGAATCGCGCGGCCTCAAAGTCACCATGCTCAAGCTCGACCCGTACATCAACGTGGACCCGGGCACGATGAGCCCGTTCCAGCACGGTGAAGTGTTCGTCACCGATGACGGTGCCGAAACCGACCTGGATTTGGGCCACTATGAGCGCTTCATCTCGGCCAAGATGAAGAAGGTCAACAATTTCACCACCGGCCAGATCTATGAATCGGTGATCCGCAAGGAACGGCGCGGTGAATACCTGGGCAAGACGGTCCAGGTCATCCCGCATATCACCAACGAGATCCAGGAATACATTCACCGCGGCGCCGAGGGCTTCGACGTGGCCATCGTCGAAATCGGCGGCACGGTCGGCGACATCGAATCCCTGCCTTTCCTTGAAGCCGCTCGGCAATTGAGCCTGCGCCTGGGCCGTTCTGCTGCCGCCTTCGTGCACCTGACGCTGGTGCCTTACCTGGTGTCGGCCGGCGAACTGAAAACCAAGCCGACCCAGCATAGCGTGCAAAAGCTGCGTGAAATCGGTATTTCGCCCGACGCCTTGCTGTGCCGCGCCGACCGCCGCATTCCCGACGACGAGCGCGCCAAGATTTCGCTGTTCTCCAACGTCGAAGAAGATGCCGTCATCTCGGTCTGGGATGCCGACACCATCTACAAGATTCCGCAAATGCTGCACGACCAGGGCCTGGACGAAATCGTCTGCAAGAAGCTCTACCTGCATGCCGAACCGGCCAACCTGTCGATGTGGACCAAGCTGGTTCATACGCTGGAAAACCCCAAGGACGAAATCACCATCGGCATGGTCGGCAAATACGTCGACCTGACCGAGTCCTACAAGTCGCTGACTGAAGCGCTGCGCCACGCCGGCATCCATACGGAAAGCCGCGTCAACATCGAATACCTTGACTCGGAAGACATCGAAACCCGTGGCACGGCCGACCTGGCCGGCTATGATGCCATCCTGGTTCCCGGCGGTTTCGGCAAGCGCGGCGTGGAAGGCAAGATCATGGCTGCCCGCTATGCGCGTGAGCACAAGATTCCATATCTGGGCATTTGCCTGGGCATGCAAGTAGCCCTGATCGAATACGCGCGCAACATGGCCGGCCTGGAAAAGGCCAACTCCACCGAGTTCGACGACCAGACTCCGAACCCCGTGGTGGCGCTCATCACCGAATGGCAAAACCACGACGGCAAGGTCGAGCGGCGCGACGCCAATTCCGACATGGGCGGCACCATGCGCCTGGGTGCGCAAACCTGCGCCGTCCAACCGGGCACGCTGGCAGCGGAAATCTATGGCGAGAAGGTCACCGAACGTCATCGCCATCGTTATGAAGCCAACAACCACTACCTCGGCCGCGTGGAAAAAGCCGGCCTCGTGGTGTCGGCCCGCACGCCCACCGAAGACCTGTGCGAAATCATGGAATTGCCGCGTACTGGTGAACACAGCCACCCGTGGTACGTGGGTGTGCAATACCACCCCGAGTTCAAGTCGACGCCGCGCGACGGCCATCCCTTGTTCACCTCTTACGTCAAGGCGGCCCTGGCGCACAAGAACGCCAAGGGCGAAAGGAAAGCGGCATGAAACTCTGCGGATTCGATGCGGGACTCGACCACCCGTTCTTCCTGATCGCCGGCACCTGTGTCATCGAATCGGAACAGATGGCGCTCGACACCGCCGGCACGCTGAAGGAAATCACGGCCGCGCTGGGCATCAACTTCATCTACAAGTCATCGTTCGACAAAGCCAACCGTTCTTCCGGCACGTCGTTCCGTGGCCTTGGCATGGAAAAGGGCCTGGAAATTCTGGCAAAAGTGAAGAAGCAGATCGGCGTGCCGGTCTTGACCGACATCCACGACATCTCCGAGATCGAGCCCGTGGCTGCGGTCGTCGACGTGTTGCAGACGCCGGCCTTCCTGTGCCGCCAGACCGACTTCATCAATGCCTGCGCCCAATCGGGCAAGCCGGTGAACATCAAGAAGGGCCAGTTCCTGGCGCCGCATGACATGAAGAATGTCATGGACAAAGCCCGTGCTGCAGCCCGTGCCGCCGGCCTCAATGAAGACAACTTCATGGCTTGCGAGCGCGGTGCCTCGTTCGGCTATAACAACCTCGTGTCGGACATGCGTTCGCTGGCCATCATGCGCGAAACCGGCTGCCCGGTCGTGTTCGATGCCACCCACTCGGTGCAGTTGCCGGGCGGGCAGGGCACCAGCTCCGGCGGGCAGCGCGAACACGTGCCCGTGCTGGCGCGCGCGGCCATTGCCGTCGGCGTGGCCGGCGTGTTCATGGAAACGCATCCGAACCCGGCAGAAGCCAAGTCGGATGGCCCCAACGCCGTGCCGCTGGCACGCATGAAGGATTTGCTCGGCACGCTGATCGAACTTGATCGCGTGACGAAGAAGAATGGCTTCCTCGAAGCCAATTTTTCGTAAGGGCCTGTTTACGACCTGTTGCGAGCGGCCTGCAGTTGCTGCCAACCAGCGCGGAAAAACCGGAATGTACTTAAGTACATGAGGATTTTGAGCACTGCTTGGTAGCAAATCCGGGTCGCGCAGTAAGATCGTAACCAGGTTCTAAAGAATTTGTGATGATGCAGCGCTCAGGCACCTTAAAAAACGGTGCCTGAACCTCTCTTCTGCTTGCGGAAGAGGGGCAGGGAAGAGGATGTGCGCTAGACAACCGGTCTTGGCGATGCCTCTCTTACACGTCCCTTCTTCGAGGGGCGCAACGATTTCCGATACAACGGGAACGGCAGGACGCTGGCAGTCGCAATCCACATTGTTGAACTTTTTGGAGAAACCTGAATGAGTGCAATTGTTGACATCATCGGACGCGAAATCATCGACTCGCGCGGCAATCCCACCGTCGAATGCGACGTCCTGCTCGAATCGGGCGTCATGGGCCGCGCAGCCGTGCCCTCCGGTGCCTCGACCGGTTCGCGTGAAGCAATCGAATTGCGCGATGGCGACAAGAGCCGCTACCTCGGCAAGGGTGTCCTGAAGGCCTGCGAAAACATCAACACCGAAATTTCGGAAGCCATCATGGGCCTCGACGCCAATGAGCAAGCCTTCCTCGACCGCACCCTGATCGATCTCGACGGCACCGAAAACAAGGGCCGCCTGGGCGCCAATGCCACGCTGGCCGTCTCGATGGCCGTGGCCAAGGCCGCCGCTGAAGAATCCGGCTTGCCGCTGTACCGCTACTTCGGCGGTTCTGGCGCCATGCAGATGCCGGTTCCGATGATGAACGTCATCAACGGCGGCGCGCACGCCGACAACAACCTGGACATCCAGGAGTTCATGATCATTCCAGTAGGCGCTCCAAGCTTCCGCGAAGCGATGCGCTATGGCGCTGAAGTGTTCCATACGCTCAAGAAGATCCTGCACGACAAGGGCTTGACCACGGCCGTGGGCGACGAAGGCGGCTTCGCCCCTTCGGTGGCCAACCATGAAGAAGCCATCAAGATGATCATCCAGGCGATTGAGCAAGCCGGCTATGAACCCGGCCGCCAGATCGCCCTGGGCCTCGATTGCGCCGGCAGCGAATTCTTCAAGGACGGCAAGTACCACCTCGAAGGCGAAGGCTTGCAACTGTCGTCCGCCGACTTCACCAACATGCTGGCAACCTGGGTCGACAAGTACCCAATCATCTCGATCGAAGACGCGATGGCGGAAAACGACTGGGACGGCTGGGCCACGCTGACCAATGCGCTGGGCAAGAAGGTGCAACTGGTGGGCGACGACCTGTTCGTCACCAACACCAAGATCCTGCGTGAAGGCATCCAGAAGGGTATTGCCAACTCGATCCTGATCAAGATCAACCAGATCGGCACCCTGACCGAAACCTTCGCTGCCATCGAGATGGCCAAGCGCGCCGGCTACACCGCCGTGATCTCGCACCGCTCGGGCGAAACCGAAGATTCGACCATCGCCGACATCGCAGTGGGCACCAACGCGCTGCAGATCAAGACCGGTTCCATGTCGCGTTCGGACCGCATGGCGAAGTACAACCAGTTGCTGCGCATCGAGGAAGACCTGGGCGACATCGCCAGCTACCCCGGCCGTAGCGCGTTTTACAACCTGAAGTAATCAAGCAAGACCGTGCGGCTCATCGCCCTGTGCCTCGTCACATTGCTAGTACTGATCCAGTACCCGCTGTGGCTGGGCAAGGGTGGTTGGCTGCGCGTGCATGAACTCGACCTGCAGGTCGCTGCCGCGCACGAAAAAAATGATGAAGCCAAGGCGCGCAACGCGAAACTGGCTTCCGAAGTGAATGACTTGAAAGACGGCACCGGCGCCGTTGAAGAGCGGGCCCGTCTTGAGCTTAACATGATCAAGAACGACGAAGTGTTTGTGCAGATTACCGGGCCGGCGGGCAAGGACGGCACCGCAGCGCCCGCATCGACTCCCACCACAAATCAAGTTGCAAAACCAGGCAGCCCGTAGTTGAATTTGCGGACTGATGCCAAGGTCCTGTTGACCAAGGTCGCTCGCCGAAGCGTCCGCCCGCTTCCCTTTTATCGATCAGGACGACTGCCGCACCGCAAGCATTAATCGCCCAATACCTTCGGTTTTTGGTAGCCGATGTTGGCACGCAGGAAAATTTGGCTGAGCCGTCTATGCGGCTTCAGCCGATTCCCTGGCCGTTTTGGATCAGGCGCTTGCGCTATCCAGGCGCGAAACATCTTCCTGAGTCAACTTCAACCCAGCCGCCCCCATCAGCTGATCAAGCTGCGCCAGGTTGGTCGCACTGGCAATCGGCGCCGTGACCGAAGGCCGTGCCATCGGCCAGGCCAGAGCAACCTGCGCCTGCGTGGCCGAGTGGGCTTGCGCCACGGCGTCGAGCGCGTCGAGGATCTTCAAGCCGCGCTCGTTCAAATACTTGCCCATGCTGCCACCGCGCACGCTCTTGCCGAAGTCCTTTTCCGAGCGGTATTTGCCGGTCAGGAAGCCCGAAGCCAGCGAGAAATAGGGGATGACGCCCAAACCATGCGCCAGGCATACAGGTTCCAGCGTGTTTTCAAAACCTGAACGTGCGTAGAGGTTGTATTCCGGCTGCAGGCTCTGGTACACCGGGTAGCCATTGTCGTGCGACAGTTTCACGGCATGCTGCAGGCGCTCTGCGCTGAAATTGGAGGCGCCGATCACACGTACCTTGCCCTGCTTGACCAGTTGCGCATAGGCCTCCAATGACTCTTCCTGCGACACGTCGGCATCATCGGTGTGCGATTGATAGAGGTCGATATAGTCTGTCTGCAGGCGGCGCAGGGAATCCTCCACGGCACGCAGGATATAGTCGCGGCGCAAGCCCTTTTTGCCGTCGCCCATGTCCATGCCGACCTTGGTGGCAAGCACGACGTCCTTGCGTTTGCCGCTTTGCTTGAACCACTTGCCAATGACGGTTTCCGATTCGCCGCCGGTGTGGCCCGGCACCCACCGCGAATAGACGTCGGCGGTGTCGATCAGGTTGAAACCGCCGTCGGTAAATTTGTCCAGCAGCGAAAACGAAGTGGCTTCGTCGGCGGTCCAGCCGAACACGTTGCCACCGAAAGCGAGCGGTGCGACTTCCAGGGGTGAATGCCCCAGCTTACGTTTGTCCATCATGACCTCAATGTTTGAGTTGGCTTGGCGTTTGCAGGGTCTGGATCGGCTCTTCCGTCGCAAACAGTTGTGCACAATCAATCTTGTCGAACGCGTAGTGCTGGCCGCAGAAGTCGCAATCGATCTGCAAGGCGTCAAGTTCCTTCAACGCCGCGTTGACTTCATCCTGCCCCAGCATCTTGAGCATGCCGCCGACCTTCTCGCGCGTGCAACTACAGTGGAAGCTCGGATGTTCGGCATCGAACACGCGGATCGTCTCTTCCCAGAACAGCCGGCGCAGCAGCGTGGCCACGTCGGTGGCAAGCAATTCTTCCCGGCCCAGCGTGCCGCCCAGTGCCAATGCACGGTCCCAGGCGTCGGCGGCTGCATCGGCTTCGGCGCGGCCCACGGCCAGGCCGCCTTCGAGCGGCAGTTTTTGCAGCAGCATGCCTCGCGATACCTCGCCATTGGCGGCGAGCCAGAGGCGGGTATCCAATTGCTCCGAACGCAGCATGTAGTTTTCGATTACCGTGGCTACGCTGTCGCCATCGAGTGCAACGATGCCCTGATAGGGTTGCTGGCCGGGTACTTTTTCCTTCGGGTCGAGCGTGATGACGAAGCGGCCGTGGCCGTGCACATTCACCAGGTCAACCAGTGTGGCGCCATCGTCGATTTCGGCGTTTTCACGCAGCTTGGCGGTGGCACGCAGTTGCAGGGTGTCGTCACATTCCACTACCAAAAGACGCACCGGGCCGTCGCCATGGATCTGCATCACCACGGCGCCGTCGAACTTCAGGTTGGCCGACAGCAGGGCTGCGGCGGCCATCATTTCACCGAGCACGCTCTTGACCGCGGCGGGGTAGTCGCGCCGCGCCAGCACCTGGCTCCAGGTGTCGGATAGTTCCACCAGTTCGCCGCGCACGGGCGCTGCTTCAAACAGGAATTTTTGCAGCGTGTCGATTTTGATTGCTTCAGACATCCATCAACCTATTTTCTTGAGATTTTCTTTAAAGAACTTGCCGCGCGCGACATAGTTCGCGGTATTGCCATGCATGCGGGCGATGTCTTCGGGCGATAATTCGCGCACCGCCTTGGCTGGTGAGCCGATGATGAGGCTGCCGTCGGGAAATTCCTTGCCCTCCGTCACCAGGGCTCCGGCGCCGACCAGGCAATTCTTTCCGATCTTCGCGCCATTGAGGATCACGGCCTGGATGCCGATCAGCGAACCCTCGCCGATGGTGCAGCCGTGCAGCATGGCCTGGTGGCCCACGGTCACGTTGGGGCCGATGGTGAGCGGAAAGCCTGGGTCTGTGTGCAAAACGCAACCTTCCTGCACGTTGCTGTTTTCACCGACTGTGATCAATTCATTGTCGCCGCGTATCGTGGCGTCGAACCAGACGCTGGCCTTGGGCCCGATGGCCACCTTGCCGATGACGTTGGCTGTTTCGGCAACGTAGGCCGTGTCGTCAATGGTTGGAACAAGGTCGCCGAGTTGATAGATAGCCACTAGTTGTCCGTTCGTCAAAAAATGCGCAATCGCGCCGGGTTTGGCGCGATGTAGCACAGGTGGGGTTATTGGCGTATTTTACAACCCGTAGGGTCGGGCTGCTGCGATGGGGTTGGGATGACGGTCTTCAGGCAGAAAATATATAGGCTGGGACTTGTCCCAGCCTATGATCTCGATGCATCGAATAGCCTACCGGTACATATTCAAGGTTGAAAGCGCCGGTAAGGCAATGCCGAAGGGATCGATATACCACGGCACCATATCCTGGTTGCCACGGCAATGCTGCACGTCCGTCACAGCCGTCAGCAAGCCCGCGCTTGACGTCACGCTGCGGTGGTAGCAACTGCCCGCAGTGTCGCTGAACTGATAGCTTTGCACGCTTTGCTGGCCGCTGCTGCCGGTGAAATTACCGTTGGCGTCGAAGGCCAGGGTGTCAGACGGCGCCACGCTGTTTTGCACGCTGCTGCCATAGAGCAGCCAGCCGTTTTGCGACAGTGAATTGGCATTGTTGAAGGCTTGCTTGACTGTGGTCGTCTGCGTGGCTGCCTGGCCTGAGGCGCCGGCATAATTGATATCCATCATCAGCGGGAAGCTGGCATGGTGATGTTCATGTACGGCAGCGCCGCCGGAATACACGCCGGTGTCGGTTTCCACGTCGGTGACCTGGTTGATGTTCTGCACATAGTCACTGGCGTTGATCGTGAACGCCTGCTTGTTGTTGAAAGCCATGTCTTGCCAAACCACGGTATCGATGCGGCCGCGCGAAGTCTGGATCCAGCCGGCAATCTTGTAGTAGCGCTTGCTGCTGGTGCTCAGCGTGCCGCCCACATTGCCGGCGCTATCGGTGGTGATCTGGTTGCTGATCGTGGGTGCTGCCACGGCCGTGAGTGTGTTCGACGTCAAGCCTCCTGTAATCTGCGCTGTGGTCGGGTCGCGATAGACCAGGATGGCGGCCGAAGCGAGAAAATAGGAATTGGCATTGGCCACACTGATGGCCACCGTATGCGGCTTGCCGTTCGAAAGCAAGGCGGCAAATGGCGAAATATCGACGCGATAGGGCAGCAGGTTCAGGGTCTGCACACCGGGTGTAGGGCGCCACAGAAGCGGGTCGATACCGCCTGTAAAAATCCAGGGGTAGACCGGAGCCACGCCTGCGGGCTGACCGTCGATGGTGATCTCGGTTTCGCGGAAGGCGGTGCTGCCGCAGCTTTGCAGTTGACTGGTCAGCGTGTTGGGCACGCAGGTGTACCAGAATTCGTCACCCGATTGCCCCTGCGCCAGCACGTCGATGAAGGCGCGTTCCACATTGGCGGGAAAGGTCACGCTCTGACTCAATTGGTCTGCCGAGGTATTCAGCGTCACAGCGCCGCCGGTAGCGGATGCCGACATGGGCACCACCACGTCGGCAGTGCGCATGGGTTTGACGCCTTGCACCGCGGGGTAGAACTGCAGCGTCGCCGTGCCATTCAAGATGCCGGTATAGGTCGAATTGACCAGGTTGCCCAGGTCCACGCTGCCTTGCTGGGAGGCGGAGAATAGCGCGGAGTAATCAGTCAGGTCGCGCTCCACATGCCAGTTGCGCGCAACGGTGGCCGACGGTTCTTCGGTGGTGCCTGTGTAGAGGTTGACGCCACCCAGCCAGATATGGGCCGTGCGGTCGTACTGGTTGCCGGCGTTGATCGACAAATCCACGTTCAACACAACCTTGGACCATGGGCCGGGGCAGGATGCCGGCGGCGCATAATTGAAGCTGTGGCTGTTGAAGTCGGCAAAGGCCTGGTTGGCGAACAGGGTGACCGTGCACGGCGTGGTTGACGGGCGCGACACGGCCGGGTCGGCAATGGCTACATTGGCTGAACCGATGGTGAAGCCGGGCGGGGTTGCTGGAGTGCTGGCAGCCGCAGGCAGGACGAGAGCGGCAGCGGCGATCAGCGCGCCAATTCTGAAAGCGGATGAAGTGCGGAACGGCATGTGTTTCCCTCCAGTTGAAATTCCCCGTTTTGAAATTTCGCGCGGACATGCCGAAAGCAAGGCCTGGTAAGCCCCGAACTACGGCCGCTCCGATTTATCCGGGGCGGACAGGCCACCACCGTCGTTCGCTTTATTGTCCGCGAAAGCCGTAGTTTTACTTGAAATTCAGGCAAGTTGCAATGGAAACGGCGGTGCGCGCCGCCGATGTTGCCTACCGTTTCCGAAAGTGTGGCTGAGGGAGAATGCAGCCGGCTTCAAGCCAGCACGCGACGCAACCACGCGCCGATGTGGGCGACCTCATCGGGGCATACCGCATGTTGCATGTTGTACTCATGCCATTCGATCTGGTAACCGAGATTACCCAGGAAATCGCGCGAGCGTTCGCTGTATTGGATGGGGATGACGGGGTCGCCCTTGCCATGCACCATGAAGATCGGCGTATCCTTGCTCGCCGCGCTGCGTTCGGCCTCGAGTTTGTCTGAAAGCGCCAGGTAACCCGACAGGCACATCAGTCCGCCCAGTTTCCTGGGATGGCGTAGTCCGGTTTGCAATGTCATCACACAGCCTTGCGAAAAGCCCGCGATCACAATGCGCTCTGGTGCAATACCGCGCGCCACTTCCTGCTCGATCAATTGCTCGATCATGGCTTGCGACGCGCGTATCGACTCTTCGTCTTCGCGGCCCGGGCGGTTGAAGTCGAAATGCAGGAAGTCATACCAGGCTGGCATCACATAGCCGTTGTTGGCTGTTACCGGCCGCACTGGCGCATAGGGGAAGATGAAACGAATGGCGCCCAATCCTTCCAGATTGAGCTCTTGTGGCATGCCCGCAAAATCGGTGGCCGAGGCACCCAGCCCATGCATCCAGATCACGCTGGCAGTGGTGTCGGGTCCGGTATCTAACTGTATCGTGGCGAGGTGCTTGGTCATGGCGCTGGATTATTTTTGACGGATGGCAGATTTGGGGCGGAATGCCTTGCATACCGCTTCGTGGGTTTCGATATACGGGCCGCCGATCAGGTCGATGCAATAGGGCACGGCGGCAAAGATGCCCGGCACCACTTGCTTGCCCTCGGCATCTTTCAAGCCTTCGAGTGTTTCCTTGATCGACTTGGGCTGGCCCGGCAGGTTCATGATCAGGGCGGCGTGGGTTGGCGTTTCGCGGATCACGGCCACCTGGCGCGACAGGATCGCGGTGGGCACGAACTTCAGGCTGATCTGGCGCATCTGCTCGCCAAAGCCCGGCATTTCCTTGCTGGCGACAGCCAATGTCGCTTCGGGCGTCACGTCGCGCCGTGCCGGGCCGGTGCCGCCCGTGGTCAGCACGAGGTGGCAGCCGCATGCGTCAACCAACTCTACCAGCGCCGCTTCGATGGCGTTGCGCTCGTCGGGAATCAGGCGTGTCTCCATCTCCCAGGGCGAAGCCAAGGCCGCGCCGAACCATTCACGCAGCGCCGGCAAACCCTGGTCTTCATAGACGCCAGCAGAAGCGCGATCCGAAACCGACACCAGACCGATCTTCAGCGAGCCCTCAGTCGGCGGGTTCGTCATGCTCGTCGCCGTTTTCCAGGGCGGTGCCGGGTTTTTCTTCTTCAGCTTGCAATTGCTTGAGAATCTGGAATATCTCGCGGTAAGCCTTGGGCGGCTTGTTTTCCGCCTGCTCCTTGCGCGCATTGCGGATCAACGTGCGCATGTGTTGCACATCGAGGTCGGGGTGCTCGGCCATCAATTCGGTCAAGGCGTTGTCATGGGCCAGCAGCTTTTCCCGCCCGCGTTCCAGTGCATGCATGGCGGCCGTGTCGGCCTTGGACAAACCTTTCCAGCTATCGAGCGTGCGCTGGATCGCGGCCAGCTCTTCCGGCTCCAGCGTGCGCATCTTCTTGCCCACGTATTGCATCTGGCGGCGGCGGCCTTCGTGGTCCTTGATCTGCTGGCATTCGAGGATCGCATCGCGCACGTCCTCGGGCATGGGCACGCGCTTGACACGGTCGCGCGGTTCAGCCACGAGGTCTTCGCCGAGCTTTTGCAGGGCAGTCATTTCGCGCTTGAGTTGCGACTTGGAGGGGCGGTCGTACTCCTGTTCGAACTCGCTCGATTGGAAGCCGACGGCTCCCCGATTAGCATTAGGCATGATTTAAACCATAAACGACTGATATGATAGATATTTTACACCCTTGCCGGACAAACCCTGCCCATGAGCAATTCCGTATTTACACATAGTCAAGACCAATTGAAGCAACTTGCGCAGGACGTATTGCGTTACGCCAAGGAAAAAGGTGCTTCCCACGCTGTGGTCGAAATCAATGAAGGGCAGGGCCTGTCGGTGGGCGTACGCAAGGGCAAGATCGACACCATCGAGCAAAACAAGGACAAGGGCATGGGGGTGACCGTCTATCTGGGCGAAAAGGGCCAGATTCGCCGTGGTGACGCCAATACAACAGATTTTTCACGCGCTGCGCTGGAAGCCACGGTCGATGCCGCCTACAACATCGCCCGCTTCACTTCAGCCGACGACTGTGCCGGCCTGCCTGAGCCCGATACGCTGGAAATGCATCCGCGCGACCTGCAACTGTGCCACCCCTGGCTCATCACGACCGAAGACGCCGTGGCCCTGGCCCTGCGGGCCGAAGCGGCAGCGTTTGAAGTGGACAAACGCATCACCAACAGCGACGGCGCCGGCGTCTATGCCCAGCAGTCGCATTTCGTCACTGCCAACACGCATGGCTTCATCGGCGGTTATGCGCATTCGCGCCACACGCTGTCGGTCGCGCCCATCGCCGGCAAGGGCGCCGACATGCAGCGTGACGACTGGTACACCTCGCAACGCAATGCCAAGGATATGGCCACGCCCGAAGCCGTGGGCCGCTACGCCGCCGAACGTGCGCTGGCACGCCTGAACGGCCGCAAGCTCGACACACGCAAATGCCGGGTATTGTTCGAAGCGCCGCTGGCCGCAGGCCTTCTGGGTGCTTATGTGCAAGCCACGTCCGGAGGTGCACTGTACCGCAAATCGACTTTCCTGCTCGACTCGCTGGGCCAGAAAGTCTTCCCCGACCACATCCAGATCGCGGAAGATCCACACATCATTGGCGCTGTCGGTTCGGCTCCGTTCGACGATGAAGGCGTCAAGACGCAGAAGCGCGACGTGGTCAGGAACGGCGTGGTACAAGGGTACTTCCTTTCCACCTATTCCGGCCGCAAGCTGGGCATGAAAACCACCGGCAACGCAGGTGGTTCGCATAACCTCACACTCACCTCCAGCCTCACAAAAAAGAGCGATAACTTCAAGGCCATGCTGAAGAAGATGGGCACGGGCCTGTTCGTCACCGACCTGATGGGCCAGGGTGTCAATTACGTCACTGGGGACTATTCACGTGGCGCATCGGGTTACTGGGTCGAGAATGGCGAAATCCAGTACCCGGTCGAGGAAATCACGATTGCCGGCAACATGAAGGAAATCTTCATGCAAATTGTTGCGATTGGCGCCGATACCTTGATTCGAGGAACCAAGGAGACGGGATCGATCTTGATTGAGAGTATGACGGTGGCGGGTAACTGATTTCTCTCCCCTCTCCCGCATGCGGGAGAGGGGGCTGTGACTTGGTTCGTCTTGGTAGGTTGTGCTGAAAAGCCCAACATCCGACCCCAGTGCGCAGAAAACACCAATCGAACCGTACGCAGCCAAAACAATAAAATGCAACTGCTGATCTGCGGCGACCCCCACGGCAAATTCGCCCACATCATCGAGGCCGTGCTCGAACATCGCCCAAGCGCAACTATCCTGTTGGGCGACAATACGCCGGACCAGCCTCTGGACGAAGCCCTTCGAGAAATTGCCGGCAAGACGGAACTCTTCTGGATACCAGGCAACCACGACACCGATACCGTCGAATACCACGACAGGCAATTCGGTTCCAAACTGGCCGACAGAAATTTGCACGGCCGCATCATTGACATCGCCGGCTTGCGCGTGGCCGGCCTCGGCGGCGTCTTCCGCACCAAACTCTGGAACGACACCAGCAAAGCCGCAGCATCGCCCGAGGGATATATCCGGTCGCTGAAGCGCGAGGAACGCTGGCGCGACGGCTTGCCGCTGCGCCACCGCTCCACCATCTTCCGCTCGCAAATCGACAAGCTGGCACGCCATCGTGCCGACGTGCTGGTGACCCACGAAGCGCCGGACCTGCACCCCTACGGGAGCGCGGCAATCGCGCAATTGGCAAACTGCATGGGCGTCACACGCGCGTTCCATGGTCACCATCACGTCGACAAGTTCTATCATGGCGGTGTGTGGCAGGGAGTGGGATTGCGGGGAATCGTGTCGCTAGACGGCACCACCGTCAGGGCAGGCGAATTCGATGCAGCGATGATTGTGGGAGACTAGGATGGCAATAAGAACCGGTTTCAAAAAGCCCATGGTGTTGTTGTCACTCCTTGCCGTACAGGCGTACCGTCTTCGTCGTTCCGCCTAGCCCGTCATTTTGAAACCGGTTCTAATTGAAAGGGGAACGGCACTGTGCAAATGAAACCAACCACACCATGGAAATTTCTGACGAGCATTATTCTTCTGCTCACACTCTCTGGCTGCAAGTTCGAAGTACCGCAAATGGACGAAAAATTCGGTAAGCAGAATTTCGTCTCGGCAGTATCTATGATCGAACTGCACAAGACCCGTTACGGCGCCTATCCCGACAGCATCAAGGACTTGAAATACCTGGGCGACTGGGACGCCATCTGGCTCTCGGCCGTACGCTATGAAAAAGTGGAGGGCGGCTACAACCTTTACGTCGAACGCGGCTGGGTAGGCACGCCCTCACTGGAATTGCCGGCGGGCTTCAAGCAAGGGCTTGGCATTCGGGAGAGTAACGTCAAGTGGGTGGCGGAGCAGGAAGCCAAATGAACGAGGCGGTGCTCGATACTATCGTCCTGGATGCACTCGAATCGCACTGGAAGAAAGTCGCGCTGGTGATTGCGTTTGCGGCTCAAGACCCTCGTTTCGAACCATCGGAATCCGGCGACGATTTTGAAATGGTCGCGGCACGTATTTCAGCGTTGGTAGAAGCTGGAAGGGTCTCATGCCAAGGCAATTTGGCTGACTGGCGGTCCAGTGAAATACGACTGAGCGAACTTGAGCATGGGAAAAGTAATGCATGACTAAAAATCTGGAAAACGCGGAAGCAGCGACACTTTTTGAAAACGAACTGGCCAGGCGCGGCATCGAATGCCGCCGCGAGGCGGAAACGTCGCGCTATGAGATCGACTGCGAGGGCACGACTCTGCACGTTAGCATTGATAACCTCGAACGAGGCCTGGAACAGGAGGGCGACCAAGATCGCGTCGAACGATTCGTCGACGCCATCGTCGCCATGACCAACCCGGGCGACGTCGCTGCTGTCGGGGAAATCTATTGGGCGTTGGAGCCGAACGATTATCAGGAACTGGCGGATTTCCGCAAGCCGCTGAGCGACAAGATCGACCGCGTGCTGGTCAACTATTCGCCAGCGCGCAATACCATATCCTGGCTTTCGCCAGGCCATCTGGCAACCTTGCAATTGACGCAGGAAGCCGCAGAACAAGCCGCAAATGCCAATCTTGCCCGCACTCTGGACGAAGCGGCGTGGACCGTCGATGACATCGACGGCGTCAAGCTGGGCTATGTGGGATGTGAATTGCCGTTCAAGACATCCTTGCTGCTCGCGCCCAACCTGATGCAAGCCGTGCAAGATAAGATCGGCTGGCCGCTCCTGGCCGTCGCGCCCGACCGCGACTTCCTTTATGTCTGGCCGGCCGAGCATCGGGACTTCGCCGGCCGGGTGGGGCGGACGGTGGTCAAGGAATATATGGAAGCGCCTTACCCCTTGTCGACCGAAGTCTACCGCATCGATGATGACGGGATAGTCGCGATCGGTGCGTTTCCGGTGCCGGAACAGTAAAACCGGTATAGCGGGCCCGGAAGTCTTCCGGCTGCACCGCGAATCTGAAACAGCCCGGCTCCTCAGTCAATCGACATCCTGGAAAGGACCGTATGGCAACGCAAACACTACCCACGAGCGTTCTTCCAGCCTTGCTCCAACTACAGCAGATGCTGCACAAGTTCTGGCGCGAAGAACTCCGCCGGCCCTTGCCAGTGGCATTCTGGGAGCAAGGTGGGGCGCAATGCATTGCGCCGCATGTTTGTCTCGCATATCGAATGTCGAAGTCAATGTCGTGATTTGACCACTTGGGTAAACGCATTGCGTACCTCGGCCGTGGTTTTGGCAGCGCCAAACCGCGCCTTGATCCACTCCCCAATCGTCTGCAAGGCTTCCGGCTCGAACGTCACCGCGATCTCGCCATATTCCACCATCGTGCCACTGTGCGCCGGCTGAAACATGTGGTTGAGCCCGGCCATCTGCCGCACCGTTACGTCAGGATTGCCGGCTGTCGCAAGCCGGATTGCAGCAAGATTTGCGTCCGCCGGCACCAGCCGGTCCAGGCTGCCGTTTAAAGCCAGCAAGGGAATGGGCAAGGCAGCCAGGGTTGATCTCGCATCGTAGTGCAGCAAATCGCGCAGCCAGTCGTTGGCATACCGGTCGATGGCCGCCTGCCTCTGGGTGTCCGTCAGCCCCAGGGTGCGCATCATTGCCGGGGTCAGGAGCGCATCCAGATTGGCTTGCGCTTCCCGGTGGTCCCTCGCCTTCCCAGCCACAGCGCCTAGCTGGCGCCAAGCAGGTTCCTGCGTATCCAGGATCGCTTTGCTTTGCCCCTGCAGTTCGGCCGCCATCCGCATTTGCGCAATCAAGACGTCGGCCATGCCGGTGGCCGGCGCACCCAGCAAAACCAGGTACGCCACTTTCTGGTTTTTCAGGGCAGATAGCGGCCCGACGATGCCGCCCTGGCTGTGGCCGATCAGGCCGATCGCCCGGGTATCGACCTCGGGCTGCGCGGCGAGGAAGTCGATGGCGGCGCGTGCGTCATTGGTGAATTCCGGCAGGCTCGCGCTATCGAAGTTGCCGGACGATTGTGCCACGCCGCGGTCATCGTAGCGCAGCACGGCGATGCCATTGCGGGTCAAGTAATCCGCCAGCACGGCGAATGGCTTGTGGCCTGCGAAAGTCTCGTCGCGGTCTTCCGGCCCGCTCCCGCTGACGAGCACGGCGGCGGGAAACGGTCCGGGCCCCTCGGGCAGCGTCAGCGTGCCGGCAAGCACCGTGCCATCCTTGGTATCGGTGAACGTGACGGCCCTGGCGCGATAAGGGAAGGGCGCAACAGGTGTCTGCGGCCGCAGATCGCTGACCGCAGCGGCTTCGCGGACAAACTGAACGGTGGCAGGAGGCATACCTTCGCGCTGCCACGTGCCGCCCAGCTTGCCGGCCTGGTCGCTCAGCTCGCCTTCAAATGTGATGCTGCCAGCCGGCACGCGCCAATGCACGTGGGTACCCTGGCGTGACAGTTCGGACACTTCCAGGTTGGCCGCGCCCATGTCGGGCGAATCCAGTTTTGCCCGTGTGCCCCGGTTTGATGTGGTGATGCGTACGATAAGGCGCATCGAGTTGCCGTTGCGTAGCAGGGTGGCCCGCCAGGTGCCATCGATGCCCGCGATCGTCGGAAGCGGCGGCACCGGCCCGCGCACCCAGGTCAACGGAAAGCTGGTGCCTTGCCGCCAACTGCCGACCCACCGGTCATGTTCGGCATCGAAATGCCCCTCATATACGGCGGAAATCGCGCTGATCTCCAGTTTCAGTTGCTCGCCCTGCAGTTGCACCTGGCTGATCGGCGTGGCTTCGCCTGGCGCCTGGTCGAGGCTTTCAAGTGTCGCAACCGGTGTGCCGTGTCCGTCGTCCTTGACGGTAAGCTCCAGCAAATATGCACCGGCTGGTGTCTGCAGAGTCCCGTGCCACTGACCCACTAGCGTTGGAATGACTGCGCCGGCGGCGCCTGACAGCAAGCTGCCCATGACAAACAGCCAAAACGCAACGATGCCTTTCAAAAAACGAAGTCGTTTCATGATCGATACTTTCTTTTTGGGTGAACGCGGTCACAGCCCGGGATGGCTCCTGGTCTGGTCGTGTCCGGATTGAGAGAAATCAGGAAGAACTGCGCGTCATTACCTTGCGCAGTTCCTGGGGCGGCGCGCCGGGAGACAGCTTATGCGGGTCCGCGTGGTGGCGTCGATTGATTGCGGCGAACAATCCAGGCGACGATACGGGTGATGACGTAGACGAACGCGACCAGCATCGACGTCAACGCCACCGGATTGGCATAGGCCAGCGGCAGAAACAGCCAGGCCAGCGCATAGCCCAAGCCGCCGAGCACAAAAGCCCTGCCGTTGGCGCGCAGCAGTACCGCGAGACGTTGTGAAGCAACCGCCTTCTTGGGAATCACGTTGCCGATCACCACCACCATTACCCCAGCGAGAAACTGGCAGGCGCGCACGCGGAATTCGCCCTGCACGTCAACCCAACCCAAAGCTTCCGTCAGGGCCACGCTCAACAGCAGGCCGGCAAACACGATCGATTGGGTGATGCTGCGCCGGGCTTCCTTTGACGCAGGACTGGATTCGCGGAACACCACGCGGATTGCCCAAGCCAGGCCGAGCACGCCCATACCGAGCAGGCATTGCCAACGGCGCTCGGGGTGCATCAGGCAGACATAGCCGCCGGCGAGCACCACCCAAAAGCTGGTTGCCAGCGCGGCTTTATCGGTCATCGTTTTCATTGCTTTCCTTCTGGCCAGGAATCTGGCTCAACATGTTGAGCCCCCGGCTGTGCCTTGACCTGGATACCGAGCAAACCGGCGAATCCAGCCAGGGCTTCTTCCAGCACCGAGAGCTTGAGGCAATACACAACGGACTTCCCAGCCTTCGACGAGTCGATCAAATCGGCCTCGCGCAGGATGGTGAAATGCGCCGACATGGTTGGCTTCGACACATCGAAATGGTCCGCCAGCTCGCCGGCCGTCATGGGGCCATCCTTCAGCAAGGCCAATACCTGGCGGCGCGTCGAGTCAGCTAAGGCTTTGAATACTTTGCTCATGATTCCAAATTTAGCTAATCATCTAAATGATGTCAAGGTTTTTTGTGTTCGGGCTGTTTTTGTGGTGGAGTGGCGTCTTCAGTGATTGTGTCCGATCTTGCCAAAGCCAGGTGGTTGGCACATCAATGGTTGAACCAAGGCACCGGCTTTTTAGAAAATCGAACGTAATGGCGCAAACGCCCCATGCCGGGTTTTGCCGCCCAGCCCAGGAGTAAAACATGGCATTGACAACACTGCCCGCAGACATTTTGCCGGCGCTGCTTCAACTGCAGCAGATGTTGAACAGGTTCTGGCAAGAAGAACTGCGCCAGCCGTTGCCGCTGGCATTCTGGGACATCAGGGAAGACGATATTTTCTTCGACGCCCTGCAATACCTGCCCAGCTGTGTGGGCGGCTACGGCGGGCCGCGTGGCGAAGGGCATGAACCAGAGGACATACGCGCATTGCCGCGCGGCTTCCAGATCGCGCTGGCCATCTTTGAACTCGAAGATGGCATGACTTGCGACGGCTGGATTGCCTTTCAAAACCTCGGTGAAGAACGTTTGCGTGAGGTGGCGCAGGCTTACTGCGAGGCCGGCCTGGCGGAGCGTGCCGCGACTTTGGAGAAGCTGATCGACGTGTACCTCGTTGACCCGGAAAACCACGAAGCGCTATCGGTGGCGGCGGACGGCGGCTTTCCCGACCTGATCGACGACGCGGAAAATTCAGCCAGGCTGATTGCGTTCCTGCGCGAGGATTCGGACTTGAAGTTCGGTGTCCTTGGGCGCGAATGAGCCATGCCTGTGCCATGCCGGTAACCGGATCGGAACATCTTGGATCGGCACAGCGCGGCATGCGGGATCCAGCGTTTCCGACGTAGGCTGGTACCATCGCCATAAGTCGGATGGCGCCTTCGACACAACGGGCTCCAACCTGTAAGCCGGGACGCGTCCCAGCCTGCTTCTCTGTGGAGCCTATTTTTCCGGCTTCATCTGCTTCAGCAACATCATCACCATCCCGACCAGTACCAGCAAACCTATTCCCAGGATGGCCCATAGCAAGCCCTTCGATTTCTCAGCCTCTGCCGGCGCAGCCGAGGCGGCACCGGCAGACGACATCGGTGCAATCGGCTCCAGCGTGGCTACTGTCGCTGCCACTTCCTGGTCATCACGATAATTCGGCAGCAGGGTCGCCGCAGGCATTTCCGCCTGGGCTACCGCCGCTGCGCCCCAGTTCAGCGTGAACGGGCCATTGCCGCGCGCCAGGAACACCAGGGTCTGCGGCACGAAGCCGATTTGCATACCGGGCGCGGCATTGCCGATGCCGCCACCGCTGGCGTCAAACACCAGCCGTAATTGCTGGGCCGGTGCCGCGTCTAGCGTGATGTCCGGCGAGCTTACCTCGCCCTTGGGCGATTGCAGGCGATAGACCGTGCTTTGGGCAATCGTTTCCCAGGTGCCGTTTTGCCGGTTCGGCGCGGGCGGCAGGTAGCGTTGCACCTGCATTGGTGCCAGCGTGTTGACCTGGGGCAGGGTGATGCGCAGTTGCTCCAGCGGCAGCTTGCCGGCCAGGGCGAAGTCGTAGCGGTTGTTGTCGCTATGGCTTGGCTGCAGCGCCTCGGTCCAGACCATGTGATTATCGGCCGCTGCGCTATGGCGCGAGAGTGCTTCTGCGCCCGTGATGGCGGGGGCGTCGCTTGGGTCTTGCCACAGCACGCGCAGGTATTTGCCGGCCTTGCCATCGAATTCGAAGGTGTCCTTGTCGATGGTTTGTCCGCCTTGCTGCAGGTGTATCCATTGCACGTCGCCGGCCAGCAAGTGCCAGGATTGCAGGTCGTCGCTGGTTTCTATGGTCAATACGTGGAACGGCGTCTCCACGGCCTGGGCTTGCAGGTGCAGCGCATGCACGCCGTCGTGGGCCTTGCTGATATCGATCACGGCGCCAACCACAGCCAGGTTCTTGTCACCCTTGCTTTTACTGACGGCCACCAGTGTGCCGTCGGGTTTGCGCTGCACTTCCAGTGCCACGCTGGCGGCGGCATCGGCTGCTTCCTGCTTTTGCGTGATCGGGAACAGCGGCACGGCTTGCCGTTCTTCCTTCGACTCCGGCGTGTCAACCGGGCGCAGCAGCGTGTAGGGTACGGCTTCACCCTGGGCATTGAACACGCGCAGGTCACCCAGGTCTTCCCGCTGGATGCTCTGGTACACAGCCAGCGGCAGGCTCAGCTTGTAGAACGGCCCGCCATTGGCCGGCAGGTCGATCGCGGTGTGGGCGGCAAAGCTGTCCGGCTTAGTCACCGTTTGCGCCGTTTGCGCAGTGGCGGCCAGAGGCAAGGCCAGTGCGGCAATGAAAAACAAGGAGCGATGCATCATGGTGCTGGGCTTTCTTCCGGAGTCTGGGTTGGCACGCGTGGCGGCAGTGGCGCGAAATAGCCTACCACGAGCAACAGGATGCCGATCACGATGAATGACACGATACGCGCCAGGCTGCCATGCGCGGCCAGTTCCACCAGGAACAGCTTCAACACCACCACGCCGATCAGCACCGCACCGGTGATCCACACCCAGCGGTTCTTGCGCCGGTTGCCCGATAGCATGGTGCAGATTGCAACCGTGCCCCATGCCACCGACAGGGCGGTCTGGAATGTCGTCGATTGCCACATGGCGTCGGCGTCCCAGTCGACCCCGGCCCAGTGGTGGCAAGTGCGTGCCACGATACCGGTCAGGATCGCCAGACCGGTGAAGGAGCCAATTACCGCGAAGGGAATGCGCAAGGCGCGCAAGCCTTCACGCTGTGGCAGCCACCACAGCACAATACCCAGGAGGGCGGCCAGTTCGGCGATTTCCAGCGGGTTCAGCACCGGCACGTAAGGCAGCGGTGCCGCATCGCCGGCGGAAACGATGTTGGCAATCCAGACCCAGCCGGTAAGGTAGAGCGCCATCGGTATCGCAGCAACGAAGCCGTAAGCCTCGGGCTGGGCGCGCACCGGCCAGATGCCGCGCATGCGCTTGACGCTCAACAGCAGCAGGTAAGCCACCGGCGCAATCATCCAACCCAACAGCGGCCAGGCGCCGGTCGAGTCGCCAAGCCCGGCAAAGTGCCAGCGCAATTCGTCGGCCGCAACGGTGACGAACAACCACACTCCGCCCACATGCACCGCCTGTTGCGCCAGTTTGCCCAGCCAGCGTTCCTGCTGCTGCAGCAGCACCCCATGCACCACCAGCGCAGCCGGCCAGGCCAGCGCGGCCCAGGAAGCCAGCGGGTGCGTCATGTCTGACGCCCACACGCCGCAGGCAACCAGCCACAGCGCCGGCAGGTAGAGCAGTGTGGTTTGACCCAGGCTGTCCCATTTCCAGAAACGTGCCAGCGCCGTCCAGAGCAGGGCGGTGGCCATGGCCAGCACCAGCATGCCGGTGATGACGGCTTCCGGCCCATGCTGGGTGAACACGCGGCCGATTTCGCCAACCCAGCCGAAAGCCCACCAGATCACGGCCCACACCAGCGCAATCCAGCCCAGCGCCTTGTTGGCCTGCGCCGCCTGGCCTGATGCGATGGCACGATGCAGCAAGCGTGCGCACAGGAGGCTGGCCGTGGAAATGAGCGCCGGACCCCAGAAGCCGCTGTGCATGAAGGGCTTGTATTTGTCGAGGCTGTAAGTCACGAACACCGGCAACACGAACTGTGCAATCACGTGGCCCACACCGGCGGCAGCCTGCAACAGGATGGCCAGGATCATCGCCGCCACATGGCGCATGCGCACGGCCCACCAGACCGTAGCCAGGCCGATCAGCGACCAGGCAAATACGGCATAGGCCAGGTTCAGCACGAACAGCGGCGCCAGGCTCAGGAACACGATGCCCACCAGGAGGGCAATGGTGGTAACCGGGCCGAACGTGGGTGGGCCATCGGCGGCCAGCGAGGCATTCCAGCGCCGCACAGACAGCCAGACCGAAGCGATCATGCCGGCACCGATCAGGCTGACCAGGAACAGGGCGCGGAAGCCTTCGTCGCCGCCGCTGCCAAGCGCCGACGCACCAGAAGCCGCATGCAGCGTGGTGGTGAACAAGGCACCGGCGGCAGCCTGGTAAATCCAGCCGAAAATTTGCATCAGGCGTTCATTCCAGCGCAGGCCCAGGGCCAGCATGCCCACGCCAAGCAGCGCCATCAAGGCGCTGCCCCACTGGATGGGGAAGAGCGTGAACGGGGTCAGCGCGAGGAACAGGGCGCCGGCAGCCATCACGAAAGGCCGTGCCATGTTTTCCCATGACGCCGTGCGTTCTTTTTCGCGCCGCACCAGGTAGCAGATCCAGGCCGCACTGCCGGCAATGATCAGGCATCCGAGTGTGGAAGCGATCAGGGCCGGGCTTTCGTCACCCACGCGTACTGCCAACAGCGAAGTGAAGGCCGAGGCCAGCAGGATGAGCAAGGCGAAAGCACGCCCATGCACGCGTTTTTGCACCAGGCCAAGCCAGTACAGGCCACCCGCTTCAATGGCCCAGGCCGCCGACGTCCAGGTCTGGTCCAGCCCCAGCGGAATGGCCACGCTGCCGAAGATCACGGCCAGCGCCAGCAACGATTCCGTCAGCAGCAGGTAACGCCGGCCGCTGCTCTTGAACAGTACCGTGGCGAGGAGGATATAGAACAGGCCCAAGCCCAGCGCGCTGAACGACGCGCCATAGGTGAAGGTTTGCACCATGCCGTATTGCAGCGCGAATGTGGTGATGGGCACGAAGAAAGCCAGCACGCCGTCGACGTAGTTCAACTGCGCCGCACTTTGGCGGATCTGGCTGCCGAACCCTTCTGCTTCGCCGCTGCCGGCGGCCAGCACACGGCGCGCGAACATCACGGTGATCAATACGTAGATCACGAAGTACAGCAGCAGGAAGGGTTCGCACTCGCCGAACATGTGCGGTTCGTAAAACTTGGCCGCCCAGCCGCCCACCAGCACGAAGGTACAGCCGAAACCGATCAGGTTCAGCACGCGCCAGGCCTTGAACCAGGCAATCGCGGCAATGCCCAGGTTAAGCACCGTGAGGAACAGGAACAGGCCAAGGTGGGCATCGTGCCCGGTCGAAACCAGGATAGGCGTCGCAAAACCGCCCAGTGTACCGGCGATAGCCATGGCCAGCGAGTCTTGCAGGATGGCCAGCAGCGCGGCAAATGCCGCCACAGCCAGCAGCACCGCAAAGCCGGCGGCCGGCGGCAGCAGACTCGATACGCGCATGGCGGCCAAAGGCGTCAGGTACATCACAGCCACGCCCGCGCCTTGCAGGATCAAGCCGTAATTGTCGGCACGCTTGCGCAGGCGCCAGCCCGTGATGAGCAGAGCCACTCCTGCCGCGGCCACGCCGGCATAGCGCAACTCGACCGGCACCACGATGTATTCCGAGGCATAGCGCAACAGGAAGCCCAGGCCGAGGAACAGGATCAGCACGCCGATCTTCACCAGTGGATTGCCGCCGAAGATCAATTGCTTGAGCTTCAGTTCGAGTGCAGAAGGCTGGCGCGGTACGGGCTTTGGACGCGGCTGCGGCGGGGCTTTCGGCGTAACGGGTTGAGGCGCTGCCACCTTGGTGGCCACCGGCGGCACGGCTGCAGGCATGGCAGGCAGGGGGGCTTCCTGCTCGCGTGCCGCAAGCGGTACAGGCACCGGCGCGGCGGGCTGCAAGACCACGGGTTCGGGAATGGGCTCAGTCGGAACCGGCACCGGCGCTGCGGACGCCGGGGCCAGCAGAGTCAGGGCGGCATCGGCCGAGGCATCATCGAGCGGCGTAGACGGCGCGCGTTCTTCTGTGCGCGGCATGGCCGGTTGCACGGGGGCCGGCGCAGGCCGGTACGCCGCAAGCGCCTCAAGCTGCTTCGCCAGATCAACGGCGCGCGCTTCCACGTGGTCCAGCCTCTGCTTCAGGGCCGCCATCAACTGCGCATCCTGCTTGCGCCGCCGGTTCATCAGCCAGCCGCCGAAGCCGCCGATGATGAAAAACAGCAGCCCGAGAGGAAAGGATTCGAAGGAGAAACCGAGAATGATGCCTGTGAGGAGGCCGAACCAGATCATGCTGTCCCTTGTCGTCAGTGTTATTGCGGGATGTTGCTTGTCAAAATGCAATCAAGCAAGGGCATTGTAGTTCGTGCGATACCACTTCTCAAAGTGAATTAGTCACACGGCGGGTGAAGATTCTCGGGGTATTGTTTTGCGATACCGGTGGGGGCGCTATCCCCACCGGCAGGTTGTGCCTTAATTGGGCCTCTGAGGGCCTCAGTGGTCGCCTTCGTCCTCAACGCCGGGCGTCTCTTTGCGCGAGCGCAGACGATAAGCCGAAATTTCGCCCAGCTTGATCCCCTCCGGCAGCATGCGATGCTTGCCGTGGCCGACGCGCTGTGCGCGATAGATGCCGGTGTGGCCGGAAAACAGGTAGCTCACAACGCAGGCGATACCGGCATAGGGGCCGATTTCCGGGCCGAACAGCTCGATGGCCATCACGGTCGAGGCAAGCGGCGTGTTGGCCGCGCCGGCAAAGACCGCCACGAAGCCCAGCGCGGCGAGTGTGCCAAAGGGCATCTGCAGCAGCGGCGCCAGGGCATTGCCCAGGGTTGCGCCGATATAGAACAGTGGCGTGACCTCGCCGCCCTTGAAACCGGTGCCCAGCGAGAGCATGGTGAAACCCATCTTCCCGGCGAAGTCCCAGCACGGCAAGGGATGCTGGAACGCTTCGACGATGGTGGGAATGCCCAGGCCGATGTAACGGTGCGTGCCGATCGCGGCCACCAGCAAGGCCACGATGGCGCCGCCGATGGCCGGGCGTGCCGGTGCGTAAGCAATGCGTTGCTTCACCCGGTCCGACAGCCAATGCGTGCCATTGGCAAAGGCCATGCCGACCAGGCCGAACAGCACACCCGCAATCACGGTGGCGCACAGCGTCCAGGCACTGATGGCAGGCACAATGCCGGCAGCATAGTGCGTGTGATGGATGCCCCACAGCAGCCCCACCTGGTCGGCCACCACGGCCGCAGCGAAGCAGGGCAGGATAGCGTCGTAGCGCATGCGCCCCAGTGCCAGCACTTCGAGGCCGAAGATCGCACCGGCCAGCGGCGTGCCGAACACGCTGGAAAACCCGGCACTGATGCCGGCCATGATCAGCAGGCGGCGCTGTTGCTGCGCCATGCGGAACACGTGGGTCAACTGGTCGGCCAGTGCGCCGCCCATCTGCACCGCAGTGCCTTCGCGCCCGACCGAAGCGCCGAACAGGTGCGAGATCACCGTGCCGCCCAGCACCAGCGGGGCCATGCGCAGCGGGATGATCTTTTGCGGATCATGGATTTCATCGATCAGCAGGTTGTTGCCCGCTTCCACGCTCTTGCCCAGCTTCAGGTAGACCCAGCCGACGGCAAAGCCGGCCACAGGGAGCAGCCAGATGATGGCGGGGTGCGCTTCGCGGTAGTCGGTCGCCCACGCAAGCGCGAAGAGAAAGAATGCCGATGCCGTACCGGCGAGGGCGGCGACGATCAGGGCCAATGCGAGCCAGGTACCCATGTAGGGCAGCAGGTCGACTTGTTCGGGGTGTTTGGAATGAGTCATGAAGCCAGGCTGGGTTTTCAGTTAGCGTGAATGAAACCGGGCAGGGCGGAAGGCGAAAAAAATGCCTACAGCGCCCCGGGCCGGGGTCTGTAGGCATCATCAGCCACCCGAAATGAAAAGCGGGGCGGCGGTTTGTGGAGGAATGCCATCTCCAACTGCAGGCGCGAGTATAGCGGGAGCGCTTGCGTTGCGCAAATCACTGAGAACTGGGTGGCGCAGCACGCCTGCGGCTCATCCAACCCAAGTTACTGTCACCATTCAAAACTTCTTGATCGGCACGTTTTCGATCGGTTCGCATCCAGTCGTATGGTCGTCGGCCCATTGCCAGCAAAGCCGGGTGTTGGCAAATTCTCTGCACGAATCATAGTATTCCCTCGACCCCCAGGTTGAATACGCGACCTTGCCGTCGATTTCTCGTAGCAATACGCGCAGCGTGCCCACGTCCCGGGCCAAGCATGCGTAATGCGCATAGACATTTTTATTCCATATGCCGGGGAAGTCCTGGTTGATTCTTATTAAGCCTGCAGCCATCCTGTTCCAATTCGCCCGGCCGTCGCGGAACATGGTGTCGTTCCATTCGTGGGCCTGGAGCCGGGCATACATGGTTTCACCCAGCGATGGCGTGGCACGAACCGCGTCTTCCACCACTTTCTGGAATTCTTCGTTCGAGCCATACCATTTGGGGCTGTAGAAATCGGCCTGGGTATAATAATAAGGGAAGTAGCCGGGAAACTTCTTGATCGCTTCATCGAATTCCGCGTCGAATCTCGCTTTATCCCAGCCCTGCGCCAGTCCCACGGTCAGCATGCCGGCATACCACTCCGGATTATCGCGTTCAGCCTGTCCCATCCCTTCAAACCGTGCTCGCGCCTGCTCAACGCGTTGCTGGAACAGCCTGTCACCATCATCGGTCACCTCCGATGCGTAGCCGTTGCCGCGGGCGTGCCAGCCATAGGAGATCAGGAAGGATGCGCCGGCCAGGTTCGCGGCAACACTGTTTGGCGATGCTTTCGCCCATTGCTCCAGCAGTCGCCGATGGGTTTCCCATTGCGCATCGATGGAGTGCTTCTCGCCGCAGTTCGCCACGGAATTGCTGACGCCGCTGAAGAATGCCCTCAGGTTCGACTTGCCGTCTTCCCCGGACGAGAGATCGGCGCTGTATTGCCCGGCGAGCCGATCAAGTTTGGCAAATTTGCGCTGCCACAAAAGCTCGCGGACATTCTTCGCAGTCTGGATGGACGGCGAGATGATTTTCTCGCTCTGGCAATCTGTCGCCGCCTGGCTTGCATTGGAAATAAAAAGTGCCGCCATTCCGGCAGCAAGCAGAATGCTGCTGAGCTGCCATCTGCGTGCCGCCCAAGCGCTTAAGCCCAAGATATTGGTCATATTTTTTCCAGGTGCAAGTGGAACGCTACCATTTCCTCTACTTTGCGCCGGACTGCTTCGGCGCCATCAACACCGCCACCATCCCGATCAAGCTCACTGCTGCCACATAGATCGCCGGCATTTGCGCATTCGTTTTCATGAACAGCGGCAGCAGCACCGGCGTCAAGCCGCCGAAGATGGCGTAGGCGAGGTTGTAAGAGAACGATACGCCCGAGAAACGCACCTGCGCTCGGAACAGGTTGACCAGCACCAGCGGGATGCAGCCGACCACGCCGACGAAGAAGCCGGTCAAGCCGTACAGCGGCATGAGCGTGGCAACGGAGCCGGGCATGCCGGTGTAGAGCACGTAGTAGCAGGCGCCCATCAACAGCATGCCGACGAAGATCACCGGCTTGGCGCCGAATTTGTCGCCCAGCCAGCCGAACGTCACGCAGCCGATGGACAGGCCGAAGGTGGCCACGCTGCCGGCGGCGAATACGGTGCTGGGGTCAACGTGCATCAGCTTGATGAAAAAGTTCGGCGTCATCACGATCACGACGACGATGCCGGCTGTCAGGGTCCAGGTCAGCAGCATCGAAATCGCGGTGGACTTCAGGTGTGTCTTCAGCACGGCGACCAAGGGAAGCTCGGCCACCAGGGCCTTGCGCTTCTGCATTTCGGCAAACACCGGCGTTTCCTTGAGCCATTGGCGCAGCAGCATGGCGATGATGCCGAACACACCGCCGGCGATGAACAGCACGCGCCAGCCATAGTCGAGCACGTCTTGTGGCGACAGCCAGCTATGCATGGCGGTACCGGCCAGCGAGCCGAGCAGGATACCGGTGGTCAAGCCCGCAGTCAGCGTGCCGCAGGCAAAGCCGACGTGGCGCGACGGCACATGTTCCGACACGAACACCCAGGCGCCGGATACTTCACCGCCCACCGCTGCACCTTGCAGAATGCGCAGGATTAATAGCAGCAGTGGCGCCGCAAAACCGATGTTGGCATAGGTGGGCAGGCAACCCATCAGCAGCGTGGGCACTGCCATCAGCAGGATGGAGAGCGTGAACATGCGCTTGCGCCCTGACAGGTCGCCAAAGTGCGCCAGGATCACGCCACCCAGCGGGCGGGCGAAATAGGCCACGGCGAACAGGCCGTAAGCCTGCAGGTCGCGCACCCAGTCGCTTACGCCGGGCGGGAAGAATAGCTTGCCGATTTCGGGAGTGAGGAAGCCGTAGACGATGAAGTCATAAAACTCCAGCGCGCCACCCAAAGCGGCCAGCATCAGGGTCTTGATGTCGGAAGGCGTCAGGTAGCGCGCGCCATTGCCGGATTGCGTGGTGCCGAGATCGAGAGCGGTGTCCACCGGTGCTTCCATTATGTCTCCTCCGGGTTTTTCTAGTTTTCGAATTGCTTGCGCAGGTAGGCAATCGCCTGCCTGACCTGGTTCGGTGCCGTGCCGCCGATGTGGTCGCGCGCAGCCACCGAGCCTTCCAGCGTCAGCACGGCAAACACGTCCTCACCCACCAGCGCCGAGAATTGCTGCAGTTCGGCCAGACTCAGGTCGGCCAGGTCGCAGCCGCGTGTCTCGCACTGGCGCACGGCATGGGCCACGGCTTCGTGCGCGTCGCGGAAGGGCAGGCCTTTCTTGACCAGGTAATCGGCCAGGTCGGTGGCGGTGGCATAGCCTTGCAGTGCGGCGGCGCGCATGGCTTCGGGCTTGACGGTGATGCCGCCGGCCATGTCGGAGAAGATGCGCAGCGTGTCGATGACGGTATCGACCGTGTCGAACAGCGGTTCCTTGTCTTCCTGGTTGTCCTTGTTGTAGGCCAGCGGCTGGCCCTTCATCAGGGTGAGGAGCGCAATCAGGTGGCCGTTGACGCGGCCGGTCTTGCCGCGCGCCAGCTCGGGCACGTCGGGGTTCTTCTTTTGCGGCATGATCGACGAACCGGTGCAGAAGCGGTCGGCAATGTCGATGAAGCCCACGCGCGGGCTCATCCAGATCACCAGTTCTTCCGACATGCGCGAGACGTGGGTCATCACCAACGCAGCGGCGGCACAGAATTCGATGGCGAAGTCGCGGTCCGACACGGCGTCGAGCGAATTGCGGCATACGTCGTCAAAGCCCAGCGTCTTGGCCACGCGTTCGCGGTCAATCGGGAAGGTGGTACCGGCCAGCGCAGCGGCGCCCAGCGGCAGGCGGTTGACGCGCTTGCGGCAGTCGGCCATGCGTTCGGCATCGCGGCCAAACATTTCAACGTAAGCCAGCATGTGGTGGCCGAACGTGATCGGCTGCGCCACCTGCATGTGGGTGAAGCCGGGCAGGATGGTGTCGGCATGGCGTTCTGCCAGGTCGAGCAGGGCCAGGCGCAGTGCGCGCAACAGGCCGGTAATGTCGTCAATCGCGCCGCGCATGTAGAGGCGGATGTCGGTGGCCACCTGGTCGTTACGCGAACGGCCCGTGTGCAATCGCTTGCCGGCGTCACCGATGATTTCGGTCAGGCGCTTTTCGATGTTCAGGTGCACGTCTTCGAGGTCGAGCAGCCATTCGAACTTGCCGGCGGCCATCTCGTCGCGGATCTGCTGCATGCCGCGCACGATCTCGGCATGGTCGGCAGCAGTGATGATGCCCTGGTGCGCCAGCATTTCGGCATGGGCCAGCGAACCGTCAATGTCGACCTGCGCCATGCGCTTGTCGAAAAACACGGAAGCGGTGTAGCGCTTGACGAGGTCGGAAACGGGTTCGGAAAAGCGTGCCGACCAGGCTTCGCCTTTCTTGGAGAGTTGGGCAGTCATGATGTGGCTCGATCAGAAGTTGCGCGGCAGGGATGGCTTGTGCAGGCCGACCCGCCAAGGGTGTATATAATTTCAGGTTGCGCTTATTATAGATGCAAATATCGCTCCCACTACGATGACGCCAGCGCCAAAAGCTACCCCATTCGAGACCGTTGTGCCCGATTGCTGCAATATCGGGATGGTGACGCGCACGCTGGTGGCCGTCAACCTGGTGGTTTTTCTGGCCGAAATGGTCGAAGGGCGGGGCTGGAGCGGCATGCTGGGCGCCTCGGTCCTGGTTGAGCCCGTCAGCCTGGCGTCCTTGGTCAGCCTGTGCGGCTTGCGCCGTCTGTCACGCGTCATTCCTCCTTGGGGGCAGCGTGCTTTGTGCGCGCTGGTGCCGGCGGCCATCGCCTCGCTGGTCATCCAGTTCCTGCTTTCCACGCCCGGTGGCCTGTTTGATCTGAGCGTGGTGCCGGCCACCGAAGGCATGCTGACGGCCGGGGTGTTCGGCATCGCCCTGCAGCATTACTTCGAACTGCGCACGCGCGCCTTCTCCCCGGCCCTGTCCGAAGCCAGGCTGCAGGCGTTGCAGGCGCGCATCCGTCCGCATTTCCTGTTCAACAGCTTGAATGCCGTGCTGTCCCTGATCCGCACCGAACCGTTGCGCGCCGAATCGACGCTGGAAGACCTCTCTGAGTTGTTCCGCGTGCTGATGCGCGATGCACGCGACGTGACCAGCCTGGAAGAGGAAATCCGCCTGTGCCGGCAATACCTGTCCATCGAAAAGGTGCGCCTGGGCGAACGCCTGCAGGTGCAATGGAAGACCGAGGGCATCAGCGAAAAGATGTTGCGCAAGGCGCGCGTGCCTTCACTGCTCCTGCAACCCTTGCTGGAAAACGCTGTGCACTACGGTGTGGAAGCCGTGTCCGAGCCGGTCACCATCGAAATTGAACTGGCGCGCCAGACTGACCGCATCCTGGTCGGCATCTTCAACCCCATTCCTACTGCCTCCGCTACAGCGGGCACGCGCGGCGGCAACCACATGGCGCTGGAAAACATCCGCGAACGGCTGGCGCTATTGTATGACGTGGAAGCGCAACTGACGGCGGGGCCTGCCGGCGACCGTTTTGAAGTGCGCCTGTATTTTCCCTATGTGAGGGGCGACTGATGGCAAATCGTATCTTCATCGTCGATGACGAAGCGCCAGCGCGCGCGCGCATGGCCATGCTGTTGGCCGATATTGCACCGGAATTTCCGAATATGCTGGTGGGGCAGGCCGAAAACGGCGCCATGGCACTGGCTGCAATTCCTGACGCACGGCCCGACATCGTACTGATGGACATCCAGATGCCGGGCATGAGCGGCATCGAATTGGCCGGCCACCTGGGCCGTCTTGAACCGGCACCGGCGGTCATCTTCGTCACCGCCTTCGATGAATTCGCACTCAAGGCTTTCGAGGTGCATGCCATCGATTACCTGCTCAAGCCGGTGCGCGCGGCCCGGCTGTCGGATGCGCTGCGCCGTGCCGCCGCACTGTCGGCCAAACCGCAAGCCACAGCCATCGCCGCCACAGCGAACGACCTCGGTGTGCGGCGCGCCCACTTCGCCATCCCCGAACGCGGCCGGCTCACGCTGGTGCCCGTGGCCGACGTGGTCTATCTGAAAGCCGAATTGAAATACGTGACCCTGCGCACGCGCACGCGCGAGCACGTGCTGGAAGAATCGCTCCTGTCACTGGAGCAGGAATTGGGCGAACGCTTCGTGCGCGTACACCGTAACACCCTGGTGGCACGCCACGCCATTGCCGGTGTCGAACGCGGCGTGCCCGACGCTTCCGACCCGGACAAGGCACAGGAAGCCTGGCAGGTCGTGCTGACGGGTGTGGAAGAACGCCTGCCGATTTCACGACGCCAGTGGCCGCTGATCAAGGCGCTGTTGAATCGCGGCGCATGAATGGACATCGACGACGAATTTGTCGAGCGCCATACCACTGCCGCAGACAACCAGGTGTTCGCTGCGCGGTTTGGCCTTCCCACCGATGAGTGGATGGTCCAGGAATGGGAATGGATCGTCTCGGAGCCCGAGCTGGTTGAGCCCTTGGTCGAAGGCTACCGCAAGGGCACTTTCACTGATTCACAGAAATACCTGCTGATGAAGATCATCATCGATTCCTGCAACCTGGCGGCTCGGGCCTGCAGCCAGATTTTTCAGACCGAGCCTTGGCGCCAGGTTCTGGCGTGGCTGCGGGCCGACCTGCCGCTGCATGGGTACACGGTTTGCTGTTTCGCCAGCCTTGATACCGACGAACCGGACGAGATGTGGGACATTGCGCCCGCCATGCGCGGAATTCTCGCGTCACGCCCACTCAGGCAATGATCTCCACGCCACGCCAGAAAGCCACATAACCCTTGATATTGCGCGCTTCATCCTTGGTCTCGGGGTAATACCACGCCGCATCGGTATTGACCTTGCCGTCCACCACCACATTGAAATAACTTGCCGTACCTTTCCAGCCGCACACGGTATGCGTTTCGCTTTCCTGGAAAAATTCGGGGTGGATTGCCGAATGCGGAAAATAGATGTTGCCTTCCACGGTTTCCACGGCTTCAGGCGGGGCTTCGGCGATCACGGCGCCGTTCCAGATGGCTTGGGGCATGCTGTCTCCTTGCTGATGATCTTGGGTGCCTATGGTAGCGCATCATCAAGCAACGTGTTTGGGACAAAAAGAAGGCCGCAACCCGGATGGGGAATGCGGCCTTGTCCACTTGACTGGCGTCAAGGGCCCAGGTTGGCATTGGAAAGAAAAGTGGCTTGTACGGGTCCGCCATGGACCCAAGCCCCCGCCGGAGGCGGTAATCGGTAACCGCCTGCGACACTTTCAATTTACGCCAGTCGAACTGGAGACGCAGTGGCAGAACAAGACAAAGAACGGACGCATCCGGACATGTCCGGTGCAACTAAAGGCCCCTCTCCAAGAGGATTTGCCCTGTCCGGTCTCGTGCCCTTTTTCGAGGCGGCGCGCAATCGCATGAGGAGGAAGGAGTGCAGAGTGGGGCAGGGATACTGGTTACAAGCTCAGCCTGCAACTCTGTGCAAGGCTTCGCCGCGCTGCCGCTGCCAGACCCGCCGCATGTCCCGCACCGAGCCAAACCCGCCGGCTTCGGCAATCCGCTCCAGCGACAAATCGCGATTGCGCATCAAGGGCTCGATTTGCGCCAGTTGCATCTTTTGCCGGAAGTCCACCAGCCCCAAGCCCGTATGTTCCTTGAACAGGCGCGCCAGGTGGCGCGTACTGACGCAGGCAACTTCGGCCAGGTCGCCGGCAGACCAGTCCTTGGCCGGATCAGCGAGAATGGCGTCCTGCACCCGGTGCACCGCTGGGTGGAAATGATTGCGGTAGCGCAGGAAGGGTGAGAGCTGCGGCGTGGCGCTATCGCGGCGCAGCCAGACCACCATGGTGCCCGCAACTTCTTGCGCCACCTTGGGGTCGGCCTGGCGCGCGATCAACTCGAGCGTCAGGTCGATGCCGGTGGTGATGCCGGCCGAGGTGGCAACCGGGCCATCGATCACGAACACGCGGTTTTCCTCGATTTGTGCCTCAGGCGCCCGCGCGCGCAACTGCCCGATCAGGGAATGGTGCGTGGTGCAGCGCCGGCCACGAAGCAAGCCTGCCGTGGCCGCCAGCATGGCACCGGAACAGATCGTCATCAATTGCAGGTCGGCACGCCAGGAAGCGCGCAGCCACGCGGCAGCGGCGCGCACCTCCGGGCCCTGCTTCGCTTCGGCGGCATCGCATAGCCCGGACAAGACCACCAAGGCGCCTTCGGGAAGCCGTTCAGGCAAGGACTCGACACGCGACAAACCGAGCCCGACCGAGCTTTCCATTTCCGTGGCCGGGCCCACGTAATGCGCCACATAATTGCCGCCATGGTTGTTGGCAATGCGAAAGGCTTCCGCCGTGCCCGCCAGGTCGAGCAGCATCATGCCCGGCAATACAACGAAATAGACCTCGATACGGTTCATGCCGGCACCGACAGCCTTGAGAGAACGTCGTCGACCGTGCAGATGGTCGCAAAGCGCCCGGCCAGCACCAGTTCGGTCCGTTCGCGGATTTCCGCCGGCGCATACACACGCCCATTTGCGTGGCGCATGGGGAAGGTGAGGGTGGCTTCGGTGACGTACTCGACCTGGAACCCCAGATCGGATGCATGCCGTGTAGTGGTTTCGCAGCATTGCTCGGTGCGGATGCCCGACACGATCAGGCTGTCAATACCACGCTCGCGGAAGCGCCGTGCCAGGTCGGTGCCGACCAGGGCGCTATGCGCCGGCTTCTCGACACGCAGATCGCAATACGGGTCGCTGCCGGCCAGCGGCACGACGTAGTTCATATCCTTGGAAAACGGCCCGCCGTCATGCTGCACGTGGAACACGCGCACGACCGGGATGCCGGCGGCGCGGGCGCCATCGATCAGGCGGTTTTGCGCCGCAAGATAAGTGTCAACTTCGTCTTCACGCCAATAGGGCGTGTGGCGGAACGATTCCTGGACATCGATGACGAGCAAGGCTTTGGACATTTTGAGACCTCGGTTTGATTGAGTGAGGTATCAATTTATCCCCAATTGGCAGGCGCTTCAGCCGCCATTCCGGACAAGATAGGGACATATTCGGACAGATTGTACGCCTTCCCGCAGCCAAGCGCACATTGTGCCGAAATTCGGCCAGTGCGGCTATTGCGCGTCGGCTGTCGCCATCGGTTCATCTTCCACCACAACCGAATCGACCACGTCGAACAGGGTATTGACGTCTTCCTTCCTGGGCGCATTCATCGACAGGTGCACATTGGCCCATTTGCCGTTGCGGGCAAATAGCAGGTTGACATTGAGCACCCGGCCCGTACCATTTTCACGGTCGCGCTCGGAAAAGTAGGTGACATGCACACCATTTTTGGCGACGTTGCCCTGTTCGCTGTCCCAGACCACGTTGGGATTCTTTTCCAGGCTGCCGGCAAAGCAGTTGTAGATATTTTCATCTGAATCGGGGCCGGTGCAGTGCGGTTGCTCAACGGCAAAGGAAAGCCGCATGCGATCTGCCATGCCGGAAAATACACCGGGTTCCTGGCTATTATCGAATGGTGTCATCCGGGGCGCGTTGAAGCGTATGCGCCAGCCTTCGCCCGGAACCGAAATGGCTTGTTCGTCTGCATGCGCTGTGGAGAAAATGCTGGCCGATGTCAGCACCGCAAAAAGCAGGGGAGCGATGGTTTTCATGTTGGAATTCCAGTTCGGGAATCATCCCGGCGCGCAGGCCGGGTCCGTCAATCCGATCGAATGCCTTACCGCCAAGCCTGGCGTGGATTCGATTGCCGGTATCAGTCGTCCGCAAAGGAGTGATGATGGGAGTTGGAGCCCGATGGCGCAGAAAGGTTGCAGGTCAACCCGGCCAATCGGTGTGGTAAAGCTGGTGTGCTTCGTCTAGGAATTCTGGAAGGATGGCGGTTGCCAACTTGCTTTACGACATGGCAAACAAGGTGGCCCGGAGTTGGCCTTGCTGGAGTTGTTGTGTACCAGAGGCGAGCCGTCAGGGACTGCAGGGGGAAGGCCGACGGCGCCTTTCCACCCTGCGAGCCGCATTTTTGCAATCAACCCGTATTACGCAAGCCTGCTGCAATCCCGTTAATCGTCAACAAGATCCCGCGCCGCACGCGCTCTTCCAGCTCGCGGCCCTCTTGCGTGTTGGTACGGTGGCGCTTGATCATTTCCACCTGCAAGTGGTTTAACGGATCAAGATAGGCGAAGCGGTTCTTGATCGAGCGGGCCAGCATCGGGTTGGCCGACAGGCGTTCCTTCGAGCCGGTGATGCTGGAGAGGCAATTCGACGTCACCTCATGCTCGCCCAGGATGCGCTTGAAGATCAGGTTGCGCAGCTTGCGGTCGGGCACCAGTTCGGCGTAGCGTGAGGCCACGGCGAGGTCGGTCTTCGACAGCACCATGTCCATGTTGGACAGGAGTGTGGCGAAGAACGGCCACTCGCGGCACATGGCGCGCAGCGTAGCCAGCTTGTTCGACTTGGCTGTGGCATCGCCTTCGGCCAACCACGACGACACGGCACTGCCGAAGCCGTACCAGCCCGGCAACAGCAGGCGGCACTGGCCCCAGGAAAAGCCCCAGGGGATGGCGCGCAAGTCTTCGATACGGCGCGTGGACTTGCGCGAGGCCGGGCGTGAACCGATATTCAACTCGGCGATTTCGGCAATCGGCGTGGCGGCGAAGAAATAGTCGGTGAAGCCCGGGGTTTCATAGACCAGGTTGCGGTAGGCGCGGTAGGCGCGCTCCGACAGGATTTCCATCACGCTTTCAAACTCGGCCAGCTTCTTGGCGCGTCGGCTGTCGGTTTCCGACGGCATCAGGCTCGCTTCGAGCGTTGCCGTCACCAGCAGTTCGAGGTTGCGCCGTCCGATTTCCGGGTTGGAGAATTTGGACGCGATGATCTCACCCTGTTCGGTCAGACGGATCTGGCCGTTGACGGTGCCGGCCGGCTGGGCCAGGATGGCTTCATAGCTCGGGCCGCCGCCACGGCCCACAGTGCCGCCGCGGCCATGGAACAGGCGCAGCTTGACGCCAGCGCGGTCGAACACTTCCACCAGGCGGTTTTCCGCCTTGTACAGTTCCCAGTTCGAGGTCAGGAAGCCGCCATCCTTGTTGGAGTCGGAATAACCGAGCATGACTTCCTGGATCTTGCCCTGCTGGGCCACCAGGCGCGCCACCAGCGGGATCGCCAGCAGGTTTTCCATGATCTCGGCCGCGCAGCGCAGGTCGGGGATGGTTTCGAACAGCGGGATCACCATCAGTTCGTGTTCGAACACCGGTTCGGCCGCGTCGCCATTCCACATGGCGCGCAGCAGGCCGGTTTCACGCTGCAGCAGGAACACTTCGAGCAGGTCGGACACGGTTTCGGTGTGCGAGATGATGTAGTTGCGGATGGCACGGTCGCCATAGCGCTGGCGGATGCTGCGCGCGGCGCGCAGGATGGACAGCTCCGAATTGGTTTCGGCGCTGTAATCGATATAGGGCGAGACCAGGAGACGCGGCTTGGACAATTCGCCCAGCAGCAATTCCACCTTGGCCTGTTCGCTCAAGGCGGCATAATCGGCCTCGACCTTGGAGCGCGCGAACAATTCAGCCAGCACGCGTTCATGCACGTCCGAGCTTTGGCGCATGTCCAGTGTGGCCAGGTGAAAACCGAAGATGTCGGCGGCGCGCTTGAGTGTTGCCAGGCGCGGCTTGACCAGTACGGCGCCGTGGTTGTTCTTGAGCGAATTCACCACCACCTGAAGCTCGGCCGCGAATTCGGCTTCGTTCTTGTAGGCGTCAGCCTTGCCCACTTCATGGCGCAGGATTTCGGTGGCGCCCAGTTCGCGTGCCGTGGCGGCCAGGCGGGCATAGATGCCGATCAGGGCGCGGCGATACAGTTCATCGGCACGGTGGTCGGACTTGTCGGGCGAATTATTGGCCAGCGCTTCCAGTTCGGGGCTGATGCCGACCAGGATGGTGGAGAGCGACAATTCGGCCCCCAGCGCATGCACTTCCGCCAGGTAGAACTCGAGAATGGTGGAAGACTGGCGCGACAGCGCATGTTTCATGGTCCCGGCATTCACATTGGGATTGCCGTCCCGGTCACCGCCGATCCAACTGCCCATTTGCACGTAGGACACCGCATCGTTCATGGCGCCGGCTGCACGTTGCGGGAATTGCGCGGCGATCTCGGCTTCGATGTCGTCATACAGACCCGGCAATTCGCGCATGAAGGTGATGCGGTAATAAGACAGGGCGTTTTCAATCTCGTCGGCCACCGTCAGCTTGGTATAGCGCAGCATGCGTGTCTGCCACAGCGTGGTGATCAGGGCGCGCAGCATTTCGGTGTTGTAGGCCTGTTCCTTCTGCGTCATCGGGCCGTCACGCTGCGCCAGGAGGCGCGCAATGCCGTTTTCCGCATCGAGAATGCTCTTGCGCTGCACTTCGGTCGGGTGGGCTGTGAGCACCGGGGAAATCAAGGCATCCTTGAAAAAGTTGCGCACGGCAGCGCCCGTGACGCCGGCTTCGTCGAGGCGCGACAGGGCATAGCCGATGGAGCCGCGCTGCGGGGCCGAGCCGGCCAACTGGTGCGCACGGCGGCGGCGGTTGTGGTGCTGGTCTTCGGCGATATTGGCCAGGTGCGAAAAGTAGGAAAACGCGCGCACCACCGAAATAGATTGGTCGCGCGTGAGCTTCTTCAACAGCTTGTTCAGGTCGGCACCGGCCTGGTCGTCGTCTTCACGACGGAAGCGCACGGCGGTCTGGCGGATGGTTTCGACCACGCCGAAGACGGCATCGCCTTCCTGCTCGCGCAGCACTTCACCCAACAGACGGCCCAGCAGGCGAATATCTTCCTTCAGCGGGGCATCCTTGTCGGCCGATTTGATGTCGCGAATGGTCGCGGTTTTGGTCTTGCTGGAAACGGGGGACTTTGTGGAAGCCGGCGCAGCTTTGCGTGCAGGCTTGGCGGATGCTGTTGCGGAAGCGGTCTTTGCCATGGTCAACGATTCAGGTTACGTATAAAGAAAAAACGACCGCTGGGGGGTACGGTCTGCTCTTGGCGATACGATACTGCGGCAATCGGGAAGGTTATTCCGGGTTAAAATTCTCCGATTGCACGGGGGACGGTAGCCCGTGCTGCGTATGCCAACCAGTTAGTGAAAAGAGAGTCTTTTGAACGTCTCCCCCCCAACCAAATTGACGATTGCCTCGCGCGAAAGCCGGCTGGCCATGTGGCAAGCCGAGCATGTGAAGGCGCAATTACACCTATTATATCCGCACTGCAACATAGAAATCCTGGGAATGACCACAAGAGGCGATCAAATTTTGGATCGCACCCTGTCCAAGGTCGGCGGCAAGGGCTTGTTCGTGAAGGAATTGGAGGTCGCGATGGCCGAAGGGCGCGCCGATCTGGCCGTCCATTCGCTCAAAGACGTGCCCATGGAGTTGCCGCAAGGCTTCGAATTGGCCGCCATTCTGGAACGTGAAGACCCGCGCGATGCCTTCGTTTCGAACGACCATGCTTCTTTGGCCGACCTGCCCGACGGCAGCATTGTCGGCACCAGCAGCCTGCGCCGTCAGGCCCTGATTTCAGCGCGCTTCCCCAAACTGGTCATCAAGCCGCTGCGCGGCAACCTCGATACCAGGTTGGGCAGGCTAGACCGCGGCGAGTACGCTGCCATCATCCTGGCCGCAGCCGGCTTGAAGCGCCTGGGCTTGCCCGAACGCATCCGTGGCTTGATCGCACCGGAAGAAAGCCTGCCGGCACCGGGCCAGGGTGCGATGGCGATTGAAATCGTGTCCGACCGGGCCGATTTGCGCGCCGCGCTGGCGCCGCTGTCGCATTTGCCGACGGCGGCTGCCGTCACGGCCGAACGTGCCGTCTCGCGCAGCTTTGGCGGCAGTTGCCAGGTGCCGCTGGCCGCGTTTGCGACGGTGGATGGCGATGCCATGCATTTGCGCGCCATGGTCGCCACGCCCGATGGCACGCGTGCCGCCTTCGCCGAAGTGCATGGTTCGCCCAATGATGCAGAACAACTGGGCAAGGACGTGACGCAACTGCTGCAAGCGCAAGACGCCGCCGCCATCCTGCAAGCCTGCGCGGCGGCGCAATAAAGCACGATGACAGACGCACCCAGCGTGGTCGTGACCAGGCCCGCGGCGCAGGCGGCAGAGCTGCTGGTGCGCCTGGGCGCGCTGGGGCGCGATGCGGTATTGTTTCCGCTGTTGGAAATCCACCCCTTGCCCGACCGCACGGCGCTGCGCAGCGCACTGGCCGGCCTGCAGGATTGCGCCCTGGCGGCGTTTGTCAGCCCCAACGCCATCGACGCGGTGTTTGCCGAACTGCCGGCCTGGCCTGCCGGCGTGCCGATTGCCGTGATGGGGGAGGGCAGCCGGCGCGCCCTGGCGGCACACGGCTTGACCGAAGCCAACGCCATGATCCACAGTCCGAATGGCCCGCGCACCGATTCGGAAACCTTGCTCGACGTGCTGGACCTGGCGGCCTTGCGCGGGCGCAAGGTCATGGTCTTGCGCGGTGAATCGGGGCGTGAATTTCTGGCCGACCGTTTGCGCGAGGCCGGGGCAGAAGTGATGCAGGTCGCCGCTTACCGGCGCAGCGCCCCCATCCTCGATGAGGCCAGGAAAGCGCAACTGCAAACCTTGCTGGCAAGAAAAAACGACTGGATCGTGACCAGTTCGGAAGCCTTGCGCAACCTGGAACAAATGGCGCAGCAACTGTCCAAGGATGATGCCGTCGCGAAAATGCAACAGCAACGTTTGTTCGTGCCGCATGCCCGTATTGCGGAAACCGCACGTGCGGCGGGCTTTCCCGACGTTCACATGAGTGCATCTGGCGACGAAGCCTTGCTTGGCGCGTTACAATCCTGCCTATGAGCGAAATCGAAAACAATTCCGAGTCTGTTCCCCCTCCAGTTGCCACCGCCGCACCCGTGCTCATTCCCGAGCCGCTGCCGCCGGCCCCGGTCACCGTCCCGCCGCCGGCCATGCCGCGCTGGGCGCAGGCTGCGCTGGTCATCCTGGCGGTCATGGTGGTGGCCCAGTGGTGGAACACGAAGAACGACATGACCGACTTGCGCGGCCAACTGGCCGAGCGCTTGCGCCAGGGCGAGCAGGTCGATGCCGAAGCCAAGGTCGCTTCCACCCGCTCCGAAGAAAGCATCAAGGAATTGCAATCCAAGGTCAGCGTGCTGGAAGGCAAGCAGATCGAATCGCAAAGCCAGCAACTGGCGCTGGAACAGCTTTACCAGGACTTGTCGAAGAACCGTGACGACTGGGCGCTGGCCGAAATCGAGCAAGTGCTCTCGACGGCCAGCCAGCAATTGCAATTGGCCGGCAACGTGCCCGGCGCCCTGATTGCATTGCAAAATGCCGACCGCAGCCTGTCGCGCTCGGACAAACCGCAATTCATCCTGATCCGCCGCGCCATCGCCAAGGACATCGATACCCTGAAAGCCTTGCCCTCGGTCGACGTGGCCGGCATCGCCCTGCGCCTGGACAGCCTGATCAGCGAAATCGACGGCATGCCGCTGTTGTCAGACGAAAAGCCCGTCGTGCCCGTGACGCAACCCAAGCCTGTCCGCACGCCACCCAAGCCAGACCCCAAGGGCAAGGATGTGGCCGCCAACGCGCATGGCCACGACAGCCAGTGGCTGGCCGGTTTCGAAGACAAGTGGCAAAGCTGGACCGATGAAATGTCGGGCGCCATGCGCCAGTTGATCCGCGTGCGCACCGTGGACACGCCGGACGCCTTGCTGCTGTCGCCTTCGCAATCCTATTTCGCCCGTGAAAACCTCAAGCTGCGCCTGCTCAACGCGCGCCTGGCGCTGCTGTCGCGCAACGAAGGTGCTTTCCGCAGCGACCTGATCGAGGCGCAAGATGAAATCGCCAAGTATTTCGACACCCGCGCGCGCCAGACCCAGGTTGCGCAGTCGCTGTTGAAACAGGTTCAGGGCAGCAATCTCTCCATCGAGATGCCCACGCTTTCCGAAAGCTTGAACGCGGTGCGTAATTACAAGGCCAAATAGTTTAGTTAACTTTATGCGCATCTTCCTCTGGCTGGTCTTACTGTTCACGGTTGCGATCTGCGTGGCCGTTGCCGCCCATTTCGACCCGGGCAACGTCGTCTTCTTCTACCCGCCGACGCGGGTGGACATGTCGCTCAACCTGTTCCTGCTGCTGGCGCTGGCCATTTTCCTGGCCCTGCACTTTATCCTGGTTGCTATCGGCACCGCGCGCGACATGCCGGGCAAGGTGGCGGCCTACCGCCGTGAAAAGCGCGACCGCGAAGGCAACAAGGCCTTGCGTGAATCGCTCAAGGCCCTGTTCGAAGGCCGCTTCGGCCACGCCGAAAAAGCCGCCAAGCGTGCCGTGGAGTCGCCCGACAATGCCGGCCTGGCCGCGCTGATCGCCGCGCGCGCCGTGCACCGCATGAGCCAGACCGAAAAGCGCGACCTGTGGCTTTCCGCCATCCAGGATGACGCCACGCTCAAGACCGCACGCCTGATGACGTCGATCGAACTCATGGTCGATGGCCACCAGGCCGAGCAGGCGCTGGAAGCCGTGGCCGAATTGAATGCCAGCGGCACGCGCCACATCCACGCCTTGCGCCTGGCACTGAAAGCCAACCAGCGCGCACGCAACTGGACCGAAGTGCTGCGCCTGCTGCGCTCGCTCGACAACCACAATGCACTGCACCCGGCCGTGTCGCGCCGCATGCGCGAACTGGCCTATGAAGACTTGCTGGGCGACCGTAACCACGACGCCGAATCGATCCGCAACCTGTGGCAGACCGTGTCCGCCAACGACCGCGTGCGGCCCTTCGTCGCCGTGCGCGCCGCGGAAACCTTCAATGCCTGCGGCCTGCACGATGAAGCGCGCGGCATCGTCGAACGCGCCCTGGGCGCCGAGTGGGACGACAAGCTGGTGCGCGCCTACCGCAAGTCGGCCGCCCCCGAAGGCACGCCCACACTCCTGGCCCAGATCGACCGTTGCGAATCCTGGAGCGCCGACCGCCCCAATGACGCGGAACTGGCACTCACATTGGGAACCTTCTGCCTGCGGCAAAAGCTCTGGGGCAAGGCGCAACGCCATCTGGAGCAGGCATTGTCCGACGCCATCGAGCCGGCCATCATGCGCGAAGCCCACCTGAAGCTGGCGCAACTGCATGAAGCGCTGGAACAGCCGGAACAGGCGGCGAACCACTACCGGCAATGCGCGCTGGCCAGCGTGCTTTGATGGGCGATTGCGGGGCTTGACAAGCCCTGTGGAAGCAAACCTGCTGCGTTGCACAAATTACACCCAAAAACCGCTATAATCGTGGTAGCTAGTCATCCCCTCCATCAGCCTATCCAGCGAGTTTTTCCATGAGCCTCAATCAAGTCTCCTCCGGCCGCGATGTGCCGAATGATTTCAACGTCATCATCGAAATCCCGATGAATGCCGACCCGGTCAAGTATGAAGTGGACAAGGAATCCGGTGCGATCTTCGTCGACCGCTTCATGTCGACCGCCATGCACTATCCTTGCAACTACGGCTACGTCCCCCAAACCATCTCCGACGATGGCGACCCGGTTGACGTGCTCGTCATCACCCCGTTCCCGCTGGTCCCCGGCGTGGTGGTGCGCTGCCGTGCCATCGGCATGCTGAAGATGACCGACGAAGCCGGCGGCGACGCCAAGCTGCTGGCCGTGCCCATAGACAAGATCCTGCCGATCTACACCCACTGGCAAAAGCCGGAAGACTTGAACGACCTGCGCCTGCAACAGATCCAGCACTTTTTTGAACACTACAAGGACCTGGAAAAGGGCAAGTGGGTCAAGATCGAAGGTTGGGTTGGTCCGGAAGAAGCCAAGGCTGAAATCCTGTCCGGCATCGAAGCTTACAAAAAGCTTGCCAAGTAAAAGGCGAGCAGGCTGATACCTGATCTTGCGTGCGCGGCGAATGCTGCGCCGGCAAAAAGACAACCCCGGATTCCCGCGAGTCCGGGGTTTTTATTTTGCGGCTGCAAATGGCGACAGAACCGGCGGGCTTACGGACAGGCTTGGCCGGCCAATGAAACACCTGCTTGCAAGGGCTGCCGATTCATTGCTCGTAGACGCAGCCGTTGACTTCCGTGTTGTAGGGAATGTAGAGCGTCAGTTCGGCGAGATCGGTACGCTGCCAACGAACACGCGAGCCTATTTCGGTCATGGTCACCTTGCAATTTCCGCCGATGGCCTTGAGCAGGCGCTTGTTTTCATCGACGATTTTGGCCAGGAGTTCGTAGCGGTACTTTTCCGGATCGACGATGCTCAAGCCTACGTCACCAGCCGGGTCGATCTCAGTGCGGCCGACAAGCTGCGCGTGGGAAATGAAAGCCTTGAGATCGGCAATCCTGGCCTTGATGTTGTCTCCCGGAGCCAGCGTGGTCTTGATGAATATCCGGACCGAGCTGGTGTCGGCGCGCCCTTGCTGTCAATGATCTGCAGCGAATCGTCTGTCAGGTCGATGGGGAAGAGCAAACCCTTGCCCTGCGATAGCGCGATTTTCCTGTCGCCGGAAGCATGCTTGAGCATGCCGTCGATGGTGGCGATGATTTCCTTTTTACGCGCCTCGGACGAACGGCTGTCATTGACGAGTTCGATTTCCTATACCAGGAAATCCGCCGGCTTCCTGATGGTGACGACAGGGGTATTGCTGTAGCTTTCCGCTACCCGCATGCCGGTCACGACCACTTCGTCAGCCTGTGCGCACGCTGCCGGGAATAAAAGCCCCATTACGGAGAAGAGTACGGCTTTCCTGTACATTGCTGCCCCCTTGGAATTGGATGTGTACCGACGCCATATTACACATGCTGCCGGCAAAAAAGATCGCACATGTTGCTTCAGGGTTTGTCGTCGGGCAGCAGGATTTGATGTTGTACAATTTGGTCGCAGTAGCTCGCAGGGAGAATGCACTGAGCTTCGGTCGTCCTGCCGGTCAATTCTGAAATTGCAAACCAAGGAGGAACGGTGATTGAATCGACTTTTCCCGGTACCTACCGCGACGGCCTCGGTTCAGAGTCCTTGATATTTCGTAATGACGGCACGATCCTCTCCACCGTTATTCGCGGTGTCGAGTTTAGCGGCAGCGATTTTGATTCCTTGGGGCCTGCCGACGCAACGCCTGAAGATCAGCTCGCATCTTTTTCATTTTGCCATTTCGATCTTTGCTCTTGCATATTCACGGCCGAGATGACGGTTCCGGTCGTGGTTTCCGGCTCGACCATTCCCGGGCGCCTGCTTGTGGAACTGGACCTGGGTGCGCCGGCCGCGCATGGTGGCATTGAACATGAACACCTTCGCCTCACGCTGGCTGCAGGTGGGTTTTGCGCCTCATCCGCCGGAACAAGCGGATCTTTCGAGTGCGAGCTGCTTGACCTGCAGCGGCAACTTTCAAAAGATTCGTATATCCAGGCTTGCATTAATTGCCTGTATTCCGACTACAGCCCCTACGGCCAGGGGCTGTTTGGCGATATGCTTTGTTTTCGCAACATCAAGTCGGAATATCTCAACGTCACCTCGAAAAAAGAGTTCTGGGCTGTCCACGGACGCGAAGAGCGCCAAGTGCAAGAGACCTATCTTTGCGATGAATTCAAGCGCCGCGTTCCGGGCACCGGTTACCGCGGCTGAAGTGCCCGGCTTGAGCGTTCGGCGTGCAGGCCCGGGGCAGTGCCTTGCCTCAATTCGGGCATTTCAGAACAGCTCCTTTTGCCCCGAAGTCAGCGTGACAAAATCATCGCCCATCAGACGCAGAATCGCATCGCCGATCGGTTGCAATTGCCGCGTCAGATAGTGGTCGTAGTCAATCGCAGCCATGCGTGACTCCAGCGGTTCCGGTCCGGCCGTAGTGATGACATAGCTGATCCAGCCGCCGCTTTGGTATTGCATGGGCCGGCCATGCTGGCGGTTGAATTCGTCGGCGACACGGGCTGCGCGCACGTGCGGCGGCACGTTGCGCTGGTAGTCTTCCAGTGGCCGGCGCAAGCGCTTGCGATAGACCAGCAGTTCGTCGAATTCGCCGCGCAGTGTCCGGCTCACGTAGTCGCGCACGTAGTCGCGATAGGGCTCGCGCTTGAAGATGCGCAGGTAGAGTTCCTGCTGGAAGCGCTGGGCCAGCGGGGTCCAGTCCGAACGTACCGTCTCAAGGCCACGGTAGATCGCCTCTTCGCTGCCGTCGGCCTTGATCGTTAGTCCGGCATAGCGCTTTTTGCTGCCTTCCTCGGCACCGCGTATGGTGGGCATGAAGAAGCGGGCGTAATGCCGTTCGAACTGCAACTCCAGCACGCTGTCGAGCCCATATTGCTCGCGCAGGTGTTGTGTCCACCATTGATTGATGTGCGCCACCAGCGCGCGGCCTATCTTCGCTGCTTCGTCTTCGCTGTGCGCATGGGCCAGGCGCACGAAGGTGGAATCGGTGTCGCCATAGATCACTTCATAGCCTTGCTCCTCGATCAGCTTGCGCGTGGCATGCATGATCTCGTGGCCGCGCCTGGTGATGGAAGACGTCAGGCGCGGATCGAAGAAGCGGCAGCCGCTGGCGCCAAGCACGCCGGCAAACGCATTCATGATGATCTTCAGGGCTTGCGATAGCGGCTTGTCGCCTGCGGCCTTGGCCGCTTCGCGCCCCTCGGAAATACGGCTGACGATGCCGGGCAGGCAGTGTCTGCTGCGCGAAAAGCGCGCACCCAGGAAGCCAGGCACGGATTCGCTGTCTTCGGGATGTGCCAGGCCTTCAACCAGGCCCACCGGGTCGATCAGGAAGGTACGGATGATCGAGGGATACAGGCTTTTGTAGTCCAGCACCAGGACCGAGTCATACAGGCCGGGACGTGAATCCATCACGAAGCCACCGGGAATCGCCTGTCCTTCCATCTCGCCGGTGTTGGGCGCCACATAGCCCAGCCGGTGCATATGCGGCAGGTAGAGATGGACGAAAGCAGCCACCGAGCCGCCGCTCTGGTCAGCCGCCAGCCCGGTGACGGTGGCACGCTCGAGCAAAAAGGCCAGCAATTCGGTCTTGGCGAAAATGCGTGTGACGAGTTCGCAATCCTTCAGGTTGTAGTGCGCCAGCGCAGGCTTGTCCTGTTCGAAGCGGCGCTGGATTTCGTCCATGCGCTGGTAGGGGCTGTCGATGGCCTTGCCTTCACCCAGCACCGAGCGCGAAACGAATTCCAGGCTGAACGACGCGAAATTCCAGGTGGCCGACTTGAGTGCTTCGATGCCGTCGATGATGAGGCGTCCGGCGGCGTCGGCAAAGAAGTGGCGCTGCTTGGTACCGTGCTCGCGCCACTCCACGGCGCTGCCGTCGCGCCCCAGCCGCAGCGGGATGCCGTAGCGTTCGGCGTGTTCCTGCAGCACGCGCAAGTCGAACTGCACCAGGTTCCAGCCGATGATGGCATCGGGGTCATGGCGTGCCAGCCAATCGTTCAGGCGCACGATCATTTGCTGCCGGTTCTCGCAATACTCCAGGTCAAAGTCGCGCGGTCCGTCCTCACCGTTGGCCGGCCCCAGCATGTACACCTGGCGCTGCCCGCAACCCTCGAGTGCAATCGAATACAGTTCGCCGCGCGCACTGGTTTCAATGTCGAGCGAAACCAGTCTCAGGCTGGGCCGGTAGGTGGGTGCCGGCTTCATGTCGCTGTTGCGCAGCGGCCCGCGAGCGTCGGGTTCACCGTCGAATTCAACCGGTGCGGTGATGAAGCGTTCCATCATGTAGCGGTTGGGCGGCAGCACATCGGATTCGTACACGTCGACGCCGCCATCGCGCAAGGCCTTGACCACGTTGAGCAGATGGCGGTAGCGCCGGCAATACAGGCCCAGCACCGGGCGCTGCTGGAAGTCGGCCAGTTCAAGCGGTTTCCATTCGCAAAGTGCGTCGTTTTGCAGGATGGCCTCCGCCTGTGCCCGCTGTTCTGCCGGGACGAAGGCTACGGCGGTTTGCGGGCGGATGCGGATATGGCGCGGTCCGTCGTCGGTGGCGAGCCAGAATTCGATCTCGGTGCCGGTTGAGGTATCGCGCCAGTGCCGGGTCAGGATGAAGCCTTGTTGCATGCGAAGCGGTGTGTTGCGGAAAGTTCTGTACTGTACAAGGATACAGTAATTCCCATTGTTTTCTGTTGCAATGGGCTGGTGTGCGGCATCGGCAGCTTGGTCATTTTTAATATTCCTTGACAGGTATATTCCTTGTTGAGTATATTTAAGCCATGGAATCGACCTTCACCATCATTGCTGAACCAAACCGGCGCGCTATCCTGGGTTTGCTTGCCGAATCCGAACGTTCGGTTGGCGAAATCGAAGAACAGCTCGGCATGTCCCAGCCTTCCGTCTCCAAGCACTTGCGCGTGCTGCGCGAGGCCGGTTTGGTCGAGTCGCGCATCGATGCACAGCGCCGCCTCTACCGCGTCTGCCCCGAGCCCTTGATGGAAGTCGATGCCTGGCTGGCGCAGTTCCGCCGCTATTGGTCCGGTCATGTCGATGCGCTGGAGCGTCACCTTGACCGCTTGTACGACACTCCTCAGAAAGGCAGGAAAAAATGAGCCCTTACGATCACTACAAGCCCGGCCCGGCAACCGGTGCGCATATCGACAAGGACGGTGAAGAATGGACACTCGTGCTGGTGCGCGAATTGCGTCATTCACCCGACAAGGTCTGGCTGGCGCTGACCGATCCGGCTCAATTGGCCGAGTGGGCGCCATTCAACGCCAGCCGCAGCATGGCGTCGGTCGGCACGGTGAGCCTGACTACCGTGAATGCGCCGGTGGAACAGGTGTCGCAAACCGAAATCACGCGCGCCGTCGAGCCCGAGCTGCTGGAATATAAATGGGGCGACGGGCAGATGCGCTGGGAGCTGGAAGCGAAGGGGCAGGGCACACGCTTGACCTTGTGGCATGGCATTGCACGCCCCTATATCGCCATGGGTGCCGCCGGCTGGCATATCTGCCTCGATGTGCTCGATCGCCATATCGCCGGCCAGCCGCTGGGCCGCATCGTGGGTATGGGGGTGATGCAGTTCGAAGGCTGGCAGCGCCTGAAGGCCGAATATGAACAGCAGTTTGGTGTGAAGACGCCGAACTGGTCCAATGCGAAACCGGAATGAGAGAGCCGAGATCATGAATGCATTGTTGTGGACCCTGCAGGTGTTGCTTGCCCTGCACACACTGATGGGTGCGGGGTGGAAGCTGTTCAACTCGGAACAGGCGGTGCCGGCGCTGTCTGCCATGCCGCACGCGCTGTGGGTGGGCTTGAGCCCGCTTGAAATAGCTTGTAGCGTGTGCCTGGTACTGCCGTTTTTCAATAAGCCGCTGGCGATGCTGGCGCCTGCTGCGGCGGTGTGCATTGCTGCGGAGATGCTGTTGTTTGCCGGGGTTTATTTTGCTTCGGGCAGCGGGGAGCGCGGACAGTTGATGTATTGGGTGGTGGTGGCGATGGTGTGCGGGTTTGTTGCGTATGGGCGGATGGCGCTTGTGCCTTTGCAGGCTGCTTGATTGACAGGTTGGCGCTCTGCGCCAGCCTGTAAAAGTGGTGATTTCGCCGGCATTCACAACTCCTTCGCTTCAGCCAAAAACTTTTCCGGCTCCGCGGCGGAATGAAAACGCGGTGTCTTTGGGATATTTATTCACCCTCTGCCAAAAGGCCTTACGGCTTCTTCGGCCCGCGCCAGCGGCGCCAGATAAAGCGGATGACCGACGCGAACAGCAGGATGACGAGCGCCCAGGGAACAATGTAAGCCAGGCCCGTGATGGCGCTTGCGGTGCCTTGCGAAATGTTGTCGCCGAAGTTTTTCAACGCTTCGCCCACGGGTTGCCAGGAAGACTGGTGCCCTGTCGTGCCGATGGTGACGTCCAGTCTTTGCGTTTCGACGTGTTGATTCATGTGGGCCTGCTGGCCGTTCAATGATTCGATCTGGCTTTGTGTCTCGGCCAATTCCTTGTTGATCTTGATCAGCGATTCAATGTCGTTGTTGGCGCGCCCACGCAAGGCTTCAAGCTTGTTGCGGTAGTCGGTCAGCATGTCGAGCTTCTTGGCATTGTCTTGCAAGGGCTCGGTCAGGTCGTCGACCTTGGTCGACTGGCTGGCGATGTTGCCTTGCTTCGCCAGGGCGGCCAGAATTTTTTGGATGCCTTCGGCCTTGGCGCGGACGGCGATCGAGGCGTAGGCGCCGGTGCCGGTGGTGATGTGCGAATCGAGCACGTCGCAGGCGTCGGCGGTGTCCTTGAGGCAGAGATCGTTGACGGCATTGAAGATGGTCTCTACCTTGGCGTCTTCGGTTTCGATGCGTACGTCGTGCTGGTAGGCGAGGTGTTTCTTGATCGCGTCACCGCTGTGCGCCTCGGCCGGCGCTTCGCCTGCTGGTGCGGCGTAGTGTTCGGCTGGGCGTGAACACCCCGCCAGGGCAAGAAAGAAGGTGGCGGCAAGACAGGCGGATTTGAAGCGCATGGTGTGTGATATCCCTTTGGCAGACAAGCACATCGTGCCATGGATTTCCATCCTTGCGCAAACTTCAGCCCCTGATTTTTTGCTATGCTTGTGCGACAGGAGACGGGTAGTCCGGCCAACGAAAGGCATGGAAGAATTGTTTGAAGAAATCGTAGTGTGGAAGCGTGCCGGCGACGGACACGCCGTGCGGTATTGCTGTTTTCGTGATCTTGCGAGCGGGCGTTATGCCGTGCAGAGCGCCGACTTTTTCCTCCTGCCCATTGACGACGCGCGGTGGATGCAATCCGAACGGCAGAAGCTTGAATTATTGATCGAGAGTTCGCCGGGCGAGCGTTCGGGGTGGTTCGATTCGGTGGAAGAAGCGATTGCGCAGCATGATCTGGCGTTCCGTTGAGGCCTAGTTAAAACCGTGCAGTTGTAGAGTGGAAAAGCGCGGCGTGCGACGCCCGGCGCTTCCACCAAGTTCGTCAACTGACCATTTTTGAGCATTTGGTGGAAGCGCCGGGCGTCGCACGCTGCGCTTTTCACCCCTACGATTCGTTAAGTGCTGACTACGTCGTTAAACGCTGCCGCCCAGCCCAGCGTGCGCCCAACTGGTTGAACGCGAGTCCACCCAGCACCAACGCCCCCGCCGCCAGCTTCCACCATTGCAGTGGCTCGGCCAGGATGACCGCTGCCATCACCATACCCACCACGGGGACCAGCAGCGTGAATGGCGCAATCGTCGCGGCCGGGTATTTGCCGATCAGGTAGGACCAGATACCGTAGCCGATGATGGTGTTGGGATAGGACTGGAAAAACACCGCACCAATGGAGATCCAATTGATTTTCTCCAGCGCCATGGCCCAGGCATTGCTGCCCTCGATGCAGTAGGACGCGACCAGCATCGGCGGGGCTGCTACCAGCGAACCCCAGGTCACCAGCGCCAGCGGGTTCACCTTGCCCATCTTCTTGGTGAAGATGTTGGCCGTGGCCCAGCAAAAACCCGCAACGACCACGCACACGAAGCCGATCAAGGTCGGCTTGGCGTCGAGGTTGCATGCTACCAGCACCATGCCGCTCAAGGCGATCAGTGCGCCGATCAATTGATTGAGCAAGGGGCGCTCGCCGAGGAACAGCACCGCCAGTCCGATCGTGAAGAAGGCTTGCAGCTGGATCACCAGCGATGCCAGGCCGGGCGGGAAGCCGAGCTTGATGCCTGTGAACAGCAGCGTGAATTGCAGTGCGAACTGGAACAGGGCAAAGCCGGCCAGGAAACGCCAGGGCACCTGGGGCCGCTTGATGAAAAACGCCAGCGGCAAGGCGGCGAACAGGAAGCGCAGCGAAGAAAACAGGATGGGCGGCAAACCCTGCAGGCCGAATTTGATGACGACGAAATTCGAGCCCCAGATGGTGATGGTCAATAGCGCAAGCAGCAGGTCGGACGGTTTCATGATGGCGTCGGGGCAAAGACGCGGCGCTATCGGCCGCAAGGGTCGGAATGACTTCATCCTAGTCTGGCGGTAGAATCTACTGAACAAATAATATGACTTTCTGATATGAAGCATATTGATATCGCCAATATCGACCTGAACCTGCTGAAAGTGTTTGAAGCCTTGTTCGAGGAAGAGAGCGCAAGCCGCGCCGGTATCCGGCTCGACATGACCCAGTCGGCCGTCAGTGCCGCGTTGGGGCGCTTGCGCCTGGTGTATGACGACACCCTGTTCGTGCGCACCGGGCGCGGGCTGGCGCCGACCTCGCGCGCCCTGGAGTTGAAACCCCTGATCAGCGAGGCGCTCGACCGGTGCCGGCAAAGCCTGACGATCGCCTCGCCCGAGGTGACGACCTTCGAAGGGCGCTCGGTTGCCATCGGCCTGTCCGACGATTTCGAAATCGCGCTGGGACGCAGGATTCTGGAAAAGACGGCGCAGCGCGTGCCCGGCTTGCGCATCATCTTCCGCCAGACGCACAGTCAGATCGTCAGCGATGCCCTGGCCAACCGCGAAATGGACCTGGCCATCACCGCCGGCGGGCTCGCATCGCGCGGCCTAGGACATCGTGTAGTGGGGCATGGCGGTTATGCCTGCCTGGTTGATCCCTTCACCGTGAAAAAGAATGTCAGGGAAATTCGCCTGGATGAATTCATCGCAAGGGACCATATCCTGGTGTCGTCGGGCGGCGTGGTCGGGCTGGTCGACGAGGCACTGGCCAGCGTGGGACACAGGCGCAAGGTTGTCGGGGCGACCACGCATTTTGCCGCCTTGCCTTTCCTGTTGCGCGGTACACGCGCGGTGGCGACGATGCCGCTGCATGCGGCAGAGGCCATCGCCGACTTGAGCGGACTGCGCATGTTGTCCTGCCCCTTGCCTTTGCCGGGCTATGCAATCGAACTCGGCTGGCGCCATAGTTCCTTGCGCGATGCCGCCGTGACGCGGGTGCAATCGCTGATTGAGGAATGTTTCGCCTGATAGTGCGGCGCAGTATGGCAATTGTGTCGCAATCCGCGCCGGATTTAACACTCTGTGGGGTGGATGCGAATTGTGCCTTTCCGCATTAGACATTCACCGCGGCAAGGTGCAAACTCGAATGCAAATTCCAACGCCATCAGGAGACCAGGCTGTGCCGGCAAACGCACCACCCCCAGCGCCATATTCTTCGCACACCAGCGACGACGCCATAGCCGCGCGCAACCGTCTCCTGGCCAGCATAGGCGAAGGCACGGACTTGCCGGCGCTGGGCTCCTCGGTCACGCGGGTGGTGCAGATGGCCTCGTCTTCTGACGAAGCGGTGCGCAATCTCGCGTCCTTCGTGCTGGCTGACGCCGGGCTGACGCAAAAGATCCTGCGCGTGGCCAACACCGTGGTCTATCGCACCTATTCCGGCGCGCCGATCACTACCGTCTCCAAGGCAATTTTTCTGCTTGGCTTCGAAAACGTCAAAACCAATGCGCTGGCCATGTTGCTGGTCGATGGCATGTCGGGCAACCGCGCGCAGAGCGTGCGCGCCGAACTGGCGCAGTCGCTGGCGGCCTCTGTCATTGGCCGCGAGATGGCCAAGCGCAGCCAGTTCAAGGATGCGGAAGAGGCGGCCGTGGCGGCGCTGTTCAAGAACATGGGGCGCCTGCTGGTGGCCGCGCATGACCACAAGCTTTACAGCGACGTCGCCGCGCTGATCGAAGGCGGGCGCACGCCCAGCCAGGCTTCGGGGCAGGTGCTGGGCTGCAGCTTTGAAATGCTGGCCGAAACCGTGCTGCAGGAATGGCAGATACCGGACACCATCGTCAAGGCCTTGGGCACGCTGCCTTCAGGGCCTTTGCGTCCGGCCAAAAGCCGCCAGGAATGGATGCAGCAGGTGGCAGCCTTCAGCACCGCTGCCGCAGCCTTGCTGCCCAAGCTGGGGCAGGAGGGGCAGGAAGCCGCCGGCCGCGCCTTGCTCAACCGTTTTGGCGCAGCCTTGGCCCTCGATGGCGACGGCCTTGCCGAACTGCTCGAATCGGTCACGCAAGAGATCAGGGTGCTCACTACACAGGCCGGCCTGAGCGGTGCTGGCGGTACCGAATTGGAGCAGGTTGAAGCAGACGAGTTGGAAGAGGTGCCGCACGAAGGGCACGCGGAGCCGGACCAGGAAAGCACACAAGGTCGCGGACGGGAGCACGAACCGGAACCCGGATCAGGACTCGAATCTGAGCCCGAATCAGCACTCGACTCGGGCCTGCTCAGTGAACTGCTCATGCTCGTTGAAGACCCGAAGCCGGCGCAGGCCCAGGGTCGCCATCCAAGCGGCAAGCCATTCGACGCACGCGAACAATTGATGGCCGGTGTGCATGATGTGACCGAGATGATGGCTTCCGGCCGCAGCAAGGTCAACGACATGATCATGCTGGTGCTGGAGACGATCTACCGCAGCATGGGCTTCCGCTTCGCCACCATCTGCGTCAAGGACGCCAAGGCCGGCACTTTCCGCGCGCGCATTGCACTCGGTGAGCAGGCAGCGGCGCGCCAGGAAGGCTTTGTCTTCCCGGCAGCCCACGCGCGCGACGTGTTCCACCTGGCCATGGAAAACGATGCAGACCTGATGATTGCCGACACGTCCGTCGCCAAGATCCGCGACCTGATCCCGCTTTGGCACCGCAACCTGCTGCCCGATGCGAAGAGTTTTATCGTGCTGCCGCTGGTGGTGCAAAAGAAACCGTTCGGGTTTTTCTATGCCGACCGTGCCCTGCTTGCACCGGAAGGCGTGCCGCCTGATGAAACCGCCTTGATCCGCACCTTGAAGGGACAGGTGTTGGCTGCCTTGAATGCACGCTAGTGCGGCGCGCTAGCTTCCCAGTGACTGGAACGTCTCCAGCATCTGCCACGCGGTCTGTTCTCCCGATTCAACCTGTTTCAAAATGCGGCTGACCGTGAAGGCGTGGAAGGTGCTGCTGCCGCGCACGATTTCAATCCCGATTTCGTCGCCGGAGCGAATCCAGCGGCTGAGCCATTGCGGGTTGCAGGCGAGGATGACCTTGCCCAGGTAGGCGCCATAGGCGATGGCGATGTTTTTCAGCTTGGCCGGGTCGGCCAGCAGTTTTTCGCGCTGCTTGTCGAGGTGGTCCGACATGATCTTGACCGAGCGGGCATCGTAATCGAAGTCCTGCACGTGCTTGCGATAGAACTGCACCGTACGGTCAGCCTGCTTTTCGATCTGTACCATGTCTTCCTGCGACACCGGCTGGGGACCGGTGGCTTCGGCGACTTTGGCTGACTCGGTTACGGTGCCTGCGGCGGGGCGCGGTCCGGCCCGCGGTGCTTCGGCCGCAGGTGTTGACCGCTCATCCTTCGGCAATTGCTGCAACAAGGTCACGAGCGTCTGGTACATGCTCCAGATCGATCGCGCACCGCCAAACTCGATTTGCCGGAATACCCGGCTGATGGGGAAGAAGCGGGCAGTGTGGTCGCCACAGATGACCTCGACACCTATTTCCTGTTCGGTCCGTATCCAGCGCGTAGGCATGCCGGCGCTGCATTCGATCATGGCCGTGCCAAGAAAGGCGCCGAACATGTTGGCGATGGACGGCAAGCGCTCGCGGTCTCGTGCCATCGCAGCACGGTTGAGATCGACCATATTCGACATCATCCTGACCGATTGCGCATCGAAGTTCGAGTCGTTTTTTTGCGATCGAAAGTCTTGCAGCACGAGATCGGCCAAATGCTTGAGGTTGGCCAACTCTTCATGCGACAGGGTTCGAACGAGGGAAGCGCTTGCAGTGAGCTCGGCCTGCATGTCGTCAGGCTCAAACGTGTTCCATCCAGGTGCTGTCATGGCAAAAGCGGTATTGGGTTGGCAATGGCAAGATTTGTTCTAAAGCATAGCATGCCGCTTCATCGCGTTGGCCAGTGTTTCCCGCCATGTTAAGCTCCAGACCATTGCCTGCATTCACCATCAGTGCGCAACATGCTTACGACCCTTGCCATCGCCAACTATCGCTCGCTGCGCGACTTCATCATCCCGCTGGGGCAACTCACCGTCATCACTGGTCCGAACGGCAGCGGCAAGTCGAGCGTTTATCGCGCACTGCGCCTGCTGGCGGAAACGGCGCAGGGCGGGGTGATTCCGGCGCTGGCGCGTGAAGGCGGTTTGCCGTCGACGCTGTGGGCCGGGCCGGAAAGGGTTTCGCGTTCGATGCGGCAAGGGACGCACCCGGTACAGGGCACGTTGCGCAAGGAGCCCGTCAACTTGCGCTTGGGTTTCGCCAGCGATAATGTCGGCTATCTTATCGATTTCGGCTTGCCCACGCGATCTTCAAGCGCATTCAGCCTCGACCCGGAAATCAAGCGTGAATGCATCTGGGGTGGCCCTTTTCTGCGCCGCGCGGCCTTGTTGGTGGATCGGCAAGGTGTCCTGGTTCGAATCAAGAATGCCGAAGGCGAATGGCAGAACGCAGGCGCCAATATTGCGAATTACGAAAGCATGTTGACGCACTTCGCCGACCCGCGCCTGGCGCCGGAGATGCTGGAGCTGCGCGAACGGGTGCGCCGTTGGCGTTTCTATGATCACTTCCGCACCGACGCCGAAGCGCCCGCGCGCATGCCGCAGATCGGCACGCACACGCCGGTGTTGAGCAATGACGGGCACGATGTGGCGGCGGCGATCCAGACCATCGTGGAAATCGGCGACGCCGATTTCCTGGCCGAAGCGGTGGATGATGCATTTCCCGGCGCGTCGCTGGAAGTGCTTGTGAACGACGGACGGTTCGAATTGATCATGCAACAGCCCGGCCTGCTGCGTCCGCTTCGGATGGGCGAGTTATCCGACGGCACCTTGCGCTACCTGCTGTGGATCGCGGCGCTATTGACGCCGCGCCCGCCGGAACTATTGGTGTTGAACGAACCGGAAACCAGCCTGCATCCAGATCTGCTGCCCGCGCTGGGCCGCCTGATTGCCAGGGCGGCGAAAAAGGCGCAAGTGATCGTGGTGTCGCACGCGAGCCGTTTGATCGCTTCCTTGGATGAAGAGGAATGCAGCCGTATTGAGCTGGAAAAGGAATTGGGTGAGACGCGGGTAGTGGGTTTGCGTGACTTGGAAAAGCCGGGATGGCATTGGGTGACGCGGTGAGGGGTAGAAAGCCAGCGTGCGCTGATGGCGAGATGCTTTTGTAGGGCGGGTGAGCGAAGCGTTACCCGCCAAGCAAATAAAGGAAGTTTTTTGACGCATTTTGATGGGTAGCGCTTCGCTCACCCACCCTACATGCTCTCGCGGCTCAGCGCAGGAAAAACATCGCACCGCCAGCCAGGGCAGCACCAATCACAAACGCTGCAACTATGGCAAGCGGTGAACGCGAAGGCGCTGCAGCCGGTTCTGCCACCAACGGCTCAGGCGCTGCAGCCGCCTTGCTCACCAGCTTGCCCATGCTCATATAGCGGTTCAAATCCTGCAGGAATTCTTCCGCGCTTTGATAGCGCTTCTCGGGCCGCTTGCTCATGGCCTTCGATACGATCTGTGACAGGCCGACGGGCACGGCATTGTTGATTTCGTGCGGTGCGGTGGGCGCTTTGTAGACGATGGCTTCGAGCAGGCCTTCGGTCGTTTCGGACTGGAAGGGCTTGCGCTGGGCCAGCATTTCATACATCACGGCACCGAGTGAATACAGGTCGGTCAGGTGGTCGACCGGCTTGCCCTGCGCCTGCTCCGGCGACATGTAGTTGGGCGTGCCCAGCAGGTTGTTCTGGAACAGCGTGTAGGGCTGTTCGTCGTCTTCTTCTTCCGAGAGGCGGTTTGGCGCGCGCGCGATGCCGAAGTCGAAGATCTTCGGCTGCTTGTCGTCGGAGAGGAAAATGTTGGAGGGGTTGATGTCGCGGTGGATCACGCCGTTCTTGTGCGCATGCGCCAGGGCGTCGGCCAGTTTGGCGGCAATCGCCACGACTTCGTCCGGCGTGAAGGTTTCGCCGCCTTCCATGCGCTTGCCCAGCACGGCGCCTTGCAGGTATTCCATGGCAATGAAGCTGTTGCCGTTTTCATTGCCGGCTTCAAAGATCGTGATGATGTTGGGGTGCGAAAGGCGCCCTGCGGCGCGTGCTTCGTTGATCAGTTGCTGGTCGTATTGCTTCTTTTCCGCAGGGTTGGTGCGCACGCGGCTGACCTTGATCGCAATGTTGCGGTCAACAATCGGGTCGCGCGCGGCATAAACGGTGCCAGCGGCACCACGGCCGATTTCGCGGACGAGATAAAAACGGCTGACTCGGTTGGAAGCTTGGGCCGAAGACGTCGACCGGGCGGGCAAGGGCATCATGCCTGAGAGGATGCCTTGACGTGGATTGCTTGACAAGGCCAGCCCGATAATTTTTTACCTATTTAACAAAATTTCACAATAAAAAACGGCTTTGCGCCCATACCACTTGAATACGAGCGTGCTTTTTTGTGCAAAGCGGTATGCAATCCGGTTTTCGCCAATGACGGCGGGGAAAAGTCCTTTTTTAGAGGTAAATTTCAGGTTGTGACTGGAAGTAGGCTTGCACCTTCAAGACTTGAACGGGTTGCGCTCATTCAACTCGTCAACATAGGCATTAATACCACCGGCTTCGCGTGTTAAAAAGTGTTCAATTGCGTCGGCAAAGCCCGCATGGGCCAGCCAATGGGCTGACCAGGTCTTTTGCGGCAGGAAGCCGCGCGCCATTTTATGTTCGCCCTGGGCCCCGCCTTCAAAGCTTTTCAAGCCATTGGCAATGCAGAACTCCAGTGGCTGGTAGTAAGCCGTCTCGAAATGCAGGCAGGGCACGTCTTCCAGTGCTCCCCAATAGCGGCCGTAGAGCGTGGAATCGGTATGCAATACCAGTGAGGAAGCAATCGGCTGGCCATCGCGTTCGGCCAGCACCAGCAAAATGTTTTCCGGCATGGCCGACCCGATACGCTCGAAAAACTCCAGGTTCAGGTAGGGCTGCGAGCCGTGCATGGCATAAGTGTGGTCGTAGCAGCGGGTGAAGAACTGCCAGAGTTCCGGCCGGATCTGCTCGCCGCCCAGCTGGCGGAACTTGATGCCCGCATCGGCCACCTTGCGCCGCTCCGCTCGGATGTTCTTGCGCTTCTTCTGCTCCAGGCTGCCGAGGAATTGGTCGAAGTTGGCGTAGTCCTGATTTTCCCAATGGAATTGCACGCCGCTTCTCAGCATGAAACCGGCCGCATGCAGCATTTCCGCCTGTTCCAGCGGCGGGTACAGCACATGGGCGGAAGAGACGGACGGGCTGGTACGCACTTCTTCCAGCATGGCGACCAGGGCAGCCATGGCTTCGGTGTTTTTCGCGATCAGGCGCGTGCCGGTCACGGGCGTGAACGGGATCGACGAGAGCAGCTTGGGATAATACTCGTGGCCGTGGCGCTGGTAAGCGTCGGCCCAGGCCCAGTCGAACACGTATTCGCCGTAGGAATGCCACTTCACGTAAAGCGGCATGGCGGCGACCAGTTCAGCCCCGGCGCCTTCGCCGTCCCAGACGGTCAGGTATTGCGGTTGCCAGCCGCTGTCGGTGTTGGCGCAGCCGGTTTCATGCATTGCATGCAGGAAGTCGTAGCGCAGGAAAGGGTTGACCTCGTCCTGCCCGGTGGTGCGCGCCTGTGCGGCCAGCAAGCCATCCCATTGTTCCCGCCCGACCTCAGCAAGTGAGGAGGCAATGCGCGTGCGATAATTCACCCAGTTAATTTCCTAAATAAATGCTTCGTCATGACAGTCAAAGTCGCCATCGCCCAAATCAATAGCATCGTCGGAGACTTCGCCGGAAATTCCGCCAAAATCGTCGATTTCTGCCACCGCGCCGTCGCGCTGGGAGCCGACATCGTGGTGACGCCTGAATTGTCCCTGGTTGGCTATCCGCCTGAGGATTTGCTGCTGCGCCCTTCATTCTACGGAAAAAGTGAAGAAGCGTTGGAAGCGCTGTGCGGCCAGCTTGCCGGTTTCCAGGGTTTGCATGTCGTGGTCGGCCACCCGCTGATGCAGGACGGGGTGCGCTTCAATGCCGCCTCGGTCCTGCGCGAAGGCGCGGTGCTGGGCACCTATTGCAAGCACGACTTGCCCAACGACGCCGTGTTCGACGAGAAACGCTACTTCTCTTCGGCAGACCGGCCCTTCGTGTTTGCCGTCAAGGGTGTGCAGTTCGGCATCAACATTTGCGAGGATACCTGGTCGTCGCATGCGCCGCGCCGCGCCAAACAGGCTGGTGCACAAGTGCTATTGGTGCCCAATGCGTCGCCATATCACACGAAAAAACAGCATCTGCGCTACGACGTCATGCGCGGCAATGTTTCGGCACAAGGCTTGAGCCTGGTCTACACCAACCTCATCGGTGGACAGGATGAACTGGTTTTCGACGGCAATTCATTCGTGATGAATGCAGAAGGCAAAATCTGCACCCAATTGGCGCATTTCGAAGAAGACTTGCGCATTGCTGAATTCGACGGTGGCGAACCGGTGGCCTTGGAAGTGGCGCCGGAATTGCCGCTGGAAGCGCAAATCTACAAGGCGCTGGTGCTGGGTGTGCGCGACTATGTCGGCAAGAACGGTTTCCCCAGTGTCTTGATCGGCCTCTCCGGCGGTGTGGATTCTGCCCTGACGCTGGCCGTGGCAGTCGATGCGCTGGGTGCCGACCGGGTGCGCGCGGTGATGATGCCTTCGCCCTATACGGCGGAAATTTCCTGGATCGACTCGCGCGACATGATCAAACGCGTCGGCGTGCGCTATGACGAAATTCCCATCAACGATTGCTTCCAGGCCTTCCGCGGCACGCTGGCAAAGGAATTCGAAGGCTTGAAGGAAGACACGACCGAGGAAAACATCCAGGCGCGCATTCGCGGCACCATCCTGATGGCCTTGTCGAACAAATACGGTTCCATCGTTTTGACCACCGGCAACAAGAGTGAAATGGCGGTCGGCTATTGCACGCTGTATGGCGACATGGCCGGCGGTTTTGCCGTCATCAAGGATATTGCCAAGACGCTGGTCTACCGCGTCTGTGCCTGGCGCAATTCGGTGTCCAACGTGATTCCGGAGCGCATCCTCACGCGCGCCCCTTCGGCCGAACTGCGGCCCGACCAGAAAGACCAGGACTCGCTGCCGCCCTATGAAGTGCTCGATGGCATCATGCAGCGTTACATGGAAGAAAATCAAAGTGTGGCGGAAATCCTTGCGGCGGGTTATCTTGTCGAAGACGTCGAACGCATTACACGTTTGATCAAAATTAACGAATACAAGCGCAGGCAGGCACCGATCGGCATCCGCGTAACACACCGCGCTTTCGGGCGCGACTGGCGCTATCCGATCACGTCAAAGTTCCGCGCCTGATATCGTGTACACAATACCGGGGACACAAGGAGATATGCCATGAAACAAGTAACCGCCATCATCAAACCCTTCAAGCTCGACGAAGTGCGCGAAAGCCTGGCCGAAGTCGGCGTCACCGGTCTGACCGTGACCGAAGTCAAGGGCTTTGGCCGGCAAAAGGGCCACACCGAACTCTATCGCGGCGCTGAATACGTGGTCGACTTCCTGCCCAAGGTCAAGGTTGAAGTCGTGGTTGACGATGCCGTGGCCGAACATGCCGTCGAAGCCATCATCAAGGCCGCCCGTACAGGCAAGATCGGCGACGGCAAGATCTTCGTGCAAAACGTGGAACAGGTGGTGCGTATCCGCACCGGCGAAACCGGGTCCGACGCGGTTTGATGCGGCTTACACGATAAACTCTGCTCCCGGTGCCGCGGTGCGTGACCGGGATGTGGGGTCGAGGGCTGCTTCACTCCCGACCCGATCAACTACACCATCAATACGGCGTACCGCCCTTGAAGTCGCTGCCAAGCGTGGTATTCAACGACGACAAAATCGAAGAATCGGTCAACGTCAAACCCAGTTCGCGATTCTTGGTCAGCGAGGTGCTGGAGAAATTCTCCGAACCCAGGAAAGCCTTCGCGCCGGTCAAGCCGAAGTCGGCAATGATCACCTTGGCGTGGATATAGAGCGATGCGGTTTGCGCATAGGTCGCGATTTTCACGCCGGCGGCTTTCAGTGTGTTGAAGTCGCTGTCGTAGTCGCTGTTGGCCGTCATCGTCACCTGCACCTTCACACCGCGCTTGGCGGCAGCGGCCAGCGCGTTGGTGATATTGGTGTCCGCCATTTCCTCGTTTTCCACTGCCAGCGTGCTGTTGGCGCCATTGATCAGGGCCAGCAGTGCGGTCTGCGAATTGGTCGGGCTCCAGACCAGGTCTTCACCGGTGCCGGGGGTGATCTTGGCGTTGGTGAAGTCGGCGTTGAATACCTTCTCGATGGCGGTGACGTCTTCGGTGCCGTTTTCGATCAGGGCGAAGTCGCGGCTCGTCGAATAATATTGCGAGGTCAGGTTGAGCGTCATGATGGCGCTGGTGGTGCTGTCAACCGTGATGGTCTTCTGGTGCGTGTAGGTGTAGGCCGTATTGGCCCAGTGCACCTGCACGCCGTGTGCCGTCAGCAGGTTATAGGCCGGCGTGTTGCTGCTCTTTTCATTGTCCTGGTCCAGGATCACGCGCACCGTCACGCCGTTGGCGGCGGCTTGCACCAGCAGGTTTTCGGCCGTGGTGTCGGTCAACTCATACATCGTCATGTCGATGGTCTTGGTGGCTGAATTGATCAGGTTGTAGATCGGGTTCAAGCCCTGGCCGGGTTCGGTGACCAGTGTACGGGTGATGGTGCTTTCGGTTTCGGCAGCCAAGGCCGGTGTGCCGGCGAGCAGGGCCAGCGCGGCGAGGGAAATGCATGCTCTCTTCATCATGTGCTCCGTTTTTATGTGAGCGTGCGCACTTTGGCCCGACGCTCTGGTTGAGTGGAGCGCTCATGCTGGCGTCGAAGCATTACCTCTTGATGACAATCGAATAACTATTTTGTAACGCGATGTTTTTGCAACGAGGCACCATCTTTGCCAGAATCGGCGGTCATGCAGGAAGTTGGAAGCAGGAAAGAGGAAGCAGGCAGATGGTTTGCCGGCCCACCCTCATTCATCTCAATTTGATGCCATGCACCCAGGTTATCAGGCGCAGCATCACGATCAGCAGGGCGCTGCTCCAGAGCGAGAAATTGGCGTCGATGCCGACGCGATTCATCAACAGATACATCCAGCACCCGGCGAATGAACACATGGCGTAAGGCTTGCCGTCACGCAGCACCATGGGAATTTCATTGCACACGATGTCGCGCAGCACGCCGCCGAAAATGCCGGTGATCACGCCCATCATGGAAGCGATGAAGAGCGGCATGTTGGCGTTCAAGGCTTCAGAGACACCGGCAATCGAAAACAGGCCCAGGCCCAGTGCATCGGCCACCACGATCAGGCGTTCGGAGACGATCTTTTTCAAGGTGCGCAAGAGGGGCGCGGCGACCAACGAAAGGAAGAAGATCAGGATTGCATATTCCTGGTGCTGCACCCAGAACAGCGGGCGGATATCGAGCAGCACGTCGCGCAGCGTGCCGCCGCCGAACGCGGTGATGAAAGCCACGATGAACACCCCCACCACGTCCATCTTCTTGCTGCGCGCTTCAATGAAACCCGAGAAGGCGCCGACCAGGATGGCGAGGATTTCGATGAGCTTGACGATGGACATGCGGGGGCGGCTTTTTGACGATGCTTGATTGTCGCATTGTCGTCATGTCATGCCAAGCCTGCACCGCAAGAGCCCGAATCAATGCAATGAAAAATCCACCCGCCCGGGCGACACGTCCTTGCCTTCGGCCGCAACCGGCGGCCCGACCTTGGCTGCGATGATGAACATCCTCTCGCCGGGGATCTTGCCGTTGGTGACAAGCCATTGTTCGATGGCCTGTGAACGCTGGTTGCCCAGTGCGGCCAGTTCGTCGTCGCCGACGGTGGTGTTGTCGAGCATGAGTTTTTCCATGTCGGCCACGGGAATATCCTTGGCCAGGCCGATGGCATTCTTTGGCTTGTCGAATTTTTCGGCCTTGTAGGCACGGGCCAGCAGGGCCGGGTATTCCTGCGCTGTGACGGTGACGCTGTCTTCATTCATTGCCGTGCGTGCGGCCAGGTCTTTCGCCTTGATGGCGCGCAGCTTCCGGTTCAGTGCTGCGCGCTTCAAGGCCGGGCGGTCGGTGGCGGGGTCGGCCCAGCCGGTGATTTCAAGTTTGAGCGCCGGGCGTTCATTCAAGGCCTTGGTGATGCCCTTCAGGCGTTCTTCGGTCTCGGCGTTCACGGTATGGCTGCCGGCGTCGAATGGGGCAGTGGAGAGTTCCTTGCCGCCGCCGAACATCGAGCCCAGCAGTGCAAACGGTTCCGTCACCGCCTTGGTAATGGTATTGACGATGACCTTGACGATGATGCTGCCGACCGAGAAGTCGGGGTCGTCGAGCGAGCCGCCTATGGGCAGGTTGAGGTCGATCACGCCGTTGCGGTCGCGCAGCAGCGCCACGGCAAACTGCACCGGCAGGTGGGTCGCCTGCGGGCTGTCGACCTTGTCGCCGAAGGTGAGCTGGTCGAGGATGAGACGGTTTTGCGCCGTCAGCTTGCGGTCTTCGATCTGGTAAGCCACTTCGAACGAAAGCTTGCCTTCCTCGATGCCATAGCCCACATAACGGCCGGAATAGGGCGACAGCGGCGCCAGTTCCATGCCGGTGACCTTGGCCTTGATGTCGAGCGACAGGTTGCCCTTCAAGGGGTTGATGGCGCCGGCAATGGTCAGGGGCGCGTCATTGACCTGGCCGTGCAGATCGACGCTGGCGCGGCTGGCCGGGTCGGACGATAGGCCTCCCACCTGGCCGCCCAAATCCATCAGGTTGGCGGTGTAGTGCGGTGTGATGAAGTTGTCGGTGTAGCGCACTTTGCCGTCACCGAGCACCAGCTTGCCGACCTTGATCGGCGGCGGCGGTGTGGCGGGCGCAGCCGGTGGCGGTGGGGGAGCCGGTGTGGCCGGCGTCGCAGCCGGTGCCGCCGTGGTCAGGCTCTTCTTGTCGCCGGGGTTGCTGCGCACGATGTCTTGCAGGTTGATGTGGCCGGCCGGGTCGACGATGACGCGGGCAAAGAAATCGTTGAGGCCAACCTGGGCGATATTGAGTGAGAACGGCGCCAGCTTTACGTCCACGCCGCTTAGGGCCAGCGTCTTCCAGCGCAGGAAATCGTCGCCGGTGATCTTGTCGATGGTGGCCAGGTTGCCCAGGCTCAGGTCGCCGGTGAAACCGCCATGCAAGGCATCGTCGCTGTCGCTATCGAGCTTCAAGCCGCCCTTGGCCGACAGGTTGGCGCTGGTCAGCAGCAGGTTGACCTTGTCTGTGATGTAGGGTTGCACGCCCAGCAGGTCGACGGTTTTCAGGTCGAGTGTCAGGTCAGTGTGGACCGGGTTGAAGCCGAACTTGCCGTTGATGGCAAGCTGGCCGGTTTTATTTACGGCAGCTTTCAGGTCGAGCACGGATACGGCTTTGGGCGCGGTCGAAATGTCTTGCAGGTCCAGCGACAGCGGCCCCAGCGTGGTGGTGACGGCCTTTTCGTGGCTGCGGTCATCGATGCGGGCCGACCAGTTGGTGATGGCGAGCTTGTTCAGCGTGACAAGGAAAGGTGGCTTGCTGTCGGTCGCGGCGGTTTTGCCGTCGTTCTTGGCATCGGATTTTGCCGGTGTATCTGCCACCGGCGCATGACGGCCGACGCCGAACATGGTGTCGGCACTGTCGGAATCGATGGACGCGACCGCAACAGTGCGCTTGCCCAGGTCGATACGTGTTTTATGCACCGCGAGATTGAACTTGTCGAGTGCGGCTTGCGTGGCTTTGGCGTCGTCCTTGTAATGTACGCCCGCACCCTGGATGAGGAATTCGTCGATGGCAAGTTGCAGGCCCGGCGCTGCAGCTTCCTTCTTTTCCGGCGCTGGCATCGGTTTGGGCGCCGGTGCCGGCTGCGGGGCGGCAGGCGCCTCTTCCACTTTGCTGGTATCAAACAAGCGCTGCAGGTTGAGCCGGCCATCCTGTTCCTTGGCCAGCTCCAGCGTCAAGCCATTCAAGGCCACGCGCGCAATATCGATGCGCTCTTCGAAGATGTCGGACTTGCCCAACTTCACGGCCAGTTCGGGCAGTGTCAACACCGCCTTGCCGCCTTGCTCCGTGACCTGTAGCGACTTCAGTGCGGCATCGCCGCTCAGGAACAGTGCCGGCGTGCGGTCCTTCGGTTGCTTGAAGCTGGCGCTCAGGTGCAGGTCCAGCCTGGCCGAGGGCACCTTGAATTGCGGCTCGAAGGGCAGGTACTCAAGGTAGTGCGCCACGTCGATATCGTCGAGGTTGACCTCCAGCGTGGCTTCGCGCGGTTCGGCATAGGGCAGGGCCTTGCCCGCCAGGCGGAACGGCGAACCATTGATTTTGGCTTGCAGCAGCGGTTCGACGAAGACTTCTTCCTGCGAAGGCAGTGATGAGATGAAGGGCACGCCGAGCTTGAAGTCGCTGACCACGTGCTTTGCGTCCTTGGGCTTGTCGTCGAACTCGACGCGGCCCTGGTCGATCTCGATGTTGTAGACCGAAAAGCGTGCAGGCTTGGGGTCTTTCTCGGGCGGCTTGGGCGGGCCGGCCAGGTCGGCGATGAGCTGGTCAAAGTTGTAGTGGCGCGCATCTTCACGCACGATATGCACCGCTGGTTTTTGCAGCAGCACCTGCTGCACCACGGGCGCAAAACGGAACAGCGACTGCCAGGAAAGCTTGACAGTCAAGGCGTCGAAGGCGGCGAAGGTGCCGGCATCCTTGGCCTCCATCAGCTTGAAGCCGTGGATGGTCGCGCGCAGCGTGTAGGGATTGAATTCGACCTGTTCGATGGTCAGCGTGCGGTGCAGTTTTTGTGCACCGAATTCCTGTGCTTGCGACACCACGATGCGCGGCACGATGAAGAAACCGAACACGGTGTAGAGCAGCACCAGCACGGCGAGCGTGACCAGGGAATTGCGCACGATGCGCTTGCGAAATACGTTGGCGAGCATGGCCGAGTCTATCTTGTTTATTATGCTTTTATCTTGCCACAAACCGGCGCGCTAGTGACGAGAAGTTGTACCTCCTCTATACGTAGTTTCCCTTACGAGGGAAGCACTTCAAGCCAGCCGCGATAGCGCACGATCAAGCCGATGTAGCGCTGCGATATTTCCACGTGGAAGTGAAAAAGCCCGTCCTTCACGTACTCGTAAGATTCACCGCCCGGCGCGAGCCAGCGCGGCAGCGGGATGCCGCAGCAACGCCAGTCTCTTACGACCAGATGCAGCCTGGTGTCGTCGAAGGTCAGGGCGAGGTCGAAGGACAAGGGGCCGAATCGTTCCACCAGCAAACGCGTCGAGCGTCCGCTCCCGGCATACTGATGGCTGACAAAGGATTTTTGGCCAAAGGTGCGGCGCCAGCGCTCGACGCGGCCTTCAAGCTGGAATTCGACCTTGACAGGAACGTCGTCACTCGCTGCGGGGAAACTGAATAGCATCGCGGCGATGTGCGAGAACAAGCCAGTGCCGCGTTCCACGCTGGCGCGACCGCGTGCCTCGATGGCGCCCGAAAGGCTATGCATCGCGCGGATCGGTTCGGGCAGGGCATGCCAGGTCTTGCCCAGAATGCGTTGGTACAGCGGTAGTTCTGTCGCTGTGTCGGCCGCCTCCCACACGCCGCTGCGGATGGCGCGGCCGCGAAACACTTCGGCGTAGTCGCTTAATTCGATTTCTTGCGTTGCGGCGCGTGCGCCGGGGGAGGGCGCCAAACCGGCGAGGCTACGCCGTACGATCGCTTCAACTGCCATCGAGGGAATGTAGGGGCCGTCCTTGCCTTCGGCGACCATGTGCCAGGAGCGTGCCACTTCGCGGCCGGCGGCGTCGGTGCCACTGATGGCGACCATCATCCCGCCACGGTCCTCGCCCCAGCGCAGCCTGTTGGTGACGGCGAAGATCAGGCCGGCAAACGGCGACAGCGAAGGCAGAAGCTTCAAGCGCACCAGCCAGGCCAGGCCGTTGAGCATGCGATGCAACATCTCCGGCACCGGGCCGGCGCCCATCCACATCGAGTCGAGTCCAGGCCAGAGCACCGGCAAGACTTGCAGGTCGGGTACGTCGACGAGCGAGAAATGCAGATTGCGTAACGGCAGATAGCCGGAAGGACAGATCGTATATCGCAGGCTTTCGGTCAACGGATAGGCAGTGGTCTGCTTGCCGCCGCGTAACAGGGGCACACGCTGCCCGGAATAGCCGGCGATGGCGCGGATCACATTCAAGCCGACGCCTGCGTAAGGCGATGGGGCGATGCCGCCCAGGATCGTGGTGAGCTTGGTAATGTCGTGCGCCAGATGTCGCACCACGGCTGCCGTCAGCACCGGAAAGCTGCTCACACCTGCGAGCACATATACCCCTCTCGCCTTTGCTGCCGCGTCGAATTGCACAACGTCCTTGACGAAATCCGATCCATCCGCCAAATCCATGTAGTGCACGCCTTCAGCGATACATGCCTTGATCACGCGATAGGGGTCGTCGCCGTAGGACTGGAATGGGCCCGTGGCATCGACCAGCAGATCGGGCGCGATTGCCCGCAATTGCGCAGGGAGATCGCCGTCGCGGTCGAAGCGCAGCACTTGCCTGGCTGCACCCGGAGCGAGGCCGGTGCAGAACGCCGCAGCGTTTTTTTCCGAGCGTCCGGCAATGATCAGTGTCAGTGCGCTTTCCGTCGCCAGCAATTGTGCCAGCCGGCCGCCGAACGTGCCGTAGCCGCCGATAATTAATATTTTCATGGGCTCAGTTCAAGTGGCGCCTGCCTTTATCGTGGCGCAGCGTGAACTGCATCCGGACCGGGCGGGTGGTATAGATGCCGTCGTGGATGTGGATAGGTGCGTCCGGGAAGGACGGGTCTTTGGGTTTTGCCAGTAACTGTGGGCGGCGCTCATGGTAGGGCGCCGCCACAGAAAAAACGCGGATATGCCGGGATCGTCACCCCAGCCCACGTAAGCTGCGACTACAACACATCGCTCGCATGGTCCGCCAGGCGGGAACGCTCGCCGCGCGCCAGCGTCACGTGCCCGCTGTGCGACCAGCCCTTGAAGCGGTCCACCACATAGGTCAACCCGCTCGAACCTTCAGTCAGGTAAGGCGTGTCGATCTGTGCGATGTTGCCCAGGCAGATGATCTTGGTGCCCGGACCCGCGCGTGTGACCAGGGTTTTCATCTGTTTCGGGGTCAGGTTTTGTGCTTCGTCGATGATGAGGAACTTGTTGACGAAGGTGCGGCCACGCATGAAGTTGAGCGACTTGATCTTGATGCGCGAGCGGATCAGGTCTTGCGTGGCAGCGCGGCCCCATTCGCCGGCGTCGTTGTCGGACTTGTTGAGCACTTCGAGGTTGTCGTCGAAGGCGCCCATCCAGGGCGACATTTTTTCCTCTTCGGTGCCGGGCAGGAAGCCGATGTCTTCGCCGACCGGTACCGTTACGCGGGTGACGATGATTTCGTTATACAGCTTGGTCTCCAGCACCTGCGCCAGGCCGGCTGCGAGCGCCAGCAGGGTCTTGCCGGTACCGGCCTGGCCCAGCAGGGTGACGAAGTCGCATTCCGGGTCCATCAACAGGTTCAGCGCGAAGTTCTGTTCGCGGTTGCGCGCCGTGATGCCCCACACGCTGTTCTTGGCATGGCTGTAGTCGCGCAGCGTCTGGATCACGGCGGTCTTGCCGTTGATCTGCTTGACCTGGCCGTAGAAGGTGGGCTCGCCATTCTTCGGTTCCATGAACACGAACTGGTTCACCAGCAGGGCCGGCACCATCGGGCCGGACAGGCGGTAATAGGTATAGCCCGTGCCGTGCTTGCTTTCCTGCCAGGATTCCATGCCCTTGGCATGCTTGATCCAGAAGTCGTCCGGCAATTGCAGGATGCCCGAATACAGCAGGTCGGTGTCTTCCAGCACGTGGTCGTTGAAGTATTCTTCCGCCGGCAAGCCCATGGCGCGCGCCTTGATGCGCATGTTGATGTCTTTCGACACCAGCACGATGGGGCGGCCCGGGTGTTGCGCTTCGAGTGCACGCACCACGCCAAGAATCTGGTTGTCGGCCTTGCCGATGGGCAGGCCTTCGGGCAGGGAAACGTTTTGCAGCTTGGTTTGGAAGAACAGGCGGCCGCGCGCATCCTTGTTGCCCAGCTTGGACAGCGGAATACCCTGGTCGATGGCATGGTCTTCGATATCTTCGACGAGTGCGTCGAGCGAGCGCGACACCTGGCGCGCATTGCGTGCCACTTCGGACATGCCCTTCTTGTGGTTGTCCAGTTCTTCGAGCGTCATCATCGGCAGATAGACGTCGTGTTCCTCGAAGCGGAACAGGGATGTCGGGTCGTGCATCAGCACGTTGGTGTCGAGCACGAACAGCTTGGTCACGCCGAGCTTGTCGGCCGTGCGGCTGGTGCTGGACTTGGGCTTGCCTTCGGTCGCCGTGTTTTTCGCGGCGCGCGGTTTTTCTGCAGCGGGGGCATCGCTGCTCTTGTTGCGAGCAACCGGCGCCGGCGACTTGACCGGCAGGAGTTTGGGTGTGGCCACTGCAGGCACGGCTACCGGTTCAATCAACGTCAATGGTTTGACCGGTTTGCCTTTTTCCGCCTTCGGATATTCGCTTGGTGACAACAGGGTTGCAGGCTTGGCAGGCAATTTTGGCAGGGGCATCAGGACCTCAACAAGGTAGGGATAAACTGCGGCAGGGAAGACTGATACAGAGGCACGGCATTTTCAAAAGCAAAAAAGCCGTTTTGGAAGGCTGTTCGCCTTTTCCGCCACGGCTTTGCTGCAAAGAAAATTCTTTTGAATTCAATGGCTTGTATATTTGGGCCAGGATTATGCAGGGCCTGTTGACATATGATTTGGGAGATGCGTTCAAGCCAAAATGCGGGCTGGCAAGGCGCGCGGCGAAGCGAAGGCTGGACGCCTTCGCAAGCCGTGCAACGCAGCCAGCGCGCATTTTGGCTTGAACCCTCCGGGAAGGTGCCGTACGCGTCGCATGCCGTTGTTGTAGCTCCTTGCCGTAGTACCACTACGACGCGTCGCTGCGCCTAGGCCTGCAACGCATACGGTACCTTCGCACTCCCAAATCATATGTCAACAGGCCCTAACGCTTTCACGAAATCGAGCACTTCGCCGACATGGCCAGGCACCTTTACGCCTCTCCATTCTTTCACCAATGTGCCGGCTCCGTCAATCACAAAAGTGGAGCGTTCGACGCCACGAACTTTCTTGCCGTACATGTTTTTCATCTTCATGACGTCAAACAGGTTGCACACGGATTCATCCGGGTCCGAGATCAGTTCGAACGGCATTTCCAGCTTGCTCTTGAAGCCTTCGTGGGAGCGCATGCTGTCGCGGCTGATGCCGAACACTTCGGTATTGGCGGCCTGGAATTGCGGATGCAGGTCGCGGAATTCCATGCCCTCGGTGGTGCAACCCGGCGTGTTGTCTTTTGGATAAAAGTACAACACCAGGTTTTTTCCCTGGTACTTGGACAAGTCAAATTCCTGGTCACCCGTCATCGGGGCGGAAAACTGGGGAACGGTCAAATTCAATGCGGATGGGCTGTCGGCCACGGTGTTCTCCAAATGGTGATGATATCGGTACGCTGCCGGGGCCTCCTCGGTATGGCGCGGGGGGAGACTCTGGAATGGTAATGCACGGGATCGGACAGCGAAAGCGGGAATTGCAATTGCACGTCCCAAAGTAGACCTGAGACCTGCCTGCAGGCAATTGGTTCGCGCCAGGTTGATTCCCTGGCGCGGCCATGCGGTTCAAACGATCACTTCTCCGGAACGCCCGGGCAATTCGCCCCAGGCCATCGGCCGTGTCGGGTGTGTCGCACCCTTGACACGCTCGTAGTAGTCGGCCATCGAACCCAGCGTGTATCCCTGCTTCTTCCATCCGTCCAGCAATTGTTCGAATATGGGGGCAAGTTTCTGGCCTTCAAGCTCCGCGTGCAAGGTAAAGACGTGGTCGCGCGGCTCCCTGGTTGCTTCGAGGATTGTAGCGGCGATATTTGACGGATTCATGACCTTGCCGTGAATTTCACGGCCCAGCATTTCGTCGAGCGTGGGCAGCGTGGTCGGCATTTGCAGGCAGGCCAAGGTCTTGCCGTTGACCTGGATGCGGTAAGGGCCGGCATCCTTTTCCACCAGCTTGCCGTCGTCCTTGAGGAAGGAGCGGCCATCAGATGAATAGGCGATACCGAGCGCATCGAGCTTTTCGAATGCATGGCCATTCATCTGCCAGCCTGCCGCGCCATGGGTCGGCGGCGCCGTGCCGAAAACTTCGATGCAGCGCTCGTAAGCCTTTTGCATCAATGCGCCGGTCCAGGCTGCGTCGCGCTTCCTGACGTTGTCTTGCCAATAGGTATGATCCCAGGTGTGGATGCCGACTTCAAAGCCGGCATCGCGCACGGCGCGCAGCTCACCGGCACATTCGCGGCCAATGTCGGGACCGGGCAGCAGCACGCCATACATCAGCGTCTTCAAGCCATAGTGTTCCACCACCGAGGTGCGCGACACCTTCTTGAGCAAGCCCGGGCGGAACGCGCGGCGCAAGGCCCAACCGGTGTGGTCGGGCCCGAGCGAAAACAGGAAGGTTGCGCCGGCGCCATGTTGCTTCAGCATGCGCACCAAGTTCGGCACGCCTTCACGCGTGCCGCGGTACGTGTCTACATCTATCTTCAGGGCGAGAATCGGCACCCGATCAGTCCATCAATGCACGTGCCTCAGCCACCTGGCTGCGATACGCGTCGAAGATGTTGCGCAGCGTGTCGGCCATCGTGGTCTTCGGCGCCCAGCCCAGTTCGTCGCAGGTGTTGGTGATCTTGGGCACGCGGTTTTGCACGTCCTGGTAACCCTTGCCGTAGTAGGCGGCCGAGGTGGTTTCCACCAGTTGCACCTGCTTGACCGAGTCGGCATATTCCGGGTATTCGGCAGCGAGCTTCAGCATCATGCCGGCCAGGTCGCGGATCGAATAGTTGTTGGTCGGGTTGCCGATGTTGTAGATCTTGCCCGAGGCGACGCCATCCTTGTTGTCGATGATCTTCATCAGTGCATCGATGCCGTCGTCGATATAGGTGAAGGCACGCTTCTGGGCGCCGCCGTCAACCAGCGAAATGTTTTCACCGCGCACGATGTGGCCGAAGAATTGCGTGACCACGCGCGAAGAGCCTTCCTTGGGCGTGTGGATCGAGTCCAGTCCGGCGCCGATCCAGTTGAACGGACGGAACAGCGTGAAGTTCAGGTTCTCTTCCATGCCGTAGCCCCAGATCACGCGGTCCATCAATTGCTTGGCGCAGGAATAGATCCAGCGCGGCTTGTTGATCGGGCCGCAGATCAGTTCGGATTCTTCCGGGTCGAACTCTTCGTCATGGCACATGCCATAGACTTCCGAGGTCGAGGGGAACACCAGGTGCTTGCCGTACTTGGCGGCCGAACGCACGATGGGCAAGTTGGCTTCGAAGTCCAGTTCAAACACGCGCAGCGGCTTTTGCACATAGGTCGAGGGCGTGGCGATGGCCACCAGCGGCAGGATCACGTCGCACTTCTTGACGTGGTACTCGACCCATTCCTTGTTGATCGTGATGTCGCCTTCGAAGAAGTGCATGCGCGACTTGTAGGCTTCATTGTTCAGGATGTCCGTGATGCGGTCGGTCATCATGTCCATGCCGTAGACGTGCCAATCGGTCGTCTCGAGGATGCGCTTGGACAGGTGGTGGCCGATGAAGCCGTTGACGCCGAGGATGAGGACTTTTTTCATAGGAGTATCTTCTTGATGCCGCCGACCTTATGCCACGGACGACAGGGTTTGTTGTAATTCGGCCGGAGAGACGGATTGGCCGCCAGCCAGCAACTCATGGATCAGGAGCGCACGGCCATCGCCGCAAACGCCAAAGATGCAATTATCCACCACAGCCAAGCCCGGGGGCAAATCCGTCATGGCTTTTTCGGTCAATCGTGCCTTGCCTATTTGGTAAGTTTTTCCGGCCAGCTCGGTGAAAGCGCCGGGGTAGGGTGGTGCAACGGCACGATGCAGATTATAAACCGCCTGCGCGGGTTGCTCCCAATCAATACGGCCATCTTCGGGTTTGCGCCCGCCGAAATAGCTGCCCTGGCTCAGGTCATTGACCTGGCGTGGCGGGTTGCCGGCCAGGATGGCAGGCAGGACACGCCACAAGGTCTGCTCGGCCGCCACGGTCAATTTGCCGAACACTTCAAAGGCGGTATCGTCGGGCAGGATGGGCACGGACGTTTGCGCCGTGATGGCGCCGGCATCGGGCTTGGCGGCCATTTCATGCAGCGTGGCGCCGGTTTCGGTTTCGCCATGCAGCACAGCCCAATTCACCGGCACGCGGCCCCGGTACTTGGGCAAGAGCGAGCCATGCATGTTGTAGGCACCGGCGCGTGCCAGGTCGAGCACGTCGAGCGGCAGCATGTTGCGGTAATAGAAACTGAAGATCAGGTCTGGCTTGCACTGTGCCACGCGGGCTTTCAGTTCGGGCGACTTGGCGTCGTCAGGCGTGATGGCGGGGATATTGTGCTCACGACACAGCTCGGCCACGGACTCGAACCAGATCGTTTCGTTCGGGTTGTCCACGTGGGTCACCACCAATGCCACGTCCACGCCCTTGGCCAGCAAGACCTTGAGGCAGCGCACGCCCACGCTGTGGTAAGCAAAAACGACGGCGCGCATGTCTCAGCTCCCCGCAGCCGGGTTCGATTCTTCCAGTACGGTCTGCACCACGTAGCGCGGCCGGCCACGCACCTGCTGGTAGATACGGCCCACGTATTCACCCAACAGGCCGATGCCGAACAGGATCACGCCCATGAAGAAGAACGAGAGGCCGAACAGCGTGAACACGCCTTCGGCTTCCGCGCCCAGGATCAGGCGGCGGAACAGCAGCAACAGCACCAGTGCGCCCGAGCAGAACGACAGCGCCATGCCCAGCATCGAAAACAGTTGCAGCGGCATGACCGAAAAACCGGTCACCAGGTCGAAATTCAGGCGGATCAGGCTGTACAGGGAATATTTCGATTCGCCGGCCGAACGCTCTTCGTGTTCGACGATGATTTCGGTCGGCTTGCGGGCAAACGTGTAGGCCAGCGCCGGCACGAAGGTATTGACTTCGTCGCAGCGGTTGATCAGGTCGATCACGTTGCGGCCATAGGCGCGCAGCATGTTGCCCTGGTCGGTCATCTTGATGCGCGTGATCTTTTCGCGCAGGCGGTTCATCGCGCGCGAAGCCACGGTACGCCAGGCCGAATCCTGGCGCTTGCGCCGGATCGAGCCGACGTAGTCATAGCCCTCGCGCATCTTGGCCACGAGGTTGCCGATTTCTTCCGGCGGGTTTTGCAGGTCGGCGTCGAGCGTCACAGTGATCTCGCCACGCGTGGCTTCGAAGCCGGCCAGAATCGCCATGTGCTGGCCGTAATTGCCGTTGAACAGCACCACGCGCGTAACGTCGGGGCGCAGGCGGAACTGGTCGGCCAGGATCTCGGCCGAACGGTCGCGGCTGCCGTCATTGACGAACACGATCTCGTAGGGAATGCCCAAGGCGTCGAGCGCCGGATAGATACGGGCAAACAGCTTGGCCAGCCCGGCTTCCTCGTTATATACGGGTATGACGACAGAGAGTTCTGGTTTCATTGATAAATCGAATTGGAACAGGGCGCGCAGACTTGCCAAGCTTCCAATAAATTAACGAAGCAGCGATTTTACCGCGTCCACCGGTTACTGGTGACGCTTTCATGCGTTGAGGGAAACAGGGCCGGACGCCTTTATTCGACCTTGCTGCACCCCGAAACGTGCCGGGGCGCCGGCAAAATTATTGGCTAATTGCCAATAAAGAAATTTTCTAACCAAGAATCGCCTTCACTGCAGCCACCACGCGCTCGACATCGCCCTCGTTCATGGCCGGGAACAGCGGCAGCGTGACGATCTGGCGTCCAATGCGTTCGGCGATGGGGAACATGCCTTCCTTGAAACCGCGTGCGCGGTACATGGTGAAGAGGTGGATGGCGGCATAGTGGTAACCGAGGCTGATGTTCACGTCGAGCATCTTTTGCATGAAGTCGGCGCGCTTGATGCGTTCCGGCAAAACGATGTGGAACATGTGCCAGTTGCTTTGATCGAAATCGGCCACCGGCAGCTCGGCGCCATATTGCGCTTCGAAATCGCTGCCGAAGACGTGGAAGTAATGCTTGGCCAGTGCCAGGCGCTTGGCATTGAATTCTTCCAGCCGCGCCAACTGGCCCAGGCCGATGGCAGCGGAAATTTCCGTCATGTTGAATTTGCCGCCCAGCACGTCGACGTCGATGCCGTCGAGCCCGCTGCGCGATACACCCTGCAGGCGGTAGCGTTCAGCCAACCTGGCTTCTTCGGCATTGTTCAAGACCAGGCAACCGCCTTCTGCGGTCTGGATGTTTTTATTCACCTGGAAGCTGAACGACGCAAAATCGCCGAACGAACCGATGCGTTTGCCTTGCCACGTCGAACCGATTGCCTGCGCGGCATCTTCCACCACGCGCAGATTGTGCTTCTTCGCCAGCGCATACAGCTTGTCGATATCGCAGGGCAGGCCGCACATGTGCACCGGGATGATTGCCTTGGTACGCGGTGTGATCGCGGCTTCCACCTTGTCGAGGTCGATGTTGTGGGTTTTCGGGTCGATGTCGGCAAACACCGGCGTGGCGCCGACTTCGATGATCACATTGGCCGTGGCCACCCAGGAGTTCGGCGTGGTGATCACTTCATCACCGGGGCCGATGCCGGCGATGCGCAAGGCGATTTCCATGGTGCAGGTGCCGGAATTGTAGGTCTTCACCGGACGCCCGCCGAAGTATTCGGACAATTGCTTTTCAAAAGCCTGCACCTTGGGGCCGTTGCTGGTGAGCCAGCCGGAACGCAGCACCTCGACCACGGAAGCGATGGTGGCTTCATCCATCGTGGGCTTGGTAAAGGGCAGGAGGGGGAGGGTGGACTTCGCTTGGGCTTGGCTCATGGTCGGCGTCATTTAGCAGAAACTGTTCGAAGGCATTATTGTACGGTTGATTGCGCTTGGGCTGATAGACTGGGCCGATTCGAGCGGGTTTCTACCCGTTATCTGCAATTTTCAAAGGAATGCAATGAGCCAGAAATTGAACGTTGCCATCATCGGCTGCGGCTATGCCACTGTCACTTTTCACGTACCGCTGATTCAGTCGGTACCAGGCCTATCGCTGGTGGCCGTGTCGAGCAGCGATCGCGCCCGTGCGCAGGCAAGCCTGCCCGGCGTGGACGTGTGTGACACGCCCGAGCATTTTTTTGCCCGTGCCGATGTCGATGTGGTCGTGATCCCCACGCCGAACCACGTGCATCACCCGCTGGCGCTGGCAGCGCTGCAGGCCGGCAAGCACGTGGTGGTCGACAAACCCTTCACGCTGGATACGGCCCAGGCGCGCGAATTGATCGACGCGGCCAGCACGCACAAGCGCGTGCTGTCGGTGTTCCACAACCGGCGCTGGGCCACGGATTTTCTGACCGTGAAAAAACTCCTGGCGGGAGGCGCGCTGGGCCGCGTGGCGCATTACGAGGCACACTTCGACCGCTATCGCCCGCTGGTGCGCCAGCGCTGGCGCGAATCTTCCGTGCCCGGCGGTGGCTTGTGGTACGACCTGGGTTCGCACCTGCTAGATGAAGCCTTGCAGTTATTCGGCATGCCGCAGGCGATCGGACTCGATCTTGCTGCCCAGCGCGATGGCGCAGTCACGGAAGACTGGTTTCATTGCGTGCTTCGCTACGACCGCCGCTTGCGCGTGGTGCTGCATGCCGGGGCGCTGGTGGCAAGGCCCGGGCCGCGCTACGCGATCCATGGCACTCTCGGTAGCTATACCAAGTTCGGCCTCGATCCGCAGGAAGACCAGTTGAAGGCCGGGCTGCGTCCTGGCGATGCCGGCTGGGGTATAGACGGCAACCAGGGTTCGCTGGTGCTGGCCGAAGGTGAAGCCTTGCGCGAATCGGTCTGGCCCAACGAGCCGGGCGACTACTCGCGGTACTACAGCGCCTTGCGCGACGCCATTTTGCATGATGGCGCCAACCCGGTGCCGGCTGAGCAGGGCTTGCAGGTGATACAGTTGATTGAGGCCGGTTTGCGCAGTGCCACGCGGGGTGGCGTGGTGACGCTCTGAAAAAAAGCGGAACCGCCGCAGGTTCCGCTTTTGGTGAGACCTAACGGTCGCCGTGCTTGAGCAGGTAGGTGTTCGAAATTGCCTTGAATGAAAAGCTGCCATCAAGGCGCTTGAACACCACGCCTTCGCGCGCTGTCTGCGGGTTCAGCGACGGACCTTCGGCATAAGCCAGGATGGCTTCCATGCTGCCGCCAAAGCGGCTAAGCGGCAGCAGTTCCAGGAAGGGCACCTGTTGCAGCTTGGCGCCCAGCTTCACCAGTTCACCGACCACCTGGCCACGCTCGGCATGGCCCAGGTAAGCCTGGTTATCGATGTCGAACACATCGAACAGGCGGAACTCCTGCCCGCGCAGCTTTTCCTGGTTGCCCTGGATGCCTTCACCGATGATCTCGCCTTGCAGGGCGATGTTGCGCCCCAGTGCAGTCAGGGCATCCAGCAGACGGCCTTCACGGGCCACGCGCCACAGGCTGTTGCCGGCCACGTCCTTCAATTGCCAGTTGCGCCCGCACACGCCGGCGGAACCGGCGTTGTGGAATACCGTCATGCTTGAACCATCGAGTTTGATGGTGGCTTCAAACAGACTGTTGTCAGCATCATGCAAGACTTCCGGCAGGTTCTGGATGCGTTCCTGGTCGGTCTTGCGGATGAAGCCGGGGAAGGGGCCCTCAACCTCGCCGGCCAGGTTGGCAGGAATCGGGGCTTCCCACTTCTCGATGCCAAGCAAGCCGCTGAAGTCCAGCTTGCGCGCGGCAGCCAGGTCCTCATCGATCAGGCCGGCGATTTCCGGGAAAGCCACCAGCGGCAGGATCAAACCCTGCGACACCTGGCCGCGCAGCTTGATCGTGCGCAGGCGCACCCCTTCCTTGTCGTTCCACACGATGCGGTTCTTGGCCAGGAAAATGTAGCGCTCATCACCCAGCGGCAGGAAGGCGTCGATCTCGAAATAGACGCAGGCGTCGCCGGGGGCAAATTCAGCCTTCTTTACCACTACCTGCCAGCCTTCCACGGTGGCGCATTCGATGGCGTCGGCACCGGCGATGGGGCGAATGGCGCCCACCTGGCGCACGGTGACCAGCTTGCGCTTGTTTTGTTCGGTTTCAGTCATTTTTTTCACTCTCTTATTTGCGTCTCTTATTTACGTCTCTTGCTTAACTTCGACTTCTGATGAAAGCCGTCCGGCTTGGTCTTGACCCATGCCACAAACTTTTGCATCGCCTCGTGTTCCAGTAGTGCCTCCACCGTGTTGTAGCGTCTTGCCAGTTCGGTTTCACTGAACAAGGCGTGGATCTGGCGGTGGCAGATGCGGTGCAAGCCCTGGGTTTTCTTGCCGCCTTCAGCCTTGGGCACCAGGTGGTGTTTATCGAGGTTGGCTGGTGGAATGGGGCGGCCGCACAAGGGGCAGATTTGCTGCTCGTTGGTCTTCGTCATAGTCTCGCTTTCATTGGCCGGGCAAGAAAAAAGCCCGGCGTCCTGTAGGGATGTCCGGGCCTGGCCTCCGATTGGAGCTGATAGTTTGCGCTGTCAGTTTGCGCGCGTTCGTGGTCTTTCCCGGACTGCGTTGCAATGGGGTTGGTACAAGGCCCCGTTGCCAAATGCGGCAGTTGCCGCGCACGCTCCCTTGCCTGCATGCGCGTGCCGGCGCTGCGCCAGGGGCGCTGCGGCAGGACTGAATTCGGCACGTGCTTGCATGATTTTTTCCATGACTCGATTGAGCGCTTCCACCTGGAGGCGTGCGCGCATTATTCCACTCCTTTTGGAGCGATGCAAGAATAATTTGCGTATAAGGCAAATTATTTGCATATATTGAGTTGGGACGCGAGCGGAGCAACGTGAATATTCACAAAGTGCCTTCTCTGACAGATTTGTCATCTGGCCGTCAGGCTTCGGTAGGGGAGGGTTTTCTATAGTGAAGCTGTGTTCAAACCCTTCGAGGAGAAAAGCAATGAATACCGTGAACCGCATCGCTGGTTTGAAGAGCTTCGGCGCCCTCTGTGCTTTCAGCGCCCTGGCTTTCCTGGGCACCCAGGAGGCACAGGCCGCCCCGGTGCGCCTGGCTTGCACCTTTGACGCCGGTGCCGGTGTGGCAGCCGGCCAGCGCACCTGGACCTATGACCTGGATGCGCACACGGTAGACGGCCATCGCGCGGGCGAGAAGGTGCCCACGGTCGGCAATGCCTATAACCAGTACTTCATCACCGACACACTGATCGGCTTTTCCACTTCGAGCGGTGTGCGCCACACCATCTCGCTGACCGATGGCCGCTATACGGCCTACGGTGCCAACGGTTCGGTGCACTGGACCGGTGCCTGCAGCGTTGCCAAATAAGCGGAGGCCATCATGCGCAACCTGTTGATCGCACTGTTATCGGCCGGCGTGCTCGCTGCCTGCGGCGGCGACCCTGCCGCTTCCACTGGTGGCGACCCGGCAGCCCAGGCAAAGAGCCTTACTCCTTCACAAAAAGCCCAGGCCAGGCAATACCAGGATGAAGTCGAAGGGCTTTACATTGCCTATTTCGGCCGTCCCGCCGACCCCGTGGGGCTGGTCAATTTCGAAAACCAGCTCAACAGTGCCGGTGCACCTGCCGAACTCGGCCAATTGAGTGCCGCAGCGGCGGCCAACCCGGCAATCGAAGCCTTGGTGGCCAGCTTTGCCAATAGCGCCGAATCGCAAAAGCTTTATGGCAACGGCAGCGCCCAGGATTTCGTGACGGCGGTTTTCCAGAACGTGGTCAACCGCGCGCCGCAAGCCGCGGGCTTGAGCTACTGGAGTGGAGCGATCTCGGGCGGCAGCCTCAATCGTGGCGACGCCGCGCTGGCCATCCTCAGTGGCGCCCTGGCCAACACCACGGTGCAAGGCCAGCAGGATGCCAAACTGCTTGCCAACCGCCTTGCCGTGGCGGGAGATTTCACCAGCGAGGTGGAATTGCAGAACAAGACGGCGTCATACAGCGGCAGCACGTCTGCAGCCAACGCGCGCGCCGAACTGGCGGCCGTCACGGCCACGACCGACGTGAGCGCCTATGAGGGCGAAGTGCAAGCCTATGTGGCGGCGATGAATACTTCGGCCAGCAATATCTCGACCTACAGCCTGCAGGGTGTCACGGCCAAGGGCAGCACCGATGGTGCCATTACTGGCAGCTTCCGCTATGACTGGAACAGTGCACGCGTCACCTCGTTCTCCTTCGCCACCCCGTTGGGCAACTTCGACAGCACGCAAGCCGGCAACACCGTCACCGTCGCCGCCGGCAATGGCTACACCAGCGTCGGCTTCGCCAACAGCGGCGCGACGCTGACGCTCACCTATGCCGGTGCGCCGGGCACCAACGACATCGGTTTCTTCAGCGGCGCCCCCTGCACAGCTGCCAATGCCTGCGTGACAAATGGCGTAACCTTGCCGGTCTCCACGCTCAATTCGCTGGTCTGGAGCCGCAACCAGGTGTGGATTCCCAATCTGGTGTGGGAGTCCGACATAGTGTGGGTGCCCGACATGGTCTGGGTTTCAAACTGGGTCTGGGTGTCGGACATGGAATGCAGCGGCACCGATGACGACGGCAATTGCACCAGCTATGAAGACGATGGCTATTACGAAGACGACGGCAGCTATGTCGACCAGGGTGGCTATGTCGATGAAGGCAGCTATGTTGATGAAGGTGGCTACGTTGATCAGGGCGGCTACCCCAGCGACAAATTGTCGGGCGGATTGAGCGTATTGCTGAACTGAACGAGACTGTATCCGCGAATTTACACGGCCACCATGGCGGCAGACTCAGTCTGTTAAACTCGGTCATAACTTGACTGGGAGTGTCTTCGGGAGGGCAGCATGCGCAAACTCGCCATATTCAACAACATATCGCTGGACGGCTACTTCACCGACGCATCCAACAGCATGGCTTGGGCCAAGATGGACAACGATGCCGAATTCAACGACTTCACCACGCAAAACGCCCAGGGCGGTGGCGTGCTGCTGTTCGGCCGCGTGACCTACGACATGATGGCAGCCTTCTGGCCCACGCCTGCGGCCAGCCTGAAGATGCCGGAGGTTGCCGAGCGCATGAACAATGGGCCCAAGGTGGTGTTTTCGCGCAGAATGGAAAAGGCGGAATGGCACAACACCACGCTGGTGCGCGACGACCTGGTCGGGGCCGTGCGCCGCATGAAGCAGGAAGACGGCCCCGGCATGGTGATTCTGGGTAGCGGCAGCATTGCAGCCCAGTTGGCTGCTGAAAACCTGATCGATGAATACCAGGTGGTGGTCAACCCGATAGCACTCGGAGCAGGTCGCACCATGTTTGACGGGTTGCCGCAGCCGATGACAATGCGTTGCACCATGTCGCGCACGTTCAGGAATGGAAAGACGTTTTTGAGCTACCAGCCGGTGGCTTGAGCGGCCGCCGTGGAGTATGACACAGCGGGAAAATTCGGAAGCAAATGCGGTTCAGGCCAAAGCTGAATCGCACTCAAGAAATGTCGTCCCCGCGAAGGCGGGGACCCATGATGCCGCGACTACAGGTTGGTTTGAGTGTGGATCCTCGCCTTCGCGGGGATGACATCCATGTAAGCAAGTGTCGATGTAAATGCAGAGGCAAATGCGGAGGCAAATGTGACTCAGGTCGAAGCGTAATCGCATTCAAAAAAACGTCGTCCCCGCGAAGGCGGGGACCCACAATGTCACGGTTACAGGTTTGAGTGTGGATCCCCGCCTTCGCGGGGATGACATTTAAGTGGGCAAGTGTCAATCCAACCGGCACCTGGTTCAACACGAATCCCAGTTCGCGTTTATTGGTTCGCCACCACCACCCGGCGCGGGTCTTGCGCCACGAGGCGCATCTTCACGCCACGCTGCTGCAACTCCGCATAATCCTTCGGCCGCATGATGGCCACCGCCTTTTGTGCCACATTCCAGCGCGGGATGAAGGCGTCGATATCCTTCACGCCCAGCTCGGGCTGCTGGTTCAGGCCAAAGTCCAGTTCGTCATTGGTCTCACCCACGGTGATCATGGTGTGGCGCAGGTAGAACGGCAGCGATTGCTCGTAGGTGCCGATGGTGTAGAGCGCGGTCTCAGGCGTCAGTTCGGCCGTGATGGCCGGCACCAGCAGGTAGCCGGCGCGGTATTGGCCATAGGTCTCGGTACCCAGGATCACCAGTTGCCCACCGAAGAAGCCTCCCGTCGCCAGCGCCAGCGTGGCAATGGTCGCGAGTTCGGCATGCTTCTTCCTGGTGAGCCAGAACACGGTCAGGCTGGCCGCCAGCATGATGATGCAGGCCGCGATGACCCAGGGCTGGGTTGCGGCATAGCCGGCTACTTCAAGTGGTTCGTGGCCGAAGTGCGCCAACCGCGGCACCACCGCCAGGCCGGCCACGGCGATCAAGCCCAGCAAGCCGGCAGCGATATTCCACGACCTTGCGCTTGCATCCTGCAGGTGGCAGGCGATCAACAGCGCCAATGCCGGGAAGATCGGCAAGATGTAGTGCGGCAGCTTGGAACTGGAAATGCTGAAGAAAAAGAAGATGAAGCCGGCCCAGAGCAAGAGCATCAGCTTGGGGCGGAATTGCGTCGGCGTCGTTTCGCGCCGACCCGCCCACAGGCTTTGCAAAAGCAGGCCGAGCCAAGGCACGATGCCGGCGATCAGCATCGGCACGAAGTAGTAGATCGGGCCTGGGCGGTTGGCGATGGGGCTCGTGAATCGCTCAATGTTTTGGACAACGAAGAAGAAGTAAGGATGCTCCGGGTTTTTCATCGCCACCAGCACGAACCACGGCGCGGCGATAAGGAAACACAGGATCAACCCCGATACCAGATGCAATCGCATCCATAGCTTCCAGTCCCGGGAAATCAGCGTATACAGCACCAGCACCGCCCCCGGCAGAACTATGCCGATCGGCCCTTTGGAAAGAAACGCCAAGGCCATGCCGGCCCAGGACACCCACATCCAGTTACGCCGCTCGGTGTTCGATGCGTCGTCCCGTTGCGCCAGCAGCATGCCGCACAAGGTCAGCGTCATCATGCCCGACAGGCCCATGTCGAGCACGTTGATGTGCGACAAGCCGGCCCACCAGAACGAAGACGCCAGCACGATTGCTGCCGTCGTGCCAACCCAGGGATTGAACACCCGCCGCCCCGCATGGAACACCAGCGCCACACCGAGCAAGCCGCACAGGCCAGACCAGAGCCGTGCCTGCCATTCGCCCAGGCCGAACACTTCAAACGTCAAGGCATTCATCCATGTCTGCAGCGGCGGCTTCTCGAAATACTTCAAGCCATCGAGCCGCGGTGTGATCCAGTCGCCGGTGGAGACCATCTCGCGCGCCATTTCGGCATAGCGCCCCTCGTCGGAAGGCACCAGCGTGCGTGCGCCCAGCGCATAGAACCAGACGATCAGGAACAGGGCGAAGAGAACCCAGAATGCGGGTTTGGATTTGTACAGGTCACGCATTGCTCAATCTTTTCAGTTGGTCTGGCCGGCAGCTTGTTCGATGATCAGCGCCAGCGCCACTTTGCGGCCTTCGGCCATCAGGATGTTGTAGGTGCGGCAGGCGGCCTGGCTATCCATGCATTCAATGCCGATGCGCCGTCTGGTCAGCGTGGCAAAAAGCTTGGGGTGGGCAAAGCGCTGGCGCGTGCCGGTGCCGACGATGACGACGTCCGGCGAAAGCGCATCGATCTGCTCGAAGTGTTCAGGCTTCAACTCGTCGAAGCTTGCCACGGGCCATGGCACGGGCGCCTGCTCGGGCAGTACGACCAGGCTGTGGCCGAACTGGACTGCATTGATTTCAACGCCGCGCTCATCGTAGCCGGTCACGGTCTGGTATTGCTGGGTGGGAGTGGTATGCAACTTCATACTGCAATTTCCGCGAAAAAGACCGTCCATTGTAGCCTTATCGCTGTATCTATACCGTTTACGCATTGCCTAATTGCGCCAACTTGGGGCAAAATGGATTTTTCGCAATGCAACATAACTAAGACTATCGATAAGGAAAGCGGCTGTGCAACCGATTCAGAAGTCAAAGAAACTCGCCGATGTCTGCTATGACATCCGTGGCCCGGTCCTGGAAAAGGCCAAGCAGATGGAGGATGACGGTCACAAGATCATCAAGCTCAACATCGGCAACGTGGGGGCGTTCGGTTTCGATGCGCCCGACGAAATCGTGCAGGACATGATCCGCAACATGCAGAATGCGTCGTCCTATACCGATTCCAAGGGTCTGTTTGCCCCGCGCAAGGCGGTGATGCATTACACGCAGCAAAAGAACGTGGCCGGCGTGACCATCGAAGACATCTATCTCGGTAATGGCGCTTCCGAACTGATCGTCATGAGCATGAATGCCCTGTTGAACAGTGGCGATGAAGTGCTCGTGCCTTCACCGGACTACCCGCTGTGGACCGCCGCCGTCAGCCTCTCGGGCGGCAAGCCGGTGCATTACGTCTGCGACGAGCAGGCCGGCTGGATGCCCGATATCGATGATATCAAGGGCAAGATCAATTCCAACACGCGCGCCATCGTCGTCATCAACCCCAACAACCCGACCGGTGCGCTGTATTCGGTCGAAGTCTTGAAACAGATCGTCGAAGTGGCGCGGCAAAACCAGTTGATCGTGTTTGCCGATGAAATCTATGACAAGGTCTTGTACGACGGTGAAACCCACACCTCCATTGCTTCGCTGGCCGAAGACGTGCTGTTCATCACCATGAACGGTTTGTCCAAGAATTACCGCTCCTGCGGCTACCGCGCAGGCTGGATGGTGGTGTCCGGTGAAAAGCGCCATGCCAAGGATTACATCGAAGGCTTGAACATGCTGGCGTCGATGCGCCTGTGCGCCAATGCGCCGGGCCAGTTTGCGATCCAGACCGCGCTGGGCGGTTACCAGAGCATCAATGACCTGGTGGCGCCGGGTGGGCGCCTGACGCGCCAGCGCGATTTGGCGCACAAGCTGCTGACGGAAATACCCGGCGTGACCTGCGTCAAGCCGCGCTCGGCGCTGTACATGTTCCCCAGGTTGGACCCGAAGCTGTACCCGATTGCGGACGACCAGGAATTCGCATACGAGCTGCTGGCCGAGGAACGCGTGCTGATCGTGCAGGGCACGGGCTTCAATTGCGCGACGCCGGACCACTTCCGGGTGGTGTTCCTGCCCAATACGGATGACCTGGGCGAGGCGTTTGGGCGCATCGCGCGCTTCCTTGACCGCTATCGTTCGCGCCACGGCACGGCTTGACCGCTTGACTGGTCTGGGGTGGCACAAAAAAATGCCGCCCCGGCTTCAATTTGGTTTGTTTCACGCTATACAATCGTTGCGGGCATGGTGCCCGTGTTTTTTCCTGTTCTTACCACTTAATTATGAAACCCATCAAAGTCGGTTTGCTCGGCCTCGGCACAGTTGGTGCCGGTACATTCAATGTCTTGCGGCGTAATCAGGAAGAGATTACACGCCGCGCCGGCAGGCCGATTCAAATTACCATGGTGGCGGTGCGCAATGTGGAACGCGCACGCGCCCTGGTCGATGGCGCCTGTGAAGTGGTGGGCGACCCGAACCTGGTGGTGGAAAACCCCGACATCGAAATCGTCGTCGAATTGATCGGCGGCTATGGCGTGACCAAGGAACTGGTGTTGAAGGCAATTGCGGCCGGCAAGCACGTGGTCACGGCCAACAAGGCCCTGTTGGCCACGCACGGCACCGAACTGTTCCAGGCCGCGCAGGACAAGGGGGTGATGATTGCATTCGAAGCGGCCGTGGCCGGTGGCATTCCCATCATCAAGGCCTTGCGTGAAGGCTTGACCGCGAACCGCATTGAATGGATCGCCGGCATCATCAACGGCACCACCAATTTCATTCTCTCCGAAATGCGCGAGAAGGGGCTGGACTTCGATACCGTGCTGAAGGAAGCGCAGCGCCTGGGCTATGCCGAAGCCGACCCGACCTTTGACATCGAAGGCGTGGACGCGGCCCACAAGGCCACCATCATGTCGGCCATCGCGTTTGGCATTCCGGTGCAATTTTCCAAGGCCCACGTCGAAGGCATCACCAAGCTGCAGGCGGTCGACATCCGTTATGCCGAACAGCTTGGCTACCGCATCAAGCTGCTGGGCATCACCAAGCGCACGCCGCACGGCATCGAATTGCGTGTGCACCCGACGCTGATCCCGGCCAAGCAATTGATCGCCAACGTCGAAGGCGCCATGAATGCAGTGATGGTGCAGGGCGACGCCGTTGGCGCCTCGCTCTATTACGGCAAGGGCGCCGGTGCCGAGCCGACCGCTTCGTCCGTGATTGCCGACCTTGTCGACATCACGCGCCTGGCCACGGCCGATCCGGGCCACCGCGTGCCGCACCTGGCGTTCCAGCCCAATGCCATGGCCGACACGCCGATTTTGCCGATGTCGGAAATCACCACTAGCTACTACCTGCGTATGCGCGTGGCCGACCAGCCGGGCGTGCTGGCCGACGTCACGCGCCTGTTGGCTGATGCCGGTATTTCCATCGACGCCATGCTGCAAAAGGAACCCGGCGAAGGCGAGAAGCAGACCGACATCATCATGCTGACGCACCAGACGCAGGAAAAGAACGTGGAGTCGGCGATTGCGCAGATTGAAGCGCTGCCCACCGTGGTCGGCAAGCTGACCAAGATCCGCCTGGAAGATTTGAGCTGATCCAACATGGGGCGCGCTGTTCGCAGCGCGCCCGGCCTGGCTTGGTTTAGTTTAGCGGTGGATCACCACCATCAAGGCCTTCGCTTCGGTCTTCCCGGTATTGCGGATGGCGTGGCTGCGGTCGGCCAGGTAGCGTGCCGTGCCGCCCAGCTTGATCTTGCGCTTCTTGCCTTCCACTTCCACTTCCAGCGCACCATGCAATACCGTCAGGTGCTCGACTGCACCCGGGTCATGCGGCTGCGACACCAGTTCGCCGCCGGCTGCCAGCGTCAATTCATACCATTCGAACTTGCCGGCCAATTCCATCGGCCCCAGGATGCGCAACACATAACCTGCGTGGTCGCCCGGCAGGGTTGGCGTTTCATGCGCATCGAGCACACGGATCGGTTCGACTTCACGCGACTCGTCCGACAACAATTCGCCTATTCCCACTCCCAGCGCATTCGACAAGCGCCACGCCACCGCAATCGTCGGATTGGCTTTCTCGCGCTCGATCTGCGACAGCATTGATTTTGATACGCCCGCCGCGCGCGACAGGTCGTCCAGTGTCAAACCGCGGGCCAGGCGCAACTTTTGCAGCGTGGCGCCGACTTCAGGCGGGGAGGATTGGACGGCGAGCAGTTTCATGGGCTTGCAATGTTTAATGAGAATCGGTAATATCCATTATATCGAACATTTGTTCTGGATAATGAATTTCTTGGCTTGCAGTGAAAGTGCAGTGCGTGGAGATTCTAACGTGAATTTCCTTGAAAGCAAGATTCGAATTTGCATCCAGGCAATAAATTGAATGACGGCCCACGAAGCCGGCAATCTCCAAACTGAAATAAGGGACAACGCCATGAGCGCCAACGCCAAAGAATCGTTCTTCAACGGGCTGGACGACAAGCTGCAGGGACTGCGCAATGAAGGGCTGTACAAGCCTGAACGCGTGATCGCCTCGCGCCAGGGGGCTGAAGTGGTGGCCGAAGACGGCCGCACACTGATCAACATGTGCGCCAACAATTACCTGGGCCTGTCCGGCGACGAATCGATGGTGCAGGCCTCCATCGAAGCGACCGAAAAGTTCGGTTACGGCCTGTCTTCGGTGCGTTTCATCTGCGGCACGCAAACCGTGCACAAGCAACTGGAAAAGGCGATTGCCGACTTCCTCGGCCTGGAAGACACCATCCTCTATGCCGCCGCCTTCGACGCCAACGGCGGGGTGTTCGAGCCGTTGTTTGAAGCCGAAGACGCCATTATCTCCGACGCGCTCAACCACGCGTCCATCATCGACGGCATCCGCCTGTGCAAGGCCCAGCGTTATCGCTACCAGCACAACGACATGGCCGACCTCGAAGCCCAGTTGCAAGCTGCATCCGGCGCGCGCAACAAGGTTATCGTCACCGATGGCTGCTTCTCGATGGATGGCACGATTGCGCAACTCGACAAGATCTGCGACCTGGCCGACAAATACGGCGCGCTGGTCATGATCGACGAATGCCACGCCTCGGGCTTCATGGGCGCCACCGGCCGCGGCACGCACGAACACCACAAGGTCATGGGCCGGGTCGACATCATCACCGGTACGCTGGGCAAGGCCCTGGGCGGTGCCATGGGCGGTTTCACCTCGGCACGCCGTGAAGTGATCCAGACGCTGCGCCAGAAGTCGCGCCCCTATCTGTTTTCGAACACCTTGGCGCCTTCGATTGCCGGTGCGTCGCTGGCGGTCTTGCAGCGCCTGTCTACCTCGACCGAATTGCGCGACAAGCTGCATGCCAATACCGCTTATTTCCGCAAGGCGATTGCCGAACTCGGCTTCACCATCAAACCGGGCACGCATCCGGTGGTGCCGGTGATGCTGTTCGACGCACCGGTGGCGCAGAAATTTGCTGCCCGCCTGTACGAGTTGGGCGTGCTGGCCACCGGTTTCTTCTACCCGGTGGTGCCGATGGGGCAAGCGCGCGTGCGCGTGCAACTCTCGGCCGCACACAGCACCGAACAACTCGACCGCGTGCTGGCCGCATTTGCACAGGCAGGCCGCGAACTCGGCATCTTGAAGTCAGCTTAACTGAATACCTGGAGCAACAAAGCATGGAACGAATTCTCGTCATCGGCGCCAACGGACAAATCGGCAGCGAACTGGTGGAAGCGCTGGTCGCCCAGCACGGCGCGGAAAATGTGATTGCCGCCGACATCGGCCCCAAGAGCGGCTTCGGCGTCAAACGCTATGAACCCATCGACGTGCTCGACGCCAAGGGCGTGGCGCACATCATCGACAACTACCACGTCACCCAGGTGTATCAACTGGCGGCCCTGCTGTCGGTCACGGGCGAACAGGCTCCCCTGAAGGCCTGGAACCTCAACATGAACGGCTTGCTCAACATCCTGGAAATCGCGCGCGAGCGCGGTATTGCCGGCAAGCCGCTGCGCGTGTTCTGGCCTTCGTCCATCGCCGCCTTCGGCCCCAATACACCGCGCGACGAGACGCCGCAACTGACGGTCATGGACCCGAGCACCATCTACGGTATCAGCAAGCTGGCCGGCGAACGCCTGTGCGAGTACTACCACGCCAAGTTCGGCGTCGACGTGCGCAGCATCCGTTACCCCGGCATCATCAGCTGGAAGTCGCCTCCGGGCGGCGGCACCACCGACTACGCCATCGCGATCTTCCACGCAGCCCAGCAGGGCGTGCCCTACAAATGCTTCCTCGGCCCGGAAAGCAGTCTGCCGATGATCTACATGCCCGACGCCATCCGCGCCACCATCGAGCTGATGGATGCGCCGGCGCAGCAGGTCAAGGTGCGCTCGTCCTACAACGTTGCCGGCATCAGCTTCAACCCGCGCGAACTGGCCGCCGCCATCAAGCGCCAGGTGCCCGGATTCGAAGTGGTCTACGCCCCCGACGCCCGCCAGGCGATTGCCGACAGCTGGCCCGCCAGCCTTGATGACTCTGTGGCGAAGAGCGATTGGGGCTGGCAGCCCCAGGTCGGTATCGAGGAACTGGTACGCGACATGCTGGCCAATATCAAGCCGGCGCAGCCGGCACTGAACCAGGCCGCATGATGCTCTGACAGGCTTCATGCCTGTTTTTACGGCATGAGGAGGCGGCAGTTCGCTATAATGAAGCAAACTGCCCACCATCCTCATTGCCATCCTATGCAATACGTCTCTACCCGCGGCCAGGCTGCGTCACTGCCGTTTTCACAAATCCTGCTGGGTGGCCTGGCCCCCGATGGCGGGCTCTACCTGCCGACCGATTACCCGCAAGTCAGCGGTGCCGAGCTTGATGCCTGGCGCAAGCTGTCTTATGCCGACCTGGCATTTGAAATCCTGCGCAAGTTCGCTACGGATATTCCCGAAGCCGACCTGCGCGCGCTGACGCAAAAAACCTATACCGCCGGCGTGTACCGCAACGTGCGCGCCGGCGAAGAGGCGGCCAGCATCACGCCGCTGTGCCCGCTCAAGGGCGAGAATGGCCCATTGATGCTGCAGGCCCTGTCCAATGGCCCCACGCTGGCCTTCAAGGACATGGCCATGCAATTGCTGGGCAACCTGTTCGAGTATGCCCTGGCCAAGGAAAGCGCCGAATTGAACATCTTCGGCGCCACTTCGGGCGACACCGGTAGTGCGGCGGAATATGCCATGCGCGGCAAGAAGGGCATCCGCGTGTTCATGCTGTCGCCGCACAAGAAGATGAGCGCATTCCAGACTGCGCAAATGTTCAGCCTGCAAGACCCCAATATCTTCAACATCGCCGTGGAAGGCGTGTTCGATGATTGCCAGGACATGGTCAAGGCGGTGTCGAACGACCTCGACTTCAAGGCGAAGCAAAAGATCGGTACGGTCAATTCCATCAACTGGGCGCGCGTGGTGGCCCAGGTGGTGTATTACTTCCGCGGCTACCTGTCGGCCACCACCAGCAATACGCAAAAGGTATCGTTCACGGTCCCGTCGGGCAACTTCGGCAATATCTGCGCCGGCCATATCGCGCGCATGATGGGCCTGCCCATCGACAAGCTGGTGGTTGCCACCAATGAAAACGATGTGCTCGACGAATTCTTCCGCACCGGCATCTACCGCGTGCGCAAGTCGGCCGAGACTTATCACACCACCAGCCCGAGCATGGACATCAGCAAGGCGTCGAACTTCGAACGCTTTGTCTATGACCTGCTGGGCCGCGACGCCGAGCGCGTGCGCGCATTGTTCAAGAAGGTGGAAACCTCGGGCGGCTTTGACCTGTCCGGCGCGCCGGGTTCCGATGGAGACGAATTCAAGCGCATCGCCGAATATGGCTTCGTCTCGGGCAAATCGGTGCATGCCAACCGCCTCGCCACGATACGCGACGTGCAATCACGCCATGGCATCACCATCGACACCCACACCGCCGACGGTGTGAAGGTGGCGCGGGAATATCTCGAAGCCGATGTGCCCATGATCGTGCTGGAAACAGCCTTGCCAGCCAAGTTCAACGAAACGATACGCGAAGCATTGGGGCATGATGCCGACCGGCCGGCCGGGTTTGAGAATATCGAGAGCCTACCGCAACGCTTTGAAGTGATGGCCGCTGACGTGGCGCAGGTGAAGCAGTTTATTGCTGCGCATACCGGCCTGTAAGGCGGACTGAAAGACAGCGAAAGCGAGCCGTAAAACCCCGGCCCCAATAAAAAACGCCGCACCCGGAAACGGGCGCGGCGTTTTTGTTTGAGGCTTCTTACTTGGTGCTCGTATTCACTGCCACCGTGCCCGGTGCCAGGCGTGAAGCCATGCGTGTATCGCTCTTCAGCAGGTCCACTTCGTCACCCATGATGTGGGCCGCTTCGATCAAGAGCACGTCCTTGGCGTCCTTGGCGGCTTTTTCCGCTGCCAGCTCGGATGTCAATGAGCGTTCGCTGGCTTGCAGGCCGTCGTCACGCATTGCATTGTTCTTTTCCACAATGGCTTGCTTCTCTGCCGCAGTCTTGCCGGAGTCGGCGGCCTTTTCACGCGCCTTGGTCTTGGCTTCTTCTGCTTCGCGTTCCTTGCGGCGTTCAGCTTCGTTCAGCGACAGCAGGTTCTTCTTGCGCAAGGCCTGCGCTTCAGCCACGTCTTCTTCCAGGTATTGGAAGTCGCGGTCGGTCTTGACGCGTGCGGCATGCTTGGCTTGCAAGGCGGGGATCAGGTCGGTGAGGTCGCCTTCAGCCTTGTACTCGGCCGGCTTGATCTGGCTCCAGGGCAGGGCGTTGTCGAAACTGGCTTCGCCGAAATCTTCCGTATCGCTGAAGCTGGGGAAGGAAATGTCCGGCACCACGCCGCGCAACTGGGTCGTACCGCCGTTGATGCGGAAGAATTGGGCGCGCGTGTATTTCAGTTCTCCCAGGTCGGGCTTTTCGCTGTGGATCATCTGGTTCAGGCGCGCAAGACTTTGCACCGTGCCCTTGCCGAAGCTCGACTCACCGATGATCACGCCACGGCCATAGTCCTGGATTGCTGCCGCGAAAATTTCCGAAGCCGAAGCGGAACCGCGGTTGATCAATACGCCCAGAGGGCCGTCCCATTGGGCGACGTCGCTGGTGTCGTTTTCCACCGAGATCTTGCCGTTGGCGTCGCGCTGCTGCACCACCGGACCCTTGGCCACGAACAGGCCGGTCAGTTCGACAGCTTCATTCAGGGAGCCGCCGCCGTTGTTGCGCAAATCGATCAGCAGGCTGTCGACCTTGTCCTTCTTCAGCTTGGTGATGAGGCGAGCCACATCGCGCGTGGCGCTGGTGAAGTTCTGTTCGCCTTGCGAGCGTGCGTCCATGTCCTGGTAGAAAACCGGCAGCGTGATCACGCCCACGCGGCGCGTCGTGCTGCCTTCCTTGACCTCGATCACGCTATCCTTGGCGCCACGTTCGTCAAGCTTGATTTTCTTGCGCACCAGCGCGATGTTCGCGTGTTTGCCGTCCGGGCCGGCGTCAACCGGAATCACGTCGAGCAGCACGGTCGAATCGGCCGCGCCACGGATCAGCGCCACCGTGTCGTCGAGGCGCCAGCCCATCACGTCGGTCATCTGGTTCTTGTCGCCCTGCGAAACGCCGACGATCCTGTCGCCGACCTTGAGCTTGCCCGACATGGCTGCGGGGCCACCGGGCACGAGTTCGCGGATCACGGTGTAGTCGTCACGTTCCTGCAGCACGGCGCCAATGCCGATCAGCGAGAGTTTCATCGAGATATCGAAGTCTTCCGTCGCGCGCGGGCCGAGGTAATTCGTATGCGGGTCGATCGACATGGCATAGGCATCCATGAAGATCTGGAAGGTGTCTTCGGGCTTGGACTTGTTGATGCGCGCGATGTAATTGTCATAGCGCTTGGTCAGTGTGGCAACGATGCTCTTGTTGTCCTTGCCGGCCATCTTCAGACGCAAGTAGTCGTTCTTGACCCGTTTGCGCCACAGGTCATGCACTTCGTCATCCGACTTGGCCCAGGTCGCCTTGGAGCGGTTGTACTGATAGCCTTCCTTGACCGTGAAGTCGAAGCCTTTGGCCAGCAGGCTTTCAGCGTAGGTGAAGCGCTCATTGGCGCGTTGCTCATACAGGTTGTAGATGGCGAACGGCGCGGCCAACTCGCCCTTGGAGACGGCATCGCTCATCTTCAGCTTGTAGGACGAGATGTGGTCGATGTCGGCTTGCGTGAAGAAGAGTTTTTCGCCATCGAGCGACTTGAGATAGCGGTCGAAAATCTTTTCCGACATCGCATCATCGAGCGGCATGGTCTTGTAGTGGTAGTGCGACAGCACTTCCGCCGAAAGGTAGGCGGCCTGGGTTTCCTGAGGCAGGGGTTGCAGTGTCGGGGGGGGGGTCGTCTTGCTGGCTGTTTCGGGAGTGTTCGCTGCAGCGGCACCGGAGATGGCGAGGGTCACCAAGACCAACAACAATTTGTTCTTCATGCACATTCCTTTAAAACGGTAATCAGCAAGCAAACGACTTGCCAGACCTCAACATTGACCGTGGCAGCCCCGATTTGTTCCGGATCGGGACTTGCCTGCGATAAATTGGGTCGCTTCGATCATAGCAGAACGGTCCCGCAGTGGGGCAGCTTTATCGCTGGGGATTGGCAGCCTGGCATCGGTGTTGATTTTTGAGCAGCCGTTGGAAATGGCGCAATTTTGAGTAAATTCTCAATATTGTTCATTAAAAATCCATTAACATGGAGCATGTGGCAAATAAAAACCAAGCCATCCCGGAAACAGGCTTTAGGCCGGACGGGTAGAAATCAACAGGGAAGGATACTCAGAATGCATTTGCACCCCGCGTCTTGCACAAGCGCCAACGCTTGCACCACGGCCCATTGCCGGGTTGCGGAAACTTTGGCATTGGCAAACAGACCCTGACGGTCTTCGTTGCATCCCCTCGAACTACATAGCCGCCTTCGCGACATGCGAAGCGACGCCTGCATTTTTTCAACACGAACAGCCTGGACCCAGCATGAGCGCTGAAACTTTCGAGCAAGTCGTTGCCGCTTCCCAAACCTCGGGTGACTATAACCCCACCTGGAAACGCTTCGTCAAGACCCTCTTTTTTGTGCCTTTGGCACGTGGTGGCGCAGACCCGGGGCGGCAGTTCAAGCTGGCAAAGCATCCCCAATCAGGCAAAACCATCGTGACGATTGCCGAAGACCGCCAATTGCTCGAAGAGCGGGGCGAGAATGCGGCGCATCTGCACGGCGCCGAAATCATCAAGCTGCTGTCAGACGAGGTTGGCATTCTGGTTGCCCTGACTGACCGCAGTTTCGGCATACCGGCCGGGCTGGTGGCACGTCTGAAGCAGAGCCTGGAGGCATCGGCCAAGGCCAAGGCGGCTGCGGCGGTCAAGCCGGCCCCGGCTCCCGCACCGGCACCGGCACCTGTCGCTGCGGCTGAACCTGCTCAGGCGGCCAATGGCGGCTTTCCTAGCCTCGACATTTCGATGCTCAATACGCAACAAGCGGTCAGCGAAGAGCGCGCAAAAAGTGCAGCGCCGACCTCGAGGCCCGCTCCCGCCCCGGCGCCTGCATCTGCTCCTGCACCCGCCGCAGCCAGCATGGGCTTGTCGCTACAAGCCATGGAAAAGCCCGGCGCCCCGGCGCCTGCTCCGGCACCGGCCGCCAGCACCTACCTCGACGTTGCGGCGCTGAAGCCGCGCAATGTGGGGCTTCCCCATCTCGGTATCGACTTCTACGTGCCAGGTGCATGGAAAGAATTGAAATCGGGCCGTGCCTTGCAGTTCCAGGACCCGGCAACCGGGCTCATGTTCGACGCCGCCGGCATGACGCGGCCGGGGCGCACGGTCGAACAATGGGTCGAAATGCGTACGCCCCTGGTGTTGCACGACATGCCCTACCTGCAACAGGCCGGCCCGTCCTATGCCATTGAGGGGCAGGAGTGGCGTGGCATGATTTCCGCGCGGGCCGTCGAATTCCGTGGCATGGCACCGGGTGATAGTGAGGAAACCGCCTGCCTGCTGTGCTGCTTCCGCACCGAGACCACCCTGTTTGCCATCACCATGTGTGCCAAGGCCGGGGTGTTCGAGGCAAGTCGCCCGTTATTCAAATGGCTGCTGCCGCGCGTGAGTATTGCGGAGCAGGTCGGCGAGGAGGTGCAAGAGGGCGGCAACGGTATCGATGAAGTCGACCATGCCGGGCGTGTCGGCAGCGGTTTGCGCATGATCATGCTGGCCATCGTACTCAATCTCGGTTTTCTCAGCCAGGCGCAGTCGGTACATCCGACGGTGCTGATTTATGTGGCCTTCTGTGTCATCGGGTTTGGCTGCTTTGGCATTTTTCGGCTGGCCCAGGGTTTACAGTTCTCGCTATTTTCCAAGATATTGCTGTTCGTCGGCATGCTTGTCCCATTACTGAGTCTGGTGTTGCTGGTGATCGTGAGCCGGAAGGCGCGCAGCTTCCTGCGCGAGCAGGGGCATAGCGTCGGCTTCTTCGGCTGGAGCGATGCCGTTCCCGAATCGAACCATGACTTGCGTAACGTGTTCATCGTGGCGCTGCTGGCGGCTTTGGCATTGTTTGGACTGGCGCGTGTTGCTGACAAACGCATGGCGGCCCGTGAACCGGTCGAATTTTCGCCGCCCGACCATAGCTTCAGCGTGATGATGCGTGGCACGCCGACCGAAAGGGATGGCGTTTCGAACAACCCGGGGTCGCACTTCTGGTCTTCCGGTCCACGCGACAAGCAATACCTTGCCGGTTACACCGAACTCAATCGCACCATTGCTGATCCGGCCTTGGGATTGGGTCTGATGGCGAACGAATACGCCAATGCGCTTGCCAATGGAAGCCAGGGCGCCAAGGGCACGGTCAACTCCAGCACCAGGACCGAAGTGGATGGCTATCCGGCGCGCAAGATCGTGGCAACGCTGGATAATGGCGAGTTCGCCGTGACCGAATACGTGCTGGCCGGCCAGCGCCTGTATATGTTCACCATTGATGTGACGGAAAAAGACAAGGACTCACCGGATATCGAGCATTTCCTCGACTCCATCAGTATCAATGGGGACGGAAAATAACACGGGTTTTGCTTATGGACGTGGCGATATTGGTGACATAAGCTGGCGCGAATCAGCCGGTTTTTCATTCGTGATAGCATCGCAGCATGAGCGAAAGAAAACCGATGCTGAGCGCGCCCGCAGCGCTCGACCTGTTGCTGGCCGCAGCCCTGCCTGTCGGCGAGACGGAACGCCTGCCCACTGAAGCGGCTAACGGACGTGTGCTGGCAGAGGCGGTGTTGTCCACGCTGAATGTGCCTTCGGCCGACAATACCCAGATGGATGGCTACGCCGTGCGTGCGGCGGATTGCTCCGGCGGCGAAGCTTTACTGCCCGTCAGCCAGCGCATTCCCGCCGGGGTGGTTGGCCAGCCGCTGGCGCCGGGTAGTGCAGCGCGCATCTTCACCGGTGCGATGATTCCTGGCGGTGCCGATGCCGTCGTGATGCAGGAACAGTGCGAAGTGAGCGAGTCCGAAGATGGGCTGCCCATGGTGCGCATCCTGCATAAGCCTGTAGCCGGCGAATGGGTGCGCCGCACCGGCGAAGACATCCGTGCCGGCAGCGTCATCCTGGGCTCGGGCACGCGCTTGCGTCCGCAGGAGCTGGGCCTGGCCGCCTCGGTCGGCCTGGCCAGTCTGCCGGTGTATCGCCGACTGCGCGTGGCGGTCTTTTTCACCGGGGATGAATTGACCATGCCGGGCGAACCGTTGAAGCCCGGCGCCATCTACAACTCCAACCGTTTTACACTGCGCGGACTGCTGGAAAACCTCGGTTGCACCGTGGGCGATTTCGGTATCGTGCCGGACAATCTCGATGCCACGCGCGCTGCCTTGCGCCAGGCGGCCCAGGAGCATGACCTGATCATCACCTCAGGTGGGGTCTCGGTTGGCGAAGAAGACCACGTCAAACCGGCTGTCGAAGCGGAAGGACGGTTGAACCTGTGGCAGATCGCCATCAAGCCCGGCAAGCCGCTTGCCTTTGGTGAAGTCAGACGCGGTGCGGAAAACGCTTTTTTCATCGGCTTGCCGGGCAACCCGGTATCGAGCTTCGTGACTTTCCTGCTGTTCGTGCGGCCTTTCATTTTGCGCCTGCAAGGGATGCAGGATGTTGCACTGCGCGCCTTGTCGCTACGCGCCGATTTTGCCTGGCCCCGGGCTGACCGGCGCAATGAATTCTTGCGTGCCAGAATGAATGAAGCAGGCGGACTCGACCTGTTTCCAAACCAGGGTTCGGGCGTGCTCAGTTCCATGGCCTGGGCCGATGGCCTGGTGGACAACCCGGCCGGCAATGTCATCAAGCAGGGCGACATCGTGCGCTTCCTGCCATTTTCCCAATTGCTGTCATGAAGCTGCAGATCCGCTATTTCGCCAGTTTGCGCGAGACCTTGGGCGTGGCGCAGGAAAACGCTGATCTGCCGCCCAGTATCGTGACGGTGGGCGGCGTGCGCGACTGGTTGATCGCACGCGGCGGCGCCTGGGCCGAGGCGCTCGACGGCAAACGTGCCTTGCGTATGGCTTACGACCAGCAGATGGCGGAGCCGGCGACGCCGGTGGCGGAAGCCGGGGAAGTGGCGTTCTTCCCTCCCGTGACAGGAGGATGAGCATGACGGTGCGCGTCCAGACTGCCGATTTTGACAGTGGCGCTGAAATTGCCGCGATGCGTGGCGCCGACCCGCGCATCGGCGCGGTGGTGAGTTTCCTGGGCACCGTGCGGGATATGAACGATGGCCTGGCAGTGTCGGAGATGGAGCTGGAGCATTACCCCGGCATGACGGAGAAGGCGCTGGAACAGATTGTGGCACAGGCGCAGTCGCGTTGGGATATTGCCGATGCGCTGGTGATCCATCGGGTCGGCCCCTTGAAGCCGCTGGAACAGATCGTGCTGGTCGCAGTGGCGGCCGCCCACCGTGGCGCAGCCTTTCTCGCCTGCGAATTCATCATCGACTACCTGAAAATGGATGCACCGTTCTGGAAGAAGGAACAGACACCGGAAGGCGCACGCTGGGTCGATGCGCGCGTCAGCGACGACGCGGCCCTGCAAAAATGGAAGGGGAGTCAATGAACTGGCTGGCCATTGCCATCGGCGCCACGCTGGGGGCATGGCTGCGCTACGCATTTGGCCTGGCGTTCAATTCTTTGCTGAAGGACCTGCCGCTGGGCACACTGGCGGCCAACCTCAGCGGCGGCTTCATGGTCGGGATTGCCGTTGCTTTCTTCGGCAGCAATCCCAACCTGTCTTCCGCATGGCGCCTGTTCGTCATCACCGGCTTCATGGGCGGCTTGACCACCTTTTCCTCGTTTTCGGCTGAATCGATGGGTTTGCTGCAGGCCGGCGACTATGGCTGGGCACTGGCGCATACGGCGGTGCACGTGATCGGGTCGCTGGCGTGCTGTTTTGCCGGCTATTTGGCCTACAAAACGCTTGCGTCTTAATTCAACAGCCGCGGTCCTTCCCATTCGACCGCAGAAGCGCTACTGGGCATCTGCAACTCGATATCCCAGTCCGTTGCCTTGACGGCATCTTGCAGCACGGTGCAAAAACCGTGCAGCATGGACGAGGTAAAACTGACTTCAAAGCTGCCATTCTCTGCGCTGACGAAATTGATCCGCGGCCCGTGCTTGCTGCTGATGTTGATATTGGCTTGCACCAGCAGAATGGGAATCTTGCCGAACGGATAACCATCGATGTCGGGCGAGTAGGGCACGTCGAAGTCGCCGCGCGAGCGGATTTCATCAATCCTGGCTTGATGCTCCATGCCGACAATTTCAGAGCTGGCGTGAGCCGCATTGGGGTTGTCGAGCCCGACCTGGGTTTCCAGCGCGTGGATGATGCCGGGCCAGAGGGCCTTGACCATGTGGCGCGTCATCCAGGAACGGATTTCTTGCAGGCTGCCGTCTTCTTGTTTGAAAGAAACTCGGATCAGCAATCTGTCTTCATTACGCCAGTAGCCGGCCTGTATTTGTTGTAAAACCATAAAGCAGTAAAACCACAATCTTGAAATGGGAATTCCGGCCCCTATATGGGGCGCATAGATCAACTTATTGACCAACTTACTGACCAGGATTATCCCATGCGTTTAGACAAACTCACCACCAAGTTGCAAGAAGCACTGGCCGACGCCCAAAGCCTGGCAGTCGGGAACGACAATCAGTACATCGAGCCGGTGCACTTGCTGACCGCCTTGCTCGACCAGGAAGATGGCAGCGCACGCTCGCTTTTGCAACGCGCCGGTGTGAACGTGGGCGGCCTGTCGGCGGCGCTTAAAAATGCTCTGGGGCGCCTGGCCAAGGTGTCAGGCACCGGCGGGGAAGTGCAGGGCGGCCGTGAGCTTGGCTCCCTGCTGAACCTGGCCGACAAGGAAGCGCAAAAGCGCGGCGACCAGTTTGTTGCCAGCGAAATGGTGTTGCTTGCCTTGACCGAAGACAAGTCCGACGCCGGCAAACTGGCGAAGGAAAGCGGCCTGACGCGCAAGGCACTGGAAGCGGCGGTCGATGCCGTGCGCGGCGGCGCCAATGTCGGTTCGGCCGATGCCGAAGGCCAGCGTGAATCGTTGAAAAAATACACGCTCGACCTGACCGAACGCGCCCGCGCCGGCAAGCTCGACCCGGTCATCGGGCGTGATGATGAAATCCGCCGCGCCATCCAGGTGCTGCAGCGCCGCACCAAGAACAACCCCGTGCTGATCGGTGAGCCGGGGGTGGGCAAGACCGCCATCGTGGAAGGCCTGGCACAGCGTATCGTCAATGGTGAAGTGCCGGAAAGCCTGAAGGGCAAGCGCGTGCTCTCGCTCGACATGGCAGCCTTGCTGGCCGGCGCCAAGTATCGCGGCGAATTCGAAGAACGCCTGAAAGCCGTGCTGAAGGAGTTGGCGCAGGACGAGGGGCAAAGCATTGTCTTCATCGATGAAATGCACACCATGGTCGGCGCAGGCAAGGCTGAAGGTGCGATGGATGCGGGCAATATGCTCAAGCCGGCGCTGGCGCGCGGCGAGCTCCATTGCGTCGGCGCCACCACGCTTGACGAATACCGCAAATACATCGAAAAGGATGCGGCACTGGAGCGCCGCTTCCAGAAGATCCTGGTGGATGAGCCGAGCGTGGAAGCGACCATCGCCATCCTGCGCGGTTTGCAGGAGAAATATGAATTGCACCACGGCGTCGACATCACCGACCCCGCCATCGTGGCGGCGGCCGAGTTGTCGCACCGTTACATCACCGACCGCTTCCTGCCGGACAAGGCCATCGACCTGATCGACGAAGCTGCTTCGAAGATCAAGATTGAAATCGACTCGCGCCCGGAAGTGATGGACAAGCTCGACCGCCGTGTGATCCAGCTGAAGATCGAGCGCGAAGCCGTGCGCAAGGAAAAGGACGAAGCCTCGCAGCGCCGCATGGCCCTGATCGAGGAAGAGATCGAGCGCCTGGCGCGCGAATATGCCGACCTGGAAGAAGTCTGGAAGGCAGAAAAGGCCACGGTGCAGGGCAGCCAGCACATCAAGGAAGAGATCGAGAAAGTGCGCCAGCAGATGGAAGAAGCGACACGCGCGTCGAACTGGCAACTGGTCTCGGAACTGCAATACGGCAAGCTGCCCGAACTGGAAGCGCAGTTGAAGAAGGCCGACAGCAGCGCTTCGAAGAGCGAGCAGCCCAAGCTCTTGCGTACCCAGGTGGGTGCCGAAGAAATTGCTGAAGTGGTGTCGCGCGCCACCGGCATTCCGGTGTCCAAGATGATGCAGGGCGAGCGCGACAAGCTGCTGCACATGGAAGAGCAATTGCACAAGCGTGTGGTGGGGCAGGACGAGGCCATCACGGCCGTGTCTGATGCTATCCGCCGTTCACGCGCCGGCCTGGCCGACCCGAACAAGCCCTACGGCTCGTTCATGTTCCTCGGGCCCACAGGCGTGGGCAAGACCGAGCTGTGCAAGGCGCTCGCAACCTTCCTGTTCGACACGGAAGAATCCATTGTGCGCCTCGACATGAGCGAATTCATGGAAAAGCATTCGGTGGCGCGCCTGATCGGCGCACCGCCCGGTTATGTTGGTTACGACGAAGGCGGGTACCTGACCGAGGCCGTGCGGCGCAAGCCCTACAGCGTGATCCTGCTCGATGAAATCGAAAAGGCCCACCCCGACGTGTTCAACGTGCTGCTGCAAGTGCTGGACGATGGCCGCATGACCGATGGGCAAGGGCGCACGGTTGACTTCAAGAACACGGTCATCGTCATGACTTCCAACCTTGGGTCACACAAGATCCAGGCCATGGAAGACAGCGACCCGGCTGTGGTGAAGATGGCAGTAATGGCCGAGGTGGGTGGACATTTCCGCCCCGAATTCATCAACCGCATCGATGAATTGGTGGTATTCCACGGGCTCGATCAAAAGAACATCGGCTCCATCGCCAAGATCCAGTTGCATGTGCTGGAAGAACGCCTGGCCAAGCTCGACATGGCGCTCGATGTGTCGGTCGAAGCCTTGCAGCAGATTGCGGAGGCTGGCTTCGATCCGGTGTTTGGCGCGCGTCCTTTGAAGCGCGCCATTCAGCAACGAATCGAGAACCCGCTGTCAAAAATGATCCTCGACGGTAAGTTTGGACCGAAGGATGTGATCGCTGTGACTGCAAATGGTAGTGAACTGGTCTTTTCAAAACAGACCTGATCCATACCGCTTCGTCGAAAAAACGGCCCGGTGCGCAAGCATCGGGCCGTTTTGTTTTGGGTAAATTTTTGAGGATTTAATTGTTTTCTCTTCAAATACTTCAGCGGCTGAATAAAAGTTTTCGGCTATTTTTTGTCATTTTTCTGTTGTATTTCCGCACCTCATTAACGGGAAATTGACTTTCGTAACCCCGAATGGTTCCATGCGTACTTCGGAAATATTTAGTTACATAAGTCGTACAGCATTTACATTACTTAGACATTTGAAATGTTTTGTAACAAAAATAGTTTCTGATTTGGCAATTCATACTGCTCACAAGGCAGCGAAAGCATAAAAAATTTCTACCCAAAGGAGTGCTAGATGTCGTTCAAACTAAAAACAATGCCGCTTGCAATTGCGCAAGTCCTTGCAACCGGAGCGATCGTTCTGGCTGCATCGCCGGCGATGGCCCAGTCTTCGTCGGATCAGGCAACTGTCCAACGCGTTGAAATCACCGGCTCGAACATCCGCCGTGCCGACGCCGAGACCCCCAGCCCGGTGCAAGTCATTACCGCCGACGACCTGAAGAAGTCTGGTTACACGACGGTTTCGCAAGTGATGCAAAACCTGACGTCGAACGGCGCAGGTACTCTGAGTTCCGGCTTCCCTGGCGCATTCGCCGGCGGCGCAACGGGTCTTTCGCTGCGTGGTCTGACGACTGCTGCAACCCTGGTCTTGATCGACGGCCACCGCATGGCACCGTATCCGCTGTCGGACGACGGTCAACGTTCCTTTGTGGACATTTCGAGCATCCCGTTTGACGCGGTTGAGCGTATCGAAGTGCTGAAGGACGGCGCATCGGCTGTGTACGGTTCCGACGCCATGGCTGGTGTCGTGAACGTCATTCTCAAGAAGAGCTATGTCGGCACGCAAGTTGCAGCCGAAGGCGGCTCGACGACCGAAGGCGGCGGCACCACCTATCACGCATCCGTGACCAGCGGCATCGGTGACTTCAACGAAGACGGCTACAACGCTTACGTCAGCCTGGAATATCGTCATCAAGGCGACATCACCCAGAAGGACCGCCAAGGCACAGGCCAATGGTCCCGTCTCGACCAGCGCGACATCGGCGGTAACAACCAGACCCCTGGCGCCCCGATCAGCGCAGGCGGTATCCGCGCCACGCCCCCGACTTTGGGCACAGTCTACCTGACTCCCCTGACTGGTTCTTTCACTGCGGCCAACACCGTCTTCTACCCGGGTAACGTTGCGGGTCTCTCGCAAAGCAAGGCTTACAACGGCAATTGCACGTATGATAAATTGCAAACGCAAGGTGACTGCACATTCGTCAATCCGCACGCTGAAATCCAGCCCGCCACGCAAAACCTGAACCTGATCGGCAGCTTCGACAAGAAACTGGCTGACGACTGGAAGCTCGATGTCAAGGCATCGTTCTTCGACAGCAAGGGCGAGCAATACAACGCTGGTTCGCAAGCCAACGGCATGACGCTGTTTGCAACCTCGTACCAGCCGCTGGTCGCTGTTTCCGCCGGCCACGCACCGACACTGGTCGGCTCGGCTTTCAGTGTGACCGTTCCTGGTTCCTATCCGGGTAACACGCTGGGCTTGACTTCGCGCGTGCGCGGTGTGAACCTTGATGCGCCGATCGCCCACACCGAATACGACGCCAAGTCTTACCGCCTGGTTGCCGACCTCTCCGGCAGCCTCGGTGCCTGGGATATCGACACCTCGCTGGGCTACACCCGTGTGGCCACCTCGTTCACCGACTACGGTGCAACTAATGTGGCAGCCCTGCAAGCGGCATTGAACCGTACCTCGAATCCGTACTCCATCCTTGGCGGCAACTCTGCCGCTGACAACGCTGCAATCTACCCGGTTGAAGGCGCAACGGATACCTCGACCCTGGAATTCGCTGAACTGCATGCTTCGCGTTCGCTGATGACCCTGGGTGGTGGCGATATGGGCTTCTCGACCGGCGGCTCGTTCATCCGCCGTGAACTCGATGCCGTTGCGCCGCCGCTGATTGCTCAAGGTATTGTGAGCGGCAACAACGCCTATGCCCAAGGCACGCAAACCGACGCATCGTTGTATGCCGAAATTTACGCGCCGGTTCTGAAGTCCCTGGAACTGGACGGCCACGTCCGTTACGACCATTTCGACAACGCCGGCAACGCCACTACGCCTTCGGTCGGATTCAAGTTCACCCCGGTCCCTGAGTTCGCTTTGCGTGGTACTTACGGCCGTGGCTTCCGTGCCCCGAACTCGGCAGAAAACGGCCAGGCTGGCCAGGCCTATTCGGCTGGTACGGGCGCCGACCCGCTGCTGTGCCCGAACGGCCCGACGGCCGCCGGTGCTGTCATTTCCGCCTGTAACTACAACGTGGTGTACCTGAACTCGGCCAATCCGCATCTGAATTCGGAAAAGTCGACGTCTGAAACCCTGGGTGTGATCCTGGAACCGATCAAGGGCTGGAGCACGACGATTGACGCTTACCAAGTGGAAATCAGGGATCAGATCGTTGCCGGTACGGGCAATCCTGCCAATGCAGTCCGTGGTAGCGTGCTGCCGGACTCCTGCTCCGACGGTAATGGCGGTGTTGTGGCCTGTACCCCGTCCGTCGGCCCGATCCTGTACATCCCGGTTCAATACGTCAACGCCAACTCGACCAAGGTCAGCGGCCTGGAACTGGACAGCCGTTACAAGTTCAAGATGGGCGAATGGGGTAACCTGACCGCCGACATCAACTGGACGCATGAGATGAGCTTCATCTTCACCACGGGTGGTACGGCCTATCAACTCGCTGGTACACACGGCCCGGCAGTCATCGGTGGTAACACCGGTAACCCGAAGGACCGTATCCAGACGACGTTCACCTGGAACAAGGGCCCGATGGAAATTGCAACGACCTTCAACTACATCAGCAGCTTCCTGTTGACCGACCCGTCGGGTTCCAATGCCGGTACGCCGGTGCTGAACTGCACGGACGGTGTCCAGGCCGGTGGCTATTACGCTGCATGGTTCCCTGGTTCTGCACAGATCCCGACCCAATCGCAGTATTGCAAGGTTGGCTCGTTCCTGGATACGGACCTGTCCGTCAGCTACAAGCTGGGCAAGCAGTGGATTCTGCATGGCGCCATCACCAACCTGTTCAACCAGGCTCCTCCGCTGGACTTGAACACCTACGGCGGCGGCAACTTGCCTTACAACCCGTCGATGCACATGACCGGTGCAGTTGGCCGTTTCATCAACGTGGGCGCAAGCTACAAGTTCTAAGCAACAGGGTTCAATTTTCGGCCTGGCCGAATCTGAAGCCGCAACGAGAAATCGTTGCGGCTTTTTTTGCCTTTTTGAAACTGGCATTCACAATTGGTATACGCAATTCACTTCTGAATGTTGTCTTATTGATCAATTTCTAGGGTAAAGCTGTTGTATTTTTGCACCTCCCGACGGCAAAATTGACTTTCGCTCTGTTGAATGTTTCCATTCAGTCTTCAAAAATATTTTGTGTACAGAATATTTATGTTCGAAGTATCCCACCGGATGACGGACAAATATGTGTAGCAGATGAACTTTTGATGCGTAGGAACGCTGCTCAAAAGGCGGCTCAAAAAGCAAAAATTTCACCCAAAGGAGTGTTGCATGTCTTTTAAACTTAAAGCCTTGCCCCTGGCATTGGCTCAGGTGATCGCAGGCGGCGCCTTGACAATGGCGATCGCCCCTGTCTTCGCGCAATCCACGCCCGACACCTCCCAGCCCGCAGTGCAACGCGTTGAAGTGACCGGTTCGAGCATCCGCCGCGCCGACGCTGAAACGCCGAGCCCGGTGCAAGTCATCAGCTCGGAAGAATTGAAGCAATCCGGATACACCTCGATCGCCCAGGTGTTGAACAACATTACCGCCAACGGCCAGGGTACCTTGAGCCAAGGCTTCACCGGCGCGTTCGCAGCCGGCGGCCAGGCAATTTCGTTGCGCGGTTTGAATTCGTCGGCAACTCTGGTGCTGGTTGACGGCCACCGTGTCGCCCCGAACGCCATGTTCGACGACGGCCAACGTTCTTTCGTCGATATCGGCAGCATTCCTTTCGATGCGATCGACCACGTTGAAATCCTGAAGGACGGCGCATCGGCGCAATACGGCTCCGACGCCATGGCCGGTGTTGTGAACGTGATTCTCAAGAAGAATTTCACGGGTACCACGATCAATGCTGAAGGCGGCGGCGCAACCGAAGGTGGCAGCGCAACCAAGCACGTCTCCCTGACAACCGGTTTCGGCAACCTCGATACCGACGGCTATAACAGCTTCCTGAGCGTCGAATACCGTCATACTGACCCGATCACACTGGCGTCGCGCTATGGCGATGGCGCATGGACCAATCTGAACTTCACCGGCGTCGGCGGCCAGAACTTCGCACCGGGCGTGGTCAACTCCAACCGCCCCTTGCCGCTGATCCCCGGCAGCATCTATCTGTACAACCTCAACGGCGTTGGCATCAACGGCGGCAGCCCCACGCAGAACCCGGCAAATTTCGACTTCATCTCCGGTTCCTGCAACAGTTACGCGATGCTGAGCTCGGGCGCTTGCGCCTATAAGCCCATCGGTGACCTCGTCGGCGAAACCTCGAACCTCAACATCCTGGCCAGCTTCACCAAGAAGCTGGGCGGTGATTGGCAATTGGGCGTGAAGGCTTCGATGTTTGAAAGCAACGTCGCAGTCGTGGCCGGCGGTTTTGGCGACGGTTACAAGACGCCTTATCCGACCTCCATGTCGCCTGCTGTCGGCGTCAATCCGGCAACGGGCCCGTTCGTGGTCAACTATCCGCAGCAATTCACAGCTGGTGCTGGCAACATCACGGTACCGCAAGGCTATGCCGGCAATACGTTTACCGGACCGGCGCAGGTCATCGGCTATGACCCGGACAGCCCGCATCCGCAAAACGACATCACCTCCAAGAACTATCGCCTGGCTCTCGACCTGACCGGTTCGATCGGCGATTGGGATACGTCCACGTCGGTGGTGCTGTCGCGCGACTCGCTGTATCAGAATTCCATCAACACGGTGGGCCAATCCGATACACTGGCTGCAGCCTTGAACCGTACGAACAATCCGTACAACATCCTGGGCGGCAACTCGCCGACGGACATCAACGCAATCTATCCGGTCAATTCGGTCAATATGCAATCGACCCTGGACTCGGTGGAATTCCACGCAACCCGCTCCCTGATGCAATTGCCTGGCGGCGATCTCGGCTTCAGCGCCGGCGCGTCCTACATGTACACAAAGATCAATTCGCCACCACTGCCGCTGAACGCAGCAGGCGCATTGCCCAGCGTGACGAGCATGCAGTTTGTTGAGGGTGAACAGTCCGACACGTCCGTATTTGCCGAATTGGCCGCACCGATTACCAAGTCCTTGGAAATCGATGCGCACGCCCGCTATGACAAATTCGGTCTGAGCGGTCAAAACAGCTCCTTCACGCCGGCTGCCGGCTTCAAGTGGACGCCGTCCGAAGTCATCGCCCTGCGCGGTACGGTCGCCACTGGCTTCCGTGCACCGAACGTTGCTGAAACGGGCCATTCCGGTTTGACCTTCGCCGGTGGTAACGACACGCAACTGTGCCCGAGCGGCCCGGCCAATGGCGTTCCTGTTCCGGCCTGCTTGCCTACCGCCATCTATGAAACAGGTGCACAAAGCCACCTGAACCCGGAAAAGTCGACATCGGCTACGCTGGGCATGATTCTGGAACCGGTCAAGGGCTGGAGCACAACGTTCGACCTGTATGACATCAAGATTAAGGATCAGATCTATACGCCGCCGCCAAGCGTGTCCTTGACCGATGTCCGCAGCCAGGTTCCCGTTGCCACGACTTGCTACACCAACGGCGGCGCGAGTTCAGCACCTTGCACGGTACCGGGCGGTGCGAACGGCCTGTTGCTGTACATCGTCGACCCATACGTGAACACCAACTCGACGGAAGTGCGCGGCTGGGAACTGGAAACGCACTACAAGTGGAAGCTGGGTGAATTCGGCACGCTGTACACCGGCCTGGACTGGACTCATGAAATGAGCTACATCCTCGACGTCGGCGGCACGGCTTACCAATTGGCCGGCACTCACGGTCCGGAACTGATCGGCGGCGATACAGCCAATCCGAAGGATCGCGTCCAGGCCACAATCACGTATGACAAGGGCCCGTGGGATATCACTGCCGTGGAAAACTACATCGGCAGCTATACCAACACCGACCCGTCCTACGTCGCCGGTCTGGGCTTGTCCAACACTTGCGCCAACAACCTGACCTCGTACTCCGGCTTCCAGTTCAGCGGTTACGCAGCGGGCATGTCGAGCTTCCCGTCGAACTTCTGCAAGACGGATTCGTTCTTCACGACCGACGTCACGGTTCGCTACAAGTACAGCAAGCAGTTGGTCGGCCACATTGCGATCAACAACCTGTTCAACCGTCAGCCTCCGTTTGACGCAGGCACATACGGTGGTTCGCCTTACCAATTCAACCCGTCGATGCATATGTCGGGCGCGATTGGCCGCTTCCTGCAAGCTGGTGTGACTTACAGCTTCTGATAGCTTGGCAATAACAAACGTTGTAAAGTAATGCTTTGCTGGGCACTCTTCGGAGTGCCCAGTTTTGTTTTGGGCCCGATGCAATAAAGGAGCAAAAGGGCTTCAGCCGTATGCATGGTGCGCTTGGTACGCATGACGGTGTATGATTTCGACAGTTCGCGGTTATCGACTGCGGCAATAATTGCATTCATGTCGCGGGGACAAATATTTCCCGGACCGCTGGATGCGCATTTCACTCGAAGACGGAGACCCCCTATGAAATTTCTGCTGTCCACGCTGGCATTGAGCGTTTTGGCCACGTCCGCTTATGCCGACGACGTCACCCCTTGCAAGGTGCCTGTGATCCCGAACCGCCAGGCTTCCGACCAGATCATCAAGATATTCAACAAGCGCTACGAAACCTACAAGGCTTGCATCAAGAAATACGTCGACGAGAAGCATGCCATCGTCGATGCGGAAAAAGACAAGGATCACGACAAGGCCCAACGTGCGAATGACGAAGCAGAAGCCGCGATCAAGGAATACAACGCCGTTTCCGAAGAAGCGATGAAGACGTTCCCCGCGCCGGAAGACGACGACAAGAAATAAGCCTGCCTGCGCTGCAGGTAAACATTGAGCCGCCCGGGCCGCATTTGCAGCTCGGGCGGTTTTTCATTCAGGGCAGCGGAAAAATCAGGCAAGTCGTGCTCGCGTGGGCATAGAGCTTGCCCTCCGCGTCGACAATGCGGCCCTCGGCAATCCCGACGCGGCCACCGACCTGGATAACCTTGCCTTCTGCGCGTACCGGGCCGGTCTTCGTCGTCAGGGCGCGAATCAGGTTGACCTTGATTTCGAGCGTCGTGTAACCCATCCCCTTGGGTAGCATGGTCTGGATCGCGCAGCCGACGGCAGAGTCGAGCAGGGTGCAGAAATAGCCGCCGTGCACACTGCCGATGGGGTTGTAGTGCTGTGGGCCGGGCGTGCCCTGGAACACCATGCGCCCGGGTTCTGCTTCAATCGGCACAAAATCCATGGTGTGGCCGATGGGTGCTGAGGGAAGTTCGCCATCCCAGATGCGTTGTAGGAATTCCATGCCGCTGGTCTCTTTCAATTGTTCCAGCGTTGCTACGCCGGCTGGCGCCAGCCGGGCGCGCACTTCCTTTTCCCTGGCCAGCCATTGCGTTACCGTCGCTTCTTTGTCTGTCATTCCTGCCTCCAGTTAGTTGCATCGTGCAATTCACGACGTGCGCATTATAGGCATAAAAAGTACGATCGTGCTAAATGCAAAAAATACCACAGCAAAAAGGGCATTGCGTCATCAACTGGTCATGAAACTGCTCTACGCTTCGTGCGGTGGCAGATTGTTAAATCGGAGGGTGCAATGGCTGGATTGTCGCGTAACAAGGAAGCGTGCCTTGGCTTGGCCTTGACGGGCGCAGGCTTGATGAGCGTCGCCATGTTCCTGCATCCGATGAGCCCGGAAGATTTCCTCGGCCAGGTCGCTTCCGATCCGCTGCAGACCGTGATGGCACTGCAGGGCAATGAACTGGCTGCCCTGTTTTGGGTTGGCGCCATGGTCGGTGCCACGGGGCTTGTTGCGGGTCTCAGCGGTGCGTTGCGCCGTGGCAATCATCTCGTTTCACCGCATCGCCTGCCTGCGCACTAATGCTCCTGTAGAAAGTGGTCTTGGCAGGGCCGCTCCGAACTACCTCAAAACAAGCTTGATACCCTATGTTTGTGCAAATGCACAATAGCATTGAGGTGTTTTTTGTAAGTTGGTATAATTTTAATTTAAATTGAATTTATAACAATAGGCGAAAAGCATGTAACTTTTTCGCTCCAGCTTTGCCTAATTCGCAATTTGATCGATCGATCCCATCACTATTGCCCAAGCTTAATTGTTAAAGCTTGGCGCAGAAATTGCTAAATACGAAGCTAAAGGTAATAAATTGTCTATTTTTGTGCAAGATGTTAGTAAAAAAATAATAATACGCGAGACAACCCGCTTGATCCCAGGGAGTGATGTTGGTCACCGGGAGCGGGCCCATGCCGTGTTGGTGCATTTTGTCGCGTTGCCGCAATTTTTTGAATGACCTGCTCTTTTACCAAACAGGTGCAAAACAGTGATGTACTTTGAAAACCGAATTCGCCGGCCCCTCGTGTGGCAAGCTTTGCTGACAGCAGGCTTGTGCGCGTCGACGGCGGCCAATGCCGATCCTTTCGGCTCGTTCCACCCCTATTTAAGTACCGGCATTTCCTACGACGCCAACCTGCTGGGCTTGTCCAGCGACACCCAAGCACAAGAAGTTTTGGGTTCGACCAACAAGGCCGACTGGTCGCATTTCGAACAGGTCGGCGTGGCCTTCGATGACCAGATCGGTTTGCAGCATCTTTCCGCCGACGTCAACGAGATCAAGGATCAATACGACCGTTTCACCGGCCTCGATTACCATGCGCTCACCGCCAACGGCGTCTGGGATTGGGCCCTGGGTTCGCATGTCGGCGGCATCCTGTCGGCCGGCTATTCGCAAGGCCTGGCGCCGTATACCTTTCTGCATGCACCCGACTTGAATCTGCGCACGCAAAAGCACGGCGAAGCGAAGATATTCTGGCGCTTCCATCCAAGCTGGCGCGTCGATGCCGATTTCACGGCATCGCAGACCAATTACAACCTCCTCATCGAAACGACCAATGACCGTAACGAATACCGCTCCAGCGTGGGGCTCGATTATCTGGCAGCGGACGACAACAAGATCGGCCTGCAGGTGGTGCAGACCCGCGGCTATTTCCAGCATCCGCAGGATTTCGGGCCGTACGACATCATCAATAACTATACGCAAGACGAGCTTGATCTTCGCCTCGATTGGCATCCGACCGGCAAGACGCGCGTGCAATTCACCGGTGGCCACGTCCATCGCAAATACGACGTCTTGACCGACCAGAATTACAGTGGCGTCAATGCGCGTGCCATTGTCGACTGGAGCATCACCGGCAAGACGGGGTTGAATGTCCAGCTGTGGCATGAAATTGGCGCGATCGACGATCTGACCGTGGTGTACTCGATCAACCGCGGTTTCAGCGTGGGCCCGACCTGGTCGATCTCGGACAAACTGCGTCTTGACCTGTCCGGGCAGATCCAGCAATCGCAATTCGCCCAGACCGTCTCGCTCTACGGCACGCCGACCGATGGTGTCACCTACCGCCAGCGCAACCTGCGCGCAACGCTGACTTACATGGCGACGCCGAAATGGCAATTCCAGGGATCGCTTTACGCGCTGACCAACAGCACCAGCGACAACTCCAACAATTTTTCAGGTAGCGGCTTGCAGTTAAGCACGCGTTATCAATTTTGAGGTGAATCATGACCGATAACGATATTCCGCTTATGGCATTTTTCCGGCGTATGGTCGACCCCTTGATCATGCTGGGGTCGCTCTACATGATCCTGATGATGCAACAGGAGCGCTTCAACGGGCACTATCTGTTGCTCATGATTATCGCGTTCTTCGTCGGCACCTATGTCTATGAACAGATCGACCTGCATCGCACGCTGCGTGCCGGCCGCGTCTGGGCCTATACGCGCGATATCCTGCTCGGATGGGGCGTGATCGTCGGCGTGCTGATGCTGATCGGCCATGCCACAGGCCTGACCGACGAGTATTCGCGCCGCTCCTTGCTGATATGGTTCGGTGTCGCCCCCGTGGCCTTGCTGTTCTCGCACCTGGCCGCTCACCGCCTTGCTGTGACGCGCAGCCATGCCGGCGAAGTTCGCAGTGCGCTGATCATCGGCGCCAATGAACCGGCGGTGAAGGTGGCACAACGTATCCGCTCCAATCCTTACTTTTACATCAACCTGCGCGGCTTTTTTGACGACCGTGCCGAAGAACGTCGCGCCGACATGGGCGACACGTATCTGGGCCGCCTGGCCGACCTGGTGCCTTACGTGCGGCAGCACAACATCCAGCTCCTCTTCATCAGCATGCCGATCTCGGCCCAGCCGCGCATCCTGTCGTTGCTTGAGGAGCTGCAGGATACGACGGCCTCGATCTACTTCGTGCCGGACATCTATACCTTCGAATTGATGCAGGCGCGACTCGACCACATCGGCGGCGTGCCCGTGGTCGGCATTTGCGAGACGCCCTTTACCGGCATCAATGGCATGGTCAAGCGCGCCAGCGACATTGTGTTGTCCCTGGGTATCCTTTTCATGCTGATTCCCGTCCTGGCAGTGGTGGCGATCGGGGTCAAGCTGTCTTCCCCCGGCCCGGTCATTTTCAAGCAGCGCCGCTATGGCTTGAATGGTGAAGAGATCATGGTCTACAAATTCCGCTCCATGGCCGTGTGCGAAGACGGCGGCACGATCAAACAGGCCACCCGCGACGACAAGCGTGTGACCCCCTTTGGGGCATTTCTACGCAAGAGTTCTCTTGATGAGTTGCCGCAGTTCGTCAACGTGTTGCAGGGCCGCATGAGCATCGTCGGGCCGCGCCCCCATGCGGTCGCGCACAATGAACTGTACCGCAAATTGATCAAGGGTTACATGCTGCGTCACAAGGTCAAACCGGGCATCACAGGTTGGGCCCAAGTCAACGGATTCCGTGGAGAAACCGATACTTTGGAGAAAATGCAGTCGCGTATCGAATATGACCTTGACTATCTCCGAAACTGGTCTCTCCCGCTTGATCTCTGGATTATCGTGAAGACGGTTCGTGAAGTGTTGCGACGCAACAATGCTTACTGAAAATTTCAGAGAATTGTCACAAATATCTCTTTGACAGGCTCATGGTGAATGTGTAAAGTCTCGGTTCCGAAGTTATTCTTTTGACATCCATAAGTGTCGAAGAAGCAATTCTAATAAAAAAGGCAATAAGTTGGTGCAGTTAGCACCCAAAGCATGCAGGGATGTGTTAAGCGCGTGCAGGGGAAATCGTAAAACTCGTCGCAAGCGCTTATTTGCTTGGCAGGTTTTTTGCTAAGTCACTAACGGTTGTTGTGTTTTTTATCTCGTTTCAAGGAGAACGGTATGAAGAAACTGAAATTGTTGTTGGCTGCCTTGGCGGTCGGTGCATCCGGTATGGCATCTGCAACTGGTACTACAGTGCTGGACCAATCGGGCACCCTGTCCGGCATGTTCAGCCTGGATAGCTACAGCTTCAACATCACCTCGCCCGGTTCGTATGACGTGACCTTTGCCACTTCCAGCAAGGGTAGCGGCTTCAATCTGGCCGGCTACGTGATCGACGAAAGCATCGGCGGCAAGTGGGTCACCGTCAGCGATGGCGGCATCGGCACGAACTCATTTTCGGCCACGGCGGGCAAATATATCGCCATCATCGGTGATATCGCTTTTCCGGCCAAGAACGTGAACTTCACGATCGACGTCACCAAGGTGCCGTCGCCGGTGCCGGAACCCGAAACCTGGGCCATCATGCTGCTGGGTATCGGTTTTGTGGTGTACCAGGCTCGTCCGCGCAAAAACCGCGGTTCGACCGCCATCCCGCGTTTCAGCTGAGCGCGAGCGATGTGATTAAAGGATGGCGAGCCATTCCCTGGTTCGCCATTTTTGTTGTTGAGCTACCTGAAATCAGTTTTGCCGTTTGACCTAACGTTGGTACTTATCCCATTAGAACGAGAAAGAGCCCACAAGGCTTTCACAACTACCTGGCCCGAAACGAAATGAATACTTTATTTTCCCGCGCTCTTGAGGCGGAACAGATCAAAAGCTGGACGCTGCTGCAGCGTGGCGCCGTCTTCGCCTTGTCGACCGCAGTATTCGGGCTTGCCGCCTGCAGTCACAGTGAAGGCGACAAGAAGCCCGGTCAGGCTCTGGTGCGGGTCAACGGTGATGAAGTCACTGTCTATCAGTTGAACGAAGAGCTGCGCCAGGCCAGCAGCGCGGAAGCCGATCCGCAAACCCAGCGCAAGCAACTCGTGGCAGCACTGGTGGACCGCCAGTTGCTGGTCGATGAGGCGCTCAAGCAAAAGCTGGACCGTGACCCCAACGTGGTCGAAGCGATCGAGCGCGCCAAGGCGCAGATCCTGGCCCAGGCTTACCTGAAGACCCGTGTCGCCGACCTGCCCAAGCCGGACAAGGCCGAAGTCGACGCCTATTATTCTGCGCACCCGGAATTTTTCGCCCAGCGCAAGCTGTTCGAGATGCGCCAGTTCGTGGTGGCGTCCAAGGATTTCACACCGGAACTCAAGGGTGTGATGGATAACGCCAAGTCGCTCGACGAAGTCGCGGCCTGGCTCGATGCGCACAAGATCGAATACGCCAAGTCGCAGGCCATGCGTGCCTCGCCAGACCTGCCGCCGCAAATCCTGTCCAAGATGCAGGGCGCCGACAAGACCGAGATGTTCTTGCTGCGTAACGACAGCAAGGCACTGTTGATGTCGGTGACGGCCGTCAAGGACATGCCCGTCGGCGCGGATGCGGCGAGCCAGGAAATCACGCAATTCCTCGCCAACAAGCGTGGCCAGGAAGCGGCAGATGCCGAACTCAAGCGTCTGCATGCAGCGGCGAAGATCGAATATCTGAACCCGGAGGTAGCAAGTGCTGTCGAAGACAAGCCTGCAGCCACGGGCAACGCCGCAACAGCTTCGGCGCCGGCCGATTCCGCCGCCTCTACTACAACATCCTCGTCATCCACGGCTGCAGCGACAACCGCCAAGGCAGATGTCGATCCGCGCAGCATCAAGTAAGTGCGCTGCGGCGGCTGAAGCCAGAACGAGAAACCAAAGTAAAGGATTGGACGTGATCGCTAAAACCATCAAACTTTTGCTCGGCGCATTTTTACTGCTGAGTTTCATGCAAAGCCATGCCGCAGAAGAAAGACGTGACTTTCATCTCGGCTCCGGCGACTCCATCCACATTGCTGTCTTCCGCAGTCCTGAGCTGGTGCTCGACACCCGTATCGGTGAAGACGGCACGATCAACTACCCGTTGGTGGGCCTGGTCCATGTCGGCGGGGTCACTATCACTGAAGCGGAAATGCGCATCGCCAAGGCATTGAAGGATGGCGGCTTCGTGCAGGCACCCCAGGTCAACATCACCGTCGTGACTGTGCGTGGCAGCCTGGTGTCGGTGCTGGGGCAGGTCTCCCGCCCCGGCTTGTATCCGCTGGATACGCCCAACCTGCGCCTGTCCGAGATTCTCGCCGTCGCCGGCGGCGTTTCGCAAGCCGGTGGCGACCGTGTGATCGTCAAGGGGGTGCGTAACGGCCAATCCTTCCGCAAGGAAATCGATCTGAGCTCGATCTTCGTTGACGGCAAGGAAGACAACGACCTGATCATCCGCGAGCGCGATGAAATCTATGTGCCGCTGGCACCGATGTTCTATATCTATGGCGAAGTGCAGAAGCCCGGTTCCGGCGCCATCCTGCGCGACATGACGGTGATCCAGGCGCTGGCCCAGGCAGGCGGCCTGACCCCGCGTGGCACCGAACGCAACATCGAATTGCGCCGCCGGCTGCCTAATGGACAGACCCAGAAGTCGCATCCCGAGATGACCGACAAGATCGAGCCCAATGACGTGCTGTACGTGCACGAGAGCCTGTTCTGATCCAGGCCAACCCGAAAGACCACATCATGAGTTTCCTGCAAATCTTTTCCATCCTGCTGGCGCGTCGCAATGTGATCCGCAACGTGTTTCTCGTTGTCGTGATCACGGCGACCGTGCTGAGCTTCGTGCTGCCCAAGTCCTATACGGCAGAGACGACGGTCGTGCTCGACGTCAAGACGCCCGACCCGGTGATCGGCGCCATGCTGCAACCGATGTCGATGCCGGGCTACATGGCAACCCAGGTCGACATCATCACCAGCGATCGTGTGGCGCGCCGCGTGGTGCAGATGCTGGGCTTCGACAAGGAACCGACACTGATCGACAAATGGCGTAAAGATACCGAAGGCAAGGGTCATGACTTCCTGGGCTACATGGGCGACAAGCTGCAACGCAAGCTTGACGTCAAGCCGTCCAAGGAAAGCAACGTCATCAGCATCCAGTTCACCGCCGGCGACCCCAAGACTGCCGCTGCCGTGGCCAATACCTTCGCCCAGGCCTATCTGCAAACCAATGTGGAATTGACGGTCGAACCGGCCAAGCGCTACACCGACTGGTTTACCGAACGCACCAAGCAGGTTCGCAGCAAGCTTGAAGGGCAACAGGCGCAACTGTCGCAGATGCAGAAGGACAAGGGCGTGGTCCAGCTCGATGACCGGCTTGACGCTGAAACGGCACGCCTGAACGACTTGATGGCGGCGCTGACCATCCAGCAGGCGCAACGCAGTGAAGCGCAATCGCGCCAGCATGTTGCGTCGGCCAATCCGGAAACCGATCCCGACGTCATCAACAACCCCGTGGTGCAGAACCTGCGTACCACGATCACGGCGGCGGAAGCCAAGCTACGCGAAGCGTCGAACCAGTTGGGCCAGAACCACCCGCAGATCAAGGAACAACGTGCCGAACTGGAAGAACTGAAGTCCAAGCTGCGCGCCGAAATGGCCGACGTGGCGAGCAGCCTGACGGCCAACGCAACGGTCAATTCGCAAAAGGAAGGCGAATTGCGCAGCGCGGTGGAAGCACAGAAGAAACGTGTGCTCGACTTGAAGCAGCAACGTGACGAAATGAACGTGCTGGCCAAGGACGTCGAAGTCACGCAGGCCGACTACAACAACATCAACCAGCGCCTGTCGCAGACCACGCTGGAAAGCCAGACGCATCAAACCGACGTGGCCGTCCTGACGCCCGCCTATGAGCCGGAAGAACCGTCCAAGCCCAAGATCCTGCTCAATATCATTGCCTCGATTTTCCTGGGCGGCATGCTGGGTACGGCCATGGCCTTGTTGATGGAATTGCTCGACCGCCGTGTGCGTTCCGAGCATGACCTCTCCGACATGGGCATTCCTGTCCTGGGCGGCTTGTCGACAGAACGCTTTACGAAGAAGCGCCGCATGTTCTGGCGTCGCGAGCCCGCGCTGCCGAGCCTTTGATTGAAGGAGTACCCGACATGCAACTGATTCAGCAAAAACCTCTGGCCGAGCGCTCCATCGGCGCAATCCTGATCGATAACGGCCGCCTGACGCCGATCGATGCGGAAAAGATCCTGCGCGAGCAAAAACTGTCCAAGCTGCGCTTCGGCGACGCTGCGATCAAGCTCGGCCTGCTGACGCAGGCCGACATCGACTTCGCCCTGGCGCGCCAGTTCGACTATCCCTACCTCGGGGTGGAAGACCAGACCTTGTCGGAAGAGGTGATCGCGGCCTTCCGCCCGTTTTCACCCGCCGTCGAACAATTGCGCGCCTTGCGTACGCAATTGATGCTACGCTGGTTTGGCGGGGATGCCTCGCGCAAGAGCATCGCCATCGTCAGCCCGTCGGAACGCGACGGTCGCAGTTTCGTCGCCGCCAATCTGGCGGTGGTGTTTTCACAGCTGGGCGAACGCACACTTTTGATCGACGCCGACCTGCGCGCACCGAGCCAGCACAAGCTGTTCAAGATCGACAACGGAGTCGGCCTGTCGGCTGTGCTATCGGGGCGCGTCAGTGCCCAGGCTGCCGTGCACAAGGTCGTTGCCTTGCTTGACCTGTCGGTGCTGCCGGCCGGTGCCACACCACCCAACCCGCAGGAGCTGCTGTCGCGCGACCTGTTTTCGAACATCCTGGCGCAATACGGTGAATCCTACGACGTCATCATCATCGATACGCCGTCGGCTTCCCGAAGTGCCGATGCGCAAACCATCGCGGCACGCAGCGGTGCTGCCTTGATCGTGGCACGCAACCATGCGACCCAGCTTTCGGCCTTGCAAGGTCTGGTGGGGCGTCTGCAGAACTCCAATGTTGCCGTCGTCGGGTCTTTGCTCAACGGCTTGTGAAATCGCGTACGGGTGCGTCGCGGCATCTTGCTGCGCATCCGCAACGAGACCTTGAACCATGACTAACAGCGTATCGGCCAATCGCGGGCTTGTGGTGGGCGGCATCAATTTTGACCCGCTGCTTGAATGGTGGCCCGTATTGCTCGGCCTGGCCGTGCTTTACGTGCCGACCTACTACGACCTCGCCAACGGCCTGTGGGAAAACAGTGACCAGGCACAGGGGCCGCTCATCCTGATGGTGGCCGGCTTCCTGGTCTGGCGCGACCGCGCCGCCTTGCGCCCGCGCGAAGACAGCCCGCCGCGCCCGGTTGCCGGCTGTATCCTGTTCGGCCTGGGCCTGCTGGCTTACGCATTGGGCCGTTCGCAAGACGTGCTGATGTTCGAGATCGGCTCGCAGATTCTGGTGCTGATCGGCCTGCTGCTGTTTGCGCGCGGCGCCGGCGCCTTGCGCGCCATGTGGTTCCCATTCTTTTTCCTGTGCTTCATGGTGCCTTTGCCCGGCTTCTTCATCGATGCCGTCACCTTGCCGATGAAGATTGCCGTCTCCTATGTCGCAGACAATGTCCTGTTCTGGGCCGGTTATCCGATTGCTCGTACCGGCGTGATCCTGCAGATCGGGCAATATCAGTTGATGGTGGCCGATGCCTGCGCCGGCATGCACACGCTGATCTCGCTCGAAGCGCTGGGCCTGCTTTACCTGAACCTGGTGAAACATGATTCGATGATGCGCAATACCGTGCTGGCCCTCTTGATCGTGCCGATTTCATTTACCGCCAACGTGATCCGCGTCATGGCCCTGATCCTGATTACCTATCACTTTGGCGATGCAGCAGGGCAGGGCTTCATTCACCGTTTTGCAGGGCTGGTGCTGTTCGTGGTGGCGCTGTCGCTGATCATGGCGGCCGATTCGCTATTGCAGCGCGGCTCGCGTGTTCGTCCAGCTGTGGCGCGGGAAGGGGGCCGTTGATGCGCGTCCCACTCAAATTTTCGAGCCTGCTGCTGGGCCTGTGCATGCTCGCCGCGGCCGGTGCGACTGTCGCGATCACCCCGCACCATCATCTGGCCGACGATGGTCCGCGGGTAAATTTGGACGCCATGGTCCCGAAGCAATTCGGTGACTGGAAGCTCGATGAATCGGCGCGCTTCCAGCAAGTCAGCCCTGACGTGCAGGCCGCGCTCGACAAGATTTACACCCAGGTCCTGACGCGCAACTATTACAACAGCAAGGGTTACCTCATCATGCTGTCGGTGCCCTATGGTGCCGACCAGTCCGATGCCTTGTCGGCGCATGACCCGGAAGGCTGCTATCCGGCGCAGGGTTTGCAGATCATGGCCAAGCACCGTGAAGTGCTGCACACCGCCGAAGGCGATCTGCCGCTGCGGCGCATGGAGACCAAGGGTTTGTGGCAGGAACCGGTGACATACTGGTTCACGGTCGGCCAATACGCCGTCAACAACGAGTGGGACAAAAAGGAAGCCAAGCTGCGTTATGCAGCCAAGGGCGAGATACCGGACGGCTTGCTTGTGCGCGTGTCCTCGCGCGACGGCAATACCGCGCAGGCCTACCACATGCAGGAGCAGTTCATCGAAGACATGCTCAAGAGCGTGCCGCCCGAAACGCGGCGCCGTCTGGCGGGGTTGTAGCATGAGCGCGGTGGCCGAGGCCGTCGACAATCCGGCAGGCATGGAGGCGGGCAATCCCTATCAGCAGGAAAACGTGCGCAAGGGCGCATGGCATTACCTGCTTGGCCGTGGTGCGGCTGGTGTGGCCGGTTTTGCCATCGTATTGTTATTGGTGCGTTTCATGGACGTTGCCAACTACGCCGCCTTTACCGCCTTGAGCGGCCTGGTGGCGGTGTGCGGCATCGTCGCCGGCCTGGGCATGGAGCGTGTCGTGTCGCGCTACATTCCCGAAGGGCGGTTGCATCGCCGTGTCGGCGAATTGCGCAACTTCATCTGGTGTGTCAGCGGCTTGCGCCTGGTGGCATGTTTTGTCGTGGCCGGCTTGTTCTGGCTTGCCTGGCCTGTGGTGAGCCGCTGGCTCGCGGTGTCGCAATATGGCGCCTTCGCGCCTTGCGTGGCGTGGTTCATCGTCGCTGAAACCATGTTCCAGCATTTCTCGGCAGTGTTGCAGGCGCTGGTGATGCAAAAGACCCTGACGCGGTTGCTCGTCATCCAGTGGGGCGGGCGGCTGGCCGTTCTCGCAGCCGTGTTGTTATTGATCGACCCCGTGCTGACCTGGCAGCAGGTGTTCTGGTTGTTCACGATCCCGGAACTGCTGGGCGTGGTGGCGTTTGCGCTGGCTGTACATCTGCATTTGCGTGCGCTCGAAAAAGACGGGCCGCGCAATGCCGGCGCAAGTGGAAGCTGGCCCGAATGGCGCAAGGTTGGTGCCGTCGGTTTCCATAACTTCGGCTTCACGTTGTTGGCCGCGCCGCCTCAGGGTTATTTCATGAAGATGCTGACGGCGGCTTTCCTGCCGGCCGAGGCGGTGGCCGCCTACGGTTTTTTCATCAGCGTTGCCGAAAAGGTGCGGCAATACGTGCCGATGTATTTCTTCTACGGCTTGCTTGAGCCGGTGATGATCGCGAGCTATCTGAAGGATGGCGATTTCGATGCGCTAGCCAAGCGCTGCTCGCTGCTCTACAAGACCAACCTGCTGTTGATGGCGCTGGCCATCGCCTGTGCGGCGGCGGGTGGCGAAAACGTGCTGGCCGTTTTGACGGGCGGGAAATTCCATGGCTTGTCCTGGATATTGCCGCTGGTGCTGGTTCAGTTGACCATAGGCAGCCACGTGGTGCTGCTGCAATTGCTGTTGAATTCGGTCGAATACAGTGCCGCACTGATCCGCGCCTCCATCATCGCCTTGCCGATCATGGCGTGCGGCGTGGGCCTGGCGATCTGGCTGGCGCCGATGGCGCTGCTGTTCACTCCCATCCTGTTTTCGCTGGCAATGAATGCTTGCATCATCGCCGCGCTGGGGAAACGGCAATACCGTTACCGGCCCAGCTGGCGCATGCTTTCGGGCGTGGTTTATTCGGGCTTGTTCGCCTGCGCCGCCGGTTGGGGCGCAGCTCGCATGCTGCCCGCAGGGCTCGCGCCAATCGTGACGGCCGCAATTGTGTGCGCCGTGGCATGCGCCGTCTACCTGCTGGCCCTGATTATGCTTAAGACAATAGACAAGAGCGAAATCGCCCTGGTCCGGTCCTTGATCAAGAAATGAATTTACTGAATTGGAGAAGGGTATGAATTCGATGTCGAACGGGTCCACCGCAGGCAAGGCCGACGGCTTGTATGGCGGCAGGCAATTGGTGAAAGCGTTGCAAGGCAAGGCGAAGAGTATTCTCGATTCCGTCATCCCGGATGGCAAGCGCGTGGCCTTGCTCGATTTTCCCAACAACTCCAATGTCGGCGACAGCCTGATCTGGCTTGGCGAAATCGAATACCTGAAGCAACGCGGCATCGAGCCGGTCTATGTTTGCGACATCCGCAATCTCGATACCGCGGCGCTGCGTGAAGCCCTGGGCGACAAGGGTCTCATCCTCTTGAGTGGCGGCGGCAACTTCGGCACGCTCTGGCCGGAAGTGCAAGCCTTCCGCCTGCGCATCCTGCGCGAATTCATCGGCACCCCTATCGTGCAAATGCCGCAATCGCTGAGCTTTGATGACGAAGCCGTGACCAGGGAAACTGCGCTGGCAATCAAGGAACATGGCGACTTCGTGCTGACAGTGCGCGACCACACCAGCCACCGTTTTGCTGCAACGCATTTCGAGTGCAAATTGTTCCTGTGCCCGGACATGGCATTTTTCATCGGCAGCATTGCCGGCGCCACCAATGCCCCGTTTGACCGCTTCATCCTGGCGCGTACCGACCACGAATCCGCGCAGAAGTGGTTCGTCGATGCACCGGAGTTGCGCGCAGGCTTGAAGGTGAGAAACAGCGACTGGCTGGAGCAGGGTGTGGCCGAAAAAATCCTGAACCGGATGCAATTTCATTCCGTAGGACTGCGTCGGGTATTCGACCGGCGCAACAAGGGCCTCTACCTGATCTACAACGCCCTGGCACGTGCCCGCATGGCACGCGGCAAGGCCTTGCTCGATAGTGGGCGCGTCGTGATTGCCGACCGGCTGCACGTTCATATTCTTTCCGTGCTGCTGGAAAAGCCGCACGTCTTGATCGACAACAGCTACCGCAAGGTCGGCACCTTCCATGAAGCATGGACCAATCCGTATCGCGGTGTGACCTTCGTGGGCAATTTGCGCGAAGCCTACGCCGCTGCCGCGACCTTCGACCAAGCCGCGGGCGGCCCCGGCAACCTGGCTTTGCAGTCTTGAAATGCACAGTGCCCGAGGCAAAACTGCCTCGGGCGCTGTGTCGAGCCGGAACGACGCGGCTCAGAGCGGAGCCTGATAGCCACCGATGGCGGGCGGGGCACCCATGGAGGTGCCGGCGAAGTCGCTGGTGACGGTGGTGAGCACCTTGCCCTTGGCGATTGCTGGTGAACTGGCTTGCAGTTGGAAGTATTTGGCCGTCAATTGGCCCGCGGAAGTGCTGCCGGATGCAGCGAGTTGCGGGTTGCCGATCACGTCACCTGCGCCGTTGGCCGCACCGGTGGCGGGCTTGGTCGACCACAGATTATTCGACAGCGTGAGACCACCGAGGCTGGGCACGTAACCGCCACCGACGACGATGTTGTTGTAGATGAAGGAATACACGTTAGTCACGTTCTTCGAGTTGCCTGAGCCACCCGTTGCAAACGCGGTGATGCCGGAGGGCAGGCCGGGCGAATTGATGGTGTTGTTGGCGATCAGTCCACCGTAGAGGCCCGTGCCGGCCACATTGGTCCAGCAGAAGGCGCACAGATCGGCGTTGTAGAGGAGGTTGTTGATCACGGTCGGGAAGCCGGAAATCGGGTTGTTGGTGGTGCTGGTGACTTCGTCGGCCAGGGTGAAGCTGGCGGTTTTCCCAACGTAGTTATTCGGCGTGTTGTAGACGATGTTGCGTTGGACCAGCGTGTTCCAGGCATTGTTGACGTACAGATTCTGGGCCCAGTTGTTGTAGGTCACGTTGTCTTCGATGGTGGTGCCGTTCGAGAGCCAGGTCGAAATGCCTTCGCCCCAGCAATTGAATACGGTATTGCCCTTGATGATGGCATTGAAGGTGATCAGGCCGCTGCCGTAAGGGCTGGCAGCCGAAAGGCAACTGGCCCAGCCGCGCGGCGTGCTGCTGCAATTGGCGGTGTTGGCGGCGCGGCAGTTTGACATCGCGACATACGAAACGGTGTTGTATTCGATCACCGAGTTGTTGCCCGAGGCGAGTATGCCTTGCGACCAGGTGTTGTGGATATTGAGATTGCTGACGGTGTCGTTGTTGCCTTCAATGGAGACGCCGAAGCCGCCGTTGATCGTGGCGCTGCCGCCCTTGCCGCCGTGGCCGTCAACATTGATGTTGCGGATTTCGAAGCCGGAAACGTTGATGTAGCTGCCATGCAGTTTGAGCAGGCTGGCGTAGGCGCCGACTGTGACGGTCGCGCCATCGATGATGGGCGACTGGCCGGTATAGGCGGCGATGGTGATCGGTGCGGCGGCAGTGCCGGAGGCGTTGACAGTGACGGTCTCGGTATAAGTGCCGCTCATGGCGTAGAGCGTCTGGCCGGCGCTGAGCTTGGAGACCGCGTATTGCAGCGTCTTCCAGGGTGAGGCCTGGGTGCCGGGATTGGCGTTGTTGCCTGAAGGCGACACGAAAAACGTGTTGGCCGGGGTCGATGCTGCCTTGCGCACCAGCGCCTTTTGTACCGAGGCCGGGCTCACGGCGCCGATGGCGGCTTCGAGCTGGTTGCTTTGTAAGGCGGCAGTCGTGGAGTGATCGATGCGTGCCAGCGTGTGGCGCGCGGCAGCCAGCGCGGAAATACCGGCATAGGTAGTCGCGCCGCGTTGTGTCAATTGCTCGGTGAAGGTGGTGGCAAAGGCGATGCGGTTGGTCACTGCCTGGGTGTCGGTGCCCTGGCCGTTCAAGGCCGAGGCCATCACGTCGAGCGGCAGGCGGGTATGGCTGTAGCCGGCTGTGTTGAGCGTGTTGAGCCAGTTGCTCGCTTCGCTTTGGGCGGGCGCACGCTGCAGTACGGTCTGGAATGCCGCATTGACCAGTTGCATGCCGCTGCCCATGCCATAGATGCGGGTTGATTCAGTGGTTGTGCCCAATTGGTCGATCAATTGTTTGACCTTGGCGCTGCTGCCGTAGGCGCTGTCGAGCGCCGGAATGTTGGCTGGTGCATTGGCAGCGGCCAGTTGCTGTTCCAGGTTGACCAGGCCGGCCTGGTCGGCAGGGCGGCCGAAATAGGCGATATAGAGCGCCTGCGCGGCTTGCTCATAGTTGCCGCCGGCTGCCTTGGTCACGACCTGTTGTTTGGCCGCCGCAGTCGCCTCAGGAGCAGCCGCATCGCTGGCGGTATCGGATGTGCCGCCGCAGGCGCTCAAGGCACCGGCGGCGATCAGGGGAAGAAAGACAGAATGAAAATTGAAACGCTTGAACATGTTTGCGCCACTCGCGAAAAAAGACACACGAACCCGGCCAGGGGGTGAAAAACACCCTCAAAAAAGGAATGCCGGAATGGACGACAAATTTGGTGCGACGTGGCTATTAGTGTTCAGTACTACCTGTTGCCGCTAGATAATATTGCCGTAGACAAACAATACCGTGTGTGCGATGTCGAAGCAATGACAAGAACTCAAGAAAGTAAAATTTTTTTCTGGCGGAGTTTGCAATTGATGCGTGGAAGTTAATTGGCACCGGGTACGCGAATTGCTTATTTGATACCGCAAAGCAGCAAAAAATAGCAAAAAGATCAAGAACTGAATGCGAAATGGCAGGTCTATCCGGAGCTGAAAACAAGGCGGTTGGCGATAACTTTACGTCAAGCAAAAGGGCCGCATTTTGCAGTGCAGAAAAACTGAAAAAAGTACGTAGGTAATGGGATTGCGATTGATATTGCACTCAGCTTGAAGGATAATTCCGGTGTTAAAAAAATGTCTACTTTTGTTGTTGTTTTGTAATTTTTAAATGCCGAATATGGGTAATAAAAAGCTTTGCGTCGTGGTGACGTGCTTCAGCCAGGGGCAGCCGGGCTTCCTCGACTTTTCGTATCGCATCCGTAGTCTTGCTGCGCGTTACGATTTGATCGTGGTCAGCCAGCACCGGCTGACGCAGATCGAGCTGAGCTTTCCCGACGTGCGCTACGTTGTGATCGAAGAAGCGGCAAGCCGCCTTGGCTGGTTCCGCTACATCTGGCGTGCAGCTTCGCTGATTCGCGCCCAGTCGCCTGCCGTCGCTGTCTTGCTGCATTCGCTGACGGCGCCGATTGCACTCATGATCGGCAAGATTCCATCAGTGGTGTACTGGAATGAACACCCCACCCATGCCGCTCCGGACGAGCGCGGCGTGGCGTTGCACAAATCGATGTTGCGCCGGGCTGTGCGCGGTTTGCTGTTTCGCGGCGCTCGTGGCGCCGAATTGACCATGCCCATCGGCGAGGCCCATCGTGACGACCTGTTGGCCAAAGGCTGCGTGCCGGAGCGCACGCGCATGATCTATATGGGTGTCGATAGCGCCTTCGACGTGGCCGGGGCAGCGCCGCAGCGTGAAGCAGGCCCGTTGCGCCTGATCTACGTCGGTTCGGTCCAGCACGACCGTGGCCGCGACGTGATGCTCGAAGCCATGGCCATGTTGTCGCACGGCCCGCAGATTGCACACCTGACCATCGTTGGCGCGTCCGAAGAGCAGCAGGCTTATTGCCGCCACTATGTGGAGCAGGCCGGCATCGAAGACAGCGTGACCATCCTCGGCCGCGTTCCCGGCAGCGAGGTGCCCAAGTTCTTTGCCAAGTCCGATGTCGGCATCTGCATCTGGGAAGACCGCCCCTGGTACCGCTTCAATCCGCCGACCAAGCTGTTCGAATACCTCGTTGCCGGCTTGCCGGTTCTGGCCAGCGATATCCGCACCCATACCGAATACATCGAAGATGGCGCCAATGGCGTGATCTTCGAATACGGCAGTGCCGGGCTGGCTGCTGCAATCCAGCGTCTTTGGGCTTTGCGTGCGCACCTGCCGCAAATGAAGGCTGCCGCGCAGGAATCCAGCCACCCCTATCGTTGGGAAAACATCGAGCCTGAATTCCTGGCCGCTGTCGAAGGTGTGACCCAGGGAGTTGCGGCATGATGAATAATCTCAATACCTATGCCGGCCGGCCGCGCTTCAACCCGCTGCACCTGCTGCTGGTTGCCGCTGCCGGTTTCCTGTGCCTGTTCTTTGCCTTGCTGTCTGTGAGCGGCAATATCATCCTGATTGCCTTCGGCGCCAGCATGGTGGTGGGGCCGATCCTGCTGCTGTTGCCCGAAGTGACGGTGTGGGCTGTGCTCGTCGTCGGGCTGTTGTTCGGCATCCTGTCGGCCAGCCCCAAGCTCGGCAAGATCGGTTGGGGTGTGTCGGTGCTGTCGATCATGCTGATGGCGCCTTCCCTGATCAGCGTCATGTGGAGCAAGCGCGAACGCCTGCCCGGCTTCCTTGTGATCGGCTGGTTGTTCATGGGCTTTTCCGTGTTTGTCACGATCGTGCAGTGGTATTCGATCGGCGAATTCGTGGCCGGCTACAAGCGTTACTTCCAGGCCTACGGTTTGATGATGGCCCTGACCACGATCACCTTCAGCCCGATGGCATTCAAGCGCTGGCAAAAATTCCTCGTGTTTGTCGGCCTGATGCAGTTTCCGGCAGCCTTGTTCGAACTGGTGGTGCTGGTGCCGATGCGCCATTCCACCGGCAGTGACGCCACCGACGTCATTGCCGGCACCTTTGGTGCCAACCTTGAGGGCGGCAGCCCCAATTCGGTGATGGTGATCTTCATCTTCATCGCCCTGGCTTTCTACGTTGCGCGCTGGCGCGCCGGGCTGATGAAGTCCTCACGCTTCTTCCTGCTTGCCTTCGTTACGGCCTTGCCCCTGGTGATGGGGGAAACCAAGGTTGCTGTGTTCATGGTGCCGGTGGTCGGCGCCGTGCTTTTGCGTGAAGACTTCATGAAGGCGCCGTTGCGCTACCTGCCGGCCGTGTTCATGACCATCTTCCTCACCATCGGACTGTGCTACGTGTACATCGTTTTCATCATGCACAGCAATTTCACCGATGTCTATCAAGCGACCTACCGCTACAACCTCGGTAACCAGGGCTATGCCACCGGGCAGATATTGAACCGCTCCAGCGTGATCACGTTCTGGCTGCAAAAGCAGAGCTGGGCCGACCCCTTGTCGTTCCTGATGGGGAACGGGCTGGGCAGTTCCTACACGGGCTTTGGGCCGTTGGCGGTATCGGGCCACCTCGGCACCAAATATTTTGTCTATGGCATCAACCTCACGGCCGCCTCCACCTTGTTGTGGGATACCGGCATCATCGGGCTGTCGCTGTTCGTCGCCTTCTTCATCAGCGCCTGGTTCGCTGCCATGAAACTGCGTCGCCGCACCACCGACCCGCGTGTCAAGGCCGATGCACTGGCAATCGAAGTGGCCATTGCCCTGTTCGGCATGTTCATCCTCTACAGCGACTCGATGGTGAACCTGCTGTCCATCGAATTGATCTATGCCGTCGTGCTAGGTTACCTCGGGTACCTGATGAAGCAGGAAGGCATGCTGACCCGCCCCGAACCCGTATCGTCGCCGCTGATGCCCACAATGCCCCCGCGCGGCACGGTACCGCTTGCCAACGGCTGAGTACCAAGCCATGCGCCTGATCTACTTCACCGCTGAACAATGGCCGACATTTCGCGCCGACCTGGTAGCCCTGTTCGGCAAGTACCTGCCGCGCCGTGGCGTGCGGTGCGACCTTGTCACGGAGCGCGAACGCAGTGTGGCGCCGACCGACGTGCCTCCCTGGGGCGGCGGTAAGGCTCGCCTGTGCAATGTGCCGGCCAACCGGGCAGGGCAGTATGTGGCCAAACTGTGGCACAACCTTTCCGTGCTGGCTTCGCTCGATGCCGGGCGCTATGACGCAGTGCAGGTGCGCGACATGTCCTTGACGGCGCTGTTCGGCCTGATGGTCGCACGACTCAAGGGACTGCGTTTCTTTTATTGGCTTTCGTATCCGCAATCGGAAGGCCAGATCGACCGCGCCCGTGCACGTGGCTGGCGCGCCGGCATGCGCTTCTGGTTCCCGCTGATCCAGGGCAAGGTCGGGTGCTGGATCCTTTACAAGCTGGTGCTGCCGCGTGCCGACCACGTGTTCGTGCAAAGCCGCCAGATGCAGCAGGACCTCGCACGCGAAGGGGTGCCAATGGAACGCATGACACCGGTGCCGATGGGTGTGGACGTGGAAGCTGCCGGCCATGAGCAACTCGCGCCGGTGCAGGATGCACGCCTTGCCGGACGCCGCGTGATCGCCTATCTGGGCACGCTGGACCGGGTGCGCAAGATCGACATCCTGCTGCACATGTTAAGCCTGGTGATGGAGCAACAGCCCAATGTGCTCCTGATCCTGGTGGGCGATACCGAAGATGCGGAGCATCGTGCCTGGCTGAAGGCGGAAGCCGAACGGCTCGACGTGGCCGGCAATGTGCTCTGGACCGGCTGGCTTACGTCGGCCGAAGCCTGGGGCTATGTGCGCCAGGCGGAAGTGGGGCTCTCGCCGTTTCCGCGCAGCTTCCTGCTCGATAGCGCGTCGCCGACCAAGGCTGTCGAATACATGGCGTTGGGCCTGCCGGTCGTGGTCAACGATAACCCGGACCAGGCCCAGGTGGTGGCCGAAAGCGGTGGCGGCTTGTGCGTGCCGCTGGAGCCGCAGGCGTTTGCCGATGCCGTGACCGGCCTGTTGAATTCGCCCGAGACGCGCCGCGTGATGGGCGAGCGCGGGCGTGACTATGTCAGGCGCGTGCGCGGTTACGACAATATTGCCGAAGCCGTGGCGCGCGTCTACCGCCAACTCGGCGATGCAATGCCTGCCGTGGGAGAAATGTCATGAAATTCGCTTTGAGCTGGACGACCGCCGCCGTGGCATTGGCGCTATGCACGTCAGTCCAGGCGCAGGAAGGCGGCAATTGGCAGCCGGTGAAGGATGTATCGCTGGCCATCGACAATGGCAGCATTCTCGATTTCTCCAGCCTGCTGCCGCCGGCCAAGCCGATCACGGCGCGTGTGATTGTCACCTCGACCGGCGCGTTCGCCACGTCCGACAAGCCGCAGCAGGCGCAGCGTTTCCTGATGGCCTCGACCGGCATCGGCACGGCCACCGGCGGCTTTCCCGACCACGCCACGGCGGACCTGTATGTGGCCCAGTTGCGCATGCATGGCTACAACATGGCGCGCATCGACTTTGAGGAAGACACCTTGATGGCGGGGCGCAAGGACGATTTCGATTTCAACCCCGACCAGTTCGACCGTTTCCATTACCTGCTGGCGGCACTGAAGAAGCAGGGTATCTATTACGTGCTCAATGGCTTGAGCACCAGCAACGGCGCCTATGGCGGCATCAATGACCGCTGGAACGACCACCGGCATCTGAAGCTTGGCGTTTATACCGATCCTGCCGCGCAGGCCCACTGGAAAACGCTGGTGGACAAGATGCTGGCGGCACCCAATTCCTATAGCGGCGTGGCGCCGCTGGCCGATCCGGCCATGGCCGGGCTGATCATGGTCAATGAAGGCGGCCTGGCTTTCCTGTCCCATGCCGGCATACCCGATGCCTTGCGCCAGCCTTTCAATGACTGGCTGAAGAAGAAATACGGCAGCACCGCGGCACTGTCGCAAGCCTGGAAGGGCGAATTGGCCAGTGGCGAAACGCTTGAGAATGGCACGGTGGCCTTGCCGAAGCAGGATGCGGCCAGCGGCCACCGCACCGGTGACGTGCAGCGCTTTTTCTTCGAGCTGGAAAAGTCCACCGCCGACTGGATGACGGCCTATCTGCGCCAGAGCGGCTACCAGGGGCTCGTGACGGCCTACGACAATTGGCTTTCGCCCTCGGCAAGTTTCTCGCGCGGGCAATTCCAGTGGGTTGACCTGCATAACTACTATGCCGAACCGACGGCCTTTGTCGACAAGGGTTCGAAGATGCCGCAAGACAGCATGCTGGCCGGCGGCGCCAAATACATTGCCGAACTTGCTGCCAACCGCCATGCGGGCCGTGCCTATTCGGTGTCGGAATACGGCCAGGTGTTCTGGAACAAGTACCGCCGCGAATCGGCGCTGGCGGTGCCGGCCTATGCCAGCTTCCAGAACTGGGGCATGATTTCCCAGCACGCCTATGCCATCGCACTGACCTATGACAACAAGGGTGCACGCAAGGACGCCATCTTCCCCTTCATGGCCGGCCTGGACCCAGTAGCGCGGGCCGATGAAACCCTGGCAGCCTTGCTGTACCTGCGCGGCGACGTGGCACCGGCCAGGCACACGCTGGGCATCAAGCTGACGCCGGAGTTCGTATTCGACCAGAGTTCACTGCTCTCCAACATGCCCTTCGATATCTCGCGCACGGGCCTGGTGTCAGGGATCGAGCTTGACCCCCTGGGCAAGCTCGAGTCGGCTGGCGACTACGATGCGCAAATCCAGCCCGGCAGTGTGGATGTGAAGGTGGCAGGCAAGACCGTGCAGGGCGACCTGGGCCTGATGGCCAAGGCAGCCAGCCTGGTCGGTGGCAACGCCGGTGCCCAACTGGGCAAGACCGACCCCGTGGCTGCGGGCCGCTTCAATGGCCGCGTCGGTGCCTTGCGCAAGGCCGGTGTGCTCGATGCGAACAACCCGAGCGCGGCGGACCGCGGCTACTACCAGACCGATACCGGGCAGATCGTGCTCGATACGCAAAAGAAGCGCCTGACCGTGATCACGCCGCGCACCGAAGCGGCCGTGTTCGACGGCACCGATCCCATCGCGCTGGCCAACCTCAAGATCGACAGCATCGACAATCCGGCGCTGGTGTCGGTGTCGTCCATGGACGGGAACCCTCTGGCCTCATCGAAGCGCATGCTGGTCATCCTCGCCACCGATGCGCGCAACAGCAACATGCAGTTTACCGATGCCGCCGAAACCACGCTCACCGCGCTGGGCAAGTTGCCGGTGGTGATCCAGACCGCAACCGTCAAGCTGACGCTGACGAACAGCAATGCCGCACAGCTCAAAGTGTATTCCGACACCCTGGCCGGCAAGCGCGGCGACGCCATCGCGGTGGAGCATGACGCCAACAGCATCAGCTTCACGCTCGATACGTCCAAGCTCTCGCACGGGCCGACCACTTATTTTGAAATCGTAGGAACTGACAAGTGAGCAAATCCATCGTTTTTGTGCTGCCCGAAATGCTGCCCGTGCCTGCCGTCAAAGGCGGCGCGGTGGAGCAATGGGTGGACGAGGCCACGCGCCGCATGGCGGCCCGGCAAAGAAAGCTGGCCGTCGTTTCGCGCCCGGCCGGCGTGGCCGGCGATGCCGCCATCGACTATATCGGCATCCCCTGGACCCGGCTGGAAAAATTCTGTTATGGCATGAAGGAAAAGCTCGGGCGCAGCAACCCCTTGCGCCACCTGGTCAAGATCCAGAACGTGTTTTCCTATAGCCTGCGCGTGGCGCGTGCCGTGCGCGGCTATGACGTGGTGTGCGTGCATAACGAACCGAACGTGCTGCTTTTCGTCGACAAGACGCCGGGCCAGCGCATCGTGCTGCACATGCATAACGACCACCTGTCGATCCGCATGTTTCGCTCCCTGTACCGGCGCATGCTGAAGAAGGTGGACCATGTAATCTGCGTCAGCGACTATATCCGGCGCGAAGCCTTGAAACACTTCCCGGAATATGCCGACCGATTCTCGGTCGCCATCAATGCGGCCGACACCGATGTCTTCAAACCTTATGAAGAGGATGCGACGCGCGCCTTGCAGGGCAAGCTGGAGCTGGACCCGGGCAAGCGTTACCTGCTTTACGTCGGGCGCCTGGTGCCGATCAAGGGCGTGCACGTGCTGATCGAAGCGTTTTCCCAGGTGCTGCGGCGCCATCCCGATGTGCGGCTCTTGATCTCGGGTTCCTCGTTCTTCCAGGGGGCGGCCAAGACCGATTATGAGCGCGAACTGGTTGAATTGGCGCGCCCGATTGCCGACTCCATCGTCTTCACCGGTTTCCTGCCGCATGAAACCCTGAAGTATCTCTATTCGGCTGCCGACATCGTCGTCATGCCGTCCGTCTGGCAAGAGCCCTGTGCCCTGGTCATGTTCGAAGCGATGGCCTCCGGCACGCTATTGATCGGCACCACCGTGGGCGGTGTGCCGGAAGTGGTGAGCGACGGGCATAACGGCTTGCTGGTACCGGCTGGGAATGTTGCCGAGTTGGCGCGCGCGCTGTGCGGCGCACTGGAAGACCCGGCCTCGATGCAGCGCATGGCGCAGGCCGGGCGTGCCACCATCGTCGAGAAATTCACCTGGGACAGCCTGGTCAACAAGGTGGAGTCGGCACTGGAGTTGCCGGCATGATCGCCATCGTCTATCCGCAGTTCTACGGTGTGGGCGGGATCGCGCGCTATCTCGATTCCTTCCTGTCCAACCTGCCGCCGGGCAGCCCCAAGGTCTACCTGATCACGGGCGACGAAAACCGCATCGAGCGTGCCTACGCCGGTGTCGAAATCATCCACGTGCCATTCGCAGGTGGGCGGTTGAGCCTGTTCAAATGGGGCTGGGCCGTGCGCAAGCTGGTCAGTCAACTCTATGACGAGGGTAAGATCGGCTGGATCAATTTCCATTTTCCGCCGCTGATTCCGGGCTTGTTCCTGCCGCGCCATATTCCGGTGCTGCTGACGGCACACACCACTTACCTCGGCATGTCGGGCCGTTTCTATGAAACGCGCCACTTCGACAGCCAGTGGGGCGGCATGTCGCTGGCCATCAAGTCGTGGATGGAGCGCCGCATCTTTTCCAAGACCAGGAAAGTCGTGACCCTGACCGAGCAGGGCCGCCAGGAAGTGCTGGCCTATGGCTTCAAGGGGCCGATCAGCGTGATTCCGAACGGGGCCGACGTCAGGCTGTTCGCACCCGACGGGCAGGTGCAGAAGGATATCGACGTGCTGTTTTGCGGCCGCATCGAATTCCGCAAGGGCAGCCGCGCCATGGTGCAACTGTGCCGCCGTCTGATCGAATTGAAGCCCGACATCCGCATTGCCATCGTCGGCTATGGCGACGACGACGCCTGGGTCGGCGAAGCGCTGGCGCCGTATGCCAAGAACGTGCTCTTGACCGGCAAGGTGCCGCTGTCGCAGATGACGGGCTATTACAACCGCAGCCGCGTCTACGCCTCGACTTCGTATTACGAAGGCTTGCCCGGCACCTGCCTGGAAGCGATGGCGATGCAATTGCCTGCCGTGGTATGGGACTTCCTGTTTTATCGTGGCCTGGTGATAGACGGCACGACCGGCTTCACGGCCCGGCCCAATGATTTCCTGGCCATGGGCGACAAGGTCATGGAATTGCTCGGCAACCCCGCGCTGGCAGCCGAGATGGGCCGGGGCGGCCGCGCCCTGCTTGAAACCGAATACAACTGGTCCAAGCTGGCTGGCGACCTGATGGCGGTGTATTGATGAATAGAGAACGCCCATTGCGCATCATGATGCTCGGCCTGCGCGGTTTTCCCAACGTGCAGGGCGGGGTGGAAACGCACGCCGAACACTTGTGCCCGCGCCTGGCGCGCATGGGGTGTGAAGTGACGGTATTGGTACGTTCGCCCTACCAGCCCAGGGAAGTCGGGCGTGAATGGCAGGGCGTGAGATTCGTGCCCTTGTGGGCGCCCAAGTCCAAGGGACTGGAAGCGATCGTCCATACCTTCCTCGGCACGCTCTATGCCGCCGTCAAACGGCCAGACATCCTGCACATCCAGGCCATCGGCCCGGCCATCATGACGCTGCCCGCGCGCCTGCTCGGTTTGCGCGTGGTGGTGACGCATCACGGCCCCGACTACGATAGACAGAAGTGGGGCCGCTTTGCCCGCTTTGTGCTGCAACTGGGCGAGCGCTGGGGCATGCGTTGCTCGAACGAACGCATCGTCATCTCGCGCGTGATTGCCGACCTGGTGCGGGCCAAGCATGCGCGCGAATCGTCGCTCATTCCCAATGGCGTGGTGCTCGGGCCCCTGCCCAAGTCGGTTGCGGCGCTGGAGCGTTTCGGCTTGCAACGGCGGCGCTATGTGTTGCTGGTATCGCGCCTGGTGCCTGAAAAGCGCCACCTCGACTTGATCGACGCATTCCAGCAGGCCAAGCTCGAAGGCTGGAAACTGGTGCTGGTCGGCGGGGCCGACCACCCCGACGAGTATCAGCGCGAAGTCATTGCGCGGGCCGAAGAAGCCGGTGCCGTCATGACTGGCTTCCAGAGCGGCATTGCCCTGCAGGAGCTGTATGCGCACGCCGGGCTGTTTGTGCTGCCGTCGTCCCACGAAGGCATGCCGATTGCGATGCTCGAAGCGCTGTCATACGGCTTGCCTGTGGTGGCCAGCGATATCCCGGCCAATGTCGAAGTCGGCCTGGGTTCGGAACATTATTTTGCACTGGGCAATCGCGCCGCGCTTGCTGCCCGGCTGCGGCAGCATGCCGTTGCCGAACCGGACGAGGCGAGCTGCAACGCGCGCCGCACCTGGGTGGCGGAACGCAACGATTGGCAGCGTGTGGCAGCGCGCACACTGGAAGTTTACGGAACGGTTTCAAGCAACATCAAAGGATAGGATCATGGCAATTCTCGTTACCGGCGGCGCCGGCTACATTGGTTCCCACACCTGCGTCGAACTGCTGGCGGCAGGGTATGACGTAGTGGTGGTCGATAATCTGTGCAACAGCAAGGCGGCTTCGCTTGAGCGCGTGCGCGAGATCACGGGGCGGGAAGTGACGTTCCATCACGTCGACATCCGCGACCGCGCGGCTCTGCGGGAAGTATTCCAGCGCCATACCATCGAAGCGGTGGTGCATTTCGCCGGCTTGAAGGCGGTGGGCGAATCGGTGGCGCAGCCGCTGCGCTATTACGACAACAACGTCTCCGGCACGGTGGCGCTGTGCGAAGTGATGAAGGAAGCCGGCGTGCGCCGCCTGGTGTTCAGTTCTTCGGCCACGGTCTATGGCGACCCGCATGCCGTGCCGATCCGCGAAGACTTCCCTGTGGGGCGCACCACCAACGCCTATGGCACCAGCAAGATGATGATCGAGCAAATCCTGCGCGATCTGTATGCCTCGGATTCGTCCTGGCGCATTGGCTTGCTGCGCTACTTCAATCCGGTGGGCGCGCATGAGAGCGGCTTGATCGGCGAAGACCCGAACGGCATCCCCAACAACCTCATGCCCTTCATTTCGCAGGTGGCGGTGGGCCGCCGTGAATTCCTGCAAGTGTTCGGCCAGGACTACCCGACCACCGACGGCACCGGCGTGCGTGACTACATTCACGTGGTCGATTTGGCCAAGGGCCATGTCTCGGCCTTGAGCTATCTGGCGCGCAATGAAGGCTTGCTGACCGTGAACCTTGGCACCGGCCGCGGCCATAGCGTGCTGGAAGTGGTGAAGGCCTTTGAAGCAGCCACCGGGCGCGAAATCAAGGTGCGCATGGCACCGCGCCGCGCCGGAGACATTGCCTGCTGCTATGCCGATTCGAGCATGGCGCAGGAAAAGCTGGGCTGGAAGGCAGCCCTGGGCATCGACCGCATGTGCGCCGATTCCTGGCGCTGGCAGTCGCGCAATCCGCAAGGGTTTGAAGAGGCCTGACGCCGCTTCCTGCCCGTTCCATACAGGTTTCCATTGTTGGAAAAAGGAGGGGCGTCTCCCTCAGTGGTAATCGGGGTCGATCAGTAATGTTCGGTCAGAAAATAAACGCGAAATAAACGTTTCAATATTGATAACAATTGCGAGATAAAACATTTCAAAGTTGATTTTTGATTAACTTTTGATGTGCAATCGACGACGATAAGTAATTAATATAATTGCATGGATGTAATTGCAGCTAAATGGTTGTTTTTTGTTCATTTTATTTTTTGATTTGGGGTTCACATGAAAAAACTTTTGGGCAGCCTGGCTCTGGCAGCGGGCATGGTTGCGTCGACAGGCGCCGGTGCAGCGACCTATGATCTCGGCACTTTGCCGGCGGGTGTCACGCAATTTGGCGTCAACCAGGCCAGTGGGTCGTTCTCTGACACGATCGATTTTACTCTTAGCGGCCTGTCGATTCTCTCGGCTGGGGTTGGGGCGTTGAATTTCTCGTTGGGTGGCGCGACCTACAAGAACATCAGCAATCTCGACCTGACTGTGTATAGCTCTAACGGCACCGATCTGGGCAGCGGCGCCGATGTGACGCTGAAAGGTCTGGCTGCAGGCAGCTACTACGTCATCGTTTCGGGCCAAGCCACGGGCCTGGCCGGCGGCGAATACGGCGGTGCCATTTCGGTCTCGCCGGTACCTGAATCGAGCACCTTGGCCATGCTGTTGGCCGGACTCGGTGTTATGGGCTATGTGGTTTCGCGCCGCAAGGTCTGATTCGGATCATGCCGGTCTGTTCAGGTAGACGTTGTGCCTGAACTGGGAAGGCGGGCCGTAAGGTCCGCCTTTGCGTTGCCAACTTTTCCACAACTGCAGTCGATGCTTTTGGCAGGTCCTGGCGTGCTGGGCTTGCCGTTTTGGGACGCAAAATCTGTGGCATCTGGTACGCATTGTGCTTTTAGCATCTAGGGATGGCCAGATCGTCTGGAATCGGGAGTTCGGCTTGCGAAATCGGCCTCTCCGCTTCCGGGCTCTCTACTGCAAATGCGCGGCATACGCAGGCGTGGCCCCGAATTTGCCGCGCGAAAAAATATTGCCATAACCAGGGCAAGGTAGTTAATTAATAGTTAACAAATAGTGTACAATCGATAACGATTTGCAGTAAGTTGATGTAGTAACCAGAGGGCAGTTTGTTTTTTATCTAATAGGGGAAATCATATGGTTAAATTCTTGGGCAGCCTCGTGCTGGCCGCAGGGTTGGCCGTCTCGGCAGGTGCGGGCGCGACAACTCATGACCTGGGCAGTTTGCCCTCGGGCAGCAGCTGGATCACCGAAACGGTTGGTCCCGGCAACTTTAGCGACGTGATCGATTTCACGATCGGTAGCAAGTCGTTTGTCGGTACCGGCGTCGGTGCGAGCAACGTGGTGATCTTCGGTTCGTCCGTGTTTGATATCGCCAATCTGACGATGTCGATCTACAACTCGGCCAATGTCAAGATTGGCAGCGGCACTGACGTCAATCTGGGCGTTCTCGGCGCCGGCAACTACTATGCCGTCGTGACTGGCAAGGCCACCGGATCTTCCGGCGGTATCTACACGGAAGCGTTTTCCGTTCGCGCCGTGCCGGAAGCCAGCACCTGGGCCATGATGCTGGCTGGTCTGGGCATGCTGTTCTTCGCCGCAAAGCGTCGCAAGGTGTAATTGGTGGTTTGAAGAAACATCCAGGCTGAAGTCCGGCCTGGATTGAAACTCAGCTGTCTGAGGCGAGCCGCGAGGCTCGCCTTTTTCTTTTGTCCGCTTCGATTTTGTATGGATTTTGTAATCGAGGTATGTCTTTTGTATTGCGTGTATGGCATTTGTAATGGGGGTCACATTCAGTAACACCTCTTAACGTTATCCTGCGAAGTGGTCACACTTGAAACTCCATCCTTTGCGTAAGCTGAGAGGGATCGTTGTTCGACAAGGGCCGAGTGGTATGGCTGGCATGGATTGGCGAACGGCTTGTTCCGGGAACCAATTGCTCTCTGGCTTGCCCAATCGGCATTCCTTGTCATGGTGCCCAGGAAATCGTCTGTATCAAAAAGAAAGCGAACCATGAAGATTTATCCCGTCATTCTGGCCGGCGGATCCGGCTCCCGGCTCTGGCCTCTCTCACGCGAAGTTCTCCCCAAGCAATTACTTCCCTTGGTGTCTGAAAAGACCATGCTGCAGGAAACGGTATTGCGGCTTGCCGGCGAGCCCAACTGGATGCCGCCCCTGGTTATTTGCGGCAATGAACACCGCTTCCTGGTGGCCGAGCAATTGCGCGAGATCGACGTCGCCCCCTCGGGCATTGTGCTCGAGCCGGAAGGGCGCAATACCGCGCCTGCCGCGGCGGTGGCGGCGCACTTCCTGCAAAAGGTAGACAAGGACGCCGTCATGCTGGTGTTGCCTGCCGACCATGCCATTACCGATGTGGCGGCCTTCCATGAAGCCATACGGCGCGCCGTCGCTGCGGCCGAGTGGGGTACCCTGGTCACCTTCGGCATCGTGCCGACCAGTGCAGAGACGGGTTACGGCTATATCAAGCGTGGCGAAGCCATGGCCGGCCTGGAAGGCTGCTTCAAGGTCGAACGCTTTGTCGAAAAGCCCGACCAGGCTACGGCTGAGACCCTGGTGGCATCGAACGAATATTGCTGGAACAGCGGCATGTTCCTGTTCCGCGCGGCTGATTACCTGCAAGAGCTGGCGGTTTTCCGTTCAGATATGGTGCGGCAGTGCGAGCGCGCTTTCCGCGACGCCTATCGCGATCTCGACTTTTGCCGGCTCGATGAAGTGGCATTCGCTGCCTGCCCCTCCGAATCGATCGACTATGCCGTGATGGAGTCGACCCGCCGTGCCGTGGTGGTGCCTTCCGAGATCGGCTGGAGCGACGTCGGATCCTGGTCCGCCCTGTGCGAAGTGCAAAAGACCGACGAAAACGGTAACGTGCTGCGTGGCGACGTCTATGCCGACGGTGTGACCAATTCGCTGATCCGTTCCGAGAGCCGCTTCGTCGCCGTCATCGGCGTGCAAGACCTGGTGGTGGTGGAAACCAAGGACGCCGTGCTGGTGGCGCACAAGGACCACGTGCAGAAAGTGAAGCAGGTGGTGGAACAGTTGAAAGCCCAAGGCCGCACGGAACATGTGTGCCATACGCGTGTCTATCGTCCGTGGGGTTGTTATGAAGGCATCGATTGCGGCGATCGTTTCCAGGTCAAGCGCATCACAGTCAAGCCGGGCGGCAAGCTGTCGCTGCAGATGCACCATCACCGGGCGGAACACTGGGTGGTGGTCAGCGGTACGGCGCGCGTGACACGGGGCGAGGAAGTGCAACTGCTGGCGGAGAACGAGTCAGCCTATATTCCCATCGGTGCCACGCATCGGTTGGAAAACCCGGGCAAGGTACCGCTCCACCTGATCGAGGTACAGTCGGGCAGCTATCTTGGTGAAGATGACATTGTGCGGATCGAAGATATCTATCAGCGATCATAATGATGCATCCATTCCGATAAATCCCGACAAGCGGCCCGATTTCGGGCCGTTTGTTTTTTGCGGAAGGAAATCGTAGGGGTGAATTTCACAAGCCGAAATTTGCGTTTCGTATTATGAAATTTTGCCGTTGCACGGCATCATCGAAAAATTTCACAAATAGGAATTTCATTTCGTATCGCGAAAATTTAGACGTAAGCTTTTGAAAAATAACGATTAAAAAATCGTTATATGTCTTATATAAGACCTTGTTGCTGTGCGAAATAATGCCTATCATCTAGTCATAGGGTTTCGGTTTTCAAGCAATCTCAATTCACACAGGAGAAAGACAATGGCAACTCGCGAACAGCAAATTCAAGCTCTGGAAAAAGACTGGGCGGAAAATCCGCGCTGGAAGGGCATCACCCGCAATTACACGGCGGAAGACGTGGTGCGTCTGCGTGGTTCGGTGCAGATCGAACACACGCTGGCCAAGCGCGGTGCAGAAAAGCTGTGGAATCTTGTCAACAACGAACCCTTCGTCAATGCGCTTGGCGCCCTGACCGGCAACCAGGCCATGCAACAGGTCAAGGCCGGCTTGAAGGCGATCTATCTCTCCGGCTGGCAAGTCGCCGGTGACGCCAACCTGGCCGGTGAAATGTATCCCGACCAATCGCTCTATCCGGCCAACTCGGTGCCGATGGTGGTCAAGCGCATCAACAACACCTTCCAGCGCGCCGACCAGATCCAATGGTCTGAAGGCAAGGACGACATTGATTACTTCGCACCCATCGTGGCCGACGCGGAAGCCGGTTTCGGCGGCGTGTTGAATGCCTTCGAACTGATGAAGTCGATGATTGAAGCCGGCGCATCGGGCGTCCACTTCGAAGACCAGCTCGCTTCGGTCAAGAAGTGCGGCCACATGGGCGGCAAGGTACTCGTTCCCTCGCGTGAAGCTGTCGAGAAGCTGACCGCTGCCCGCCTGGCAGCCGACGTCATGGGCACGCCGACCATCCTGGTTGCCCGTACCGATGCGGAAGCGGCCGACCTGCTGACGTCCGACGTGGACGACAACGACAAGCCCTATTGCACCGGCGAGCGCACCGTTGAAGGCTTCTACAAGACCAAGCCCGGTATCGAGCAAGCCATCGCCCGTGGTCTGGCCTATGCACCTTACGCCGACCTGGTCTGGTGCGAAACCGGCAAGCCCGACCTGAACTTCGCGCGCAAGTTTGCCGAAGCCATCCACGCCAAGTTCCCCGGCAAGATGCTGGCCTATAACTGCTCGCCTTCGTTCAACTGGAAGAAGAACCTGGACGACGCCACCATTGCCAAGTTCCAGAAGGAACTGGGCGCCATGGGTTACAAGTTCCAGTTCATCACGCTGGCCGGCTTCCATGCGCTGAACTATTCGATGTTCAACCTGGCCCACGGCTATGCCCGCAACCAGATGTCGGCCTTCGTCGAGCTGCAGGAAGCCGAATTCGCCGCTGCCGAAAAGGGCTTCACCGCCGTCAAGCATCAGCGCGAAGTGGGCACCGGTTACTTCGACGCCGTGACCCAGGCAATCCAGCAAGGCCAGTCTTCGACCACGGCCCTGCACGGCTCGACCGAGAACGAGCAATTCTTCGAAAAGAAGGTTGCCTGATCACCGGCTGCAAGACATAAGAGGAAAGGCGATCTCCTGAGCGTCGCCTGATGGAGGAGCCACCGCGCCCCGGCACAACCGGGGCGCGGTTTTTTTATGTGAGAACCTTTTGGAGCGGTGTCGCCCTTTTCGCGACTGGCGGATTGCGCAATGGTAAGCTGGTGCAGCAATGAGCCAAATTTTTTACCTCGACCAGGAGCAGGGGATGAATAATGGATACGTCGCGTGCCCATGTTGCGGCAAGCCGGTTTCCACCGAGGACATCGAACTGGCGTTTCATCGCCCCGACGCGATTGCGGCGCTGACGCAGGCCGAGCAGGAGGCCAGGTGCAAGCAGGACGATGATCTCTGCGCGCTGGATGGCGAACGCTTCTTCGTGCGCGGCACGATTCCTCTGCCTGTCGCAGGTAGCGCGAGCACCTATGCGATCGGTGCATGGGCGGAGATCGCCGAGGCCGACTTCCGGAAAATCCTGTCGCTCTGGGTCGATGAGAATCAGGCGGAGGAACCGGCGATAGGCGGAAGCCTGGCAAACGACGTGCCCGGCACGACGAATTCGGCCGGCTGCGACCTGGCCATCAGGCTGACGGGGCCGACGACACGGCCGCATTTTTTCATTGCCGACGATGCCTGTTCGATTTTCAGTGAGCAAGCGACGGGAATACCGCTGCATCGTGCCGGTGAATACTCGGACTTATTTCGCAAGAAGAATGTGCCGCGCGAAAAATATGCGTTGATCGAAGAAGATGATGTTGATACCTCCACTTGTTCTTGCTGCGACTCCGCCTTGCACCTTTATGGGGGCCGGATCTTGCGCAATGGCGACCAGGAAGTGTCTTACGACTATTGGGTGGAGATTCCCGAAGGGCACGGCGGCAGTTTCTCGCTGTTGATTTCCCTGCCCGAGGCCGGGGCGCACCGCATCGCGGTTTTGCGCGGAGAGGCGAGTGAAGCAGGATTGACGTATCGCTTGCTGGACAGGAAGGATTCGCCCTGGAAGGATATGGGCGACTATGGCCGGGTCATGGACCGCAGCGAAGCACTGGGCGACGGCATCAAGACGCAGATTTTCGAACTGGTGGACAAAATTGCCGCCAAGGATACAAGGCTGCTGGCGCACACCGGGCCCTACCTCGGCCTGGCTCAAGGTGCCAGGGCCGGGGGCTGAAACCGAAGCAAACCATGCCGATTTGATACGCATTGCCCGGGATTTTGCGGAAAGTGCCGCTTCGGCATCGGGATTGCAGTGGAGGAGATAACTAGTTGTTAGAATAGGGTGCTAAATCACGTCTGGAAGCCCCTATGTTCAGTTATCGCCACGCCTTCCACGCGGGCAACCATGCCGATGTCTTGAAGCATGTGATCCTGATTCAATTGTTGTCTTACATGAATCAGAAAGACACGCCCTACATGGTCGTCGATACCCATGCCGGCGCCGGTGTCTACAACCTCGACGACGCCTTTGCGTCCAAGAATGCCGAGTACGAGAGCGGCATCACCAGACTCTGGGACCGTAAAGACCTGCCGCCCGCCGTTGCCGACTATGTGAAATTGGTCAAGGCGATGAACCCGAGCGGCAAGCTGCGGCACTATCCCGGTTCTCCCTTCATTGCCGAGCAGGTAATGCGCGAGGCTGACCGCCTGCGCCTGTTCGATTTGCACCCGACCGAAGGCAAGGTGCTGGCAGAGAATTTTCGCAAGCTTGAAGCGCACAAGGCGGCGCAAGGGCAGCGGACCACGGTGCGCGGCAAGCGCATCATGATCGAACGCAGCGACGGCTTTGGCGCACTCAAGACCTTGATGCCGCCGCCTTCGCGCCGCGCGCTGGTGCTGATTGATCCGCCTTACGAAGACAAGCGCGATTACCGCCTGGTCAAAGACACGCTCTCGGACGCCTTGAAGCGCTTTCCCACCGGTAGCTATGCCGTCTGGTATCCGGTGTTGCAGCGCATGGAATCACGCCAGTTCCCCGGCCAATTGAAGCGGCTGCCGTGCAAGGACTGGCTGCATGCGACGCTTTCCATCGGCGGCCCGACGCCGGATGGTTTCGGCTTGCGCGGCTCGGGCATGTTCATCCTGAACCCGCCGTGGACGCTGGAAGCGACCCTGCGTGAGATTCTGCCGGGGCTGACCGACATGCTGGGCGTGGACAGTGGCGCGCACTTCGAACTGGAAACCGGGCAAACGGTGACCGGCAATGCCGGGCCAAGGCGGCCTTGACATTGGCTGCACAGAGCGCAAGATAAGACCATGCAAAGCGAAACCGCCATCGAAATAGCACGCGTCGAGGATTTCTTCCTTGCACGCCAGCCTATTCTCGACCGGGAGCAATCCCTGGTTGCCTACGAATTGCTGTTCCGCCGTGCCGGTTTTGGCAATGCCGACGTGCTGGACAACCTCTCGGCCACCGCATCGGTGATCGCCCATGCGTCGGAACTTGGCATGGAGCAGGTGATAGGCAGTTCGCTCGGCTTTTTCAATGTCGATGCGGCCGTGCTGATGAGCGACATCGTCACCTTCCTGCCGCCGCAAAACGTGGTGCTGGAAATTCTCGAGACCGTCGACGTGACGCCGCAAATCGTTGAACGCGTGGCCGAATTGCACAAGACCGGCTACAAGTTTGCGCTCGACGACGTGGTTGGCGATTCGGAAGGCTTGCGCCTGTTGCTTCCCTATCTGTCTATCGTCAAGGTCGATATTGCCCAGACCGGGCTGGAAAATCTGGCCCCCCTGTGCAATTTGTTGAAGAGCACGCGTGCCAAACTGCTGGCCGAGAAGGTGGAGACGCAAGGTGAATTCGTGCATTGCCTCGCACTGGGTTTCGACCTGTTCCAGGGCTATTATTTCGCCCGCCCGGTGATCATCGCCGGCAAGAAGCTGACGCCTTCGCAACTGACGATGGTGCACCTGCTGGCCCTGCTCGATGCCGACGCGGATACCGCCGAACTCGAACGCAGCATCAAGCGCGATGCCGCCATCGGCATCTCCCTGCTGCGCATGGTCAATACCCCGGCCGTGGGGGCGCCGCGGCGCATCGATAATCTGGGCCAGGCTCTGATGGTGCTGGGCCGGGCGCAGTTGCAGCGCTGGCTGCAGATCATGTTCTATGTCGAACAGCGCCATGGCGGGCAGCGTGTATCGCCCCTGCTTGCCATGGCAACGACGCGCGGCAAGCTGATGGAGTTGATGGCGCAGAACTATGCGCCGCGCGACCGCGCCCTGGCTGACCGTGCCTTTGCCGTCGGCATCATGTCGCTGATGGATACCCTGTTCGGCATCTCCATGGCCAATATCCTGGATCATATGCCTGTGGCCGATGAAGTGCGCCTGGCATTGCTGGCGCATGAGGGCATGCTCGGCGACATGCTGCACCTGGTCGAATATCTCGAAAACATGCACGACTCCGGCGAAGAAGCGATTGAAGCCTTCTCCCGCCTCCATCTGACCAACGATGATCTGGCCGACATCCAGATTGACGCCTATGCGTGGGGTGATGTCGTGGCCAACAGCAACTGAAATGAACAAGGCATTCGTTAAAGAGAGTAATAACGACGACGATGACGACATGGAAGGGGCCCTCCCTGCCATTCCGCCAGGATCGAAGAATTACATCACGCCGCAAGGCCATAAACGCATCACGGATGAATTGCTGCACCTGATCGACGTGGACCGGCCCGAGGTGGTGCGCATCGTGCACTGGGCCGCTTCTAATGGCGACCGTTCGGAAAACGGCGACTACATCTATGGCAAGCGCCGCCTGCGCGAGATCGACCGGCGCATCCGTTTCCTGACCAAGCGGCTCGACCTGGCTGAAGTGGTGGACCCGAGCGTGCACCACGGCAGCGACCAGATTTTTTTCGGCGCCACCGTCACGTATGAAAACCAGGATGGCGTGGAAACCACCATCACCATTCTCGGCATCGACGAATCCGATCCGCTGAAAGGCAAGATCAGTTGGGTGGCGCCCGTGGCGCGTGCGATCACCAAGGCGCGCGAAGGCGACACCATCATGCTGCAAACCCCCTCGGGCCTGGATGAGCTGGAAATCCTTGAGGTCAGCTACCCTGCGCCGCAGTGAGGTTTTGCTTCCGGTATTCCGATGGTGACTTGCCGACCAGCGCGTGGAAGTCTTTCGACAGATGTGCCTGGTCGAAGAAGCCCAGCCGCTGTGCCAGCTCGGCCAGGTCAACATCGGTTCCATTGGCCAACAGGTGCGCCGCTTCCTGCAAGCGGTAGCGTTTGATCACCCACTTGGGGCTCACTCCGACGTAGTCTGCCAGCAAGAGTTGCAGTGAGCGCAAGCCCATGCCGCATTGTTCGGCCCACTGTTCTGCGCGCGTCACGTCCTGGTGTTGCTCGATGTAGGCGAGCAGGGCCGTGACCTTGTCCACCTTGGGGTCGTGCGCGGGCAAGTGCGGGCGCAGCAGGCTTTCGGCCGCAGCGATCATGCCGGCGTCGTCGGGCGCATCCAGCACGAGCCGTTCGGCACCCTGGTTGTCCCAGCCGAATGCCTCGGCCACGGTGAGCGTTTTATCCGTAATGGTTTGCAAGGAACGGCCCAGCATGGCGCGAAATGCACCGGCCTTGAAGCGCACACCGAGCACGCGCCCCGATTCCTGCAAGTTGTATTCAAATGCACCGCTGACGACGCCGAACAAGGCCGTCTTGCCCTGGTCGAACACGAGATGCGCGCTGGGGTAGGGCAGGGTACGCTGGGTGAAGGGCGGCTGACCTTGCAAGTCCCATTGCACGACCCAGTAGTGCTCGAGCACGCTATCAAACGGTGCTGTGGGCAGGTAGCGGTTCAAGCGGAACATCTTGCCGGCCAACAAAGGTGCGACCACGCCCTTGGCTTCGCTGGTAACCGGCTGCAAGTTGTCGTTCGCGGAATGGGTGCTCATCGGTTTCGTGTTTTTACAAGACGCGCCTTGAAGGCGCGCCTCACAATGGGTTTTTCTTCTACCAGCGAGGATATTACGATGAGTTTTGACCGCCATGTCGTCTTTTTTCATTGCCCGAACAGCCGCGCCGGTGGCGTGCGTATTTTGCTGGAAGAACTCGGTGCCGACTACGAAATGCGTGTGCTGAGCCTGAAGGCCGGCCAGCAGCGTGCGCCCGACTATCTTGCCGTGAACCCGATGGGCAAGGTGCCGGCCGTTTTGCACGGCGAGGCACTCGTCACCGAGCAGGCCGCAGTCTATATGTATATGGCCGACCTCTATCCCGAAACCGGTCTCGCGCCGGGCCTGCAAGACCCCTTGCGCGGGCCTTACCTGCGCTGGATGGTGTTCTATGGCTCGTGTGTTGAACCGGCCATCGTGGACCGTGCCTTCAAGCGCGAACCGGTACAGCAATCGACTTGTCCTTATGGCGACTTCGATACCATGCTCCAGACCGTGCTGGATCAATTGGGCAAGGGGCCGTATATGCTGGGTGAACGTTTCACGGCGGTGGATCTGCTGTGGGGTACGTCGCTCAACTGGTTATTGGCCTTCAAACTGCTGCCCGAGTCGCCTGTGCTGACGGCCTATGTGGAACGGGTGATGAGCCGGCCGGCGGTGCAGCGTGCGGTGGCGGCCGATGCGGAATTGGTGAAGCAGATGGAAGCGTAGAAAGGATCGCAGGGCAGGGTTGCACCGGGCGGCGCTCCGCCTGACCTGCGATTGTTTGATTGCTACGAGCGCTCGCGCAGCAGGCGTTGCACGCCCGGGATGCGCCGCACGTTGCGCATCAGGCGCGCCAGGTGCACGCGGTCTTCCACCTGCACCGTGAAGCGCAGTTGCGTGAGCAATTGGTCCTTGTCGTCTTCCATGCCGACGAAGGTGATGTTGGCATCGGACTCGCCGATCTCGGCAGCCACACGCGCCAGCACGCCGCGCTCGTTCTTTAACAGCAGCATGATGCGGCAGTCGAAGCGGCGGTTCAGGTCGGCGCCCCAGACTACGTCGATCCAGCGGTCTGGTTCCTTGTTGCGCTGGCGCCGTGCGACATCGCAATCGAGGGCATGCACCAGTACACCCTGGTCGCGCTTCAACTGGCCGGCAATGGCGTCGCCCGGGATGGGCATGCAGCATTGCGCCAGTTGCACGGCCACGCCTTCGCTGCCGTAGATCACGACCGGGTCAACGCGGCTGCCCTTGAAATCGTCGACGTCATGGTGCGCGTGAGCATGTTGCGGGGTGTCGCCCTCGATCAGGTTCAGCACATGGCGTGCGACCAGCGCGGCAATGCGCTTGCCCACGCCGATGTCGGCATAGAGCTCTTCCAGCGACTTGACGCTCGACTCGTTGAGCAGGCGTTCGGCCACGGACTCGGGAATGGCCGGGTCCAGATTCAACAGGCTCATGGCTTGCGCCATCAGGCGCCGGCCCAGCTCGACCGACTCCTGCAGGTTGATTGTGCGCAGATGATGGCGGATTGCCGAGCGTGCCTTGCCGGTGCGTACGAAGGTGAGCCAGTTCGGGCTCGGGCGTGATGACGGCGAGGTGATGATTTCCACGATGTCGCCGTTGCGCAGCTCGGTGCGCAGCGCAGCCTGTTCGTGGTTGATCTTGGCCGCAATTGTCTGGTCGCCGATGTCGGTGTGGATGGTGTAGGCAAAATCCAGCGCCGTCGCACCGCGCGGCAGGGCGATGATCTTGGACTTCGGTGTGAACACATAGACCGAATCGGGGAACAGGTCGACCTTGACGTGTTCGAGGAATTCGGCCGAATCGCCAGTCTGCTTCTGGATGTCCAACAGCGACTGTAGCCAGGCATGCGTGCGCTGCTGTACGTCGGTCATGCTGCCGTCGTCGTTCTTGTAGAGCCAGTGCGCCGCCACGCCCGATTCGGCGACGCGGTGCATGTCCTGCGTGCGCACCTGGAATTCCACCGGCGTGCCGTAAGGGCCGACCAGCGTGGTGTGCAGCGACTGGTAGCCGTTCAACTTCGGAATGGCGATGTAATCCTTGAACTTGCCCGGCATGGGCTTGTACAGCGCGTGCAGCGTGCCCAGCGCGACATAGCAACTGGCAAAGCTGTCGACCACGATGCGGAAGCCATACACATCCAACACCTGCGAGAACGACAGGTGCTTGGTGCGCATCTTGCGGTAGATGCCGAACAGGGTCTTTTCGCGGCCGTAGACTTCGGCCTGGATGCCGGCGGAAGCCAGCGACGCATTGACCGATTCGAGAATCTTGCTGACCATGTCGCGCCGGTTGCCGCGCGCAGCCTTGACCGCCTTTGAAAGCGTCTTGTAACGCACCGGGAACAGGTGCGAGAACGACAGGTCCTGCAGTTCGCGGTAGATATTGTTCAAGCCCAGCCGGTGCGCAATCGGCACGTAGACCTCCATGGTCTCGCGGGCGATGCGGCGCTTCTTCTCGGGAATCATGAAGCCGAGCGTGCGCATATTGTGCAGCCGGTCAGCCAGCTTGATCAGGATCACGCGCACGTCGCGTGCCATGGCCAGCAGCATCTTGCGGAAATTTTCCGCCTGCATGTCGATCTGGCTCTGGAATTCGATCTTCTCCAGCTTGGAGAGGCCGTCAACGAGGTTGGCCACGGGGGCGCCGAAGCGCTCGATCAGCTCCTCTTTCTTGACGCCCTGGTCTTCCATGACGTCATGCAAGAGGGCAGCCATGATGGCTTGCGAGTCGAGCTTCCACTCGGCGCAGATTTCCGCTACGGCAATCGGGTGTGAAATGTAAGGTTCGCCCGACTTGCGCATCTGACCCAGATGCATCTCGTCTGAGAAACGGTAGGCTTCCTTGACCTTTTTCAGCTCGACCGGGGTGAGGTAGGTGGCGAGCGTGGCGTTCAACTGCGAAACCGAGGCGACAGCGGCGTTTTGGGCCGATGTCAGCTCGGTTTCTGGTTCATTCTGGGGTTTTGCGGCTGAGCGACGCGGCGTCGCTCGTTTGGGACGAGTAACTGACAGGGTGGATTCAGCGGGCGTCAGATTCATCTTGACATTTCAGCCGCATGGCGCTTTTTAGCTCGGGACTTTTTTGAGCATCTCCAGGCCAACCTTGGCGGCTGCGATTTCGCGCAGGGCGATGACCGTGGGCTTGTCCTTGGCTTCGATCTTCGGCGTGTGGCCTTGCAGCAGCTGGCGAGCGCGGTAGGTGGCGGCCAGGGTCAACTGGAAGCGGTTGGGGATCTCTTTCAGGCAATCTTCAATCGTGATACGGGCCATGCAAACTCCTAATTAGCGTTATCAGCCTAGTTCGGCGTGGATGCCCAACTGGGCAAAAAGGGACGCATTGCGCGCAGCTTGCTGCGCGAAACGGCAACGGGCGGCTCTGACAATCGAGGTCAATTCAGCCAGCGCAGTCGCAAACTCTTGATTAATAATAACATATTCGCACTCGGAGGCGTGCGCGATCTCCCCGCCTGCGGCCAAAACGCGACGCAGGATCACGTCGGGTGCGTCCTGGCCGCGCTTTTTGAGCCGTTCTTCGAGTGCCGGGATCGATGGCGGCAAGATGAAAATGCCAATAGCTTTGGGAAAAAGCTTCTTGACCTGGTGCGCTCCCTGCCAATCTATTTCCAATAAAACATCAGTCCCGCTCTTGATCTGTTCTTCGATCAACAGGCGGGACGTGCCGTAATAATTGCCGAATACCTCGGCAGATTCGAGGAATTCGCCTGCCGCACGGCGCGCCAGGAAGTCTTCGGCGTCAGTGAAGTAGTATTGGCGGCCGTGTTCTTCACCGGGCCGCGGTTTGCGCGTGGTGTAAGAAATCGACAACTTGATCGCCGGTTCCTGCGCCAGCAAGGCATTGACCAGGGTCGATTTGCCCGCGCCGGACGGGGCAACGATGATGAACAGGTTGCCGGAGGAGTGATGGTGATCAGACATGCTTACCTCTGTGGGGGATGCTATCCGCCTAGTTTAAAGGAAAGCATAGTGGGCGGGATGTGTTGCGGGAAAAAAATCCCCTGGAGAAAATCCGCGGCTTACCGGTTTGCCTGGGGCATGCGCGTACAATCAAGGCATTCTTTTGCAATGCCGTAACCTTGGGGGAAGACCATGCAGCGGCGCCGTTCCTTCCTGCGTCATGGCGCGGGGCTCTTGTTCGCGTCCGCCGCAGGCGGTGCCTGGTCGCAAGCGCCCCTGCGCATTGCCCTGGGTGAGCCGGCCTATCTGCCGCTCTACGACCCCGGTGGGCATGATGGCGAGGGCGTGTTCGTCGATGTGTTCCGTGAATTGCTGGAGCGGCGCATGGGCTTGACGCTGGCGTTTGGGATGTTTCCCTGGGCGCGTGCCCAGGTGCTGGTGCAAGCCGGGCAGCAGGATGCAATCTGCACCCTGGTAACGCCTGCGCGGATGGATTATGCAGTCTGTTCGCGCGAAGCGGTGGTGTCCTTGCCCAACCGTTTGTTTGTGCGTGCCGACAACCCGCTTTTGCCGCGCTTGCGCGAGGTGCGCACGCTTGAGGCGCTGCGCAGCATCCATCCCCTGGTGCTGGGTTATATCGGCAACGACTGGGTGCGCCAGACCTTTGCCGGCATGCGGGTGGATATGTCGGGGGATTTCGATAGCGCCGTGCGCAAGCTCGCTGCCGGACGGGGCGACGTGCTGGTCGATGATGCCTATTCGGTGCGCCGCGCGCTCGACAAACTCGAAGACGGCAAGCGCGTGCTGATGCTGGACACCAATTTCGCCGTGACGGATTACCACCTGCTGATCGGCAGGCATTCGGCGTATGCCGGTATCATGGCCGCGTTCGACAGCCATCTGGCGCGCTTGAAAAAGGAAGACGGATACCGGCGCATTTTGCAGCGCTATGGTGTGGCGCTGTAAGAGCGCCTGCCTTGGCTTGACAGCGCGGGAGAATGTTTTTACAGTCGGTGCGCAGTGCCGTTGTCGCTTAATTTACTGTAACGACCTTATTTCGCGAACTCCCATGCCCAAGTCCTTCGCACGATCCCTGATGCGTATCCTGTTGAGTGCTTTGTGCGTTTGCGCCATGCAAACTGCATTTGCCGCCAATGCCTCGCCCTCCGGTTCAACACAACAGGAACATTCCACCACCGTGACCACGAAAATCCAGTACCTGCTTTTCCTGCCCAAGACCTATTCGGAAAAGGGTGAGCCTTCGCCCCTGATGATTTTCCTGCACGGTTCGGGCGAGCGTGGCAGCGATTTGAGCATGGTCAAGAAATGGGGGCCACCGGCCATCGCCGAAAAGAATCCCGACTTTCCATTCATCCTGATTTCGCCGCAGGCGCCGGAAGGCGGCTGGTGGCATCCACAGGAAATCAAGGCCATCATCGACGAAGTCATGGCCACGCACAATGTTGACAGGCACCGTGTCTATGTCACAGGCTTGTCGATGGGTGGTTTCGGCACCTGGGACCTGGTTGCGGCTTATCCCAAGCTGTTTGCCGCCGCGGCGCCCGTTTGCGGTGGAGGTGACCCGTTCTTTGCGCGCTTCATGAAGGGCGTACCGGTCTGGGCCTTCCACGGCAAGAAAGACGATGCCGTGCCGGAAGAGCAGTCGGCCAATATGGTTGCTGCACTCAAGGAGACCGGCGGCGAGGTGAAATACACCATGCTGCCCGATGCCGGGCACATCGATGCCTGGGTTTATGCCTACGGACCGGACTCAGGTTTGTTCGACTGGCTGCTGCAACACCGCAAGCCTTGAGGCCCTATATCCCGATAGCCTTATAGCCCATAATCGCGCTCGACCAGCGCAATCCTGGTCTTGAAGGCGGAATACCATTTCTGGCGCCCCTGCGACTGCGCTTCACGGTGTTCCGCCACAGCTTTCCAGGCCCTGATGGATTCAAGGTCGGCCCAATACGACACCGTGATGCCGACTTCTTCGCGCGCCGATTCCACACCGAGAAAGCCGGGCTGCCGGCTCGCCAGTCCCAGCATGCGTTCTGCGGTTTCGCCATAGCCTTCTTCAACCGGGGTACGGAGCGAAGTGAAGATCACGGCATAGTAGGGTGGGCGCGGCGTGTTGGCAATTTGTGTCATGGTGGTTCCAGGATGGCGGGGTATCGGGAAGAGGTGCGTTCACTTGGATTATTTTAACAAGCCGCGCGAACCCGGCGCCGGCTTCAGCGTTGCGTTTGCGCGAAGCTTTCCAGGTCTGCGGCGATCTGTTCAACAAGGGGGCGCCAGTCACCAGCCTGCGCCTGCCGGTATAGCCGCATCGTGGCCGGATACCAGGGGCTGTCGCTTCGTTCGCGCAGCCAGCGCCAGTCGGTGCCGCGAGCAGGAAGCATGACCCAGCATGGCTTGCCCAGCGCGCCAGCCAGGTGGGCCACGGCGGTGTCGACCGCGATGACCAGGTCGAGCTGGCCGATGATGGCGCCCATGGTGGCAAAGTCGGTAACCCTGTGGACCAGCGCGGTCAGTGGTTGCCCGGCCGGGGCGGTTTTTGCCTCATCTTCTCCCTGGCCCTTTTGCAGGCTGACAAAGCGCACACCCGCAGTTCGCCACAGGGGCGCAAGCGTCTCCAGGTGCGGCAGCGAGCGGTGGGCATCGTTCTGGTGATGGGTGCTGCCTTTCCATGCGAGGCCAACCCGTGGACCGCCCTCTGGCAAGGCGTCACGCCATTGCCTGACACGCTCTGTCTCTGGCTGCAGGTAAGGCAGCCGCGCCGGCAGGGTGTCGAGCGAGCTTGCGAGGCGGTGCGGCACACTCATGGTCAGCACGTGATAGTCGTGTGCCGGAATGTCCTGGTGGCTGACGAATACCTGGTCGATACCGATTGCCCGAGCCATCAGCGGTGCCAGTTCGGCTGGGCAAAGCAGGCTGATTCGCGCAGCGCCACGGCGCTTGAGCAGAGGTGCAAAACGCACGAACTGGATAGTGTCGCCGTAACCCTGTTCGTGGCACAGTACGATATGCTTACGCTCCAGCGATTCGCCTTGCCAGATGGGAGAGTCCAGTGGGGCCAGTTTCACTGCCGATTTTCCGCGCTGCGGGTCGGTGCGCCACTCGTGATGCGGCCAGGCTTCTTCGTAACGTCCCAGTTGCAGCAGCAACAGGCTCAGGTTGTAGTGCGCTTGTGCATGGCCGGGTTTGAGCGCAAGCGCGCGCGCATAGCTGGACAATGCGACATCTGGTTGCTGCATTTCCTTGGCCGCGTCGGCCAGGTTGTTATGTGCCTCGGCCAGGTCCGGTGCAAGCTCGATTGCCTTGCGGCTGCAGGCGAACGCTTCTGCCGGCCTGCCGGTTTTACTCATCAGGGCAGCAAGGCTGACCCAGGCGAAGACATATTGCGGGTCCACTTGCAATGCGCGGCGATAGGCCGATTCGGCTTCCTGCATGGCACCGGCGTCGCACAGGGCATTGGCCAGATTGTTGTGGGCGCTGGCATTGCCGGGTACCAGGGCAATGGCCTGGCGTCCGGCCTCGATGGCTTCCTGCGCCCGCCCCAGTCTTTGCAGGACATAACCCAGGTTGACCCAGGCCATGGCATGGCCGGGTGCGATGGAGATCGCCTGGCGGCAATGGGCTGCGGCCTCATCGAACCGGCCAAGGTCGATCAGCACGTTGGCCAGGTTGCTGTAGGCTTCCGGGGCATTGCGGTTCAGGGCGAGCGCCTGTCCGTAGCTTGTTACGGCTTCTTCGAGCAAGCCGTGTTCGCGTTGCGCGACTCCCAGATTCAAGAGGGCTTCGACATCGCCGGGCAAGAACTGCACGGCTTGCCGGGCCGCGTATAGCGAGTCGCGGCCTTGCAGCTTTTGCGCCACGCCCAGCGCTTTCCACCCAAAGCCGAATTCCGGCGCGCGTGCGAGCATCGCCAGCGCAAGTTTCTCCAGTTCCGGGTAATTGCGCGCGGCAAACAAGGCCAGCAACTGGTTAACGTCTTCTTGAGTTGGTGCACTCATTGGATTGAATTGTTTTGTGCGTGGTTGCCTATTTTATCCGGTCATCTTGCCTTGCGACATATACCGGGCCTATACTGGATTCAACGAAGCTGCATGTTGCTGCTTCGCTTTCCTCCCAGCGGGGAAACCATTCGGATTGGCGTATCGGCTCGCCGCACGTTGCACCGGGTATGAAGGCAGGCCGCCGCCGCATTTCTCATGAAAGGGTACGCTATGGGTATGAGCGCGAGCAAGGCAGGCTTTCCGGAAGTGATGATCGACATGAACATGACGCCGCTGATCGACGTCATGCTGGTAATGATCATCATGATGATCATTACCATTCCGATCCAGAACCACAGCATCAATCTCAACCTGCCGGTCAATATGGACCAAAGGCTGCCGGACCCGGCCACGCCGGTTGAACTGGCCGTCGATTTTGACGGCAGCCTGTCCTGGAACGGTGTGGCTGTCAGTGCTGCCGATGCCGACGCCAAACTGGCCCAGATCGGTGCCATGCCCAAGGATAGGCAGCCGGAACTGCATATCAACCCGAATCGCCTGGCCGAATACAAGGCCGTAGCTGCCGTCATGGCGATGGCGCAACGCCACAGCGTGGAAAAGCTTGGCATGGTGGGTAACGAGCAGTTCTTGTAAGCGCCGCTTTTAGTGGCGCCCTGGTCCCCCTGCTTCACGCAGTTCAGGGGGCGCCAGGGAGCCATCTCTCCCGGCATGATTGCCTCGCTCGCCTGGCTCATCGGCAAGTCCCGGCGGTTTTCTGTAGTGCCTCCATAACGTGTCTTTGCTTTCGAACAGGCAAATTCTACTGTCAAGAATAACAGTTACTTGCGGCCTGTTTCGAGAATAGAGTCAGTCAACAATCGTAGCTTTCGAAGAACACGAAACACGGCTTGATACGCCGTAGTTTTCGGGTCTGTTTTTCACATCAGGCAGCGACAAACTTCAATCGGATCGTCGAGCGTTTTTGCCCGACGTGGGATAGCCTTGTTTAAAAATAATTTTTAACCGAAAAAGGGAGTGGTATGAGCAATAACGTGGCGATTTACGCAGGTTCCAATATTGTCGGCAACTATAAGAATCTTCTCAATTCCGGCTTCACCACCGTGATCCTCAATTCGCTGCACGTCCATAATGACGGCAGCCTGTGGCTCAATGACACGGAAGTCGTCGATGCTAACGGCAACGCGCAAGCACCCGCCACGCAGTTGGCGTCGATCGTCACAGAGCTGCGCGGTGGCGGCATCACGAAGGTGCTGGTCTCCATCGGCGGAGGCGGGGCATTCGATCCCGATCCCAAGGGTATCAACGGACAGCACTCAGTTTCCGACTCCGACTTCAAGGCTCTCGCTGCCGTGTATTGGCCGGCGAACGGCATGACAGACCCGCTCTCGAACACGATTCCAGTGATCAAGAATCTCAGCGTATTCGTATCGACGATCGGTGCGGATGGCATCGATCTTGATCCCGAGCCGATGTTCTATACCTACGCACAACTGCTTTCCTTGACCGTTGCACTCACCGAATGGGCACTCAATTCGTCCCTGCTGGTGACCTGGGCGCCGTATACTGCGCAACAATCCTGGCAAGCCTATGCACTCGCACTCAACCAAGACGGGCTCACCCAGAACCCGGCGCCAAGCTGGGTCAACGTCCAGCAGTGGTACCAGGGAAGCGATCTTGAGGGATGGGCGGAGGCAATTGGCGTTCCTATCGGCGCCATCATCGGCGGATTCTATAGCAACGATCCGTCGAACATACAGAATACGCTCGCCCAAGCGGTGAATGGCGGGACGAAAATCACGGGCGCGTTCTATTGGAACTTCGACGACATCGCGTCGAACCCTACACCGGTCGCGCAGGCAATCATTGCCGGCCTGGCCGGACAAGCGGCAACGGGTGTCGCCGCCGCCGCATAGTGCGGAACAGGCTTGCCTCTGGCGATCGGACCAATGACGCGAAGGGGAAGGATTTCCCTTACTTCAGAACTCTTCCCAGTCGTCATTCCCGCCGGCAGCCGTCGTGGTCAGCCGTTTCGGTTGTGCACGCGGTGCGGCTGCAACCGCGGGACGCCCGGCCGATGCCGCAACGGCAATCTTGCGCTTGGCCGGTTGTGCCTGAGCCCGCGTCTGCGCCATGTGCGCGGCATCGAGCTTGAACACCGAAACGATTTCCGCGAGCACCTTGGCCTGTTCCTGCAGAGAGTCGGCGGCAGCAGCAGCCTGTTCGACCAGGGCGGCGTTTTGCTGGGTCACGGTGTCCATCTGCGTGACGGCTTCGTTGATCTGGTTGATGCCGGCTTCCTGCTCAATGCTGGCGTTGGCGATCTCGGCAATGATGTGGGTCACGCGCTTGACGCTCGAGACGATCTCTTCCATGGTGCTGCCGGCTTCATTGACGAGCCGGCTGCCTGCTTCCACCTTTTCCACCGAATCGCCGATCAGCGCCTTGATTTCCTTGGCGGCGGCCGCCGAGCGCTGCGCCAGCGTGCGCACTTCCGCCGCCACTACGGCAAAGCCGCGCCCCTGTTCACCGGCGCGCGCCGCTTCCACGGCCGCGTTCAGCGCCAGGATGTTGGTCTGGAAGGCGATGCCGTCGATTACGCTGATGATGTCGACGATCTTTTTCGACGATTCATTGATCGAGCCCATGGTGCTGACCACTTCCGACACCACTGCGCCGCCGCGTGTGGCAACGTCGGAAGCGGATGCCGCCAGGTTGTTCGCTTCGCGGGCATTGGAAGTGTTGTGCTTGACGGTGGAAGTCAATTCTTCCATCGATGATGCGGTTTCTTCGAGCGAGCCGGCCTGTTCTTCCGTGCGCGAAGACAGGTCGAGATTGCCCGATGCGATTTCGGACGATGCCATAGCGATGGTGTCGGTGCCGCTGCGTACCTGGCCCACGATCTTGAGCAGGCTGGCATTCATGTCACGCAGCGCATCCATCAATTGCCCGGTTTCGTCATGGGAAGTGGCGATGATGTGGCTGGTCAGGTCGCCTGCGGCCACGGTCTGGGCCACGCGCAAGGCTTCAATGAGTGGCTGCGACACGATGCGCGCAATCCACAGCGCCAGCGAAAAGCCAAGTACGATGCAAAGCCCGATGGCACCGATGATCCATAAGCGGGAAGACGCATAGAGCGCACTGCCTGCCTTGCTGGCTGCCTCGGCCCCGTCGGCGTTGATCTTGACCAGTTGGTCCAGCTCTTTGGCAAGTTCGGCATTGAAGCGTGAAGAATCGGCATGCAATATCTTCTGCGCTTCGTCCTTGTTGTCCGCCGAGGCTTTCATGAGTTTTTCGTGTTCGACTGCGTAGCCTTCCCAGGATTTGGTGAAGTCGGCGTAGATCTGCTTTTCTTCCGGGCTGGAAATCAGCTTGGCGTAGTCGGCACTGTTTTTCTTGAGGTCGGCCAACTGGGCCGTCAGCTTTTGTTCCAGCGCCTTCATTTCTTCCGCGTCCGCTGACAGGATGTGCTGCGATTCGAGCGAGCGGATGCGCGAGACGTTGTACTTCAGGTTCAGTAGCGACTGAACGCTGGGCAGCCAGTTGGTTTCGATATCGGTTGTGGTCTGATTGACGCGCCCCAACTGAACGATGGAAAACACGCCCAGGACAGTACACAGGATCAGGACGACGGAAAACGAGACGATGAGTTTGGTGGCGATGCGCAAATCGTACAACGACTTCATGGCAGACTCCCCCGGTGGACGCGATGCGCCACAACAGCGTTCGCGTTGTTGTTTGCTAAAAATAAAGTATAGACCCGGCTTGCCGGGGTACACCATAAATCGAAGCTGGATTGCGACTTTCGGGGGCGGGACTTGCCTGCAAACGTGGGGCTATGGCAACAGACTGTTAAATGCACCTCGTGGAGAGGTTCAGGCGACGGTGTTGAGCAAGGTGCCGACGCTGCCTACTGCGGCAAGTGCCAGCGAAGCCGGTGGGGCAGATTGGGTGGCGGGCGTGGTGCTTTGGCCTGCCTGGGTTCCGCCCTGATTCTGTTGCCGGATCTGATGCTTGATGGTGCTGATCTTGTCTTCCAGCGCAGCGATGATCTGCTTGCCTTCGGGGGTTTTGCCGGAAGAGCAATTGACCCAGTTGCTCAGTTGCGTGTTGCAGCGGTCAAGCTGAGCCTGCAAGGTCACGCCGGAGCTGCCGGATGAAGGGGCAGCGGCGGAACCGGTTGTAGAAAGAGTTGCTCCTAATGCAAGACTCATGGCGGTTGGGTGTCAAGACGATGTGGTTTTGTCGTGTGAGCCGGCCCAAGTTTACAGATTTTTTGAAAAAAATTTCAATCAAGCCTTGGGGCAGACCAGGGGCAGGTAGCTCTGGTGGTTGTAGGCGTCGCTTTTCATCTTGCCATTCCAGGCTACGTCCACCGAAAAGGCACGCGGTTCGGTCATGGGGTCGCCGCCGCAGGCCTCGTTATGGATTTCGCGAACATCGACCAGGTAGCCGGTCTTTTGTTTGTTAGCGACCATGGCCATGCATTCGGATTTGAGCGTGCCGATGCGGTAGGCCGCAATGGCCAGTGCGGCGCGCGCCACGGCTTCATCTGCAGTTTTCACCTTGGCAGGCGCGAGCGGGCAGGGCGCGGCCCCAGCAGCAGACAGGGTCAGCATGGCGGCGACAAGCATGCAAATTGCGGCTGGCGTGGTGTTGCAGCGTCTGGTGTTCATGTGTTCTCCCCGGCTGTCGGTATTGTTGTGTGCGAACATCGCGATGATACCGTGTTCGTGTGCCGCGGCGCATGCAAGAGGGTAGGGCCTGTTGACATATGATTTGGGAGACGCGTTCAATCCAGAATGCGTGCTGGCAAGGCGCGCGGCAAAGCGAAGGCTGGACGCCTTCGCAAGCCGTGCAACGCGGCCAGCGCGCATTCTGGACTGAACCCTTCGGGAAGGTGCCGTATGCGTCGCATGCCGTTGTTGCGACTCCTTGCCGTAGCACCACTACGACGCGTCGCCGCGCCTAGGCCTGCAACGCATACGGTACCTTCGCACTCCCAAATCCTATGTCAACAGGCCCTATGCGAATGGGTTTCGTGATACGATTTTTTGCGACTTTCCTTCGGACATTTCACAAAATCTATGGCATTTCGTCACGCCGCCGCCGTCGGTGCCTGCCTCTTTCCCGGCGTGGCCTTGCTGGGGTGGGCGCTACTGGTGCATTTGCCGCGCGAGGCGCGGCAGCAGGACGATGCCTTGCGGGTTGCGCGCCTGGTTGCTGCCGAGCAGGTGCAGCGGCTCAACGGCATCCACGACACCTTGAACGTCATGAGCCTGGCACAGCGCCTGGGCGAAGATCCGGCTGCCTGCAGCGGCTACCTGGCCCAAGTGGTGGAAAGCAACAGCCTGCTTGTCAATGCCAGTCGGTTCGAAACCGACGGCAGCATACGCTGCAGCGCCAAGCCGGCTCCGCCAGGCTTGAACGTGTCGAAAGACGACTTTTTCCGCCAGATTCTTTCATCGCGAAGCTTTGCCGTTTCGGGCTTCCGCATCGGTGCGATTACCCACAAGCCGCAGATTGCCGCTGCCTTGCCCGTGCTCGACCGTGACACCGGCCAGGTGCGCTTCTTCGTCGGCGCGGCGATCGACCTCGGCTCGCTCGAGCGCAGCTTAGCTGGCCTGTCGATGCCGGAAGGCGCAACGCTGTCGATTTTCGATGCGGATGGGATAGTGCTGGTGCGCAAGCCGTCCCTGGCCGACGTCGTGGGCAAACCCATGCCTGACCTGGCGGCAATACGCCAGATTTCGGGCGACCAGGGCACGATAGAAGGCAATGGTGGGCGACGTTTCGTGGGTTGGGCGCCGATCGGTGCGGGAAGCGGCCGTTCTTCCGTTGTCGTCACCATCGTTGGCGGTACGCCAACTTCAACACTGGTCGAAATTGCCGTCGCCATCATGCTGGCGGGTGCCTTGCTGGCCGGCGCCATGCTGCTGATCACCTGGCGCGACATTTTGTGGCGCACCGGTGCGCGACGTGCCTATACCACCAGCGTGGTGGGTGTGGTGCTCTTCCTCGGCGCCGGGGCGGGCGCCACGGTGCGCCTGTTCTACCTCGAGTCCGAACGCAATCAGGGCATGGAGCGAACGCATCGCAGCATCGACGAGCTTGCCTCCGCCTCGACCGACTTGGTGCGTACCGAAGCTGGCGAGTCCGTGTATCTGGCGCGCGGTAACGGTGATGACGTGTTGCTGGCGCTGTCTTCTGCACGTGACCTGGCGCGACGCCTGGCACGCGCGAGTGACCTGATGGAGGGGAAGGCGCAGCAGGAAGAGCGCGTTTCGCGCCTGCGTGCCATGGTCGAGCAATTGACCGTGGACTTGCGCGCCCAGGCCAGTGCCGACCCGGCAGGGCGGGGGGCGCAGCCGGAATTCGAGCGTTTGCTGCGCGAAACCAATGCCTTGCTCGAAAAAACCATGGGTGAGGAGCAGCAGGCCTTGGTTTCCCAGCGCGCCGATGGCCTGATGGCCGAACGTCAGGCCATGGTGTTGTCGGCATTGATTGCAGCGGCGGCGCTGATGCTGCTTATGAGCGGGGCACGCATCATGCTCGAGCAGGCGTGTGCCAACGCGAGTGCCAAGGAAGAATTGGCCGATAGCGAACGGCGTTACCGCATGTTTGCCGAAAACATGCGCGACTTGATCGTGGTGGTCGATTTGAACGGGGTGCGCAAGTACGTCTCGCCGGCGTCCTATTCGTTGTACGGTTACCATCCGGAAGAACTGTTGGGTGCGCGCTCGGTCGAACTGGCGCACCCGGATGACGCGCACAAATTGTTGGGCGCCTTCCGCGACCTGGCATCCGGCGAAAAAGAGACGGCGTCGGTGCTGGTGCGCGGCCGGCATCGCAGCGGTGAATATCGCTGGATCGAAATCAGCATGCAACTGGTGCGCGACCCGGTAACCCATGCCCCCTTCGAAATGGTGGGGGTGCTGCGCGATTCGAACGACCGTGTCCTGGCTGAGCAAGCCTTGCGCAAGAGCGAGGAACAGTTCCGCGTCATCACGGAAAATGCCGGCGACCTGATCGTCAGCGTGGGGCCGGACGGGCGGCGGCGCTACGTCTCGCCGTCCTACGAGCGCGTGTTGGGCTACAAGCCGGAAGAGCTGGTCAACCTGACGCGTGCAAGCCTGTTCCACGAAGACGACCGTGTGCGAGTGGGGGCCTCATTCGATTCGATGTTTACCGATCACCCGATTCCCTTTGTCAGCGGCCGGGGTATCCACAAGGATGGGCATATCGTCTGGCTCGAGGCGCATCACACGCTGGTGCGCGACCCGGTGAGCGGCGAGCCGATCGAGAGTGTGTCGATCATGCGTGACATTACCGCGCAAAAGCATGCGGCCGAACAATTGGAAGAGGCGCGCCGCGAAGCCGAGCGCGCCAACCGCGTCAAGTCCGAATTCCTGGCCAGCATGAGCCATGAAATCCGCACGCCGATGAACGGCGTGATCGGCTTTTCCACCCTGCTTCTGGGTACCGGCTTGACCGAGGAGCAGCAGCGGCTGGTCACGCTGCTCAGGGAATCGGGCGATGCGCTTTTGGCCGTCATCAACGATATCCTCGATTACTCGAAGATCGAAGCGGGGCGCCTTGATCTGGAAGCGATCCCGGTGAACCTGCGCGAATTGGTCGCCGGTACCTGCGCCATGGTCGAACCCCAGGCGCAAGCCAAGGAACTCGATCTGCGCAAGCGCATCGATTCGGGCGTGCCGCAATGGGTCATGGCCGACCCCACCCGGCTGCGCCAGGTTTTGCTCAACTTCCTCTCGAACGCGATCAAGTTCACGTTTGAAGGCGGCATCCTGGTTTCCATCGAGCGCGACGAGGGTGTGTCAGGGCGGCTCATTTTCAAGGTGCAGGATACCGGCATTGGCATGATCCTGGAACAGCAGCAAAGCCTGTTCCAGCCGTTTTCCCAGATCGATAGCTCAACCACGCGCAAGTTTGGCGGCACCGGGCTGGGCCTGGCAATTTCCAAGCGCCTGATCGAAGCCATGCCGCAAGGGCAGATCGGCGTGATGAGTACACCCGAGGTCGGCAGCACCTTCTGGTTTGCCGTTGCCTTGCCCGAAACCGCCGTGGTCGCGGTGGCCGAGGATGCGCACGAACCCGCTGCGTTCCGTCCGGCCCATATCCTGGTGGTGGAAGATACGGCGATCAACCGTGTCATCGTCGATACCATGCTCAAGCAGGCCGGCCACACCGTCACGCTGGCCAATGACGGCGTGCAGGCCATCGACGCCCTGCACCGGGAAAAATTCGACCTGGTGTTGATGGACATGCAGATGCCGGTCATGGATGGCCTGGAAGCGACGCGCCGTATCCGTGCCGGGGAAGCCGGGCCGAAAGACATCCCCATTGTCGCCTTGACGGCGGCGGTTCTACCCAACGAGGTCGAGCGCTGCATGCAGGCCGGCATGTCGGACTTCCTGCCCAAGCCCATCGTGCTCGACGCCTTGCTGCGTACCGTGGCGAAGTGGGGCAAATAGGGCATGGGGCAAGAGGTACCCAGGGTCATCTGGTTGCGCAGTGAGGCGCCGCGCAAACCGGCTTTGGGCGCCCGCTGCAACGGCTGCGGAGTGTGTTGTGCGGTTGAGCCTTGTCCGGTGGCAATGGTGTTTTTGCACCAGCGGCATGGCGCGTGCAAGGCTTTGCAATGGGACGGAGCAGGGCCGGTTTATCGCTGCGGCATGGCTGAACATCCTGAGCACCATCTGCGATGGCTGCCAACTTGGGCCGCCCCGGTTTTACGCAGGTGGGTGTTGCGCTGGATTGCAGCCGATACGGTTTGCGACGCGGCGGATGAATGCGACGAGGGATGAGCCTGTCAGCCAAGAATAATCTTCACTTTTTGTTAACTCTTCTGTGCCACCTTAAACTACAATTGTCTAAAAATCACTCAGGGAGCCCACATGAACGCATATCGTATTGCATGTATCGCTTTGTTGCTGTCGGCCGTGACAGCCAGTGCCGCCGAACCGGCACCTGGTGAATATATCTCGGACCGCGGCTGGGGAACCTTGAACATTTCGCGCATTAAGGGCGGCAAAATGGCGTTCTCCATCTCGTCGATTGGCGCCAACGGCCACTCTTGCAGTCTTGAAGGGACAGTCCGGGATGGCGAGGCCGTGTTGTCCAATCCTGCGCCCGGCAGTTCTTGTCACGTGAGCTTCGAGGCCGACCAGGGTGGCATCGATGTGGTTTTGGGCCAACCCGATGATTGCCGCGACTATTGCGGTATGCGCGCCACGTTCGACGGCCGTTATGCCGTGCCGGCGGCGGGTTGCCACAATAGCGAACGCAAGGCGACGCAGGCGAAGTTCAGCCAGCTCTACAAGTCACAGGACTATGACAGCGCACTGCCGGTATTACAGACCATGTTGAACACTTGCGCTGGTACCCTGTTCTGGCTGGAAGAGGCGCAAATCCGCAACGACCTAGCGGTGACTTACCATCATCTTCAACGCAATGAAGAATGCCTGGCCGTGGTTCAGCCTACCATTAACGCCTACGGCACGACCGAAAAAGAGATACAGGAAGCCTTGCCGCCGAGTGACGCCGAAAGTATTTTGCCCTTGGCAAAGGCGGCCTGGTTCAACGCCAAACTTTGCAGCAAATAATACTGCGGACGCCGGCTTTTTCCAGTTGCACTGGATGGCCGGCGTCGGTGTTGCCGGGGCTGGGCTGAGTCCTTACTGCTTCATCGCCACGATGGAGCTGGCCCGCTTGTCTTCCGCATCGGCTTCATTGGTGTGGCCCAATGCGCGTTCGATCTTGGCCAGGTTGACCAATGTGGCGGCGACGTTCGGGTGGGTCGGGCCCAGCGCCTTTTCATAGATCGCCAATGCGCGTGTGATCAGCGGTTCTGCCGTGGAATAGTTGCCTTCGCTGGCGTAAAGAATTGCCAGCTCGTGTAAGCGCGCCGCCACGTCGGTATGATCCGGGCCGAGGTTCTTTTCCGTGATGGCCAGCGAGCGCTTGACATAGGCTTCGGCTTGCGGCACCTGGTTTTGCGCCCGGCTGATCTTCGAGAGGCTGTTCAGGCACAGCGCAACGGTCATGTCGTTCGGGCTGCCCGACTTGTCATAGATCGCCAGGGCACGTTGCGCCAGCGGCTCGGCATTGCGGTATTGCTTTTGCGCGACGTAGATTGCGGCCAGCCCGGTCAGGCTGTCTGCGGTTTCCGGACGCTCGGGGCCATAGGTTTTTTCCTTGATGTCGATGGCACGCTTGTAGAGCGGTTCGGCCGCCGTGTATTGATTTTCACTGCGTAGTACGTTGGCCAGTTTGTCGAGCACCTTGGCGGTTTCGGCGTGATCGATGCCGAAGCGGCCTTCATCGATGGCCAGCAGGTGCTGATACAGGCGTTCTGCCTGTGGCAAGGCGTCACAGGCAACGTATAAGCCGCCGAATTTGTCGAGTATGGGGGCAATATCGATACGGGCACCGGCGGGGGCCTTGTCATTGATGCTCTGCGCGCGCTTGAACAGGCTGTCGGCCTGCTCACCCTGGTCGGCTGCCAGGAACAGGGCCCACATCTTGTACAGGTCGGAGGCAACGGCCGGGTTGTTCAGCCCCAGGACCTTTTCATTGGTGGCCACGGCGCGGCGATAAGATTGCCCTGCTTCGGCGAATTGCCCGTGGGCCGTTTGCACGTCGCCGAGATTGGAATAGCTGGTGCCCAGTGTGGCGTCGGCTTTCTTTTGCGTCATGTCGACTTCGCGCTTGGCGATCATCATGGCGTCGTCATATTTGCCGGCCAGGAGCAGGTCCTTGAATTGCTGGTTCAAGCCGGCCCAATCGGCATCCGGTGCGGCCAGGGCAACAGATGGTGCAGATGCGAGCGAGACGAACAGACAGGCGGAAAAGGCGAGAGTGGAAACGCCGGACAGTTTGATCATGATTCCCCCTTTACAGACATGTTTCAGACAGATTTGAACCAAGCCTTCAGCACGCGGCTTGCAGGCCAAGGCCAAAGTTGATGCATCCCGTATCGTGTTCTTCACAACCGGCTGGGGGGCGCCTGTCATGAAGAAGGTCGTTGCGGCTCTTGTGGCAACTTCAGCGACAAGAACCGGCGCGATGAATATAGCTTACTCACAGGAAATGGTATTGTCCATACCATGATGCCATTCGTGTGGCATTTTCGTAGACATGCAGCAACCATAAGGAAAATTTTTCTCAGTCAAGTAGTGTTTTTACACCATTTGTTGAACTGGTATGTGGCTTGTGTGTTGCTGTGATTACATTAAACTGGCGTGGCGTGTTCTCTTTGCGTAGATAAATATGCAGGCTTTTCAAATACTTGTCATCGTCTTTTGCACCATCCTCCTGGGGGCTTACCTGCGGCAGTTGCGCAAGGAGAGGCTCAGCCAGAAATTAGCCTTGGAAACGCTGGAAGATGAAATGCTGCGGCGCATCAAACAAATCGACGCCTTGCCCGTGCCGGTTTCGGTTAGGCAGCGGGCCGGCGCGCTGCTACGCGAAAAGGGTGTGGTGCTGGATGCGCAACTCGAGCAATACATGGTCCAGGGTTTCAAGGACTACCTGATCGCAGTGTTTTACGCGACACGAGATGCGCAGCCAGCCGGGCTTCACGGCTTTTGCATGACCTCAGACACGGTCGATATGCTGTGGCATGCCTGGCTGGAAGATGAAGCGTATGACGCTACCTTCAGGCAGCTACTCGGTTTTCCGCTGACGCACGCGCCCGAAGCGTCCGAACAGGTGGCAGCGCAGCGTGGCCCGGGCAATATCGATTTCCTCAAGACGAACCCGCCTGACCGGGCTGTGGCGACCTATCGCGGGCTCAGGGCGGCTTTGCCTGCGGCAGGACGTACTGTGCACTACAGCGCACTCTATCTGCTCGACAGCCTGGCAAAAAACCCGGAAGGCTTCTACTACAACGGCGCCATCCTCGGCGCTTTTGAACGTGCTGCCTATGACCTTGATCCCGGAGCCAAACGGTGCCGTGTTTCCTGGTCGGGCAGCGCTTGCGGCCTTGCCTGCGCAACCGGCCTGGAGTTGGATGGTGGCCATCATGGAGGCGGATCGTCTTGTAGTGGTGGTGGTGGTAGTGGTGGTGGTGGTGGTGGTGGTGGTGGGCCTTGATGGGATTGTCATTTTTTGCCGGCTCGCTTATCTTGACGCCTGACACCCCGCCTATCACGACCGGAGCAGAACTTGAGTACCAACCCGTATGACGCACCACAAGCCAGCCTAGAAGGCACATCGACTGAAACTGCACCGCCTCTCTGGAACCCGAATGCCGCCGCTTGCTGGAGCTTCTTTTTCACGCCGGTTTTCGGCGCTCTCCTCTTAACGATGAATTGGCGGGCGCTTGGGGAGAAAGAAAAGGCGTCGGCATCGCGTATCTGGGTTATTGCCAGTATGGTTTTGATGCTGCTCACGGTGGTTGTACCTTTTGTGGGCAGCGACTCCGTGGGCGTGCGGCTTTTCACGCGCTTCATCGGTTTCGCTTTGTTGATTTCCTGGTACGTCGCCAGTGTGCGCGGTCAGGTGCAATACGTCAGCGAACATTTCGGCGATGCTTATCCACGTAGAGGCTGGATTGTGCCCATCCTGTGTGCAATCGCCGCCCTGGTTGCGTTGGTCTTTGTCGCCAGCTTGTTTGACACAGGGGAATTCCGTTCCATGGATGGGCCGGTTTCTTCGAATTGAAGTTCGTGATTCAACCGCAGTAGCTATTTCACTTCACGAACGACTCGGGCTGGCGCGACGCAGTGCATGCGCAAAACATGGTGAATTGAGGAATAATGTTGGCTTCGATTTTTTGGAAGCGGACCCTTCATGAAACACACCATGTTGCGCGCCATCCTGGCTTCGGCAGCTTTTCCTCTCGCCTGTTCGCTTTCTCCTGCCGTAATGGCAGACACGCCGCCGATGACGCCGGACATTCCGGAACGTTACATTGCGCCAAAGAACGGCTACGACTACGAAAAGCGCGTCGTCATGATTCCGATGCGCGACGGCGTCAAGCTGCACACGGTTATTGTGATCCCAAAGGGCGCGAAGAATGCACCCATCCTTTTGACTCGTACGCCGTACCATGCCGACAAGCGCGCCGCGCGCGAAGATGGGCCCAGCATGCTGGGCGAATTGGCGCAGGAGGATGAGGTCTTCGTCCAGGGGGGCTATATCCGCGTCTACCAGGACGTGCGCGGCAAGCACGGCTCTGAAGGTGATTACGTGATGACGCGTCCCTTGCGTGGCCCGCTCAATTCGACCGCGGTCGACCATTCCACCGATGCCTGGGACACGATAGACTATCTGGTCAAGAACCTGCCGGAATCGAACGGCAAGGTTGGCATGATCGGTTCTTCCTACGACGGCTTCACCGTCGTCATGGCGCTGGTCAATCCGCATCCGGCCTTGAAGGTGGCAGCACCCGAGAGTCCAATGATCGACGGCTGGATGGGCGACGACTGGTTTCATTACGGCGCCTTCCGTCAGATCAATCTCGACTACTTCACCTTGCAGACCGCTGAACGCGGCGACGGGCGTGCGATCACGCGCCAATATAGCGACGACTACCAGAATTTCCTGCGGGCCGGCTCGACCGGTGACTATGCCAAGGCGGCTGGCCTTGACCAATTGCCGTTCTGGCGCAAGATGTCGGAGCATCCTTCCTATGACAGCTTCTGGCAGGAGCAGGCGCTGGACAGGATCATGGCGCGCCAGCCCCTGACCGTGCCCACGATGTGGCTGCAAGGCCTGTGGGACCAGGAAGACATGTGGGGTGCGATCCACAGCTATGCGGCGGTCGAGCCGAAGGACAAGAACAATGACAAGAATTATCTCGTCATGGGCCCGTGGCGCCATAGCGGCGTCAAGTATGACGGGTCTTATCTGGGCGTATTGAAGTTCGATGGCGACACAGCTTTGCAATTCCGCCGCGACGTGCTGCGTCCGTTTTTCGACCAATACCTGAAAGATGGTGCGCCCAAGGCCAATACGCCGCCGGTACTGATCTATAACACCGGTGAAAACCACTGGGAGCGTTTCAAGTCCTGGCCGCTGGCCTGCGACAGCGGCTGCAAATACAAGCCGCGCCCGCTGTACCTGAGCGCCGGCAGCACCTTGTCGTTCAATGCGCCGGCCAAGGCCCAGGGCGCTGCTGCCTATGATGAATACGTGTCGGACCCGGCCAAGCCCGTGCCTTACCTGCCGCGCCCGCTCCTGTCTTCCGACCACATCGCATGGCAGCAATGGCTGGTGAGCGACCAGCGCTTCGTGGCCGACCGTACCGACGTGCTGACCTACCAGACCGAAGCGCTGAAGGAACCGCTGAAGATCAGCGGCGCCTCTTTGGTCAACCTGGTTGCCTCGACTTCCGGTAGCGACAGCGACTGGGTGGTCAAGCTGATCGACGTCTATCCCGACCGTGTGCCCGGCGAGCCGACCATGGGCGGGTATGAATTGAGCGTGGCGATGGATATCTTCCGTGGCCGTTATCGCGAAAGCTTCAGCGATCCCAAGGCCATCGCGCCGAATCAGCCGCTCACCTACAAATTCAGCTTGCCCACGGCTGACCACACCTTCCTGCCGGGGCACCGCATCATGGTGCAGGTGCAGTCAAGCTGGTTCCCGTTGTATGACCGCAACCCGCAAACCTTCGTGCCGAATATTTTCTTTGCCCAGCCGGCCGACTACGTGAAGGCGACACAGCGCGTTTACCATGAAGGAGGCCAGGCGAGTTTTATTTCACTTCCGGTGGTGCCGGTGGACGAAAGAGGGATGCAGCGCCAGTAATGGCAGTAGCGCGGGAAAGAAGGAAGGGAAAAACAGGGGAGGGCTGGCGCTCTTCCCAGAATCGCGAAGGATTGCGGGAAGAGCGCAGCGAAGAAAGAGATTACTTCTTCTTGGGGTTGACGGCAGCCTTCAGCGTCGCGCCGGCGGAGAACTTGGGCGACTTGGAAGCGGCGATCTTGATTGCTGCGCCGGTGGCAGGGTTGCGACCCTTGCGAGCAGCGCGCTTGGCGACGGAGAACGTGCCGAAGCCGGTGATGCCGACCGTGTCGCCCTTCTTCAGGCGTTCGGTGATGATGTCGATCAACGTGTTGACGGCATTGTTGGCGGCGGTGGCGGAAAGTTCCGTGCGCTTCGCGAATTCTGCAACCAGTTCACCCTTTTTCATAACATCTCCTTTTCAAAAAAGCGCTAGGGTAACACAGCTTCTTGCCTGCGGGTACAGGGCGCGCGCATTTTTGCAGTGCGAATTGTTCATATCCAAAAGGGTTTTACGCATGCTTGCGCAAACTGACGATGAAACCGTCGACCGGTTTCGCGTCGTGATATTCATGGACTTCACGCGCCAGATGCGCCACCTCGAAGCCGCTTTGCCCGGCTGTGCGGCGCAGATAGTTTTCCCCATGAGTGTAGCAGCCGCCTTCAGCCAGCTCGCGCGAAGCCGTCAACGACCAGGTGTCGGCATCGTTATTGGGGAAGACGGTGAAGATGAACAGGCCGCCAGGCTTGAGCGCGCCGGCGGCCAATTGGAACACAGCGTCGAGCGCGCCGAAGTGGATCAGCGTTGCGGCAGCGACGATGGCGTCGTAGCTGGCCGGCTTTTGCCGCATGAATTCGAGCAGGTCGCCGGCAAACAGGCCGTGATAGACCGTTTTTTGCTGGGCTTTTTGCAGCATGTGGACCGACAGGTCAACACCGTCGAGCTGTACTGCCAAGTCCTTGATGCGTGCACCGACCAGGCCCGTGCCGCAGCCGGCGTCGAGTATGGCCAGTTTGCCCGTAGCATGGCGGCGCAATTCCTGTTCCACCAGCAGCATGCCGCGGTAGGCGTGTTCAGCCTCGCTGCCCTGGTCCCAGGATAACGCGCGTTCGGCATACAGTTTTTTCATGTGGGCGTCGGAAGCGCGGGCCGGTGCGGCACCGCCATCGAGCGTGGCCAGCATGACGGCGGCGCCATCGCTGTCGCCGGGGTCTTGCACCAGCGCAGCCTGGAGATGCTTGCGTGCTTTTTCCGGCTCGTTGGCGCGAGCGTAGATCTTGCCGAGTTTTGCCAGTGGAAAACCGGGCAGGTGGGCCAGCTTGGCGGCGGCATCCAATTGTTGGAGCGCTTCGTTGGGCTGGTTACGGGCGACCAGAATTTGCGCCAATGCCATGCGGGCTTCGCTGTTGTCGGGCCGGATCTGCACGGCACGGCGCAAGGCGTGCGAGGCATCGTCGAGTTGATTGCGCGACTGCAGTAAGGCACCCAGATTGCCCCAGGCATAGCCGTCATTGGCATTCAACTCGAGCGCCTTGCGGTAGGCCTCTTCGGCCTCGGCGAGCTTGCCCAGGTTGCGGCAGGCCTCGCCCAGGTTGACGTGCAGGCTGGACATGGCGGGGCTGGCAGCAACCGCTTTGGTAAACAGTTCGAGCGCAATGTCGCTGCGCCCCACGCGCAGGGCGATCAAGCCGATATTGTTGTTGGCCAGGGCATTGTTGGGCTCGGCAGCAAGCACGGCACGGTACAACTGTTCCGCCTCCTGCAGCTTGCCGGCCTTGAAAAAGGCGGCAGCTTGCGCCATGGCGTCGGGAATCCTGAATGCGGGTTTTTGCAATTGAAAACTCGGCTTGATGTGATTGCCGGATTGTAGCAGCCTGGCCAGCACTGATTCGAACCAGGCGCGATGGTTACAGCGGTTACAAAATCGCCCGTCGTCCTCGGCTGGCGCCATCGATAAAATCCTTGCATGACAATTTCAAACACCACGCCGCGCCTCTGCGGCCTCGATACGCTGCGTGCCATCGCCATCGTGCTGGTGCTGCTTTACCATTTTGAGGTCGTCGTCAGCGACGGGAGCACCTTCGGTTTCATTGGCGATTGCGGCTGGGCCGGGGTTGACCTGTTCTTCGTCTTGAGCGGTTTTTTGATCGGCAACCAGATCATGGGGCCGCTTGCACGCGGCGAGACGTTCTCGTTCAAGCTGTTTTATATCCGGCGCTTCCTGCGCACCTTGCCCAATTATTACGTGGTCCTGGCACTGTACTTCCTCTTTCCCCTGCTCATGGGCGGCAGGGAACCCATGCCGCTCTGGCGTTTCCTGAGCTTCACGCAAAACATCGGCTTGCGGCCCGGTTCCGCGTTTTCCCATGCCTGGTCGCTCAATGTGGAAGAGCAGTTCTACCTGATGCTGCCCCTCGCAGCGCTCGGCCTGGCGGCATTGAAGCGCTCGGCGCGTGGTGCCTGGTTCGCCCTGGTTGGAGCTATCCTGGCCGGCATCGCCATGCGCGGCCTGCTCTGGCTGCATTGCGCCAATTTCCAGGACTACATGGTCGATATCTATTATTCGTCCTTTTGCCGCATGGACGAATTGTTGCCGGGCGTGGCCTTGGCGATGCTGAAGAATTTCCATGGCAGCCTTTACCAGCGCCTGCAAGCCTGGGGTAACCATGCGGCCGTGGCGGGACTGGCCGTGGTGGCCTTGGTGCTATCGGCTTTTTATTTTTTACAGAATGGGGATTATGTTGCGGCACACGGCTTCAATTTTCCTCTCGTGGCGCTGGGCTATTCGAGCCTGGCCCTGGGCTTCATGCTGATTGTTTTCTCGGCACTCAGCCGCGGTTCCCTGTTGAACCGCACGCGCCTGCCGGGCGCGGCGGCGTTGGCACTTTGGTCCTACGCCATCTACCTGGCGCACAAGCCCTTGTATTACATCGCCAAAATGCATTTGCCGGAGCTTGGCCTGGACCCGAATTCGGTGCCGGGCATTACCCTCATCCTGTTTGCCGGCGTATTGGGCGGTTACCTGCTTTATCGCCTGGTCGAAACGCCATTCATGCGTTTACGCGAGCGCCATTTTTCGCTTGTTTCGCCGCGTGGCAAAAGCCCGGAAGGCGAGGCCGGCTGACTCATCAAGCGATTCGTCACCATGGAGCGGGATTTCATCACAGGGCACTGGTCACCAGCCGTTGCGCTTCCCAGAATGGCGCAAGCCGGATCGACCGCCCGCTATCTTTTCCTGGAATGACATCATGATCAAATTGTTGACTGCGCTCACTTTCCTCATGTTTTGCGGTACGACCCTTGCGGCGGAAACGAGGGTAGGCTGGACAGCAGCCTGGGCCGCAGTGCCGGACTCGGAAGGTCCCGCCTTTGAAAACCAGGTCTTGCGCCAGATTGTCCGGGTCGGCATTGCGGGGCAGGGCGTGCGGGTACACCTGTCGAATCGCTATGGCAGCAAGCCTTTGCATATCGGCGCGGCCAGCGTCGCCTTGCACGGCGACGCCGCTGCCATCGAGCCCGGTAGCACACGTGCGCTGCAGTTCCACGGCATGGGCGATGTCATCATTCCCAAGGGCGCCGAGGTGGTGAGTGATCCCGTGGCCTTGCCGCTTGCCGCCCTGCAGGAATTGGCCATCACGCTATCCCTGCCCGGCAATACCGGCCCCTCGACCCAGCATGGCGTCGGCAATGCGACCGCCTACCTGGCAGCACGCACAGATGGGCTCGACGCCGTGCAGTTCGAGCAGGATGAAGTCACGAGCAGCCGTTTCTACGTCACCGGAGTCGACGTGCAGGCGCCGGTGCCGGCCCATGTGCTGGTGGCATTCGGTGACTCGATCACCGATGGCGTGGGCTCAAGCCAGGATGCCAACAAGCGCTGGCCCGATGCGCTGGCTGAACGCTTCCAGAGTGATCCTCAAACGGCCAATCTGGTCGTGCTCAATGCCGGCATTGCCGGCAACCGCGTGTTGCACGATGGCGTGGCGCCTTTCATCGGCAGCGCAGCCGTCAAGCGTTTCGGGCATGACGCGCTCGATGTGCCGGGCGTGCGCTGGGTGTTGCTGCTTGACGGCACCAACGATATCGCCGCTTCCACCATCCTCAATGCACCTCATGAACACGTCAGCGCCGAACAGGTCATTGCCGGCCTGAAGGGCCTGGTCGTGCGTGCCCACCAGCGCGGCGTCAAGGTCATGGGGGGCACTTTGCTGCCCTGGGGCGGCGCCGAATGGCCTTTCCATTCCGCAGCCGGTGAACGCAAGCGCCGGCAAGTCAATGACTGGATCGTCCATGGTGGTGCATTCGATGCCGTAACCGATTTCGAAGCCGCGCTGCGCGACCCGGCGCACCCTGACCGGATGGCGCCGGCGTTCGACAGTGGTGACCACATCCATCCCAACGATGCCGGGCACAAGGCCATGGCCGATGCCATCGACCTGCGCTTGTTGCGTTGACAGTGGCGGGCGTAGAATGCAGGCATGACGATACTTCACACCGCCCGCCTGCGCCTCGAACCCTGCAATGACCGCCACCTGCAGAGGGGCTGCACCAGATCAATCTCGACCCCGAAGTGATGCGCTACATCACCGGCCGCCCCGATACGCTGGAAGATACGCAAGCCATGATAGACCGCGTCAAGGCACGCTGGGCCGATACCGGCTATTCCTGGTGGGCTTTCATCGAATTGGGTAGTGAAGAAATGATCGGTGCCGGGTGCATCCAGCATCTGGGCCGCAATAATGCCAATCCGCTTGAAATCGGCTGGCGCCTGCGGCGCGACAAGTGGGGCCAGGGTTTTGCGTCCGAAGCGGCCGAACGCATGGCGGCCTTTGCCTTCGAAACGCTCAACAGTGAGTTGCTGCGCGCAGTGTGCGACCCGGCAAATAGCGCGTCGTCAAACGTCATGAAAAAGCTCGGTATGCAATACCGGGGCATCGAACACTGGTACCACCTGGATTTGGCAGTCTATGACATGACGCAGGCGGATTGGCAAAACCGCCGCACCGGCGCAATAAGGGAAGGGTAATCTTGCGCGTTTCGGTATGGCTGGCATGGGCTGCCCTGGCATTGTTTTGCGCATCACTGGCTTTGCCATCGGTTGACTTTGTCATTCTGGGCAAACCGGGCAGTCTGCGCGGCTACCACATCGTCTATTTCGCCCTGGGTTATGGCATTTCCATGCTCTGGCAGACAGCAGTCGTCGCGGCGAACTCCAGCTCTGCGGACATCAGTATGTGCTTTGCCTCGTTTGCCGCCGCTTTCAATTTCCTGTTTCTGGTGGTGCCGCTGCTGCTGCATCGGCGCATGCTCGCCGCGCGCGGGCTAGCCCGCAAATTTCACGCAGATAGAGAGAAAGGGGTCGGCGAAATCGTGTAACCCCGCGTTAATGCTGGTGCTTAGACAGATTAACCAGGAGATTTCGCCGATGCCAAATTGTACCGCAAGC
>Ga0134128_10000019_pt1 | contig 235748 bp, 202 predicted proteins | sample KB31754_FD_96462 | JGI IMG/M metagenome (GOLD analysis project Ga0134128, IMG submission 96462) | Terrestrial soil microbial communities with excess Nitrogen fertilizer from Kellogg Biological Station, Michigan, USA - KB3-175-4 | ecosystem: Environmental > Terrestrial > Soil > Unclassified ...
GCGGGGCGTTTTCAGACGCCCCGTAAAAATCAGTTTCGGCGAATTCGGCGCGCGTTATATGGAGCACGCGAAGGTCAATAAACGTTCCTGGTTGCGGGATGAACAGATGCTTGGACATTTGAAGAAGTTCTTCGGAACCGAAAGACAGCTTACCGAAATCACTTCGGCGGATATCGAGGGCTACAAAATGCATAGACGGGCCTCGGTTTCCGGTTCGACGGTGAATCGGGAGATGGCTTTGCTCAAGCGGATGTTTAATCTGGCAATCGAATGGGACCTCTATATCGGACTCAATCCCTTTCGCAAGGTGAAATTCTTTCGGGAATTCAACACCGGGCTTCGGGTTTTGAGTTTGGAAGAGGAAGAAAAGCTTCTCCGCAATGCAGCGCCGTACCTTCAGGATTTGATTCGTTTCGCCCTGAATACGGGATTGCGTGTGGGAGAAATCTTTTCGCTTTGCTGGAATAACGTGGATTTGGAGAAAAACATTCTGAATGTTTTCGCGCCCAAGACACAAAAGATTCGCGGCGTTCCGATTAACGTGGATGCGCGAAAGGTTTTGGAGTATTGGGCGCTCGGCAAACGGAATGAATCTGTTTTCTACAATCCCGACACCGGCAAGGCGTTTGTTGATCTGAAAGCGGGATTCAAACTCGCTTGCAAGAAAGCGGGAATCACCGGCGTGACGTGGCACACTCTGCGTCACACGTTTGCTTCTCGGCTCGTAGATCGCGGCGTGGATATCGTCACGGTGAAAGAGTTGTTGGGTCATTCGAGCATCACTGTGACGATGCGCTACACGCACACGAATCTTGATTCAAAGCGAGCGGCGGTCGAGAAACTACTACATAATGAGTGTGACAAAAGTGTGACAGTATGCACCACAACGCAGCACCCAAAGGGGCCGACTGTCACAAATCGGATTGTAACCTTCAATTCAGCAAGGACTTAATTTTGGAGGGGTGGGTGAGCGGTTGAAACCGGCGGTCTTGAAAACCGTTAGACCTCAAAAGGGTCTCGTGGGTTCGAATCCCACCCCCTCCGCCACGTCAGTCATATCCGGCGATTCGAAGGGTTGTCCTCCGCGCTGTTCGGCAAGTGCGCGCACGGACCAGAAATGCTTTGCTGACTCATTCTCCGCGTGCGTTCCATTCTCCGCGCGCGTTCCCGCCTGATATTTACGTCGTTCCTTTTCCGACTTCTCCTCTGATAACATCGTGATGCCAGTACAGTCCTGCAATTACCCAGATAATTGCGTCAGGGGTCGAAACGCGATGGAAATCTTCGCCGCCCAATTTGGAAGTCAAAACAGAAATGTAAGTATCAGAACGCAGGCATAGGCTTGGAAGGAATTACCGTCATGTCAGACATGAACATGAGTGTAAGGCTGACTCAGTTCGAACCACCGGAGCACATTTTTCCAACTCTTAATGCGGCTCAAATCGCTCGCATCTCGGCGCACGGAAGGAAGCGCGCCGTCCAGCCCGGAGAAGTGCTGGTAGAGCCGGGGGACCATAATCTCCCTTTCTTCCTGGTCACATCGGGTGCCATGGAAATCATGCGGCCCACCTGCGACGGCGAAGATCCCCTCGTCGTACACCTGGCCGGACAATTCTTGGGAGAAGTCGGCATATTGTCGGGCCGGAGGAGCATGGTGCGCGCGCGCATGCGCGAAGCCGGCGAAGTGATCGAGGTGGACCGTTCTGCTCTGCAGGAATTGATCGAAACCGACAGCGAGTTGAGCGAGATTCTGATGCGCGCTTTCATTCTGCGCCGCGTTGAGTTCATCGCTCACGGATGGGGAGACGCGGTACTCCTGGGCACGAACAATTCTTCCGGGACGCTGCGAATCAAGGAATTCCTCACGCGCAATTCATACCCGCACGCCTACATCGATCTGGCCAGTGAGTCCAAGGTCCAGGAACTGCTCGACCATTTCCAGGTAACGCGCGGCGATGTGCCCATTGTCATCTGCCGGGGGAAAATCGTACTTCGCGATCCGACAAATCAGCAGGTCGCGGACTGCCTGGGATTCAACGAAGGAATCGACTTGACCAAAGTTCGTGACGTCATCGTGGTCGGCGCCGGTCCATCCGGTCTTGCGGCGGCGGTTTACGCCGCCTCGGAGGGGCTTGATGTCCTCGTCATTGAAACCTACGCTCCGGGAGGCCAGGCCGGTTCGAGTTCGAGAATCGAAAATTACCTCGGATTTCCAACGGGAATTTCGGGCCAGGAGCTAGCTGGCCGCGCGTATACCCAAGCGCAAAAATTCGGCGCGCGAGTGGTAATCACTCGTGGCGCGGTCCGCCTCGACTGCGGGCGCAGTCCGTATCTTGTCGAAATTGATGGCGGCGCGGCTTTGCCGGCTCGAGCGGTTATCATCGCCACCGGAGCCGAATACCGCAAACTCCCTCTCGAAAACCTGCAACGATTCGAAGGCAATGGCGTCTACTACGGCGCCACATTCCTGGAGGCGCAATTGTGCGGGGGCGAAGAAGTGATAATTGTGGGTGGCGGCAATGCCGCCGGTCAAGCGGCGATATTTCTGTCGCAGACGGCAAAGCATGTCCACGTCATGATCCGCTCGGGACGCCTGGCGGACACCATGTCGAGCTACTTGATTCGCCGGATTGAGCAAAGTAGCGCCATCACCCTGCACACGGACACGGAGATCGTTGCTCTGGAGGGAGCTGACCGCTTGGACCGCGTGCAGTGCCGTAACAATAAGACTGGCGGCCTGAAGACCCGCGACATCCGGCACGTTTTCCTGATGACGGGAGCGAATCCGAACACGACCTGGCTTGCGGGCTGTCTGGCGCTCGACGAAAAAGGATTCATCAAGACGGGCGTAGATTTGCTTCCAAGCGATTTGATGCCTGCGTGCTGGCCGTTGACGCGTCGGCCGTTTCTGCTCGAAGCCAGTCTTCCGGGAGTGTTTGCCGTGGGAGATGTACGTTCGGGCAACGTGAAGCGCGTTGCCTCGGCGGTTGGAGAAGGCTCGATCGCAATTTCGATGGTGCACAAGGTTCTCCAGGAGGCAAGAGAACCCATCTCCGCTGGCGCTGCGGGAAACTAGATTTGCGCCCTGGAAGTTCTCCGGTGGCTGGTCCGCGAATGACCAAGCGTGAATCCTCACCGTCATCCTCTCAACAGCGCACGGCGGCTTCGCCTACGGTCGGAAAATCCGAAGCCGGTACATCGGGAATAAACTATAGGCTCGGCGCAAATCCTTTCGTGTTTTCTTGCTCCGCCTGGGAGAACGTAGATTCGCAAATATAATTTGGCGCTGATCGGATTCGGAAATGTTGGACGGGAACTCGTGCGCCTCCTGGCTTCGAAGAAAGCCGCGCTGCGCAAGGATTATGGCATCGATTGGCATCTCACAGGAGTTGCGTCTCGGCGAATTGGCTGGATAGCCGAGCCCGATGGCCTCGATCCATCGGCGGCGCTCGCGCAACGCTGGCCGGAGGCGCGCGGTGCGAAGACTCCGCAAAATGTCCGCGAATGGATCGCCGCGTCGCGGGCAGATGTTGTTTTTGAGGCCAGCTCGCTCAATCGCCACACGGGCCAACCGGCAATCGATCACTTGAAAGCAGCGCTCGAAGCAAGCGCACACGCGATCAGCGCGAATAAAGGGCCGGTTGTTCACGCGTATCACGAACTTTGCGAATTAGCGGCGAAAAATGGCCGGAAGTTTTTCTTCGAATCGGCGGTAATGGACGGCACGCCGATTTTCTCAATGTTTTCGCATTGCTTGCCCGCCGTTGAGCTGCGGGGCTTTCGCGGAATTCTGAATTCAACCACGAACGTTGTGCTTACGGAAATGGAAAACGGCCTGAGCCTCGAGCAGGCGGTAAAGAAGGCGCAAGAGATCGGCGTGGCCGAGACGGATTCGTCGGACGATCTTGACGGCTGGGATGCGGCTGTCAAAGTAGCTGCGCTGGCGATTGTGCTCATGGGCGCGCCGATCAAGCTCGAAGAAATCGAACGCGTCGGAATCCGCGAGGTTACTTCGGAACAGGTGCGCGGAGCGCGCGCTGCCGGCATAAGGTATAAATTGATCTGTCGCGCGGAACGCGCTTCCGACGGCCGCGTGCGCGCAAGCGTTAGGCCGGAGCAATTGCCGATGAGCGATCCTTTGGCGCTGCTCGAAGGAACCACATCAGCGGTGCGATTCGACATGGACGTTTTCGGCCTGTCGATCATCGAGCACAAGCCTGGCGTAATTGCCACGGCCTACGGATTGCTCGCGGATTTTATTCGCGCCACGAAAAGTTGAAACGTTGACTCAGGAAAAATTCCGATGACCACTCCGGCATTTCGAGGAAACGCCAAAGCACAGAAGCCGTTGGCGCTTGATGTGGACTGGGTTCGCGCGCAGTTCCCGGCCTTGAAGCAGATCGTAAACGGCCATCCTGCCGCGTTCCTCGATGCGCCGGCCGGAACGCAGGTGCCGCAGCGCGTGATCGACGCCGTCCGCGACTATTTCGAACATTCGAACGCAAATACCTGCGGCGCATTCGCCACCAGCCGCCGCACTGACGCAATGATTGCCGCGGCGCGTGCGGCTATGGCGGATTTCTTCAATTGTGACGCCGACGAAGTTTTCTTCGGCCCTAATATGACGACCATCACGTTTGCGCTGGCCCGCGGAATCGGCCGTGACTTGCAGCCTGGCGACGAGATCGTCGTTACCACGCTCGACCACGATGCGAACGTCGCCCCGTGGCGCGCGCTCGAGGAGCGCGGCGTCCTGGTGCGCCAGGTAGATATTCGCGAGGAAGATTGCACGCTGGACATGGACGATCTCCGGCGAAAGATCACCTCGCGCACGAAGCTTGTCGCCGTGGGTTACGCGTCGAACGCCGTCGGAACTATCACTCCCGTCGCCGAAATCGTAAAACTCGCGCACGACGCCGGAGCTCTCGCATTTGTTGACGCAGTGCACTACGCGCCTCATGGCACGATTGACGTCCGCGCGCTCGATTGCGATTTTCTGGCTTGTTCGCCATACAAGTTCTTCGGTCCGCACATGGGCTGCATGTACGGCAAGCGCGAACTACTATTACGCTTTCGCCCATACAAGGTGCGCCCCGCGCCCGAAATGTTGCCGGATCGCTGGGAGACAGGCACGCAGCTTCACGAAGGTCTCGCGGGAGTCGCAGCGGCACTTGAATATCTGGCGGAGTTAGGCCGGCGCTGCTCCGCTACGCAATTGACCACGCGGCGCGCCGCGCTTGTGAGCGCGCATTGCGCCATGCGCGAGCACGAAATGAATTTGGCCGTGCGCATGATTCGCGGCCTGCTCGAAATTCCGGGGCTGCGTTTCTACGGCATTTCCGATTCAGCGCGATTTGACGGCCGTGTGCCCACGGTCGGCGTGCGGCTGGCGAATGGCAAGCCGCTCGACGCCGCGAAATTTCTCGGCGATCGCGGCATTTTCACTTGGGACGGAAATTACTACGCTTTGAATCTCACTGAGCGCCTCGGCGTCGAGAAAGAAGGCGGCCTGCTGCGCATCGGGTTGGTGCATTACAACACTGCTGACGAAGTCGACCGCCTCCTCGTCGCTCTTCGCGAATTCGCCTCATCACGCCAACCCTAAATTCCCGGGCGGAGCTAAATCCAGCTCGTTCCGGACAGTCGCATAAATCTCTCGGTTCCGTTTTTCCGTCGATTCCGTGTATCCTGACGCGTCGCCGGCCAGTCGCTGGCGAAACATCAAAAATGCCGGAAACCAACATTCCATCCGCCGCGTTCACGGAGCTCACGCAGGACGATTGCCTGAAAGCGATGCGCGGAGAATCGGCCGCCTACCCTCTGATCGGCCGGTGGGCGCGTAAGATCGTCGGCGGCTGAAATGACGAAACGGCCAAAACCAATTGTGCTGACCGTCCTTGACGGCTGGGGCTATTCGCCGGAGACAAAGGGCAACGCAATCGCGCTCGCGCGCAAGCCCAACTACGACGCGCTGCTCAAAAAATTCCCGAACGTCTTGGTCCACACTTCCGGCCCATTTGTCGGATTGCCCGAGGGTCAGATGGGCAACAGCGAAGTCGGCCACTTGAACATGGGCGCGGGCCGCATCGTGCAAATGGACATCACGCGCCTCGATATGAAAATCGCGTCCGGCGAATTCTTCAAGGAGCCGTTGCTGCTCGCCGCCATGCAGCGCGGCCGCACGCGGCAATTACATTTGATGGGCTTGGTCAGCGATGGCGGCGTCCATTCGCATATCAACCATCTCTACGCGCTCCTGCGCATGGCGAAAGAGAATAAAGTCGAGCGCGTCTTCGTTCACGCCTTCACGGATGGCCGCGACACGCCGCCGAATTCGGGCATCGAGTTTTTGCAGCAACTCCAAAAAAGGATGCGCGAGTTGGGCGTGGGCCAGATCGCGACCGTCAGCGGCCGTTATTACGCGATGGATCGCGACAATCGCTGGGAGCGCATCGAGCGTGCCTACCGCGCTATCGTCCATGGAGACTCCGAAGCAAAATTCGCCGATCCGATTGCGGCCATGCGCGCGAGCTACGAAAAACTGGTCACCGACGAATTCGTCGTGCCCGCGGTGATCACCACCGAAGCGGCCGCCGGCAAGCCTGCCTCGCCTCGCGCTGTGATTCGCGATGATGATGCGGTGATCTTCTTCAATTTCCGCGCCGACCGCGCACGCCAAATGACGCGCGCTCTAGCCGAACCGGACTTCGACCGGTTCATCGATCCCGAGCGGCCGAAAAATCTTTGCTACGTTGCAATGACGCAATACGAGAAAACTTGGCCATGGTTGCGTTACGTTCAGGGTCCCGAAAAGCTGGAGCATATTCTTGCGCAAGTGTTCGGCGAAATGGGTTTCAGAAATTTGCGTTGTGCGGAGACGGAAAAATACGCGCACGTCACTTATTTTTTCAACGGTGGAATCGAGAAGGCATTTCCGGGCGAGGAAAGAATACTGGTGCCTTCGCCCAAAGTTCCCACGTATGATTTGCAGCCCGAAATGGCCGCCGCCGGAGTCACGGATGCGGTCATAAAGGCCATCGAGAAAGGCGAATTCGACGCCATCATCATGAATTTCGCCAATGCCGACATGGTGGGGCACACAGGGAAGCTCGAAGCGACGATCAAGGCTGTTGAGACCGTCGACGAATGTTTGGGCCGCATCTACAAATCCCTTTCGCCGCGCGGAGGCGCATGGATTATCACCGCCGACCATGGCAATGCCGAAACGATGATTGATCCCGTCACGGGCGGTCCGCACACGTATCACACCACGAATCCCGTGCCCTTCATTTTGCTATCGGAGGACAATCACGCGCGCTTGCGTCCCGGTGGTTCGTTGCAAGACATTGCGCCCACGCTTCTCGCCATCCTGGATATTCCTGCACCGAAGGAAATGACTGGCCGCGATTTGCGTGCACCGTCGAAGTGACGTCCAAGCTGCGTGAATATCCATGAACAGACCGGCGCCTAAAGATACCAAGCTCCTGATTTCCGTTTGGCATGCGTTCACGCTATGGCGCCCGCCGGCGGATATGGATGCGCGAATCAAGCGGCGTTGGCCGGACTTGAACGTGGTCCATTTGCCGGACTACGAGCACGTAATCGACGAACTGCCGGACACAGATATTTTGGTCGGCTACTCATTGCGCCGCGATCAGTTTGCGCAGGCAAGAAAACTGAAATGGATTCACGCCACTGCCGCGGGAGTGGGGCAACTCATGTATCCAGAGCTTCGCCGGAGCGGCATTGTGTTGACCAATGCGGGCGGGGTTCACGCTGTTCCCATGTCCGAGCATTTGCTGGGGACCATCATCGCGCTGGCCCGGCGTTTTCCAGACGCGATGCGCTATCAGGCAAAAAATCATTGGGCCCAGCAAGAATTATGGGACGCGAAGCCGCGGCCGCTCGAACTGGGTGGGCGTGTGCTGCTCATCGTCGGCTTTGGCGCCACGGGTCGCGAACTCGCCCGCCGCATCCAGCCGCTCGGCATGAGGATCTGGGGTGTTACCCGTTCGGGCCGCGGTGATGCACAACTCGCCGAACGAATTCTCCCACCGGCAGAACTTGCTGGTGCGCTGCCGCAAGCGGACTTCGTCGTATTGGCGGCGCCGGAAACTCCTGAAACCCGTCAAATGATCGGCGCGAAGGAATTCGCGATGATGAAGCCGGAAGCATATCTAATCAACGTGGCGCGCGGCACTCTTGTGGATCAGGCGGCGCTGGCAGAGGCGCTGCGAGCTCGCACAATCGCGGGCGCAGCCATCGACGTCGCCGAGGAAGAGCCATTGCCGCCGGAAAGTCCGTTGTGGAAGCTCGACAATATCTTCATCACTCCGCACGTAAGCGCCGTCAGCGAACGCATGTGGACACGCCAGATGGACTTGCTGATGGAAAATCTGGAACGATGGTTCGACGGGAGGGAACTAATCAATCAAGTTGATCTTCAGCGCGGATACTGAATCAATTCCGATCCGCACTCGCTTATCGCGGCGCGGTTCCTATTTCTAGTCCCCGGTTTCGGCCTTCGCCGCCAGATATCCTTCGCGCGCGTAGACCACTACTTTCTTCGCTTTCCCTTTCTTGTTTGCAACCATCAGCGGGTCGCCCTTATCGTCCACCACTTCCACCTTGATCTTGTGATATTTGCCGTCGCGCGCGGATTCCGGCGGAACGTAGCCCAACGAATATTGATTGCGCAGAAATTCGACGACGGTATTGAAGATATCGGGCATTTCGCCTTCGAAACGTGGAAACCATGCAAAGCCGCCCGTGAGTCTTCCGAAATAGCTCATTTCATTCTTCGCTTGAAGATAGCCGACGGACTCGCCATTCGGATTGGTGACTTGAAGCATTTCGGCGGCGCCCACGCTAAAGACCGTGACATTCGTCTGCTTGAGCGCGTTGTACGTTTGGTCCAGTGTGTGCTTGCTGAAAGTATCAGCCCCGGTTCCCACCAGCAAAACCGCTTTTTTGCCTTGCACATCTTTCAGGCGATCGATCGTGTCGATCAGCGCGTCAAATTCGTTCGCTTCGCTGAAGCCAGGAAAATAAAGGCTCAAGACCGCGTTTTCGACTTCTTGCCTGTTGTGCGTGAAGTCCACCAGAATATGCGGCTTCAGATCAAACGTGACCACGGCGATCCAGTCCTTCGGGCCCAGGTGCTCCGCGAAGCCATACGCCAGATACTTCGAATAATATGCGAAGATTCCGCCAAATCGCGCGCTGAACTCCATGAGAAGCACAATCGTTATCGGCGCGTCGTTCGGCTGAAAATTCGTGACAGGCTCTGCCTGATTGTCATCAAAAATCCGGAAATTCTGCTGTTTCAAACCAGTGATGATGTTGCCGTCCTGGTCGGTCACCACGGTATTCACTTGCACCAACTGCGACTGCACTGTGATTGAGTACTGCGGCTGCTGTTGTTGAGGCTGTTGCTGTTGTTGCTGCTGAGCGGGCGGCTTTTGCTGGCTTGGTATTTGTGCCAGCACGCTCGCCGGCACAATCAACCCGGCAGTTACGACGACGAAGACAACCCAGCGCAGCACCGCATTTTGTCGCATGAACTGAAGCCTCCGTGCACGATAGGATGTCAAAACAGGCCGCGGGGATGGTCGATTCTTTAGCCACACACCTTTGCCGTCCACCGCAGCCCGCGAAATCGCCATGATAGTATGAACTTGGCGTTCGTGCTGAAAATTTACCGCACTTATGGAGATTCGATGCGATGGAAGCCGGGAATTGTCTTCGTCCTCATTCTGCTTGCCGGCGCTGCGGGCGCTACTGAAACTGCATTTGCTCAAGCGCAGCCTTTGCAAACACAACCACCGCTGCAAACCGGAGCGCTGGATTTTGAAAAAGTGTATATCGATGCGTTGGGCTGGCTGCAAGGTTTGATTCGTATCAATACGACGAATCCTCCCGGCAACGAAATGGCCGCGGCAAAATACCTCGCGGGCATTCTGCAAAAAGAAGGAATACCGGTGGAGACCTATGAAAGCGCGCCAGGACGGGGGATTTTGATCGCGCGTCTCTCGGCAAATTCGATGCCCGATCCATCGCGCGCCTTGCTGCTGGTGGGGCATTTGGACGTGGTGGGCGTCGACAAATCGAAGTGGCAGGTCGACCCGTTCGGCGCCGTAATTCAGAATGGATATCTCTACGGCCGCGGCGCGATTGACGACAAGGGCATGACCATTGCCAACGTCGCCGTGATGGTCGCGTTGAAACGGTCGAACGTGCGTCTCACTCGCGACGTCGTTTTGCTCGCCGAGGGCGACGAAGAACAGGGCGGCCAGGCCGGAATGAAATTTGCCCTGGACAAATACTGGGAGAAAATCGCCGCCGGATATTCCCTGAACGAAGGCGGCCGCGTAATTGTACAGAATGGCAAGGCGCAGTATGTCGGCGTGCAAGCGGCGGAAAAAGTGCCTGTGGACGTCACCGTGACAGCCACGGGAACTTCCGGACACGGATCCGTCCCGCTGCCGGACAACGCCATCGTGCATCTCTCGGACGCGATTACCAAAATTGGTGCGTACCAAACGCCGTATCAGCTTACGCCCGTGACCGAAACTTATTTCGAGCAACTCTCGACGGTCATTGATCCTGAGATCGGAAAATGGATGCGCGCCCTCGATAACCCGGTGCGCTCGGATTTGGCCGAGAAGAAAATTTCTGAAGAGAGCCCCGTCTGGAATTCCATGATGCGCGACACGATTGCTCCGACCATGTTGAACGCAGGCATCCGGCCAAACGTCGTGCCTTCCGAAGCGCAAGCGACCCTGAATGTTCGCCTGCTCCCCGGAAATTCAATTGACGCTTTGCTGCTTAACCTGAGGCGCGCCGTGAACGATCCCAAGATTACATTTCAAGCCGATACTTCGGTTGGTGAAGCGGCCCCTTCCTCATCTCTCGACAGCGAATTGTTCAAGACGATTCAGCGGGCCACGCAGGAGGAATTTCCCGGCGTGCCCGTGGTGCCCATGATGTCCACGGGCGCGACCGATTCTGCGTATCTGCGGTTGCGCAACGTTCAGGCGTATGGCTTGCTGCCGTTTCCGCTTACCGAGGAAGACACATTGCGAATGCACGCGGACAACGAGCGCATTCCCCTCGATTCCTTCCACAAGGGAATCGAATTTCTCTACCGCATCGTCTCCGATTTCGCCGTGGCGAAATAAATCGCTGAGCGATTGCGGCGCTGACGTCTCGGCGGCATTTTTCTTGCTGGATGTTCTACGGAGCGTTGGACCAGTACCGTCCTGAGCGGACGCTTGTTAGTGGATCCAGTTGTCGGGCCGGCTCGGTGGTTCGTCGCGGTGGCGCTTTTGGTAGACCTCGAACTTGCGCAGCGTCCGCCGCCGCTTCCAATCAGAAACGCGATTGCGGTAAGAATAAAGATAGGAGCCTCGCCGCAAGTACAGATAACCCACGAGCATGCCGCCCAGATGGCAGACGTGGCTCACATTGTCGCCTCCGGAGCCCAGCGTCCCCAAAAACTCAATCACCACCATGATTCCCACGTACACGCGCATCGAAATCGCCACGGGAAACGGGATCAGCAGCACGCGCTGGTGCGGAAACAAAACCGCCGCCGCGATCAGCACCCCGTAAATCGCTCCCGATGCCCCAATCGTCGGGGTCAGCGCGCTTCCAAGTCCATGCGGATCGAGTATCGTCTTCACAACAATATTAATTACGCCCGCGCCGACGCCGCAAAGGAAGTAATAAATATAGAATCGACGCTGTCCCCACGCGCGCTCGACGTCGCGTCCAAACATCCACAGCACAAACATGTTGATCAGGATGTGCCAGAGGCCTTCGTGCAAAAAAAGATAGGTAAATGGCTGCCAGATCCGGAGGGCGTGCGTAACGCCGTACGGCACCAAACCAAAAAACAATTCGATGTCGTGATATTCGGCCGAGGGTCCGGCAAACTGCCGCACCAGGAGTTGCACCAGAAAGACGCCGGTGCAGGCAAGCACCAGCACCTTAATCGCGGGCGTGATGGACCAGTCCCAGTCAAACTGAAAACCCGAAGAGCTTGTGGAATAGCGCCGCATACGCAGTCAACAAAGTTTAAGCGGCAACAGACGCAGAGTCAAAGCAGCATGGTATGAAGAGAGCGGCGTTGCGGAAAGAGCTGCCTCACTCCATTTTGCGCCGCGCAAAATAGTATTGCGTGCCGCCAAGGACCACGAACATCAGTACGGCGAAAATGCGATTGCTCGCGAGCGCGCCCAGAACCTGCGGGCCAATGTGCAGGAAATGTTCCGGCAGGAAGTGATATTTGAAGTTCGGGTCGCCAAACAAATAAATCACAATGCCCAGCAGCCCGAAAATTCCTCCACCCGCAATCAGTCCGCTGGCGTAGAGCGGCCCTGGGCCGATTTCGCTATCGGCGGTGCTCTTATCTTTCGCGCCGCGTTCGGCCAGCCAGCGAATCACGCCCCCGGCAAAAATTGCCATGGTCGTATCGATCGGCAAATACGCGCCCGTAGCAACAGGAAGCGAACGTATGCCCAGCAGTTCGATGGCAATCACCAGGAACACGCCGACCAGCACCAGTCGCCACGGAAGCTGCCGTTGCAAAATCCCGTTGATCACCGTGGCCATCAAACGCGCTTGCGGAGCAGAAGCCTTCTCGCTCCCGATTCCGTGGACCCACTGAATGTCTATCTCATGCGCGGCGGGATCGTAAAGATAGTTGCCGTCCGGAACCACATGCGAGCCGATGGCATTCAACAGCACATAATTTTTCCCCGCGTGAGCGAAACTCTGATTCTGCACGCTGACGCCGGACGGCAGCTGATTGATATTCACGGCAATATTCGCCGGCTTGTACTCCTCCAGCCCCACGTTCATCAAATTCAGCGTCCCGCCCACCACGAATACCGACGTCATCACGCCAATCATCAGCGCCAGTTGCTGCTTGGAAGGCGTCGCGCCCACCAGGTATCCCGTCTTCAAGTCCTGCGAAGTCCCGCCGGCGTTCGATGACGCCACGCACACCACTCCGCCAATGGTCAGCGCCAGCGCCGAAAACGCCGCGCCCGTCCAATGCGCCACCAAAAACATGGCGCACGTCGCCATCAGCGTCGCAATCGCCATCCCGCTGATCGGATTCGACGAGTTGCCAATCAATCCGCAAATCCGCGACGACACGGTCACGAACAAAAATCCAAACACCACCACGAACACCGCCGCGATCAAGTTCGAAAGCACTCCCGTTTTCGCTCCGGGAATCGGACGGAAGGTCAGCAGCGCCCACATCATGGCCACCACGATCAGCGAACCCAGCACCACAACCTTCATCGAAAAATCGCGGTCCACGCGGCTGATCGCCGTTGTCATCGCATTCACCGCGCGGCTCTTGCGAATATCTTTCAGCCCCGCGCTCAGCGCCGCGATAATCGTCGGCATCGTCTTGAACAGCGTGATCACTCCGGACGCCGCCACCGCTCCCGCGCCCATCGGCCTGATGTACGCCCGGTACAAATCATCCGGCCCCATCTGCGAAATCGGAATCAGTCCCGGGAAAAGCGGCTGCGTCATCAGGCTGCCGAAAAATTTGATCGTCGGCATCAGCACCAGCCACGAAAACACGCCGCCCGCGAAAAGCAGTCCCGCCACTCGTGGCCCGATGATGTATCCCACTCCCATGTATTCCGGCGTGATGTTCGCGCGAAACGACGCGCCCGGCAGCCATCCCGGCTTATATTCCGGCGTGTCCGGCCAGAATCCCATCGTCTCCATCAGAAACGCGTAAATCCCGCCCAGTCCGAATCCGAAAAAAACTCGGCTCGCGAACGACCCGCCTTTGTCCCCCGCCACCAGCACGTCCGCGCACGCCGTGCCCTCGGGATACAGCAAATTCCCGTGCTCCTTCACGATCAGTTGCCGCCGCAGCGGAATCATGAACAGCACGCCCAGCCATCCGCCCAGCAGCGCCAGAAAAAACACGCTCCAGTATTGCAGCGGAAAGCCCAGAAAAATCAGCGCGGGAAGCGTGAAAATCACGCCGCCGGCAATCGACTCACCGGCTGACCCCGTCGTCTGCACGATATTATTTTCGAGGACGGTCGCTTTGCCGAACGCCCGCAGAATGCTTATCGACAGCACCGCAATCGGTATCGACGCGGATACGGTGAGCCCCGCGCGCAGGCCTACGTAAACCGTGATCGCCCCAAAAAACAATCCCGCGAAAATTCCCAGCACGATGGCGCGCCCGGTAAATTCCGGAATCACTTTCTCGGCGGGAATATAAGAATGGAACTCGCCCGGCGGTGCTATCGAACTCCACGGTTTGGACGCCACGCAGTACCTCCGAGCTTCGACAGCAGGTAAACAGCCGCAAGCGTACTTACAGTATTGTTACGGCCACCACCGAAACGCACGGCAAGGTAGCATTAGATAGCATCGGAGGCAAGCAACTAGCACGAAACGGCTGCAGAAATAGCCAATTTGCGGGCTAGCCTAGTAGTTCTATTGCTCTCTCCGAAACGACACTCCAAAGTAGACCCACAAAGCGGCTGACATCTTGTCGCCACACGGATAGCGTAGCCGTCAAGTCATTCAGGAAGAACGGCTCATTGGGGTGTGCCGGTTCCGACAGCAAGCATCAAGTCACGTTCAAAGCTTGCTCCGATTTCACACATGGAGTGTGCCATGGCTTCGACACAGCGCGTATTGCCCGCAGCGCTCCTTTTTCTGGCGGTTTCTCTGTTGACGGCTTACCCGTCTGCCACGCGAGCCGGCGGTGATGAGTGGCTGCCAATCAATCCGGCCGATCTTGCGTTGAAGGACAATCCCGCGAGCCCGGGCTCGAGCGCCATGATTCTTTATCGCGAGGAGGCAGTTGACGATTCGCATCACTTCGAATCGGAGTACTTTCGCATCAAGATCTTCACCGACGCCGGGAAGAAATGGGCTGACGTCGAGATTCCCTATTCCAAGGGGTTCGAGAATGTAAAAGATGTTCGCGCGCGCACAATTCTCCCTAATGGTTCGACGGTCGATTTCTCCGGAAAAGTCTACGACAAGGTCGTCGTCAAAGCTGGCGGATTCAAAATTTACGAGAAAACGTTCAGTCTTCCTAGTGTCCAACCCGGTTCCATCATTGAGTACAAGTACGAAGAGCCTTTCGACTCAGACCAGTATTTCACCGTGATGCGATGGGATGTCCAGCAAGACCTTTATACCAAAGAAGGCAAATTCACTTTTACTGAGATCTCGAATCCGCAAGAGACCGGCTATCAATATTTCGCGTGGAGAACCCTATTCCTGCCGCCCGACGCGCGGCCGGAAAGGCAGCATAACGGCAGCTACACCCTCAGCGTGCACGACATCCCCGCTTTCGCGGATGAGCCCTACTCAGTGCCGAAGAACATGCTCCGAAGTAGAGTGGAGTTCTATTACACGGGGCATGGCAAGGAGCCCACTGACGAATTCTGGAAGACCACGGGAAAAGATTGGGGCAAGAGGCTCGATACTTTCGTAAACAAAAAGAGTGCCCTCGAAAACGACCTGGCGCAAACCATTCACCCAAACGATTCGCCGGAGACCAAGCTGCGCGAAATTTACTCGCGCGTGCAGAAGATCCGGAATCTTTCGTTCGAGCAGGCGAAGACGGCCGAGGAACAAAAACGTGAGAAGGTCTCCACCAATAACAATGTGCAAGACATCCTGAAGCACAACTACGGGACTTGGCAGGATATCAATGCATTGTACGTTGGACTCGCGCGTGCCGCAGGATTCGACGCCACTCTCGTGTACGTTGCCCCGCGCGACCGCACGCTATTTTTGCCGAATTACCAGGACACAAGTGAGCTCCAAACGGACGTCGTGGACGTCAAGCTCGCCTCTGAGGATGTCTACCTGGATCCAAGCTCACCTCAATATCCGTATGGATTAATTCCGTGGTACGAAAACGCAATGAACGGCTTGCGAGTCAGCAAAGATGGCGGCGTGTTTGTCAAGATTCCGCCTGATGATGATTCGCAGTCGGAAATTCTCCGTCATTCGACTCTCCATCTGAATCCCGATGGCTCTCTTTCCGGAACGCTCGTTGTCGATTACACGGGGCAGGAGGGCGCGGTTTGGAGGTCTAGCGATCGGAATGATGATGACACAGGTCGCCGCAAGGATATACACGACGAGATAAGGAGTTGGTTGCCGTCGAATGCCACCTTTACCATCACTAAATTCTCCGATTGGGATGACAACTCGAAGCCCATCCACGTCGAAGGAACCGTGAACATCCCGAGCGACAACGCTCGCGTGCTTGGACGAATTATCTTGCCGTTGTCTCTGATTCAGTCTCAGGTGGCGCGCTCGTTCACGTCGGCGCAGCGTGTGAACGACATCTATTTTCATTATCCTTATCAAGAAGAAGATAACACGTCAATCCAGCTTCCGGCCGGGTACAGGCTCGAGAGTTTTCCAAAAGTAACTACCATCTCGCAAGGTGCGATTCAATATGTAATTGCCGGCGGCGCGCAGGGCAATACAGTGCACTTAACTCGCAAGCTTGTGGTGAACGGAATCGAGTTTCCAGCAAACAAATATCCGATCATGCGGGCCATCTTCGACGCGGTGAAGGCGGGTGATGCAAATGACATGGTTCTCGCAGCATCCACTACAGCGCAACACAATTAAGGCACTCGTACTCGCTTGTGCCGTCGCCCTCTGTGGTTTCGCGGCGGCAGCTCGAAACCACGCGCCTCCATGGCTCACGGAGGCGGCTCACCAGCAGATCCCGGAGTATCCTCCGGATACGGTCGCCGTAACTCTGTTCGAGCAGCAACAAATAACCATCGACGCTAATGGTCATGTCCAGACTCTACATCGCGTCGCCTACAAGATACTTCGCCCGAAAGCCCGTGACACGTATGGCACGCTAATCGTCCCTTTCGACAGCGAGACAAAGATTAAATCCATCAATGCCTGGTCGATTCCCGCTAGCGGCGACGTTTATGAGGTCGGCGCCAAGGAAGCCATGGAAACTGGTATTTCGCCGGACGCGCTCTATAGTGACGACCGACAGAAGATTTTGTCGATTCCTGCCGCGGACCCCGGCAGCGTTATTGGTTATGAATATGTCCAGGAGGAGCGGCCGTTCATTCGTGAAGAAGAGTGGCGATTTCAGCAAACGATACCCGTCTTGAAGGCCTCTTTTTCCCTGCAGCTAGCGTCCGGATGGAAAATGGATTCGTACTGGGTGAATTATCCCGAGTCCAAGCCGCAAATCTCCGACCGCGGAAATTACGAATGGGATCTCACGAACATCCCGGCGCTACCGCGTGGGCAGGACTTTATGCCTGCGTTTGATGCAGTCAGGGGGCGCTTGGCGATCGAGTATTATCAACCGGTCAGCGCAGATGATCCGGTCACATGGCAATCACTTGGTTCGTGGTACAGCAATCTCACCAAGGACAGCCGTCAGATAACCCCCGAAATCCAGCAAGAAGTGGCGCAACTGACAGCCAATGCGCACACGACTCTGGACAAAATCACTGCCATTACAAATTTCGTTCACAGCCAGATTCGCTACGTGGCCATTGAAATCGGAATCGGCGGGTTCCTACCGCATCCCGCCGATATGGTCTTTCAGAACCGCTACGGCGATTGCAAGGACATGACCACACTCGCCAGCGCCATGCTCGCGCAAATTGGCGTCAAATCCTATTACGTCCTCATCGACGCAGATCGTGGAGTAGTCCTGCCGAGCGTTCCAACCTTGCACGTGGATCACGTGATCCTCGCCATTCAATTGCCGGCTGATGTTCCGGCAGACAATCTTTACGCCACAGTGGATGACCGAAAGCTGGGCAAATTGCTGTTCTTCGATTCAACCGACCCGCACTGTCCGCTGGGATATGTCCCCGCTTCGTTGCAGGATAACTACGGCATGGTCGTCACTCCGGAGGGCGGCGAATTGATCAAGCTGCCGCTGCTTCCGCCAGCGACGAATCGGCTGATGCGCATCGCGCAGTTCACACTCAGCGCGTCAGGCGATCTTTCAGCGCAGGCCCAGGAAGTCCGCTGGGGCGCGCCCGCCGAGGATTTGCGCTCGACATTGCTTGACGCCGCTCCTAAGGACCGCGTCAAGGTAGTCGAAAATTTTCTCAGCACCTTCCTGACAAATTTTCAATTGACGAAAGCTGCGCTCGGCAATCTGGATGTTGCCGACAAGAATTTGATCGAAACTTACAACTTTATTGCGCCCAATTACGCCAAGCAGTCGGGAGACTTGCTCATCGTGCGGCCCTGCGTCCTCGGAGAAAAAGAACTGACCTTCGATCCGGAGAAACCCCGCCAATATCCCGTCGAGTTTTCCACCTCCACGCTCGACACGGACTAATTCAGCATCACTTTACCTCCCGGCTACGCGCCCGAGCAGATGCCGCCTCCCGTGAATATCAGCGATTCTTTTCTTTCCTATAAAAGCGAAACGAAACTGGTCGGCAACGTTTTGCAGTACACGCGGAGCTACGAACTCAAGACCGCTGTCGTTGCCGTCAAGGATTTGCAGCAGCTCGAGCGCGATTTTCAGGCCATTTCCGTCGACGAGCGCCAGCTCGCCGTCCTCCACCATACCTCACCGTAATTTCGTTTCGTTCCCGCACCGCTCTCGAATGCGCCGCATGACTTCGTTGGGCCGGGTTTTTGCCCGCTTAAGCATTGTCCTGGTACGGGCGCTGGCTGCGCGACCGGACCCAGGAAGGGCCGCGCCCGCTCCCATTGCGACGGCCTTATCGAAATCCAAAGCGCTCGGACGATCAGGAGAGGCGTTCGCGCACTTTATCGCTGAGAACTTTGCCGTCCACGGTCTTGCCTTCCAGGCGCGCGCGCGCGGCTTTAATCACGGCGCCCATTTGTTTGAGCGAGTCGGCTTCGGTGTCCGCGACCGCTTCTTCGATGGCGCGGGAAATTTCCGCGTCGGTCGGAGCCGCCGGCAAATACGTTTCGATGATCTTGATTTCTTGCGCTTCTTTCGCGGCGAGATCGTCGCGTCCACCCTTGGTGAATTGCTCGACGGACTCGCGCCGCTGTTTCACAAGCGTCTGCAAAATTTGCAGCGCTTCCAAATCTTCGAGCGGGCGCATCTTCTCGATTTCTTTATTTTTCATGGCGCTCTTCATCATGCGCAGGACGCTCAATCGCAGCTCGTCCTTTTCCTTCATGGCCGCGGTCAATTCTTTCTGTATGCGCTCCGTCAAGCTCATATTCTTGCGGGTTCTCCACTTGATTTGTTTTGGGATGAGTGGTCGGGGCGAAAGGATTTGAACCTTCGACCTCCTGGTCCCGAACCAGGCGCGCTAGCCAGGCTGCGCTACGCCCCGACACGATTCGCAAAAAAAGCAGCCTTGTGCAGCGCTCCAACGATAACATATCTCGCACGATTCCGGCCAGCCGGCCGTAAGTCTGCAGACCCTTTATGTGCCAATGCCAGAGTAGTTGCCGGAGATCGCGTTCGGCCGGCGTGGGAGCCCAGATTTTTGGGAAACGATTCGCCAGGAGCAGTTCGAGAATCAGCAAGGCATCGCGTTCGTCGGTCTTCCGCTTGCGCACTTCGGTGGCGTGGGTTTTTCCTAACTGCCCCGGATGCACGGAAGAAAATTTGAGCGTTTCCGCCACGATGAACAATCAGCTTTCCGCGACGGGCTTTTCCTACGATACTTCGGGGAACATGCTGAACGACGGCGCGCATGCGTATGGCTACAACGCGGAGAGCGAAATCAAGTCGGCGGCGGGGGTGACATACACTTATGACGGCGACGGAAACCGCGTCGAGAAGTCGAGCGGGAAAGCTTATTGGTACGGCGCGGGGACGGAAATCCTCGATGAATCAGACCTGAGCGGGAACATCACCAACGAATACGTGTTCTTTGGTGGGAAGCGCATCGCCATGCGCAACGTGGAAGACTGAATGAACATCACCACTGTTGTTCGAAATTGCACACTTAATTAAAATAGTACTTGCCTAGTTCCTGCATCAACTATATGGTGCATGTCGTTCCTCAGGTTTGAAGCTGGCTTAGGAGCGATTGAACGTGGGCCAAAACGTCTCTGTATGCATACTCTCAGACAACCGGTTGTTCCGCGAATCGTTGGGACGAATATTAACGAAGCGTGGGGATTTTGAAATAGCATTTTCTCACGGCGTATGCGAGATCAGCTGTGAAGAGCCGGTCGGCTGCGACGCAGATGTAATCGTGCTCGATTCTGTGGAATTCCTGATTCGGAACGGCAGCTTGTGGAAGTCACGGAAGGAATCTCGCGACCGTGTCAAGGTTCTTCTTGTCGCGATGGATGAAGACGAACAGCTTTTTCTCCGAGCTGTTCGCACTGGCGCGCTCGGCTTCATTCTCAAGGATGCATCGGCGTTGGATGTTATTGCAGCCGTGCGCTGCGTGGCGCGCGGCGAGGCCGTCTGCCCACCTCGATTCTGCAAGTTTCTGTTTGACTTCATCGCCGCACAAGCGATTGAGCTGCCGGATCGTTCCGTCAGATTGCAATCGGGCCTGACGCGGCGCGAACAGCAATTGGTTCCCATGATCAGCCGTGGGCTCACCAACAAAGAAATCGCCAACCAGTTGAATCTATCCGAACAAACCATCAAAAATCATGTACATCGGATTCTCCACAAGATAGGCGTCGAGAACCGGCTAGGTATTGTGGCTGCAGTTCACGAGTTTCCCAATTGATTCAACCTCCTTCAATGCAGTAGTACGTTTTAGGTACTGTCCCAAGAATCTGGTACGGCTGAGCGCGGGCCAACCAGTACCTTTCCCGTACTCTCGCCACGGAAGTCATTACTCCCTAATTGAACCTTACGCAATTCGACGCAATTACTTACGCTCGGACAAGCTTGGGAGGGGTGGAACGTGAAGAATATCCGAGTCCTTGTGGCGAACCGGCCCCGCTTGATACGCGAACTTGTCCTGGCAACTGTCGGAGATCAGCCCGACATTGAAATCGTCGGCGAAATTCAGGACGAGATGGATATTGAGGACGCTATTACGACAACACGCCCGGATTTTTTAATTGTGGCGTTGGAGAAATCGAATCGGCTGTCCGTCATCTGCGATTTGGTGCTTCAGAACCATCCCCAGCTTAAAGTCATCGCGATTGCCCCTGATCGCAACAGCACCATGTTTTATTGGGCGTCGTTGGAGATCAAGTCTCACCGGATCGAGACTTCAGAGAATGGCGTTCTGGAGACGATTCGCAAGGCATCAGAAACAGCGGAGAAGATTCAATGAAACGGCAAGGAATCGCTGAGTTGCTGGTAGCAGGCTTCTCGAATCAGCACCGAATCATTCTTTTATTCGTGCTGTTACTCGCGTGTCCGGCGGCTTTGGCGCAAAACACACGGTCCAGGACACTGCCGCCTTCCGACCTGGCGCGACAGAACTTGGAGCGCGTTGCCGCAACTGCAGCGCAGATCGAAGCGGTCCTTCACAAGGACGACGGCCTAATGGTCGAGCTGAAGCGGTGGGTGGCGAAGGATGCCACGGACCACGGCCAACTCATCAGCGATTCCGATTTGACCGACCAGGCGATTTACAGTCGGCTGGAAAACGACGTGCAATTTCGTTCGATTGCCACTGGGCTGCTGCAAAAGTTCGGATACTTGCTTCCGCAGGTCAATCCGGATTCTCCTCAAGCAAAGGAACAAGCCCTTCTAATTCAAGAACGAGCAAAATGGCTGGCCCAGGACGAAGAGGAGGAGCTCACTGCGGCGCGCCAACAAGGATCAACAAACAGCATGGAGCAAGCGCGAACGTGTGATCCGCGGCGGGATGCAAACTGCAACGCGTCGCGCAATTATCCCGCAACCGTGCAGCCCCAGGAGATTGGCGAACCCGTTCCGCCGCAGATCAGCTCGCCGTCCGGCAATCCGAACGCGCCCAGCATGCCGCAGCACACATTGCCGACGCTGGAAAAAGCGCAACTCCTCGAGGCAGGCGCCGAAAACGGTTCCTCAGGCAGTGAGCTGGCTATGGAAAACGCTTACGGCTCGATGCTGCCGGGACTCTTTGGTTCGAGTCCGGCTGGCCCGGGAACCTTGACTTCAGCGCCTTCGGCAAATGGATTGCAGCCACAATTTCCGCAAAGCTCTTCGAGTTCGAGCGGATTGGGCCCGCAAAGCATGGCAAATGGATCGGCAGCAATCGGTCCGAACATCCAACCGCAGAATGGATCGATAGAAACGGGAGAACAGCTTCCGCAAGCAGGCGGCTTTCCGAACTACACGGACGCGAATTCTGGTGGATATGAGCCATATGAGACAAGGGGCGGCTGGCCGTCGCAGCCCTCCTCTAATGTTGTGGCGAATCGCCCCATCTTGAGCCAGGCCATGCTTCGGCAGCCCAACCCGTACATCGATGTGCCTTCCTTGTACGACATGTATTTGCAGGCCACGCCGCAGCCGGCCACGCCGGAGCGGTTCGGCATGGAGGTTTTCGAGAACGGAACACGCAACGCGCAGATGATCCCATTTGATCTTCCTGTGGGGCCAGATTATGTGGTCGGGCCGGGAGACAGTTTGGCCATCAATCTGTGGGGCGGCGTTTCGCAGCAGTTCTTCCGCACGGTAGACAAGGAAGGCCGTGTGAATCTTCCGGAAGCGGGGCCGGTGCTCGTTGCGGGGAAGTCTCTGGCGCAGGTGCAGGAGTCAGTTCAAAAGACGCTTCGCTCTCAGTTCCGTGGCGTTTCGACGGATGTATCGCTATCTCGCCTGCGCACTATTCGGGTTTATGTGGTGGGAGATGTTGTGCATCCGGGCGCATACGACATCAGCTCGCTTTCCACGCCGCTGAATGCATTATTCGCGGCTGGCGGCCCCACCCGGCAAGGATCGTTGCGAATTCTGGAGCACAACCGGGGCGATCAGACGGTTCAAGATGTTGACGTGTATGACCTGCTTCTGCACGGCGTGAAAAAGGATATTCAGCGCCTAGAGAACGGCGACACGGTGCTGGTGCCTCCGATTGGGCCGGAATTCACAATCGAAGGAATGGTGCGGCGACCGGCGATTTATGAACTGCACAACGAGAAGTCTCTGAGCGATGTTTTGGCACTCGCCGGTGGCCTGCTGCCGACCGCGACGTTGCGTCACATCGAAGTGCAGCGCGTGATGGCGCACCAGCAACGGACGATGTTGAGTTTGAACATTCCCGAAGATGCCGACCAGGCTGCGATTACGAAAGAACTTGATTCCTTCAACGTGCAGGACGGCGACAAGATCCGGATTTTCCCGATTGCCCCGTATGACCAGAACACGGTCTATGTTGAAGGTCACGTGCTGCGGCCGGGGAAATACTCGTATCACCCGGGCATGCGCGTCACGGATCTGATTTCTTCCTACAAGGAGCTCTTGCCTGAACCGGCGAAACAGTATGCGGAAATTATCCGTCTCAACGCCCCCGATTACCGGCCGACGGTCGAAAGCTTCAACCTGGCGGATGCGCTGAACCACCCAGGAAGCGCCCCGCTGTTGCAACCTCTCGACACGTTGCAAATCTTCGGGCGGTATGACTTCACAAATCCCCCTACGGTTTCCGTGTCGGGCGATGTGCGTGTTCCGGGGACATATGAGACCTCAGGGCAGCTTCACCTAAGCGACGCCATCCACATGGCCGGAGGACTCGCGCCCGATGCGGAAACTGAAGACGCGCAAGTGTTTCGTTTTCTGCCGGACGGAAAGTCAAAGATTTTCAGCGTCAACTTGGAGCAAGCGCTTGTGGGAGATCCGGCTGACAACATCGTTCTGGACTCGCGCGATCGAATCCTGGTGCATCGCAATCCAGCCGATGTCAACCCGGCTTCCGTGTATATCCAGGGAGAGGTGGGTCGGCCCGGCCAATATCCGCTAACAACCAACATGAGCATTTCGGATTTGATTCGCGCGGCAGGAGGACTGCAGCCGGGCGCGGACTTGAAAGATGCCGACCTTACGCATTATGAGTGGAACGGCCAAGCGCAGATGATCGGCAAGCACGATGAAATCAATCTGAGCGCGGCGATGACGTCAAAGTCGGATTCTTCTCTTTCCAATGGCGACGTTGTAACGATTCGGCAATTGCCCGGCTGGAACGATCTGGGCGCCACGATTGCGGTGCGAGGTGAAGTCAAGCATCCCGGCAGTTACGGAATTCGTCCCGGCGAGAAACTGAGTTCGATTCTCATGCGCGCCGGTGGTTTCATGCCTGATGCCTACCCCTATGGAGCGCTTCTCGAACGCGGTTCGGTGCGCGATCTCGAGGCTAAATCGCAGCAGCAGCTAATTGAGCGCATCAAGGGCATGCAGACAGAGTTGAAACTTACGGCCACAACTGATCCGACACAAAAGCTGGCGCAAGAAACCGCTTATCAGCAATGGAAGGAAAGCCTCGAAGATCTCTCGGACAATCCTCCACTTGGTCGCATGACCGTTGAGGTCTCTTCGAACATTCGAAGCTGGGCCAACGGTCCGCGGGACATCGCTGTTCGCAACGGTGACACGCTGATTATCCCCAAGCGGCCGAGCTACGTGATGGTGCAAGGGCAGGTCTACAACCCCACGGCTATTGCCTACCGGCCGGGCAAAAGCGCCAAGTGGTATCTGAACCAGTCTGGCGGAGCGACTAATTTGGCAAACAAGAAGGCGATCTTTGTGGTTCGAGCTAACGGAACGGTCATCGGTGGTCACGGAGGCGTGCTGTGGATAGGCGGAGGGCTGGACCAGTCCCTGCAACCGGGCGATACGGTTGTGGTTCCGGAAAAGGCGCTCGGCGGACCTAAGAATTGGCAGGGGTTTTTCCAGATGGCGCAGGTGCTTAGCGGGGTGGCGACAAGTGCAGCGATTATTGCAACGAGGCCGTGAGGCGCTCTATTGCTGAATGGGCGCCAAGGGCTGATTTGCACGATGATGACGGTTTTAATTGCCAGCACGGCGATGAGGGCGAGCGGGCAGTCGGGCACTGCGCGCGCGTCGAAAACTGCATCGGGGGGCGGCGCAACGCGAAAGCAGCTTAAACCGCAAGCGAGCAAGCCATTGACGAGTGATGCGGACAGCTTCACCTTCACGCCACAAAGCAATGACCAGCACGTGAACTCTTTTCGCACCGCGCCGAAGCATTTTTTTCTGGATCAGAAAGCGATGTGGACTAGTCCGGCGCACATTCGTTTTCCCGAGGCGACTTGGCTGGTTCCGCTGGGAGGTTTTACGGCTGGCCTTTTTGCGACGGACACGGACGTGAGCCGTCATCTGAACAACGCGCCGAATACCTTAAATCGATATCGAAACTTCTCGAACTACGGCGTCGGCGCAATGATCGGGGCGGCAGGCGGAGCTTATGTTTTGGGCCTTGCGACGCACAATCCGCACGAGCGCGAAACCGGTTTCCTGAGCGGCGAAGCGGCAGTGGATAGCGTTATAGCGGCTGAAGCGCTGAAATACGCGTTCCAGCGAGAGCGTCCCTTTAACGACAACGCAAATGGAAAATTCTGGAACGGCGGCGATTCGTTTCCGTCGATTCACGCAGCTGCAGCATGGTCTATTGCCAGCGTGGTCGCGCACGAATACCCAGGGGTGCTGCCGAAGGTTGCAGCTTACGGACTCGCGACGGCTATCAGCGCGGCGCGCGTTACAGGCAAAGAACACTTTCCCTCGGACGTGCTGGTTGGCAGCGCGATAGGCTGGCTGGTGGGGCAGTACGTTTATCGCGACCATCACGATCCGAACCTTCCGGGCGGAGGATGGAGTCTCCTCGGCATCCGGCCCGAACTTCCTGGACATTGGCAGTCGAAATACATGGGCTCCCCCTACGTGCCGCTGGATAGCTGGGTGTATCCGGCATTGCTGCGCTTGGGCGCGCTTGGTTTCATTAAGAGCGATTTTGAAGGAATGCGTCCCTGGACGCGCATGGAGTGCGCGCGGCTGGCGGAAGAAGCCGACGAGAACATCGGCGATAACCCAGACGCGGGAAACCAGGCGACCCAGCTGGATAGCGCATTGCAAAAAGAATTCTCGCGCGAGATTGAACTGCTCGGCGGCGGGAATAATGCCGCTGCGCAAATCGAGTCTGTCTACACGCGCGTGACGGGCATTTCAGGAAAGCCGCTCACCGATGGCTATCATTTCGGTCAGACGATCGTGAACGACTACGGTCGGCCATACCAAGAAGGCGCGAACAACGTTACGGGCGTTTCGGGCTGGGCAACGGACGGGCCGTTTGTTGGCTATTTTCGCGGCGAATACCAGCACGCGGCGAGCGCGCCAGCTTTGCCTTTGAGCGCGCGACAGGCAATGGCGTCGGAGGATTTTCTCCCTGCTTCGTTTACGCCGGCGGCAACTCCGGTGCCGGTGACAGACCAATTCCGCCTTCTTGATTCTTATGTGGGCATGAACTTCCACAACTGGCAGGTCACCTATGGCAAGCAAAGCCTTTGGTGGGGACCGGACGCGGGCGGGCCGATGATGTTCAGCAACAATGCGGATCCCATCACCATGTTTCGTGTAAGCCGCGTCTCGCCCTTCAAACTGCCAAGCATTTTGGCGCTTTTTGGGCCGATGCGCATCGAACTGTTCCTCGGGCAGCTTGATGGACAGCAAATTGATTTTGGCATACCAACGGGCTTTGTCGGAGGATTGGGGCAACGGCTGGATCCGCAGCCGTTCATCCACGGCGAAAAAATCAGCTTCAAGCCAACGCGGAATTTCGAATTCAGCTTTTCGCGCACATCGCTTTTCGCCGGTGAAGGAGTTCCGTTTACGGCACATACGGTTTTGAAGAGCCTGTTCAGCACCGGAAATGGACTGCCTGGAACTGCGGACGATCCTGGCGATCGGCGTTCGGGAATTGACTTCACGTACAGAGTGCCGGGACTCAGAAACTGGCTGACCCTCTATGGCGATGGATTCACCGATGACCAGGTATCCCCCCTTTTTGGGGCCTGGGACAAATCGGCGTGGACTGCGGGAATCTACCTGCCTCGTTTGCCGGGAATTCCGAAGCTCGATTTTCGCGCGGAGGGAATGTACAGCGACCCTCCGGTCGGAGGAACGGTTTCACACGGGTTTTTCTATTTCAATGGGCGCTACCGGAGCGGGTACACCGCCGATGGCAATTTGATGGGTAGCTGGATCGGTCGCCAAGGTCAAGGTGGAGAAGGCTGGGCAACCTACTGGTTTACGCCCCAAGACAAGTTGCAATTCAATTTTCGGCACCAGAAGGTCAGCCAGCAGTTCGTTCCTTTCGGCGGAACGCTCACAGATGGAGGCGTGCGGGGTAATTTCTGGATTGGTTCTCATATCAGTGTGTCCGCGGAGGTTCAATACGAAAAGTGGGACTTCCCGATTCTGTCGGCGACAAAAGAAACTGATGTGACCACGTCGATCCAGTTCACGTATTGGCCGAAATTCTCACATATTCAACAAGACACATTGATTCATTCGAGACGTGACGAGATGAGTGAAGGCGCTATTAAATAGGAATGCGAAAATAATGACGAAAGAGATCGAGCGCACACACACTGAGGAGATCGAACTCCTCGATCCCGTGCGGGCTATAGTGCCGGCCGAAAGCGGGCAGGAGCGGCGAGACAAGACCGTCGCTGGCCTGCGTCTGCTTTGGAAGCAAATGGGTTTCCTTTGGCGGCTTGTGGGATTGGGTTTGGCTACCGCGACTGTGGCTGCCTTTCTGATTCCTAACAAGTACACGTCAACGACGCGCTTGATGCCGCCCGATCAAGGTTCCGGTTCAGGCCTCGCCATGTTGGCAGGCTTGGCAGGGAAATCCAACGGGGCAGCGTCATTGGGAGCTCTTGGCGGGGAACTCCTCGGCTTGAAGACGACAGGTGACCTTTTCGCCGGAGTGCTTCACAGCCGGACAGTTGAAGATGACATTATTTCGAAGTTTGATTTGCGCAAGATATATCGAGACAAGCACTGGGAAGATGCCCGTAAAACGCTTGGCGAGAATACAAGCATCTCGATAGACGAGAAGAGTGGAATTATGACGCTTGCGATAACTGATAAAAGCCCGGAAAGAGCTGCGGCAATGGCGCAGGAGTATGTAGCAGAACTAAATCGGACGGTAACGGACCTAAATACTTCATCGGCCCATCGCGAGCGGGTGTTTCTCCAAGACCGCTTAGGCCAAGTCCAGCAAAATCTTGAAACGGCCGAGAAGCAGTTCAGTCAATTTGCTAGCAAGAACACAGCAATCGATATTCAGGAGCAAGGAAAAGCAATGATTCAGGCTGGCGCTAGTCTGGAAGGCCAGCTCATTGCCGCGCAAACGGAACTCGAAGGGTTGCGTCAGATCTTCACCGACAACAATGTCCGGGTCCGCGAGACCCAAGCGCGCATCGACGAAATTCGCCGGCAATTGCAGAAGCTTGGCGGAACGAGTTCTCCTTCCACTGACGCTAAAGCAGCACCGACGACTGATGCCGGTTCACTTTATCCGTCGATTCGCGAACTCCCAATCCTCGGTGTGACATATGCCGATTTGTACAGGCAAATGAAAGTTCAAGAAGCCGTCTTCGAAGTTCTTACGCAGGAATACGAGCTCGCCAAAGTGGAGGAAGCCAAGGAGACGCCGAGCGTAAAGATTCTGGACCCAGCGAATATCCCTGAGAAGAAATCGTCGCCGCATCGCCTACTGATAATGTTCGCAGGTACGTTCTTGGCAGGAACTTTCGGAATCGCATGGGTGCTTGGAAGTGCCAAATGGCAGGAAATTGATGGACGGGATCCGGGGAAGGTGCTGGCCCAGGAAGTTTTTCATTCTGTTAGAAAGCACGTGCCATTGCTATCGCGAAATGGTTCGTCAGGAATTGCAGACAATAGCTCAAACCCATAGGAGAAGAACTGAATGCGTTGGAAAGATGTAAAGGCTAGGGTCTGCGGAGAGGCTATTTCCCGAGACTGATGGCGAGCGGATTCCAATCTCTTTGGCGCTGGTTCTCGTTCGCAGACGTAGCTGTCGCGGAGCGAGCCCAGGGGTCAGCCACCAGTGCATCGGGTGATGTTGTCTCCTCACAAAGGAAGCAACGTGATGGTCGCCGACGTAGCGATCAGGCGCGCGCTCGGTCGGTTCGCCAGATCAGTGGGCGATGGATCCGAATATCATACGCGCTGGTAGACTTGCTTTTTGTCTGTATTGATGGCTTCGTCGCATTGTCACTGCGGTTCTTCGGAAATTCTGCCAAGGATATCCTGCATTGGCACCGCACAATCGCTGAAACCGGTCTTCCTGTCGGGCATTACTCTGCATTTTTGCTGCTTTATGCCGTCGTGATTCTCCTGTTTTGCCAGAGCCAGGATCTTTATCGCACTGTTCGGACGCGAACTGCGATGGACGAATCCCTAGCGGTTGTCAAAGCAGTAGTCTTCGCTACGCTGTTGCTTTCAGCGTTTGTGTATCTATCGGGAGTAAGAATTGTCTCGAGGCTTGTCGTAGGTTACGCCGGCGCGCTCAACGTCATGACGTTTATCGCTTGGAGGTTGTGGAAGAGAAGAATAATACTTCAGCGTGCTTCTAAAGGGATCGGCACGAGAAACGTATTGATTGTCGGTGCCGGACGTATCGGGCAAGCTCTGGCTGCACTTCTCGAAGAAAACAAACTGCTCGGGTACTCCTTCAAGGGTTTTCTTGATGCCAATCACAGCACAGATCCGCGACTGTTGGGAAAGATTGAGGATCTCGCCCGTATTGCCCAAGCTGAATTTGCGGATGAGGTCTTCATATCCATTCCGTCCGAGAGAGAACTGGTGAAAACCGTGGCTGCCGAAGCGCGTCGCCAGCGCTTGGCAGTCAAAGTCGTGCCGGATTTGTATGACGGCTTCGGCTGGAACGCGCCGATAAGCCACATAAGCCATTTCCCGGTTATGGAACTTCACTGGGAGCCGATCCCTTCCGTTGGACTATTTTTTAAGCGCGTTATTGACGTGGTCGGGTCCGGTCTGGGATTGATCGTTCTCTCGCCCGTTTTGGCGGCGATCAGCATAGGCGTCCGCGTGAATTCACGGGGGTCAGTCATTTATTCTTCGCCGCGCGTGGGCAGGAAAGGGCGGAAATTCGTTTGCTACAAATTTCGCACAATGGTCGCGAATGCAGACGCAGTGAAAAACCAACTGCGGCATTTGAACGAGCGTGAGGGTCCGACGTTTAAGATCACGAAGGACCCGCGTATAACCCAGTTCGGCAGATTTCTAAGAAAATATAGTCTGGATGAGTTGCCACAGTTGTGGAATGTATTGAAGGGCGAGATGAGTTTGGTCGGCCCACGACCTCATCCCTTGGACGACTACGAACAATATCAGCTCGAGCACCTGAGACGCCTTGACGTTAAGCCGGGCATCACCGGTCTTTGGCAAGTCACCGCACGCAAGCATCCGTCATTCGATGCGAATATGCGCCTTGATCTCGACTACATCGAGCACTGGAATCTCTGGCTCGACTTAAAAATTTTGTCAAACACGCTTTCAGCGGTTTTCAACGGGTCCGGTTCATAAACGAGTTCGAGTAACAGGGGATCGATACCAATTCTTCCCTCATTCAAAAGTCGGCTTCTGAAAAACTCGTTTTTCAATTCCTGTGGATGGGCTGGCACGCTTGTTGTAAATCTCGCGGCCATACCAATAATCATCCGGTACCTAGGCGTTGAAGGTTATGGAGTCTATGTGCTTCTGACAGGTATATTCGGCTATTTCGGCTTGCTCGACTTCGGCCTATCGGATGGAATAGTCAAGTACGTGTCGCACTACACTCAAATTAAGGACTCTGTGTCTCTCACTCGCTCTATCAATGCGGCCCTTGTAATGCAGTTAATTGTGGGCGGTATCGGCGTTCTTCTTCTTGGTGCATATAACCATCCGATAGTGCACCTGCTTCGCGTTCCCGGGCCAATAGTTCATGCAGCCTCGACGGGACTCTATGTAAGCGCTGTCGGGTTTCTGTTGAAAATGCTTCTCAATACCTACAATGCAACACTGAGAGGTTTGCAGCGCTTCGACGTTCTTGCAAACATAACAGTCGGTTTCTCGGTGCTTATAACAATTACTGTTGTCTCGGTCCTTTTGTTCGGCGGTCGATTGCTCGCTGTCATAGTTTCGACTACGGTTCTAACTTGCGCGAATTTAGTGGCGGCATTTATTTTCACTCGGCACTTTATTCCCAGTTACGCCCCTTCGTTCTCGGTAAAATGGAATGACGTCCGTGCTCTTTTTCGCTTTGGTGCATATGTCTTCGTTTCGCGCATCGCTTCCACGTTTAACTCTTATTTTCTCCAAGTGATTATCGCAGTCATTGCGGGCCCTGCGTCAGTGACGTATTTTGCCGTTCCGGTGAAAATCACGTCCGCGATGGAGGGAGGCTTTGCGAGCCTTATCGGTGTAATTTTTCCTCATATCAGTGCCCTTACCGCTGAAGGAAAAACTGAGGCGATGCAACAGCTTTATGCCAAGGCTTCGAAATACGTCGTGGCCTTAAGTACTCCAGTATTTCTGTTCGTCACCATCTTTTCGCACCAGATTCTATCAGTTTGGTTGGGAAATGCATTTGCGGGACGGTCGTGGGCTGTTCTTACGTTCCTGTCCTTCGCAAGTTTACTTGCTGTATGGACGATGGTGCCGGCGAATACAATCTACGGAACCGGAGACACGAAAATTGCAGCGACATTTGGCTCGATCGTAGTTACACTTAATTTGCTTTTCTCCGTTCTGCTCACGTTGCGATATGGAATCGTTGGCACGGCGGCAGCCGTCCTAATTACCGCCATTCAAGGTCCTATTTTCATCTGGTACGTCACCAAACGAGTTGTGAAGGTGTCCGGCCGGGAATATTTTGACGATGTTTTCGCATTCCATGTAATTCCAGCAGCTTCGTTCTGCTGTGCCAGCTTGGCGTTCCTGTGGTTAATGCGTTCGGCTGATCTCACGAAATCGTTGGTCGCTCTTGGCGCCGGGGCATGCTTTTGTGTGTTGTACTATTTCGCTCTTTTGAAATGGAGAATCGTGTCTCTGAGTGGGATCGCGTGATATCGGCATGATCTACAAACATACAGCCGTCGAACCACAGAGCTGCACGGAGATTTCCGCGGACGGCCAAAGCACAACACTTCCCAACTGCGTGATTTGTGGTGGTGAAACAGCACGGATGTTTTCCAAACAGTTTGACCAAACAAACGTACATTATTGCCGCTGTTCACATTGTGGGCATCTCACTGCCACCAATTTGAGTACAAACCCAAATTATGCAAACGGCCAATATTTCGTGGAAATTGACACGGGCTGGGAAATGCGAAACAAGAGAATGCTTGGATTCATCGAGATCCTTTCGCGTTTACCTGCTGTTGCTATTTCAAAACGCAGTGCAATTTTAGATGTCGGGTGCGGATCCGGCAGGCTGGTGCAGGATCTCAATCGCGCTGGATTTGATGCTTACGGGTTCGAACCTTACCCAGAGAAAACAGTTTCGTTGCGTCAGGTATTCGTGGACCCAGAAGAAGCTCGCGACGCTATGGCGGGAAAAGTTGAACTAATAACTTGCATCGAGGTGTTAGAACACCTCCGCGAGCCGGACGAGATGTTGCGCATGATTTCAGGTTTGCTTCGTCCGTCGGGCTACTTACTGGTGTCCACTGATCTGTACCGCGACAAGGTTCACACCGAAGGCTGGTATTACCTAAATCCTGCCGCGGGGCACGTTTCTATTTTTAGCGAAAAGTCATTCAAGACACTGTTTGCAAGGCATAAATTTCTCCCCATTTTGAGAATTAACGGCGCAGTGTGGTTGCTACGGAAGGCAACATTTCCCGATCGAACTTTGATAGAACGTGGATACTTTGCATTGTCGCAGGCGCGAGTGCGAATGGGCGTGCGACTGCATTATCGTAAGCAAGTTTAGGCACCCGGGAGAACCGATGGATCTGTTGTTTTCATTCACCGAAATGAAAGGTTCGAAGGTATGGGTTTCGCGCAAGATGTTGGCAATTTAATTAAGCTGGCGGACAAGCGCTTTGGACTCCTCTCGGTGCTTAAAGGAGAGCCTCGTCCTCCTGCAGGTGGATTCGACATTAAGGGTGAAAAGGCACTGGACTGGGGCTGGGTGTGCGTCAATTTGCCGAAGTGTGCGAAGAGGGGGTTGGACATTGGCTGCGGAGAGTCGCCGACTGTGCCAGCAATGCTCTCGTTGAACTATGGGGAAGTTGTGGCGGTCGATCTGCAATTTCCACTGGATAAACAGCTGAAAGGCCCCCATTTCGTCCAGGGTGACATTAATGAACTTCCCCTCACTCCTGGGTTCGACGTCATCGTTGCCTGCTCAGCTGTAGAACACATAGGTCTTTCAGGCAGATACGGGTCCGGCGAGGACGTTGACGGTGACCTGAAAGCTATGCGGAAGATCAAGACGCTTCTCAGCAAAGACGGGGTACTCATTCTTACTATTCCGGCAGGAAGAGACGCTGTTTACAAACCGTGGCACAGAGTCTATGGGAAAAAGAGAATTCAAGACTTGCTCTCTGGCTTCCGAATTAAGAAGTCGGAGGGGTATGTAAAAGAACCTTGGGGGCCCTGGGCAAAATCAACATTGGATGAAGCACTGGAATTTTCGGCAACTCCAGTGCGGTACGCGCTCGCTCAGATGGTGCTAACAGTCGAGGCCAAATGAAAAACATCGGACACGCCAGAGGTTACGTGCGCCTAGGCTACCGTTTGCCGAGATACGTTCTAAAAGATTGTTATTCGCGTGCAATCAGAGCTGCGTTCTATGAACAACCACTTGGAGCCGAGGTTGGCGTCAATCGGTTGACGAACGTGCTGGTGGTTCGGACAGATGGCCTTGGAGACCTAATTCTTGCGGCTCCGCTTTTCAAACACGTCAAGAAAGCTTTCGGGCAGCCCCGCATCTCTTTGTTAACCCGCGGGGAGTGGGCGGATCTATTACAAGATTGTCCTTACATCGATGAGGTAATTCCGTGGAGTATTCAAAAATACGCCACAAGTATCCGCTACAGGTTCAGGTTTATCGAATCGCTGAGAAGAAGAAGCTTCGATCTGGCAATCCATCCGGTTTATTCCCGGGAGCCATTGAGCGATGAAGTTGTGTGCTGCACCCATGCTTCTCAAAAAGTTGGGTTTGATGGAGATTTGAACAACATCAGTAAGAGGCGGAAATCTAAGAACGACCGGCATTACACGCGACTGATCAAAAGTACCGTGATGGTTTGCCCCGAGATAGAACGAAACCGGGATTTTGCGGAACAAATAATCCGTCAGACTATCAGGTCTGAGGATTTTCAACCGGAGCTCTGGCTGAGTGATGCCGATCGCATCGCCGCGCGTGAGATCCTCAACCAACGGGCTCTCAGCGTGAACGGTGGTGTCGTCATTGCCTTGTTTCCCGGGGCGTCTTCGGCATATAAAACATGGCCTGCCGCAAACTATGCTGAATTGGCTAACCGGCTGCACCAGCGCTTCAATGCGAAGTTCATCGTCTGCGGAGCCCACGACGATGCGGAGATTGCATCAGACGTGATGGACAAAGTCCGTGCGCCAGTTATTAATCTGGCGGGAAGAACTTCATTAGTTCAATTGGCTGCCGTATTGGAGTCTAGCGATCTATACATCGGGAACGACACAGGCCCGCTGCACATGGCGGTCGCTGTCGGGATTCCCACGCTCGGTATTATGGGCGGAGGGCATTTTGGCCGTTTCTACCCTTACGGTGACCTCAACAAGCATCGAGTTGCTTTCAAGAAAATGGATTGCTACGGCTGCAACTGGAATTGCATCTACGACACTACTCGCTGCATTCAGGAAATCTCCGTAAACGACGTTTGGCACGAAGCGCAGCGAATAATGGAAGAAGTAGTTCTTCCGTCGAGGAACCACCGCGACACAGAATTGTGCAATGGTGTGACCTTACCGTGATGAAAGCCCTCGAAGTGCAAACACCTCAACCGTACTCCTTGCCACTCCCGAAGGCTGGCTATGCGATTGGTGGCCTGCTGGCCATCTTCATCGCAGTCATCACCGGACTGAACTGGCAAGCGGGTCTTACGCTAACCCTAGTGCTAGCGTACATGGTGCTGATCTCCGTTCGGCTCGAGTGGGGAATTTACATAATCGTGGCCTTCGCGGTGCTCTGCATCGATGGTTGGGCTCCCAATCGATCGCCTGAAGATGTCGTGTTCCGCTTGTCGATTGGTCATATTTACATCATGGAGTTTGCAGTTTATGGATTGCTCGCCTCGTATTTTGTCAGGCGCGCACTCGACAAACGACCCGTGAGTGATCGTCGCCTTTTTGCTGTCACGCCTTTGGGCACTCCTCTGAAAGTATTTGCTGCCCTGCTGCCGATTTTTGCAGCTTATGGTCTCATGCTTGGCAACGCAACTAGAGATGCTCTTGGATACTACGAATGGCGTTCGCTTTTCATGGCTATCATCTTGTATTTCCTGATCACGAGCATTATGGGCACGCGCGAAAAAGCTCTCAAACTGTTCTGGTGGTTCCTGGGGCTGGATACGCTCATCGGACTCTATTCGCTGACCTTGTACTTCGTAGGATCGCGGGGACTGTCTCCGACAATACTAGGCACCGGGCCAGTCGGGGAGGGACCAGAAAACTACATGTTCGTTTTCGCAGCCCTGGGCGCAATTGCTTTGCTTCTGTTTTGCCCGGAGAAGGATGTTTGGAGACGTAATCTCATCCGGATGGCGGCTATTACGCCGGTGTTGAACCTGCTGCTTTCAGAAAAAAGAGACCCACAGCTCGGTCTTCTGGTTGGGTTGTTTGTTTTGTCTTGGCGAATACCCTTCCGAAAAAAGATGAAAGTGGGTATGGCTGCAGCGGGGTTAGGGGCTTTGCTCTTTTTGTTCACCGCGGCCCTTGGAATCCGCGCCTCCAGCGCTGGTCTAGAGAAATCCGCCTCACGTTACACGGAGATCACGGAATTTTTCCAAAACCCGAAGCAAATTGCCGCTATGGGAAATGAGACTTTCCTGTTCCACATCTTCGACCTCGTAGATTCCTTCAATTCAATTCGGTTGCGTCCGATTCTTGGTTACGGATTCGGCGGTCGTTTCGAGCGCAAGTATACAGCGTTGGCCGCAGTTGGAGGCGAAAGTATTGTGCCCGGAATTGTACATGATGGGTATTTGGATTTTTGGCTGAAGATGGGACTGGTCGGCCTAGCGGCTTTTCTATGGGTGTTTGTAGGATTCTTCAGATTTTGCAAAGCCAACCTTCCTCGCGTTCCTAACTCCAGTTATCACGCGGTTGCCTTAGGACTGTATGCCGCGATGTGGGGGGATGTGGCGATTGAAGTCTGGGGCCCCGCTTGGGTTGGCAATACTAAGATGCCGATCGTTTTTCTGAGCAGCCTCGCATTAGCCGTTTGCCTTTTGCGAGGAACTAATGGCTTCGAGGTCGCCGCATGACATCTTTGCCCAAAATCTCGATCGTAACCCCGTCCTATAATCAGGCAAGGTTTCTGATGGAAACGCTCCGCAGTGTTAAGGAGCAAGGTTATCCGGAGATTGAACACATTGTGGTCGATGGTGCTTCGACCGACGGCTCAGTCCAAATTCTCAAAGAGTGTTCGGCGCGCCCAGAATGGGCCCATCTTCGTTGGCTATCGGAGCCCGACCGAGGTCAGAGCAATGCGTTGAATAAAGGTTTTAGAATGGCCACGGGTGACCTCGTGGGTTGGTTGAACTCGGATGATACATACGCCGATGGTTGCCTCAGCAAGGTCGTTAAAGCCTTTGATAAATGGGAAGAAGTCGACGTCTTGTACGGTGATTGTTATTGGATTGACGAATGCGGCCGAATCCTGCAGGTTCGTAGAGAAATTGACTTCAGTCCTTTCATCCTCTTTTACAACAGGATTTGCTTTATTCAGTCTTCGGCAGCTCTCTTTATAAGAAGAAGTATATTTGATCGCGGGTATTTTTTAGACGAGGATTACCACTACAGTATGGACTACGAGTTCTATCTTCGTCTGGCGGTCGAGGGTTACCGTTTTGCCCACGTTAGAGACGTACTCGGGTCGTTCCGCTGGCATGGTTCGTCGAAATCAAGCGCCTGCCCGGACAAAGAGCTGTCTGAGTGGGCCACTGCGAGAGAGAAGTATGCCCCCGCGTTGAAACGGTTTCGTAACCGCTACTCGAAATCGGTCGCATTAGCGGTTCTTCAAAGCACGGCCACCGTTCTGCGTTGGGGGAAGAAGGCAATTCGCGGATACTATTTCACTCAATTTCGACGCATTGGTAGGTTAGTGGCATCTCCGAAAGATTCCATTTAAGAAAGGCCACTTCGTGGGAGAAGAACGAATTCACGCTACCCGTCCAAATGGTGGTAAAGAAAGCCGCGAGATCGCGAGATGAGGATCGCAAAGGACAAAACATGCCTCCTACAGGTAATCCAGCATTATCTCGAAAAATGCAGAATTGATAAGGATCTGCCGGTGTTTGTGAGTTCTCGCCTAACGATACCATGAAGATACTGTTCGTTCACGATTTTTACCGAAGTTTCGGTGGAGAAGATGCCGTTGCCCTCGCCGAGAGCCAAATGCTAGAAAGTCGAGGCGAGGAACTGGTTTTCTATAATCGTCACAACGCGGAAGTGGACGAGTATTCACTTTGGGCGAAGGCAGCCTTCCCACTACACACCATTTATTCATTTCGCACAAGCAAGGAGATAGCAAACATCACATTCGATTCACGACCAGACTTGGCTTACATACACAACGTCTTCCCGCTGATTTCACCTTCCCTTTATCACGCTCTGCACTCCTCAGATGTACCGTCTCTTCAAGTTATGCATGACTTTCGTTTTCTCTGCCCGAACGGATGGTTCTATACGCAGGGTCAGATTTGCGAACGATGCAAACGGGGCAACTATTTGAATGCACTTCGCTATCGCTGTTTTAGGGATAGTTATTCCCTAAGTGCTCTTTACGCGCTATCGATCGGGATGAATCGATTGGGCGGGCTCTTAAGGAAAATCGACGGTTTCATTTGCCTGACAGAGTTTTCAAGGCACAAATTACTGGAAATAGGACTGCCAGAAAGCAAGCTTTTTGTAAAGCCCAACTTCATCGATTCATCAGTTGCAATCGCAAAGCCTGGTACGGGGGAATATGTCCTATACTTGGGGCGCCTCTCAGCTGAAAAGGGCCTTTGGACACTTGTCCGAGCGTTCGAGAAGCTCAAATCAATAAAATTGAAGATCGTGGGAACTGGACCTTTGGAACATGAACTGCGAGCCTACTTGCAAGATAGGGCTGTTAAAAATATAGAGTTACTAGGCTTCAAGCAAGGTATTCAGAAATGGCAGATTCTGTTGAATAGCATCTTTTTGGTGGTGCCGTCAGAATGGTACGAGACATTTTGCATGGTGGCACTGGAAGCTTATGTTGCAGGAAAGCCCGTTGTTGCTTCAAATCTTGGAAGTCTTCCATACGTTGTCGAGGATGGAAAAACCGGAATCCTATTTAAGTCGGCGGACCCAGACGATTTGGCCGATAAAATCCGTTACTTTGTTTCAAACACAACGGAAGTGACTCGCATGGGAATCCGCGGCAGAGAGCTAGCAGAAACGAAATTTTGCCCTGACGAGAATTACAAAATGCTGATGAATATTGCTTCAAGAGTGCTATGAGTAGCTGTGCGCCCAAACCGCGAGTTTACCTTAGCTTCTTAGACCGACCCGCCCTGTCTCTCTTGAGGGAAGGCGGTCAGTCAATTGGCCTACCCTCTCTAATCAAGCGAGGCACCACGGTGGTGGTGAAGCCGAACCTTACATTTCCTATCTTCCGTAAGGGAGTTATGACCAGTCCGCGAATCTTAGAAGCAGTAATTATTTATCTGAAAGAATTCACGGACCAAATTACGATCTGTGAGTCAGATTCTGGTGGATATAATCGATTTTCAATGGATGAGGTGTTCTCTCGCACGGGGATTTCGGAATTCGCTAAGCGCTACGGAGTCCGTATCGTCAACATGTCTCACTCTTCGTCGCGGCCGATCCCAATCCGAATCGCCTGGAGGACTTTGGAAGTTCCGCTACCGGGGTTCCTACTTGATGAGACCGATCTTTTCATTACAATGCCTGTTCCCAAGGTCCATTCGAATACCATCATCAGTTTGGGTTTGAAGAACCAGTGGGGAGTAATCCAGCAACCAGAGCTACGGCTTAAGCTGCATCCGCATTTTAAGGAAGTCATCTATGGAATCAATAAGGCGTTGCCAAAGACGGTTTGTATAGTCGATGGTAAGTATGGTTTGACCCGAAGTGGCCCTCTGCGAGGAGATGTTGTTGACCTAAATTGGATTCTCATGTCGGAAAATGTCTTTGCAGCCGATTTCGTTGTCTCGAAAATCATGGGGTTTAATTGGCAGCACATACCTTATTTACGTTACGCATTCAAACGCGAGAATATTTGCTCCAGTACAGACATTGAACTTAATAGGGATCTTACACCGTTCAAAACGACCGAGTTCTACTTGGAACGAGAATGGACCGACTACCCGGGAGTCATGACCTTTAATTCTCGGCTTTTGGCGTACGTAGGCTATGAATCATCACTGGCGAAGCCGCTTCACTGGTTACTGTATCGATTTCGCGAGCCTTTCTATTAATGAAATACTATCCTCCTTCGGAGGTTTACAACCGCTAGAATTCGAAGGAAAAGGTATGGACGGGTTCTGGTTCTACAGGAATATGATGCTCACTACGACCTTGTCAACAACAAATACTGAGACGTTTGGCGTGCTGCGGGTGCGACTCGCGGCTCTGCAGATTCCCGATGTGATTAAGGAGATGGGAAAGTGGATTTCACAACGTGATTGTCCGCATTACATCGCAGTGGTGAATGTACATGTCGTCATGGAGGCTCGGCACGATTCTTCCTTTAGAGAAGTGCTTGAGGACGCGGATCTGTGCGTGCCTGACGGTATGCCTCTCATCTGGGTGGGCCGCTTAAGAGGGCATAAGCTTCAGCGCAGAGTTTACGGCCCGGATTTGCTCTTGGAGTTCTGCCGCGAAACGCAGGAGATGGGCTATCGCCACTATTTTTACGGTGGGGCCCTGGGCGTCCCAGAGGAGCTGTCGGAAAAACTGAAGGAGCAATTCCCGCAGCTGAATGTTGCGGGAGTTTGCTCGCCTCCGTTTCGCCCGATGACTGCGGAGGAAGATGCTAGGCAGGTTGAAATGATTAACCAAGCGGCCCCTGATGTCCTTTGGGTGGGACTCGGTTGTCCGAAACAAGAGCGATGGATGCGCGAGCACAGGGACAGACTGCGCGTTCCGGTTCTGGTCGGCGTGGGGCAGGCATTTGATATTCATTCGGGGCGTTCAAAACAGGCCCCAAAGTGGCTGCGCGAGCACGGTTTGGAATGGCTTTACCGACTGCTCTGTGAGCCGCGTAGGCTTTGGCGACGATATCTGCTCTATAATTCAGAATTTATATTTTGGGAATCGCTCGAACTGTTGCGACTGAATTGGTTCCGCTGAGGAGAAATCATCATGGCAAAGCGCGCGCTTATCACGGGTATCACCGGTCAGGATGGGTCATACATGGCAGAGCTTCTTCTGTCCAAAGATTACGAGGTGCATGGAATCATTCGAAGGGCCAGCACGTTTAATACCCAGCGCCTGGACCATGTCTACAACGATCCTCACAAACCAGGCGCGCGTCTCTTTCTTCACTTCGGAGATTTGTCCAGCGGAGAACAGCTCAGCAACCTTATCTACAACGTAGAACCTGAGGAGATCTACCATCTCGGCGCTCAAAGCCACGTCCGTGTGAGTTTTGACATGCCAGAGTACACCGGCGATACGACCGCACTGGGCACTACCAGGATGTTGGAGGCAATCCGAAGGAGTGGAATCAGAACGAAATTCTATCAAGCGAGCTCTTCCGAAATGTTTGGCAGCGCGCCTCCGCCCCAAAACGAGAGCACACCATTTCATCCCAGGAGTCCATATGGCGCAGCGAAGCTATATTCCTACTGGATGACAGTCAACTACCGCGAGGGTTATGGCTTGTTCGCGAGTAACGGCATTCTGTTTAACCATGAAAGCCCTCGGCGGGGCGAGACATTCGTTACACGCAAAATCACTCGCGCTGTCGCTCACATTGTCGCCGGGAAACAGCAGGACCTATATCTGGGAAATCTAAACGCAAAGAGGGATTGGGGATATGCCCCTGAGTACGTCGAAGGCATGTGGCGCATCCTGCAGCAAGAGGACGCCAGTGATTTTGTTCTTGGCACTGGCGAAGAGCACTCCGTTAGAGAATTCCTCGAAGAGGCCTTTAGCTACGCGGGGCTGGACTGGGAAAGGTATGTGAAAACAGATCCAAAATACCTGCGCCCTACAGAAGTTGACTGTCTGATTGCCGACTGCGCTCGAGCGCGACACAGATTGGCCTGGGAACCCAGAATAACCTTTACCGAATTAGTCCGCATTATGGTTGACGCGGACCTCGAGGCGGCGGGTCTTCCCGCTATCGGAGAGGGGAATAAGATCCTCGCCAGCAAATTTCATTCTTGGCACCAATGGAATAGCTCTGTTTCTCCGGCATCACAGCTGGTGGACGGCCGCGTTCGTGTGATGGAATAGCCAAACGTTAGAGGAGAGAACAGGAGTGAATTTCTGGGCGCGAAAGAGAGTTCTTGTCACCGGTGGCGCAGGATTTCTCGGATCTCAAGTTGTGGCGAAACTGCGCGCCCGCGGATGCCAAGATATTTTTATCCCGCGAAGTCGTGAATTTAATCTTTGCGAAAAAAAAGATGTGAGCAGATTGTTCAAAGTGGTTCATCCGGATCTTGTCATTCATTTAGCGGCGGTGGTTGGTGGCATCGGAGCTAACCGTAGGCACCCCGGTCGCTTCTTTTATGAGAATGCAATGATGGGACTCATTCTTATCGAGGAGGCTCGGCGCATCGGCGTCGAGAAATTTGTTTCTATTGGCACAGTCTGCTCTTATCCGAAATTCACCCCCGTCCCCTTTCGAGAAGAAGATCTCTGGAACGGCTATCCTGAAGAAACCAATGCGCCCTACGGGCTGGCTAAAAAGATGCTTCTGGTCCAACTGCAATCCTATCGTGAAGAGTTTGGATTCCCTGGCATTTACCTGATCCCTGTAAATCTCTATGGCCCTGCTGACAATTTCGATCTAGAGACGTCCCACGTAATTCCCGCCCTCATCAGGAAATGTATTGAGGCCAAATCCGAGCGGCGCGAGAGGATAACTGTGTGGGGCACAGGAAACGCCTCACGAGAGTTTCTGTACGTGGAGGATGCTGCCGACGGCATCCTTATGGCCGCGGAACGTTATGATAAACCTGATCCCGTTAATTTGGGTTCAGGCACCGAAATAACGATAAAAGCGCTTGTTTCCATGATTTGTGAGATGACGAAGTTTGAAGGAGCGATTGAATGGGATCCCTCGAAGCCGGATGGGCAGCCGCGGAGGTGTTTGGATACAGCGCGCGCTGAACGAGAATTTGGTTTCAGTGCCCAGGTCAGTCTTCGCGAGGGCTTGCGCAGAACAATTGAGTGGTATGAGAGCCACTGCGTTCATTCAGCATCCGCCAAGCTTCCTGACCAGGCTACTGCTGGGTGAAGCAGATTTGCCTGCTCGCCTCTATTTGCGTCTCCGCTGTTGGTCTCTCAAATATCTGAGACACTCTTCAACAAATCCGATTTGCTCAGGGATAAAGGGTCGCGGTAGCTGCCGGAAATATCCTCTATCGCGTGTCTTCCTGAGTCTTCTCGTTGGGAGGCATAAACAGATATGAGAGATCGGATTTCCGTAGGGATGCGTCGTCCACTTGTAAGTCATGACTTCCTCAACTCGCGTTACTCCAATTCCCAGTTCTCGTCGGGCGACCGACCGACACGCCTGAATTTGCGTCTGGTAAGTGCGCCACAGCCCGCCAGGAAGATGCCACATCGAAGGCCAATAGGGATCCGTTGCCGGCCGGCGAACTAGAAATATCTCCCAACGACCAGCAGCCCTGCGAGGAATCACGAGCTCGACATAAGGCAACGCAAAGCTCTTGTGAAGTTCCAGCCAGACCTCGTCAGGATAGTAGTCCCTGCTGTCTCTCCGCATTTCCTTCAGGAGCTCAGATAGCATCACCGCTCGATCCGGTTTCATTCGTTTTGCCTCAACTGGATTTGGGCGACATGGCAGCTAGCGCGTCATCGACACTGGTCCGTGCGCTTAATTCCTTCCGGTCAGAAGGAATTCAAAAAGCACCCGTCCTCGATACTCGAAAAAAACTAAGTGGCGCGCATGATTAAATGCTGCGGCTCCGGCGGCGGGCCTATGACCAAATGGGTTACACGGGAGAGAAGATCGGGATTCGCCACGTCCCCGGACTCTTATTGTTAAAGGTTGGTTAGCAAATTGGACTCGATAAAAAATCGAGCACGGATTCAGTGTCATTGATTGCTATTGTTGCTGCTCTCGACAGGCATCGCTAGTCTTTCCTCTAGAAGCTCGCAAATCGCATGACCGATCGTGATGTGCATTTCCTGGACGCGTGCCGTGGATGCGGAGGGAATGCACAGGCAAAGGTCGCATTTCGTTCGCATCTGCCCACCGGATTCACCCGTCAGCCCAATGATCGCTACACCATGCTCCCCAGCCACCTCGATGGCGCGCAGAATGCTCGGGCTGTTGCCGCTAGTCGAGATCGCAAGCAGCACATCGCCGCTGCGCGCATGTGCGGCGAGTTCACGGGCAAATACACTTTCGTAGCCATAGTCATTTGCCACTGCTGTGAGAGCTGAGGTGTTTGCATGCAACGCAATGGCCCGCAGGGGCTGCCGGTCCAGCAGGAAGCGGCCCGTAAGTTCAGCTGCAATGTGTTGCGCGTCGGCTGCTGAACCTCCATTTCCTGCGATGAGCAATTGCCCGCCAGCGGACAGAGAAGAATAGATCAGGTCTACCGCGTCTGAAACCACCCCGGCGAGCCGGGGGAGGGACTTGCTCACCTCCAAGTGTGCTTTCCAGACTGCCATGATCTTATCCACTTGTCGAGCTACGCTGGTCACTCTGCACTCACCTTTTGTCGATCCTCGGGACGTTACTGCGCTGACATCTTTGGCCAAGGGCGCTTTGCTGCTGGCCAGCCCGCACACTGTACATCAGTTCGCCTAGTACGGATATATTTCAGTTGAAGTCCGTGTACCGTGCATCCGACGCAAGTCGCGTTGAGGCCGCAAGCCCGGACGAAGGCCATCTTTTGTCCCAGCTGTCGTCGCGAGTGAGCGAAGGTTTGTGATGCAGGTGTTGTGTACGTTATGCACGTGGAATTCAGCGCGGGCGCAAAAAAACGGTACCAATACGCCGCCACAGATCAATGTTCACCTGGTCGTGTATTATTCCTCAAGCCTTACGGCGGCGCAGCGGGCGGCCGCTGACGGGCAGATCGCAATTGCTCAAAACAACGCTCACAAGATTGGAATCAACCTTCAGATTATTAATGGTGGCGCTGTAGACCCCGAACAATTCCTCCAAAAAGGCGGAGGGGCGCGGGGAGTGTTGAACACGTTCATCGGTACCAATGAAGATTTTAGCGGCGTTGAAAGCAGTTCGGATGTCAAAAATGGGAAGGCTCTTATTGCCATTAACATAGCCAAAAACGGAGATGACAACCGAATCTTTCAATTCGAACTGGCGCAAGTGCTGACTATCGAACACCACGCTAACATACTCACCAACGCGCTTAAAGATACCTTTTACACTCCGTGGCTAAATGCAGGTCTTGACGGGTCGAGCAGGCAGGTGAAGGCAGCGAATGTTATGACATTTGGCGGTTACAGTCTGATGAGAAAGAACGCCGTGAAGTATACAGGTAGGCCTAATGACTGAAAATCGCGTTTCGATGCACACACGAATTACGATGGTCTCAGCATGGGTATGCTTTTCGGCGGCGCTGGCATGGATGGCTATCTTGCTCAGCGCAGTTGGGGAGAGATACCTAACTCACGCCATGCCATTTGGGTTCATGGCATGGGTTGTCGCAATCCAGGTTAGAAGTGAAAACAGTTGGCCAATGCGGTCTCATACGGATGGCTATTATTTAACAAGGTTCTTCGCCTTCACTTTTCTCGTAGAGCTGGCAGGAATTTGGGGTTTTGTGCGCTTGCGGCTCAAGTCTGGGAAATGAGATTTGCAAGAAACGGTTCGACAACCCGGAGACGTTTGCCGACCTAGACGGCCACTGCGGGGCAGGGGGCCTGCCAGGCGCGCCCTCTTCCATTCAGCGATGCGACAACCCTGGGAACAACGCTCCCGCGACCACGGGCGAGGGGCAGCACCCTCAACCGCAAAGGAACGGCACGAACACGCCGACCTCCACATCTCAGCAGGCGCAAGCGGCGCAACAGCACGTAGTGCGCTTTGCAGGCGACCGGCAGGATAGAAAATCGTTGAAGGCTAGCTGGCACTACATGATAACGCATTCAAACCATGCCAGAGCACTTCTGAAAACCGCTTTGAAGAGTGGCGATGTGACTATTCGCCCTACGAAGAACGATGCCTATTACGATCCGAGTGACCGAAGCATAAACGTCGATCCGAACTTTCATCCGCTCACTCAGACCACAGCGGGGCCGGAACCAGCGCCGACGACGGTAATCTTAGGACATGAACTGGGTCACGCTGCTGGTCCGAAAGACGACGGGCCGAATCACATGAATAACGTCATTAAGAGCGAAAATCCAATTCGACGTGATTTGGGACTACCGGATCGCACCAAATATTGACGGAGGATCGCATGCGATTGCTTTATATTACGTTTCTTGTTTTGGCTGCAATTGGATCCCAAAGTTCTGGAGGGAAAGTGTCTAACCAGGTGGTAGTGTTTTGGATTCCGCCGCAGGTCGAAACATACGTGCCTGTGACCATGGAAAATATTGAGCAGATGGCCTTCAAAATCGTTTCGATCAGAAACGAAAGGCAGGCCGATCAGGTCCTCGGTTTAATTCAAAAGTCGAAACAAGGGCTTGATTCCAAGAAGCTTAGAATAAAGATATCAACTGATCGTGGATTTTATGGTTTCGACGCAAATGGAATAGGGGTTTCCTCCAAAGGTGAAGCAGTCAAGATTGACATACAGAAGTTGAAACATGTGCTTTGCGAGTAAGACTGCTTCTGGAGAGTGCCAATCAGTCGAGCAGAAAATAGGGCCGGTTGCTGGTGGTTAACGGAGAGCGCCGGGAGCGAGGGAAGAGCGGCGCTTTGCGCCGGGAGTAGGGGGACACACCACCCACAAAGTGGGTGGTGCAAAACGTCGTGCGGCGCTCTTGGTTAACGTGGTGGCGCGGCGCGATGCGAGCGGCAACATCTACTACTACGCCGAGGATTTCATTGGCTCCTCGCGGGTGATCACGCAGTCGAACGGGACGCTGTGCAGCGACGGGGATTTTTATCCCTTTGGCGGAGAGCGGATCGTCACGAACACCTGCACGCAGAACTACAAATTCGAGGGCAAAGAGAGAGACACAGAAACCGGCAACGACGACTTTGGCGCGCGGTACTACACTTCGCGCTTAGGAAGATGGCTCTCGGCGGACTGGAGTGCGGTACCTGCTCCGGTGCCGTATGCGAATCTGTCGAATCCGCAGACGCTGAATCTATACGCGATAGTCAGCGATAACCCGGAGACCTTTGCTGACTTGGACGGTCACTGCGGCCCGCAAATGAGTCCAGTGAGCACGGCCCTGATCCCGTGCCCGAACCGTCCGAGCCTCTTCGCCACCGAGGGCGAAGGGTTCGAGGAGAACTCGGGCATTAACGAGAACGCGGGCATTCCGCAGTGGTACCTTAACTCACAACGTCAAAAGAACCGACCGGGTAACGAAGGGGTTTCCATACGAGAAAAATAAACGGCAGCGGGCCGCGGATGTGTTATAGTGGTCCTGCGCTTAATACTGCGGTTGTGTTGTGCGGCTGCTCCGGATACGTAGTACCTGAGATTCCCCGCCTTCAGTTCTCTCCGATGTCTTCAGCGTAATTTCAAACCAACACTGGTAATCAGGATTACCGTGCGTGTCTGAACGTTTGTGCGCACGGAATCGATTCCGCCAGTAGAGAAGGCAATACACAAGATGGACAGCTTTACAGAACTACCGATTTCGAGTTACACGAAGGACCGCATCGCGTCGAATCGTTTTTCGATTCCGACGCCGGTGCAAGCCGCGGCAATCCCGCAGGCTCTGGAAGGAAAAGATGTGCTTGCGACCGCGCAGACGGGAACAGGCAAGACACTGGCGTTTCTGATTCCAGTGATGGAACGGCTGCTTCAGCAATACGCGCCGGGAATTGCGGCGCTCGTTCTGGTGCCGACGCGCGAACTCGCCATGCAGGTGGTCGATCAGTACAACGCGCTGAGAGGCGCGAAACTTTCGCCTGCCGCGCTCGTTGTTGGAGGCTTGGCAGAAGGCGCGCAACTTACGGCGCTGCGCAAGGGCGCGCGGCTCGTGGTCGCCACGCCCGGGCGATTGGAAGATTTTCTCGACCGCAAATTGGTCCATTTCCGCACACTGCAAATTCTGATTCTCGATGAGGCGGATCGCATGCTCGACATGGGATTCCTTCCGGCGATTCGCAGAATCGTGGGAGTGCTGCCGAAAGAGCGGCAGACCATGTGTTTTTCCGCGACGCTCGAGGCTTCGGTCGCGCACTTAGTTCACGACTACATGCGGCATCCCGTGCGGCTCGCGTTCGGCTCGACGCTAAAGCCCTCCGAAAACGTGCGCGTGCAGGCATTCGAGGTTTCCGCCGATGGCAAGCAGGATCTTCTGCAGCGCTTGCTGGCCAAGGAGACGGGGCGCTGCTTGATTTTCGCACGCACCAAGCGCGGCGCGGAACGTCTGGCGAAAAATCTGAATCGCGAAGGATTTACGGCGGCCATGATTCATGGCGGGCGCTCGCAATCGCAGCGAACGGCTGCGCTCAGCGGATTTCAGCAGGGCCGCTATCGCATTTTGGTGGCGACCGATCTGGCTTCGCGCGGCATTCACGTGCAGGATATCGCGCACGTCATCAATTATGATTTGCCCGAGATTGCCGAGAATTTCATTCATCGTGTCGGCCGCACGGGGCGCGCCGGCGAGCGCGGAGTCGCTTCCACTCTATTCGCGCGCGAGCAACGCGCGGAATTATTTCAATTGGAGCGCACGCTCGGCATTCAAATCGAGAGGATGCAAGATGACGGCAGCCATTTTGCCAAAGCGGATCGCAGTCAAGGCCGCCCACCCGCACATGGCGCGATGCAGTCGTCAAGGGTCAGCGCATCGAGCCGCAGTGAGCGTGGCGTATCCGCACCGATATACAGGATGGACCGCCTGCCTGGCGAAGTGTTGCAAGCGCAGATGGAAAGCTAGCCCGCGATTCGGCGGAAATGTCCGCCAAGTTGTTGTTTCGGACCCCGGCTGCATTTTGGCTGGGGTTCGACATGCTTTTACTTTTGCGCAGCGTTTTGGGTGCGGCGCTGATGCAGTTTGCTGAAGTCCTTCACGTACACGCGGAGTCCCAACTCCGGTGTGATTTTTGTATAGCCAGCCGAAACTTGTTCCTTGTAGTGGTCGAGAAAGAAATCGAATGGATCCGCCGGATTCATATCGATCAGAATCATGTCCGCGTCGCTCATGGTCAGCTTGCCGAAGCGCAACGTGTTTCCGCGGTATGACATGTAATTGCCCAGACGCAGATACTTAATGGATTTCGCTTCGCCGCTCCCGAAAGTCTGCACCAGAGTGTCGCCTTCAAAGCGGATGGACCTTATTTTGCCTTGGATGTGAGGCGGCGGCAGAATTTTTTCCAGATCGAGAATCAAGTCGTTCTGATCGATGGTTACGCCGGGCACTTTTCCGGTTTTCACCAGGTCGTCGATTTCAACATCCAAAAGATCCATCAAGCCCTTAACTGGAACATGCAGCGTCTTGATTTTTTCGCTGTGCAGGCGGATCTTTCCGTCTGGCGTGGGGCTTAGAACACCGTCGGTTTCAAACGGTATGTCGCCCTTCGAGTGGAGCTTTCCCTTTATTTTCAAGAGACCCTTCTCGATCGAAACGGAAATGCCCTTTAAGGGTGCATCCGGGCGCGCAAAGACGTAGGAATTGAGAACATTGGCGAGCGACGAGGTGCTGATCGCGATTCTGGCAGAGTCGATCTGAATATCGAAAGATTTCGCGTCGTCGAATACGGGAATCTTATTTTCACCAACCGGGATGACACTGCCGTTCAGGGTTTCGATGTGGACGACGACGGAATCGGTGAAGTGATACATCACGTTGCGCATCTGCACCTTCACGCGAGCTTTTTGCTCACCGGACTGCGTTTGCGCTCCGAGCGCGAGTGGAATCAGAATCGAAGCGACGACGCACAGGACGCGAACGGACCAATGCATAGTTCTCGAACGGAACAGGAAACGGCTGTTCGTTTGTGGTTGCAAATCGCACACTCCCGACAATTAAGATGGCGCGGGACGCAGCCACGTCGCTCTGTTGGTTCGTAATTCGCTCTTTGTCGCGAACATCCGTGACGCCGCGGGAGGAGTTCACGGAAAAGACTGGCCGGACTTTCGCGCCCTGCTATTTCGAGCCATAATGAGCGGGCGAATGGACAAAAAGTTGAGCGACGTCATCACCGCATACAACGCAAGTTCGCCTCTTGCCGAGGCGCACACGATCCCGTCGTCGTGGTACGTCAATGCGCGCGTTGCGGAATTGGAAAATGAGGCTGTATTTGGACGAACGTGGCAAGCGGTTGGCCGCACTGATCAAGTCGCCGAGCCGGGACAATTCTTCACCGCCGAGGTTGCCGGAGAGCGTGTGGTCGTGGTGCGCGACGCAAATCGCGAGCTGCGTGCTTTCTATAACGTGTGCCGGCACCATGCGGCCGCCGTGGTCACCGAATCTGAAGGCCACGCGGCAAACTTTCGCTGCCCGTATCACGGATGGACGTATGGCACGGACGGCACGCTAAAAGGCACGCCCGATTTCGACGGTGTCTGCAACTTTGACCGGAGCAAGAACGGTTTGGTTCCTGTTCGCGCGGCAGCGTGGGAGAAATTTGTTTTCGTCAATCTGGACGCGCAATCGGGATCTCTGGAAGCTTTCCTTGGCGGCCTAATCAAGCGCGTCGAGCCACTGCGTCTTGCATCTCTTCATTTTTTTGAGCGCCGCAGCTACGATTTGAACTGCAACTGGAAAGTTTACGTCGATAATTTTCTCGATGGCGGGTACCACGTTCCCTATCTCCACAAGGGATTGAACAGCGTGCTTGACTATGCGAATTACACGATCGAGAACGAAGATCGTTTCTGCCTTCAGTCGAGCCCCGTGGAAACGTCGGGCGCGAATGCGGATGCTGATGCGGCGGCGACGCGGCAAGGCAAGCGCGCGTTCTATTTTTGGCAGTATCCCAACTTTATGTTGAACTGGTATGAAGGTTATCTCGATACGAATCTCGTGTTGCCCCTTTCCATCGACCGTTGCCGCGTGATTTTCGACTTTTATTTTGCGGATACTGGTCCGGGCGCGAAGGAATACAATCAGCAAAGCGTCGCCGTTAGCCATCGTGTCCAGGAAGAGGACGTGAGCATATGCGAAGCGGTGCAGCGCGGGTTGCATTCACGGGCTTATGTGGCGGGACGCCTCTCCGTGCGCCGCGAAGCGGGCGAGCATTTATTTCACCGGTTGCTGCACGCGGATTTGAAAGCTGGGTTGGATCGCGGACGCGATTCAAGGTGAGTGATGTGACGCGGAGTCCGCAACCTTGGCAGGGAACGCAAAGGACGGGCGCCCAAGAATTAGCAAGAAAGAAGGAACTGGAGACGAAGTGAAAATGGATGCCAAAGCGGGTGCGCAGGAACGATTCCGCAGTGTGCGGAAGAACGTACTGAATCTGAGCCATCGAATCCACGCGAATCCCGAGCTTGGATTCCAGGAAGAGAAAGCCTGTTCGTGGCTGGCGGACGAACTGGCGGATGCCGGATTCGACGTGCAACGCGGCGTTTGCGATGTGCCGACCGCGTTCATCGCGCGCGCGGGAAGCGGCCCATTGCATGTCGCGATTTGCGCGGAATATGACTGTCTCCCGGAAATCGGGCATGCGTGCGGGCACAACATGATCGCGGCAATGGCGGCAGGCGCAGGAATCGCCGCGGCGAAAGTCGCTGATGAAGTTGGAATCACGGTGAGCGTTATCGGCACGCCGGCCGAAGAAGTCGGAAACGCGAGCGGGAAAATCGTGATGCTTGAACGCGGAGGATTTGACGGAATCCATGCGGCCATGATGGTCCATCCCGCGCCGATAGAAATGCTCGAAGCGCATCTGATTGCGGCGTCGATTTTTGACGTCTATTACACGGGGAAGGAAGCGCACTCGTCGGCATTTCCAGAAATGGGGATCAATGCCGCGGACGCGCTCACTGTCGCGCAGACCTCGATTGGTTTATTGCGGCAACACTTGCGGCCTACGGATCGCGTGCATGGGATCATTACGCATGGCGGCGATGCGCCCAATGTGGTTCCCGCGCACACTTCGGCAAAATACATGGTGCGCGCCGAAAGCATTAAGGAATTGGATGACGTGCGTATGAAAGTTCATCGCTGCTTTGAAGCGGGCGCGATGGCCACGGGCGCAAAGCTTGAAATTCGCGGTGGCGACAAACCGTACGCCGATGTGCGCTACGACCACGAAATCAGCCTGATTTACAAACGAAACGCGGAAGCGCTGGGGCGCACGTTCCCCGAATTGAGCCCGCAGATGACGCGCATGGCCGCTTCCACGGACATGGGAAATGTTTCCTATGCGATTCCGTCGATTCATCCGATGATCGGAATCAATTCACTGCCTGCCGCGAATCATCAGCCCGAATTCACGGCGCATTGCATCACGGAAGAAGCCGATAAGGCAGTGCTCGACGGCGCGCTCGCGATGGCGTGGACGGCGATTGAAATGGCAAGTGATGCAACGTTGCGCGAGCGCTTGATGAAGAAGCCGCCCAGCGCCAGAGCGTAGTTTATTTTTCTTCGAGAAGCGATTTCCAGCGGGACAAATGATTGAGCGAAGGAGTGTGCGTGTGGTCGAGCACAAGCGGCGTGATGGAGATGGCGTTCTCAGCGATCGCAGCGTAATCCGTGTCCGGGTCGATGCCTTCCAGCAATTTTTGTTCATGTAGCCAGTAATATGCGCGGCCGCGTGGATCTTCACGGCGTTCGAGGACGTTGCGCGTGATTTTCGGCGACTGGCGCGTGAAACGCACGCCGCCTTTCCACGCATGCGGAACATTGACGTTGAGCAACACGCCCGAAGGCAAACCTTCCTTCAATATGAGCGGCGCAAGGCGTTCAATGAACTTAACCGCCGGTTGGTAATTGAAAGTTTTTCCGCGATACACGATAGAGACGGCAATCGCGGGAACGTGGTTTATCGCCGCTTCCATCGCCGCGCCGATCGTGCCCGAGTAGTAGACATTTTCTCCGAGGTTGCCGCCCGGATTGATGCCTGAAACGACAAGATCAGGGCGCTCGGGCAGGAGCGAATGAAACGCGAGGATCATGGCGTCTGCAGGCGTGCCGTCGACGGCCCATTCGCGCTCGGCAATTTGCTCGCAGAAAATCGGTTTGCGAAGGGTGAGCGATTGCGCGGCGGCGCTCCGCTCGTTGGACGGAGCGACAATGCTGACCGTACCGATATTTGCGAGCCCCAGCGCGAGCGCGCGCAGACCCGGCGCGAAAATACCATCATCATTCGTGACTAAAATATTCGGCATGAAGAACGAGACAAATTATAAATCAAATATTGTGCAGCCAGAGGGATTTGCCGATGAGGCGTACGCTAACACAGCGAGAAAATGGTCGGGACGACTGGATTCGAACCAGCGACCTCACGCACCCCAAGCGTGCGCGCTACCAGGCTGCGCCACGTCCCGACCGTTGCAGAAGCTTCCGCCGGCGAACACCGAAACAAGCGATTCCGGCAATCCGGAGCGCGTAGCTGTCTGGCGTTCGACTGGAAGCAAAAATAGCGTATCACCGCGGTTCGAGGAGGGTCAAGGCGGCGAGAAGCTCTTCGCGAAGATCGAGCAGGTATTTGCGCTGCGCGCGGGAAAGTTCGTGGTCGCGCTCGCGAGCGGGAGGCGGCGCGGGAACAGGCTCAGCTCCGGGGTCGGCGATTCCACTCTGCTCGGCCAGATGGCGGCGCGCTCCCGCGATTGTGAAGCCTTCGTCGTAGAGCAGGCGCTTGATTTCGAATACGGTTTCGATGTCTTCGCGGCGGTACATGCGATGCCCGCTTGAGCTCTTCACGGGTTGCAGCGTAGGGAATTCGGTCTCCCAGTAGCGCAGGACGAAAGCTTTCGTGGCGGTCAACCGGCTGACTTCGCCGATACGGAAAAGACTTTTGTCCGGTATGGCCGTGGTTGGCGCTACGGATGACATAAGGGTTCCATTCCTCGTTGGCCAGCTTCTAAGATTATGGTAGACCGATTTCGCATTGTGTCAACCCCACGTGAGATTGTCCGATGGTCATGATTGCGGTTCAAGATTCACGGTACGGAGAAAACGCGGCGGTTTGCGGAAGCGGGTCGCCTGTTCGAAGCCGTAGGCAATCTTGATTAATGCAGGCTCGCTCCACGCGCGGCCAAAAAAGGAAATGCCCACGGGCAGGCCGAAGATGAACCCCGCGGGGACATTAATATTGGGATAGCCCGCCACCGCCGCGAGAGATGAACTGCCGCCCGTGTCGTGATCGCCGTTGACAAGGTCGGTTAACCACGAAGGGCCCGCGGTCGGCGCGATTAACGCATCGAGCTTATGCTGGTCCATCACGGCGTCGATTCCCTGCAACCGCGCGAGACGATGATCTTGTGCGAGGGCATCGAGATAGATTTTTCCCGTCAGCGGTCCTCTCGCCTGGCACTGCACCATGATGTCCTGGCCGAAATACAGGAGCTCCTTGTCGTGGTTGTGATCATTGAACGCGATGATCTCCTTAAGCGAGTGCACGGGAGCGTTTGGAAACTGAGCGAGGTACTTGTTGAGGTCCGCTTTGAACTCGTACTGCAACACGATGTTTTCCGACGCGTCGAATTTGCCGAGAGTGCCGATTTCGACCGGATCCACAAGCACGGCGCCTTCGCTTTTCATGGCATCGAGCGCGGCTTTCATGACAGGGGCAAGTTTCTCGCTGAAATCGAACAATTTTCTGACGACTCCGATGCGCGCGCCGTGCAATCCGCCGCGGTCGAGGAACTTGGTGTAATCCGGCGATGCTTTTCTGGACGGCGCCTGGGTGGCGGTATCGTCCGGGTCAACCGCCGCCAGCGCAGTCAAGAGAGCGGCCGCGTCGGCGACGGAGCGGCAAATCGGGCCGGCTGTATCCTGACTGTGCGAAATAGGAATAATTCCCGCGCGACTGACGAGACCGACGGTAGGCTTGATGCCCACGACTCCATTGGCCGAAGACGGACACACAATCGAGCCATCCGTCTCCGTGCCAACGGTAATGGCGGCGAGGTTCGCGGAAACGGCAGCGCCGGAGCCCGAACTCGATCCGCAAGGATTGCGGTCCGTCGCGTAAGGATTGTTGGTTTGCCCGCCCCGGCCGCTCCATCCGCTGGACGAATGGCTCGAACGGAAATTGGCCCACTCGCTCAGGTTTGTTTTGCCCAAAATTACGGCGCCCGATTCACGCAATCGGCGCGCGACACCAGAATCTTTTGTTGGAGTGAATCCAGAGAGAGCAAGAGAGCCAGCGGTTGTCATCATACGGTCGGCCGTTCCGACGTTGTCCTTGATGAGGACAGGAATGCCATGAAGCGGACCACGCGGGCCTTTGGCTTTGCGCTCATTGTCGAGTGCGTCGGCAATCGAGAGCGCATCTGGATTCAATTCGATGATGGAGTTTATGGCAGGGCCTTGCTTGTCAATCTCCGCGATGCGGTCGAGATATTTTTGGGCGATCGAGCGGGCCGTGAACTTTCCCGACGTCATGCCATCCTGGAGATCCGCAACCGTGATTTCGTCGAGATCGAAGGGTTTGACATCTGCCGGCGATTGTTCGAATCGTGGTCCTGCGAAAGCCGGCGCGGCGAGCGAGGCCGCCCCCAGCACCGCGGCGGACCCGAGGAATTTTCTGCGACTCAGTTCGGGGGCGATGTTTTCTTCATGTTTTGAGGACAAAGTGTGGCTCCTATTCTCGAATTAAATTCGCGGATCTTCCACGGCAATTGGATGCGAAGCGAATCCATCGCGTTTTTCAGCTGGGCGATTGTAAGCGAACGTTTGGCGGATTTCACGGGCGATTTCATTCGTTAGCATCAGTTGTCGCGCCCGGGCGCGCGACGCGTGCGCTGTTTGACGCGCTGCTGGAAACGGATGGGCGTTCCGGTGAAGTCAAAATGCTTGCGGAGCTCGTTTTCGAGAAAACGTTCGTAACTGAAATGCAGACGGCGAATCTGATTGGTGAAAAGCACGAAAGTCGGCGGAGCCACGGAAGCCTGCGTGACGTAATAAATTTTAATTTTTCTGCCAGATGGCGAAGTGCCGCGGTCGAGATCAACGGCCGCGAGCCAGCGATTGAGTTCGCCGGTGGAGACGCGGCGCTCGCGCGAGGCCATGACTTTGTCGATCAGCGCAAAAAGGCCGCCCGTGCGTTCACCCGTGAGCGCCGAGAGAAAAATAATGGGAGCATAATCGAGAAACTTCAACTTCTCACGAATCAGTTTTTCGTAGTCGCCGATCAGCTTCATGGGATTGAAGGCGCCTTTTTCGGGCTTTGCTTTTTTCTCGGCGGCGGCGCGGTTTTCCGCGGCTTCGAGCGCGAGGTCCCATTTATTGATGACGACAATCAGCGCGCTGCCGGATTGTTGCGAATAGCTGGCAATCGTCGCGTCGTGCGAAGTGACGCCGAGCGCTCCATCGACGACGAGTAGCGCGACGTCAGCGCGTTCGAGATGGCGCCGCGCCATCACGACGCTCAACTTTTCGGCGACGAGGCGCGTTTTGCCTTTGCGGCGGATGCCTGCCGTATCGAGAAAGCGGTACATTTTGCCACTCTGTTCGACAAGCGTGTCGACCGCATCACGGGTGGTGCCCGGTTCGGCGGAAACAATCGAGCGATCTTCGCCGACCATGCGATTGAGCAGCGTCGACTTCCCAACGTTCGGCCGGCCCACAATGGCGATATTGATTTCCGGCGGCGCTTCAGGCGCAGCACCGACAGAAAAATCCGCGGTCAACGAATCGAGAAGATCGTCGATGCCCAGACCATGCTCGCAAGAAACCGGGAAGACCTGCGCGCCCAACTCGTAAAAGGCCGCGGCAAGCGCCATTTGTTTTGGCGTGTCCACTTTATTGGCGACGATTACCGGAGGTTTGCCCGCGCGGCGAAGAAGTTGCGCCAATTCGAAATCGAGAGGGACGGGACCCGTGCGGGCGTCCGTGACCAGAATCACGTGCGTCGCATTCTTGATCGCCATGTGCGCCTGGCGAAGAATTTCTCCCGGAATGCCGGCCTTATCTTCAGGGACGATGCCGCCCGTGTCGACCACCTCGAAGGGCCGGCCCTCCCATTCCGCGGTGCCGTAGATGCGGTCGCGCGTGATGCCGGGCTCGTCCGTGACGATGGAGCGGCGTGTGCCGGTCAGGCGATTGAAGAGCGTCGACTTGCCCACGTTGGGCCGTCCGACAATCACGATGGAAGGCAGCTTACCTGCGATCGTCTTCGCGTCGGCGCTGATCGTGCTATTCGATTGGCTGTTTCCTTTGCTGTTCATAGGGAGCCGGGCGCGCGCCCGCGTGGTCCTTTACCCTACCACGTTGGCGGAGATTATGGTGGCTCGCATCTGGCCGATTGCAGGCTGATGTTTGAAAATCGTGATGACGAGCTTTGCGTGTTCTAGTGGATTGTTATACTTTTTAGAATGGGGAGCGATCGTAGATCGTCGTTTGGCTGAGATTAAAAATGGAAATCGTGGCGCTGGCCGGCGGAGTTGGAGCATCGAAGTTTCTGTTGGGACTTCGCCGCGTGGCGGATCCGCGCGAACTCACGATTGTCGTCAACACGGGCGACGACATCGTGCTGCACGGGCTGGCGATTTCGCCGGACCTGGACATTGTGACGTATACACTGGCTGGGGTTGTCAATTCCGAAACGGGCTGGGGCTTTACTGACGAGACCTTCCACGCGCTTGAACAATTGTCTCAACTTGGAGGCCCGAGCTGGTTTCATCTTGGCGACCGCGATCTCGCAACGCACATTCACCGCACGGCCATGATGCGTTCGGGCGCGAGTCTGTCCGAGGCGGTCGAGTCGATTCGGCAAGCGCTGGGTGTGGAGGCCACGATTTTGCCGATGTGCGACTTGCCGGTGCCAACGATGATTCAGACGCCGGAGGAGCGGCTCAACTTCCAGGAATATCTGGTGCAGCGCCGCGCCGAACCGGTGGTGACAGGAATTTCGTTCGAGGGAATTGAACACGCGCGCCCTGCTCGGGGCGTACTCAAGTCGCTCGAACATGCCGCAGCTATCGTGATTTGCCCCAGCAATCCGCTGATCAGTATCGGTCCGATACTGGCGGTGCCGGGAATTCGGGACGCGCTGCGCAGACGGAGAGAGAATGTCGCCGCGATATGCCCCATCGTCGGCGGGAAATCGCTGAAAGGCCCATCCGACCGCATGCTCGCGCAACTCGGTTTCGACGTCTCGGCAAGCGGCGTCGCGCGAATGTATCAAGACATTTGCGCGACATTTGTGATCGATCCGGTTGACGCCGGCGAGACGCGGGCGATTGAAAACCTGGGCATGAAAGCCATTATCCGAAACACGGTGATGAACACGCTCGAGGACAAAGAACAGCTTGCGCGAGATGTACTTGAATTGTTTGCCAACAGGGCCACGGGCGCGGCATGAGAGCGATTCTGATTCCGGTGAAAGAATTCCGCGACGCGAAGAAACGCCTCGCGCCGCATTTTTCTTCCGTGGAACGCGCTGCGCTGGCGGAGGCGATGTGCGAGGACTTTTTTGAAGTGGTCGCGGCAATCCGTTGCGTCGAGCGTGTGTTTGTCGTCAGCAAGGAACCGGGCGCTCTGACGCGCGCGCGCGAACGCGGATGGGACACAATCGTTGAGACGCGGCAGATTTCGGAAAGCGATTCCGTTGACGCTGCTTCTCGACATTGCGCCGCGCAAGGCGTCAGGGCACTACTCCGGCTGCCGATTGATCTTCCTTTAGCGGAGCCACAGGACATCGAAGCTGTCTTTCGCAAGTTTGATGAAGAGTTCGAAAAGAAGTTTGGCGGCGCGCCGGCGGCTGTTCTGGTTCCGTCAAGGGATGGTACGGGCACGAACGCGTTGCTGCGCACGCCGCCCAGCCTGTTTCCGTCGCGCTTCGGGCCCAATAGCTTCGCGCTCCATCTAGCTGAGGCCGAGCGGAGCGGAGCGCGAGTATGCGTGCTCAGAAACGCGCGGCTCGAATGGGATGTGGATGAACTCGAAGATCTTTGCGGCGTTCAGATGCGTCTGCGGCCGAGTTCCGCGACGGCGCGCTGGTGCAGTGAGCACAGCATAGGAAATTTGGGAAGCCGCGCCATTACGTCTGATTTCAGCGAGGAGCGGGAATCGGGAGGCCGGTAAACCGCAGACCCGTGCTGTGAACTTTATACTTCCCGTTGATGGAGAGAATAAGGGCGGTCATTTGTTCGACGATGCGGGCGTTCTCGAGCCGTCCGCCATTGATGGCGCGGAGTCCCGGGATTTTTTCGACAAGTTCCACCGTTACCTGACGCGCGCGCTCGTCATCCGTGCACACGACGACGTCCGAATCCACCGGACCGTCACCGGTCAGCAGGCCCGCCGAAACATTATGGAAAGCAGCCGCAACGCTCACACCTTCAGGGACCATCTCCGCGGCTTGTTGCGCCGCGGAACCCTGCCAAACGCCCAAGGTTCGCGTGGGGAGATCGCCAACGGTCGCGGCCAACGGAACGGTTGTATCGATCAAAACAGCGCTTGCTTGAAATGAAGAGCGCAGTTTCTTGAGCAAAGTTGCGTGGGCCGAAAAGGGAACTGTGAGAACGACTACGCCGGCCTTTGCAACGGCTTCAGCATTGTCCGCGCCGTCGACGTGAGCCGCCGGTCCGGCATTCGCGGCAATTTGGGCAGCCGCCTCGCGAGCTTTCGATGCCTCGCGGGAGCCGATGATGATCGACTCTCCTGCGCGAGCCCAGCGGAGCGCCAAACCCAAACCTTCCGCTCCTGTACCTCCGACAATCGCAATCGTGCGTGGCATCGGTATCCGTGGTAAAAATCTGAAAATCAACCAAGTCTGCGAACAGCGGAACCATCGCGCATCATACACGATTGGGCACCGTTGCGCTTGCGGCTGAAGACGTCTCTTCGCCGGAATGAATTTCGGCAAGTTTCCTTTGGGGCTGACCTATCGAAAGAGGTCTCGTTCCACGGGACGAATTAAATCGTGCCCGCTTCCCAAGCGGTGTGGGAGAGAGATGCCGCGAATTACAGCAACAGGAATCGCATTTGATTTGCCCATGACAAGTTCCGCCGCGGAGGCAAGTTCGTCGGCGACGGCAAGAATTGTGGCCCGCAACGCCTTTCCGCTCGCGTCACGCTTGCCGCGATAATCCACCAGCGCGTCGATCCCCGCAACGCCCAAAGCCACGTTCACGAGGCCTTCACGCCAGGGCCGTCCAAACGTGTCGGAAATCAGGACGGCAACAGAAGCTCCCAATTGTTTTGTAAGTTTCGTTTTCAAGCGCCGCGCCGAGTAATCGGGATTTTCGGGAAGCAATACCGCCGTACCCTTAGCCGTGTTCGAAGTATCGACGCCCGCATTTGCGCAGATGAATCCATGATGCGTCTCGGCGATGATCACTCCTTTTTCCATGCGTACAATGCGCTTGGCTTGCCGCAGTGCGAGTTCGATGACTCGCGCGTCTTTCCGATACCTCGCCGCCCAGCGCACCGCGCGTTTCGAAGGCGTAATCGAATCGAGCGTGACGATTTTTCCTTCAGACTTGGAAACGATCTTCTGCGCGACAACAAAAATATTTCCGTGCCTGATGGACAGGGAACGGCGCGCGACAGCGTCGATTATGAGGCGGGCAAGATCGTCACCGGGCACGATTTCCGGCATTCCGGTGAGGGGAATAATTTCGACCGGAGCCGGCACCCATGATTTTTCATTGCCTTGTTCCTTCGTTGTCCGCTGCATGATTCCGGTTGCCAGTCAATCTCAAGCGAGATGGACTGTGAGTATATCGAGTGATGTCTAATTTTCAAGAACTCCTAGAGGAAGTGCGTTGTGTCACAAGAGCCGCGCGGCACGCAGGAATGCCCGGGCGAGCGAGGAAAAGTTGAGGGGCTTGCCCGGCTCATCAAGTGGGGAAGCTGCCGGATAATCCGGCGGCCTCCGTCGCGTGTTTCGTGGCAGATCGAAGGGACAGTCTATTTCGAGGGCTCAACCTGGAGGTTGTTCGTCACCGAAAACACGTTTGGGACGCTGTTTGCCTGAAGATTGGCTACGTTCTTGTCTGCTTCGCTGGATACGAAACCCTCCAGCGTGACATGGCCATTTTTGACGATGATGTGAATCGATTGGAGATTTCCCACTCCGTATCGTTGCAGCGAGGGCTGCGAATAAATCTTCCGGTACTCTGCAAAGCGAATCTGATTATCCATGCCGCTGTTCGGAAGAACTTCGATCTGGTTGTCCACTTTCTCGACGCCCTCTATGTGCTTTACAGCCGCCTCCGCGTCGGACTTAACGGAGGGATTCACAACTTGCCCTTTCAAGGTGACCGTATATCCGTTTACCGAGTATTGGAGATTATCGAAAACCGTGTACCAGGGCAGCAACAGCAGTTGATGGCGAACTTCCTGTTTTAGCCAATCGGCATATCGCTGGGTGCCCTTTTCGGGGACGTTTTGTTGCGGTTTCGTCTGTGCGATTCCTACGCCGAGAGTCGACAGCGCTAGCATGCTCAGCAGGATTACCCTCGCGAACCGTATCATCACTGTTCTCCCTTGCTTTTTCGGCGGATCAGGGCCGGACCAATAACAAGCGTATGGCCGGGGATATCGAATCTCAATCCAGAGAGAGGGGTATTTAGGAGCAGGAGAAGGCCTTAGCCTCAACCGGTGTGGCAAACCCGGCTCAAAACGAATTCACTGCGAACGTGCCACCAGCTCAGTAAATTGCTGAATTTGCACTACTGCTTCACCGAGGGATGTCACGATCAAATCTGACTCGGCGATTCTAAGAAGCGCTCTGATTTTATCCGTCTCTCCGTCGTATCCCCATAGTCCAACACCTATTCGGACCTTTGGGAAGCGTGACCGCACGCGTTTGTGGAGTCTTCGGATGGCTGAAATTTCAAAAGGGGGAAGCGCTGAGAGATATAGAGTGCCGCAAACCTGTTCCTCGACCTCGTCGAGCATGTCTTTGTGCGGCCCGACGGCCGCGGCGTGGGCGTCATAGCCAGCCTGTGCCAGGAGGTGAGCGAGCATCATGCTGGCGATTTCGTCGCCTTCGTCACGCGTCGCCAGGCAGCAGACGCTGATTGCCGGGGCGTTTGTGGATCGGGCCGACAAAATTTGCCCAGAAGGACCGACCTGAGCGTGGGCATCGGTGCGCGGATGATCCCTTGTGTAACGAACGGCGAGGTCTTCCACAATTCGTTTCAGCTCTTGGAAAAGATATTCGCTTCGATTGCCACCGAACGCAGCATCGTGTTTGTTCTTTTCCGCGAGAATTAGGACAGGTATGAACACGGTGTCGTAAAGTTCGCGCAAGGATTTTTCGAGCAAGCATTGCTCGATGACCTGTTGCGCTTCATCTATATCCAGGGCATTCAGGCTCCGATAAAGCTGGACGTCCGTTGCCAACGCACTCTTATCCCCGAGAAGGACGGTGAGAAATTCCAGTTGTGGGATGTAATGCCCCATGACAACGAGACAAACCGTCAACGGCGTTGACAGCAACAAGCCCACGGGACCCCACAAGGCGGTCCAAAAAACGGCAGCGACGAGAATTGCCAATGATGAAATTCCCGTGTGCGCTTCGTAAAGCAAGGGTTCAACGAAGTATCCGGAAATCACCTCCAAGACGACGAATATACCCAGAGTCAGCAGCGGACGCGTCCATCCAGCGAAGATGGCAAACGACAGAATGATGGGAAGAGCGGCTCCGACAAGGGTTCCCACGTAGGGAATGAATCTGAGAACTCCCGCCAGAACGCCCCACAGCAATGCGTTTGGGAGACCAATGAAATAGAGGACGACACCAATCACCGCGCCGAAGGAGAGATTCACGAGGGATTGGATCCAGAGATAACGGACCACGCGATTCGCGGCTTCGCCAAAAGCCTGCCTGGTCACGTGTATACGATTCAAACCGGCGAGGGTGAAGAGGCGATCTCGCAGGTCTTCGCGCCTTAGCAGCATGAAAGTGGCGAAAACGATCACGATGCCAATCGTTGCTACGGGTCCGAGCACCGGCCCCAAGAGCGATCTTAGCGACCTGACAGAGCTTTCTGGACTGGCTACAACCTCGACCGGGACCGGATGACGGCTTGCAGGCGCCAATAAGGCAGACCGATCGTTCGCTGTTGGAGAGGCCGACGGCGATTTTGAATCGGTTGCAGGAGCCTGTATCGTCTGCGATAGCTCGGTTCCCAGCTTATTGACGGTTGATGCGGCTTTGCCCAAGCCGCCATTTTTCACTCCACATATCGCTTCGATTTTCTTCGATATGCTATCGCTGTAATCGGGAATTTCGCCCGCCAGATGGATGGCCTGTTTGCCTACCACCCATCCCAACGCAACGAAAACGAGAATCGTGCTCACGACAGCGACAATAACCGGGCCAGTTCGACCGAGGTGCCATCGCTCCAATCTCCTTACCGCCGGCGCCAGAAAAAATGACAGTAAGATCGCCAGAGATATGGGGACCAGGACTGCGCGAGCAAAGTAAAGAGCAGCAACGCATATGATGGCCGTGACGATGGGTGGAAAGGAGCCGTGCTGCTCGTGAGACGCAGAGGAGTTCATATTGTCTTCAACCAACGCAATTTAGACTGACGAAGCGGGCATAACGTCACCCTAGTCGAGCTTTCCCTGTAATTGCTTTGCGGGGCTACTCGAATTTTTGATTGTCGCTACAGTGTTCACTCGATTGCCGCCCTCGAGCCTGCTCTTTAGTGTTGAAAATGCTGCTCAGCCAGGCGACCAAAATCACCGATCAATCCCCGACTATCTAAATTCGGAGGCCCCCATGAAGCAGAATACGTTGAAAGAACTTTATGTTGACGAATTGAGAGACCTTTACGACGGAGAGCAACAACTCATTAAGGCACTGCCGAAAATGGCCAAGAACTCTAACTCAAACGAACTTCGCAACGGCTTCTTGGAGCACCTACAGCAAACAAAGGAACACGCGAAGCGCCTGGAACAAATCCTCGAAGGTCTTGGGGAAGCTACCAAGGGCAAGAAATGTAAAGGTCTGCGCGGCATTGTCGCAGAAGGCGCCGAAGTGCTCGGCGATGATTTCGATGGGGACGTCAAAGACGCAGCGCTGATCTCGGCAGCCCAGAGGGTTGAACATTACGAGATCGCCGCATACGGGACGGTGCGTGCATTCGCGGAATTGCTGGGAGAGAGTGAGGCTTCTTCATTGTTAAAGCAGACATTAAATGAGGAAAAAGAGACGGACGAGAAGCTGACCCAACTTTCCCAGACGATCAATCCACAGGCATTGAGAAGTGGCTTTGGTGTCGACGACAGCGAAGAGGTCAAAGCTCTGCATAAAACCGCCAAAGCTGGCGGGCATTGATCGCAAAGCCGGCCTGGGACGAAGAAAGGGAAGACTGCTCGATGCTTCTGCTTATTCTGGTGATCGTTCTGTTGATCATGATGTTCGGCAGTCTTCCCACTTGGCCGCACAGCAGATCGTGGGGATACTATCCCAGCGGGGGGATAGGGGTCGTACTTTTGATTCTCGTGATTTTGTTTCTTTTGGGGTGGCTGTAGACACCTGAGACGAAGAATTTGCCCGACAGGTCCCGCTCGGCTCTCTGCTCATACCGTTTTATCTGCAGGCATATCAATAATCCTCTGTATTGGTGAATTGCGACAGATGCTCTAGCCTTTACCTTGTAACGCCGTAGTGACGGTCTGGCAGCAAAGGACACCCTTATGCTAGGAAAAACCCCCGGGCTATTCGGCATCTATCTGAACTCCACGTGCCTGCAGAAATCTGTCGAGTGCCTGAAGGCCATTGGCATTCGGACCAACGATGTGGCAGTCCTTTTGAATGCGTCGCAGGGTAGCAGCAGGATGCAAACGGAAAGAGCTGTACCCAGCTTCATGGGCTCATTGACGCGTATCAGCGTTCCTGCCTCCGGTGTGCTGACGGACACGCTGATAAATCTCGGCGTACCTGTGTATGAGGCGGAACGTTATGAAAGCCGAGTACAGAACGGCGGGATGCTCATGTATGTGCGTTGTGCCAGCCCCGTGTGGATCGACCGCGTCGCGGAAATTCTAAGGCAAACGGAAGCTGTGGACATCCTGTTGAGTCGCGACGCCAGGGCGCAAATTCGCGCTACTCGCGCGGAACAGTCCTGTGCACCCGAACTGACGGTCCGCGGACACGGAGCTGCGCTAATGCAGCCGACCGCAGGCGCGATGACAACAACCGAACTATAAGCTTTTTGTGTTTTTTGCAGGGATCACCGCGATTCTATGAGGGCTTGAATGGACCCATCTCATCATTCCCGGCAGGGTGTTTGTCCGAGGTGCCGTTGCCAGACATTGCGCCGCTCTCATCGAGTTGGATTACTCGAGCGAATCGTCCTGAACGCATTTTCTGTGCGCCCTTACAGGTGCGTTGATTGTGACAAACGCTTTTACCGGTACGACGGCGGCTTACTGGGAGCTGTTTCCCTGCGGTCACGCTGAGACGCAAGGTCTTCTTTTGTCCGTTCATCCTCTGATGGGATTTATTTCTTTGCGAAAACGCGCCCAAGATCCAGCTTGAACAGCGGCTTCTCCCGGGTACCCGTGATCTTTATGGGCAGGACTGTGCCCGCATCCTTTGATTTGAAGAGCGGGTCAATCATCTTCAGAAACAATGATTTCACGCCTGTGGTAGTTTGGGAGAGCTTGGCCTGAAGGTTTAACGTACCGCGGAAATCCAGATTCTCTGCATTCAGATCATAGGTTCCATGCAAGATAACTTTCGCTCCCGAGACGCTGAAAGTTAGCTGTGAAAATCTGGCCACGCCGTGTCTTAGCGTAAAGTTACCCTGAAGACTCGATACGGCGGTGCCTTCGCTCGGATTTGCTTCGCCGAGCCCCCTCCGGCTCAGGGAATTAACTTTCTCCTGAACCGTGTTCTTCGGAAAACGAACAGCCCCGAGGCCAAATCTCCCATTCAAGATAAGCCTGTCGGAAATATCTACTTTGTCCGCATTGCGTGACGGGAGCGCGAATTTCGTCTTCAAAGTCACATTTCCGGTCATTAACGGCTTTTCGGATTTCACCACAAGGCGTAACAGATCCTCGATTCGCGCATCCTCCGCCGTGACGTCCAGCACGATCGTGCGCCCAGCATCTCCGGGCATCTTCGCCACTTCGCCCCTGCACAATAGCGAGGAGTTCAACAATTGGGCGTCGACGGAGTTCAAAATAGTATTTCCGTTGATTCCGTCCACAATGGCGTTGAATTCCGTATTCAATGGAAGAGGGTGATTGCTGATCGTCAGCGCGAAATCGGGTGTCTGCGTTCTTCCTTGGACCTGAATATAATCGAGCACGCCGCTGAACACCCCCTGCGAAGAAAGAAACCCGGAAATGCCCTTGAACGTGGCAAGGTCGGCCCGCGAGAATGTGTAATTGCCTTGAACCGGCGCTTGGCCTGGCTCATCTCCATTCCATGGTCCAAATTGGCCGTGCGTTTGAATTTCTCCAACAGGCCTCGGGTTTGTCAGTGTAGCGTAGAATTCCGCGGGCTTTTCCGGTTGGAATAACACGACGTTCAATTGATGAAGCAAGAACGTAAGCGTGGGCTTGTCATCTTTCCGCAGGATATTGAGCTCTGCGTTTGAGGAGGTGATTTCATCAATCATGAAATTCGTATGCACGCGAGTTTTTTCGTGGTGAACCTCCTCGCGTGGCGGAATATTTATTTGCAGCCCCTCGAGCCGTAGGATTCGGAAATGAGGGGGGCGCTTAGACAATCCAAGCCAGTTCGCGTCGAGAAAAAATTCTCCCTTCCAACCGAGGTCGAGAGAGAATTTTCGCACCGCCATCAGCGGAGGCACGTCCGTTCTGTCGCGATACCTCAGGGTTAGTCCTGTTCCCTCGATTCGCAAGCGCGGCAGCACGGAAACATTCAGGGAAGCTAGCTCGAGTTCACTCTTGAATCTGTTGCGCATCACGTTCATCGCTTTGCGCCTGATATAGGCGTCCAGCGGATGGGTGCGGTGCGCCCAGATACCGACCGCAGTTGCGAAGACAACAGCCGAGAGCAAGGCAGCCGCGATGTAACTCTTTAACGGGACTTTCATACGGATACTTCGGGTTCGCGGGATTCGCAGCGCGGATGAAGACAGTCCATCGTTCTAGTTAACCGCACGTGAGACTGGCGCCGCAATACGGTGAACTATTGAGGCCGGGCACAGTGTGAAGGAAACCTGAATGTTAACGGCGACCGCAAATGGGGATGGTTCGTTGTGTTGCGGCGATTTGAAATCGGAATGGGAGGTTGGGACCCGTGTCGTGGAGATAATTGCGTCGGTATCTGGTCTTGAGCGTGTTAGGGGTCGGAGAGGGACCCGACCAATCCATTCCAATTATTGAGGCTCAAACTATCTGCCCTGTCGTGAGCTGCTGCCCTTGCAGTTTTTCTCGTGTTCCCTCAATTCGCTGGAAGAACCAAACGACTTGCCGCATTCACTACACCTATGTTGGTTAGATTGACCTGCCATCTCTATCTCCTTTTCGAGCCAATGCCAGTGCATGGCCCGTTAGAATCAGGCACGCAGAGAGACTAGAACTCGAGTTGGCCCGCAACAATCCGGCCTTCTGTGTATATTCGGTCGATTTGGGTCGTAGGGAGGACCGGAGCGAGCAGTGACCTCGCGCCACTGCCCGTCCGGCTACTAAATCGCCCCAAACTGCGGAGGTAGGGGGTTATTAATCCTTGGTTTCCGCGCGGGAGCCCTGCGGAGATGCTTTATCCAGCAGCGAAACTAATCTTTCCGCAGCTTCCGGCGTCTGTGTGTTATGGCCCATCACGACATCCTGAGCATCGACTTTGTGTCCGTACAGTTGCTCGTTACCTTCATTGTCGGGATGCAGGCTCGCGCCTTCCAAAGAAACGCCTGCGAAAAGGCCACGTGAACGCGAGTAAGTCAGGATCTCCGCGCGCATGTACGCGTCGGTGTCTGCCTCCGCGGAGCGCCCGACCGGTCCAGCTGCGGCGGAAATATCGGCTCCGAGTTTCACTTTGCTATGCAACAGACTGGTTGCACCATGTTCGTTCATAACCAGCAGAACGAAATCAGTAGCCGATCCCCCAATCTGAAATCCAAAGCTCCCGCCTTCCAGAACCATCATCGACGGTGCACCCCACTCGCCCGTAAAATGGTCTCCCGCGCGGCACACCATAGCCCCGCGGCCGTAGCTTCCGCCGACGACAAAAGCCGCCTTAACCACCGATGGAATCACGACTACACATTTCGCTTTATTGAGCAGATCCTGCGGTATGTCCTCGGGGATGTTTAGGATTTCGCCCAATACCTGGCCTGCGTTTTGCAGACGCTGTTCCTGCTTCGATTTGTCATTGTCAGCGGCGGTGACGGTTGTTGCCACCAGTAGAATTGCGATCAACAAACTGTAAAATCTTTTCATTGTGCCTCCTTTTGCGAAGATTCGGGGCAGTCGTTTTGTAGCTTACTTTTCGCGGACCTCAGAAACGTAGAGTTCTCATTCCATTGTTCCCGCAGCCGCGAACGCTATCAATACATAGTGTCGCGTATTTCAGACGGCTAGATGACCTGACAGTGCACACGCAAAAAAACGCAGCGTGAAGGTGTATGCGAAGCCAGCTGGAGCGACAAGAGCAGACAGACAGCTTATCTGTTCAATTTTGAACAGTCGCATCTACTGATTCGAAACAACCTATTGTCACAGTATCGGGAATACAGCAACCTCCGCCCAAAGTTACAGCATGACTCGGATAGACCACGATTAGCCGTTTCGGTTACCGTTCTCGAGGATTTAGCAGCACGATCCACGACCGAGGAACGAGTAATGAAGCTTTTTTTTTCATCCTATTCATATAGTACCGGTCGCCCCGCGCCGACATGTCCACAAAGGCTTGGGAGCTATGTCCCGTGCTCCACGAGCTCTGCTTACTCGTTTAATAAACGGCGCGGGGAGACCGTCCATATCGTGGAAAGGCCGCATTGCGCAGTAGCGCGCCGTCCGCGTTTTCTTGGAATGGTGCTTAAATATGTCAGATTTCCCGCTCAGCTCAAGCTCACGCGAACTCTCGATTTCAGCAGCAACATTCGGAGCCAAATCTCGCTCGATTCCACGAGGTAATCCTGTGCCAAACGATCGCAGAAGTTTCGAACCAACTATCCCCAGTGAAACGCCGGAAACTGCAGCAGACAATAGTGTCATCAACGAGGCCGTTCTGGTCTTGCAGGCGCAGTCTGGAGACAGCGCGGCTTTCTCCAAGCTGATCCGTCCTTATATGCGCAAGGCCTATCACGTAGCGCTCAAAATCACCGGCAATCGCGAAGACGCCGAAGATGCCGCGCAGCAAACTTTGCTGAAGGCCTACGCGCACATCGACCAGTTCCACGGAGACGCGCGCTTTTCGAGCTGGCTGATTCGAATTGCCATCAATGAAGCGCGCATGAAAGTGCGGAAGCGGCGCTCGGAGGATTGTTATCTGTCGTATGACGTCAGTACACCAGGCCGGAGCCCCAGCACCGTCGAAATGCTCTGTGCCGGTGAATCGTCCCATCCTGAGGTTTTGTACTCCAAGAGCGAGACACAGCGCGTGCTTCGTGAAGCCATCGACGGCCTTCGTAGTTCTTCGCGAGTTGTTGTTTGGCTGCTGGGATTGCAGGAACGGCAGACGAAAGAAGCCGCCAAGATTTTGAATCTGTCTGAATCTGCCGTTAAGACGCGATTCTTGCGTGCCCGGCAGCAATTGCGCGAATGCTTGACAGAGCGCATGTAGAAAATCACGAAGCAACAGGCTCAACCGAGGTGGCCTTGCCATGAGCGGACTCTCGGCGACAAGACGGTCTGAGGATTGTCATTCCGTTGACTCTGGCTCGCACCCCCATGGGCGGGTCACCTGCATTTACGCGTCTCGACGTGAGCTTTGCGAATCGACCGAACCTTCGAGGCTGTTGGCTAATGCAGCAGCTCCGGTGGCCTGTTTTCAAACGAGCGTTCGGGAGTCTCTATTTCCCGTGTGCAAAACCACACGTCGCAGGGGGAGAGTCAGCCAGGTTCTCTAGTCCGGCAAAATAGTACCCATAGGAGTCTTTCGTCCGTTTTCGCCCCAGCCCGATTCCAGTCCATTCTTTTGCAGCGAATCCGCTCAGGAGGAAAAACCATGAGGCGTGTCTTTTTTTGTTTACTTGTAGCCCTGTTTGCTGCCCCGTTTGCGTTGGCCCAGGCGTCCGGCGATCATGTGGAAGCGGGAGTTTTCGTCGACTATTTCCGTCTGAATCCGCCGGATTCAAACTATGCCGGCCTGGGCGCGCGCCTCGGACTCAACGTCCGAAGGAACGTCCAGTTGGAGGCCGAGATGAATTACGATTTCAACCGTGTTTTTGCCGAAGATTTCAGTTCGGGCGGCTCAATCACCACCGCCCAGTCGAACCTGCGAATCCTTCACGGGCTGCTTGGGCCGAAGCTGCAGACTGGCTCGGGTGCTGTTCGTCTTTTCGCGACCGTCAAAGGCGGATTCATTAATTTTAGATTCGACCCTCGACCGGCGTCCTTTTCAACTTTCACGAGCAGTGTCGAGGGGCTACGCGACGACAATGTCGACGGCGTCGTTTACCCGGGCGGGGGCGCGGAGGCGTTTTTCGGCCCGATCGGCCTTCGTCTCGATGTTGGCGATGAGATTTTTTTCAATCACGGAGCTCACAACAACCTGCGCGTGACGTTCGGTCCAAGTATCCGCTTTTAGCCGCCGTCTGTGATTTTCCGGTCCGCCTGTCGAACGCGCCACGCATCGGCAGGCGGGGCCGTCTTTACGGTCATCGTCGCCGATCGACATCAGCTCCAGCCTATTTCCCTACGGATTTAGCCAGCGCAAAGACGAGAACTTCGTAGCAATCAAAACGCGCACCAGCCTGGTACCCGCGTGCGGATCAAGCAAGCATCGAATCAGAGAATCTTTGGACAGCCAGCAGAGGTCACTCTAAGGAGAGCATGAATCAACAAGCAGGGCTTGCTTCGAAGGGAACCCTGTCGCGGGACTCCTCGGAATCCTCCCAAGGAGTCCCAGACCAAGGTCTAAAACGTAGGTGTCTTACGACTGTGGAGTTACGTGAACGGTTACTGCAACGTTGTTGCCATTGGCGTCGGCGCGATAGCTTACGTCTGCGTTCGCTCCCACTGCCAGTTTCCCGTCGACCGTTGTGTTCTGGTCAATGGTAAACGTCATCTCTTTGCCCTGATCTTTGCTCTGATTGGGATCCTGACTCTGCATGGCTACACCACGGCTCGGCGGATTGCTGGCGACGGTCTTGAGCGTGAATGAACTGCTGGAGACGGCCGTGATTTTTCCCGAAGCTGACTGCAATTGCGCTGCCTGACTTTGCGCTCCAGACTGGTGCCCGGCGGGAGAGGCAGGCAGGGCCCATGCCGCGCCCGCTAGGAGCGCGCTGGATATAATCGAAAGAGCGATATTGCGAACGTTCTTCATAAGATAAACCTCCTCAAAGTGTCAACTCCGTCCGTATTGCTTGCAATACTGGTACCAGTCTGATTCCGACGCGCTGTGCAAATGCGAAGCTTTGCAACCACAGCCTTTATCAGGGAGCGTCATTTATCCTTACGGTACTGAACCTCAGCAATATCTTCTCTGAACGATTCCAATCTACATTGTCTTGACTACAGGATTGCGTGGGATGGGGTGCCTCTGAACCAAGCGCCAAAAGACCAAATTATATAATTTTGACCACTTTAACCTCGGGATGCTAAGCTTCGTTTGCAGAAGTCACCGTAAGGACTTTTTGGTATTGCGAAAAACAGGGGAAATAGCTAACTAATCGCAGGCAGGCTGGCAAATGAAAACTCTTCGCATCCTGATTGCCGATGATCACGACCTGATGCGCCGTGGGGTCAAGGCGCTCCTTCAGTCCCACGCGGGCTGGGAAGTTTGCGGGGAAGCCCATACGGGCCGCGAGGCCGTGGCGAAATCCGAGGAACTGAAACCCGACGTTGTAATTCTCGATATCAGCATGCCTGAATTGAATGGCGTGGAAGCGGCGCGAAGGATTCGCAAAGCCTCACCGAACGCGGAAATCTTAATTCTGTCGGTACACTATTCGGACCAGTTGATTCGCGAAATTCTGGATGCCGGCGTGCGTGGATACATGGTCAAGTCAGACTCAGATCGGGACCTCGTGATCGCCGTCGAAACGCTCGCCAACCATAAGCCCTTCTTCACTCCGCGCGCCACCGAAGTCATTCTTAGCAATTTCAGCGGGGGCTCGCGAGCCCAGCCGCCGGAATTGGTAGGGGACCGATTGACGTCCCGAGAGCGCGAAATTGTTCAACTGCTGGCAGAGGGCAAGAGCAGCAAGGAAGTGGCCTCTTCGCTTTGCATCAGTGTGAAAACTGCTGAAACCCATCGCGCCAACATCATGCGCAAGCTGCAGCTGCACACCGTAAGCGAATTGGTTCGCTATGCCGTGCGCAACCAAATCATCGAACCGTAGTTAGCGATTCTTCCGCCTTCTCGGCTGTCTCCAAAAGACCACTTTCATTCATTTGTCTTCTCTCGCGAAACATTTGACCGCCCCCTACAGCAAGTTCCTGAGCGTCTCTAACGAATCGACGGTATTGTTCGGGAAAGCCATCCCGAGGATTATGCGTGTGCGGAATGTTAATTCCGTTTCATAGGAAGAAGAAGACAGGAAGTCGAGGCGCCTTGAGAGATCAAGGCCAGAAGGGCTGGGCCGGCTTCCTTCTTCTTCTCCCGGATTCGAATCAGAAAGGTTCGGGCCGATGAACACAAGAGTTGCTTCCTCCGAACAGCGTCAGGGTTTCAATTCGTTCGGGGACGTCGCGTTGGCTTCGGAGGCTCCAACGATCCTGGTGGCGAGTTCTGATTCGCTCGTTTCGGATAGTTTAGCGAGACTCTTGGAGCCATATCCCATCAATACTGTGTGGGTGAGGGGAGTGGCAGACGCGAGAATCTGGTTCCGTACCGAGAGAATCGCGGCATGCCTCTGTGGGTTCTGGCTTGAGGATGGGACTTGCCGTGAATTCGTCAAGCAGACCAAGCGCGAATCCTCAGAAATCCCCGTGATCATTGTGTCCAGTCTGGCCTCCGAAAACGAATACCGCGAGTACCTCGCGGCAATGAATACCGGGGCCTTTGATTTTCTGTGCTACCCGTACCGCCGCCTGGAACTCGAAAGAATGCTTCGCTCGGCGATAACAATGCATGTTCGTGCGGCTCGAATAGTCGCGTGATAGCAAGCTCTCCGCAAACTGCCCGGGCTGTTTAACGGACCCCCTTGATTCCGACTCAGTCTGGGGCTGTTGTGGATTGTTTGCGGGTCGCCTAGAACCCGCCATTTAGTGTAAGATTGACCCGCTGCTTTCGTTCGTCCCTTACTTCCTCGATCCAAGAAAGTAACGTTCCCCGGACTCAGGGGCATATGTCGACACCATCCGATAACGCGCTCGGAGCCACTCTTCTCGAGGACGGCTCTTGTTCCTTCCTCGTGTGGGCTCCGTTTGCGAAGAAGGTCGCATTGCAGATCCAGGAACCCACGCCCATGCGCGTGCCCATGGAAAAGCTGGAGCGCGGCTATTTTCATTATTCCGCTACTAACATCCCTCCCGATGCGGTTTACACGTATCGCTTGGACGAAACAAAACAGCGCCCTGATCCGGCGTCACGCTATCAGCCATACGGAGTGCATGATGGTTCCCAAGTCCGCCGCTCAAAATTCCCGTGGGATGATTCGCGCTGGACGGGAATTGCGCTGCCGAGCGCCGTATTCTACGAGGCCCATGTGGGAGTTTTTACGCCGGGGGGCACGTTCGACGCCATTATTCCGCGCCTGCCGGAATTGAAATCGCTCGGCGTCACCCTGCTCGAACTGATGCCCGTCGCTCAGTTTCCCGGTGAGCGCAACTGGGGGTACGACGGTGTTTATCCATATGCTGTTCAAAATTCGTATGGTGGTCCTGACGGACTAAAAAGGCTGGTGAATGCCTGCCACCAAATTGGCCTGGGACTCGCTCTTGACGTCGTGTACAACCACCTTGGCCCTGAAGGGAACTATTTAGGCGATTTCGGGCCGTATTTCACCGATCACTATCGCACTCCATGGGGCAACGCGATTAATTTCGATGGCCCGCACAGCGACGAAGTTCGCCGCTTCTTTATTGAGAACGCTTTGTATTGGATCTCTGAATTTCACGTCGACGCCCTGCGATTCGACGCGATACATGCCATCGTCGACGCTTCCGCAAAATCCTTCCTCGAGGAATTGACCTCTCGAGTCCACGAGTTCGCGGTGCGCGCCGGACGAACCGTGCACCTGATTGCCGAAAACGACAGAAACGACGCCCGCACCGTCAAAGCCCAGGATGTAGGCGGTTGTGGATTCGATGGGCAATGGAATGACGATTTTCATCACGCTCTCCATTCCCTCATCACCAGCGATCGCAATGGCTATTACGAGGACTTCGGTTCCATTCACGATTTAGCAAAGGCCTATTCAGAAGGATTCGTTTACTCAGGACGCTATTCGCATTTTCGGCGCCGCAGGCATGGGAATTCCTCGCAAGATATTCCATCGCACCGCTTTCTCGTTTTTAGTCAGAACCACGACCAAGTCGGAAATCGCGCGGAGGGAGGGCGTTTATCGCAGATTGTCCCATTCGAATCCCTCAAACTGACTGCGGGAGCCGTTCTGTTGTCACCCTTCATTCCATTTTTATTTATGGGTGAGGAATATGCCGAGTCCTCTCCGTTCCAATATTTTGTCAGCCATGGCGACGAAGACTTGATCCGCAGTGTGCGTGAGGGCCGGCGGAAGGAATTCGAGCGTTTCAATTGGCAAGAATCGGTCCCGGACCCGCAATCGCCCGAAACTTTCTTGCGCAGCAAGCTCCATTGGGACCAGAGGACCAGCGGTCAGCACGCCACTCTTCTCTCGTTTTACACCCAGTTGCTCACGCTCCGCCACTCCGTCCCCTCGCTGTCGCATCTCGACAAAAAGACATCGCGGGTGACAATGTTCGATCCTGCAGCCCTCATCGTCGAGCGATGGCACGAAGCGGATCATGTGCTCATTGCTTTCAATTTCGCGCGCTCGGCAAGTAGTCTTGTGTTTTCCACGGCTCCAGGAGTCTGGAAGAAAGTACTTGCTTCGGCCGATTCCGAATGGGGAGGTCCAGGAACCGAAATGCCGAGCATTCTGGATTCCCGAAGCCCCGTGACCTTGGCCGTTCCGCCAACATCATTCATTGTGTTCCGTCTTGGCGGAGGCTCCGATTGAAGGACCGCTTTCTATGTGTCCATGCTCATTTCTATCAGCCACCCCGTGAGAATCCCTGGCTGGAGGCGGTCGAAGTGCAGGATTCGGCGTATCCCTATCACGACTGGAATGAGCGGATCACCGCGGAGTGTTACGCACCCAATGCAGCGTGCCGCATCCTCGACGGCAAGGGTCGTATCGTCGATATCACGAATAATTACGCCAAAATCAGTTTCAATTTCGGGCCTACTTTGCTGGCGTGGTTGGAAGAAAAGGCGCCCAGCGTTTATTCGTCGATTCAGAGCGCCGATAAACTGAGCCGCGATCAACATCACGGACACGGTTCGGCCATATCGCAGGCCTATAACCACATGATCCTGCCGCTGGCAAACGCGCGCGACAAACAAACGCAAGTTGTCTGGGGCATTCGCGATTTCGAGCATCGGTTTGGCCGCTCTCCCGAGGGCATGTGGCTTCCGGAAGCGGCTGTAAATCTCGATTCGTTGGAAGCCCTTGCATCGAACGGAATTAAGTTCACGATTCTTTCGCCTCATTCAGCGCATATGGTCCGGCGCATCGGGGAAGAAGTGTGGCAGGAAGTCACCGACGGCCGGATCGACCCCTCGATGGCCTACAAAGTTCACCTTGAATCAGGGAAAGACATCGCGGTGTTTTTCTACGATGGCCCCGTTTCCCGTGGCATCGCATTCGAAAATCTCCTCGAAAACGGCGAGACGTTTGCCAATCGCTTGATGAGCATCTTTTCCGATTCGCGCGACTGGCCGCAGTTGGCGCACATCGCCACGGATGGCGAAACCTACGGGCATCACAAGCCGCACGGAGACATGGCTCTGGCCTACGCTCTGAGGTTTATCGAAGGAAACAAGCGCGCCACTTTGACGAATTATTCCGAATTTCTTGAGCAGCACCCGCCCGCTCACGAAGCCCAGATTTTTGACAACAGCTCCTGGAGCTGCGCTCATGGCATTGAGCGCTGGCATAGCAATTGCGGCTGTAGCTCAGGAATGCATGCGGAATGGAATCAGAATTGGCGGGCGCCGCTTCGCGAAGCGATGGACTGGCTTCGCGACACACTGATCCCTATCTATGAGCAGCAGGGCCGTGAAGTATTTCAGGATCCCTGGCGCGCGCGCGACGAATACATTCGCGTGATTCTCGATCGCTCTCCAAAGAACGTCTGCGACTTCCTGCATAAGGTTTCTGGACGGGCGCTATCACCGGACGAAAAGCTGCGTGCTCTCAAGCTGCTCGAACTTCAGCGTCACGCCATGTTGATGTACACGAGCTGCGGGTGGTTTTTCGACGAGCTCTCCGGCCTGGAAACCGTGCAGGCAATCCAATATGCGGCACGCGCCGTTCAACTTGCCTTTCAGCTCACGGGAAATACGAATCTGGAAGCCGAGTTTGTGGAGCGCCTCGCTCGAGCGAAAAGTAATATTCCAGAGAACCAGGACGGCAAGCGCGTGTATGAGCAATTTGTGAAGCCGGTCATGTTAGACCTGAAGGGTGTCGGCGCTCACTTTGCCGTGAGTTCGCTCTTCTCAGACGCCGGTTCCGAACAGCATATCTATTGTTACACTATTTCACAGCAGGATTTCCGCACACTCTCGTCGGGGAAAACGCGCTTGGTTGTGGGCCACGCTCGCATCTCTTCCGATATCACCACGGAATCCGCTGACATTTCATTTGGCGTCATGCATCTGGGCGATCACAACATTGCCGGAGGTGTTCGCGAATTCGCCGGGCAAGAGGCATACGAATCCACGACGAAGGAAATTACGGAGGCTTTCGAGCGCGGCGATTTCGCCGAAGTAGTTCGCGTCGTCGATAAGGCCTATGGAAGCGGCTCATATACACTGAAGTTTCTTTTCCGTGACGAGCAACGTAAGATCGTCAATCAGATTCTTGATTCCGCTTTGGAAGAAGCCGAGCATGTCTACCGCCAGCTCTACACGAACAGGGCCCCGCTCATGCGTTTCGTCACTGCGCTCGGCGTGCCGCCGATCCGTCGTTTTCAGGTGGCAGCGGAATTCACCTTGAACTCAGATATTTTGAAAACGATCGAATCCGACAATTTGAACATCCAGGAAATGCAAACGCTCCTGGAGGAGGCCAAGCGCACGGGAATCCCCCTTGACGGCACCACTCTGGAATTCGCGCTTCGCAAAAAACTCCAGTCAGTGGCTGCACAGTTTCACGCCAATCCGCAGGACCTCAACCTGTTGGAAAGTCTCGATTCCGCCGTGGGTCTCGCCAACTCTGCCCCTTTCCGGGTCCATTATTGGACTGTTCAGAACATTTACTTCGATATCTTGAAGAATGTGTACCCTCAAATTCGAGATAGGAAAGCAGATCCCCCACTCGATTTTGAGAGATGGCTCGCTCTGTTCCGCTCTCTTGGAGCGAGACTGTCGATTCGCGTGGATTGACGGCGCATGCGAATCCCTTCCGCTACTTATCGCATTCAGTTCAACGCCAATTTTCGATTCAGCGATGCCGAAGAGCTCGTACCGTACCTCCACGACCTGGGAATCACGGACCTCTATGCCTCACCGCGATTCAAGGCTCGCTCTGGGAGCTCGCACGGATATGACGTTGCCGACCCGCTTCGAGTCAATTCGGAGTTGGGAACAGAACAAGAGTTCGACCGCCTCACCGCGAGGCTTCGCGAATACAACATGGGGCTGCTCCTCGATATCGTTCCGAACCACATGGCCGTCAGTACGGAAAATCCGTGGTGGATGGACGTCCTCGAGAATGGCCGCGAGTCCCGCTACGCGCGATTCTTCGACATCGATTGGCAGCCGCAAGGACCCAAGGTCGCTGAGCTCCTCAATAATCGGGTCATACTGCCCATCCTTCCGGATGCATACAGTCGAGTGCTCGTCGGCCAAGACATTCGAGTGTGCTTCGACGACCGTGGTTTTTTCGTTCAATACGCGGGCAATCGGTTCCCAATCAACCCTCGCACGTATTCGGAAATCTTCGCGCTCGCCATCGAATTGTTGGAATGCAAGGATGAAACTAAAACCCATGAGCTCGAAAAAGTTAGGCTGGCCGCGAACAATCTGCCGCGCGGTGACAGTGAATCCCAAAACGCCATGGAAGAGAGTGAGAAAGCGCGCGCAGCCCTCAAGGAGGCGCTCAAGCGTTTGTATCAAAAGGACGATGTGATTCGGAAAGCTCTGGATGACACGCTTCGCAAATTGAACGGCGTCCTGGGAGACGAGTCTTCCTTCGATCGCCTTGACTCTCTTCTAAGCGCCCAAACTTACCGCCTCGCCGACTGGCACCTCGCCCGATATGAGATTAACTACAGACGTTTTTTTGACATCAACGACCTGATTGGGTTGCGCACCGAGGATCCCATCGTCTTCTCTGCACGGCACGCGTCCATCATGCGGCTGATTCAGGAGGGCAAGGTTTCAGGGTTGCGTATAGACCATGTTGATGGATTGTTCGACCCGCTTGAGTATCTTGAACGCCTCAGGTCGATCCCGGTTTCTTCCGAAGAGAACGGTGGCACCTCGCCGATCTATACGATCGTGGAAAAAATCACGTGCGGCAGCGAAACGCTTCCTCCTGAATGGCCCATTTCCGGCAGCACCGGCTACGATTTCCTCAACGCCGTCAACGCTGTCTTCGTTGACCCGGCCGGCTATCGCCGCTTGGAAAAGTCATATCGAGAATTCGCCGGCCTGAACTCATCGTTCACAGACACGTGGTACCTTCGGAACAAAGACGTAATGGAGCAGCTTTTCCCGACGGACGTTGATAGATTGACGTACCGCCTCGCCAGGCTTGCTGCATTCTGGCGGCCCGCACGGGATCTTCCAGTTTCCGAATTAATACACGGGCTCAAGGAAATCACCGCATGCCTTCCGGTCTACCGGACCTACTATCGCGATGTGGCTTTGCGGCCGCAGGATCGGGTCTTTCTTAAGCAGGCGCTGTCCGCTGCCCGTGATCGCACACCGTCTGAGGCCGTCGGCAGCGCCACATGGGATTTCCTCCGTGAAGTTTTCCTGGGCGAACTCTCGTTCACCACAGATCTGGAACGCGACACCTGGCTGGACTTCATCATGAGATGGCAACAATTCACCGGTGCTGTCATGGCGAAGGGAGTGGAAGACACCGCCCTTTTCGTTCATCACAGCCTGATTTCCGTCAACGAAGTGGGGAACAACCCGTTCCACGGTCAAATCCAGTTTGGTTCGCGCGCTTTCCACGAATTCAATTCTCGAGCCGTTCAGAGCCACCCGCATACGTTAAATGCGACCTCTACTCATGATACGAAGTGGAGCGAAGATGTGCGCGCCAGACTCAATGTCCTCTCCGAGATCCCAGGTGAATGGCGGAGATGCCTCACGCGCTGGTCCCACTGGAACAAATCCAAAAAGAACGAGGTGGACGGCCGTCTCGTGCCGACTCCCAACGAGGAAGTTGTTCTCTACCAGGCTATGCTCGGCATATGGCCTCCGGAGTGTTCGAAGAATGTGAATCAAGCGGAACTCAAGCAGCGAATTGCGGACTTCTTCATCAAGGCCGCGAAGGAAGCCAAAACGCATACGAGTTGGATTTGTCCGAACGAACCACACGAAACGGCCCTTCGAAAATTCGCGTGCTCCATCATCGATAATTCCGGCCGCAATAGATTCTTGGACGATTTCGAAGTTCTGCAGCGAAAACTCGCATTCTATGGCGTTTTCAACTCATGTTCTCAGCTCATCCTAAAAATGACTTCGCCCGGCGTTCCCGATTTTTATCAAGGGAACGAAATATGGAACTTCCGTTTGACCGATCCGGACAACCGACAGCCTGTGGATTTCGAGAAACGAATGAACATGCTCCGCGAGCTAAAGTCCCGCAACGTCGGTGCTATTCCTGAACTCTGCCAGGACATGCTGAATCATTGGTGCGATGGCCGCCTCAAGCTCTATATCACCGCCTGCATTCTCGAATTTCGGCGCGCGCACCAAGAATTATTCTCGAATGGCGACTACCTTCCCCTCAAAGTTCAGGCGAGAAGTGAATTCGTGCACGCCTTCGCTCGCCGCTCTGGTCAGGACTGGATTGTCGTGGCTGTCCCACGGCTGCTCACAAACATCGCCGCCACGGGAACTTTCCCAATCGGTCGGAAGACCTGGCGCTCGGCCTCGCTGGTTTTGCCTTCTTCTGCGCCTCGCCGGTGGGTTAACGTGCTCACCAATGAAGCATTGACAGTGAAGAGTCGAGGAACCAAACTATTGATGCCCCTCAGTGATACGTTCCGCCAATTGCCGTTTGGCGTTCTCGTCCAGGTTCCGTCCCATGAGCCAAAGAACTGAGTTCCGAATTTCGACGCCAATCATCTAAATTATCAGAGGTTCACATGCTGAGAAGACGTGGCAGAAATCATCCACAAGAGTCCAAAGTCCCAGAGAATTTGGCTTCCGAGATGGCGCGCCGCTCATCGTTCCTGAGATGGAGCCTCAAGTCCGCCGCAGTTCTCGTGTTCGTCTTCATACTTGCGATCCAGAGTTCAAAGGGCTATTCCGTCCTTACTCATGAGGCGATTATCGATAGCGAGTGGGATCCCGTCATTAGACCGCTGCTATTGCAGCGATTCCCGAACGCGGCTCCGGACGAACTGAAAGAGGCCCACGCGTATGCCTATGGAGGGGCGATCATCCAGGACATGGGCTACTATCCTTTCGGGAACAAGTTCTTCAGCGATCTCACCCACTATATCCGCAGCGCCGATTTCGTCCGGGCGCTGATTCACGATTCCAAAAATCTCAACGAATATGCCTTCTCTCTCGGCGCCCTCGCCCATTACGTCGCCGACAATGATGGCCATCGTCTCGCGGTCAACCATGTTGTTCCCATGCTTTACCCGAAGCTTCGGCGCAAATATGGAAACGTAGTCGTCTACGATCAGGATCCAGCGGCACATTTGAAGACGGAATTCGGGTTCGATGTTTTGGAGGTCGCCAAGGGACATTATGCTCCCGACGATTATCACGACCGCATCGGATTCGAAGTCTCGCAGGCTTTGCTACAAAGGGCGTTCCAGGACACTTATTCGCTTGACCTGAAATCCATAATCCCCAATTCCGACCTTGCCATCGGGACGTTTCGTTATAGCGTCAGCACGGTGATTCCCCAGATGACCAAGGTGGCTTGGCAGACCAAGAAAAGCGAAATTCGAAATGAAATCCCGGGCATCACGCGCCGCAAGTTTATCTATAATATTTCACGGTCCAGCTACAAGAAGAGTTGGAAAGGTCAGTACAGGAAGCCTGGGTTCGGCACAAGGTTTCTGTCTTTCCTGCTCCGAATCATACCTAAGATAGGACCCTTCAAAGCTTTGTCGTTCCGCGCCCCCACTCCCGAGGCTGGGCAGCTTTTCATGGCCAGTTTCAACGCGACCATCAAAGACTACGGCGACACCATCCACGAGAAAGAGCGGACGGGCGCCCTGCAAATCCAAAACGACAATTTCGATACTGGCAGTGTGACCGGACCCGGCGAGTATCCCCTGGCTGACGCGACCTATGCTGAGCTCGTCGACCGCTTGGCCAAGAGCCACTTTCAGCAGATTTCGCCCGAGCTTCGTCAGGACATACTCGCCTACTACAGCAACCTGAACGCGCCATTTGCGACCAAGAAAAACAAGAAGGAATGGCCTCGAGTGGTAAGCGAAATTGATGAGTTGAAATCGGTAACTCCCGCGGTCGTTTCGGCTGCGGCTCCAGAACAGCGCTAAATTCTTCCGCTGCCCAGACTTGGATCTGTTGCCGGAGAAGAATGAAGATACGAGGCCCTGTCTTTGAGGTTCTGTGTTTCTTGAAGCCTACGCCTTTCCCCTGCTGCCCGTTACGACCAGTATAATTCCTCCGACCAGGAGGATGCCGCCAAATATGGGCGAGAGGGGAATCGTTTTGTGCTCGGTTGTGGAGGCTTGTATGGGCCCCAAGTCGACCACTTTTTTGTGAGTGGTATAGGTGATCCCTTGATACGCGAAGGAAATCACGGCAAGAACAATCAGTATGACGCCAACGACCGTAGCGGTCTTCATCAGTGCCTCTCGTAAGACGGGCTGGGTATCGCGGGGAACTGGTCCCCGCGAACCTTCTTACATGTGCTTACAACCATTTCAGACCGCTAGTCATTGCGATGCTACGTTCGGCGCATCAGTCCGCCGACCAGCGACACCAGGAACAAAATGATGAAAATGAAGAACAGGATCTTGGCGATTCCCGCAGCGGCTGCCGCAATCCCGAAAAATCCGAACACTGCCGCAATAATCGCTACGATGAGGAATACCACAGCCCAGCTCAGCATCGTGCCTCCTCTAGGGGCAACAATTATCCTTCCCAAGTTTTAACCCGACACGCCCCTGTGACCCAACCCTTTTAGGCTCTTTTCCGACTCAGCACAATACAACTATTCAGGTATCGACGGTGATGGTTTGCTGTATGGCTCTAAGTACTGCTGCGCCTGCCACTTTGGCTACCCGATTCCCCTCGGCCCTATCAGGATTACTCCGTATTCCGCCGTGCCTCCTGGTGGTGTCTCCTGTTATCAGCGTGCGGAGGCTGTTCCCGCACCGCCAGCGAGGCATGAGGCATTCTCGTCGGCGACAGGTCCAAATGCTTCTAGACGGAGGCTGCAAAATGAACTGGGACCAACTGGAAGGGAAGTGGAAACAATATAAAGGCAAAGCCAAGGCGAGATGGGGCAAGCTCACCGACGATGATCTCGACGTCATCGACGGCAATCGCCAGCAGCTCGTTGGAAAGTTGCAAGAGTACTACGGCGTCACCAGAGAGGTCGCCGAGAAGCAAACTCAGGAATTCGCGGACACCCTAAAGGCAGAACAGAAGCAAGCTCAACGCGCAGGCCGGTAACTGATTGCAGTTCCTTAAACCGTTAATTCGTGTTTCAGCCTGGCGAAACGCCTTACTTTCAGGCAGGGCGTTTCGCTTCGCTATTCACAACAAGGAGACCTATGGCCAAATCATCAAGTTCCACCACGACTGAGACAGGTTCACGCGAGCCCAAGATTTCCCGCGGCGAGCTGATTAACTTGCTGAATAAAGACCTCGCCCGCGAGTACCAGGCCATTATTGCTTACGTGGTGTATTCCCAGGTCCTCAAGGGCGCCGCATACATGAATATCGCCACTGAACTCGAGAAACACGCTCAGGAGGAACTCAATCACGCCCTAATCATCGCGAAACAGATTGATTACCTGGGCGGAATGCCTGCGGTGAAGCCTCTCGACGTCCGCACTTCCGAAAAGGCAACTGACATGCTCCGCTACGATCTCGAGCAGGAGAATGAAACTATCCGCGACTATCGTGAACGTGTCCGCCAGTGCGAAGCCCTCGGCGAGTTTGCCATGGCCGAACATATCCGCGACATTCTAGTAAACGAGCAAGAGCACCAAATGGACCTGGCGAACGCGCTTGGCGAGGACACACCGAACGCCGCGACCTCGAAATAACTGTAGAACGAGTAACCTGTAGTCCGGGCCCGCCTACGGAGAATCTCCCGGAGAACTAAAGTTTTCCGCCGATGGCACTGTTCGTCGCATTTCTCTATTCTGAGCGCGTAATGTTCACCCGACCGCAACACCCACTCGCCCTTAGCAACAACCCTCCGAAAGGGGCCGTTGCAATTCCACCCGAAGATAACGGCCCCTCCTACCTCTCCTAAGTTCCATAGAAACCTGTACATTCAATTTCGTGGATTGTTACAGCGTATGCCGGATGGATTGTCACCTGTCAACGCCTCAGACTTGCTCAAGCGCAGGAAAACGTACCTGGCTGCAGCGAAAAGGCGCCAAAAAGTGCAAAGCAGGATCAGCATTCGATATTGGCTTTCTAAGGAGGGCTGCATGTCAAGACAAGCGTACGACGCCACAAGGGCTATCCGGTTGGAAGAAACCCCTCAGCCGGACCGGCTCCGTCCCGAACCTGGGCGGGGGCGCAAGCGCCGGTCAAACGATCCGACTAAACCCGAGCCGCGCCGTGACAAACCGGTTCCCGAAAATCCTCACGACCCACAAGATCTTCCCAGCCAGGAATTGAGCAGTCCCAGCAGCAGGAACTAGAACTAGGCCCGATTCGCAGAAGCTTTTTGAGATCTTAGTGGCCGCAAAAGCCACAGAGGTTGCAGGCGAAGGAAATGTAACCGATGAAGTCCGCGTGGTTCCCAAGCAGTCGGAGCAATAGCAAATTCGAAGAAGATTGGAGGCACCATGGCTGGCAAGAATACGGCGGTGTTTGGCATTTACGCGAATCGCCCTGGGGTTGAATATGCCTTGGGAACGTTGAAGGATGCAGGGTTCCGAAACGCGGATATTTCCGTGCTTCTTCCTGAGAATCTCGGTTCGAAAGATCTTCTCACCGAGAAAAACACGAAGGCGCCAGAAGGCGCAACCACCGGCGCAGGTTCCGGTGCTGTCATTGGCGGAGCGCTCGGCTGGCTCGTGGGAATTGGCGCACTGGCGATTCCAGGCCTTGGGCCGTTTATCGCCGCTGGCCCGATTCTGGCCGCACTGGCCGGCATCGGTGCGGGCGGCGCGGTCGGCGGCTTCGTCGGAGCCCTTGTGGGTATGGGCATTCCGGAATACGAGGCCAAGCGCTATCAGGGTCGCATGGAAAAGGGTGGAATTCTCCTGTCCATCCATTGCGACAGCTCGGACTGGGTCAAGAAAGCCAAAGAGATCCTGAAGAATACCGGGGCGGAAGATGTCTCCTCGACGAGCGAGTCGTCCGCCGACTACGCCGAGAGTGATCGTCCGCACTCTCGCGGAGCGGCCAATTAAACCAGTTCAAGCTGTTCCAAGAATTTCATACCATTTATCCCGGTTGCGCGAAGACTTCGAATTGGAGTTTTCGCGCAGCCGTTTCTAACGCAAGAACAATTTTCCTCCACAAGATGTCCGCCTCCAAACTTCCCATCCCTCGCCCTCTCCGCTGATAAATAAAGGAAACTTACAGTCCCGGCGACGCGTAGTAACATCGAGGCTGGCAAATGCCACAGGGCAACAACGGAGTCGCAATTCACGCGGACAACGTCTCGCGTCATTATCAAATGGGCGCGGCGCTAATCCGTGCTGTGGACGATGTTAGCCTCAGCGTAGACGCCGGCGAATTCTTGGCGCTTCTCGGTAGTTCCGGCTCCGGCAAATCCACGCTTCTCAACTTGCTCGCTGGTCTCGACCGTCCCACCGCAGGCGCGATCGTCGTACGAGGACGAAATCTTGCGGAAATGGATACCCACGAACTGGCGCGTTACCGCAGCCTTACCGTCGGCATGGTTTTTCAATCGTTCAATTTGCTGCCGCGCATGACCCTGGAGGAAAACGTCGAGCTCCCTTTGCGCTTGGCGGAAGTCGACCGCGCGGACCGTGCGGCGCGCGTTCGCGAGGCGCTCGAGCACGTGCATCTGGAAAAGCGTTTGGCACATCGTCCCAGTGAACTTTCGGGAGGGGAACAGCAACGCGCGGCACTCGCTCGCGCCTTAGTGAATCGCCCGACGATTCTGCTCGCGGACGAGCCCACTGGAAACTTGGACAGCGCCACCGGCGAAGAGATCATGTTGCTGCTCAAAAAATTCAATCAGTCGATGGGCATGACGATTGTAATGGTCACGCACGAACGTCCCCTGGCCGAGCGTTTTGCGCATCGCATCGCCACAGTGGCGGACGGGAAATTAATCGGCGTCACCGGGAAGTCCGGCAGCGGAGCACAATCATGAAAATCGGTGACTTGACCGAACTCGCCGTCCGCAACTTGCGCGAAGCCATCCTGCGGAATTCGCTGACCACGTTGGGCGTTGCGGTCGGCGTTGCTTCTTTGGTCGCGATGCTTTCGCTCGGTGTTGGTTTGCAGCAATTCGCCTCCCAGCGGCTGGCGAGTAGTGGGTTGTTCAACGCTATTTTTGTCGCGTCGCGTTACAACGTGGGCGACAACGAACGCCGTTCGCGACAGAACCAACCTGCCGACTCATCAACTCCCTCGCGCGCGCTCGACGAGTCCGCTCGCCGGGAAATCGCGAGCCTTCCAAATGTCAACGAAGTCTATCCCGAGATCCGTTTTATGACTGAAGTCCGTTACAACGATAAGCCGTATCCGACGATGGTGGCCGGTATGCCTGATTCCGCGCGCACAGACGGCGCTTTCGACGGAATGCAAGGCAAATTCTTCTCAAGCCAGGGTGCCGATGAAGCCATCCTTCAAATCGAATTCGCCAAAGAGCTTTCCGCCCAGCCGTCCGCGCTGATTGGCAAAGAACTCGTCTTGCGCTACGCGGAACGACAAGCCCTCCCAGCACAAGGCGCTTCCAAGAGAGCTTCAGCAGGCAATCGCGGCGAAAGTTCCGCCGGCGGCGGCTTCTCCGTCGTTCCGCACGAAGAGAAATTGCGTATCGTCGGCATCATCTCCACGGAACCCGAAGGCGGCTTCGGCGCCTTTGGTCGCAGCCGCGTATTTATTCCGCTGGCTGTCGCCGAAACGCTAAGCGCCACGCAAGTCAGTGATCTTCGCGATGTGTTGAATGGCTCGAGCAAGACGAGCAGTTATGCCAGCCTCACGGTTCGCGTGAAAAGCCCCACGCAAGTGCCACAAGTAGAAGCCGCGATAAAAAATATGGGCTTTACCACCTTTTCCTTGCTCGACACGACTCGCAATCTCCGTTTGTTTTTTACGGTGATTGATCTGCTCCTCGGAATTTTCGGCAGCCTCGCATTGGCCGTCGCCACGCTCGGTATTGTCAACACGCTCGTTATGGCTATTCTCGAACGCCGCCGCGAAATCGGCGTTTTCAAAGCCCTGGGCGCCGATGATCGCGACATCAAGCAGCTCTTCTTCGCTGAGGCGGGCGTGATGGGCCTCGTCGGAGGCATTGGCGGAGTTGCGCTCGGCTGGCTGATCGGCAGAGGCGTCACACTCGGAACCAACATTTACCTCAGCCGACAAAATCTGCCGCCGGTGAACATTTCCGCAGTCCCGTTGTGGCTCGCGCTTGGCGCGATCGCTTTCGCCATCGTCGTCAGCCTCGTTGCGGGACTATACCCCGCTTCGCGCGCCGCGCATCTCAATCCTGTCGAGGCTCTACGCTATGAATAGTCTGCGCCGCGCTGCGGTGTTCGCGGCGCTCGCGTTTCTCCCCATCGCATGTCCTCCGCGCGCTCAGGCTTCATTGGGTCGCATCGAATGCCGCTCAACACACAGCCAAATACTCAGACGTGCAGTGCGCTACTGCGCCATCTTGCCGCCCAGTTACGATGCGAGCAAGACGCGGCGCTATCCTGTTCTCTATTTTCTTCATGGACTCGGCGCAAATGAGCAGATGCTTGTCAGCTCGGGCGGGTGGAATCTCATCGAGGATCTATGGGAACAAAAACGGCTCGGCGAATTTCTGGTCGTCACGCCGGATGCGGACACGAGTTTTTACATCAACTCATACGACGGCCGCGAACGTTACGAGGACTTCTTCATTCGCGAGTTCCTGCCGTTTATTGAACGCGCCTACCGCACACGGCCCGGCCGCCTCTATCGAGGCATCAGCGGAATGTCCATGGGTGGCTACGGTGCGCTGCATCTGGCTTTTCGCCATCCGGAATTGTTTACATCCGTCAGCGCGAGCAGCGCGGCGTTGCTCGGTAAGCTGCCGGACGTGAAGTTCGCGAATCCCCGCCAGTCACGTTTACTGCGCGTCCTCGCCGTCTTTGGCACGCCGCCCAATGCCGCATTTTGGGAACGGGACGACCCCATCACGCTGGCGCGCACAGCTCGTCTCGCAGGCCTAAAAATTTATTTTGACTGCGGCACGGAGGACGATTATGGCTTCGAGAAAGGCGCGCAGACTCTTCACAGCACGCTCGCTTCCCGCGGTGTCCCGCATGAATTTCACCTTTATCCCGGAGGCCACGACTGGCGCTATTTCGCCGCGCACCTCCCGGCCGCGCTCGAGTTTCATTCTCGCGCGTTCGGTCTTGGCCCGCCAGAATAGCGTTCTCCGTTACACAAGAATTGCGCAACCGGCTGTACGGTTTCACATCCAATGCATTGGCTTTCAGCGCCTGGAAAACTCTGGAACAGTATGGATAACCAATGAAGGGCTTCCGCGTCTAACTGACGTGCAGGCGTCTTGATTTTTCGAGGTGATTCAATGAAAGAGCAAACATTTGCAAATCATTCGCGCATCGTGCCTGCGTTCCATATGGTGGCGTTGCCGATTCTGTTTCTCAACATAGGGTACTCAATTTACAGGCTCGTGCATACGTGGTTCTCGTTCGACGCGCTTGTAACTTTTCTCGTGGCGATCGCGCTGCTGCTCGTCGCGCTTTATGCGCGGATGTTTGCGCTGGCTGTGCAGGACCGCGTCATCCGTCTCGAGATGCGCTTGCGCCTTGAAAAACTTCTTCCCGCCGATCTGAAGCCGCGCATTCTGGAGTTCTCGGTTGGCCAACTCATAGCTCTGCGTTTCGCGAGCGACGCCGAACTCCCCGACCTCGCGCGCCGCGTCCTCGACGAAAAAGTGAAGGACAAGAAAACCATCAAACAAATGATCAAGACCTGGAAGCCGGATTACTTGCGCGCTTAAGGCCGCGCGATTAGCCAAACAAAGACGCCGTTTCGCAGCCGCGCGACGAAAACTGTGGGAATTATTTTTTAGTTGGTCCGTTGTTGTGGCGAATGAAGAATTTCCATTTATCCACATTTGACGGCACGGCCACGTCGAAAAATCCCACCATCATTTCGTCATATGTTTGATCGCCCCAACGCACTGCCGCGGTCGGATCAGGATTGTGCGGATTGCTGCGCGAATTGTCGTACCACGCGACGGCTTGCAACTCCGTTCCGGCTTTCAGAAGCCGCGGCTGCGCCAGCCGGTAGCTCAACTGCCAGTAAAAATCATAATTCACGCGCAGCAGTGTCTCGACCGTGCCGTCGCGATGAATGATGTTGTACTCAAATTTCTTCCCGCGCAGGTGCATGTGCGGCAAAAAACTGAGCAGCGTGCAATCATTCGGTAAAGTTCCATGAACTTCGACGCGAAAATCCGGCACACCCGGCGGGATGATGAAGCGGTCGTTGGTTAATTGTAGCGTCAGCACATGCTGCTTGGCAGGCTGCTTTGCGAAAACCAGGCCAATGCTCGACTGATCCGTTGCCGGATGTCCTTTCGTCACGTAATGCATCTGAAAAACAAGATCCGAGCCTGCCGGAACGAATTTCGCCATTCCCGCGGGCCACTCGTCCGGCGAACTCCCCGGCGCGTAGACGAGCAGCACCTCGCTGTCCGTCCATTCAGCATCGCGTCTGGCTTTTGCATTTTTCAGACTTGACGCCGTGAACGGCGTGCCCGTTGGAGCGTGCCTCAGCCACTTCGATCCGGGCGGCCGCACGTAAACCACGGCGTGATGCACATTCTTGCGGCTCGAAGGCCGAATCTCCGACATTTGCACCCACTCGTTCTTCGTGAATCCCGTGGGCACAATTTCGTACGTATATTCCACGTCGCCATTTGCGGGAATCGCCACCGGTTCCGGCATCCTGACCACATCATCCGGCTGCGGGATAATCCATCCCGGCGTCCAACGCCGCGGCGGCGGCGCGTCTTTGACGTCACCCGCGGGCGCGCCAGCATCGGCCCACGCGGCAAGCGTTGCAATCTGTTCCGGTGTCAACGAGGGATCATTTGCGAAATGTCCGCAGCAGGGATCAGCGAACCAGGGGGGCATAATATGGTGTGTGACTTTCTCCTTGATCTCGCGGGCATTTCGTCGCGTTTCACGGTAATTCACCAACGGCATGGGTGCAATTTCGCCTGCCCGGTGGCAGGCCTGGCAGTGCTGCTGCAAAATGGGAGCGACATTTTTGTAGAATGTCGGCGGAGCAGGGATGCCGTTGCCCTTTTGTTGGTGAGTCGCGCCCAGCCCCATCGTTATCCATCCGCACAACAGCGCCAAAACCGCCGGTACGCCTCGAATTTTCCGTCGCCGCTTATTCATTCTGTTTCGCGCTCAGCCGTTCCGACGAACGTACAGCACCTTAATTGCATGAAGGAAGATGGATGCCGAACCGTGCCAGCCTCGCTGCCTGGCCTGTGCCCATGGCCGCCGAAAGACCGTCGAAAAATCCTGGAACTTTCCGGCTTGCCGATGTGAATACTATATGTAACGGTGCGGTAGGCTGAGTTCTGCCCGCTTCGACGCTCTACATTACCAGCATGTGCGGCCGCCGGCGACACGATCCAGCCAGGGTTTATTGCTTAACACAGGAGGAAAATCGCATGACGAGAGAATTTCGGCGGTTTGTGGGGACTTTTGCTTTAGTTGCAGGCTTGTTTTTCTTTGCAGGCGCTTCACTTTTTGCATCCACGCCCCAGGATCAAACGCAACAGCAGCCTCAAGACAAGATGAATCGACGCCGCGGGATGATGCAATCCCCCGACGAGCGGCTCCAGATGCTCACGAAACAGCTTAACTTGACTGATGACGAGCAGGCGAAAATCAAGCCCATCCTGGTAGATGAACAGAAAAAGATGGAGGACTTGCGGAACGACTCCACTCTGTCCCGCCAGGATCGCTTCCAGAAGATGCGGGACATTCGCGAAGACTCTTCAAAACAAATTCGTTCCAATCTCGACGAAAATCAACAGAAAAAGTTTGACGATATGCAAAAAGAGCAGCAGAAGAGAATGCAGAAAATGCGGAGTGGCGGCGGTCCAGGTCCGGGCGCAAGGCTGAACTAGGAGTCTGGTGAAATCAGGAGCAACGCTCGGCAGATGGTGCACGTCACACAACTGCCGGGCAATAGTTTTCGTGGCCCGGTTCGCGCAATAAGTTGACGAAGATTGTAACCTCAACACGAAGTGCAACCGGGCCTTCGTTTGCCTCCACGGTTACCATCTGGAATTTCGGAAAGGCAGTCTGACCCTGAGCGCAACCAGAACACTCGGCTTCATTTTTGGAGTTTTACTCGCAGCCGCCCCTGCCGTGCGAGCACAGCAGAATGCCGCCTCGCAGACACCCGTCTCCGCCTCGGGCATCTCGGTGTCTGGCATTGTTCAGACGGATGGAAGTATCCCCGTGCCTGGTGCCACCGTTCGCGTGGAAAACTCGTCCACTCATCAGCGATGGGTCACGTGGAGCGGTGAGGACGGCAAGTTCAGCTTCCCGGGCCTTCCTCCGGGCTCCTACCAGATATCTTCGGATGCTTTGGGCTTTGGAACCGCGAGGCTCGACAGCGAGTTCCAGTCCGCGACGCCTCCTCCGCCTCCTATTGCCCTCGTTCTTCATGTTCTTTCGCTTGCGGAGATGTCTTCCAACAATTCGGGCGTGTCCGGGAATTCGTCCAAGCCAGAAAACGAAAAAACTCCCGTAAATAACAGGCCAACCGTCCCGCAGAACGGTGGGGCATCTCAGGGCGCTCAAGGCCAGACTGCTCAACGGCAACCGGGTCGCGGCCGTCAAGGCGGCTCCGCGATGCCGGCCGGTTTGACCAACGCGATGCGGCAGGGCATGGGTGGCTTTCAGCAAGTCGATGTGGACGTGCAAAGCGGCGCTGACGCTACGGCCCCTGACCAAACTTCCGCCCCGGCAAGTACGCCGCTCGGCGCTGCATCCTCTTCCGATTCCTTGCTGCTCAATGGTTCGGTGGGACTTGGCGCAAACACATTTGGGCCTGCCTTTGGAGGCGGCGGCCTGCCGGGCGCGAATCTAGGTGTAGATCTTGGGCCTGCTCCGGGACAGAGAAGAATCATATTTGCGGGCCGCGGCGGCCCGGGTGGTCCCGGTGGTTTTCGCGGCGGCGGTGGGCCCCCGGGCGGCGGGGGCATTTTCATCATGCAGAGATTCAGGCAGCAGATTAACCGCATCCATTATGGTTTCTTTGAAACGTATCAAAACTCGGCGTTCGACGCGCGCTCTTATTCCTTCACCGAGCCGAATCCACCCAAGATCAGCTATTACGACGAGCGGCTTAACTTCAATGCGGGTGGCCCTCTCAAGATCCCTCATATCTACAACGGCAGCGACAAGACCTTTTTCTTCGCGAACTATGGCCTCAATCGCCGGCAATCACCCCAAGACAGTTTCGCCACCGTTCCCACGCAGGCCGAACGCGGCGGTGATTTCTGCGCTGTTGTCACGCAACTCTATAATCCGTTTTCGAATTCCAACGGCCCTCGCCAGGCGCTCGGTTGCTCAATTCCGATTGGCATGCAAGATAATGCCGCGCTGGGCCTTTTGAGATTCATTCCAGCGCCCAATCTTCCGGGCACCGTGCAGAACTACCATCTTGAGACAACTGTTCCGGTGTCGAGCGATTCCGTTAACATCCACATCCTCCACACAATTTCGCGGCGGTTCAGCCTGAATGGTGGGTACAACTTCAATTCCGGTCGCAGCAACAGTCTGGGGGATTTCCTAACGCTCGGCGGCACGAATTCATCACGCAATCAGAATGTTGACCTGCACTTCGTTCAGACATGGTCGCCGCGTCTGACAAACGATTCCTTTGTCAATTGGAGCCGCAGCCGCAACCGTATTTTGAGTGACAATTCTTTTGTCAACGATATCTCCGGGCAACTCGGAATTAGCGGCATTTCGACCGCCCCGATTAACTTTGGTATTCCCGGAATCGATTTCACGAATTTCACCGGCCTGTCCGACCCGATTCCTTCGCTCGTTCGCAATCAGACTTTACGTTTCAACGATAGCGTCACATACGTTTTGCCCAAACACACAATCACAGTCGGCGGGGAACTGCGCCGCATGCAGAACAATACCCAGTCCGATCCCATCCCTCGCGGCCAGTTCAATTTCACCGGGTTGATGACCAGCCAGCTCGACACGTCGGGCCAGCCCGTGCCCGGCGAGTTGGGCGTCGACTTCGCGGATTTTCTTCTCGGCGTTCCGCAAACTACGCAACTGCAATTTGGCAGCACTAACACTTATTTTCGTAACTGGGGCTTCATCGGGTACGCTCAGGATGACTGGCGTGTTCGGCCCCGTTTCACGCTCGAATTCGGTTTGCGCTATGAGGCGGAGACGCCGCCGATTGAGCTTTACAATAAGATCGCGAATCTCGATCTGAATTCGGACATCACTCAAGCCCAAGTTGTTACCCCCGGTCAGACCGGCCCATTCAGCGGCTCGTTGCCCAGATCTCTGATTCGCGGCAGCTATAATGACTGGGCGCCACGCTTCGGAATGGCCTGGAAGCCTTTTGCGAAACATGCGTTCATCGTTCGCTCTGGCTACTCAATTTTCTACAGCGGATCGGTTTATGGCCACCTGGCAACCGAGCTCGCGAACCAGCCGCCCTGGGCGCAAGCGCAATTCATCACCACGTCCGCCAGCCAGTTCTTGACGCTCGAAAACGGCTTTCCATCGCAGCCTTCGCAGCCGTCCTCGGGGGTAATCACCAACACCATCGCGGTCGATCCAAATTACGCGGTCCCGCAAATTCAGATTTGGGATATTGGCCTCGAGCAGCAATTGCCGCGCAGTTGGGTTCTGGACGTCACTTACACTGGCACGAAGGGCGCAAATCTCGATATTCTTCGAGCGCCCAACCGCCTTGTTCAACTCAACGGCGATGTGCGCCGCATTCCAAACGTCGGCGGCTTCACGCTCGATCAGTCCGGAGCCCAGTCGATCTACCACGCACTGCAAGTTCGTTTGCAAAAGCGTATGTCGCGCGGCCTTACGGTTTTCGGCATCTATACATTCGGCAAATCCCTGGACGATGCCAGCTCGATCGGCGGCGGTTCTCCCGTCGTCGAACAGCAGGACGGCAACCTGCGCGCGGAGAGGGGACGCTCTGCATTCGATGTGCGCCACCAGCTCCGGATGTTCGGAGTTTATGAGCTGCCCTTCGGCGCGCGGCAGCGCTGGGCGCACCACGGCTGGCAGGCCTCGCTCTTGGGAAATTATCGCCTCAACGCCGTCGCGACGGTCTCGAGCGGTCTGCCGTACACGGCCCTTGGCCCGCCTTCCGACAACACTGCCAGCGGCGGCGGATTCTCCGAACGGGCAAATCAGGTCGGAGATCCCTGCCTGCCCTGGGATGGGCGCACACCCCTCCATTTCTTCGACACGTCGGCGTTTGTCGCTCCGCCCATCGGGACCTTCGGCGATGCCTCGCGCAATACCATCTGCGGCCCGGGAAGCTTCAACATCAACGCGGGCCTCTCAAAATCCATGGTCTTCGGTAAGGACCAACAGCGGCGCATGACACTTGCCTGGCAGGTTCAAAATCTGACCAATACCCCCAATTTCTCAGGGCTCTCCACCGTCGTGAATTCGTTCACATATGGCCGCGTGCAACGCGTGAATTCCATGCGCACGATGAATATTTCGTTACGGGTGAACTTCTAATGCGCAGGCTCACGCTTTCGCTTTTCGCGTTTTTCTTGGTGATACCCGTTGCGTTTTCGCAGGAGCAAAAAATTCCTGCGCCCCCGCGGCAGGAGCAGAAGAAATCCGCTCCAGCCGTTATGCACGCAAATGTGAATCTCGTGGTCATCGACGCGGAAGTCACGGACCGTTCCGGCAGCCCGATTCGAGGGCTTCGCGCCGACCAGTTCACCCTGTTTGAAGATGGCAGGCAGCAGAAGATTCTTTCTTTTGTTTACTCGGATATCGAGTCTCTCGAGACCGCCGGAAAGACTGCGGGTCCTCCGGTCGTTATACCTGTCGAATCCACGGCCACAGTTTCGAACGACACCCTGGCCGCAACCGTTCGCGACCATCGCATGATTCTCCTGTTTTTTGACTTATCTTCTATGCAGAACGACGAGCTTTTGCGCGCCCGCGATGCTGCCTTCAAATTCGTCCGTGAACAAATGACGCCCGCCGATCTCGTGTCCGTCGCCGTGCTCGGAAATCAATTGAGCATCCTTTCGGATTTCACGAACCAACGCCCCGATCTGGAGAAAGCTATCGCCAGCCTCACTCCTGGAATCAATTCGCAGCTCGCCGGACTTTCCGCCGCTCCCGCCCAGAGCGGCGAATACGACGTCAGCGAAGATACCGGTGCGGCCTACACGCCGGACGACACCGAGTTCAATGTTTTTAATACCGATCGCAAGCTCTCCGCCATGCAGGGACTCGCCAATCTCCTGAAACACATTCCCGGCAAAAAGATCGTGATGCAATTCACGGGTGGAATCACGCAAACAGGTGAGGAAAATCGCACGGAGCTCGAAGCGGCGACCGACGCCGCGAATCGCGCGAACGTCTCTTTTTACACCGTCGACGCGCGCGGGCTCATGGCTGAAACTCCCGGCGGCGACGCCACAACGGGCGCATCTTCCGGACAATCCATGTTCTCCGGCGCTTCTGTTTTCAAGCAATCCGAATCGCGCCAGGATTCTCGCGACACGCTATCGACGCTCGCGACTGACACCGGCGGGCGCTCGTTTTTCGATATCGGCGATTTGTCCAAGGCGTTCCGCCAGGTGCAGCAGGATACTTCCGGCTACTACCTGATCGGCTATAGCACTTCAAACACGAAGCCGGATGGAAGCTGGCGCCGCGTCACTTTGAAGCTCAAGGTTCCCGGCGCGCGCCTGCGCTATCGCACCGGATATTTTGCTCCGCGCGATTTCAAACACATGTCCAGTGATGACCGCGACCAGCAATTGGAAGAAGCCCTTCGCTCCGATTCTCCGCGCGTCGAGCTCCCCATTGCCCTGGAAGTTTCGCAATTCCGCCTTAGCAACGGGGACGTTTACATTCCGATCGCCGCCAAGCTTCCTTCGGGCGCTTTGCAATGGGCCGCCAAACGCGGCAGCCAGGGGGATGAATTTGATTTTGCCGCCCAAGTTGAAGACGCCGGGACAAAGCGTGTGGTGGCGCAATTGCGGGACACGATTAGCGTGCGCCTCGGAGCTGAGCATTTTGAGCAGGTCCATCGGAACTCCCTGCTCTATCAAGGCGGCATGATCCTTGCTCCGGGCTCCTATCGCCTGAAATTCGTCGCCCGCGAAAACGAGACAGGACGCATTGGTACTTTTGAGCAAGCCCTCGACGTCACGGCTCCGGATTCCAAGCGCCTCGCACTCAGTTCAGTTCTTCTCTCCAGCCAGCTGGCGCCTGTGGCGAAGTCATCCGAAGTGCAAACCAAAACCGTTGGCCTCGCGGCCAGCCTGAAGAATTCGCCTTTGGAATTCTCAGGCGAGCGATTGATTCCCAGCGTCACGAATGTCTTTCAGTCCGAGCAAACCATCTACGTTTTCTTTCAGGCCTATCTTCCCAAGAACGTGGATCCTGCTTCCTTGCGCGGCGGCTTGGTCTTTTTCCGCGGCGGTGAAGAGGTCAGCCGCACGCCCCTCCTCGAACCGGTCCAAGTTGATGCGAAGTCTCGCTCTGCCTCGTTTCGTGTCAGTTTGCCGCCCGGCAAGTTTCCCGCGGGGAACTACGCAGTTCAGGCCATTGCCGTCGCAGCGGGCCAACCCTTGGCGGCGTTCGGACGGGCCTACATGGCCGTCAATTTGGCGCCGCCGCAGCCGGCACCCCAGTAAATCTCCGCTACCGAGTAGTATGAAACGCGGCAATCGATCCGAAAGCGTGTCGAGGCTGCTGCGCGCAACGCGTGTACTATCTTTGGCGTGAGTCCTCACAGTCTGAATCGCAAGATCGTCCAGTCCACCGGCATCGTCATGGCGAGCGTTCTGCTCAGCCGCGTGCTCGGGTTTATGCGGGAATGGACTGTCGCCCATCAGGTCGGCGCGAAAGCCATCACTGATGCCTACTATGCTGCCTTCACACTCCCTGACTTCTTGAACTACCTGGTGGCCGCCGGCTCCCTGAGCATCACCTTCATTCCTGTTTTTACGAAATTCGCCGCCGCAGATCAGGAGGACGAAGCCTGGCGCGTTTTTTCCACGGTGATGACGTTCATGGGCCTTCTCGTCGTCGCCCTCATTTGCGTTGCGGAGATTTTTGCGCCCCAGCTTGTCGCGGTCATCGCGCCCGGCTTTGGCCCGGTCGAAAAACAGCACGTCGTTTTCCTTACGCGCCTCATGTTGCCCGCGCAATTCTGCTTTTATCAGGGAGGAATTCTCAGCGCCGTGCAATACGCGAAGGGAAAATTCATCGTGCCCTCGCTTGCGCCGCTCGTCTACAACTTGTTCATTATTCTGGGCGGCGTTTTGCTGGCCTCACGCATTGGAATGACGGGCTTTGCCGTCGGCGTCCTGGTGGGATCCTTCGCTGGCAATTTTCTCTTGCAAGTTTACGGCGCGCACAGGGTTGGCGCGAAATTCTCTCTCTTGCTCGATTTGCGCCATCCCGGCTTTCGCCTTTTCGTCAAACTCGCCGTCCCCATCATGCTCGCGCTTTCGCTTTCGTTCACCGACGATTGGATCATTCGTTGGTTCGGCTCCTATCTCATTCCCGCCTCCATCACATGGCTCACGTACGCGAAGACTCTGATGCGCGTCCCCCTGGGAGTAGTGGGCCAGGCCATTGGCGTTGCTTCGTTCCCCATACTTTCGCAGCTGTACTCGGAAGGAAAACTCACCGAACTAAATCGCGTCTTGAACGACACATTCAAAGGGCTAATTTTCCTTCTCGTGCCCATTTCCGCTTTCACCATCGCCGAGAGTCCCTACGTTGTGCATTTGGTCTTTTCTCACACGCGTTTGACTCCTTCGGATTTGCAGGCCACGGCTTCGACGCTGGCGCTTTTCTCGGTCGGCATGTTTGCCTGGGGAGCGCAGAACCTGATCGCGCGCGGCTTTTATTGCACCCGGGACACCTGGACTCCCGCGATTGTGGGCACCGCTTTCACGTTCCTCGATGTCCCGCTTTATTGGTGGCTGGTTAGGCAGGCACAGCATCTGGGACTGGCCCTGGCGAGCTCCTCAGGCATTATTCTCTTCACCATCGTGCTTTTCATCCTGCTGGTTCGTCGAACCCATAATCACCAGCTTGGCGACCTGATGCGCTTCTTGCTGAAGGTTTCCGTGGCGTCCATTCTTTCCGGCATCGCGGTCTACGAACTGGCGAAGTGGCTGTCGCGTTCAATTGCCTGGCAGAAGACCCTGGGATCGTTCGAAATTCTCTTGATGGCTTCGACGGCGGGATTGGTGATTATTTTAGGATTGCTGAAGCTCTTCCGTACCAGCGAACTGGATTCGTATCTCGCGCGCTTCCACGCCCGGTTTTAGCCGATTGCGGAGAAGTGGCTCGAACTCTTTGTCTCCTTGACAACGAACCCACAGGGCCCCGGAGCCGAAAGGGCTAGGGGTTAGGTTGGAGAAGCCGTCCAGCCTTAGCGGTGAGGTTTTCCGCCGCCACCGTGTGGTGCGGATGCATGAGAACCGCCGCCTCCTCCGCGCGAACCGCCACCACCACCTCCGCGGTATCCCCCACCGCCACCGCTAGGCCGGCTATAGGATGGACTGCCGCCTCGATACCCGCCCCCGCCGCTCGGTCGCCCATAAGACGGGCTGCCGTAAGATCGCGGCGAATATCCGCTGTTCGGGCGGCTATACGGACTGCCGCCGTAGCGTTGGGGTGCTCCGCCGCCATAGTAATTTGACGGCGCGCGCCGTGAAACGATGGGTTGCCGCATGTCGAGCGGTGAGCGCGACGAGTAGCCGCGGTTCGAACGAGGGGAATTCTGATACTCTGGCCGCGACGGCGCAGTGTTGGGCCGTCCCGCTGGACGCGATTGCTGCTGCGACGGCGTAAATGTCCGCCATCCGCCCTGGCGCTGTTGCTCTGCCGGCTTTTGCTGCTGGAATTGCCGTGGTGGCGTTCCTTGATTCATCCTCGCCGGAGCTTGCGACGGACGATAGCCATCGTTTCCGCCGTTCGAAGGCGTGAAGCTATGCCATCCCGGTCGAGCGCCACTCGGCTGCGGCGAGCCATTGAACCTGCCCGCTTGCGCCGCTGAACCACGGTTCATCGAGCTTGTGTCGCCGTTCGAGAATGGTCTCGTCGCTTGTGTGTTTCCGTTCCGATGCATTGCCGGAGCTGAGGGCAGCCTCGAACCGTTCATCCCGTTGCTTCCGCGATCGTTCATTGCGCCCGCTTGCGTCCGGGAATTGGCGATCATCTGCTGCGCCCGCTGCGCCTGCTGGTTGAACGGTCGCGGAGTATACGAGGGCCTGCTTTGCGAGAAGAAGTGCTGGTTGTTCAGGTTCGACGTCCGGGCAATCGCCGGAGACACGTTGCCCTGCAAACGCCCCAAGCTGCTGCGTGTCGGCGCTACCGGCAGGCGTCCCGTCATAAAGTTGGCCTGACGGAGTTGTTGTGTGCCAATACCGCGCTGGAATCGCGCGTCGCCGTGCCCGAATTCATTGCCGCGAACCGAGGAGACTCCTCCGCGTATTCGTGCGTCATTTTCAACGCGACTGATATTCGAGAATCCATTGCGTCCGCGGAAGAGCGGATCTTCTCGCCGTCCGAAGCCGCGATCTCGGTCGAAATCGCGATCGCCAATGCCCCGGCGAAAATCGTCGCGATCAATGATATTGATGTTGGTAATACTTACGAATGTAACGCGATTCACGCCGAAGCCCCACCACGGCGTGAAGAAGTCCCCGGGGCCGCAGGGTAGCCAGCCGACGTTGCCGAAACCAAACCCAAAATCGAAGCCATCGCCCCACCCAAAGAACGACACATAGGCCGGCGACCAAATCGGGTTGTAGCCCCAGCCGCCGTACACACCAATCGGTCCGGGCCACCACGCCCAGTTTCCACCGTAAACGAACCAGCGCCCGTAGTGATACGGCGCCCAGCCCCACGGCTCATACGATTGCCATGTCCAGCCGTAATAAGGCTCCCAGACCCACTGGCCGTCGCGATACGGCGCCCAGCCCGAATCCTGATCAGGCACCCAGACTTGCCCGTAGTCGGGAACGTTTTCCCAGTGTCCATGTCCGTCGAGGTCCTGCGTGCCGGTGTAATACCGGTCCGTATGCTGCCAGCTCTGCGCGTCTTGAATCGTGCGGTCGCGGTTTTCATTCCACTGATCGAAATCGTCTCTCGGTGAAGCGTCCAATGTTTGATATTGCGGATTGTCCGTGCCCTGGACGTCAATCATTTGCCCGCTTTCAATGTGTGTGCTGCCTTGCGGCTCGGATACTTCGGCTTGCCCGCTGCGGACAATCAGCTGCGAGTCGGAATCGCCATTCACCTGGATGCGGTAGTCCCCGCTCCTCAGCGGATGCACGGCGGAATTGGGAGTGTCAATTTCCGCGTCGGTCTGATTGTTCTTGAACACGCTGTATTCCACCAAACCTTGGCCGGCTTGAATTTGAATGTGCGTACGCGTCAGGTCGGTGATTTTAATCGTCGAATTTTCGTCCAAACGGATCACGTTGGCATAGTCGAGCTGAACTTCCGCGCGCCCGCCGTTTCCAGTCGAAACTCGGTCGCCAGCCTCCAGCGGTGTATTGACCGTGGCGGCAACCCAGTCCCCAGAGTCGCCCCGTTGCATGGAGACGTCGCCCTGAATCGCGCTGAGCCGCGCGACAGCAGGCTGCGTCTGTGGATTTTCGTCCTGTCCTTGGTCGGGCGCATTTTGAACCTGCGCACTTTGATCTTGCGCATTCTGATCTGGATACTGCGCACCCGCCGTTCCAGTGATTCCGGCCATCGAGAACAGAACCACAGCTAATATTCCAAGACGCTTTTTCATGACCTTCTCCTCCCGCCGGATGCGCCCGGTCGAGACTGAGTACCCTTCGCATTCCCTAAAGAGCACGGCCCATGCCAAACAGGGTATCTCGCCGTAAAATGTAAGTGCTTTATTTACAGTTATGTAGATTGGAATATAGCGCTGCCCAGATTCCCGGTCGTCTGCGGGAATCGGTGCTTTTCATGCAAGGTGGTGCTTTTCAACCACCGGATCATCGTTATCAGAAGGAATTTTGTAACTTCGTTCTAAGGAAGGTAGAGTCTTTTTAAGGCTCTTTCTCCGTCGTGTCATTCACGCCCATTTGAGACAGTCGGTAACGCAACGCGTTTCGCGACAATCCCAACGCCCGCGCGGCCTGGCTCTTGTTCCCGTTGGCGCGCCGCAAAGCCTCGCGAATGATTTCCTGCTCCCATTTGTCAAGCGTCATGCCTTCTGGAATAACCGGTGCGGATCCTGCCTGGTGGTTCGCGGGGCGAGTGTCTAGGTGAATATCGCTTGCCTCAAGCATCGGCCCCGACGATAACGTAACGCCGCGCTCCAGAATATTTTCGAGTTCCCGCACATTTCCCGGCCAATGAAAATCCATCAGCAGCCTCATGGCCGCCGGCGTGATTCCTCGCACGGGTTTTCCGGAGCCGCGCGCAAATCGTTCGAGAAAGAAATTCGCGAGCGCGGGAATGTCCTCTTTATGCTCGCGGAGAGGCGGAATGTCGATCGCCACCACGTTGAGCCGGTAATACAGATCTTCGCGAAACGTGCCCTCTTCCAGCGCCGCGCGAAGGTCGCGATTCGTTGCGGCAATTAATCGCACATCCACTTTGAGAGTTTTCGTTCCTCCTAACCGCTCGAATTGACGCTCTTGCAGGACGCGCAGCAGTTTCACCTGAATCGCGGGTGGCACATCGCCGATTTCATCGAGGAACAGCGTGCCTTTGTCGGCCAGCTCGAATTTTCCCGGCTTGCTCGTTGTTGCGCCGCTGAACGCGCCTTTCTCATAGCCAAACAGTTCGCTCTCCAGCAGATTTTCCGGAATCGCCGTGCTGTTGATTTTTATAAATGGCCCGGAAGCGCGATGCGAATGCTCATGAATCGCCCGCGCGATTAGATCCTTTCCCACGCCGCTTTCGCCTCCCAACAAAACCGTGGAATTCGTCGGCGCTACGCGTTCAACCAGCGCCAGCACGGCCTGCATTTTTTCGCCCTGGGCCACGACGTTGGCGTATTCGTATCGTTGGCCGAGCGCTTCGCGAAGCGAGCGATTCTCGTCGCGCAGTTTGCACGCGTCCAGCTCTTTGCGTATCACCAGCACCATTTCCGCCAGCGAGAACGGTTTCAGCACGTAATCACTGGCGCCCACCTTCATCGCTTCCACCGCCGATTCCACCGAACCGTACGCCGTCATAATCACCACCGGCAGGGAAGCGTCCACGCGCTTGATCGCTTGCAGGAATTCCAGGCCGTTCATGCCCGGCAGCTTGAAGTCCGTCACCACCATATCGATCTTTTCCTGGCTCAGAAGTTTCAGTCCTGTTTCCGCGTCCGCCGCCGCGTGCGTCGTGAATCCTTCCTCGCCCAAGTTCAGCTCCAGCAACCGGCGCATCTTGGCTTCATCTTCAACGATCAAAATTGACGCCATTGACTTTGCTTTTCTCCCTCTGCTCTACTGCTTCGCCGCCGGCAAGAATACCGGCAAGAATACCCAAAAGCACGCGCCCTGCCCCGGCCTCGATTTCAACTGAATCGACCCTCCATGATCATCCACGATCTTGGCGACAATCGAAAGCCCCAAACCCACGCCCGTTTTCTTGGAGGTGACGAACGGATTGAAAACCTGCTCCCGAATCTCTTCCGCGATTCCTGGACCGGAATCTTCCACCTTTGTTGCGACTCCAGAAATTCCGTGGTGCCATTCCGGCGCAATCGAAACCGTTAACGTACTTCCGCGCTTTTCCGTGGTTCCATTCTCTTCTTGCGCGCCCATGGCTTCGTACGCATTCAAAATCAAATTCACGAAAACCTGCTCGCAAAGCTGCTCGTCCGCCAACACTTGCGGGAGATTCTCCGCGAAGCGCCGCGCGACAACTACATTCGCGTTCGGATAGCGGTTGTGCGCCGATTCCAGCGCACGCTCCACGATGGCCGGGAGGTTCACGGAAGAAAGCGCCAGATGCGAGGGCCGCGCAAAATCGAGGAAACGCGAGACCAGACCGTTCAAACGGTTCACTTCGGTCGAAATAAATCCCGCCAACTCGCTTGCCACCGGCTGCGCTGACTCCAGTTTCAGGTTCAGCATTTCCGCTGAACCTTTGATGATGCCCAGCGGATTGCGAATTTCGTGCGCCAGCCCCGCCGAAAGCTGGCCAAGCGCGGCAAGACGTTCCGCTCGGCGGACGTCTGCCTGCGCCTTCTGCAGCTTTTGATTCGATTCCTCGAGCGTCGCGGAAAGCGCCTGCTGGCGTTCTGCTTGCCGGCGATTCTCCATCACGAAGCGATTCACCAGCAGTGCCGCCAGAAAGAAAAACAATATCCGCGCCGCAAGTATGCCAAATCCCGCGGCGGAGACTTCGTAGTCTTCGATCAATACTGCTTGAATCAGGTACGAGCAATACGCCAAAGACGCAAGCGCCGTCCATCCCAGCGTTGCGATCGGTCCAAAATAGATGGCCGCGGTCACCACGGGGACATAGAAAATCGGATAATAATCGCTGTTGATGCCGGCTCCGCCTGTGTGGCCGATCAGCAGCGTTGCGAGCAGAATCTTGATAAGGACGCTGTAGATGCGGCCGCGTCTGGGACGCCAGGCAATCAGGCGTCCCTCAAAAATCTGGAACAAACCAATGGCAATCAGAGTCAGCTGCTTGTGGATTTCCGCAACCGGAGGTAGCGCAGCCAGTCCGCCAAGGAACGCAAGCCACAGCACGTCGATCCAGCCAAATTTCGGTTGCCGCTGGGTTTCTTCCCGGAGTTCGTTGCGTGTGATCGCGGGAGGTGCCCCGCTCGCTTCTGGGCGGCTTTCCGTGCGAACCGCCGCTCCGGCTTCGTCGGCGCGAACGTCTTCCGTTGTGTTTTGTGTGGTGTCGCGTCGCTCAAACATGCTCGTATTATCCCTGCTGAATCTAACACGGAGCGGGAGTTTAGGCTCGGAGCGAAGTGCCGTGGTGGGGGAAGCAAGAGGGTGACGCGGAGCTACTCATATCGCAGAGCCATTATTGGGTCGACGGGCATCGCCCGCCGCGCCGGAGTGTAGCAAGCCAGCAAGGCGACGGGCCCAAGAACAATCGTGACAATCGAGTACGTTGCCGGATCGGCAGGGCCGACGCCGACAAGGAAATTGCCAATCAAACGCGCGAACGCAAATGCAGCCCCGCATCGGGCGAAGCAACGCTGCGAATTTACAGAGTCTGCAAGGTGCCCAAAGCATAGTCCTGCGCGAGCGGCAGATAGAAGTATCCGTCAATGCGCAGGCCGTAGCGAAGATCGTCCTGCAGGAAGTCATGAATGTAAGTGGTTTTGCGCGCGTCCCGGCATTCCTCTTTGAGTTGTTCCACGCCGCCGAATTCACGCATGGCCGCACGCCGTGCTTCGGTAGCAGACATTCCGGCGGAAGTATTTGCCGCTATCTGATGCTCGACATGAACGCGCAATTCGTCTTCGAGCTCATTGTCGGCGGCGTTTCTGCGAAACACCGAACGGATCCGCAGCGAAATTGTCGTCAGCCAGCGCATCGTTTCACTCGTAACGCAACGCCACCATGGGATCCACGCACATCGCGCGCCGTGCGGGGATGTAGCTCGCCAGCAGCGCCACCGCCAACAAAAACAACGGCATCAAGACAAATGACCCAGGATCCAGCGGGCTCACTCCGAACAGGATTGCCGAGAAAATCGTCGATGCCGCGGCGCAAAGAACCATCCCGATGAGCGCACCCGTAAGCACGGGGAACATCGCCTGCCGCACGACCAACCACATCACGTCGCGATTGTCCGCGCCGAGCGCCATGCGAATGCCGATTTCGCGCGCGCGGCAGCCTACTCCGTAGGACACCACTCCATAGATTCCAACCGATGCAAGCAACAGGGCGAGAAATCCCAAAATCACAGAGAGGGTCGATGCCACGCGCGCGGGCGCGCGCCAGAATTCCAGGACCTCAGACAGGGGGCCGATCGTGACGCTCAAATCGGGGTCGAGCGAGCCGATAATGGAGTTCATGTGTTTGGCGATGGCTGGATTCGAGACCGCGCTATGGATCATGACACTCAGGTCGGGCTGCTGCGCGGGGCCGGCAGTTTCATAAATGTAGGGTTTGCTGGAGTCGCCCAGGTTCGCGACTTGCGCGTCCGCCACCACGCCAACAACCTGCCATTGAACCAACTTGCCGCTGACCGGGTCGCCGCCGAGGAGCGCCTGGCCGAGCGGATTCTGTGCTGAGAAAAACCGCCACGCGGTCGATTGGCTTAGGATAACTGCGCGCGCGCCAGAGCGTTCTTCCTCGTCAGTGAAAGTGCGTCCCTGGAGAATGGGGATGCCCAGGACGTGAAAGAAATTCGCGGAGACGTGATTGTATTCCACTTCGCGGGCTTTAGCCTTATCGGGCGTGGAAAAGCCCGTCATGTCGTGTGAGTTTCCCAGCGGAATGCAAGTAGCCTGCACAACTTGGTCCACGCCGGGGAGCGCGGCGAGGCGGTCTTGCAGCTGTTGCTGAAAAGCAGCAGCGCGCTGCGGCGTATAGCCCGCACTCGAAAGGTCAAGGGCGACCGCTTCGATGTTCTTCATCTGAAAGCCGGGATTGACGGTCTGCGCGCGGTACAGCCCGTGCAACAACAGTCCTGACGCTAGCAGAAGCAGCATGCAGGCTGCCACCTGCACGCCAACGAGGAAATTGCGCAAGCGCCCAGCGCTGATTGTTCCGGTCTGAGAGTGGGCTCCATCTTCTTTCATCGCCACGGTGAGGTCCACACGCGAAGCGCGCAAAGCCGGAGCCAGGCCGAAAAAGCAAGCGGTGATAAGGCACAGCGCGAAAGCGTAGAGCCAGGTGCGGAAGTCGGAAGTGATGTGAAGGGCAAATGCGATCTCGGGATCGACCGGCATATGCGCCATCGCGAAGCGAAAGATCGCAGCTGTGGACCACATGGATGCCAGCGCCCCGGCGCCACCTCCAAGCAATGCAAGCAGCAGGCTTTCCGTGAGCAGTTGCCGAATCAATCGGCCGCGGCTTGCTCCAACGGTGAGCCGCACGGCAATTTCCTTCCGCCGTCCGGTCGCACGGGCGAGCAGCAGATTGGCAATGTTGGCGCACGCCAGCAGCAAAACCAAACCAACCGCCGCCATGATCAAGCTGCCGATTAGCAACAAAATAGAGCGCATCGAGGGCATGGAGAGAAGAGTGGCGGGGCCGAGCGTCACCGTCGTGATTCTTCCCTTTTGCAGCGAATTCATCCCGGAGGCGATGACGCTCAGGTTCGCGGTTGCCTGCCGATTCGAAACGCCCGGCTTCAGGCGGCCAATCAATGCGAGCCAGCTCAAGTAGTCATCGCCGAGATAATCGCTGGAGGGCCGGAATGCTTTGACCATCGTCACCGGCGCCCAGAAAGCGGATGCGACCGCAACGGTGCCGTCAAATCCCGGCGGCGCAATGCCAACGACGCGGAAGGCAGTCCGATTCAAGGTGATAGTTTTTCCGACAATCGCGGGATCGCCGGCGAAAGTCGAATGCCAAGCGGAATCGCTCAGCACTACCACGGCGCTTTCGCCCGGCGCTGCACAGTCCGAGTCAGCGAAAAACCGCCCGCGCTGCGGATGAATCTCCAGCACGTCGAAATAGTTGCAGGAAGTGAGAGTTCCCATGATGGGTTTCGGCTTATCTTGGACGAGAGAGGTTTCGGTAAACGCAGAATAAGCCAGCAGTCCGGAGAAGACGCGGTTCTCTTTGGCGTATGCGCGGTATTCGGAATATGAGACGAACGTTGCGTCATCGTGAATGTTGCGGTGAATAGACCCGCCATTTGCGGCGTAGCGAAGGCTCTGTTCCACGGTGACGAGTTGGTCCGCATGCGGCACGGGCAGCAGGCGCAATGCCGCAGAATTGAGAATCGTGAAAATCGCCGTATTTGCTCCGATGCCGAGCGCCAGCGTGAGCACGGCAATCGCGGTGAAGCCTGGGGACTTGCGCAGCATGCGCAGTCCATAGTGAAGATCTTGCGCGAAATCTTGCAGCCAGGTTACTTTGCGCATGTCACGACACTCCTCCTTCAGGCTTTCGACGCTCCCAAAATCCCGCATCGCGGTGCGCCGTGCTTCGGCCTGCGACATTCCCGCCGAAACATTCGCGGCAATCTGGCGTTCAAGGTGCGACTGCAGTTCCGCGTCGAGTTCTTCATCCGCTGCTCGCCGATGGAATAAGGAACGCATACGCAGCGAAATTGCCGCAAGCCAGCGCATGAAAACCTCCTAGCTTCGCGCTTCGTCTAAAACCAGGCCAATTGCCGACGATAAACGTTCCCAATTCGCCTGTTCTTTTTGCAGATATTTCTGTCCGGCCTTCGTCAACGCATAAAATTTCGCCCGGCGGTTGTTTTCCGAATCGCCCCATTCGGCGCGGATCCACCCTTGCTGTTCCAGACGGTGCAGCGCCGGATACAGCGCTCCTTGACGCACTTGCAGCACGTGATTCGACACAATCTGGATGCGCTGCGCGATGCCCCATCCGTGCATCGGCTCGTACGTTAGTGTTCGCAGGATTAGAAGGTCCAGCGTTCCCTGTACCAGGTCGGTCGGTTTGCTCACGTAGCCCCCCTCACTTATCGACAGGAATCTACTCTTCTCCTGTCAATAGTCAAGGGGAAAAATGCGAAGCAGGCAGGAGCATTCTAGCTAGGCCGTTAACTCTTCGTGTGACTGGACTAACAGGTGAGTCCATACGCTATTTTCAGGCCCCTATTTCAGAAAGCGCGGAGCTTTTTTCTTTTCCTCGGCCCGGCGCGAAATACCAGTTTTTAGACTGAACTTCATCTTCAAGTTCGAGTAAGATTCGGCGGTCATCCATGCACCGTCCGTGCGTGCTGGCGGTTTGTGTTTAGCTAAAGGAGTGCGATGCCTGAGGACCGCGTGAAGACTTGCTTTCTCTGCGTTATCGCAATTGTTTTCGCCGCGTTTGTGCCGCCGCTTGTTCTGGCAAGAACTCCTGAGACACTGGACGCGCGATTGCATTTGCGCGCCGGATGGCAATTACAGTCCTCGTGCGAAATCGGCGCAACGGGCTCGCAGATTTCCGCGCCCGGTTTTCACGCAGCCAGCTGGCATTCGACCACTGTTCCTTCCACGGTTGTGGCCGCGCTTGTCGCCGATGGCACTTATCCCGACCCGGATTTTGGCATGAACCTGCGCAAAATTCCGGGCACTACGTATCCGATCGGTGCGAATTTTGCAAATTTGCCGATGCCGAAGGACAGTCCGTTTGCCTGCTCATGGTGGTATCGCAAAGAATTCACGATGCCACGGAATTTTGCCCGACGTACGGCATGGCTGCATTTCGATGGTATCAATTACCGCGCGAATATCTGGATCAACGGAAAACAATTCGCCGACGCTAAGGATGTGGCCGGCTCGCACCGCATTTACGATTTCGATGCGACACACTTCGTAAAGCCCGGCGAAGCGAACGCTATCGCCGTGGAAATCTTCGCGCCCACGGAGAGCGATCTGGCGATGAATTGGGTCGATTGGAATCCGGCGCCTCCGGACAAAGATATGGGTCTCTGGGGCGACGTATATTTTGCGGCGACGGGCGCAATCGCCGTGCGCCATCCTCAAGTGGTCACGCATTTTGCGGACGCATCGCTCGCTGAAGCCGACCTCACCGTCATGGCGGAAGTGCGGAATGCATCGAGCGCGCCCACCCGCGCCGTTTTGCAAGGCGAAATCTCAGGCGCAAAAGATAACGTCGTGCATTTCGAGCAGCCTGTCGAGCTCAAGCCTGGTGAGACGCGCACTATCAAGTTCACTCCCGCGCAATTTCCGCAACTGCGCGTAATGCATCCGAGAATGTGGTGGCCTTACGGGCTCGGTCCGCAAAATCTTCACACGTTCACGATGCAGGCGGTCATCGGAGGAACGGTTTCCGATGAACAGCGAATTCGCTTTGGAATTCGCGAAATAACTTCCGGATTGACACCGCAGAGCCATCTGCTCTTTCGCATCAACGGGAAAAACATTTTGATTCGCGGCGGCGGTTGGTCGCCGGACATGCTGATGCGCCAATCGCACCAGCGCCTTGAGGCGCAATTCGATTACGTCCGCGAGATGGGTCTGAACACAATTCGGCTGGAAGGGAAGCTCGAGCCGGACGATTTTTTCAACCTCGCGGATGCGCGCGGCGTGCTGGTGATGGCCGGCTGGTGCTGCTGCAGTTTTTGGGAACAGTGGAAAAAGTGGACGCCGTCCGATCTTGAAAACGCCACCGCACAGCTACGTTCGCAAATTCTGCGGCTGCGCAGCCATCCCAGTTTGCTCGTGTGGTTGAATGGCAGCGACAACCCACCGCCCGCGGACGTGGAGCGCGCGTACATCGGCGTTCTGCAGCAAACGAACTGGCCCAATCCTTATATTTCTTCAGCGTCGCAGCAGGAGACTTCAGTCACCGGCCCATCCGGCGTGAAGATGCTCGGCCCGTATGATTACGTTCCCCCAGAGTACTGGCTCGAAGACACGAAACGCGGAGGCGCGTATGGGTTCAACACGGAGACAAGCCCGGGCCCGGCGCCTGTGGTAGAGGACAGTCTAAAAAAAATGATGCCGGCCGATCAAATATGGCCGCCGAATGAGTACTGGCATTTCCACGGCGCCAGCGGCAGGTATCAACGACTCTCCGCGTTCAACGACGCCATGACGCAAATGTACGGAGCGCCGAAAAATCTTGCTGATTACGAAAGAAAGTCGCAGGCCATGGCGTACGAAGGCGAGCGCGCGATGTTCGAGGCCTATGCACGTAACAAGTACGAATCGACCGGCGTGATTCAATGGATGCTGAACAATGCCTGGCCCTCTCTATTTTGGCATCTCTATGATTACTACTTGCAGCCCGCCGGCGGATACTTCGGCGCGAAGAAAGCAAATGAATTGCTGCACGTGCAATATTCCTACGACGATCGCAGCGTGGTCGTCGTCAACAGTTTCTACCGCGCGTTTACGGCATTAATAGTCTCCGCAAAAGTCTACAGCTTCGACATGAAACCAATTTTCGCGCGCCGCTCCGTCGTGAGCGTGCCCGCTGACGTCAGCGCACGCGCATTCAAAATTCCGCACTTTCCGCGGACGCCCACGCCTCAAGCATATTTGCTGCATGTAGATTTGGAGAACGGCGACGGGAGGTTGCTCAGCTCCAATTTTTATTGGCTCTCGAACAAGCCGCCAATTTTCGAATGGGATTCGAGTACGGATCAGAGAACCAAAGTGTCTTCGTACCCGGATTTTACAATGCTTGCTCGTTTGCCGCGCGCTCAGCTCGAGGCCAGCGCGAGCCACGAGCCTGCGGAAGACGGCGCGCCTGAGGTCAGCGTGCATTTAAGCAATCCAAGCGCGCATTTGGCCTTTCAGGTACGCCTCGCCATTCAAGAAGAAAACGGCGCCGAAGTCCTCCCTGTTTTCTGGAGCGACAATTATTTCGAGCTGCTGCCGGGCGAGACGAAAACAGTCACTGCCCGCTATCCCGCGGAAACCAAGTTGTCCGGCAGGGCAAGACTGCAAATCGGCGGCTGGAACATCGCTCCGCTGACCCTTACCATCTCGCCAATGCACGGCGGAGCCTCGAAACCCGCCAAGGCGACTCGCTGATGCGATCGCGAAATTCTCTGCAGCGTTATCCTGGCGCTCAAATTGTCTCTCTGCTGCTTTGGCTGTACCGCGATTATTTCCATCTCGAACACACAAGATCCGATAACTAATGCCCGGCGAGCCATTACAACCTTCGGGACGCGGCGCCGGACTTCGCCGCTCGCTGGGCCTGTGGGATTTGATCCTCTACGGCATCATTATCATTCAACCTGTGGCGCCGATGCCGTCGTTCGGCGTGGTCAGCAACGCGGCGCGCGGCCACGTGGTGACGGCGATGCTGATCGCCATGGTCGCGATGCTTTTCACCGCCATCAGCTATGGACGCATGGCGCGCGTTTATCCCAGCGCCGGCTCGGCCTTCACGTACGTGGGCCGCGAACTTCATCCCGCATTGGGCTACATCACCGGATGGAGCATGGCCATGGATTACATTTTGAACCCGCTGATTTGCACTATTTGGTGCAGCAAAGCTGCGCAGAATTTCTTTCCACAGATGCCTTACTTCCTCTGGGCGATTTTTTTCGCGCTGCTCTTCACCTGGCTGAATCTTCGCGGAGTCGAAACCTCGGCGCGCATCAACGCGTTTCTCGCGGCGGGCATGGGAATTGTCATCGTGATTTTTGTCGCTGAGGCGCTCCGCTACATTTATCATCTTCCATATTTCGGCCCAGGTTTCTTTACGCATCCGTTTTACGATCCGCAGACGTTTTCCTCCTCGGCGCTTTTTCGCGGTACATCGATCGCAGTGCTCACGTACATCGGCTTCGACGGCATTTCGACGCTCTCCGAAGAAGTGAAAAATCCACGCCGCAACGTTTTGCTCGCCACAGTTTTGGTGTGCGTGGTTACCGGAGTGCTCGCATCCATCGAGGTTTATTTAGCGCAGCTCGTCTGGCCCGCTTCGCAACCTTTTCCTGACGTAGACACAGCCTTCGTTCATATCTCAGGCCGAGTGGGCGGCATTTTCCTTTTCGGACTTGTGAATTTGACGTTGCTCGTCGCGAATGTTGGTTCGGGTGTGAGCTCGCAGCTCGGCGCGGCGCGCCTTCTTTATGGCATGGGACGCAGCAACGCGCTGCCGCGCTCGTTTTTTGGCGCGATTGAGGCGAAGAATCATGTTCCACGCAATAACGTGTTGCTCATCGGCGCGCTCGCGCTTGCGGGAGCCTTCACGATCAGCTACACGCTGGGCGCTGAAATGCTCAATTTCGGCGCGCTGCTCGCCTTCATGGGAGTGAACGCGGCGGCATTCGTGCGCTACTACGTTCGCGAGGAAAAAAAGTTCTGGGTGAACCTTGTTCCTCCGGTGCTTGGCTTCCTGATTTGCTTTTTCATCTGGCTGCACCTTGGCTGGCAGGCGAAAGTCGCGGGCGCAATTTGGATGGCGGCGGGGATTATCTACGGCGCAATAAAGACGAAAGGATTTCAGCGCAAACTGGTGCAATTCGATTTTCCCGTTGACGAGACCTAGCGTATTCTTGCCCTGCTCTCAAGAAAATCGGAACCCTCAGCCAACGCTATACGTCCCGTATATTGCCAACCGGAACTTTGCGCGGCCGTTTGCGTTTTGCGTATAATTCCGTTCGCGAATCGCGCAGACATCTCGACTATGGTTTTTATTTGCGATTTTTACCGACCAGCAGTTCACTTTTGAACCACAATCAATTTTTATTTGTTAAAGGAGAAGAATGATGGCAAAGACTCGCATTATTTGCGCCGGACTTGCGGCGCTCATCCTCTCGACCTTCGCGGCGATGCACGTGTTCGCGCAGGAACAAAAAACATCCGATGAAAAAGCACCCGACGCTTTCGCCAATCTGAAATTCCGCGACCTGGGCCCCGCCGCAGCAGGAGGACGCGTCGCCGCTGTCGCCGGAGTTCCCGGCGAACCGAATGTGTACTACGTGGGTGCGGGCGGCGGCGGCGTGTTCAAAACGGTCGACGGCGGTTTGACGTGGAAAGCGATTTTCGAGCACGAAAGCACCGCGTCGATTGGTGCGATTGCCATTGCGCCATCGAATCCCAACTACGTCTGGGTCGGCACCGGAGAAGGCAACATTCGCAACGACGTGATCGATGGCGACGGCGTCTATTTTTCCGCCGACGCCGGAAATTCCTGGAAATTTATGGGTCTCGCGGGCACGCAGCAAATCACGGACATTGCCATTGACCCCAACGATCCGAACACCGTTTTCGTCGGCGCTCTTGGCCACGCGTGGGGACCCAATGCGGATCGCGGCGTTTTCAAGACCACCGATGGCGGCAGGACGTGGAAGAAAGTTCTCTACGTGAACGATTCCACGGGCGTCGCAGACCTCGAAATGGCTCCTGGAAACGGAAATGTTCTTTTCGCGTGCATGTGGCAGTTTCGCCGTTATCCATGGACGCTGACGGACGGCGGTCCAGACAGCGCGATTTACCGCTCGACCGACGGAGGCGATACGTGGAAGAAATTGACGAAGGGATTGCCCGAAGGTCCGCTGGGGCGCAGCGCCGTCGCGATTGCCCCTTCGAATTCCAATCACATTTATGCGCTGATCGCCGCCAAGCACGGAATGCTCTGGCAATCGACCGATATGGGCGACTCGTGGACTGCGGTCAGCGACAATCATGCGCTCGACGTGCGCGCATTCTATTTTTCGAAACTCGCTGTGTCCCCGGACGACGAAAATAAAGTTTATTTCATGTCGTTCAACATGATGGAGTCGAACGATGGCGGCAAGACGGCGTTTGTTGCCGATCGCGGCGTCCATTCCGATCATCACACTCTTTGGGTCGACCCGAAAAATCCCGGCCGCATGATTATGGGCACCGATGGTGGCGCGTATCTGTCAACGGACGGCGCCAAGACGTGGCGTTTCCTCGACGGTATGCCTATCGAGCAGTTCTACATGGTCTCCGCAAGCAGCCGGCAGCCTTACTCTGTCTGCGGCGGTTTGCAGGACAACAGCTCGTGGTGCGGGCCTTCTTCCGATTTGAGCCGTAGGGGCGTGGCCAATGCAGCGTGGTATACAGTCGTCGGAGGCGACGGTGAATACGCCGTGTTCGCTCCCAGCGATCCCGACATTATTTACACAGACTCACAGGACGGCTCGATCGAGCGTCTCGACCTCAAGACGCACATGAGCCAGTCGATCAAGCCCTATTTGCCCGGCGTCGAGCAAGTGAAGCCGGCGGATTTGAAATACCGCTTCAATTGGACTTCGCCGATTGCCGTTTCGCCCACCGACGCGAATGAAGTTTATCTCGGCGGCAACGTCGTTTTTAAATCCACAGACGGCGGCAAGACGTGGGCGCCCATCAGCGGCGATTTGACGCGCAACGACAAAAGTAAGCAGATGATTGCCGGCGGTCCCGTGCAGCACGACATCAGCGGCGCCGAGACGTACGACACGATTCTCACCATCACGCTAGCGCCCACTGACCCGAAAGTAATTTGGGTTGGCACGGACGACGGCCTGGTGCAAGTGACGCGCGACGGCGGCAAGTCATGGAAGAACGTCGCTCCGAATATTTCCGGAGCGCCGGAATGGGCGCGCGTCTACCAAGTAGGCGTGTCGCCATTTAATGCGGGTACTGCGTACGTCACGTATGATGCGCACGAACTCGATAATCGCGGCGTTTATGTCTATCGAACATCAGATTACGGCGCAACGTGGCAAAAAATCACCGACGGTCTGCCGGATAATTCTCCGGCACACGTCGTGCGCGAAGATCCCAACAAGCGCGGCTTCCTCGTCGCCGGCACCGATACGGGATTATTTTATTCATCCGACCGCGGCGATCACTGGCAGCCGCTCAAATCCAATTTCCCCACCGTGCCTGTGATGGATGTGCAATTCGTCAAGAGCCAGCACGATCTGACCGTCGCCACGCACGGACGCGGAATCCTCGTGCTCGACGACATTCGCCCGCTCGAAGAGTTCACGCCGGATGTTCAGTCGAGCGCTTTCCATCTTTTCACGCCTGAATCAGGAACGATATTCCACACGTGGCGCAGCGATGAAGGGCAGGGCGGGGGTTACACAGCGCCCAACGCACCCGCCGGCGCGGTGATTGATTACTATCTGAAGACGGAAATCAAGCCCACGCTGGAGCAGCGCATGGAACATCACCGGCCCGTGAAAATCGTTATCACGGACGAACGCGGCAATGCGGTGGCCACGGATTACGGCCCGGGTGAAGCAGGCATCAATCGTTTCGTTTGGACCATGCAATATGAAGGGCCCGAACCGCTCAAGTACGAGAGAATGCCAACGCCGAACGAATTCTTCAATGCGAATCGGGGGCCACGCGTCGCGCCCGGCACTTACAAAGTGTCAGTCACCGCAAACGGCCAGACCGAATCGACGAACGTCACCGTTGAGCCCGATCCGAACCTTCGCGTGGATCCAGCCATCTTCCGCACCGAGGCGGAAGCGGGAGTGCGAGCTCGCAACGAAATGAGCGCGATCAACGAGGTGATCAACCGCATCGACGGCATCAACAAAGAGCTGGAGGGTTTTCGCTCAGCCGTTCAAGGCAGCGACGATCAACAGGAGCAGGCGAAATATCGCCCGGTGATCGCCCGCGGCCGCGAGTTGGGCAAAAAACTCAGCGCCATCAAGGACGCGATCTACGATCCGAATGTCCAGCACGAAGTCTCCGAGGACGATATTCATCAACTCACTGACTTCCATGGCCAGCTCAATCGATTGGTCTTTGAAGTTGGCGGAGCGTACGGTGAGGCGCCAAATGAATTGTTGCGTCAACAGATGACGGAGCTGTTTACAAGAGCGGACGCGACGATCAAGCAGTATAACGAAGCGCTGCGTACGGACATCGCCGAATACGACAAAGCCGCACAATCAGCGGGAGCGCCGGGAGTTTTCGGCGGAAGTCCCATTGAAGTAAAGCCCGTTAAATAAAATACAGGCTCAGCTTTATGGCTCACGTCCGGCCCGGCGCTTCTCGCCGCGCTGACGTGAGCTTTTGTGTGAATCGATACTTGGTTTTTGCTTTTGAGAAAGCTAGCAGGGAATTCCCCGCCGTGGAATTGTTCTCCGCCCAGGAAATTAGGAGCAACCAATCGCGCATGGGGGAAGCATGTACGCGGTCGCGGGCGCTCGCGCTATGATATGTCCTCGCGGGAGGTCGCAGAGGATCATGCCGGCGAAGGAACGAATTTATCTCGGAATCGACATTGGCGGGACAAAAGTAGCCGCCGGAATGGTAACTGCGCGCGGAAAAATTCTATCGAAAGTGCGCGTGCCCATGTCGAGCCGCGGAAGCGAAGCGGAAGGATTGGATGCGGTCGAGCGCGCCATCGACGCGGCATTCGAAAGGGAGCCGAAACGCCGCGCATCCGTCGCAGCAATAGGCATCAGCAGTCCGGGTCCTCTTGATCCGCGAAAGGGAATCATCATCAATCCCCCAAATCTTCCGTGCTGGCAAAATTTCCCGCTCGCTGCAAGAGTTCAGCGCCTGCACCACGTGCCGACATTTGTCGACAACGACGCGAATGCTGCTGCGCTGGCCGAGGCGATGTGGGGCGCGGGCCGCGGATACGAGTCCGTGTTTTATGCGACGCTGGGAACAGGGATCGGCACGGGCGTGATTCTTGGAGGACAGATTTATCACGGACGCACGGGGGCAGCGGCGGAAGGAGGACACGTTTCGATCAATTTTCAGGGACCGAAATGCGCATGCGGGAAACTTGGATGTATTGAAGCGCTCGCGGCCGGTCCTGCGGTGGCTAAGCTCGCGCGAGAACGGCTAATGAGCGGCAGCGCTGGCAGTGAAAAACTTTTGGCGCTCGCGGGCGGGAATCCGGAATCAGCGACGGCGGAAATGGTGAGTGCGGCGTGGCGCGAGGGAGATAAATTAGCCGCGTCGATTTTGCAGCAGACTGCTGATTTGTTGGCGATTTGGCTGGGCAACATAGTGGACATGTTGGAGCCCGACATAATTATTTTTGGCGGCGGAATGGGCGAGTTGATGTCCGAGTGGTTCGGGCGCATTCGCGAGCAGCTTCCCGCGTGGACGATCAACTCGCGCTGCAGGGAAATTCCGTTAGTTCGGGCGCGCTATGGAGAAGATTCAGGAATCGCAGGCGCAGCGGCTTTGTGCCTTTCCGCCAAGGCATCGAAACCGCCAGCGGTCCCACGCCGCCGCATCGCATCCAAGAAACACAGGTAAATCTTCCGCGTCCTCGGAACAATTTTTGCGTATCGGTGCTGAGCCATCAAGAAGCGAGCCGACTTCGTTTTCAGCTGACTGGCTCGGCGCGGGCATATTAGAATGACATAGTGCGCATCTAAAATCCCATGAAGATCCAACGCCTGGTTCTCTTCGGTTTATTAGCGCTGCTGGTTTTGGCCGGCGCTGGTCTGGTGCTGACAAATTCGTGGAAGAATGGCGTCCTGAAACTGCCCGCAAAACAGTCGTCCGACGAAACGTTGGTCGATGAGAGTTCGCTCCAAACCGCGCAACAGTTGGCCAAAGTCGCGGTGACTTCCGACGAACAGCAATACGCGGGAGAGGCGCTGCGTCTCGCGGACCATGAAGTGGACATGGCCTTCAGTGCCGCCCTGCGCGAAGCCACCCGTCACACGGCCCCGCTTAGCGCGGATGCAAAGGCTTTGCAAGCGCGCATCGCGCGTCGACAGGCGCGTATGGATACGGAGAAGGCGAATCTCGCGCGGCTCACTGAGTTGGTTGCGAAAGCCTCAGCGGGGAGGAAAGACGCGCTCCAACAAGAGTTGACACTCGCTCAGGCGCAAGAGTCGCTCGACGAGGACGAACTGGGAGACGCACAGCAGGACTTCATTCGTGCTGGCGGAGACCCGCGAACCAAAGTCCAGCAGGCGCTGCAGCAGCATGAGCAATCTGTAGCGGATCTCGACAAGGGGGTCATAGCGTTTGCAACCAACAGTTATCAGGTCTCAACCGAACAGACTGCCGCGCGAAATGCGCTCGCGGAATTTCGCGCCTGGAAATCGCTCAGCGCGAAAAGGTTGCAAATCGATGCGGCGCGCCAAGACGCCCTGAAGCGAGCCAGTGCGCTCACTCAATCGCATGATGCGCTCGAAAAACAGATTCAAACGCAGCAAACACCCGGCACGGAGGAACAGCCGGCGAATTCCTCAACGAACGCCGCATCAGCGGCTCCTCTCGACAGTAGTGCGGTTGCCAACACTGCCGCGCTCGCACGCGTTCACAAACTCAGCGACGATCAAAGGACCGCGGCGGGGCTGGATCTGCGCATCGAAAACGAGCAAACGATTGCCGGAATTTACGGCAAATGGAGCGCACTCGTTTTCGGCCGCGAACGCATGTTCCTCCGCGAACTGCTCGAGTCGGTGTTCTGGATTTTGGTGATCGCAATCGTGGTTGTTCTTTCTGACCTGTTGGTGAGTGGATTTTTTATAAAGCATGTTCCTGACCGCAAGCGTTTTCTGACTTTGCGCTCCGTGGTCATGGTTTCGACGCGCGTGCTTGGCATCATTCTGGTTCTCCTGGTGATTTTTGGAGTGCCCAACCAGTTCGCAACGGCTCTAGCTCTGGCGGGCGCGGGCTTGACCGTGGCGTTGAAGGATTTTATCGTGGGCTTTTTCGGATGGTTCGTTCTGATGGGCAGCAACGGAATTCGTCCCGGGGATTGGGTGGAGATCAACGGCGTGGGCGGCGAAGTACTCGAAGTTGGTTTGTTGCGGACGGTGCTGCTTGAGACGGGCGACTGGTCGGACGCGGGCCATCCGACGGGGCGCAAAGTAACATTCGTGAACAGTTTCGCGATCGAAGGCCACTATTTTAACTTTTCGACGTCGGGCCAGTGGATGTGGGATGAGTTGCAAGTGGAGGTTCCCGGTGACCAAGACCCGTATCCGGTCGCCGACGAAATCAAAAAAATTGTCGCCAAGGAAACGGACGCGAACGCGCGCGTGGCGGAAAAGGAATGGGAACGCGTAACCCTGTCGCACGGTTCGACCGCATTCAAGGCGGAACCCGCGATGAACCTGCGGCCGAAAAACGGGGGAGTCAGCGTGGCGGTCCGCTACATCACGCGAGCCAACGAACGTCACGAATTGCGCGCGCGCCTCTATCGCTCCGTGCTTGAACTCCTGCATAGCAGGAAAATCCGAGAAGCCTCGGAGAGGTTCTCTTCGCAGCCAATCCCCGAAACGAAGTGAGTTTTTCGCCGTTGCGGAAATTGCTTTCCGTCAGCGGGTGAGCCAGGAACGGGCGCGGATGGTGAAGAAGGCGTAGGGAAAAATCCAGAAGAGGGTGAAGAAACCGAAATAAGCGTAAAGAATGCCGTAGAGAAAATCCATGGAACGTTCGCTGCGCAGAAAATAGAGCATGTTGAAGAACGACATCAGGCCGATGACCGTGAGCAAACGGAGAATCATAAACGGCTTCCCGAACGCGAGATAGATGAGCAGGAACAGCACCGCGTAATTCACAGGATAGCGAAGATTCGTGATCAAGCGCTCGCATAGTGCGATGCAGCGCGGGACGAGCGGGCGCTTCCACACGATTGATTGGAAACGAATCTCCTCGCGAATGTAACTGCGATCCCATCGCAGGAACATCTTGCAGAGTTTCCCGTAGGTTTCCGGGGCAACGGTGTGGACCACAGCGGTGCGCTGGTAAACGGTATGGAAGCCCGCTTCAAGGATGAAGTTGGTGAGCGCGCGATCTTCGCCATACGTGCAGGGCACACCCCAAAAAGTTTGTGTCGACCAGCGTTCAAGGACGCTGCGAACGACGGAAGTCCGGTAAGCGGTGAGCGCGCCGGGACAGCAGTACACGGTGCGATAGGACGACTCAACGGCACGTAGCAGATCGAATGAAAGGATGAAACGAACGTGCAGCATGCGCGGGATAAGTCCGCGGCGCCGGTTATAGACGGCGACTTTTCCAGCGACGGCGCCGATTTCAGGATTGCGAAACGGGCCCGCGACGGCGAGAAGCGCGCGAGGGTCGATCGCGCTATCCGAGTCGATGGTCACAACGATCTCGCCGCGGGCCTTGGTGAATCCTTCCGCGAGAGCGTCCCGCTTGCCGCGATTTTTCGAGAAGCGGATGGGAGTAATTCTCCCGGGGAACTGTGCTGCTGACCGTTTGATGTAACGCCATGTGTCGTCGGTACTGCCGTCGTCGATCACCAATATTTCCAGACGATCTTTCGGATAGAGAGCAAGCGCAACGGAAGCAATGGACTTCATGACCATGGCGCCTTCGTTGTAGGCAGGAATGATCACAGTGATCTGAGGGGCGTCTTCAAACGAGGCCGAAGGGAACGGACGGTAGCGCAGCCAAAAAATGGTGCGAAAGCCGAGGAGGACAGTACCCATGATGGTCCACAGTATGGTCGGGCGCACGATGAAGCGCATCCACTGGTGTTCCTCGGCGGCGGCCAGCAGGGGGTCAAAGGCGGCGTAACGGTAGACCTCATAGACCAGTAAAGCGAAACCGACAATGATGATGCCGCTCAGAAGCCAATCCCAGTGATCGCGCGCCTCCTCTTGCGCGATCTCGTGCGAAAAGGCCTGGGCTTTTTCGAGAGTCAGCGAATCGAGCGTACCCGCAAGTATCGGGTTGCCGCCGATATCATTCTCGACAGCGAATTTTGCGGGCGATCCGTTTTCCATTATCGATTGTCTCGCCAGAACATGTTTTCGGTGAAGAAGACGACCCGAAATCTTAGGCCATCGCTGGATGGACTGCAAGAGACTCTGCGAGTACTGGTTAGGCACCCCTATTCGATTCGGCGGAGAGTCATGCAGTTGCACTGACCTTGGATTCGGATACGGACAAGCGCGCGGAAGCTGCTCCGGATCGGGCTGGTATGCTAGTCTCGAATACTCGCCATGCAAATCTTAAAGGGAACAACACTCCTTGACCGAAGCTTTCAGGCCAGTATCACGCTGAAAGGAATCGACGGCTTGTTGGAAATTATTGGCGGGCTACTGGTTCTGGCGGTGAATCAAGCGCGAGTGAATTCGTTCGTGGATGTGATTACACGGCATTCATTGGCGCGAAATCCGAATGCTTTTATCGCAACGCATTTGCTGCACGCTTCGCAAGGGATTGTGGGTCACGCGCGTTACTTCATATTCTTCTATCTGGTCTCGCACGGCCTGGCGAAAGTGGTTCTGGTAGTTGCGCTGTGGTTGAATCGAATGTGGGCCTATCCGGCTATGATCCTCTTGCTGATCAGCTTTATTCTCTATCAGCTTTACCGCATGACGTTTGCGCCGTCATGGTTTCTGGTGCTCCTGACGCTCTTCGACGCCGTGGTCATTTGGCTAACGTGGGCAGAGTACAAAAAGCAGCGGACGCTAAAAATGCAAAAGGTGGACCGTCCGGGCGCCCGTTAAAGAGCGCTAGCCCGCCCACAGTGATCCGTTTCGAAAAGCCTACCAGATTCGACACACCTGATCCGCAGCGCGCACCATGGGGTCACGAGCCTTGCAATCGAACGCCTGCTGGAACGCAGCCATATTCGACGGCGCCGCAATCGCACGGAAGCGGTCCAAGGGGTGCGGATTTGTTTTTGCCAGCAGCAACTCCATTTCGGGCCGGGCGCTACCGGCCCACGTTCGCGCCCAGGCGAGATAAAACCGCTGCACGGGCGTGAAGCCGTCAATCTTTTGGTCCGACTGGCCTTCAGGCGTCTTTTGTAATGCCTTAAGCGCGATGGTCAAGCCGCCCAGGTCTGCAATGCTTTCGCCGAGCACCAGCTTGCCCGTCTCATGCACTCCCGGTTGGACTTCATAATTGTCGAATTGATGCTCGACGCATTCGGCGCGCGCCTGGAAGTTTTTCATATCTTCGGGCGTCCACCAATTCCGCAGATTTCCCTGAGCGTCGAATTTTCTGCCTTCGTCGTCGAAACCGTGGGTCATTTCATGGCCGATTACCGCGCCGATTCCGCCGTAATTCAGAGCGTCGTCGGCCTTCGGATCGAAAAATGGCGGCTGGAGAATTCCCGCGGGGAATACGATTTCGTTCATCGAAGAATTGTAATAGGCATTGACGGTCGGCGGCGTCATGCCCCATTCCGTACGGTCCACGGGCTTGCCGATCTTGGCAAGTTCGTAATGGAATTGGAATTCGTGACCGCGGAAAAGGTTATCGACGTAGGGCCTGCCAGTTACCTCGTAAGCGGAATAATCGCGCCACTTGTCGGGGTAGCCGACCTTGAGCATGATGTGACTCAATTTATCGAGGGCCTGTTTTTTCGTTTCGGGTCCCATCCATGGAAGGGTTTCGATGTCGTCATGCAGAGCGCTGATGAGATTGTGAACCATCTTGAGCGCCGCTTCCTTGGCTTCGGGCGGAAACGCGCGGGCTACGTATTTTTGGCCGAGGGCCTCGCCGAGCTGGCGGTCGGTTGATTGAACGCAACGTTTCCAGCGAGGCTGCAATTCCTTCGCTCCCGTCAATGTTTTGCCAAAGAAATTGAAATTCTCATCGACGAATTTCGAAGAGAGCGCTGGCGCGGCCGCGGTGATCAAATGCCAGCGCAAATAGATTTTCCAGTCGGGAAGAGGAGTGGAAGTCAATTGCGCGTTGAGGCTCTTGAAAAATTCCGGCTGGCCAACATTGATGTCTTTCACATCGGGGTAGCCGACGTCGGTCAGATACGCTCTCCAAGAGAACGTTGGCGTAAGCGACTGAACTCCTGCAACGTCCATTCTATGATAATGGGATTCCGGGTTGCGCATCTCGACGCGGGTCATCGAGGCTTTCGCAAGGGTGGTTTCGATGTTCATCACGATGTGCGCTTCTTGCGCCGCAGTGGCAGAATCGTCGCCCATCAGCTTGAACATGTTGGTCATGTGCTCGACGTATTGAGCGCGAATTTTTTGCGAGCGCTCGTCGGAATTAACGTAATAGTCGCGGTCGGGTAACCCGAGGCCACCCTGAAAGGCCGCGCCGATTTCTTCGGTGCTGTTCTCGTAGTCCTGCGTCGAGCCAAAGCGGAAAAGCACTCCTACGCCATCGCCTTGCAGACGGGCGACTTCGGCTTCGAGTTGCTGAATTGTGGTGATGCTGTTGATGCGCTTCAATTCCGGGTCCAGGGGGTGAATGCCGGCCTTTTCGATGGCGTCCGTGTTCATGCAACTCGCGTAGTAATCGCCGATCTTCTGTTCGTTTGAGCCGCGCGCGGCGTTACGGTCGGACGCCGCTTCTTCGAGAATTTTATGCAGCACGTCCTGATTGCGGTTGAGGAGATAATTAAAGGTGCCCCAGCTTGAATACGCGGCCGGAATGGGATGTTTCGCAACCCAGCCGCCGTCGGCGAATTGGAAGAAGTTCACGCAGGCTTTCGCGGAGCGGTCGAGATCGGCGGGATTGAGGCCGTGAGTTTCAGATTCCGTCGATGACGATGTGTTCTGGCCGGAAACGGCGTCGCCAGCGGCGCTCCGAATGAGACAGTAGGGCGCGGGCGGGGTCGCCGTTTGGCTCGATGTTTGTGCGAAAAGAGGCAGCGGCAAAAGCAAGAAGATTGCCGCGAAGCTCATATTACCCAGCATGCGCATAGGACGTCCCACCCCCGAATTAATTACTTATGTTGACTCGATGTACGCGCGAAAGCATATTCGACCGTTATAAACAAGTCAAACGGGCTCGTGGAGTAGGACGCGAGGGTTGCTCGGGAAGTTTCGCGGCGAATTCTTGAAGTGCGAATCGGGTGCGGCAGGATCAGCAGGCGTGCGCGCCCAACGGAGAGAAGAGAATTTGCCAGACTTGAAGGTTCCTCGCGCGGAACCATCCGGCGCTGGCCATTAAGTAGAATTTCCACATGCGGAAGAATCGCTCGTCATATTTGCCGCGCAGGCTATTCCAGTTGCTCGCAAAATTTTGATACCAAGCCATCAAGGTGCGGTCGTAGTGCAGGCCCCAGTTGCGCCAATCCTCCATGATGAAAAGACCTTCGGTAGCTGCGCCGATCTGCTTCACCGAAGGCATCATCGAATTAGGAAAAATATATTTCTCGATCCACGGGTCCGTGGCGCGCACGGAATAATTCTTACCGATGGTGGAAAGATAGAACCGGCCACATCCAGCGAGCGAGCGGCGGACGGTCTCCATATAAGTGCGGTAATTCTTGTAGCCGACATGTTCGAACATTCCAAGCGAGACAACACAGTCAAAGGTTTCGTGCAGGTCGCGATAATCTTGCAGGCGAATTTCGACAGGCAATTCCGCGCATCGCTCGATCGCGAGGTTTGCCTGCTCGCGCGACACCGTGATGCCGACCACGCGGACGCCATATTTCTCCGCGGCATATTTCGCGAAGCCGCCCCAGCCGCAGCCAATGTCGAGGATCTTCATACCGGGCGAGAGTCCCAAGCTACGGCAGACGAATTCGAGCTTGGCTTCCTGGGCCCGATCGAGATTCGACGCATGTTTCCAGTAGCCGGAGGTGTAGACCATGCGCCGGTCGAGCATTTTTTCGAAAAGGAAGTTGCCGCGGTCGTAATGGCCATCGGCAATTTGAAATGCGCGGGATTTCTTTTGAGGGTTCAGCAGCAGTGATTGCAGGTACAACCGGACGCCACCCCAGCCGGGCAGCGCGCCACGTTCCAAGTGGGCCCGGCCAAGGTGGTCGAAGAACTGATCAAGGGCAGGAGAATCCCACCAGCCGTCCATGTAGGATTCGCCGAGCCCCAGGGAGCCGTTGCGGAGGACACGCGAATAGAATTCGTCATGATGAACGGCGATGTCCCAGGGACGAGTACCATTGATTTGAATATCCGCGCGGGCGAGAAGTTGTTCTGCGTGTCGCCTTAAACTGTTGTTGAACATGTGCGCGATCCGCGACAGAAAACGCGAAGTCGAAACCCCGGACTAGGAGGCTGTTACCGGCGCACACCGGGTGACGCGCCGGATCATCCTTTGAGCTACGCTTCGAGCGATGCTGAAAAACTTGACCAAAACGAAAATGCAGAACGCTACGGACAGAATCACAAGAGAGATGGCGGCATAGGGATGCTGTGAGGCCATCCAGGCGAAGAAGATCGCAATTACGTCTTCGATGATGCTGACGATAGAGTTGCTGAATGGCTCGGGGCTGGCGTTGACGGCGACACGAGCCGACGCCTTTGTTCCATGCGAAGTGAGCGCGATGCCGCCAGCGGAAAGGGCGGAGAGGACGCGCCACTCCTGAGGAATCGACGCGGTGGCTCCGTAGGCGAGTACTGCGGCAGCGAATGGGCGGAGGAAGGTGTGCAGGACGTCCCACGCATGATCGACAAAAGGAATTTTGTCCGCGACGAATTCGATAAAATAAAGCAGCAGTGCGGCGATGATGAAGAGCGGGTTGCCGAGAATCGCGAGTGAGCCGGGAAGATGCACACCCGCGAAGCGCTCGAGCAACCCCAGGACTGCGATTGTCGCGTAGAGATTCAGGCCGGAGGCGAACGCCGTCCCAAAGACGAAGCCGAGAATTTGCCCGATGCCCATGACAAACACATCGCCCAAGTGAAGGGGCCTTTACGATTGTCACGCCGCGCAGGGTGGCTGTCAATCGGGGGCATTGAGTATGCGCACGCGATGCGTGGCGCAGGGGACTAAGCCGCCGCTGGCGGTGAGATGAAGATTTTGCGGCGATTTTGTATCTTGCGCCACGTTGACGCACGCGCCGTATCACGAGGGTGCGGTTTCATATAAAATGGTGGGATTGTGCGCGCGGGTGTTGAGACCGTGTGGCCTGTTGAGGGAATTCATGATCCTGGACACAAACGAAATTCAGAAGATTCTGCCGCATCGCTATCCGTTCTTAATGGTGGATGCGATCATTGAAATGGAGCGGCTGAAGCGCATCGTGGGAATCAAAAATGTCACGATCAACGAGCATTTTTTCGCCGGCCATTTTCCCGGCCAGCCGGTGATGCCGGGCGTGTTGATCGTGGAATCGATGGCGCAGACGGGAGGGTTCTTGCTGCTTCAAGAAATACCGGAGCGCGAAAGCAAGTTGCTCTACTTCGTGGCCATCGACGAGGCCCGTTTCCGGCGGCCCGTGGTTCCAGGAGATCAATTGCGCATCGAAGTGGACGTGGTTTCGTGGCGCACGACTTTCTGCAAGTTGGCGGGCAAGGCGTTTGTAGGCGACGAAATGGCTGCCGAGGCTACTCTGATGTGCAAGACGGTGAACCGCAATCCATGAGCGAGATTGACGCGCGCGCCAGCGTTTCGTCCAGCGCCCGAATCGGCGACGGGGTACGCATCGGTCCGTTCGCCGTGATTGGCGATGACGTGGAATTGGGCGCGGGCTGCGTGATTGAGGCTCATTGCGTGATTCACGGTCCGGCCCGCATTGGACGCGAGAATCGATTCTGTTCGTTTACAGCGATTGGCGGCGACCCGCAGGATTTGACGTATGCAGGAGAGCGCGTGGCGCTCGAAATCGGCGACAAGAATTTGTTTCGCGAATTCGTCACCGTGAGCCGCGGCACGAAAAAGGGCGGGGGGACGACGCATATCGGCAGTCACAACATGTTCATGGCCTACGCGCACGTGGCGCATGACTGTCACGTGGGAGACTGCACGATTTTCGTGAACGGCGCGACGCTGGCGGGGCACGTGACGATCGAGGATCATGCCACGGTGGGCGCGTTTTGCACCGTGCATCAATTTTGCCGCGTGGGACGGTATGCGTACATCGCGGCGCTGACGGCGATCACCCAAGATGCCCCTCCTTTTTCAAAAGTGGTCCAGTCGCGCGACGTCCGCTGTTTCGCTGTGAATTCGATTGGTCTCGAACGCCAGGGCTTTACCCGGGAACGCATCCAAACGATCGAGCGCGCATACAGATTGCTGCTGCGCTCGAAACTGAATACCACGCAGGCTGTTGAGCGCATGCGCGAGACGCTCAACGGCTCGGAAGACGTTTCCGAACTGATTCGCTTCATCGAAGCTGCCGAGCGCGGGCTGATTAAGTAGACGAGCGATGGCGCCGCAAAACGAAACTCCCTCAATGGCCGGCTGGGGACTGATCGCCGGCAACGGAAAATTCCCATTCCTGGTCCTAGAAGGCGCGCGTAGCCGCGGCATTGAAATGGCTGTGATTGCGATACGCGAAGAAGCGGCGCCGGAACTGGAGCACGTTGCGTCGCGATTGCATTGGGTGAGTCTCGGTGAATTGAGCCGCACAATTGAGTTGCTTCACAAGGAGGGTGTGAAGCAAGCGGTGATGGCCGGGCAGGTGAAACACAACAAAATTTTCAGCGCGATCCGGCCGGACTGGAAACTGGCGAAGCTGCTATTGTCACTGCCGAAAAAAAATACGGACTCGTTGATTGGAGCGGTGGCGGCATTGCTCGAAGAGGAAGGCATTCACTTGGTGGACTCGACGGCTTTTCTGGCGCCATTGTTGCCTGAACCGGGAGTGCTGACGCGGCGGCGCCCCGACAAAGCCGAGTCGGCTGACATTGCTTACGGCCGCGAGGTAGCGCAGCGGCTGGCGGAAATGGATCTGGGGCAAACCGTTGTGATTTGTGATCGCGCGTGTGTGGCCGTAGAGGCCATGGAGGGCACTGACGAAACCATCGAGCGGGCCGCGCGTCTTACAGATGGGAAGCGTTTGGTGGTAGTGAAAGTCAGCAAACCCGGACAGGACATGCGCTTCGATGTGCCCGTGGTTGGTCTGCGGACGATTGACGTGATGAATCGTTCGAACGCAACGGCACTGGCTGTGGACGCGGGACGGACGCTCTTGTTTGACCGCGAGAAATTGATGGCCGCAGCGGATGAAGCTGGCATTGCGATTGAAGCGCTTACACCCCTCGGCGTGAAAGAGGCATCCGATAGGGTTGCGGCAAAGAAAGGGAAGCGGTGAGCGACAAGAAGATACGTGTGGGCGTGGTCGGCGCCGGCGATTTTGGACGCAATCACGTGCGCGTGTTTCACGAACTTCCCGGCGCGGAGCTTGTGGGAATTCATGATGCCGATCCGGAGCGCGCGCGGCAAATCGCGGCGGAATTCGGCACGCAGGCGTTTTCGGAGGTCGGCCAATTGGCCGAGCAGATTGACGCGGCGAGCGTTGCGGTGCCCACGGTTCTCCATGCGCGGATCAGTTCGGAGCTTTTGCAGCGGGGAGTCGATGTGTTGGTGGAGAAGCCGATTGCGTCTTCGCGCGCAGAAGCCGACGGACTGATAGCGACAGCGAAGACTGCCGGACGCATTCTGCAAGTAGGGCATCTGGAACGATTTAATCCCGCCGTGGCGGCGGTTCAGAAAATCGTAACGCGGCCGCTGTTTTTCGAAGTGCACCGATTAGGAGTTTTTTCGCCGCGTAGCCTGGATGTGGATGTGGTGTTCGACGTGATGATTCACGACCTGGATATTTTGCTTTGGCTTGTCAACTCTCCCGTACGCGACATTCAATCCGTGGGTATTCCTGTATTGACGGAGAAAGTGGACATCGCGCATGCACGTATTGAATTCCAGTCGGGCGCGGTGGCGAATCTGACCGCGAGCCGTGTTTCGACAGAACGCGTGCGCAAGCTGCGCTTTTTCCAGGCGCGCGAATATATTTCCGTCGATTACACGCGCCAGGACGTAACGCGGATCCGCGTGACGGGCGAGGGCTCCGAGCCCGCGATTGATTTTGAAAAATTGCCTACGCAGCCTGAAGAGCCACTGAAGGCGGAACTGCGCGCATTTGTCGCCGCGGTGCGCGAACGCACGGTGCCGCTGGTGGATGGCGAGGCGGGACGCCGAGCGCTCGATTTGGCTGACCGCGTAATGGCGGGGATTCTGGAACATGCGCGTCGCGTGAAACCGGAGCTTGCGACAGCCCCGAACATCAGATGATTCCCCGTACCCTGGTTCCGCTGAAAATTTCCCGCGTCGACCCCAGCGCACCGCCTGAAAATGGCACGCGACGGACTTCGCAGCTTGATTCGCGCATTGTGGTTCCCTCGGGGCCGTCTGCAGCGCCGCTCGACACGCGTACGTCAATTCCGTTGCACCTGCCGCTGGACGTCCTTTCGAGCCGGATTCTGATTCCCCGCGACATGCCGGTGAAACAAATGGAACTTTCTGCGACGGCAATCCCTTCGCACGTGCCGATGGCGGTGCTCGAAACGCGCGTGGTCGTGCCACAGGAGGCGGTGCTCGAGGAGTCGTTTCACCCGACAGTTCCGGCGTCATTGCCCGAGGGGGTCTTCGACGACATTATCGAGCGGGATCTCTTTAACACTGGCGAAGTCAATTTGCTGGCGTCTCCGGAGGATTCCAGGAAGCGGGATTGGGGCTGGGTGGCGCGGTCGTTCTCGTTGCTGGTGCACGTGGGAGTCATTCTGCTGATTTTGTTCGCACCGAGACTTTTCACTTCGAATGTTCCAGCGCAACAGGTCCAGGTGGCTCGCGAGCAATTGTCCCATGTGTTTCTTCCGCCTTCGGTGAAGAATGTGCCGAGGGAGCGCCCGCCTGCGGAGCGGCCGAGCGCGCGTATGCGGCTGGATCCCCGCTTATTGCAAAAACTGACGCCGCCACACCCGCCCGCTCCTGAGCCGATGGCTGGGCCAAAAACCGACGCGCCTCCTCAGCCGGAGCCGTCGCGCGCGGCCCAACCGCAGCCGCAACCACCAGCGCCGCAGCCTCCAAAGCCCCAGCCCGCGTTCAAGCCGTTAACACAATTGGATACTCGGCCGAAGCCGAACCAGAAACTCAATCTTGATCTTCCGCGCGTGTCGCCGGGACGCGCGCTGCAGGAGAATGCTCAACAAGCTTTGCAGAATCGGAGCAGTTCGACCTCAGCATCTTTCTCGGAGCCCATGCCCTTGGGCCCCGGTGCGCCGCTGCCAAGCGGGCAGGGAGGCCAGGGACTGCTGGGAAGCGGCGTGCAGATACTGACGCCGACGGAAGGGGTGGATTTCTCGAATTATCTGGCGCGGATGCTCGCGCGTGTGAAACAGAACTGGTATTCAGTGATGCCAATCTCGGCGCGTATGGGCGACAAGGGTGTGGTCATTATGCGATTCCACATCATGCGCAATGGCGACATGCCAAACACAGAGCCGGCGTTGGAGCGCACGTCAGGCAAGGAGCCTTTGGACCGGGCGGCTGGTGCTGCGCTGACGGAATCGAATCCATTCGAACCGCTTCCACCAGCATTCACTGGCCCGTATATCGAACTGCGAATCGCCTTCCTTTACAACCTGCCTCTAGACTATAACTTCGGACAGTGAGACTGAATCGTACTCAAATTCTGGGCGCGCTGCTGCTGGCACTGGCCGTGCTGATTTATTTGCTGCTGCGCTACCGAGTGTTCCACGGATGACGGCACTCCACCGGCTCGTCGTGATTCTGGGCCCGACGGCTTCCGGCAAATCGGCGCTCGCAATTGCGCTGGCGGAGCGTTTAAACGGGGAAGTGGTGGCTTGCGATTCCACGCAGGTCTACCGCTATTTTGATATTGGCACGGGCAAAGTTCCTGCAGCAGAGCGCCACGGAATTCGACATCACATGATTGATTTGGTCGAGCCCGAGGAGATTTTCACGGCGGGCGAGTACCGGCGTCGTGCTACGGAAGTTCTGGAGGCGATTTGCGCCCGGGGGAAACTGCCGATCTTGACGGCGGGGACGGGACTTTACTTGCGAGCGCTTCTGGAAGGCTTGGCAGAGGCGCCTGCGCGTTCCGAGGAACTCCGCGAACGATTGAGGCAGCGAGTTGCGCGACACGGACGAGAGCACGTGCACGGGATATTGAAACGGCTGGACCCAGGATCGGCGTTGCGCATTGCGCCGGGCGACACGCAGAAGGTGATACGGGCAATCGAGATTCGTTTGCTGTCTGGCCAGCCGGCGGGCGCGCTCCATCAAAGAGGACGAGCGAGTCTCGAAGGCTTCCGGGTGCTCAAGATCGGGCTAATGCCGCCACGGGCGACACTGTACCGGCGCATTGAGCAGCGTGTGACTGCGATGCTCGACGGAGGGTGGCTTGAGGAAGCTAAGATATTGTTGGGCAAAGGGATAGCGCCAATATCGAAGCCATTCGATTTTCTTGGGTACGCGCAACTTTGGGATGTTCTTGCGGGCAAAATGGCGTTTGACGATGCTGTACGACAGATTGAACAAGCGACTCGGCGCTACGCCAAGAGGCAGATGACCTGGTTCCGCAAGGAGTCTGACGTGTTTTGGATTGAGGGGTTTGGAGATGCTCCTGCCGTTGCAGCAGAAGCCTTTAGGCTCATTGCAGCCGTCGTTGAATAGCTAAGATACGCTTGGGTATTGACTGCGGGGTATGGGCTCGAGTATTCTTGCGCGATACCATACGATACCGTATAGAAACTGGAGATAAACGATGCCAGTTCGTCGAGACCATGCCGCGAGATTGGAACGCGCGGATTGGATTCGTTGCGCTATAGGAGTTCTTGCCAGCGAAGGGCGAGAAGCGGTACGCGTTGAGAATCTTGCGAAAAAACTACGGATCAGTAAGGGGAGTTTTTATTGGCATTTCCGCGATCGAGAGGATTTGCTCGCGGCAATGCTGGATGCCTGGGAATCCGGGCACGTAGACTGGAACGTCGATGAGCGCGAAGTTCACCGTGACCCGGCGGGCCGGTGGGCGGGGTTGGTGGAGCTGCTGTCGAATGTCTCGAAGAGCAGTTTAGACGTGGCGATTTTTTCGTGGGCGCGCCAGGATGAAAAGGTCGGCCAACGTGTCCGCGAGATCGAAAAGCGGCGCTCTGCACATCTTGAGCAGGTTTTTCGCGAAATAGGTTTCACACCCGCGCAGGCGGAGGAGTGGTCTCGGTCGGCGATGTTGGTTTATCTGGGCTGGGCGGATCGAGCGACACGCGATGCCACATTTCGTGAGTTCGGCCCGTCGCTGGCGGAGGTGCTTTCGCGTTTCGTTCTGGCGGCTTCGTGCCTTGCCGGTCAAGAAGTGCTCCGGCAGTAGAGATTGAAGCGTATAATGATGGGCGCATGAGTAAAAGGTTCAGCGAATTCCCGCCGAAATTTTCCCGACGCTAATGAAGGCCGCCTCTCCCCTGGACAATTCGGAACGCGTGCTGTTGGTCGGCGTTGCGGTGAAGCGCGCGCCACGAGCGGGCATGATCTCAACCGGCGCCGCAGGAAGAGAGTCGTTGGTTGAACTCGAAGAATTGGTGCACAGCGCAGGAGCGAAAGTTGTCGGCAGCCGTCTGCAGATGCGCGACACGCTCGACTCAGCCACGCTGGTCGGCAGTGGAATGCTGGCGGAATTGAAGCAGGACGCTGAACGTCTGGACGCAGGTCTAATTATTCTGGACCGCAATCTTTCGCCCGTGCAGCACCGCAATATCGAGCGCGGCACGGATTGCCGCGTCATCGACCGCACGCAATTGATCCTTGACATCTTCGCGCGCCACGCACACAGCCGAGAAGGACAGCTCCAGGTGGAACTCGCGCAACTCAATTATCTGTTGCCGCGGTTGGCCGGGAGCAAACGCGAACTTTCGCGACTTGGCGGCGGGATCGGGACGCGCGGGCCTGGCGAGCAGAAACTGGAAACCGACCGGCGGAGGATTCGCGAGCGCGTTGGGAAAATCGAACGCTCCATCGAAACAGTGCGGAGACAGCGGGCGTGGCGACGCAGGGCGCGGCAAGCGGTTCCTCTCGGCACTGTGGCGCTGGTGGGATACACCAATGCGGGGAAATCGACGCTGTTCAATGCGTTGACGCACGCCGATGTGTTCGTCTCGTCGAAAATGTTCGCGACTCTCGATCCTACGATTCGCTCAATGCGTTTGCCTTCGCGGAGACGAGTTTTGCTGTCGGACACGGTGGGATTCATTCGCGACCTGCCGGCCGATTTGATTGCGGCATTTCGCGCGACGCTTGAGGAAGCACAGGAATCGGCAGCGATTGTGCAGGTAACGGATATTTCGAACCCGTGGCACGCGGATCAGGATGCGGAAGTGGAAAAGGTGCTCGAATATTTGGGAGTCGCTGATCGTCCACGAGTGCGCGTGTTCAATAAAGTGGACCTTCTTGCCCCGGACGAATTCGAGACCCTACGCAAATCGCACGGGCGCAAATTCTTGCAAGCAAGTAAAGCTTTCCCCGGCGTTTTTGTGTCCGCACATACGGGGCAAGGGCTCGATGAGCTGGGCCGGATCATCGATGAAATCATGCCGGTGGATCCTATCGTGGCGCGCCGGTTGAATGTGCCGTTGGCGAACGGGCGTGAACTTGCGATGATCTATGCATGTGGGCGTGTGCTGCATTCGGAGGTGCAAGACGGGCACATTTGCCTGGACGCAGAGCTGCCCGAATCGCTTGCCGCGCGGTTAGAGAATTTCGGCGAGCCCTCCGAAAACCAAAGACCCGGCATGTGAGTTCTTGCGTGCACAAGCGTCATCCGATGAGATTATTACTCTCGGGTTAATTAGCGCCGCGGGAAAAGAAGGCCTCTCGACGCTGAAGATGCTGTGGAAATCATTGTGGAAATTGCGGTTAGGCAAATTGAAATAGCGACGCCGTTGTCTGGAAGGAATATCAGCGCAGTATTTCCGACCCTCCTCTAACCTTAGCGAATTCAAGTAATTAAGGCCGACATATCATCATTTGCCGAGCAAATAAGCCAATTCCCTCGCTACCGGTTCTATTTGTTGAATTTGCACAAGTTGGGTGTGGGAACAAACCAAAAAGTAACTATCCCGATTTCCTGACGCCGGTCTTCTTGGGGTGTTGAAAAGACGTTAAAACAACGTTTGGCGGCCACCGTTCGCCGAAGGGTTTGATTGCAATCGCGCAGGGATGACCGGGCCGTTCACTTGCGCGCATAGTTTTCAATGTCGGCCTGTCGTTGACTCCGCCGCGATGGGGCACTATAGTGGCAGCATCACCCGCGACTGACGTGACCGGCTGCGGGGCTGCATGGGCCGAGGCCGAAATGAATCTCCCCAACAGCCTGACGATTCTGCGAATTTTCTTTGTGCCGCTGCTCGTGGTAGTGCTGCTGACGCGAGAGCCCAACCTGGAACTTTGGGGATTGCCATTCCACTTCGAGATTTGGGGCGTTTTGATTTTGGCAGTGGCAGCGGCGACCGACGCGTTCGATGGATATCTTGCCCGCAAGCGCGGCGAAATCACAACGCTCGGGATCCTGCTCGACCCCATCGCCGATAAACTTCTGATTTCTGCAGCGTTCATTTCGCTCGTTGCTATGGGATTGGTTCCCGCCTGGATGGTGGTGATTATCATCGGGCGCGAATTCATCGTGATGGGCCTGCGCAATATCGCGTCGGCGGAAGGGTTAACTATTCCTGCTTCCCCGCTGGGAAAGACAAAGCTGGTGTTGCAGGTGCTGGCTGGCTGCATCGTGATTTTTTCGGCGACCCATCCTTCGTTCCATCTGCTGGCGATGGTGCTGTTGTGGCTGGTAGTAATCAGCGCAGTCGTGTCCGCAGTACACTACTTCTTGATGTTCTGGAATCAAGTCGACGACCGCATCAAACAGCGGCAGAGCATTGAGATCGTTCTGGAACGAAAAAAAAACCCGCAAGATGTGCCCACTCGATAGTTCACTCCGTAACGAAGAGAAGCGGAACCTGCTGGATATTGCGCGAAAGGCGATTGTGCTGATTGTCACGGAAGGACGGCAGCTGGAAGTTGCCGCGTCACAGGGAGCCTTAGCGGCATCCAGCGGCGCATTTGTGACGCTTCGCAAACAACGGCGGCTTTGCGGATGCATTGGGCGATTGCTACCCCGCGAATCCCTTGCGAACGTGGTGGCATATTGTGCCGCGGCGGCGGCGACAGAAGATCCGCGGTTTTCGCGGTTGATCGGCGATGAACTCGCGGAAGTCGACATCGAAATTTCCGTTCTGTCGCCGGTTCAAACAGCACAGCCCGAGGACGTGGAAGCGGGCTTGCACGGGTTGGTGATAACGAGCAACGAGCGCAGAGGAGTGTTGCTGCCACAGGTGGCGCGGGAGCATAAGTGGTCGCGTGAGCGCTTTCTGGAAGAGACATGCCGAAAGGCCGGGCTCGATGCGAACGCATGGAAGGATCCCGAGACGCAAGTCGAAATCTTCACGGCGGAAACATTTTCAGAAGCGGACTTTCCCGTTGTCCTTGCGGAGAATGCAGACACGACGGAGAAGTGACGCGCCTATTCGAGTTCGCAGTAATCGCCGCCGTAGATCTGCTTCAGGCTGTAGGTGATCAGCACGGTTGAAGAATTAGGAGATGTACGCAGCACGACACCCTCGCCAAGGATTTCACGCGGCAAGTCCTTCACCGGGTAGTGAGCCGGCCCGGATCCGTATCCTTCGACCGACGTACCCATATCCGGCGTCTGGTACACAAAGGAATTTCCGTTGTCCTCGTAGCGGTAAATGCGGAAGTAGTCGCCGATTTTGACGCCCTGATTCGCGCCCAAATTCACGTATACAATGCTGTTCGTACCAGCCTGAATGGTAAAGCCCTTGCCTGCGACGACCATGGCCTTCTTCTTGCCGCTGGGCGGCGCGAAGCGATCGAAATTGGCCTCTGACTTAAGCTGCGGTACAGGACGCTCCTCATACGGCACCAGCACGTCGCCGCGTTGCAGATAGCTGCAGGAGTCGAACACCTGTGCGATGGAGACTTTCTTGTGTGCAACCACCACCTTCACGCGTCCTTCATCCTCCCAGGGCTGGCCCATGGCGTGGAGGAGACGGTCCTGCCAGGTAAAAAATTGGACGTAGGTTTCATTGGTAATCGGCCGCATCACGAGGAACACGTCCCCGGCTTTCACGCCCCGGTCCGAACCCTTGTTTATATAGACGTAGTCGCCATCGGAGAAGGTGATGACGTAGTTCGCTTCCTCGCCGGAGATGAGTTGGGTGCCGCGTGACACGTGACCCGTCGTGATCATTCCAGAGCAGTAGACGTCTTGCTGGGTTGGCGGCGGCATGGTTGCTCGATCCCGCAGACCGTTGTCTTGGGCGAGCGCGCCAGCGGATAGGAATGCAATCGACAAACCAAGTATCAGGATATTTCTGCGCATTTCTTTTGCTCCTTGCCTCGCGATTGCCGGTGGGCCGGCGCATCCGTCCGATAAATTGACCGTAACAAACGCTCCAGAGAGCGTCAAGGCAATGTCCCATTGCGTTTTACATATTGGGTAACGCATCCTATGTGGCTCCCGGCCTGTACCAAGGGACAGCATGTCGACCGAAGCGTTGTTTGGCGAGGACCGAATTTGTGGAGTCGTGGCGGCTACGACTGCGCGCGAAATGTGGCGGCAGCTCCGCAGGGCGTTGCGATATACGCGGACGATCGAGCTGCGGCTGGACTGGCTGAGGAGCGCGCGGGAGTTGCGAGTCTTTCTGATTCGGCTGGGACGCGCGAAGTTCGGCCGGAGAGTGTTGCTGATTGCTACCTGCCGGCGAACAGATGCAGGAGGGAATTTTTCGAAGAGTGTGACGGCGCAGCTTGCTGTTTTACGGCGTGCGATTGCAGTCGGCTGCCGGTGGATTGACCTGGAAATCGAAAGCGTGGAGGGAAGTGCAGGGTTCACACGCGACCTGTGCACAGCGGGGGCGCGGCGGATTCTTTCGTTCCACGATTTTGCAAAAACGCCGAAGAAATCAGCGATTGTCCGGTTCTCGAGGAGACTCGAGCGGAATGCGCAAGAGGCTGGTTTCGACGCGGTGAAAATTGCAGCGCGATGCGATTCGATTGCGGAGAGTTTACCTATCCTGGCGCTCGCGCACGGCAAGCGGAATGTGATTGCCGTGCCGATGGGCGACATTGCGGCGCCGGCGCGGATTTTGGCGTTGCGGGAAGGCAGCGCTCTTGCGTACGCGCCCGTGGAAGTGGCGACGGCACCGGGCCAAGTGCCGCTGGCCGAAGTGACAAAACTATATCGAGCGGGCAGGCTTGACCGTCAGACGCGCGTGTATGGAGTGATCGGGGATCCCATTGAGCACTCGCTTTCGCCGGTTCTGCATAACACGGGATTTGCCGCGCGGCGGGTGAATGCGGTTTATCTTCCGTTTCTCGTGCGCGACCTGGGCGACTTTGTGGCGGCGATCGAGTTACTTGGGATCTCAGGATTTTCGGTGACCATTCCTCACAAGGAACATATCGTACGTTACCTGGACGATTGCGATGCGCTGGCCGCGCAGATCGGAGCAGTGAACACAGTGGTCGTGCGCGGGCGCGGGAAACTCTTCGGCTACAATACAGACTACGTAGGGGTGCTGCGGGCGCTGGAGCGGCGAATGCCGATCGCAGGCAGCCGCGTGCTGATTCTTGGAGCGGGTGGGGCGGCGCGAGCCGTAGCGTTTGCGTTGGCGCGAGGGAGCGCAGCGGTTGCGATCTGCGCGCGGCGAATGGAGCGGGCGCGGAAGCTGGCTCGCGCGGTTCACGGGGAAGCTATCCCGCGCGCGGCTCTGCCGCATGAATTTTTCGATGCTATCGTGAATGCAACTCCCGTTGGAATGCATCCGCACACGAGCGATTCGCCGCTGGAGGCGCGCGAACTGAATTCGCGGCTGGTGTTTGACACGATTTACCGTCCACGCGAGACCAGGCTGTTGCGATTGGCGGCGCGGCGCGGAATCGAAACGGTTTCCGGACTCGAGATGTTCCTGGCGCAAGGGATCGCGCAGTGGGAAATCTGGATGGGTGAGCGCGCTCCGGAAGGAGCGATGCGACGAGCGGTGGTTGCAGCGCTGAAGCACGAAGAAGAGGGACGCAAGCAGAAATGATCCAGCCCGACTACAAAACGTTTCTCAAGCTGGCGCGAAAAGGGAATTTCGTTCCGGTGTACGAAACGATCACCGCGGATTTGCTTACGCCCGTCGCCGCGTATCTGAAGCTGGCGCGCGATAGCCAATATTCGTGCTTACTCGAAAGCGTCGAGGGCGGCGAGAATATCGCGCGCTATACTTTTCTCGGTGTGGATCCGGCAGAGATCTTTCGCTCGCGCGGACGCTCGTGCAGGATCGAAACCGGCCATCGCGTGGAAAGAATCGACGCAAATCCCATCGAGCTGCTGCGCAGCCGCGTGAGCCGGTACCGTCCGGTGAAGGTCAGCGGCTTGCCGCCGCTTGTGGGCGGGGCGATTGGGTATTTCGCGTACGATATGGTCCGGCTGATCGAACGAATTCCCGCGACGGGCGAAGATGAGCTGAAGCTCGACGACTCGGTGTTGATGTTTTTTCACGGCCTGGTCGCGTTCGATCACGTGCAGCATCGCGTGTGGATCGTGCGCAACGTGTTTACCGAAGGCCCCGGCAGTTTGCACGCAAAATACGATGCCGCCGTCCGCGAAATCATGCGCACGCGGCGCAAACTCGAACAGCCGTTGCCGCGCTTGCCGAAAGAAAAAAATCGCGCGCCTCTGCGTATCTCTTCGAATTTCACGAAATCGCGTTACATGGCCGCCGTTCGCCGCGCCAAGGAGTACATCCGCGCGGGCGACATTTTTCAGGTTGTCCCGAGCCAGCGATTCTCCGCGCGGACATCGGCGGATCCATTTGAAATTTATCGTGCGCTGCGCGTGGTGAATCCATCGCCGTATCTTTATTTCTTGCGGCTGGGCGACGTGTCCGTTGTCGGCAGCTCCCCCGAAATGCTCGTCAAAATTCAGGGCCGCGATGCTTTCTATCGCCCCATCGCGGGCACTCTTCCTCGCGGCCGCGATTCGCACGAAGACCAGGTCTTCGAAAAAAAGTTGCTTGCCGATCCAAAGGAACGCGCCGAGCACATCATGTTGGTTGATCTGGGGCGCAACGATTTGGGCCGCGTCTGCGAATACGGCACAGTGAAAGTCGAGAAGCTAATGTTCGTCGAGCGCTATTCGCACGTGATGCATCTCGTGTCGAGCCTGCGCGGGCAATTGCGCAAAGATGTCGATTGCTTGGACGCCTTGATGGCGTGTTTTCCCGCGGGAACGCTAAGCGGAGCGCCGAAAGTCCGCGCCATGGAAATTATCGACGAACTCGAGCCCACGCGCCGCGGCATTTACGCGGGCGCGATTCTGTATCTCGATTTTTCGGGGAACCTCGATTCGTGCATCGGCTTGCGCACGTTGGTGGCTAAGGATGGGAAGATTCACATTCAAGCGGGTGGGGGCGTGGTGGCGGACTCGGTTCCCGAAAAGGAATATCAGGAGTCGGTCAACAAGGCGCGCGCGCTGGTAGTCGCCGTCGAGATTGCGCACCAAGGCAAGCAACGCCGCTGAACGCTTTTAGGTTGTTGTCATCCCGAACCCAGCCCGCTGTCCTTGCGGGATGGCGGTGAGGGACCTGCTTTTCGATTGCGGGGTAGAGTTTTCGCATTCAACTGCCAGGGCTAGTACAATTGCGCTTCACGCCAATGATTCTGCTGCTCGACAACTACGATTCGTTCACCTACAACCTGGCGCAGTACCTCGGCCAGCTCGGACAAAAACTCGCCGTGCGCCGCAATGACGAAATCACTCTCGACGAAATCGCGCGCATGCGCCCCGAACGCATCATTATTTCTCCCGGCCCATGCACCCCGCGCGAAGCCGGCCTGAGCGTTCCCATCGTCCAGCGCTTCGCCGGGGAAATCCCCATTCTCGGCGTTTGCCTCGGCCATCAAGCCATCGGCGACGCCTTCGGCGGCAAAATCGTCCGCGCAAAAAAAATCATGCACGGCAAGACCAGCAAAATTCATCATGACGGCAAAACGGTTTTTCGCGATCTCCCGCAGGACTTCGAAGCCACGCGCTACCATTCGCTCATCGTCGAACGCCGCTCGCTGCCGCGCTGCCTCGAAATCTCCGCCGAAACCGACGGCGTCATCATGGGCCTTCGCCATCGCAAATTCCCCGTCGAAGGCGTTCAGTTTCATCCCGAGTCGGTGCTCACCGGCGCAGGTTTCGCCCTCCTCCGCAACTTCCTGGAGATGTAACTCGTTCCCGATACGCTACCAAATAAGTTAACGAAGTAATATCATCGCTGCATTCTTGATACAGAGGAGACCGGCTATGAGACGCCCGTCCACGGGACTTGCCAGTAGGCGTTTGGCGCTACTGGGGATTGTTTTCGCTCTCCTGCTATCAAGTAGAGCGGTCACGTCTCAGCAAGAAAACTCACGATCCCGGCCAGTCGTGCTGTCAGACAAAATGGAGAAAGGCATTTTGGTGTACAGGCTAGATGGCACAAGGGTTGAAGACACCGCAAAGAACTCGCTTCTAAAAAACCTTGGAAAGCTTTTTGAATCACGCGGTTCCGCCACAAGTGTTTTCATCGTCATTGACGTTCGCGCTCCATTCTCCGAAGCCGGTAAGTTGGAAACCGCCCTGGATATGGTCGGACTAACACACTACAAATTGTTCGTGAGCAACTTCCGCGACGGCCTAATGAATGAAATCCACTGGGATGAGAGGAGCGTTCCGATTCCCGCGCCGGATCGGCGCTGATCGCCTGGTAGCCGAGGTTTACTTCCACTCCAATCCCGCCAAAATGTTGGCGTAAATCTCCATGCCTTTCCACAGATTCCCTACGCGCAGATTTTCATTCGGGCTGTGCTGATTGTCGTCAAAATTCGCAATGGGCACGCCAATCACGGGCAAGCTCAAATCCGCGAAGATATACATCGGCACGCTCCCGCCGAGCAGCGGCAACTTCACCGCCGGCTCGCCTGCAGCTTCATCCACCGCGCGCATCAGCGCCTGCGACACCGGCAAATCCATCGCCGTCCGCGTCGACGGATATCCGTGGTCGTGCGTCACCTCCGCGATGCGCGCATACTTCAGCCGCTCCGCCATCGTCGGCTCGCGGTCGATCACGTAATATCCCTGCTTGCGAATGTGCGCCACCAGCCGGTCGAACTCCTGCTCCGGCCCCGCGTTTTTCACCAGCCGCATGTCCAGCGACGCCGTCGCTTCATCCGGAATGATCGTCTTCGCCTGCGCGCCCGTCCATCCGCTTTCCATGCCGTCAATATTCAGCGAGGGCTCGTTCAGCAGCTCCAGCAAACTTTTCCCTTCGCCATCTGGCGCCGCCAAACCAAACGTCCGCAGCAGCAGCGCATCATTATTAGGAGCCTCCGCAATCGCTTTTCGCTCCGCCGGGCCAAGAGGAATCACATTGTCGTAAAATCCCGCGATCGTCACGCGCCCGTCGGCGTCCTTCATCGACGCCAGCAACTGCGCCAGTCGCATCGCCGGATTCGGCGCCCAGTTCCCGTAATGTCCGCTGTGCAGTGGATGCAGCGGCCCAAACACTGTCAGCCGCGCCGAAATCACGCCGCGATTCCCGAAGGTAACGAGTGGCCTTCCGCTTTGATCAATCGGCCCGTCCGCGGCAATCAGCAAATCGCCCGTGAAGAGCTGCTTGTTCGCGTCGACGGTCGCTTTCAGATGCGGCGAACTGTCCTCCTCCTCGCCCTCGAAAATCACCTTCAAATTCACGGCCATCGGAATGTTGTTCGCCTTCAGTGCATCCACGGCAGCCAAAATGCCGATGATCGGAGCTTTGTCGTCTCCGCTCGACCGCGCATAAATTCGCCAGTCGTCTTGGTAGCTGTCTGGCTTGTCGGGGAAGGGAATCAGTTTGCCGCCCGCGTCGATCGAATTCGTGCGCAGCGCGGGAACGAACGGCTTGGTCCCAATCCATTTGGACAAATCCACGGGCTGCCCGTCATAGTGCGCGTAAAAAAGAATCGTGTGCTGCGCGCCCGGCGCGTCGAGTTCGCCGAACACCACCGGCCCGCGGCCGTGGGCGGTTGGCAGCAACTTCACGCGAAATCCCCGCGCCTCGATCATCGCTTGAATCAGCGTCGCGTTGCGTTGGATGTTCGCTGCATCCGACGCTGTGTTGGGAATCGACAGCAGCTTCACAAACTCGCCGATGATTTGCGGTTCGTGCGCCATGCGATAGGCGCGGACGGCGGAAACGACGCGCGATGTGGCAGAATTATCTTGAGATGCTGCCGACAGAGAAAAAAACATCATCGCAACGATTAGAATGGCAGGGCGCTTCATTCAAGCCTCCGGAAAGCCGAGTTGCGCAGCAATAATTGGATTATAGAGCGACGAGATTATAGCGTTTTGACTGGCGGGCGGACGATTTTCCGCGGGTTGCCGGGCCAAAGAATGCGGATATCGTCGAATAGCAAAAATAATTGACATTTGCGCGAGCGCTGCGTAGAGTCTTCGAACGCAACACGAAAGGGCAGGTCGCCCATGAGAACCATTAAACCTCTCCTGTAACTTCCGGCCGGAAGCGAAACGCTTTCGCGCGCCGACGCTCCATTTTTTGTTTTCCCACTCAACGACTCTGATTATTTTTTTGCCGGACATGCGCGGCAACAGCTATGGAGAACACTGATGAGCAACTTCGCTCTGGAAGTCGACGATTTGACCAAAGTGTACGAGCGGCGCGGGAAACCGCCCGTCCGCGCGGTGGATGGCATCAGCTTTTCCGTGCCGCGCGGCGAGATTTTCGGCCTGCTCGGGCCGAACGGCGCAGGGAAAACGACTTTGCTGAAAGTGCTGGCGACACTACTACGCCCGTCAAGCGGCGCGGCGCGCATCGAAGGCTTCGATGTGGTCGCGCGCCCGCTCGACGTGCGCCGCCACATTTCCATGGTGCTGCAGGAGACGGCGGGAGAATTATTTTTGACCGTGCGCGACAATTTGCTCACGTTCGCGCGTTTCCACGGCCTGTCCGCGGCAGAAGCGCGGCGCCGCGCCGACATCGTGATGCAGAAATTCCAGATTTCCTCGTACGCGGATCAGAAAGTGCAGGATCTGAGCGGCGGATCGCGCCGCCGCGTCCAAGTCTCAAAGGTTTTTATGGTGGAAACGCCCGTGGTTTTCCTCGACGAATTTTCCACGGGCATGGACCCGATCCTGAAGCGCGCGGTTATGGGCTACCTGCGCGAGGAATCGGCCAAAGGACGCACAATTGTGCTGACGACGCAAATCTTGAACGAGGCCGAAGAGCTTTGCGACGATATTTTGATCATGAATCGCGGCCGGCAAGTGGCGCGCGGCGATTTAAATGCACTCAAGCTGCTCTCGGCGGATGTGTACGAGATACTGCTCACTTTCGACCGTCTGCCCGAAACGATTGCCGAAGACGTGGCGCAATTCGCGCCCTTGCGTTCACACATCGATGACAACACGGTCGAGCTGGCGCTTAAGGTCGAAGAGGGGCAAGTGCTCGACATTGTCAGCGCGTTATCGAAGAAGGGCCGCGTGCTGCGAGTGGAAGTGAGTGGGGCCAGTTTGGAAGATATTTTTGTCGAGTTGACCAAGGAGGTGTGAAGGCCATGAATCCCCTTGCCGCGATTGTTTATCGCGAAAGCAAAATCCGCGCCACGAACACGACGTTCTTGTTTTTCGATTTGTTCTATCCGTTGCTCTATTTGCTGGTCTTCGGGATCGGCGTGAACGCGGCGCTCGGCGCGCCCTCACTGAGCGCGGGCCTCGACTACAACTCGTTTTTTCTGGCAGGAGTCCTGGGAATGGCCAGTTTGGGTATCGCCACCACGAGTTCGTGGGCGTTTTTTCTCGACCGCGACAATGGAATTTTTTTCGAGATGTTGACGTATCCCATGCGGCGTTCAGAGTACTTGCTCGGGAAAGTTCTGTTCAATATTTGCATTGGGATCGTGCAAGCGGCAATTACGATTGCGGCTGGCTGCCTGCTGCTCAAAATTCATCTGCACTGGAACACACTGCCAATTCTAGCCGCGGGCGTCGTCGACGGCACGGCGGGCTGGTTTTTCTTCTATGCTACGTTCGCGCTGAAGATCCGGCGCAACGATTTGTTCAACAGCGTGGTAAACGTGTCGTACTTTGTTCTCCTGTTTGCCAGCTCAATGTTCTACCCGCTTGCACCATTGCCGCGGTGGTTTCGCATCACGGCGCTTGCGAATCCGATCACGTGGCAGGTGGACTTGCTGCGCTATGGCTCGATCGGACTGGGCGCGCCGCGCCAAGTTCTGGTCGAGGCCGGCGCATTTATGATTTTTGCTTTAGCAAGCTTCGCCTACGCAGTGCGCAGTTTGCGGGAACAGGGATAAGCAAAAAGCGTCGTCTTATCCGGCTGCGATGGCGTCTTGGCCGTGTGAGAAGCGGACCAGAGAATCGAGCTTTTCGCGGGCGGCGCCTGAGTCAATCGATTCAGCGGCCAGGTGCACGCCATCGATGAAGTCCGTTGCGCGGCCCGCTGCAACGAGCGCCGCCGCGGCGTTCGCCAGCACGATGTCGCGGTGCGGGCCGTGCTCGCGGTAGAGCATTCCGCGGCCGAAAATCTTATGAATAATTTCGGCGTTATGTTTGGCGTCGCCGCCGCGAATCGATTGGGAGGGCGCGCGGCGCAAGCCGAAATCCTCGGGAACGACGGTGTAGCTGCGAATCACGCGATTGTCCAGTTCCGTGACGTAAGTCTCGCCGCTCAGGGAAATCTCGTCCATGCCGTCTGCGCCGTGAACGACGAACGCGCGGCGGACGCCAAGCTCATCGAGAGCGCGGGCGAGAAGTTCAGTGAAGTTCGCGTTCGAGACACCCACCACCTGCGCGGACGCTCCCGCGGGGTTAGTAAGTGGACCCAAAAGGTTGAAAACGGTTCGCATTTTCAATTCACGGCGCGCGGGCATGACGTGCTTCATCGCCGTGTGCATTGCAGGTGCGAAGAGAAAACCGATGCCAACTTCATCAATGGCGCGCCCAACGAGCTCCGCGGTCTGATCGAGCGAAATCCCAAGCTGTTCGAGCACGTCCGCCGAGCCGCACCGTGAACTCACCGACCGGTTGCCATGCTTGGCGACGCGCGCGCCCGCGCCCCCAACCACAAACGCCGCAGCCGTCGAAACGTTAAAAGTGCAGGAGCCGTCGCCGCCCGTACCGCATGTGTCGACAAGCATTTCGTCAACGCGCACGCGGTCCGCGGGGAAAATTGGCATGGCGTGACGGCGCATCGCCGTGGCAAAGCCCACGAGCTCGTCGACCGTTTCGCCTTTCATCCGCAGCGTAGTGAGCAGCCCAGCGATTAGGGCGTCGGAAGCGTTGCCGGAAAGAATTTGCTCCATCGCGGCTTCGGCTTCGACGCGGGAGAGATCTTCGCCCGCGATGATTTTTTCAAGCGCCTCGATAATCATTGGTGAAAAGCCTTTTGCATTTCCTTCGCGTGAAGGCCTGCCACATCTTTTCGATCTCGCGGCATGAAAAAGAAAGGTGTGGCATCAGCTTGCCCGCTCTTTGCATTCCGCAGTAAACTGGCTGGCTTTGAGCGTGTGATAATTTTAGCACTACTGGAAGGATAATGAAGATACACGAATATCAGGCCAAATCGATTCTGGCAAAGTTTGGTGTGCCCGTGCCGCGCGGCGAAGTCGTGTTCAAAAAGGAAGACGCGAAAACGATTGCGCAGAAGTTGGGGACTCCGGTGGTCGTGGTGAAAGCGCAAATCCATGCTGGCGGACGCGGAAAGGCCGGCGGCGTGAAGCTGGCGCGCTCGGCGGAGCAATCGTCTGAACTCGCCGGGCAAATTCTGGGAATGAAACTTGTCACTCCGCAGACAGGCGCGGAGGGACGAATCGTTCATCGGTTGCTGATTGAAGAAGGTCTCGTTATCAAGCGCGAGCTTTACCTGAGCATTTTGGTCGATCGCGTCGCCGAGGCCCCCGTTTTTATGGCCAGCGCCGCGGGTGGAATGGAAATCGAGGAAGTGGCGAAGGAGCATCCCGAAGCGATTTTGCGCGAGACGATCCATCCCGCCACGGGCCTGCAAGCGTATCAAATTCGTAAGCTGGCGTTTGGGCTGGGCCTTGCACCGGAAATCGTGAATGTCGCGGTGCCGTTTTTTCAATCGCTCTATCGCGCGTTCATCGAAACCGACGCGTCGCTTCTGGAAATCAATCCATGCGTGGTGACGGGAGATGGCCGTCTGGTGGCTCTCGACGCGAAAATGGTTTTTGACGACAACGCCCTTGCGCGACATCCGGATATTCGTGACATGCGCGACCTGGACGAAGAGACGCCGCTCGAAGTGGAAGCGTCGAAATACAAACTAAACTACATCAAACTCGATGGCAACGTGGCGTGCATGGTGAATGGCGCGGGACTTGCGATGGCCACCATGGACATCATCAAGCTTTCCGGCGGCAGCCCGGCGAATTTTCTCGATGTAGGCGGCGGCGCGTCGGCAGAACAGGTGAAAAATGCGTTCAAGATTCTGCTGGGCGATCCGAACGTCCGCGCCGTGTTCATCAATATTTTCGGCGGCATTCTGCGTTGCGACGTGCTGGCGACGGGCGTGGTGAACGCGGCGCACGAGCTGAAGATTAAGGTGCCCGTGGTGGTGCGAATGGAAGGCACGAACGTCGAGAAGGGAAAGGAAATCTTGAAAACGTCCGGATTGAACTTCACGGTGGCAGCAGGAATGAAAGACGGCGCGGAAAAAGTGGTGCAGTTGGCCGGAGGCGCGCGATGAGCGTGCTGATTGACCAAAAGACACGCGTCGTCGTGCAGGGCCTCACCGGACGCGAGGGCGGCTTCCACGCCGAGCAGATGATCGCTTACGGCACGAAAGTAGTCGCGGGAGTGACGCCGGGCAAAGGCGGAACGAAGCATCTCGACGTGCCTGTATTCAACACGGTTGCCGATGCGGTGAAAGAAAGCGGCGCAGACGCCTCGGTGATTTTTGTGCCGCCTCCGTTTGCCGCGGATGCAATTCTCGAAGCGATTGACTCGCGCTTGCCCCTAGTTGTGTGCATCACGGAGGGGGTTCCGACGCTCGACATGGTGCGGGTGGCTGCGGAACTGCGTGCTTCGACGACGCGGTTGATCGGGCCGAATTGTCCCGGGCTGATTTCGCCGGGCAAATGCAAGATCGGAATCATGCCGGGACATATCCACAAGGCGGGTCACGTGGGACTGGTGAGCCGCAGCGGCACGCTGACCTACGAAGCCGTCGACCAGCTCACTCGTCTCGGCATTGGGCAGTCAACGTGCATCGGCATCGGCGGCGATCCGATTATCGGCACAAATTTTCTCGACGCGATCAAGATGTTCAATGATGATGCAGATACGCATGCGATTGTGATGATCGGTGAAATCGGCGGCAATGCCGAAGAAGTCGCGGCGGAATTTATCAAGGCGCACGTCAAGAAGCCAGTCGTCGGGTTCGTCGCAGGGCAGACGGCGCCTCCCGGACGGCGGATGGGCCACGCGGGCGCCATCATCAGCGGCGGACAGGGAACCGCGAAGACAAAATACGCAGCCATGCAAGCGGCGGGAATTCACACGGTGCAAAGTCCGGCGGACATTGGTTCTACTATGGCGGGTGTCTTAGGCAAAGCAGCAGCGAAATAAAATTACAGGAGCGAACTTTGGCAATCGAACGAACATTGGCGATCATCAAGCCCGACGCGGTGAGCCGCGGGCTGACGGGCGACATTCTGAAGCACATCCAGGAAGCAAAGTTTAAGATTGCGGCGATTAAGTCGCTGCGATTGACGAAGTCCGAGGCGGAAGGATTTTACGCAGTGCATCGCGAGCGGCCATTTTTCAAGGACCTCACGGATTTTATGAGCTCCGGAAAAGTTGTGGTGATGGCGCTCGAAGGCGAAAGCGCCATCACTCGCTGGCGCGAAACGATGGGCGCGACGGATCCGGCGAAAGCGGCGCCGGGGACGATCCGCAAAATTTTCGGGACGAGCATTCAGAACAATTGCACGCATGGCTCAGACGCGCCGGACACCGCAAAGTTCGAATTGGGCTATTTTTTCTCCGGCATGGAATTGATTTAGCCGAGTCGCGCCCACGCAGACGCCGGCATCTAACAAGCTATGCTGAAATCTTCGCGCTTCACGCAAGTCTCTGCGGCCGCGATTCTTTCGCTGGCCGGCGTGGTATTTTGTGCGGCGGCGCACGCGCAGATCGTTCTTACCGGCCAAACCGTTGACGGCCGCATGGAAGCGCTCGACCAAAAGGCGCCTGAATTTCCGCCTCCCGGGTTCAAAGTTTCAGGCACAACGTGGATTAATTCACCGCCGCTGACGATGGAGCAACTGCGCGGCAAAGTGGTTATGATCGATTTTTGGGAATACACCTGCATCAACTGCATTCGCACGTTTCCGCAGAACAAGGAATGGTATTCGCGCTACAAAAAATACGGCTTCGAAATCATCGGCGTACACGACCCGGAATTTCAGATTGCCTACGACGTGGAAAATGTGCGCGCGGCGGTGCAGCGCTTTGGCCTGCCGTATCCAACCGTGGTGGATGACCGGTACAAAATCTGGAAAAACTATTCGAACGAGGCATGGCCGAGCCGGTTTTTGATCGACGCCAAAGGGCACGTGCGCTTTCACGTCGATGGCGAAGGCGATGACCACAACTTCGAAATTGCGATTCGGCGACTGCTAGCCGAGGCGCATCCGGGATTGCAGTTGCCGGCGGATTACACGCTGCCGCCGGCGGAAAATACTTATGCGGCGCAGTGCGGTGGCGTGCCGACGAATGAGATGTACGTTGGGCCGTTCAGCGGGCGCGGCATTTTGCAGAACAAGAGTCCATACCATGCAGGGAAAATTGTCGACTACAAACTTCCGGACAAAGTGAGCGATGGCCGCGCGGCGATTTCCGGAAAGTGGGAGACAGATCCCAACGGAATGATTTACGAGGGCAAGGAGCAGGAGGCCAGGCCGGATGCTTCGCGCATGCGGATGACATATCACGCTACGCAGCTTTATGCGGTGATGAATGTTGCGGCGGGCAAGCCGGAGCGGCTTTACGTTTTGCAGGATGGGCAGAATCTCACGGCCGCAAATAAAGGCACGGACGTGCAAATCGACGCGCAGGGGCATTCTTATATTGACGTGAAAGCGTCGCGCATGTACTACGTCACCGCGAATCAGCAGTTCGGCTCGCATGTGGTGGACCTGATTCCGACGGCGCCGGGAATTCAGGTTGATTCATTCACGTTCGGCAATAACTGTCAGACGGATTTTCCTCACCAGTAAGCGCTGCGTGAAAAAGTTCGATAAAATATGCGGGCGATGGCGTCTTTGCGCGAACTCGGAAAAGTGCTGCTGATTTTCGGGCTGATCATCGCGGCGGTGGGCATGTTTTTGATGGCAGGAGCGAAATTGCCGTTCCGGCTGGGGCGTTTGCCCGGAGACATCAGCTATCATGGACGGCACGGCAGCGTTTATTTTCCGATTGTCACGTGCGTGATTGTGAGCGTGGTGCTGACGCTGATTTTGTGGATTGTGAACGCGATTCGAAGATAGGTTTGCGCGCGAAGAGCGAAATTCGCATTTGCTTAGAGTGAAAGGCAGATGACCACTCAGTTTTCGCTAAATCTGATGCCGGAAAAGCACGTGTGGCGCGTGAGCGAGTTGAATCTGCGTATCTGCGATTTGCTCGAAAACGAATTTCGCGACTTGTGGGTCGAGGGCGAGGTCTCGAATTTTCGAGCGGCGCAATCGGGACATTTGTATTTCACGCTAAAGGACGAAAAGTCGCAGATCCGCTGCATTTGCTTTCGCGACCAGGTGCGCGGACTGAAATTCCGACCGGAGGATGGATTGCACGTCACCGTGCGCGGATCGGTGAGTGTCTACGAGCCACGTGGCGAATATCAGATTTACGTTTCGCACATCGAGCCGGTGGGATTGGGAGCGCTGCAACTTGCGTTCGAGCAACTGAAGAAGACACTCGCAGCCGAAGGACTGTTTGATGCGGAGCGTAAGAAGCTATTGCCGGCGCTGCCGCGACGCATCGGGATTGTGTCGTCATCGCAAGGCGCGGCGATACGCGATATCTTGCGCGTGCTGCGGCGGCGATTTCCAAATTTGCACGTGGTGTTATTCCCCGTGAAAGTGCAGGGCGAAGGAGCGGCGGAGGAAATTGTTCGCGCGATTCGACACTTCAATCGGGCGGCGCTTGTGGACGTGATGATTGTGGCGCGCGGAGGCGGCTCGTTCGAGGATCTGTGGGCGTTCAACGAAGAAATTGTAGTGCGCGCGATTGCCGCCTCCGAAATCCCGATCATCACGGGCATCGGGCACGAGACGGACACCACGATTGCCGACTTCGCAGCGGACATGCGCGCGCCAACGCCTTCGGCGGCCGCGGAAATTGTGGTCCGCACACGCGCGGAGTTTGAAAAACACATCGCGGATTGCACGCGCGAACTGGTGCAGTGTATGCGGTATTTTTTTTCGCAACGGCGTCACGCGCTGCGCGATCTCGCAATGCATCGCGCATTTCGACGCCCGGAAGATCTCGTTCGGCGCAGCCGTCAGCGGCTCGACGAAATGAATGCGGCGCTCGCGACGGGTCTGCGCGGCCGGCTCGATGTGGCGCGGCAGCGCATGCGCATGGCAGGCACGCGAGTCGAATTGTTCGATTTGCGCGGGCGCGTGGCCGTGCTGCGAACTCGCGTCGACCGCCGAAGCGGCGAATTGGGCGCCGCGCTGGAGCGCGCCGTGACCCGAAAACGTCGGCGATATGCGTCCGTGCAAGTGCGAATCGCGTCGCTCGATTTGCGGGCGCGCGTCAGCAGGTTGCGGCGAACGCTCGAACGCGACACAAGCGAATTTACCGCGCACGCGCGGCGATATCTGGTCGCGACGCGCAGAAAATTAGAAGCGGCGACAGTGAGGCTCGAAGAGCGCAGTCCGTTTCAGTTGCTCGAACGCGGTTACGCGATTGCCTACGACGCGCAGGGCCGCGTGCTGCGTTCCGTCGAAGAAGTTGCCACGGGTGATGACATTGCGGTGCGCTTGGCGCGCGGCGAAATCGCCGCAACAGTGCGTTCGAAGAAAGGCTCAAAACCGTGACGCGGCTCGACGTTCATAGATGTAGACATGATTAGTCCTCCGAGTCGGAGCCGGCGGTGACTTTCAGGACGGCGAGGAAAGCCTCCTGGGGGATGTCGACTTTGCCGACGCGCTTCATGCGTTTCTTGCCTTCCTTTTGGCGTTCGAGGAGTTTGCGTTTGCGCGAAATGTCGCCGCCGTAGCATTTCGCGATAACGTTTTTGCGCAGGGCGCTGATGGTTTCGCGCGAAATAACGCGGCTGCCGATGGCGGCTTGAATAGGAACTTCGAATTGCTGGCGCGGGATTAATTTTCGCAGGCGCGTGACAAGTTCGCGTCCGCGTTCATAGGATTGTTCACGATGGCAGATCAGAGTCAGTGCGTCAATCGGCTCGCCGCCGACCAGCACATCGAGTTTCACCAAATCCGCCTCGCGATAGCCCGCGAGATGATAATCGAGTGAGGCGTAGCCGCGAGAGACGCTCTTGAGGCGATCGTAGAAATCGAGAACAATTTCATTCAGCGGCATTTCGTACGTCAACAGGACGCGAGTCGGCGATAGGTACTCGAAATTCTTCTGCGTGCCGCGCTTTTCCTCGCAAAGAGCCAGAATCGCGCCAACGGAATCATCCGAAGTGATAATCATGGCGGTGAGGATGGGCTCCTCGATGCACGCGATTTGCGCGGGCGGAGGAAACTTCGTTGGATTATCGACCTCGATGGTTTCATTCGCCGTGGTCGTAATGCGGTAGCGGACGCTGGGCGCCGTGGTGATCAGCGCAATGCCAAACTCGCGCTCGAGACGCTCCTGCACAATTTCCATGTGGAGCAGCCCGAGGAAGCCGCAGCGAAAACCGAAACCGAGCGCGGCGGAATTTTCCGGCTCGTAAAAAAATGCCGCGTCGTTGAGCTGAAGTTTGCCGAGCGCGTCGCGCAGGAGTTCGTAATCGCTCGCGTTGACAGGATAAAGGCCCGCGAAAACCATAGGCTTGATCGCTTCGAACCCGGGAAGCGGCGCGGCGGGACGGTCCGCTTCGACAATCGTGTCGCCCACGCGCGCGTCGGCAACGCGCTTGATATTCGCGACCACGAAACCCACGTCACCCGCGGCGAGTTCATCGAGAACGATCGGCTTGGGCGTGAGCACGCCCAGCGCTTCGACCTCGTAGACCTGATCCATCGCGCAGAGGCGAATCTTCATTCGTGGCGCGATGCGGCCTTCCATCACGCGGACAAGGACCACTGCTCCGCGAAAGGAATCGAACCAGGAATCGAAAATCAAGGCGCGCAGAGGCGCTTCAGACGAGCCTGTGGGCGCCGGAATCCGCGTGACCACCGCTTCGAGAACTTCGGCGACACCGATACCGCTTTTCGCGCTGATAAGCAAAGCGTCAGCCGCTGGGATCGCGAGCACGTTTTCAATCTGCTCCTTGACGCGATCAGGCTCCGCAGCAGGCAGATCAATCTTATTGATCACCGGAATCACGAAAAGATTGTTGCGCGAAGCGAGAAAGGCATTCGCGACGGTTTGCGCTTCGACGCCCTGGCTGGCGTCGACGACCAGGAGCGCCCCTTCGCAGGCAGAGAGGGCGCGGGAAACTTCGTAGGAGAAATCGACGTGGCCAGGCGTGTCGATGAGATTGAGGCGATATTCCTTGCCATCGCGCGCGGCGTAATTCAAGCGGATGCTCTTGGCCTTGATGGTAATGCCGCGCTCGCGCTCCAGGTCCATCGAGTCCAAGACCTGCGCCGTCATTTCGCGCTGGGATAGCGCGCCAGTGAGCTCGAGCAACCGGTCGGCCAGGGTGGATTTGCCGTGGTCGATGTGCGCGATGATGCAAAAATTGCGGATGAGCTGCGGATCCATATTCAGTTTTGGCCAGACGATTTCATTTCGGGGATTTCGATTGCGACAGGCGAAATGCGCAAAACCTGCCGTGCTTTCCGAACTTCGAGTGTGCCACAGATTTTCATGTGCGGCCAGCGAGACCCGGCCGTGCGGTGGCTGGCGACGTTGTTCACGTCAGATCGCGGCGGGATTACTTACTGAAAAAGATGGTGATGGTGCCAGAGGCGGGCTGGGGCTCGTTTTCCTGGGCCGTGTTTGAAACGACGATGTCGTCTTTGCCGTCACCATTGAGGTCGGCGACGGCAAGGCCGGACCAGCCGGTCTGAACGTTCTGCGTGGAGCTTTGGAACGAGCCGTCCTTCGAGCCCATGTACAACATCAATTTATTATTTTGCGCGCAGGAGACGACGATATCGCCGAAGCCATCCCCGTTGAGGTCGCCAGTTGCGACGCGATCCGGGCCGCGGCAGCCGACGAGAGAAAAAGGCGAGCCTCGCATCGTTGTGAAGTGGCCTTTGCCATCGCCCAAAAGGACCGTGACGCCAAGCTGCTTGGGGTCGGTGATATCGCGGTCGTAGGGAATGACGACCAGATCGAGATTGCCGTCGTGATTCATGTCGTCGACGGCGGTGCCCCACGGGAAGACGCCAGCGGGGAACGGTGAGCCGGATGCTTCGCGGAATCCTCCCCGGCCATCGCCGAGTAAAATCGTGACAGCGTTGATGTCCAAGTCGGTGGTAACAACGTCGGCCTTTCCATCTCGGTTGAAATCCGCGGAGCGCAGACGCTCATAAGGGCGTTTGCCGGTGGGGAAGGATTTTCCCGGCAAAATGAGGTTGCCGTTGCCATCACCGGGAATCAGCAATATCTGATTGTGTCCCCAGCTGTCGGTGACGGCTGCGAGCTTGCCGTCGCCCATGAAGTCTGCAACAGCCACGCCGTGTACGTGCGGATAGGACGTGGTGGCAAAAGGAGAATGCGATGAAGGCTTGAACCCTCCCTTGCCGTCGCCGAGCAAGACGGTCAGATAAGGCGTTCCCGTGTTTGCAATCACAAGGTCGGCATTGCCGTCACCGTTCATGTCCGCCACAGCGATGTCGTTGGGGCCTTTGCCGCTTGGGAATGGAGAGCCGGGAGCGGGCGTGAAGTGTCCGTTGCCATCGCCCAGAAGAACGCTGAAGGTCTCATCGGCGGTATTGGCGACGATGATGTCCGGCTTACCATCGTGGTTTACGTCTGCAATGGCGATTGAGCCGGGCCCTTTCCCGACGAGGATAACGATTCGATTGAAGCGCCCGGCCGCGGGTGTGCCTGAAGGAAGGCGCAATGCAGCTACAGCAAGGGCGGCGAGGAGCGCCGTAGCGAGAGTTATGATAAGGAATGCAGTTTTCACAAGCGCACTTTGGGAGGATCATAGCTCAAAAGGGCGCTTGAGTGAAATTATAGCATCTGGGATGCGCTCCAACCGATCCTAGGCCTGAGCCGCATGTTAGCCGGTAACATGCTGGCCTTCGAGACAATCAGAAAAGCAGGAGGGATCGAGGGCAGAACGGGATTCTTGTATCAGGGATGCGGACGGGATTGCCTCTACGAGGGCGTTACAGTAGGCTGTAGCAGTTTTGCACGGGCGTGGTCAAAGCAAACGGGGGCTAGTCATATTGGTGTACGTGGGTCGTTGTGTACAGGTATAGCGGGACGGAAAGATGTGGCGTCGCCTAATCCGGCGCATCGCCCGAAGTGGTTTCGGCTATTCTGCTGCGAATTGATTCCATGACGAACCGAGAAAACTCGCGTTGAGCACAACCGCCGCAGCACCAGCAGGACGCAGTTCGCGATCGCGAGCATATATATGGTTCGGGTACGCCATTTCGGCGGCTTGCCTGGTTTACGTTCTGCACGGGTTCCACGTGAAACGGGCGATCGAACAGCTGGCAGACGTGAGCTGGCGGTGGGCGGTCCTGGGAATCTCATTCGACGTTGCGAGTTACGTTGTGCAGGCGCTGCGGTGGAAGCTGCTGCTGGTGCCGTTCGGACGAGTGAAGATGCGGGATGCGACTCGCGCGGTATTCGCGGGACTGTTTGCGAACTTGATTTTCCCGTTGCGACCGGGCGAGTTGTTGCGCGCGTATCTGGTGTCGAAGGACGAAGATATCGGCTTGGGGACCGTGGTGGGTTCCGTCCTTGTCGAGAGGCTGATCGACCTGGTGGTGACGACCGCGGGTTTAGGAGTGATGTTGCTGATTGTGCCCGCGCCCATCCGCTTCCGGCACGCCGCGAGCGCGCTGGGGATAGGGACGCTGGCGCTGCTGGGGCTTTTCATCGCGATGATTCTTTATATTGAACTTCGCTTTGGCGGTGACCCGCGGCGGATGTCCGGCGGCAGGCGCGTTCCCGGGAGGCTGATGTCCGCGCTGATTGGCTTGCACACGATGGGGACGTCGCCGAGTTTTTATCCCACAGTATTCGCGTCTCTGCTCATGCCATTTTGCCAGGCCCTCGCGCTATGGGCGATGATGAGGTCCTACGGGATTGGGTTGCCGTTCCTGGCGGCAGTGGTTGTGCTGCTGGTGATCAATCTGGGCGTCTCGCTGCCGAATGCGCCGGCGAATGTGGGTCCGTATCAATTCTTTTGCGTGCTCGGATTGAGTATTTTCGCGGTTGTGGACAAAACAACGGCGACGGGGTTTTCGATGTTTGCCTTCGTGATGCTGGCGGTGCTGCCATTCCTCTTCCTGGGATTTTACGCCGTGATTCGAAGTGGACTGTCGATGCGGTCCATGCGCGAGCAAATGAGCCGGTTGCCGAGTGAGGCGCGAGCGACGCAGACGTAACGGCTGTCTCCACCATCAAACCGCAGGTTTTCTCTATTGGGCTGAAGACAGGCGATTGTATTTTTTCAAGACTTCGCGGACGCGATCGTGAGGGAGGGCCTCAACGGTGCGATTGTCGGCTCCGGTCATGGTTTTGGCCGCGACCATGGCGTTGACGACGGCCTCTTCGACAGACTGGACAGTGGCTTCGAAGAGCGAGTCCATGCGATCGTTGGGCATCATGGTGATTTGAGTGGGTTTTCGCGCGAGGCCGGCGCCGGGATTCGCGGTAGAGAAAGCGATGAAAATGTCGCCGGAGCCGTCACCGGAAATGCTGCCCAGGCGGCCGAGGCCGAGAGTGATGCGCCGCGCGAGGCGCTTGAGCTGCGTGGGAAGAAGAGGCGCGTCGGTGGCCACGACGACGATGATGGAGCCGCGATCTTCGACGGTGGGATTGCCGCGCAGAAACCAAATGGGTTTGCCGGGAATTTCGCGGCCGACGGGGACTCCGGCGATGCGCAGAAGATGACGCGTGCCGAAGTTGCACTGAACGAGGACGCCGACCGTGTAGCCGCCGAAATTATCGGAGAGTTTGCGTGACGCGGTGCCGGTGCCGCCCTTGAACTCGAAGCAAATCATTCCCGTGCCGCCTCCGACGTTGCCTTCTTCAATGGCGCCGCTGTGGGCGGAATCCATTGCGGCGAACGCGTCGGAGGGCGTGACGTGAAAGCCGTTGATGTCGTTCAAATAACCGTCCCAAGTTTCGGCGACGACGGGGAGCGACCACCAGTCTTCGGTGGGGGCTTGAAAGCCGTGGTGGAATTCCCAATTGATGACAGCGTCGCGGACGACGCCGACGCTGTGCGTGTTGGTGATGAGCACCGGACCGGTAAGGAAGCCGGACTCCTCGACCCAAGTGGTGCCAGTCATTTCGCCATTGCCGTTCTCGGTGAACCAGCCGGCGAAGACAGGATCAATCGAATTTTTGCCGCGCGGGAAAATGGCGGTCACGCCAGTGCGGACGGGACCGTGGCCGACGACGAGTTTGCCGGAGCCGGAGATGAGAGTCTTGTAGCCGACTTCGACGCCGGAAACGTCAGTGATCGAGTCGAGCGGGCCGGGAGCTCCTTCGAAGGGAACGCCGAGGTCGCGCGCGCGCGCCGGGCGCTGCTGCTGCGCAAATGACGGCAGCGAAAACGCGAGAAGGATTGCCGAGACGATTATGAGTTTCGAGAACCGCATGAATTCTCCTTCTGTGTGCCCGGACTCTTTGTCCGCAATGAAGAGCGCGATTAATTTTTGAGCTTCAGCGAGGCTGTGAAATCAGCGCGGGCACTCGAAAGCAACTCGGTATTCTTCACAAGCTCATCCTCAAGGATTTTCTCTTGCGCCGCAACGAGCGGCCAGTTGCCAGCCTCCGCGGCTTCCGTCATTCCGGGCAATTCGAAGTGCGCGTAAGTATATCGCGCAGCATAGAGCGTGTGCTTGAACCACGGGCGTCCGGGAATACCCGAGGGATTGCACCAATTGTGCTCGACCTGCATGAGAGAACGGTTCAGATTTTCGGCCGAGGCGCTATCGACTTGACCCGAAGCCAATGCCTGATCGGTAGTGGCGTTGAGTTGCCGCGCGGATTTTTCGAATTCGGAGATGCGCTGGTAGAGGCCGCTGAGATTTACGCGGGCGCTGACGTGGCTGGCGGCATCGAGATCGCGGACATAATCGCGGATCTGCACGGCATAGAATGCAAAATCATAGGGGAGAACCTCACTATTGGCGAGGCGGAGCGAAAGGGTGCCCCAGAGTTGCGACATCAGCGTGTGGTAGCGATACCCGGGATCACCGAAGTGATTCATCCAATAAAAATCATCGTACATGGAATGATAGACACCGTAGGGACCGTCGAATTGCAGGAGCATTGTGGGGATGCCGAGATAATTGAGGAAAACAGTGTGATCGGAGCCGCTGCCGATGCGTGTTTCGGCGAGTTCCGAGTCAGCGAGACTTGTGAGTTTCAGTTCCCGGGAGCGCGATGCGCGCCACTCATCGTAAAGAGTGCCGCCGGAGGGCGCAGGCAGCGTGCGCGTGACGTCAACGAGCAGCGGCGCGAGGGATCCCACAGCGCTGCCGTGGAAAATGGGTCCCGCGGCGGAAGAATCGACGTTGAGATAGGCGACGGCGTTTTTCTTGAGCTTATCGGCGTACTGTTCGCCCCATTCCGTGGAGCCAGTGAGCGCGTATTCCTCGCCGTCCCAATCGCAGAAGACGAGGGTGCGCTTCGGGCGAATGCCTTGGCGAAGGAGCGCGCCGAGGTCGCGCGTGAGTTCGAGCATCGAAGCGGTACCGCTCGAAGGATCAACACCGCCGAAAACCCATGCATCGCGATGATTGCCGAGGATGATCCATTCGTCAGGATGCTCCGACCCAGTGATGCGGGCTTCGACGTCATAATACGGCTCGATTTTCGTGTTCATCTCGACTTTGACGTGCAGACGCGCCTGTTCGCCGCCGAGGTGATAGGTGAAGGGCAGCGCGCCTTGCCAGGATTTTGGGGCCGCTGGGCCACCCAAATTTTTCAGAATTGGCTCAGCGTCACGCCAGGAAAGTGGCACAGCGATGATGTGCGGCATGGAAATGGCGTTGCTTGGCGAAATATGCTTCGCTTTGGGAACGGACGCCCACCCTGGCGTGGTGGGATCGCCTGGTTCAAGAAAATCGTAAGTGATCGAGCCACGCTGGATGTGACTCGCCGGACCCCACGGGCCATTCGGGAAAACTTTGCCCTTCGCATATCCGTCCTCGGCGGGATCGGAATAAATCAGCAGCGCAGCGACGCCGAGTTTTTGCGCCGTGTAGGCCTTGAAGCCGCGATAGCTGTACGGATTCGAATAACGGACGAGGACGATTTTGCCGCGCACGTCGATGCCGTGCTGGCGCAGGAGTTCGTAATCCGCTGGATTCCCGCTGTGGGCATAGACGACGGGCGCGGTGACGTCGCCGGAGGCGGAATAGCCAAGATATGCGGAGGAGACATCGGGATTTTGGGTGTCGGGATCCTGAGGGTAAGGATCTTCACGAAGACTGGCGCGAAAGTGGACGGGACTGACGAGTTCGACGAGCGCGCTGCGTGGAGTTGAATTGAGGACATCGTAACGGTGGATGGTGACGTCCTCGAGGCCTTGCGCTTTCCATTGCGCGGCGACCCATTGCGCCAGAGCGTTATTGCGTTTCGAACCGGCCGGATGCGGCTGCGCGGTAAGATAGCGATGGAATTTCTCGATCTGTTGAGGGGAGGCAAGGGCGCGGAATCGTTGTTCGATGGATTGTTCGCGCGTGGCGGATGCGGGCAAAAATCCGGTCGTCGTTTTGGTTTCTGCTTGCGGTCTTGATTGAGTCTTTGTTGGTGTGCGTGTTTGCGCCAAGACGTCGAGTGACAGAGCCGTGATGGCAATAATCGCGAAACAGGGAATTGCGCGGCGAGCTGTTGAAATGGAAGTCATGGGCATCCTTTCCATATCAAATTCATATCACGCGAGTTGCTTTGAGACGTCGGCGATGGCGGCGCGGAGCGCGTCGGCGAGGAATTGTATCTCGCCAGTTGAAATGATGTAGGGCGGGGCGAGAAGGACGTGGTCGCCGCGGGCGCCGTCGACGCAGCCTTGAATCGGATACGTGAGCACGCCGCGGGCGAGAGCGGCGTCGTAAATTCGAGAGGCGACGCCGGCGTTGGCAGGAAAAGGCTCCCGAGTTTGCGCGTCGCGCACAAATTCGATTCCGAGGAGCAAGCCGAGGCCGCGGATGTCTCCGACGATGGGGGAATCTCTTAGCGGCGCGAGTGCGGCGAAAAGTTCGCTGCCCGCCGGTGTGACGCGAGCGAAGAGATTGTTTTCGGCAATGTAGTCGAGAACAGCAAGGCCCGCAGCGGTGGAAACGGGGTGTGCGTTGTAGGTGAAGCCGTGAAGAAATGTTCCCGAGCCTTTTTCGATCGTGCGCGCGATGCGACCCGTGACAATGACCGCGCCGAGAGGTGCATAGCCGCTCGACATTCCTTTGCCGAGGAGAATGATGTCGGGCGCGATATTCCAATGATCGACGGCAAAGGGTCTGCCAGTGCGGCCTATTCCAGTCATTACTTCGTCGGCAATTAGAAGGACTTCGTGACGGTCGCAGATTTCCGCTATGCGCGGCATGTATTCGGCGGGAGGCGCGACCGCGCCGAGAGTCGCGCCAGAGATTGGCTCGACGATAAACGCCGCGATGCGATCGTTTTTTTCGTTTGCGAGATTCTTGTCGAGGAGGTGATCGAGTTCCGTGGCGCACGCCGTGCCGCATTCGGGATAATGCAGTTTTAGCGGGCAACGGTAGCAATAGCACGGATCGATGTGTGGCCACTCGCGAAGGATCGGCGCAAACGGCGCACGACGTTTTACATTTCCGGAGACAGCGAGGGCGCCGAGCGTGCCGCCGTGATAGCTCTGCCAGCGAGAAACAAATTGGGTGCGATGGGGCTCTTTGCGCTCGAGGAAATACTGGTGACATAATTTCAGGGCTGTTTCGGTGGCTTCGGAGCCGCCGGATGTGAAGAAAACGCGCCCAGGCCCGTCGGGCGATTCGCGAAAGTTGCGAGGCGCAAGCTCGATTATGCGGCGCCCAAGTTCGGCGGCTGGGCGCGTGGTGAAGTGGGAAGAATGTACGTAAGCGAGCGAACTTGCCTGTTCGCCCATCGCGCGAGCCACGGATTCGACACCGTGCCCAATGGAGACGACCGCGGCGCCACCGCAAGCGTCGAGGATTTTGCGGCCGTCAGCCGTTTGAATGAAACAGCCCAGGCCGCGCACGGCTTCCGGGTATGACTTCAGAAAACTGCGAGGGAAAAGCGCATCAGGGGCGTTCTTATGTGGAGTTAGCATGATATTGCCGCGCACATTGTGGTTTAAAGGCGCACGTTTTTATGCAGGCGCAGGGCGATTCTAGCAGAAATACCTGCAATCCATTCTGGATGAGTGCACGGTTTTCAGACAACCGCATCGCTCGCCGGAGAATCTACCTGAATGACGCACAATCCATAAAGGGGGACTCATATATGAAAGAACAATTGCTATCCAAGAATCGAGATTTGCAGGTCACGCGGCATTCTCAGCTTTCGCGTCCTGAATTGGTGGACTTTGAAGAGTTATTCGACCACGCCCAGGAACTCCATGATTCGATTGCGAAGAGAGCGTATGAACTTTTCGAGCATGATGGGTACGAGCCGGGCCGCGACCTCGAGTACTGGCTGAATGCAGAGAAGGAGACGTTGCATCCGGTTGCCGTCGAGCTGATGGAAACCGATGACGCGCTGACGCTGCGCGCCGAAGTGCCAGGATTCCGCTGGGAAGATTTAAAGCTGAGCGTTGAGCCGCGAAGGCTGGCGATTTCGGGCAAGCGAGAGACGCATGAGGAAAAGAAGTCGCGGCGGACCATTTATCAGGAGCATCTCTCAAATCAGATTTGCCGCTCTCTGGAGTTACCAATCGAGATCGACCCGTCGCAGACGAAGGCGGCAATTCAGGATGGTGTGCTGGAAATCTCGATGCCCAAGGCGCCGCGCGCACGCAAACTCCACGTGGCGGCCAGGGCCACCTAGGTTCAGGGAGATGATTGTGAAGCTTCGACGTAATTTCCAGCGTTGTGTAGAGGGGCCGGTTTGTGAAATTTCGGGAAAGCATTTAACCTAAGAAGAGCTTTCAACATCTCAAGTAGTTAAGGGGGGACACGGCCCATGAAGAAACGGATACTGACTTGTGGACTTCTGGTGGTGGGTTTGGCGATGCCGGTGTTGGCGGGATCGTCGCGAAGCGATGACGTAAGCCGCATCCAGGCGGCAACGGATGTCTTCAAGGAAATCGTGGACACGCCGGAAAGTTCCATACCGTTGGATTTGCTGCAATCGGCGTCGTGCATCGCGATCATTCCGGGTCAACTGCATTTCGCCTTTATTGTGGGAGGGAATTACGGCAAGGGGATCGTGGTCTGCCGCATCGGTGACAAACCGACCAGGATATGGAGTCCGCCAGCGTTTGTGATGATCAGCGGCGGGAGCTTTGGATTCCAGATCGGCGGAGCGTCGACGGATTTGATTCTTGTGTTTCGGAACCGCAACGGACTGAAGAAGTTGCTGAGCGATAAGTTCAAGATCGGTGGCGAGGCAACCGCGGCAGCGGGGCCGGTCGGGCGCCATGCCAGCGCGAGCACGGATCTGCAACTACACGCCCAAATATTGTCGTATTCGCGCAGCCGAGGCGTTTTTGCGGGGATAAGTTTGGCTGGCGCTGTTTTTCAACCGGACCATGACGGGGATGTCGCAATGTATGGCGAGACGATGGATTCCCAAACAATCCTAAACGGTAAAGTGGTTTCGCCGCCAGAGGCCGCGGAGTTGCTGGCGGAGGTGAAGAAGTACGCATTGTAGGGAACCACGTTTACAGGCAGGGTTTGTAAAGTTACACGAACGGTCAGCTATTTGGTCGAGGAGGAATTGGCTGCGTTGGCTAACGTATTTGCGTGGCCGCGTTTCCCACTGCCATTTGCGGCGCCAACGCTCCAATTTTTCATCATCTCGCGAAATTCCCGCACCAAATGCCCATCCCACCAGCCGCGATTTACCTCTTCTTCGAGGATCTTCCAGGCGTCTTTCGGAGCCAACGCGACGCGATAAGCGCGCCGCGTCGTTAATGCATCGTAAACGTCGGCGATTTGCAAAACGCGCGCGGCGAGAGGAATTGCGTCGCTGCGTAACCCATCCGGATAGCCAGAACCGTCCCAGTGCTCATGATGATGTCGAATAATGCCGAGAACGGTGCGGAATGATTTCAGCGGTGAGCAAATGCGCTCACCAACCGCGGGATGCTGTTTGATCGCGGCACGCTCCTCCGCAGTGAGGGGCCCAGGCTTAAGCAAAATCGCATCGGGCACAGCGACCTTGCCGATATCGTGGACAATTCCAGCGCGGCGCAGAGAGGTGATGTCGTCGTCGGGAAGCCCAATCCGCTCGCCGAGATGCGCAGAAAATTCGGACAAGCGCGCGCAATGACCGTGTGTATAGGGATCGCGGGCCTCGATGGCCAAGGCCAGACTGAAAAGCACCGCTTCGGCGTTCTCGAGTTCGTCGGTGAACGATTTCAGGCGTAGTAAGGAACGGACGCGGGCATCCAATTCAGTCATGTCGATCGGCTTGTTCAGAAAGTCGTCGGCTCCGGCTTCAATGCCGCGGATGCGATGGCTCTTGTCCGATAGGCCGGTGACAAGAATGACCGGAATCAAGCGCGTTTCCGGGCGAGATTTGATTTCCTGACAAACTTCGAAGCCGTCGCGGCCTGGCATCATGACGTCTAGAAGAATCAGGTCCGGATCGAACGACGCACAGGCGTCGAGGGCGCCATTTCCGTCGCTGGCCGTGCGCACGTCATAGTCTTGGCGTCGCAGCAGCAATTGCAGGCCACTGCGCACGTCAATATCATCATCGACGACAAGGATCTTCCCGCTCATGAAATTCCGCTAATCCTGAATAGATTGAATAACGGGTGGGACCTAAAGGATACGATTTCAGAGCGGAGTATGCAATAGAAGACAGAATTCATTTTTTTTTGCGAGACGAATAAGCTCCAAGCAAATTCTTAGCGGCTGGTCAGAACATTTTCAGGGCCGGGATTCCCTGCGCAATATCGCCTCGACCAATCCGCGCGGTTCCTCCAGGGGCATGAAAACCTCGCTTTCGTTTTCCATACCAAACGGTTTGAGATCAACAGAAGAGTAAAGGTTGTCCGCCAAAGCGAGCCGGATTTCAGCGACGGCTTCGAAATTATCGAGCACAGCCTGACCCATGGCGTAGACCGTGTGCTGCAGTGAACGGCCTTCATGATTCGCAAATGTTTCGAGAAGGATTTTACGGATCCCGTGCCACGCAGCGGAATAAGGCGCTTCCGATTCGGATGTTTCGTACGTCCAGGTGGCATCAATGTTGACTGAAAGGACAGAATTCGGGGCTTCGTGGGCCGTCGTGTAGGGGTCGCGGAGAAATCCCTCGAACGCAGCCCTGGTGGTTTTCAAGACGCGCAGATTTTCGATGCCAGATTGAAGACTTGTCTGCTCTCGCGTGGCAGTGATCTGGGTTGTTCGCTGTTCGCCTGCATTTGAGACAAATGCGGAGGCGTGAGGTTTTTCGGCGATGAGGATGCGAGACCAAGGACGTTCGCCCGCGTTCACACGAATGCGAGAGAGTTGCGGATTGTAGGTGAGGAAATGTTCGACGATGTGGAGGACGAATTCCTCGATGGCTTCGGCCGGATACTGGCGAGCGAGAACGTAGACGGTGTTTGTCATGGTGCTGGCGGGGAGGATTTTACGATTGTCGCCGGCGATATGCGCGGCTTCGAAGTCTCCCTCAAAATCAATGGAGAGGGTAAGGTCTTTGAGTTCGTGGACGCTGCCGCGGCGCATGACGCGCAGCAGTCGAATGCGCGATTCGCCGTAGTTGTTATGGGTCAGCTTTACGTTCATGAGGCGGCTCCTCGAAACTCCAACTGAATTCCAGCGGACTGGAAGTGAGAGTACCCGATAGGCATGGAGTTCAGTACGAAATCTTGTCGGGCTTTGCTTCCCACGCATGAAAAACTTTCATGGCAGCGTCACGCATCAGCGGAATCATCGGGATGCGTCGCTCAGTCAGCGGGCGACGGGTTTCCTCGTAGATCAGCGAATCATCGAAGCCGATTTTGGCGGCGTCCGCGGCAGTATTGGCGAAATAGATTCTTGCCAGGCGCGCCCAGTAAATGGCGCCAAGGCACATGGGGCACGGCTCGCAGGTTGCGTAGATTTCGCAGCCGGTCAGGTCGAATCGTCTCAGCTTCCGGCAGGCTTCGCGAATAGCAACGATTTCGGCATGCGCGGTGGGATCGTTGGTCGAGGTGACGCGATTAGTTCCTTCGGAAATAATCTCGGCGTTTTTTACGACAAGAGCGGCGAAGGGCCCGCCCTGGTTCGAGCGAACGTTTTCGAGCGAAAGTTCAATCGCGCGAGCCATGAAAGAATCTGGGCCAAAGTTTTTTGCCGGCATGTAATTCCTCGAATGAAGGGGCAACTGGCAAAACGCGATCGTAACAGCCGTCAGTGCGCCATGACGCGCGACTTGCCTGGCTTGGCTCTCTTCAGGATGAACATAACAGGAATCATCGCCAGGCAGATATAACCCATGATGCGGAAATCGTCGATGAACGAAAGCATCATGGCCTGCTGTTGGATCACGCCGTAGAACATTTTCTCCGCTTGATGAAGAGCCTCTATCGGGCTGGATCCGGCAGCGATGAGACGCTGCGCCAGGGCATGCATTCGGTTCTGGAAACCGGGTGTCAGCGCGGTGATATGTCCAGAGAGAATAGCCTGATGTTTCTGCCCGCCGCGATCGAGCAATGTGGTGACGAATGAAATTCCCATGCTTCCGCCGATATTGCGCGCAAGGTTGATGAGGCCCGTCGCGTCGTTAGTTTTCTTTGGCGCAACGAAATAAAACGCGATCACGTTGATGGGAACAAACAGGAAGGCCACGCCCGCGCGTGAAACGATCCAAACTGTTACCAGCGTCCAGATTCCCATTTGCAGATCGAAATGCGACATCATGAAGAGTCCGGACGCGGTGATAGCGAGGCCAACGACGACAAGCCATCGCGCTTCAAATTTGCCGAGCAGGAAGCCCACGATGGGCAAAATGGTGATCATGATGGCTCCGCCGGGAAGCAAGACCAGGCCGCTTTGCATCGCGCTGTAGCCCATCAGGGTTTGCATCAGTATGGGGAGTAAGACCGTGGTCCCATATAAAACGAAGCCAAGGATATACATCGTGAATACGGCAACAGCGAAATTTCGCTCCTTGAGCAGATGCAAATCCACCACGGGTTCTTTTTGCAGCAGCTCCCAAATGATCGCGCCGACCAGCCCGGTAGCGCCGATGATGCTGGCCCACACGATGAAGTGGGAGCCGAACCAATCGTCGCGCTGGCCTTTGTCGAGGACAACTTGAAGAAATCCGAGGCCAACGCTGAGGAATGCGATACCGATGTAATCAATCCTGAGGCGCAGTCTCTTCATGTAAGGCGGGTTTTTAATCAACATCATCGTCATGAGGATGGAGAGGATGCCGACGGGAATGTTGATGAAGAAAATCCAGCGCCACGTGAAACTGTCCGTAATCCAGCCGCCAAGCGTGGGGCCAATCGTTGGCGCAACGACGACGCCCATGCCGTAGACGGCCATGGCCATGCCTTGTTTCTCGCGCGGGAAGCTATCGACGAGAATCGCCTGGGAAATTGGCTGAAGGCCGCCGCCTCCAGCGCCCTGGATGACGCGAAAGAAGACAAGCATCGGCAAACTGGGAGCGAGGCCACACAAAAAAGAACTGATCGTGAAAACCGCAACACAAGTCATGTAGAACTGCTTGCGGCCAAAGACATTCGAGAGCCAACCCGTCAAGGGAAGGACGATCGCGTTTGAGACCAGGTAGGAAGTCAGGACCCAGGTGCTTTCGTCGACTCCCGCGCTGAGGCTGCCCGCAATGTGCGGCAAGGAGACGTTGGCGACACTGGTGTCGAGAACTTCCATGAACGTCGCCAACATGACGGTAACGGCGATCAGCCACGGATTAACGTCCTGGGTGCGCTCGCGCGGAAGTGCAAAAGTTGCCATTGGGGGAATTTACTTCGTGATGATTGTGGCCTCGACGTTCATCCCGGGGCGCAGAATCGCTTGCTTCAAGACGTCCGGGTCGAGAAGAATTTTCACGGGAATCCGTTCAACCACTTTGACGTAATTGCCGGTCGCGTTTTCCGGCGGCAAGAGGCTGAGGCGTGAGCCAGTGGCGCCTGCGATGGAATCGACGTGTCCGGGAAAAGTTTTCCCGTACATATCGACGTGTATTTCGGCGCGGTCGCCCGGCACGACGCGTGCGAGTTGAGTTTCCTTGAAGTTCGCCGTGACCCAAACATCGTTGAGAGGAACAAGAAGGAGAAGGCCTTGGCCGGGTTGGACGATTTCGCCTACTTCGACGGTCTTGTTGGTGACTGTGCCGTCCTCGGGCGCAACGATCGTAGTGTAGTCGAGGTTGAGCTGAGCGGCGTCGAGGTTGGCTTGCGCCTGCTCGACGGCGGCGCGTGCGGATGCCGCATTCGCTGAACTCACTTTGACTTGCTTGGTATTCGCTTGCGCCTCGGACAAGCCAGCGCGGGCTTTTTCGAGTTCAGCCTTCGCGGACGCCAACTGCGCGCGGCGCACGGAAACTGTTTGCTGCGCCAGGGAGAAATTTTGACGCGCAGCGTCGAGTTGACTCTTGGCCTCTTGCTCAGCAGCCACGTAGCCGTCGTATTGCTGCTGCGAAATCTCCGCCTTGGCGGCGAGCGGCTTCATGCGCGTAAGGTCGGATTCGGCCTTTTGATATTTGGCTTCCTTTTCTTGCACGTTTGCCTGCGCGTAAGCCAAACCAGAACTTAGCGCCGTTTGCAGACCCAGATTCGCCTGTTCGTAATTCGCTTGCACGGAGGCCACAACTGCGTCGGCGCTGGTTGTACCACTCCGGGTGGTTTCGAATGTGAGGGGGACATTTACGGTGGCGGCTTGTGCACGGCTTTGCGCGAGTGCAAGGGCGGCCTTGGCGTCGTCGAGTTTCGCCTGGAAATCACGGGGGTCGAGGCGAACGAGAACTTGGCCCTTTTTCACCGTCTGATTGTCTTTGACGAGGACGTCGATGACGCTGCCGGAAATGCGCGGAGCGATCGGGATAATGTGCGCGTTGACTTGCGCATCGTCAGTGGATTCGCGATGGCGATAATAGAACCACAAAAGTATCGCGATAATCGCGACAACGACTCCAGCGATCAGTAGCGCGCGGCGCACGCGAGGGTTCCGTAGAGCGCTTGGCTTGCGGTCCGTGGCCTTCTCCTCCTGCGGAGGCGCTGCTTCTTTCTCTGATTCCCGCTCTTTTTCAGGCTCGAGTTCGGTGGCTCTAGTGCTCATGGACATAGCTCGCTTTCACTTGCTGTAAAGCAATTCGATCCGCCCAATGGCGCGTGCCAGGTCGGCGCGGGACTGGTTGTACTGATACAGGGCAGATATTTGATTTTCGTTGGCGCGCGCGAGCGAGTCCTGCGCTGTGACGACCTCAATATTGTCTGCGACACCGGCTTTGAAACGGTCGCGCGATTGCTGCACTTCCTGGTTGGCGAGGTCTACGCCGAGGTTCGCCACCTGCACCTGATTTCGCGCAGAATCAAGTTCAGCAATAGCCGTGCGCACGTCTAGTGCGATCTGATTGCGTTCGTCTGCGACACTTTGCTGAAGTTTTCTTACTTCCAAATCGTCGCGCGCAATTTGATTGTGGATCCGGCCGCCGGTAAATAGAGGCATGGTGACGCCCGCCTGGTACACGTAGGTCGGGATGATCGTGCTGGATGAGAGACCCTGTTGCTCGTAATCGCCGCTGAAGGTCAGGGCGGGCCAGCGCGATTCGCTGTCAGCGCGCTTCTCGTATTCGAGGGCCTGTTGCTCGGCGAGCAGGGCCCGCATTTCGGGACGCGCCTGGTAAGCCTGCGCAAGGCTTTCGTCCGCGCTGATTTCCGGGGTCTCGAAAAAACTGGTCTGGTCATCAAGCACAATTTTCTGCTGCGGATCGAGATTCAGCAACTTGGAGAGGCCGTACAGGGCAATCTGCTGATTCGTCTGAGCGACGATAAGGCGTTGTTTCTCATTCTGAAGTTCGACGTTTGCACGCAAAGCATCCACGCCCGTGGCAACGCCATTTTTTTGCATATCCGAAGTTTGATCGTAGAGGGCCTGCGCAAGATCGACCTGCGACTGCGCCGCCTGTGCTTGCGCCCCCGCGTGCAGACTGGCCAGGTATTGTGAAACGACCAGAAGCACGATCTGTTCGCGCACGGACTGCCTCTGGGCGTCGGCGCTGAGGATATTCTTGCGCGATGCTTGCCAACGGCGCCAACGGGAGAGGTCAAGAACGGGCGCGGAGAAATTCGAGCCGGTCTGAAAAACTTGAAACGGCCCAACTGCTTCAGGCACGCCAGGAATCGTAAGACCGATGCCGGCGCGAATGTTCGCGCGGATGGCCCGGTCCGAAACGTTGAAATCGGCCTGCGGCAGCAGAGCGGAGCGGGCGATGGCGCTGTCTTTCTGGCTCTCCGCCAGATTCAGGCCGGCGATCTGTACGCCAGGATTTTGCTTCAACGCAAGCTCGATTGCCTGATGCAGATTGAGTTGGAGTGGCTGCGCCCCCGTGTTTGTCTGCGCCTGCGCGACTCTGAGTCCAAGAAGCAATAGCAGCGGCAGCGTCAAAAGAACGCGGCCGCGCCCGCGTGGAGAGTTCGAATTCGTCAGGCCTTCATTCCGCTTGGAGGTGTGCTCCTCAGAGACCATTTGAGTGATAGGCGCCTTTCCGCGAATCGTCGATGAGATTGCCATTGCGAGTCCGACCAACATTGGATGTTTTGAGCGCTGACCGCGATGCGAGCATTTGCAATTCACGACATGTGGCCGGGAGTTGCTTCCGGATGTGTGTCCCAGGGACTTGATTAGTTGCGTCCACTGGTAAGCTGGTTAGAGACGATCGATCTTCGCGGCAAGAATGAAGTCGCTCTCCGTCAAGCCGTCGATTTTATGAGTCCATGTGGTGATCTCTGCTTTGCCCCAAGTGAAATTGATCGCGGGGTGATGGCCTTGCTCTTCCGCCACGGCGCCGATTTTGTTGACAAAGGCAAGAGTCTGCTTAAAATCCGGGAAGGTAAAGGTTTTAGTGAGATGGTGTTCGTCCGCAACTTTCCAACCGGAAACTTGTTTCAGGTATCCATCTAGCTCTTTGCCCTTTAGTGGTGGCACCCCGCCCCGGCATGGCACGCACGTCTTGCTTGCAAGATCGCTCATTACGGCTCCTTGTCCAAAACTTCCGAACGCGTATCAATTGTAGCGAATCGAGCGCCGATAACAAAAGCAAGAATGAGTCAGAGCTGAGGAAGCGTCTTGAAGTTTCAGTGTTTCGCGGCGGCTGTGGAATTGCGTGCGAGATATTCCTTGATGTAAGTAGTAAAAGCTTCGTCGAGACGCTGGGTGACTGGGCCGGGCGCATTCGCATAGCGGTGGCCTGCAATTTCACCGACGGCCAGCAGAGTACGGTTCGTCGATGAGATGAAAACTTCGTCCGCGGAAAATAAATCCGCCGGCCGGAGCGTTGCTTCCTCGCACGGAACGCCGACGCGAGGGCCGATTTCGAGTAGGATGCTGCGCGTGATGCCTTCGAGGCAGCCGGAATTGAGCGGCGGAGTGAGCACGCGCCCTCCGCGAACGCAGAAGAGATTTGCCGCCGTACACTCGGCCACTTCGCCACGCTCGTTGAGCAGCACCACCTCGTCGAAACCGTCCTGCTGCGCTTCGTAAAGGTTCCAGACATTATTCAACCATGAAGTGACTTTCACTCCGGCGAGCGGGGACGCGGCATGGCGGCCATGTTCGCGAAGATTCAGACGCGCGGGTTGGCGATAAGCAGGGAGATCCGTGCTGCATAGAAACAAGTCCACCATAGGCATAGCTTCATCGCTGCGCCAGTGGCCCACTTGATTGTAGATGACGTAAATGCGCGCACAGCCTTCTTTGACGTGATTCGCGCGAATAACTTCGGTTAGTTGGCTGCGGACTCTTTCAGCGTCGAAGGGAAAAGGGCAATGCGTACGTGCTGCGTCTTTCTGCAGGCGCTTCCAGTGGCGCTCGAAGGCAAAGATCTCGCCGTCGAAAATGTGCAGCGTCGTGAAAAGACCCCAGCCGTTGAGAAGACCGGCTTGGCCCGGCGAGAAGCGCATCTCCTCGATTGGCATGAGCTTCGTGTTGTGAAAGACAAAGCGATGGAGCATGAGGTCTCCGGCGTCGCGCGCTATTGTAGCGCAATGCGCGCGGCAGCGCCGGAGTTAAGGTGGGGCGACAGCGCGGAGCTAGAAAGCCGTGATCCGTTCAGCAGGCACCTGCACTTCATTTACACCCTTGAATGAAAAAAGCAGGCGCACCAGATACACGGGAGGATTCTCCGAGGTTTGGCGCACGATATTTCCCACAGCGTCCGTGACCGCGGCATGGAACAGCACGCCGCCAGCCTGCATTCCCGCGAGGTTCGCGCGGACGCGCTGCCCTTCCTTGAACATGAACTCATTTTCTGCCCGGATGTCGAATTTTGCAACGCGATTACCCAACCTGGCCGAACCAGGCAAGTCAGTTCCGAGCCATCCGACTGAAACGTCCTGATTTGGACAGGGTGTTGCGATAAGCCATTGACGACTTGCGTGGACAGGCTTAAAGTAAAAGTGGCCCTGCTTGGGAGGCATCTGTGCGATTCGCATGTAGGAGTTTACTTGCCTGCATTCTATCAGCTTCTTTAATCACCCTTCCGGCCGCCGAGGCTGGGACTCCGAACCGGCCGTTGGGCTTTGTCCTGACCGCGCAAGACGCGCAACTTGATGGCAATACGGCAGCAAACGGCGCCAATATCTATAATGGCGACACTGTGGCGACCGGTTCAGGCGGTCAAGTTCGCCTACAGTTTGCAGGGAACCAAGTTTATTTCTCGCCTTCCAGCCTAGCTAAGCTCACGACCGATGGATCCGTAGTGACCGCGGTTCTCACGTCCGGTACCGCCGGGTTTATGTCCGCGCGCGGCGGCACTGTGGCGATCCGAGCCTTAGATGTCCTCGTGCGACCCCAGACCGCGCAGCCGACCACGGCCCAAGTAACGATCATCGCGCCGGACGAGCTTAAGATTGCCAGTATCGCGGGCCCGTTGAGTCTCGAACTCGATGGCGAGGTTTATACGATCAGTCCGGGGCGTACGTACGGAGTGAAGGTTGTGCCTGACAGCCTGCCCCCTCTGCAAAATGATCAGTTCGCCGCTCGGAAACGACGAGGCTTGATAGTTTTTGTATTCTCCGTGGTTGCGGGCGCCGCCGCCATCATTTACCTCTACAAAGAACTGCACGAAAGCCCAGACGTTCCATAGGCTTTTCCTTTGCGTCCCGCTTGCGATGCTCGCGCCCGGGTGGCCCGGTGGTTGACAATGCCAGCGCCGGGCGCGTATCATCCTGACGATACAGCGCGTTAACGCTCGCTGCGTCCCCTCTTTTGCTCTTGCCCGTCGGGTGGAGTTTCCGAGGCACATCCTCGGTAAGCGGGTGCTTCCTCAGGGAGAACGTCAGCATGTCGCCGGAGTACGACAACCCAAAGTCACACGCATCGGCGGCGGAGACTTCTGCTGCGGCAGGGACGGGAGCGATTCGCGTTGCGACGCCGGCATCGGCTCAAGTCGCTGAGGAACCTGGTGCAGGTGGTCCTGAGGCCGCTGAGTCTTCGTTTCCAACCGATAACGAGAGAATGTTGGCCGAGAATCCCGAATACCCACGAGAACAGTCGCGCGAAGAGGCTCGCCAGGAGCGGCAGCAAGAAAGTCAGGAAACAAATCAACAGGCCATTGACAAGGCGGTCGATACGCCAATGGAGCAGCTCATCGACCAATACGCAGCTCCACAACCAGTCTCAGTTGGCGGAGAGATTTTCGACGGGCGCGTGATCGCGGTCACGGACCTAGGCGTGGTGGTGGACGTAGGAGCCAAATTCGAAGGATTGGTACCGGCACAAGAATTTCTAGATGCGGGCGGGATTCACTTTCAGTCGGGCGATTCGATCGCCGTGGAGCGGCTCCCCGAACAAAAGGATGGCTACGTTCTGCTGTCGCACGTGCGCGCCCACCGGCGCCGCGTTTGGGAACAGATCGAGAAGTCCCACAAGGAAGGGCTGACGCTTACGGGCAAGGTAGTCGACCGCATCAAAGGCGGCTTGGTGGTGGACATCGGGATCCGCGCGTTTTTGCCGGCTTCGCAGCTCGAACTGCGGCCGGTGCACGATCTGGAAGCCTGGAAGGACCGCGAACTCGAATGCCGCGTGCTGAAGCTGAATCGCAAACGCGGAAACGTGGTGGTGAGCCGCCGCGTGATCCTGGAAGAAGAGCAGCGGAAACAACGCGAGGCTTTCGCGGAGACGCTAAGCGAAGGGTCAATTGTAACGGGGAAAGTAAAAAACATTACGGAGTATGGAGTTTTCGTCGACCTTGGCGGTTTGGATGGTTTGTTACACATCAGCGATCTCGTCTGGGGGCGAATCGCGCATCCCTCAGAAGTTGTTTCTGTCGGCCAGGAAATTCAAGTGCAGATTTTGAAGTTTGATAAGGAGAAGATGCGCATCTCGCTGGGCCGGAAGCAGTTGCTCCCTGACCCGTGGGCGACTGTTCCGGAGCGCTTCCCGGTGGGCACGCACTTGCGTGGGAAAATCGTGGGCTTAGTGGACTACGGAGCGTTTGTGCACATTGAGGCTGGCGTGGAGGGATTGGTCCATGTCAGCGAGATGAGCTGGTCAAAGACATTGAAACATCCCTCGAAGATGGTGAAGGTCGCGGACGAGGTGGAAGTGGTTGTGTTGGAGTTGAAACCGGAACAGAGGCGCATTTCGCTCGGGTTGAAACAGACCTCGCAGGATCCGTGGGCGGGCGTGGCGGAGAAATACGCGGTGGGTTCAGTCATCAGCGGGCGCGTGCGGAATCTCGCGGATTTCGGCGCGTTTGTCGAACTCGAAGAGGGAATTGAAGGATTGATTCATGTCAGCGACTTCAGCTGGACGGAGCGCGTGAAGCATCCGAACGAAAAACTGAAAAAGGGTGATGTCGTGGAGGCGAAGGTGCTGAAAATAGATGGTGAGCACCGGCGCATATCGCTGGGTCTTAAGCAAATCAACGATATCTGGGCGAGCTGGTTTGCGGAACACCACCTAAACGAAGTGCTCAAAGGAAAAGTCGTCCGGAACGCGGCATTTGGGGCATTCGTCGAGCTTGCGGAAGGTATCGAGGCCCTTTGTCACATTTCAGAAATTGAAGAGCGGCGCCCGAAAGGAGAATCGGGTGACCGCGGCAAACAGAAAACGGGAAAGGGCAGCACAGCGGCGCTCGTGCAAGGCAAGGAATATGAGTTCAAGGTCATACGGCTGGACCCTGAGCAGCGGAAAATCAGCTTGAGCTATCGAGCGGCGCAGAAGCAGGTGGAGCGACGCGATATCGAGATGTTCCGGTCGTCGAAATCATCGCCCAATGCCACTATCGGCGATGCTATCCTGGCCAAACGGCAAGCGAACTGAGGAGAACGCAGTAGGGACTCCGGGGTTGTCCGCAGAAAAAGATTTACGTTGTGGGCCCAATGGTGATATGGAAGGGCCGCTAAGTGTCCTGTAGACTGTAGCCACGGGTGATCTCGGGGCATAGGCAGCAAAGTCAGCCCAGCATCCAAACCTAAATTTAGGTAAGAGGGAGGGCCATCGGCCCATGGCAAGCGCTACCGGTAAGCCGGAGGCAGCAGAGCGTACAGTGACGAAAGCGGATTTGATCGAGGAAGTTATCCGTGTGACGGAGCTGCCGCGCAAAGAGTCCGAAACGGTTGACGAGACCGTGTTTGAAAGTATTATCGAGGCGCTGCAGAAGAACGACAAGATTGAGATTCGCGGTTTTGGTAGCTTCCGTACCAGGCAACGGCGAGGGAGAATCGGCCGCAATCCGAAGACTGGCGCGAAGGTGGAAGTGCCGCCCAAGAGAATTCCGTTTTTCAAGCCAAGCAAGGAACTGAAGGACTTCGTCAACGTTCATAAAGTCGCGCCACCCGCCGCGACTGCATCTTCTTCCGAACACGCGCCCCAAGGCTAACCCGGTCGAGCGGAATGGATTTTCTTTGGACTCCCTGGCGCTATCGCTATATTGCTGAAACAAGCAAGAACGACCGGTGCATCTTCTGTGACGCCGTAGCATTGAATGATGACGTCGCGGCTCAAATCGTTTTTCGTGGCAAGCTCGCATTCACAATCCTGAATCGTTTTCCTTACACGACTGGCCACGTCATGGTGGTGCCCTACGCGCATGTTGCGGAACTTGCGGATTGCGACGCCGCGGCCCTCGCGGAAATGATGCGTCTCGCGCAGAACGTGCAAAAGGCGCTGGCGAGCATTTATCATCCTCAAGGGTATAACCTGGGCATGAATCTTGGGCGCTGCGCGGGAGCAGGTGTCACGGGGCACTTGCACATGCACGTGCTGCCGCGCTGGGCTGGTGATGCGAATTTCATGACCACGGTCGCGGAGACACGGCTTGAGCCCGAGGATCTTTCCACAACTTTTGAAAAATTGCATCGCGCGCTGAACGCATAATCTTTTCTTCACCAGGAATGCAATGCAACCTGACAGTTCAGCGGCGTCCCGGTACAATATCGCTCTGCCATATCGCAGACTGGAGCAGGCCTTGGACCTGGGGCTAACAGAAGAACAGACACTGTTGCAACGCACTGTGCGGGATTTTGCCGAAACAGAAGTGAAGCCGTTGGCAAAGGAACTGGATGAAACGTGCCAGTTTCCACGCGAGACATTTCGCAAGGCGGCCGAATTGGGGCTTACGGGCGTTGCATTTCCCGAGCAGTACGGTGGCGCAGGGATGGACCACGTCAGCTACGCGATCGTGATCGAAGAAATCTCCCGCGTATGCGCTTCCACAGGCGTAATTCTCTCGGTGCAGAATTCGCTCTACTGCGAACCGATCTACCGGTTTGGGACCGAAGAGCAAAAGCAAAAATTCCTTGTCTCGTTTGCGCGCGGCGAAAAAATCGGTTGTTATGCCTTGACCGAACCCCAAGCGGGATCAAACGCGGCTGCCTTGCGGACCAAAGCGCTGCTGAAGGGCGACAAGTACATAGTGAACGGTACGAAAGCTTGGATTACCAATGGCGGTGCGGCCGACGCAGCGATTGTCTACACGAATACGCAGCCGGAGAAGGGCGAGAAGGGAATCACAGCGCTGGTGGTCGAGAAGGGCACTCCGGGATTCGCTGTTGGCAAGGAAGAGAAAAAATTGGGCATCAACGCGACAGCCTGTTGTGAACTGTCCTTCACCGATTGCGAGATTCCGGTCGCGAATCGCATCGGAGCAGAGGGCGAAGGCTACAAGGTGGCGCTTTCGACGCTCGATGGCGGGCGCATCGGGATTGCCGCGCAGGCCACTGGCATTGCGCAGGGCGCATTTGAGGCGGCGCTCGCCTACTCGCAGCAACGGCAGGCTTTCGGGCATCCCATCGCCGATTTTCAGGCGATTCAATTCATGCTGGCCGATATGGCCACGGAAATCGACGCCGCGCGATTGCTGGTACGCAAAGCGGCGTGGAAACAGGAGACGGGCTCGCGATTTTCGATGGAAGCATCGGTGGCGAAACTGTTTGCCTCCGAAATGTCCACGCGCGTCGCACACAAGGCGATGCAGATCCACGGCGGCAACGGTTACAGCCGGGAATATCCCGTCGAGCGCGCGTATCGTGACGCGCGTATAACGGAGATTTACGAAGGCACCAGCGAGATTCAGCGTTTGGTGATTGCTGCCTGGGTGTTGAAGTCTTATTGAGCATTTTCCCTGGAAACAACTTAATGGAATGATTCCATGGAATCATTTCAGCGTGAATTTGTCTTCGGTGTATTCTTCCTTATGTGTTGCCTCTGGAAGCAGGCCTGGAATTCGATCCCTCGAGCGAGGAGCAGTTTTTTCCCTCGATACCACACCATGCGGGAATTTTTCTGATCGAAACACGCGCGGCTCCGGGCGCGTCCGCGGCGAAACCCTATCTGGCGCGGACCGCTGATCTTCGCCGCGCCGCGGAGCGTTTGCTGCGGGCTCCGGACGCTGCTTCGAAGAAACTGAATCTGCGCGACGTTGCGACGAAGTTCTCATTTCGCGTGACAGGCTCGCGATTCGAACAATCGCTCGTGCTATACCATCAAGCGCGCGTGCGTTCTCCGAAGGGGTATCGAGCGTTTCTGCGATTGCGCCCGCCGGCGCTATTAAAGATTAGCCTGCGAAATTCATACCCACGCTGTTACGTCACGCGGCGAATTTTCAGGGATGGCGGCTATTATTTTGGGCCGTTCGCTTCAAGGCAGGTTGCAGAGGCGTTTGCGAATGAGTTCCTGGACCTTTTCAAAATTCGGCGATGCCAGATCAAGATCCGCCGCGATCCCAGCTTTCCGGGATGCATTTATTCGGAGATGAGGATGTGCCTCGCGCCGTGCTTTGCGGGGTGCACGAAGGAAGATTACGACGTCGAAGTGAATCGCGTGCTCCAAACACTCGAATCAGGCGGGGTCTTCCTGACGGGGGCGATGGAGCGCGAACGGGAAGCGGCGAGTGAAGCGACGGATTTTGAACGAGCGGCTGCCTTGCATAAAAAACTCGATAAAATAAATAGCGTGCTTCGCGGCCTGCCTGAGATAGCGCAGCGTGTGGACGCAATGAACGCGGTGATCTTGCAACGCGCCGTCCGCGACAAGACGGTTGCGATCTTCGCTGTTGTGAACGGGCTGATTTCGCCGCCGCTGTTCATTTGTTTTAATGAATCGGGCAAGCCGCGTTCCGTCGAGGCGGTGTTGCGGCAACATTTTGAGGGATTGCAATCGAGAGACGCGGCGCCGCAATCAGAGTCGTACGTTAAAATAAGCGGCGAGGGAACCGCGCCCGGCGGTGAGCGATTCAATTTGCACGGCGAGACGGCGGAGCGTGAAGAGCATCTATCGTTGGTGGCTCGCTGGTTTTATTCGAAGCCGCGAGCTGGCGAGATTTTGTTTCGCGATACAGATTGGCCTTACCGGAAAATACTCCGCGCGTGCGCGCGCGTACTAGCCGGCGCGAATGCCGGATAATGAATTCAAAATGCCTGACGACGCTTCCCTAAACATGGCCGAAAAACCTGCGACTGGCGAAACTCCATCAACCGTTCCGGTGTCGCGTTGGTCCGTGATGTTTCGCGCGCTGCGATTCCGGAATTTTCAGCTTTTTTTTGCCGGGCAATTGATCTCGTTGGTTGGCACGTGGATGGACAACATCGCGGAAGCGTGGCTGGTCTACCGCCTGACGGGATCATCTCTCTTGCTGGGAACGGTGGCGTTCGCCGGGCAGATTCCCGTTTTCCTGCTGGCGCCGATTGGCGGCATGGTCGCGGACCGTTGGGACCGGCGGCGCGTGGTGATTGCGACGCAGGCGAGCTCGATGGTGCTGGCAGGCATTCTGGCGGGACTGACACTTTCCGGGCGCGTGAAAGTGTGGGAAGTGATTCTGCTGGCGTCGCTGATGGGCGTTGTGAATGCGTTTGATATTCCGGCGCGTCAAGCGTTTCTGGTCGACATGGTTGGCCGCGAGGATTTGATGAACGCCATCGCGCTGAATTCGTCGATGTTCAACGGCGCGCGCGTGGTTGGCCCGGCCATCGCCGGAATTCTGGTGGCGAGCATCGGCGAGGGCTGGTGCTTTTTTGCAAATTCCGTGAGTTACATCGCCGTAATCACGGGACTGCTGATGATGCGCATCAGCCGCCGCGCAGTCGAAGAGCGCCATGCTTCGGCATTCGAGCACATTGCGGAGGGCTTTCGTTTTGTGCGGCGTACGGCGCCCATCTTGGCATTGCTGCTTCTTCTTGGGCTTGTGAGTTTGGTAGCGATGCCGTATTCCGTCCTGATGCCCATTTTTGCGGCGCGTATTCTGCACGGAAACGCCACGACCCTTGGCACGTTGATGGGCGCAACGGGGATCGGCGCATTGACGGGCGCTCTTGTGTTGGCGTCGCGAACAGGACTAAAGGGATTGAGCCGATGGGTTGCAGTCTCGTGCGCGGGATTTGGAGTGGCGTTGATACTATTTTCGCTCTCACGATGGTATTTGCTCTCCGTGATACTCCTGGTACCGGTCGGCTTTGCGATGATGGTGCAGATGGCATCCTCGAATACATTAATTCAGGCGATGGTGCCTGACCGTCTGCGCGGGCGAACGATGGCCGTTTATTCGATGATGTTCATGGGCATGGCGCCGCTCGGTTCGCTGCTTTCGGGTGCGCTGGCAGAACGTATCGGAGCGCCCTGGACAGTTGCGCTGGGCGGTCTGGGAGCCATCATCGGCGCGTTCATTTTTGCGCGGTCTCTGCCCAAACTTCGTGTGGAAGCGCGGCAATTAATTATCGCGCAGGGTCTCGCGGGCGGAGAACCGGCGGGCGGCATGACCTCGCGGGCACTGGAATAACAGGATGCAGCGAGCGGACGTGCGGCGGGATCGTGAGAGCGTATATTTGAGGACCTGTTATACTTTGCGGCCATTTTGAAAGATTGGAGCGCTGCCGACGCACATGAGTCCTTCATCGTCGCTTAAGACAGGCTGTGCCACGCCGGAAGGCACGCGAGTCTTTGCCGCGCGTTTCGACGGCCGCGCGGCGCCGGGACATTTTCGGGATTGGCGCGGGCTGATGATGTCTTCAATTGGGATCGGCACGTATCTGGGAGAAGCGGACGCGGCAACGGACAGAAATTATACGGAGGCGGTTTCGGCGGCGGTTCACGGCGGCGTGAATGTTGTCGATGCCGCGATCAATTACCGGCTGCAGCGCAGCGAACGCTCGATTGGAAGCGCGCTCGAGAAGCTTTTCGCCGCCGGGTTTGCGCGCGAAGAAATTTTGATCTGCACGAAGGCCGGATTTCTGACGCCCGACGGGGAGATGCCGACCGACGCCAACGATTATTTTTTCCGCGAGTACATATCAAAGGGAATTTTCGTCGTCGAAGACATTGCGGCGGGATGCCATTGCATGACTCCCCGATATTTGCAGGATCAGATCGAACGAAGCCGCCGAAATCTGAGTATTTCTTGCGTCGATGTTTTTTATTTGCATAATCCGGAAACGCAACTGGGGGAAGTGCCGCGGGAAGAATTCAGCCGGAGGCTCGTCGCGGCGTTTGAAACGCTCGAGGCGGAGGCAGCCGCGGGTAAAATTGGCGCGTACGGCATGGCGACATGGAATGCCTTTCGCAACGATTCCCGCGCTCCCGATTATCTTTCACTTGAGCAAATGGTGGGACTGGCGCGGCAGGCAGGGGGACGCGACCATCATTTTCATTTCGTGCAATTGCCGTTTAATCTCGCGATGCCCGAGGCGCTGATGCGGCCGAATCAAACCGTCGGCGGGAAGACCATGTCGATGGTGCAAGCAGCGAGGGAATTGGGAGTAACCCTGATCGCCAGTGCTTCGTTGCTCCAGTCGCACTTGGCCGGCAAAGTGTCTGCTGTGATCCACGATACATTCGGGCTAGAGGACGACCTTGAGTGCGCTCTGCAATTCGTGCGTTCGGCTCCGGGCATCGCTACTGCGTTGGTGGGCATGAAACGAGTGGAGCACGTGAAAGCGAATCTGAGACTGGCCGGGATTCCGCCCGCTTCGCAGGAACAGTTTCGGAAGATGTTCGCGACACGCTGACTGCGGTGCGAATTACTGGTCCTGTTTGGTGATCCACTGCTCGAGGGCGCGGCCCATCTCGGGCAATTTGCCGGCGAAGAAATGGTCCGGGGCATCGATGAACACGAGTTTTTTCGGTTCGGGGAGTTTTTCGAAGAGCGCTTCGACGCGCTCGCGCGAGCCGAATTGGTCGTGAGCGCTTTGCAGAATCAGTTTTGCCTTCCTGCATTCGGCGAGAAAAGACAAATCCGAGCTGTCCACGGGAATTCCCAATCCGACGAGGTCCGTGACGCGGGCATCCTCGCATCCGACGCGCAATCCCACATACGAACCGAAACTGAAGCCGGCCAAAAGAATTGATTTAGCGGGGAATTCTTTCGCCAGGTAATCCAGCGCGGCGCGAACGTCGCCTGTTTCACCTCTCCCCTTGTCGTGTTTGCCCTCGCTGAGTCCCGCGCCGCGAAAATTAAAACGTAGAACGGGAATTTCCAACTGATGGAGTGTTTTCGCGACCTGAAAGACAACTTTGTTGTGCATGGTGCCGCCGAAAAGCGGATGCGGATGGCAGACAACGGCGACGCGACGCGGATTCGCGGCCGAGACGGTCCAGAGCATCGCTTCGAGCCGGCCCGCTGGGCCGTCGATAAAAAAAGTTCTGTGAAATGCTTCGGCCATTGCGAATTTCGAAGTGTAGCGGATACGCAAACGCGTGCCAAGCGCCCCGATCAGTGCCGCTAATCGAGAATCATTTCGCGGCAAGGGCGAAAAGAATTGCGCCTTGCCTCGCGCGGTGCTAGGGTTATGATAATTTCCATCGGCTTTCCGGGGAGGAACAATGGATCAAGAGGCGACGGACCGCCGAACAGCCCGACGATTCACCATGGCCCTTCCTCTGCTTGTGCGCTTCACGCACAACGGAAATATGGAAGAGAAGGTTGCACAAACGCGCGATGTGAGCTTTCGCGGCGTCTATTTTCTTACGGATAACCCGCCGGAACAGGGCAGCGCCGTTGAACTGGTGCTCACATTGCCGCAGCAAATCACGCTCGCCGGCGACGTTCGCATTCGCTGCTTCGCCAATATCGTACGCGTGGAAGCGCACGAAGAACTGCGTGGAGTCGCGGCACAGATCGACCGCTACGAATTCATGCCTGCCGCTGCGTGATTCCCGCCCATCCCTGTTAAAATACTTCCAGCGTTGGAGGCGATATGTATCACTATGATCCCGAAGTGGCACTGGAAGAATTGCGCGATGAAGCCGTTCTGCCGCATCCCGTTCATTTGCGGGACATGATTTTGCGCACCAAACTCGATGTGCCGGGCGCGCTCGATCTTAATCGTGAATTCCAAGAGTACTTGACGCAATTTGGCGAAGTTCAAAAGCTTGCGCAGGGAATCCTGGAGCGGTTGACCGCAGGCGTCCGCAAGGCGTCCTGACGTTTGCAAAACCAGTTTTTCAATGCGAACTGGTCGTGCGTCTGGCGGCACTCAGCGCATCGTTAAGAAAAATTCGAAGGTGTGGCTGAAGGAAACGAGGAATGGCTCGACAGACAATTCTGATTGATGCGGACGATACGCTCTGGGAGAACAACATCTTCTTCGAGCAGACCATCAACCGTTTTCTTTCATGTCTTATCCACCTTGGTTACACGCCGGAATATTCCCGGCACATCCTCAACGAAACCGAACGACGCAACGTCTTGCAGCACGGCTATGGTGTTAAGTGTTTTCGCCGGTCGCTCGAGGATACGTACTTGAAAATGGCAGGCGGAATGGCTCGCAAAGAGGTGGTGCAACAAATAGAAAAAATGGCCACTGAACTCGAGAGTACGCCGCCGCAGATTCTGGAAGGCGTGCCAGAAACACTGGCTTATTTGAGCGGACGGCATCGCCTGATTTTGCTCACCAAAGGCCAGCCTGCCGAGCAGGCCGCCAAGGTGGAACGCTCGGGTTTGGCGCGATATTTCGAGTCGGTGGAGATTGTGACTGAGAAAGACCATTCGACGTATGAGCGAGTGATCAATCAGTTCAAGATTGTGAAGGCTCACGGTTGGATGGTGGGAAACAGTCCGCGCAGCGATATCAATCCGGCTCTCCGCGCGGGGCTGAACGCGGTGTTTATTCCGCATCACGCCACGTGGATTCTGGAGCACTCGGAGCTGGAAAGCGGGACGGGCAAGCTGATTCTGGTAACCAGTTTTCGCGATTTGCGCGGACATTTCTAGGGATCCCGGAGGATGGTTTGGACTATCGCTCTGAATTCGCGGAATTCGACGGCGCCACTTATTTGAATGCCGCCGGACAGGGCCCGTTGCCGCTGGCATCGGCTCGGGCCGCGCAATCGGCACTCGAATGGAAGAAATTGCCGCATCGCATGCCGGACAGCGTTTATTTCGGCTTGCCGGATCGCGTGCGCGCGCTGCTTGCGGCATTGATGGGCGGCGAGCCTGAAGAATTCGCGATCACGTCCGGCGCGAGCAGCGGCATGATCGCAGTGGCGGCGAATTTCGATTGGAAACGGGATGACGAGGTTTTGGTAGGCTGCGGAGAATTTCCGGCACACTTTTCCACGTTTATGCCGCTCGAAGAGGCTCGGGGCGTTCGCGTGAAAGTGGTGGCGCCTCGAGATCGTTTTATCGCGGCAGAGGATTACATCGAGCAGATTACACCGCGGACGCGCATGGTCTCCGCCAGCCTGGTGCGGTTCGATGATGGTTCGCGCCTGGATACGGCGCGGCTCGCGGCCGCGTGCCGCAAAGCGGATGTGACATCCCTGCTCGACTTGAGCCAGTGCGCGTGCGCTATTCCCATTGATTTGCGTGAGACGGGCGCGGATTTCGCCGTGAGTTCCGGATACAAATGGCTGCTCGGTCCCTATGGAACAGGTTTTTTTTGGGCGCGCCGCGAGGCAATGGAGAAATTGCGGCCCGCACCGTTTTATTGGATGGCGTTGGAAGGAGCGCGGAATTTCCACTCGTTGCCTTTGGACAAACTGAAACCTGCTGCGGGAGCGCGGCGATGGGACGCAGCTGAGACGGCCAATTTTTCGAATCTATCCGCGATGCAGGCGTCGCTGGAATTTATCGAGCGCGTTGGCGTGAAGGCCATCGCCGAGCACAATGAAAATCTGATGGCGAGACTGATTGAGCGTTTGCCGCGAGACACCTGTGTGTTGGCGAGTCCCAATGCGGCGGAAAAACGGGGCCCGTACGTCTGCGTCGCCGCGCGAAAGCGGGATCGAACGCAGGAACTTTTTCAGAAATTGCAGGACGCGCAGATATTTGTCAGTCTGCGCGAAAACGCACTTCGCATTTCGCCGCACGTCTACAACACCGAGCGCGACATCGCGAAACTGATTGCCGTGCTGTCGAGCTGAGTTGTGTTTCGACTGGCCCTGTCTATGCGGTTACGCGGCCATGGCCAGACGGTAAAAGCTCAAGGCCGAATCGCCCTGCTCAACGGTGCGGGAACACTCGAGCCGGTCCAACCGCAGGGGAAGCTCCATTTTCTTGCGATGCTCGACGATTACAATTCCGCGCGGCGCGAGCAAATGCGAGCCATCAAGAAAATCCAACACGCGGAGATAATCCGCGGCGAGCGCATACGGCGGGTCGAGAAAAATGAAATCGGCGAGGATGCGCCGCGAAACTAATCGCTCCAAACCCTGCATTACGTCCATCGCCAGGATTTCGCCGCCAGTTTTGATGCCGAGCGAATCCAAATTCTCGCGAATCAATTTCGCGGCTGGGGTGTGCCGCTCGATAAAGACAACTTGGCGCGCTCCGCGGCTGAGCGCTTCGATTCCAATCGCGCCGCTGCCGGCAAAGATGTCGAAGAGCAACGAATCCTCCACGGTCGGGCCCAAAATATCAAAGAGCGTCTCGCGCAGGCGGTCGCTCGTGGGACGCAACTCCATCCCGCGCAACGTGCGCAGGCGGCGGCTGCCGAATTTTCCCGCAATTACGCGCATGATTTATCCCACCGACGCCAACTGGAAGCGTTTCTGCCACGCAGGTCCGAGGTACGTGAAGAGTTTCGCCATCTCGGGCTCGCGGGCATGGTCTTCGATGAGCGCGAACGCCTCGGCGCGCGCTTGTTCGAGAAGTTTGTGATCGCGCAACGGATGAGCGATGTGGAAGGCGACGTCTCCGTGCTGTTTCGTGCCAAAAAACTCCCCGGGGCCTCGTTGTTTCAAGTCGTGCTCGGCAATCTGGAAGCCGTCGGTGGTGGCTACAAGAGTTTCAAGGCGGTCGCGCCCTTCGCCGGTGATATTTTTTGGCGCGACAAGAACGCAATACGATTTTGCCGAGCCGCGTCCGATGCGGCCGCGCAACTGATGAAGTTGTGCCAGCCCGAAACGATCCGCGTGCTCGATGACCATCACGGTAGCGTTTCGCACATCGACGCCGACTTCGACGACGGTGGTTGCAACGAGGACTTGCAGTTCGTTACGCCGAAAGCGTTCCATGACGTCATCTTTTTCGTCGCTGCGCAAGCGGCCATGCAGCAGCCCAACTTTCCATTGGGGAAAAACCGATTTCGATAGCCGCTCGTATTCCGCTGTCGCGGCTTTCAGCTCCTGCTTAGATTCTTCGATCACTGGATAAATGATGTAGGCCTGCCTTCCCGCGGCAATTTCGCGGCGAACAAATTCCCAGACTCCGGGAAGCTGCGTGTCGGCGCTCCAGCGCGTTTCGATGGGAGTGCGGCCGGGCGGCATTTCATCGATTACAGAGAGTTCGAGATCGCCGTAAAGAGTCAGGGCCAGAGTGCGCGGAATGGGCGTGGCGGTCATCACGAGGACGTGCGGGGAAGCTCCTTTTTCGGAGAGCCGTTTGCGCTGGAGCACGCCGAAGCGGTGCTGTTCATCAATGATGACCATGCCAAGCCTTGCAAACGCGACGCGATCTTCGATCAGCGCATGCGTGCCCACGACGAATTGCCCCTGTCCGGAAGCGATGCGTTCCAGCGTGCGCGTCTTGTCGCCGAATTTCATTCCGCTGACCAGCAGTTCAACGGAGTAGCCGGCAGGCGCAAAAATCCGCCGCGCCGAAAGGTAATGCTGAACGGCGAGAATCTCCGTGGGCGCCATCAGGGCCACTTGATAGCCATTCTCGATGACGATTGTCGCCGCTTCGAGCGCGACGATTGTTTTGCCGCTGCCTACATCGCCCTCGAGCAGGCGGTTCATCGGCGTGGTTTTTTCGAGGTCACCGACGATTTCTGCCAGCACGCGTTTCTGCGCGGCAGTGGGCTTAAAGGGAAGAATGCGTTTGAGGGCTTGGCGAATCGCCTCTTCTCTGACGCGCATGGCAATGCCGGCCCGTTGCTGTTCGTGTTGCCGACGGACGGCGAGGCCGAGCTGGTAAAGAAAAAACTCTTCGAAGATCATGCGCACCTGAGCAGGGCTGCGGAATTCGTTTAAGGCCTCGACGTTCGCATCATGCGGAGGGAAATGAATCGCGATCAGCGCCTCGCGCCGTGAAGGGAACGCATAACGGCGCAATATATCCGGGGGCAGCGGATCGGGAACATCGCCCTGGAACTCCCGCAGAGCGGCATAAATAATCCGCCGCAGCATGCGTGAACTGATGTCGCCAATGGCTTCGTATATGGGAACGATACGGCCGACCTCAGTGGAATCCGCGGATCGATTGCCCTGGCGCAGCAACTCGAATTCCGGATTGATCATTTCCGTGCGCAGCGGCCGGTTGGGATCGAGGCTAGCCTTTCCGTGCATCACAAGAGGCTGGCCCGGTTGCAGCTTCCCGTTCAGATAGCCACCGTGAAAAAAACGCGCGGCAAGTTTTCCGCTGCCGTCCTGCACAAACAGGTGAAACATGGCGCCACGCCGCCGCGCGAAGCGCATCAGGCTGCCGCTTACGACTTCCGCGCGCACTGTGGCGATTTGTCCGGGCACGAGCTCCGCGATGGGCGTGAAATGGATGCGATCCTCGTAGCGGAATGGCAAGTACGAAAGTAGATCGCCCACAGTGGTGATACCGCGTTCGGCGAGCAGGGCGACGCGCAACGGGCCCAGGCCCTTCAGGTACGTCACGGACGTGTTGAGGTCCAAAGTCATCGGGGTGTTGAGGATAAGTTTCTTATCTCACCGGCGCTCGCGCGTTTCGCAGTTAGACAGATCAGTTTAGCAACAGGCAACCCAGCATTGCGGTGTCGCATAGTATTTTACTAAGAGCATGAGCTCAGCCTATATTTATTAATCGCGAAGCATGAAGTCGATGCTTCACGCGTAACGAAAATGACAAAATTCTTGGGGACAGGTTTGCGGCGGTGGCTGGAATATTTGGCCGCAATTCTGATCGGCAACGCCATTTACTTTCTTTCACTCTCCGCACATCTTCCTGCTGATCTGCGCCATCAGACTTATAAAATTGACTTGGGTATGGCTGTGGATTTCGCCATATGCGTAGCCGTGTACGGGCTGATCCGGCTGGGGGAGCGCGTTTCGCGCTAATATCTTAAGCCATATTCGTGCTCACCTGGGAGGATAGTCGGCGTCTAACCGGATGTGGATAGAGACGTGGTCAAGCCGGCGGATTCGCGAAGAAACAAGCAAGACGACCAGGCCCCACGACAAGCGAGTCGCATCCGGCTATGAACTCGATGGGAATCAGTGCGGCGCTCGAAAGGGGTGCGGGGTACCGCGCGGTGCAGAAAGCGGATGAACAGGTCCTGGTCCGGCAAGCACAAGCGGGCAATCGGCCGGCTTTTGAGGAACTGGTTCGCCGCTACGACCGCGATGTGCTGCGGCTGGCTCTAAACCTGCTGCGCGGCAGCGAAGATGCCCGCGACGTATATCAGGAAGTTTTTCTTAGAGCCTACCGAAACCTGCCGCGTTTCCGGTTCGAGTGCAGTTTTTATACCTGGATTTACCGCATTGCGACGAACGTGTGCCTGGATCACCTGCGTCGCAAGAACACCAGGCGCGAGGAACAAGCTCCTGAACCGGCCGATGCCGATAACACGGCCCCCGATTTTTTCGACCAGCAAATGGAACATCGGTCGGCCGCAAATCCGGAGCGCCACTTCTTGGGGCAGGAATTGGGCCGGCACATCACGGCGGCGCTCGGCGGGCTGTCCCCGCGAGAACGAATGGTTTTCGAGCTCAAGCATTACGAGGGGCTGAAATTGCGAGTGATCGGCGACATGCTGGGCACTTCTGAAGAGACCGTAAAAAATTCGTTGTTCCGCGCGACGCGCAAGTTGCGCGCCAGCCTGGACGGCATGAGGTAGACGAGGAGAACTCCATGCAGCAAGAATTCAATCGATACCCCGGCGAGCAAGCGTGCCCGGAGTTCGAGTCGCAGATCATGCTTTTTGCGCTCGACGAGCTCGAAGGTGCTGAGCGCGATTCGCTCGAAGAACATCTGGACCATTGTTCGCGATGCGTCGCGGCCTTAACCGCAGAGAGGCGCATACTGGAAATTCTAGCCTCGCAGCAGCGCCCCGACCCGTCTCCTGCATTATTGTCTAGCTGTCGCAACCGGTTCGAGGATGCCCTCGATGAGATGGATCATCGCAGTGTTTTCGCGCGCTGGGCCGAATCCATTTTTCCCGCACACTGGCTCGCATTGCATCCCGCAGCCAGCGTGATGATGTTGCTGCTCATCGGGTTTTCGATCGGTACATTGGCGCCGTGGCGGTCGCAGACGGGAACATACTCGCCGTCGCGGCCGCCGGCGACGCTTGGCTCGATGGCCATGGACAATCAAGAATTGCAGACCGCCGCTGTTTCCGGAATCAATTGGACGCCAACCGCTGATAATCGTCCGCCTCGTGTCGAAGTGCAGATGACCACCGAGAAACCGGTCGTGGTTCAAGGCACAGTTGACGATAAAGAAGTAAAGCAGGTGCTGTTGTACGTGCTCCACAACAACCGGCGATTCGGTCCGGACGTGCGAATCAACGCTGTGGAATTACTGAGAACTCGCGCAAACGATCCTGACGTGCAGCAGGCGCTATGCCAGGCAGTTCGCATTGATCGCAACGCTGCTGTGCGGTTGAAGGCGCTTGAGGCGTTGACTGACGCCCAGCCGAATCAGCAAGTGGTTCAGACCATGCTCGATGCGCTGGTTAAGGACGGGAACATTGGTGTTCGCGTCGAGGCCATCAACTCGCTGCGCGCATTTTCCGCGCGTGGCGCTCTGCTTTCCGACCCTCAAGCATTCACCGTTCTCCGCGAGCGCATGCGCAGCGACCCCAATAATTACATCCGGTTGCAAAGTGCTGCTGCAATTCAGCAGACTTCGGCGGGGCAAAAGTAAATGGGAGTTAGACGATCCATGCAACAACGGTATTGGCAGTGCGGTGTCTTGACGCTGGCCGCGATGCTGGCATTCGGGCCTGTAACGTTTGCGAAACGGAAAGCAAAGAATGGCCCCGATGGTTTGTCAGCCGATAAGACAGGCCAGTTTTCGACGAGTGCTGGCCTGCGCTTGCATCTCATCGCCGATGAAGGCGACGTACGTATCAGCACGCACGAGTCGGCGACGGTCGATTATCGCGTGCACCTCGAAGTCAGGTCGAACGATTCCAACGCGCGCGAAATCCTGGATGCGTTCAGCCTGGTTGCGCGCAATACCCCCGATGGCGTCTTATTGTTCGCGCGCACTCCGCATCATGGGTGGGGGCAGCATCTTGCGGTAACGTTCGAAGTCGCTGTGCCGCGGAATTACAACCTCGATATTTCCACACAAGGCGGGAATGTGCTCGTCGGTGACATTCAGGGCCGCGTTTCGATTGGCACCAACGGCGGAAACATATCCACCGGCGAGATTGGGGGTCCTGCCAGGCTGGTGACGGACGGCGGGCACATCTCGGTTAAGAACGCAGGAAATGATCTGGTAGCAACGACGGGCGGTGGGAATATTACAGTGGGACCCGTGGCGGGCACGGCCGTGTTGCGCACGGGCGGCGGGCACATTCGCGTGGCTTCCATAGGCGGCGCCGGTAAACTCGAAACCGGCGGCGGGAATATTTCACTCGAGCATTCGGGCTCTGGATTGATTGTGAGCACCGGCGGTGGCCAGATTGACGTGGGCGAGGCTTCCGGTCTGATTCGTGCACGCACGGGCGGCGGCGGAATTCGAATTGTGCGCGCCTCCGGGCCGACCGAACTCGAGACTGGGGCCGGGAATGTTTATCTGATGCAGGTTGAAAACTCCGTGCGAGCGTCCACTGGCTCGGGCGGCATCACGGCTTGGTTCGGTCCGGGCGCAAAGCTCACGACACCGTGCCGCTTGGCGGCAGGTGAAGGCGACATCGTCGTTTATCTCCCCAAGATGCTCCCTGTCACTGTCGACGCCCAGGTTGAACTCGGCGGCGATCATCGCGTTATCGTCGACCCTGCATTCCCTCTGAAGGTGACTTACGGCGAACCGGATGAAGGCAGCCACGCCGTGCGCGCGGTGGGAGAACTCAATGGCGGTGGCGCGACGCTCGTACTACGCACCGTCTCAGGCAACATTCGTTTGGTTCTGAACGATTCGAATCAAGAGAAGCACCAAATGGACCTGTTGAAACAACAAATGGACAAGCTTCGCCGCCAGCTTGAGATGGATTTGTCGAACATGAAAATTCCCATACCACCACCTCCGCCTCAGAATTGAGGCGCGGGAACGGACAAACGTTTTCGTTTCGTAAACACGGGCCAAGTATCACTCTGGAGTGCAGGAGGGCAGTGATGATACGAGCGACGCCGCCGGCGATCAACCTGGCAAATCCAGCGCTGCAAGAATCGATTCTTTTCTGCGCTCGTCGAACCACGTGGCTTTCGATTGTGTTCTTGGCCGCGCTTTTTTTTGCAGCGCTACCCGCGTGTGCGTCGACGCAGGTGTTCGACCACACATACCCTCTGCAGCCCGGAGGAATTTTTGCACTGGCAAATGTGAACGGTTCGGTGCGGGTCGACGGCTGGGATCGCAATGAAGTGGAAGTTCGCGCAGTCAAGACGGCGCTACACAACTCAGCGGATTTGGATCGCGTGCAGATCAGCGTGGAGTCGGACGGCGAGCGTATGGCTGTGAGCACGCACTATCCACAAGGCAGCGGTGTCGAGGTCACGGTCGAATATCGCATCAGCGTGCCTTACCGAGTCCAATTGGCGAGTGTTGACACAGTAAACGGCGATGTGCACGTGCGAGGAGTCTCCGGTACGGGCACGCTCGACTCTATAAACGGTAGTGTCGAAGTGCTCGACAGCGGCGGCCGCTTCAACGCAAGGACCACGAACGGCGATGTGCGGCTCGAATTGAAGAGGCTCCCACAGGGCGATCCAATTCAACTGGCAACGGTCAACGGTTCGGTTGTGCTTTCCTTGCCTCCGGGTGCGGATGCTGAAATTAACGTGGCGAATCGAAATGGCGATTTCCATTCCGACTTTCCTTTGCGCACGCTCAACGCTTACAACCCGCGCCGGTTTCGAGGGCAACTCGGGAGCGGGGGCGGTGATATCTCGATGAGCACCGTGAATGGCGGTATTCGCCTGGTACAAGGACATCCTACGGTTTAGCTGGGCTGGAAAATTCTCGGACGGAGAACAAAAATGCGCGCTACTACGTATATCAAGCAGGGAGCTTTCGCGGTCGCAACTCTAGGTGTGCTGGCTGCAGTTGCCTATGCGCAATCGGCACAGACGCCTGCAGCGGTTTCACCGCCGGTGCCGGCGGCTTCTGGGGGCTTTAGCCAACCAGCCGATCAGGCTCAGTGGCAACGTGACATGAAGCGGCTTCAGACGGATATGGAGGCGCAAGCGAAAGAGATCCAGATAAATGCCATGGAACTTAAGTCGGAGGTGGCTAGAGAAATGGTCGAGAACGGATTGACGAATCGAGCGGACGTGAACAGGCTGACGGCCCGGCTGCATGCACAGCAGGCGGGAATCGAGGCTGATGCGCAAGCCGTTGCGGCGCAAGGACAGCAACTTTTCGCGCAAACACAGGGACTAATGGATGCGGGCGACGATGCCGGTTGGCTGGGAGTTGAGATTGCCGAAGTCACCCCGGAGAAGGCAAAAGAACTCAAACTACCTCGACCTGAGGGCGTAATTGTTTCCGAAGTCCTGCCAGACGGCCCATCCGCCAAGGCCGGTTTAGAAGCAAAAGACGTAATTCTCGAATACGACGGCCAGCCCGTTGAGGGAACCGTGCAATTTCGTCGCCTTGTACGCGAGACGCCTCCCGGGCGATCAGTGCCAGTCGAGGTTGCCCGCAACGGGCACGATGAGAAATTAACAGTCCAGGTGGGAAACAGCGCGCGGAGCATGGACACCCGCCTTCGAGAAGTCCTCCCGCCGCGCAACTTCAATTTCAAGTTCAGCATGCCGGAACTTTTCCCCGGCATGACGCCAGTTCTTGGTGTTCAAGCAGAGGAGATCAACGGGCAACTCGGCACATACTTCCACGTTCCGGGCGAAGCGGGGGTCTTGATTCGAGAAGTTAGCCCAAACAGCGCTGCTGCAAAGGCTGGATTAAAGGCAGGGGACGTGATCACTCGCGTCGATGGTGCTGCCGTGAAGACAGTCGACGATTTGCGTGAACATCTCCGAGACCAGCGCGAGCAGAAGAGTGTATCGCTTACAATCATCCGCCAAGGCTCAGAGATGAAGGTGCCTGTAACTATAGAAGCGCCGGCGGAGCATCCGGTCAGGACGCGGGCTGCCGCGCTCTGAGCGCGTTTCTTTCGGAGACCCAAGGAGGCCCGGGATTTGAAACCCGGGCCTTTCTTGTTTTGACGAGGAAATTCTATTCGCGAACAATTTCCGCGTTCGCGCTGGGAACCGCAATTCGGACCAAACGCTTTCCGTCAAGATATAAAGTGATTTCCAGATCCTGGCTGTGCACTCTCAGGCGCTGCAGGCTCTTCCCACCGCGATCTTCGGGATCGAGGGCTTCTACGGTGATTGTTCCTGGCGTCATCTCCTGCGGAATCAAAACGGGAAAACTCTGTTGCCCCTTCTTCGACCAGTCATACAGATCCGCTAGGATCGCGTACTGGTGATAGAGATTGTCGTCGAGAATCGCAACAATCGGGGTCTTGAAGAAAAACTGTTGCGTGAACGGTTTCCCGCCATTGACCTGCAAGTGAATCGTAGCCGTACCATTGTCGAAATCGATGGATGCCGTGGCGTTTTTCGGACCAGTTACCGTAGTCCATTCGTAATGCAGTGGAGTGCCGTCGCTGTGGAGCTTCAACGACGAAGTGATATGCGTTTCCGGGCCCTGCGCAGCTGTCACAACTGAAGTGCCTCGTGCCACCCAATCTCCGCCGCTCGGTTCGATTTCAAATTGCTCGGAACCGACTTGCTTTCCGTTGACCGAGTCACGGAACTTGCCCTTGTCGGAAGCGAGAGTCTGAGCAGTTGCCGCCGGCACCAGCAGGATTAGCGCGCCCAGCATCAGCGCGCAACGATGTGCAAGTCCTAAGCTTCGGGTCACGTGGGGACTCCTTCCAATATGCCGAGCGCGATGATGTTCTGAACCACGCGGAGCGGTTCAACGGCGCTCTCCACGCGATACTCGGCCGATTCGTAAAACGGCAAGCGCTGCGCGTACAGCTGTCGAAAACTTGCCTCGTCGCGAAAGAGCGGCCGGTCAGTAATGTGTGAACAGCGCTTGAGAAGTTCGTCAACCTGGCAATCCAGCCATACAGTGGGGCACCCCGCCTGACGCAGCGCCTCGAGGTTTTGCGCCTGAGCCATCGTTCCGCCCCCCAGAGAAATGATGGTTGGCCGCGACCCTTCTGTGGACTCTCCAAGAATTCGCTTCAATTCCGCGTGCTCGATTTTGCGGAATGCGGGCTCACCAAGCTGGGCAAAAATGGCGGAAATGGGCATGTTCGCGTGTTCGACAATGCGTTTATCCAGATCCGCGTGAATCCATCCGATCTGCCGCGCGAGCAGGCGCGCCACGGTAGATTTTCCGCAGCCCATGAAGCCAGTCAAGGCGATCAACCGGCGGTTGAGGCGTGCAGTGACCTGAGATACTCCGGGTGAATAATTTCTGTTGTTAGGATTGGGTGCGTCAGTCACGCTTGTGGATGTTGATTGTACCATTGAATGACGATAGTTCGAGCTTCGCCCGGCCTTGATTGAAACTGCCGAACAAACTGCGCGAATAACGGGGGGGCCGCTGGTTCGGATGGTTCGGAGGAATCAGCTTCGCCTGGTTATCTACTTTGCCGTAAAGCGACGTCGCGCTCACATCGAACGAGTCGGCGGGTGAAAACTGCACGTTGATTGCGCCGCTATAGTTTTTCAGGCGGTAGATGCCGTTCGGGAGAAAATCGCCATCGAGAACGATGTTACCAGTCGAAGTTTGAGCGAAAATGCTCGAGCTGTGATCATCCACAAGCCGTACGTCGCCGCTGATCGAATGTACCTCAATCCTTCCGGTGCACCGCATGCAGGCGAAAGCGCCTCCCACAGTCTGAACGACGAGGTATCCCCCTATGTCTTCGGCATCAACGCCCGCCGCCACCGTCTCGACATTCATATCGCCGAGAATTCTTGAAACACCCACGGCTCCCGAGTCATTATGAATCTGCAATTCTGAGTCTTCAGGGACCGTGATTACGTAATTCGCGCGCAGCTCTTCAGGGCCAATGTTTTCTGAAAGCAGGTGTGTGACCACGTCCACTCGATTTCCGTTTTGTTCCGCATCCACTTCAATTTTCTCACTTCCGTGATCGGCCACCACCATCACTTCCGGTTTATCCCAAGAGGAGATAGTCACCGTGCCGCTCGGATTGTGCACCGTGATTAGCGGGTGGGACTGAACGATGAATTGTTTTTCGAGGTGGTGCGCGTAGAGTGGAGAAGCCCCACCCAGTAACAATGCAACGGCACAGCCACTGGCCGCCCGCCACATGGGTTTCGAGGAAAAGGAGATTGCCGTCATCGTCCCTCGCTATCGGCCATGGTGGCTAGAAGGTCTGCCTTCTGCTGATAGGCCGTGTACAAGTAATCCCGGGTCATTTCATTTTGCGGATCTTCGCGCACGCTTTTTTCACACATTGAAATCATGTTGTCAACAATGGCCAGATTCTTGTTCAGTGTAGCCGTCACGTCTGAATTCTCCGATTGGACTGCGGAGACGTTCGTCGCCTTGCCGCTGGTAAACCCCGCCTCAACAGAAGCCATTGTCGTCTGCGCGTGATTCAGCCACTCGGCTTGGTTCTGAAGACGATGGTTTGGGTTTGCTTGCCACCCAAGTGCCACGCATCCGCCGATGATAAGTGAAAGATAAGCCCCAGCGAGAGCGGGTCGGAGCCCTTCAAAGGCCGCAAATCTCTCCCGCCATGGGGTCCGCCGCCGCCGGATAAGTCCTTCCTTCTCCAATCGTGCTCTGATTGCAAGCCAGACGCGCGCAGGAGGTTCCTCTTCGGCCATCGCGAGAGCGGTGCCAGCCTTATGGATGCTTTCCAGGTCGTCGATCAGCGTCTTGCAGCGGAGACATGCGGATGCATGCGAAACGGCTTCGGGATGGCGTTCGCCATCCATCCACTGTTCGCTGAATTCCCAGAACTTCTCGCAATTCATGGCAGACATGATCGCTATTCCTCGGTCTCGGAATCGCGCTTGAAAGCTTCGCGCTCTTCCCTGGCTCTCGCCCTTTCTCGCTCGTGCAACAGATCTCGCAATCTCATGCGGGCCTTGTGCAATTGGGACTTCGAGTTTCCAATCGAACAGCCCATGATCTCTGCGATCTCGTTGTGCTCGTAACCCTGCACATCGTGCAGCACGAACACAGACTTATAGCCCGCCGGCAACTGGTCGATGGCCCTTTGCAAATTTACCCGGTCGATGGAGCCGCTCAAACCCAGGTCGGGTCCGCCAAAGTCTCTGCGTGGTCCGCCAGTTTCTTCGTCCGGTTCCGTCACTTCCTCGAGCGAGGTCTCCGAACCAGTCTTTTTCCGCAACCTCATTAACACTACGTTGACGGCCAAGCGATGAAGCCAAGTAGAAAAGGCCGACTCCCCGCGAAATGTGGCAATCTTGCGAAAGAGTTGCAGGAATGCTTCCTGAGTCAGGTCCTCTGCTTCCGCTGTATTGCCAACCATCCGCAAGCATAATGAGTAGACCCGGCGATTATGCAGCTGGTAAATCCGCTCGAACGCAGCCGCGTCGCCCTGTTGCGCGAGCCGGAGCGCATCCGCTTCCGGCATCTCTCCGTCTTCGTCTCGCCTCGTTCGGGCCACGATACCCGTCGCGGCGCACCCTTTGTTCCGATGCGACGCCCGTTCCAGAAGTTGTACTTAGATGTTCCCAGGGCGCATCGGATGGCAATAAACTTCACCGGCGTCCCATTGTGCCGCCCGATCGAGGCAGCATGCTTTGGTTGCCCGTCCATTGTCTTCAGAATCTGCCCGCGCGTCTAGGAGGAAACTCGCGTCAGCCTGGATAGCTTGGGGCGAATGCGGCCGCGAATCGCAGAGATCGAAGCATTCAACTCGTCCCTGAGTCCATCCACGCCCGCATCCGGTAACACTCGGAGGAAGGATTTTAGCATCACGATGGATTCGCGCAGGCAGGTGTTTAAATCGTAGTGCAGCGCATCGAGGGCGGACCAGGATTCTTGTGGGTGGATCTGCACTCCATCAGCAAGCTCCTCGGCAGTCTCTTGAAAATGATCAACCACGGTGCAGACTATCATCTCGAGCGCCCGCAACTTGTGCAGATACCTCGAGCGGCTCCCGAACAAAATCCGATGCAGCAGTAGATTCCACGTGGCATTTTGTTGGGCGTCTTCTCCGCGGAAGAATTCCGGATTAAGGGAGCTAACGAGCGGAACAGCAGCCAATCGACGGCCCTGCAACTCGAGTGTTCGATACGCAGCCAGCAGCGGCTCTCCTAGGCGGTTCACGACGGCGGCGGCTACCTGAGCGCCTTCCCGCGCCCTGACGAGTTCTCCCTGCGAACGGTGCGCGAAGGCTTCGTCCAGCACGACAGAAAGGATTGCGTAGGCATCCTCCCAGTCCCGCACCACGCTCTCATAGAAGTGGAGCTTGTGTTGAGGAAGCCGTGCAACCCAGTCGTCTTGTACCGAGCTTCGAGAGCTCGATGAATCTTGCTTTTTTCGCCAGAACACGATGGCCCCAGAAAGCCGCCGGGCATTATACCAGACCAGGGAAGCCCCTCCGCTTCCTTTTACGCTACTTCGTCGTTTCCTTGACGCTTTGCAAACGCGCTCGCTATACTGCGCACGGCTCAACGAGAAACGGAGTGCCGCTTGGAATTCGAACCGCGCGATCAACTTCTGCAACGCCAGAAAAAACTGGAAGAGATAGCTGGTTTGGGCTTTGATCCTTATCCGCACAGGTTTGCTTGGAAACAAACGGCGCAGGAGATCGTCAGCGCTTACGATCAAAAAAGCGCGGCCGAACTCCAAGAAGCAAAGGTGAATGTTTCCGTTGCTGGGCGCATTCTCACGATTCGACTGCACGGCAAGGCCGGCTTCGCGCATATCCAGGGACAAGGGCAGAAGCTGCAGATTTATGTGAAGCTCGACACCGTTGGCGCCGCAGCATTTCAACTGTTTCAATTGCTCGATATGGGCGATGTCATTGGCGTCTCCGGACATCTCTTTCGCACAAAGACGAATGAGCTCACAGTCTGGGTTGAAAAACTCACCTTGTTGTCGAAGGCGCTTCTTCCGCTGCCGGAGAAATGGCACGGATTGGCCGATGTGGAGATGCGCTACAGGCGACGCTATCTGGACCTGATCGCCAATGAGCGCGTGCGCCATATCTTCCTTCAGCGCGCCGCGGTTATTCGCTACATTCGCGAATTCTTAGATACTCGCGGCTATCTGGAAGTTGAAACGCCTATGATGCATCCCATTCTCGGCGGCGCCACAGCGCGCCCGTTCATTACTCACCACAACACTTTTGACGTGGATTTCTACATGCGCATTGCGCCGGAGCTTTATTTGAAACGCCTGATCGTGGGAGGGATCGACCGCGTCTACGAGATCAACCGCAATTTCCGCAATGAAGGCGTGGATGCCATCCATACTCCGGAATTCACCATGCTCGAATTTTACGAGGCTTACAGCGATTACCGCGACCTGATGAAACTGACGGAGGAATTACTTGCGGGCCTCGTCAAAAACGTCTCGGGCGGCGCCAAAATAAAATACGGCGAACACGAACTCGACTTCGGCCATTTCGAATCGTTGTCCATGCGCGAAGCGATCTGCAGGTTTTGGCCCGCCAACGCCGGCAACCCTCCCTCGGTCGATGAGCTGAGCACATCGCAAGGTCCGCGCGGCATCTCCGAACGCTACAACAATTTTGCCCGTGGTAACGGGCTGGATCTAATTCGCGATCTCGACAAATCCTCCGCTGGAGAATTGACTGGGGCGCTTTTTGAGGCCGTCGCCGAGGCGCATCTTATTCAGCCTACTTTTGTTTATGATTTTCCCACTGACATTTCTCCGCTATCGAAATGCCGGAAGGATGATCCATCGGTGACGGAGCGTTTCGAGTTGTTCATCGAAGGCATGGAACTTGCCAATGGCTTTTCCGAACTCAACGACCCAGCGGACCAGGAGCGCCGTTTTCGCGCACAAGTTGAAACCGGTGGCGCAGAAGTGCCCAAGGAAGTCGATGGGGATTATATTCGCGCGCTGGCCCACGGCATGCCGCCCACGGCGGGCGAGGGTGTTGGCATTGATCGCCTGGTTATGTTGCTCACGGACTCCCATTCGATCCGCGAGGTCATTCTGTTCCCCACACTTCGCCCGCAAAAGGACACTGACACTGATGCCGCGGCGGCGAATGAAGAAACGAAATGAGCTTCGAATGGATGGTTGCGCGGCGGTACCTGCGCTCCAAATACAAACCGCCGATTCTGCGTCTGGTGACTTTTCTTTCGATCGCAGGTGTCGCCGCGGGAGTTGCCACGCTGGTCATTGCGTTGGCGATGAATACAGGCTCGAGCCTCGCAATTCGTAACCGTTTGCTGGGGGTTACGGCCCACATCAACATCAAGCCGAACGGCACGCAGGGAATTCGAGATTATCGCAGCCTAATGACCCGCCTGGCCGCCACGCCGGGCGTGCAATCCACCACTCCCGCCGTTTACAACCAAGTGCTCCTGTCCGCGGGCAACCAAACGGAAGGCGTTGTTCTGAAGGGGATCGATCCGCAACTCGAAAAGGGATGGGACGCGGCACTCGACCATGTGGTGGCCGGCAATGACAACTTCAAGCCCGACTCCCACGGCATTCCCGCGATTCTGGTCGGCAGCATCCTTGCGGAAAATTTGAAGATCAAAGCAGGAGATTACGTCACAGTTCTAAGTCCGCAGGGTAGTCTAACGCCTTTCGGCATGCGGCCGCGCACGCGGCGATTTCGTATCGCTGGAATTTACAATTCCGGGTTTTACGATTACGACGCCAACTGGGCTTTCGTCACCCTCAGTGATGCCCAGGAGCTCGCCGGAATCGGTGACGTCGTGAGTCTCCTCGAGATTCGCGTGAGCAATCTCGACGATGCCGGAAGAATTGCGGCGGTTCTGGCGCGCGAGGCAGGGCCTGGCTATCACACCAGCACTTGGATGGAAGAGAATCAGGCGCTCTTCCGCGCGATGAGCCTCGAAAAATTGGTCACTGCGATTTTCATTGGCCTCATCACCTTCGTCGCTGGACTCAACGTCCTGGTCGTGCTGGCGATGACCGTCACGGATAAGGCGCATGATATAGCTGTCCTAATGGCCTTGGGAGCCCGACGCATTCAGGTGCGCAACATATTTGTTTTGCAAGGACTGCTTGTCGGCATCGCCGGCACTGCCATAGGCCTCTCTGTCGGCTATTCGCTATCATGGATTGCGAATCGCTGGAAATTGGTTCCGCTTAATCCTGAAATCTATTCCATTCCGTACGTCCCATTTCATTCGAGCGGCTGGGATGCGATTTGGATCACGGCCGCCGCGCTGGCGATTTGCATCGCCGCGACGATTTACCCCGCTCGCGCTGCCGCAGGCACGCTCCCGGTTGAAATTTTGCGCGCGGAGTGAATTGCGGGGGCGCTTTCCCAGAACTGAAGTCCCATGACTCGGCACGGTTTATGCCTGCGCGATGCATAGTTGTGTAAACACGAGCGCCCAAACACAACGTGCTACAATGGAGTTGTGAAGCACTGGATTTTGCCCGGGAACTCTTCAAAGCGCAGGAACTTTTGCACTCATAATGTGCAAGAACTTGGACTTGCGAAGGGGAGCTGAAAGCGACCTTTTGATAAGCCGCAGAATCCAAAGAGATAAGTAATTGGAGGTTCGGCCCGGGAAGTGTCAAGGAATTAGTGGAGTTTATAAGCCAGCTCACGACGAGTGCACGACGAAATTGATAGTAATGGCCAACCCAAGCGCAGCATCGACGACGAGACGGACGGCACCAAGCCCGCGAGCGTCTGCATTCGTGCAGAACGGGCCCACGGAACTCCTGCACGTCGATGGATTGAGGAAAGTGTTTCACTCAGGTGCCGCTGAGATTATCGCCGTTTCGGATGTAAGCTTCGCGATCACGTCTGGCGAGATGGTGGCCCTCGTAGGCCCATCGGGTTCGGGCAAGAGTACTTTACTGCATCTCCTGGCCGCGCTGGACACGCCAACAAGCGGTACAGTATACTTCGGCGGAAATCCGCTGGCGGGGTTTGCGGAACGCGACTTGGAAGATTTTCGTAGCCGTGCGGTGGGTTTTATCTGGCAGAGACATCAGCTTCTGGCTGACTTCACTGCCACGGAAAATGTGGCAATGCCGCTGCTGATTCGAGGAAACGCGGCGAGTGCGGCGCTTGATGTGGCGCGCGAGTGGTTGAATGAAGTTGGCCTCCCGGATCGCACGCACCACCGTGCGGGCGAGCTCTCGGGAGGGGAACAGCAGCGCGTCGCGATTGCCCGGGCTCTGGTGACCCGGCCAAAGTTATTGCTCGCCGATGAGCCCACGGGCGATCTGGACGAGGAAAATACGGAGTCGATCTTCGAACTCATGCAGCGCTTACACCGGTCCCATCATCTGACTTCGATTCTTGCAACCCATAATCTTTCTTTAGCGCGGCGCGCCGATCGCGTAATGCGTTTGGAGCACGGCTTGTTGGTGTCGGATAATGGAGCTGCTGCACCTCGCGCCGATCAGCGTGGCGCGTCGGGAAATTCCTCTATCGTGGAAGGGCTCGGGTGACCTGTGTTTGAACGCTATACAGAGAAGGCTCGGCGTGTGATTTTTTTCGCGCGATATGAAGCCAGCCAGTACGGCAGCCCCTATATTGAGACCGAACATTTGCTTCTGGGTCTTTTGCGGGAAGACAAGGCTCTGGCCAATCGTTTTCTGCGCGCGCATGGTACGATCGAGTCCATCCGTAAGGAAATCGAATCGCGCATCACCGTGCGCGAGCGGATTTCCACTTCTGTTGAAGTGCCGCTCAGCCAGGAATGCCGCCGCATTCTGAACTACGCGGCCGAAGAGGCCGAGCGCCTGAATCACAAACATGTGGGAACGGAACATTTACTGTTAGGGATTTTGCGTGAAGAGAAGTCGTTCGGCGCGGAGATTTTGCAAGAGCGGGGATTGCGTCTTTCAGGCGTGCGCGAGGAGCTTGCGCGCAGCGCGGGTGAAAAGGTGCCTGTAAATCGACCGAAAGAAACTTCGTTGCTCGCAGAATTCAGCCGGGACCTCACTCAGGCCGCCATGGACGGCACGCTCGATCCTCTTGTCGGGCGAGATCGCGAGCTTGAGAGGGCCATCCAAATCCTTTGCCGCCGCACGAAGAACAACCCTGTGCTGATCGGCGAACCCGGCGTCGGCAAAACTGCCATCGTCGAAGGATTGGCCCAGCGTATTGCCGACGGTGACGTGCCGCCGTTTCTTGCCGACAAACGCATTCTTTCCCTGGATCTTTCCTTGATTGTCGCGGGAACGAAGTATCGCGGCCAATTCGAAGAACGCCTGAAAACCATTATGAAGGAGTTGATGGAGAGCCAGAACGCCATCGTTTTTATCGATGAACTCCACACGCTAGTCGGCGCGGGTTCCGCCGAGGGTTCTCTCGATGCCGCCAACATTCTAAAGCCCGCGTTAAGCCGTGGTGAGATCCAGTGCATTGGCGCGACAACACCGGGCGAATATCGCAAGTCCGTTGAAAAGGATCGCTCGCTCGAGCGCCGCTTCCAGTCCGTGAAGGTTTCCGCTCCCAACGAGGAAGAGGCGATCCGCGTTTTGCAGGGCGTCCGCGACCGTTATGAGAAATTCCACGCCGTTTCTTATACCGACGAAGCTATTCAATATGCTGTCTATCTCTCTAATCGTTATATTCCCGATCGCTTCCTCCCGGATAAGGCGATCGATTTGATCGACGAGTCGGGTGCCCGCGTGAAATTGCGGCAAGCCATGCTCCCTGAGGAAGTCTCAGAAGCGCAAAAGCGCGTAAAGTTCATCACGCACCGCATGGAAACCGCGATTGCCAACCACGAATTTGAAAAGGCGCGTTTCTATTCCGAAGAGGAGCGCAAAGAAAAAGAGAATTTGCGCGCCCTTCGCGAGAAATTGAAGATTGATGATTCATCCACGGGCACAGTCACGCGCGATGACATCGAGGAAGTAGTGGCGCGTTGGACGGGCGTTGCCGTCAACGCCATCAAGGAAGATGAGCAGCAGAAGCTGCTACGTATCGAGGACGAGCTGCACAAGCGCGTCATCAGCCAGGACAAAGCCATCACGGCTCTCGCACGCGCCATTCGCCGCAGTCGCGCCGGACTTAAAGCTCCGGGCCGGCCGGTGGGCTGCTTCCTTTTCCTCGGCCCAACGGGAGTAGGCAAAACGGAAGTCGCGCGGCGCCTCGCGGAATTTCTTTTTGGCACGGAAAAATCGCTGGTGCGCTTTGATATGTCCGAATACATGGAAAAGCATTCGGTTTCCAAGCTCATCGGCGCGCCCCCAGGTTATGTCGGCTACGAAGAGGGCGGGCAACTGACGGAACGTGTTCGCCGCACTCCGTATTCCATTATTCTGCTCGACGAAATCGAAAAGGCGCATCCGGACGTTTACAACATTTTGCTGCAGGTATTCGAGGACGGACAGCTGACGGACGGCCTCGGCAACACAGTGGATTTTCGCAATACGATCATCATCATGACTTCGAATATCGGTGCCCGTGCTCTGCAGAAGCAGGCTACTTTGGGTTTCCAGTCCGGTTTGGGAGACACTCACGCGAAGAGCTTGGACGATATTGTGATGGCCGAGGTCAAAAGGGTGTTCAATCCTGAATTTTTGAACCGGCTGGACGAAGTGATTTTGTTCAACGCGCTCACGGACGATGATCTGTCGCGCATTATTGACCTGCTGGTGAGTCAGATTAACGACACGCTGGTCCATCGCCAGGTGCAAATTCAAATGACGCCCGAAGCGCGCCAGTGGATTCTGGAAAAGACTTGCACCGATCGCAATTATGGCGCACGTCCGCTCCGCCGCGCTCTTCAGAAGTACGTCGAGGATCCGCTCTCGGAGGCCTTAATCCAAGGCGGGCTTCAACGCCCAGCCATCATTGAGATTTATCTCACCACTGATGGCCTGGGCTTCCGTCCGGTGGTAGAAGCAACCCCAGTGGCCCACTAAGGAATCCTACGCGCGTGCCAGCCGTGGGGACGGTCTGGCAGGGGGAGTACAAAACATTGGAAGGCGGAGCGCGGCTTTGATTTACGTTGGAGCCGCACAGAGGAAATCCTGTCTGCACGCCAGCGCGCTTGTCGTGGTGGTGTGCGGATGTTTGCTCGCATTTTCATCGCGTCCTGTGAGTGCCCAGCAACTTCCCGCAGCGCAGCAGCCTGCCAGTCCAACCGCTTCTCAGCAGCCGGTGATTGAACGGATTGAATTCGTGGGCAATCGCCGCATTCAGCGTGAGACCCTTATGGCGCGCATTTTCTCGCGCCAGGGTGATCCTTACAATCCCGAAGCCATCCGTCGCGATTTTCGCGCTCTGTGGAATACGCAATTTTTTGAGGACATCCGCCTGGAAGTCGAAAACAGCCCGGACAATCCAAACGGGAAAATCCTTGTCTTCTACGTTCAAGAGCGGCCCACGATTCGTAACATCAATTACAAAGGGAATAAATCTGTTTCCGAATCCGACATCCTCGACGCCTTTAAAGATCGCAAAGTAGATTTGTCCGTTGAAAGCCGTTTCGATCCTACCAAGGTGAAACGCGCCGAAGTGGTGATCCAGCAACTGCTTGCTGAGCACGGCCACATGTATGCCACGGTGAAACCGACCTACGAGCGCATTCCGGCCACAAACTCGGTTACCCTCACGTTTAATATTGACGAAGGTCCTAAGGTCAAGGTTGGCAGGATCATCATCCAGGGCAACCACGTTTTTTCCACCGAAAAAATCGTCCGGTCGATGCGCCACTCGCGGCCGATTGCAATTCCACTTGGATTCGCCGACATCAATATATGGAGCAAGACCTACGATCGCGACAAATTGGACGAGGACATCGCTGTGGGAGTCACTGGCCTATATCGCGACCACGGCTACTTCCGCGTCGTTGTGAATGAACCAATCCTCAAGAACGTCAAGGTGCAGCACAATGGCTTGCCCGTCGGCCCCATTCCCTACATCGGCCGTACCCGCGGCATTCGCACCGACATCACGATTCCCATCGAGGAAGGTTCGCAATACCGCATGGGAAGGCTGGTGATTCGCAGTGCCAACCCCGACGAGAACCTTGCCATCAAGCCCGAGTTTCTCGAAAGCATATTTCCGCTCAAGAAAGGGCAGATCTTCGACGTATCGAAAATTCGCAAGGCAATCGACAACTACACAAAACTCTATGGCGAGTTCGGCTACATTGATTTTACTGCCTCTCCCGAATTCGATGAAGACGCTGCCACCAAGACCATTAATCTCACCTTGGATTTTGACCAGGAAAAACAATTCTACGTTCGGCGTATCGAATTCCAGGGCAACACAACAACGCGCGATAAGGTGATTCGACGCGAGTTGCTGCTTGACGAAGGCGCGCTGTTCAACGATCGTTACTGGGAACTCAGCATCCTGCGCCTGAACCAACTCGGCTATTTCGACACGATCAAGAAAGAAAACGCCGACTTGAAGCGTGACGTTAAAGCGGGGACGGTCGACATCACCCTCAAGGTCAAAGAAAAAGGGAAGCAGTCCATCAGCTTTTCAGGAGGCGTCAGCGGTCTGGCGGGCAGTTTCCTCAGCCTTGCCTATCAGACCAATAATTTTCTCGGCCTCGGTGAGACGCTCACCTTTTCCACTCAGTTCGGCAGCATCCAACGCAATATTCTCTTCGGGTTTACGGAGCCATATCTCTTCGATCGCCCCATTTCCACCGGCTTTACGATTTTTTCTAACAAGTTCAATTTCAACCAGCAGAAAGAACTGTCGATTCTGGTGGGCCAAAACATCGCCATCAATCCGGCGCTCGCTCAAAATTACAGCCAGAACAGCAAGGGCTTCACTCTTTTCGCCAGCTACCCGCTGCACCGTTTCGCGTTCGCCCGGCTTGGGATCACCTATGGTTGGACCAAGAGCGATATCACAACGTTTAGCCAAGCCTCCCAATTGCTATTCCAATCCCTGCAGTTCAGCAGCCTCGAGGGTTCTTCCGCGCTCAACGGAATTGTCTCCAGCAAAATCAGTCCCTCGATCAGTTACAACACAGTGAATGATCAATTGAATCCGACAGGCGGCAAGAGCCTTTCCTATTCGCTCGGATTTGAGGGTGGCCCCTTGGGTGGTAACGTCGATGCCATCCAGAATGTTTTCCAGATGACATACTTCCACCCCACTTTCCACAAGCGCAATGTCATAGGCCTGCGCGTCCAATCCGCCTGGGCGACCGGTTACAACGGCAGAGTCATTCCGCCCTACGAGCGCTTCTACATCGGTGGCGAGGACACGGTTCGAGGTTTCGACTTTTTCAATATTTCTCCGTGGACGTTCATCCCCTCCGCTGTAAACACCCCTATCAGCTTCGTAAATCCGACAGTCCTGAATTCGAGCGGCGGCCCCACGGTGCAGACGATCAACATCCCGGTGCTCCAATACTTCGCAACCCGGCCCGGTGGAGATCTCCAAGCTGTCGGCAACTTCGAGTATCGGATTCCGATAGCCGGTCCTGTAAGCATGGACCTTTTCGCGGACGTCGGTCTCGACGGAATCTTGCGGCCCAGCCAGTTGCGCCTGGATCCAGCTGCCATACAGCAATTGGACTCCGAGTTTCCGAATCCCCTCTTCCCGAATACGACGTTGTCCCAGACGCTTTCCGTGGTTCCAGGAACCAATTTCAAGCCGCGTACTTCCACGGGAATCGAATTTGTCGTGTTTCTGCCGATCGTGAGGGCGCCTTTCCGTTTCTATTACGCCTATAATCCGACTCGGCTCAATCAAACGATTGAGGGCCCTCGGGGTGCCTACTTTATCAGTCCTGAACAGATGGCAGCTCTTCCGCCGGGCGTACTGCAGACGCAGATTATTCCTACACTAAATAATATTCTGGATCAGCAGATTCAAAGATTTCCAACCGGGCTTGTGGAGCCGCACAGCACGTTCCGCTTTACGATTGCACGGACGTTCTAGAGTGAGAGTTGACTCATATCACATAAATGCGTCGAGACCAGTCGAGCGGGCCCCGCTAAACGAGCCGGAGATTTTGGAGGGCGTGGATGAGATCGGGTAAGTTAGCAATTATTCCAGCTTTGGCTGCACTGATAGCCGGTTGTGGCGGAGGCGCTTCCACGCCTGTAACCGTCACCGTGTCGCCGGTCAACCAGACGGTCGTGCTCGCGGGCACGCAACAGTATAGTGCCTCCGTAGTCGGGGAAACCAACACCACCATTACCTGGGACGTCTGCAATCAAGCGCCTGCCAGCAATGCCACGGGCAGTTCCACGGTTGCTAACATCACGCTGCCGACCGGCTGCGTCACGGGTGGGAATGCCACTCTCGGAACCATAAGCACTACAGGTCTCTACACCGCGCCGGCAAATCTGCCGAGCCCCCCAGTGGTCAGTATTGTTGCGATCAGCCAAGCAGACACAGCGGTCTTCGCTATCACCAATGTCAGCCTCGATACCGGCATCCGCGTATCCGTCACTCCCGCGAACGCCGCCATCGGTACCACCGAGCAATTTCAATTTACCGCGACCGTGTCCGGAAATTCGAATACCGCTGTCAATTGGTCTGTGAATCAGATTGCGAACGGAGATACGACCGTGGGCACCATCACTCCTGCCGCTTGCAGCGTGAACATGCCCATCACTCCTGTTCCGCCGAATCCCGCCACTCCTGGCATGAGCGTTGCTTGTTACACCGCTCCCGCGGCAGCACAAACCAGCGTCACGATTAGCGCTACTTCCGCCGCGGATTCTCGGCAGTCCGCTTCCGCGTCAGTCAGCGTTATTGCTGGCACTGATCCCAGCTTCAGCGCGATTCCGTTGGAGCCAAGCAGCGCCGTTGAGGGCTTGTTCCAGCAGGATGTTTATTTGCTGGGCAGCCATTTCTTTTCCACTAGCCAGATTCTGGTCAATGGCGCGCCTGTGCCGACCACATTCCTCGGCGCAAGCACTCTCCGTGCGACCATCCCGTCGACTTTCTTTGCCGGCCCCGCTCCCAGTTCACTGGCAATCACTGTCGAACGCCAAAATGGCGACACCAGCCAGCCAGCTACCTTGACTCTACAGCCCACGCGGCCGGCGGTTGTCGCTTCCATCCCGAACAGTTTTCCTCCCTCGACAACTTCGGGCACTCTCAGTTTGAACGGCGGATACTTCTCATCGGCAACGCAAGTCATGTCCGGAAATCAAATTCTCCCCGCCACTTTGGTGGACAGCCGCCGCTTGCAGGCCACGCTGTCGGCGCCTGGTTTTTCTTTTTCGACGCCGGGGCTGTTTCCCATACTTGTACAGAATAGCGATGTGCCGAGCGGGCTACCGGCTGTTGCCTCGGTCAACGTTGCCGTCTCTCCATCGGCAACGGACATTCCTCCCGCGCCGAATCCGCCGATCGCGGTCGGCACGCAGCCGACAGCCGTCGCGATCGATTCTGCGCTCGGTACCGCGGTGGTTGTGGATCATGGAGCCAGCGGAAGCGCGGGTGCTGTAACTCTAATAAATCTCGACACTAACTCCGCAGGCGCCACGCTCACGGTGGGGAATGCTCCCACGGGCGTTGGCGTGGACGACATTTTGCATCTGGCTGCGGTCGTCAACAGTTCGGACAACACGCTCTCCATCGTGAATCTTCAGACTCAGGCGGTCACGGCGTTTTCTCTGCCGACTAATCCTACCGGCACCACACCGGCACCTTCGCCTTATTCCGTGGGCGTAAATCCCCTGACGCACCGCGCGGTGGTTGCATACTCAAATACCAACGTTGCTGCTGTGGTTGATCTGTCAACGAATCCCCCGAATCTGGTGTGCGTGCTCGGGGGCTCCGACGCAAGCATGGCCAATAATTGCGCCACCACGCCGAATACCAACACACGACCCGTCAGCACCGGCCCCACTCCCGCGATTGCCGTCGAGCCGCAATTGAACTGGGCTGTGGTGACTCCCGGCGGTTCCGGTTCGGTCACCATCGTGGACTTGGGAAGCCCGGCGACAGCAACCCAAGTTGCACGCATTCCCAACGTGGTCGCGTCCGCCACGCTATCAACCAGCGTTCAAGGCGTTGCAATCAACACGGAAACCGAAGAGGCACTCCTCACCGATCCAAATCAAACAGCCTTGACTCTATTCAGTGTGCTGGATCAAACCGTAAACACTGTTTCGTTAACCCAGGGAGAAGTCGCCGACGCCGTTAATCCCCTCACCGATGTCGGCGTTGTACTGAACAGCATAGGTGGGACTGCTACCGTACTTGATTTGAAGACACTGAAGCCAATTGGAAATAGTGTCGCCGTAGGAACGTTGCCTCAGGCGGTGGCGATTGATGCGGGAAAAAACATTGCCGTGATTGCGAACTCTGGCAGCAACAACGTTTCCATTCTGCCGCTTGGCCCAATTCGTTCGCCGCAAATTACGGAACTCAGTCCGGGAACCACGTTTGCGGCTTCTGGTTCGGGTTCGCTCGCTGTCACCGTGAACGGATTTGGATTTGTATCCGGTTCGCAGTTGCGGTTGGACGGGGTAGGCGTTCCCACAGTTGTCAGTTCGAATGGCCGGCAAGCTACGGCAACAATTCCCGGAAACCTGCTGGCCGCGCCGCGCCGTTTTTCCTTGGATGTAATGACTCCCGGCGGTTTGGCCTCGAACGAGAAGAGTTTCGCGGTGATCGGTGCCATTCCAATCGGACTGAACCCGATTGCCGTCGCGGTCGACCCCAATCTGGGCGAGGCGCTTGTCACCAGCCAGGGCGCGCTCAATTCGGCCGGAACCTGTACGGGAACTGGAACTGTTTCGGTTGTGAATCTTTCCTCGATATCGGTGACGAATACATTTTCGGTGGGTACATGCCCGGAAGGCGTTGCTGTGCTTCCGCGGCTCGGGCTCGGCGTGGTGGCGAACAATGGAAGTGGTGACGCCACGGTCGTTGACTACGTCAACAACGCCGTGACCGCGACTGTATCGGTCGGCACTTCTCCCGCGGGTGTGGCGATACAGCCCGACACCGGCGCAACTGTGGTTGCCAACACTGGCTCAAATACAGTTTCGGAGTTCACAATCGGCAGCGGTGCGATTTCCTCCACGACTGCCAGCATTCCGGTGGACCAGCGCCCATTCGGCGTAAGCATCGACCCAATCGACAATCTGCTGGCCGTCACCGCGACCACGCAGAACACGGTTGATATCGTGGATCTCGGGACCCATTTCATCGTGGGCCGCCTCAGTAATTTTGAGGTACCGAGCGATGCGACATTCGATCCCATCTCGGATACGTTCCTCGTCGCCAACAGCCTTCTAAACGACCTGTCCGTGGTCGACCCGAAGGCATTTACGGCTACGCCCATCCGCATGGGCATCAATCCAACCGCGATCGCCTACAATTTCCAGAGCGGCACAGGTGTGACCGTCAATAACGCCGCCAACACCCTGTCCGTTTTCAATTTCCTGGCCACGAACCCCAATTCGGTGTTGTCGATCCAAGCTGGTAAAGTCGAGTTCGTGCTCCCCATGGGCGGCTCGGCTGAATTTTCCGTGGCCATCGATCCCTTGACGAACGTCGCGGCAGTTGTCGATCAGGCGAATGGCCGACTGTTGCTGATTCCTTTGCCGCGCTGACCGCTGGCAAGTCGCGCTCGGCTTCGGCCGAAGTAGGCAAAATCAGAAATGGCTCGGCCAACTGCGGTCGCGTTTCGCGCATCGGTATCAGTAGGCACGTTCGGGTGCGGGCTGTTTTGGACTAGGTTCGACGAACAAGAGGGGCATCAGCTCCAATTCCGATTGACCGGTTGAAGGTTGGCTCGCTATAATCGCGGGTTTGTAGTTTCCCAAAAGACTTCGTATCGAGGAGCTAGAATGAAGATTCGAAATGCTGGTATGGCGGCGCTCGCCATGCTTTTAGTCGTCCCGGCCGCTTGGGCGCAGGCCGAATCCAGTGCACCGGCTGTCGCAACTGGAAAAATCGCAGTCATTAATCTCCAAGCAGCGATCGCGGGCACGGAGGAAGGCAAGCAAGCCTCCAAGGAACTTCAAGCTCAGTTCGCTTCGCGACAGACGGAATTGGAAAACCTTCGTAAGCAGATTGCCGACCTGCAGCAGCGTCTTCAGGCCGGCGCGACCACGCTGAGCGACGAAGAGAAGGCGCGCTTGGCTTCCCAGGGGAATATACTCACGCGAAAGTTCCAGCGCCAACAACAAGATCTGCAGGATGATGGAAACGATGCGCAGCAACTGGCCATCAATCGTATTGGCCAGAAAATGATGACCGTACTCGACAAGTTTGGCAAGCAGAACGGATACGGCCTGATTCTCGACGACGGCACCTCGGCTCAGAGCGCCCCGGTCGTCCTGTATTCGGCAAATCAAGTCGACGTAACCCAGCAGATCATTAAGCTCTACAACACTTCATATCCCGTTAAGCCGGCCGCACCGGCTGCGTCGCGCCCGGCACTTCTAAGCCCTCACAAAAGTAACCAGTAGCAGGTAGGGGATTTTTGGCTCACGGCGGGTGGGTTGCTCGAAAGCGGGGATCATTAGGTCTTGACCCTGGCCTACGGAACCCATTCACAGCTTCTCCGTGAACCGAGTGTTGGCTTGCGTTTCGCAATACCTAAGTTTATACTGGCGTCGTTCGAAGTTGGGCGAAAGTTCAAGTGGGCGCGAGCCCACTTTTTTGTTGGCCGCGAAAATCACGTGGCGCTGCAATTTTCGGGGCGCCGAACTCGCCGGCCAGGGTTTCCGGGGCCGATGAACCTGGACAAGATCCGCGAAGCAGCAGAGCGTGTAACACGCTCGGTGGGCGTTGAAGTCGTCGACGTCGAATGGCAGGTGGGTAAGCAGCGCCTGTTACGGCTCTACATCGACCGTCCCCCGTCGCCCGGCCAAGGCATCGGCTCGGGCATTAGTCATAGCGATTGTGAAGCCGTCAGCGAGCAGCTAAACGTAATCCTCGATGTCGAGGATTTGGTGCCCGGGCCCGCCTACGTTTTGGAAGTGAGCTCACCCGGTCTAGACCGGAAATTGCTCAAACCCTCAGATTACGAGAGGTTCGCTGGGCGACTGGCAAAGGTTTGGTTGAACCAGCCGGTCGAGAACGCGAAGTTTCTGGAGGGCCGCCTGGCGGGAATTGCGGATGGGGTGGTTCAGATATCAGTGCGGGATCGGACGATCTCCTTCCCGCTGGCGAATGTTCGCAAAGCGAATTTAGTCGTCGAATTCTAGGGAGATGTAGCGAATGGCGAGCTTGCTCTACCAGACGATCGAACAGATCAGCCGGGACAAGCATATCGAGCCGGAGATCATTGTCGCAGCCATTGAGGAAGCGATGGTTGTCGCGGCGCGTAAGTTTTATAAGACCGACGAGGATCTGCGCTCGAAATTCAACCCGGAAACAGGTCAGGTGGATCTGTTCGCCGTTCGCACGGTTGTCGAGGAAGTTGCCGATCCGCTCCGCGAAATCGCTTTGGCCGACGCGCGCAAGCAACAGCCAGCCATCGAAATCGGCGGCGAAATTCCACAGGCTCGTGCGACCGATGTTCTGGGCCGCATTCAGGCGCAGACTGCGAAGCAGGTGATTCTACAAAAGGTTCGCGAGGCCGAGCGCGACACAATCTATAACGAATTTCACACGCGCGTCGGCGAACTTGTGAATTGCATCGTAAAGCGCCTCGACGGTCCCGATGTGATTGTAGACCTGGGCCGCACCGAGGCGCGCTTACCCAAGCGCGAACAGTCCCGCCTGGAAACGTACAACGTTGGTGATCGGCTTCGCGTTGCGATTCGTGCAGTCGAGCGCGCCGCTAAAGGGCCGCAGGTGGTGGTCTCGCGAGCGGATCCCGTGCTTGTCCAGCGCTTGTTCGAAATGGAAGTTCCCGAAATTTATGACGGCACCGTGCAAATTCGTGCTGTTGCTCGCGAAGCTGGCGAGCGTACCAAGATCGCGGTCGAGAGCCGCGACAAAGACGTTGACCCGGTTGGCGCATGCGTTGGCATGAAGGGTATGCGTGTGCAATCTATCATCCGCGAATTGCGGGCGAGAAAATCGATATTATCCCGTACAACGAAGACATTCTTCTGTTCGCGCAAAAAGCGCTCAGTCCTGCCAAGGTTACGCGCGTTCAAGCGGTAGATATGGAGGAGAAGCGCCTTGAAGTGATCGTCGAGGACACTCAACTCTCTCTGGCCATTGGCAAGAAAGGCCAGAATGTCCGCCTGGCCAGCAAGTTGATCGGCTGGAATATCGATATTAAGAGCGAAGAGGAGAAGCGCCGCGAAGTGGAAGCACAAATGTCAGAAATGACAGTCGCCTCCACATCGCTGAATGAGTTGCAGGGTGTTGGTCCCAAGACCATCGAAAAGCTCGAGGCCCACGGCGTCACATCCATTGAGAAATTGGCCGACATGACTCCCGAGCAGTTGCTCGAAATTCCGGGTATCGGCGAAAAAATGGTCGAGAAGATCCGCGTTTCCGTCGAGCAGTATTTCCAGGCGCTCGAATTGCAACAAACTGCGGTGCCGGAAGAAACCGCTCCCGAAATAGTGGCAGCCGAAGAAACTGCGGCAGCGGTAGAGGCAGTAGAAGAGTCCGCTGGCGACGCGCCCGAAACGGGAACAGCGACTGAGACCGAAGCCTCAACGGAAACAACAGAAGACGTTCCAGAACAGGAAGAGATCGAGAACGCTCCAGAATCTGTGGAAACTGAATCAGCTGCTGCGATCTCTACCGAGCAAGAGGAGCGACAGGCAGCTGACGAGCACGACGGCAAGACTGATGCCGATGCAAACTCTCTTAAGGCGGAGGACAACGCTTAACTGATGGCAGAATCCGGGCAAATCCGCATCAACGAACTCGCGCGGGAGCTGGAGATCAAGGCAAAAGTCCTGATCGAGTACCTTCCCGTGCTCGGCATCGCCGAGAAAAAAACGCACTCCAGCTCTCTTGAGAATGAGCAAGCGGACCGCGTGCGGAAGCATTTCCGTGATCTGGCTGCCGCCGAAGCGGCGGCAGAATCTGAGAAGCTGGCCAAAGCGGCAGCCGCCAAGGCCAAACCAGCCGCGTCGCGACCTGCTGCTTCGGTCCCAACGATAAACGCTCAAGCTCAAGCCACGCCATCGGTCGTGCCTCCCACTGCGAAACCTGTCGCACTTCCTCCAACGGTTCCGGGCGTAAAGGCTCCGACTCGTCCCGCGGCAGCTTCGCCTGCCGGGCCGCGTCCTGGCGGTGCTCCGGCAGTCGCCGCGCCAGTTGCGGGGCATCCTCCAGCGGCTGCCCCGCGAACCGCAACGCCGTCATCTGGCGCGCCCACAGCGATTCCGGCGCAGAGGCCCGGTGCTCCGCCGTCGCAGCGCTCTCCTATCGTCACCCGACCCGCTGCCGGCAGCCCCGCAACGACGGCCCCTCGCCCCGGCTCGCCAGCACAAGGGCAGCAACGGCCATCCGGCGGCTACTCTAGACCGGGTGCCCCAGCGCGCCCGGGCGGCAGCCCGGCATCAATGTATCGGCCCGCCGCCGGCGCACAAGGTGCCGCGCGCCCGGGCGGTGCGCCCATGCGACCTTCGCAGCGTCCGAGTGGCCGTCCCAGCCAGCCAATGGGCAGACCCGCCAGTGCTGCTGGCCAGGCGCCGAAAGCGGAGCCAGGCAAGCCTCTTTACGTGCGAAAGCCGCCTGCTCGCGCCAAACCGACAATTGAAAAGCGTTTCGCCGAAGGTGAACGCAAGCTGCATCCTGTCCGTGCGCGCGCTGGCGCTGCTGCCGGACGTGGAGTTGGCCACGCTGAACCGGCCGCACCCCCCGTTGTTCGCGAGCCGCGCCCAGTCACCATCACCGAGGGCATCACCGTGCGTGAGCTCGCCGAAAAGCTCGACATTCGCGCGAAGGAGTTGCTGAGGAATCTCCTTGATCGCGGGGTTTTCGCCAGCATCAATCAGGCTCTCGATATTCAGACTGCTACAAGCCTTGCCGAAGCCTTCAGTGGGATCGTTCAAGTGGTCTCTTTCGAAGAGCAGATGGCGCATGAGGATGTCAGCAAGGATGATAAATCCGAAAGGCTCACGCCCCGCGCGCCTGTGGTCACCGTCATGGGCCATGTCGACCACGGCAAGACGAGCTTGCTCGACGCGATTCGCTCCACGGACGTCGCCGGCGGCGAATCCGGCGGGATCACGCAGCATATAGGTGCGAGCGACGTCCACATCGACGGCAAACGGATCGTCTTTATTGATACACCGGGACATGAAGCCTTTACGCGCATGCGCGCTCGCGGTGCAAAAGTTACGGACATTGTTGTTCTCGTCGTCGGTGCCGATGACGGCGTCATGCCGCAAACCGAAGAAGCGATTGATCACGCTCGCGCCGCGAAGGTGCCCATCATTGTCGCCCTGAACAAAGTTGATAAGCCAGACGCCCAGCCGGAGCGCGTCAAGCGCCAGCTCGCAGACCATGGTTTGATGCCCGAGGATTGGGGGGGCGACACCGTCATGGTCGAAGTCTCCGCCAAGACAAAAAAGAATATTGAGCGTTTGCTCGAAATGATTCTGCTCGTTGGCGATCTTCGTGAACTTAAGTCCAACCCGGCAGCTTCGGCGAGCGGCACGGTTCTCGAATCGCGCGTCGATAAGGGCCGCGGGCCTGTTGCCACTGTTCTTGTCCAGAATGGCACTTTAAGCGTAGGCGACGTTTTTATCTGCGGCGCCGTTTACGGCAAAGTTCGCGCGTTGTATGACGATCGCGGTCAGCCAGTCAAAAGCGCCGGGCCTTCGACTCCCGTCGAAGTCCTTGGCCTGCAAGGTATCCCGGACGCTGGTGATCAGTTTTATGTCGCGGACGAAGCCAAGGCGCGCCACATTGTCGAGTATCGCCAATCCAAATTGCGCGAGGCCACCCTGGCAAAATCAGCGAGCTCGCGCCTCACGCTCGATCAATTGCACGAGCAACTCAAGGCCGGCGAGGTCAAGGACCTCCCGATCGTTATTAAGGGCGACGTGCAGGGTTCGGTCGAAGTTCTCAGCGAAATGCTGCCCAAGCTTTCAAACGATCAGGTAAAACTCAAAATCATTCACGCTAGCGTCGGCGCCGTTTCCGAAACGGACGTTCTCTTGGCCTCTGCGTCGAGCGCCATCATCATCGCATTCAATGTCCGGCCGGAGCGCAAAGCCTCTGACCTTGCGCAGCAGGAAGGCGTCGACATTCGCTTGCACACGATCATCTACGAAGTGGTTGATGAAATTAAGAAGGCCATGGCCGGCTTACTCACACCAGTGATCAAGGAACAGTATCTGGGACGCGCGGAAGTACGGAACACATTCCGCGTCAAGGGCGTCGGCATGATCGCCGGGTGTCACATTCAGGATGGAATCGTCAAGCGTGACGCGGAAGTCCGCGTGCTGCGGGACAACGTTGTGGTTTACACCGGGCGCATCAGTTCACTCCGCCGGTTCAAGGATGATGTCAACGAAGTCCGCGCCGGCTTCGAATGCGGAATAAGCATTTCGAATTTCGCCGACGTCAAAGTTGGCGATATCCTGGAATGTTTCGCGATGGAGCGCACGGCTCACCCGGGAGCAGGGGCCTGAGTTAATCTGCCGATGTTCCTCCACGCAGGAGGGCAATGATGCCAATCGGCCTCGTCACTCTGGAAATTCACATTCCGGATGCACGCTCTCTCAAGGATAAACGCCAGGTGCTGCGTAGTTTGAAAGATCGCCTGCGAGGCCACTTCAACGTAGCTGTTGCGGAGCTGGACCATCAGGATTTGTGGCAGCGCTCCGTCGTCGGCGTGGTGGGAATCTCCGCCGACGACCAGCACCTCTCGCAATCCATGGCCGACGTGCTCGAAGCCTCCGAGCAGGTACTGGGACGAGATTTGATCTCGCATGAAATCGATTATTTTTGAAATCGTTGTTCACTGGAGCGCAAAATTCAAGTAGGGTTGCCAACCATGACCGTCGCCGGCCATCGTTCCGAACGCATTGCGGAGGAAATTCGCCACGAAGTCAGTCTGATGCTCGCGGGTGAGTTGAAGGACCCACGCCTCGCCACGGCCATGAACGTCACCGAAGTGCGCGTCGCGCCGGGCCTGAAACACATTCGCGTCTACATCGAAGTGTTTGGCTCCGATAAAGATCGCGAAACCACTCTCAAAGGACTCGCCGCCGCATCGGGATTTATCCGCCACGAACTCGTCGAACGCTTGCAGCTTCGCCGGGCGCCAGATATTGATTTTGTGCCGGACCGTTCCGAAGAGTACGGTCACCGCATTGACGATCTGCTGAAGAAGAGCAAAACTCAGGGAGAAGCGTAGACTCCACGCGAGCCACCGCTCACCTCTCATGCCGCGAAACATTCAGCCGCCGCACATCGACGGCGCCCTCGTTATCGACAAGCCATCCGGGAAAACCTCCCACGATGTCGTCGAAGCTGTGCGCCGGCTCGTGGGCTTTCGCCAGATCGGCCATCTCGGCACGCTCGATCCGTTGGCAACCGGCGTTCTTGTTCTGCTTCTCGGACGGGCCACGCGCCTCGCGCAGTTTTATACGGGCCGCCGCAAGCGCTACAACTGCGCCGTTCGCTTCGGCTACTCCACCGACACCTACGATTCCGACGGAGAAGCTCAAGGCCCAGACTGCGCTCCGGTTCTTGTTCGAGAGTCTCTCGAGCGCTTTGCCGCCACGTTCCTGGGACGCATTCAACAGATGCCCCCGGCGTTTTCCGCCAAGAAAATTCATGGGCGGTCCGCGCACGAGCTGGCCCGTAAGAAAAAGCCCGTCACGTTGAAGTCCGTTGACGTGGACGTTTACGAATTTCGCCTGATTGAAATCGAAGGCTCGTACGCGAAGTTCACCGTTGAATGCGGCGCGGGCACGTACATTCGCGCGCTGGCTCATGACCTCGGCAAACTCGAAGGCTCCGGCGCGCACCTCTCTGAAATCAGCCGCACCGCCGTCGGGGAATTCACTCTCGATCACGCCAGCAAGCTTGAGGAATTGGCCGAAGCCGCCCGTTCCGGGCGATTAGCAGAGCGTGTTATTCATCTCGAAGCTTTGCTGCCGGAACTCCCGCGCGTCACCATTCTCCCCGTCCTTGAACGTCGCGTGCGTCACGGTGCAAAATTCAACATTCCCATCTCGCAGATTCAGCCGGGTCACACAACCGCCGCCCAGAATGCGCCCGAAGAACTGGATTCCGGCGATTGGAAGCCCGCGCGTCTCCGCGTTTTCAATTCGCAAGAACATCTGATTGCCATTGCCCAGGCGGTTGTTCCGCGAACCTACCAGCCAATCGTTGTCCTCGAAGCTGCGCCATAGCGAAAAGTCATTCCCTCAGGAATCGAGGAAAGTTCTCGAGGTTTCTATGGCACGGGTCGAACTGGCGAGGAAGCAAATCCACCGGCATCGAGCGGCGCGCGTCCTGCGTAGATTGGTTTAGCGGTCTCGGGGTTCCAACTCACCACTCTGGGCGTCACCAGCACCAACAATTCCGTTCTGTCGTTTTGTGTACTGCGTTTGCTTCCCAGTAACCCGACCGGCCCCAACTCCGCCACCCCTGGAGTGCCGTTGATGGCACGCATTTCTTGCGATTCAATGATCCCTGCCAGTGCAGTTGTTTCCCCGTCTTTCACGCGGACCGTTTGATCGATTGACTGATTGCTGATCACGGGTATGCTGTTTACGGAAGCCCCGGTCAGACTGCGTAGTTCGAAGTGCAACTCGAGCGTTACCTCACCATCTTTGTGCATGTGTGGCGTTGCCTTCATCTTTAGCCCGATGTCCTCATACTGGGAACTTGGGAACGGAATCGACGCCGTAGCGCTGTTCGTGGAATTAAAGGTGGCATTGTCCAATATCACTGAAATCGTGTTGGCCGTCGAATCCGTCACGGCCAAATCGGGTGGATGGGCTGCGCCCAGAAACGCTCCAGTGACCAGGCCCACAGGTCCCGTTCCTGTCGGAAGCTGCAGTGACGAAGCAAACGTGCCATCGCCATTACCAATCAAGATGTCCACTGTGTCCGCGCTTTCATCCGATATCGCGAGGTCTGTTCGCCCGTCCACGTTGAAATCCCCGGCAGCAATCGCGACGGGCTTATTGCCGGAAGTCGTGCTGCTGTTTAATGCGGAAGTGCCATTCGCGGTGAACGTTCCGTCGCCATTGCCCAGGAAATTCGAGATGGTGTTGTCCGTCTGATTGACGACGGCCAGTCCGATATTCGTGTTGGTATTGACGTTGAACTGTCCCGCGGCAATGGCCACCGGCAAAGTCCCCGTCGTAAGCGTTCCTTTGCTGGCAAAGGTCCCGTCTCCGTTCCCCGGAAAAATCGAGACGGTGTTCGCCGACTGGTTTGTAATCGCGAGATCGGCCTTGCCATCGTTATTGAAGTCGGCGGTCGCGATTGCTGATGGACCTTGCCCTGTTGAGATCACCGTTTGCGGTTGGAAGGTTCCATCGCCATTCCCGAGCAGGATCGAGACTGTGTTATCGCCTTGATCGACCACTGCGAGATCCGTACGACCGTCTCCATTAAAATCCGCCGTCACGGCCGCCACGGGATTCTTTCCTGTGGCTAAAGTCCCTTTGAGCGTAAACGTACCGTCGCCGTTGCCGAGAAAAAGGGAAACGGTATCGTCTGTTTGGTTCACCACCGCAAGGTCAGGAATGCTGTCGTTATTGAAGTCCCCTGTAATAAGAGCAACAGGGCCCAGTCCGGTCGTCAGTGTTCCTTTGCTGGTGAATGTTCCATCGCCGTTTCCAAGGAAAATGGACACGGTGTTGTCATCGTGGTTCGCGTTCGCCAGGTCCACGTTGCTATCGGCATTGAAGTCCGCCGCAACAATCGCCACGGGATTCTTCCCCGTGGCAATATCCGTTCGCGGAAACAGATTGGACGACACATTGGGGATGAAACTCGGCGACGTGAGGCCCGAGGAGAATTGCGCCAGCGTAATCGGCACGCGGTCCCCGACGAAGAACGTCACGGGCTTGTCGTCCTCCGCTCGCAAGAGGACGCGCTTACCGTTTTTTATGACATTCAGCGTATTTGAGAACGCCGCCGCCGCTCCGGGCAGAGTTGCAAGAAATGTCGTCTTTCCCCCTCCAAACGCAATCAGCGGTGGAATCAACGAGCCTATGCCCGTTTGTCCTGATCCGATTAATGAGGCAATCTGGTTTGCGCCTAATCCCGAAAGCGCGCTCGTCGGTCCGAAAAGTTGTTCAATCACGCTGATGAGCCCAGCTATGCCCGATTGTGCTGTTTGAATCTGCTGCGGTGTCAGAGAGAAGGCTGACACCGACGTGGGCGGCGTAATTCCGATTTGACTCGCAGCATTGCGGTCCACTTCGAGAATCTCCACTTCCAACACCATCTCTCCGCGGGGTTCCTCGAGTTGGTTGAGCAACTTTGTCGCCATCGAAACTGCCTGCGGCGATGCGCGCATCGTAATGGTCCTCGCCGATGAATTCAGTTGCGCGCGCGTGATTCCCGCGATGTCGCGGACGACGCGCAGCACCTCGGTCATGTCGTTTGCCGTTTCGGAGGCAGGTAGCTCCACGGTGCTTACAACCGACGCATCGTAGGCGCGCCGTTTTGCGGGTGTGTCGGCAGCCACGAAGAAAAGCCTGCTCGTCAGCGGCCGCCAGAACGTTCCAGTCATATCGCCGAGCGCTCGCATGGCGGTCTGAAAATCAACATTGCTGATTCGCAAGTGAACCGGCCTCGATTGCAGCTCGACATCAAACGAGGCATCCACGCCAAAGTCGCGCGCCACTGCTTCGTACGCGCTCATCGTATCGCCCCGATAGTCGAAGTTGCGCGTGCCCGTTAGTGGTTCCAGTCGCACCACTCCCGTGGGCTCCGTCATCAGTTGCCGAAGAGTGGCAGCTGATGATGGCGCCAGTTGCGCCAGCCTTTCGCGCACCATCTCATCGCTCGGGTCGAAAACCAGCGCCGCGTTCAGTTCCTCGCGTGCTTCGGCCAATCGGCCTGTCAACGCATCCCGCTCAGCGCGGTCCACCGATGCGGTCACCAGCTGGCTTCGCGCGAACTCTCTACGCAATAAATATTCCGGCTTTGTTGAATCTTGCTGCGCAGCTTCCGTGTAAGCCGCGAATGCCATTGGCCAATTCTTCTGTTTCTCCGCCTTCAGTCCCCGCTCGTACGCCTCCTTCGCGCGCTTGGAATTGTGGATTCTTGTTTGGGCGGCTCCAGAGAGAGGTTTGGCCGAAGTTTGAACCTTTCCGCCGAATGTGCCAAGCGCGGTGCACAGACCAAGCGCGATCGTTAGGAGTAGGCGCAATGAATATACCTGTCCGCTATTCTTACAGAGATTGGCCGGGAGCCCGTGTAGTTGCCTGCGATTGTGCCGCGAAAGCTAAGGTGTGTCTCCGGATTATAAACTAGCTCGTCCACAGTGATTGCATAATTGCATTCGAAACCCTTCTCTCCTGCGATCGCGATGTGGCTCCGCGCGGGGTTCCAACAGGCCTCGTTTGTGCACTTAGGAAAGTCTATCGGACGTAGGGTATTTGCCTTGACGCTATTTTCACGCCGCGATACACTCAGAATTCCTAGTTGATACTGAGTTACAACTGGGTTCGACTCCTAAAATGCTTTCTGCACTCCTACTCGCTCTCCGCGAAGGCGTTGAAGCGGCCCTTGTGGTCGGCATTGTCTTAGTCTATCTCAATCGCACAGGCCGCCGCCAATTGGCGCGTTACGTGTGGGCCGGCGTGGCTGTTGCCATCGTGTGCAGCTTCGCGGCGGCTGTTCTGCTGCAGCGCTGGCAAGTCAGTGAAGACGGATTCGAGGGCGTGCTTATGCTCGCCGCCGCTGCTCTCGTTGTCTCCATGATTATTTGGATGAACCGCATCGCACGCCGCCTGCGCAAAGAAATCGAGCAGCGCGTCGAAACATATGCACAGAAAGGTGAACGCGCAGCGGGGTGGGGAATCGGTTTTTTTGTTTTTCTAATGGTGTTGCGCGAAGGCGCCGAACTGATCCTGATTCTTCGCGCTGTGGAGCTCTCCATCGCAGGCCTTCAAGTCTGGATCGGCACCGGAATCGGAATCGCCATGGCCGTTGCCGTCGGCCTGTTTTTCTTTCAAGGGACGCTAAAAATTCCTCTTGGCCGCTTTTTCGCCGCCACCAGCACCATTTTGATGGTCGTTGCGTTTCAACTGGCCCTGACGGGCTTGCATGAACTGAGCGAGGCCACGTGGCTTCCATCCAGCAAGCAAGAAATGGCGACGATCGGTCCCATCGTCCGCAATGAATATTTCTTTTTCGTTGTCATTCTCGGCGTTGCTGCAATCGTGGTATTGCGCGAATGGTTCACGCTCCACGAAGGTGATGTCGACGGAAAAGCTGGCGGTGGGGCGCTCGATGCGCCCGCGAATCCGGCCGAAAAGCGCCTCCGAGAGCACGAACATCGCCGTCGCCGGGGATGGAGTTTCGCGGCGGCGTTTCTGTGCCTTGCCGTCATACTCTCCCTCACGGCTGAATTTGTTTATACGCGCGCGTCGGCCGCCCCTCCTGAGGCAGAACATGTGGCGGCTGTTGGAAAGATCGTCCGCGTCCCGCTCGCGGAAATGAGCGGCGTCTCCGTGCATTTCTATACCGTGGATGTGCAGGGAACCGCCTTTCGCTTTTTCGTGATGCGTAAGCCCAACGGCGACTACGTTACCGCGCTCGACGCCTGCCAAATCTGCGGTCGGATAGGTTATCGTCAGGAAGGCTCCGTGTTGATTTGCCGCAACTGCGGCGCGCCTGTGAACGCTGCCGAGATTGGCATGCCCGGAGGCTGCAATCCCATCGCCTTCCAGTCGCGTGTCGAAGGAACGAACATCGTCGTCGATCTTTCGGCAATCGTTGATGCGACCTCTCAGATTCAGAAGTAGGAACAGCAAGCCAACATGTTCATCCGCCTCCTAAGAGAATCGTTCACGCGCAACCCGCGCCGGAAAATGCTCACCGGAATTGCGCTCGTTCTCGGCATGGCTGTGGCAACGGCCACATTCACGATCGCGGTCGATGTTGGCGATCAATTGGCGCGCGAGTTCCGCAGTCTCGGCGCGAACCTCCTGGTCACGCCGCAAGCGGACACTCTGCCCGTCGAGATTGGCGGCGTTGACTACCGTCCAGTCGATCAGGGCGCCTATCTTTCCACTTCGAGTCTGCCTAAGCTCAAGACGATTTTCTGGCGCCACAATATTCTCGGCTTCACGCCTTTTCTGGATATTCCCGTACAAGCCGGCATCAAGCAGGCGGCTACGGACACCGCCAAATTCCAGACCACGCTCATCGGCACCTGGTACAAGCACTCCGTGCCGATTGAAGACGGCACCACCTTCGTGACGGGTGTCAGTTTTACCCATCCCTGGTGGAAAATTCGCGGCCAATGGTTCGCCGACGATTCGAACGATTGCGTAGCTGGCGCGTCGGTCGCACAAAAATATGGAATCGCCGTCGGAGACAAACTAGATCTTAGCGTCGGCCCCCGCGAATCTCATGCGATCGTGACTGGCATCGTCGCCACAGGTGATTCGCAGGACGACGCCGTGCTCTGCCCGCTTTCTGTTGCCCAGGATCTCGGCGGCAAACCCGGCGAATTTCGCCAGCTCTTTGTTAGCGCACTCACCAAGCCCGCAGATGCCTTCTCGCAACAAGATCCCAACAAGATGACGCCCACGGAATTCGACCGCTGGTATTGTTCGCCGTACATCACTTCGATCGGCCGCCAGATTCAAGAAGTCCTCCCCGGCACTCACGTTGAGACCATCCGCCGTGTTGCAGAGACCGAAGGCCGCGTGCTTTCGCGCGTCAGCCTGCTGCTATGGATTGTGACCATCGCCGCGCTTATCGCCGCCGCTCTTGCTGTCGGTGCCACTTCGGCCACCACGGCCATGGAGCGTCGCGCCGAAGTCGGCTTGATGAAAGCCCTTGGAGCAACGAATTTCTTGGTTGGCGGTCTGTTTCTCTGCGAACAATTGCTCTTGGCCATCGCCGGGGGCTGCTTGGGTTTTCTGCTCGGCGCGGGTCTCGCGCGCGAGCTGGGTGAGACAGTTTTCGGCGTCGCGACTTCGCCGCGCCTGATTGTCCTGCCGATAATTCTTGCAGCTGCGGCCGCTGTCGCGCTCATAGGAAGTTGGATTCCGCTTTATCGCGCCGCGCACGTCCCGCCCGCTCCTATTCTGAGGGGCGAGTAGTGTTCAACCGCCTGCTTTTCCATTTGCTTCGCGGCAACCGCGTGCGGCTCGTCGTGGCGCTGCTCGCGCTCATCAGCGGCGGCGCGGTTGTGTCCGCGCTGTTGAATCTTGATTTGGATATCAACCACAAGCTCACGCAGGAATTTCGTTCTCTCGGCGCGAATGTTGTCATCTCCGCGCCGCAAACCTCGTCCACAATGCCCGGCGTGCCGCCGCTTATGGATGAATCGGTCGTGCAAGATATTGAGCAGAATATTGACCGTCAATCCCCGGTTTCCGGAACAGGTGCATCGCCGGATTTGTATCTCGTCGCGCGCGTGGGCTCCAAGAATGGACCGAATGTAGTCGTCACTGGGACGTGGCTCGACCGCGTCTCGCAAATGGAACCGTGGTGGAAAATTGCCGGAACGGCAAATGTTTCGCGAACCGATCTTTCCCGATGTCTCATCGGACGCAATGTAGGCCGCAGCCTGAGCCTTTCGACGGGCGGTAATATCGCGTTGTCGTATCAAGGCCGCAGCGTAAGTCTCACCGTTGCGGGAGTGGCGGACGCGGGCGGCTCGGAAGACAATCAGATTTTCGTCAACCTGCCCGTCGCGCAAAAACTTGCCGGCCTCGAAGGCAAGATTGAGTTAATCCAATTGAGCATTCCCGGCTCTGCGGCCCAAATCCGCAGCGCTGCGGACAAACTCCAGGCCGGTTTTCCCGCTCTCGAAGTGAAACCGATTCCGCAAATCACGGAAGCGGAAGGGAAACTTCTCCAGCGAATACGCTTTCTGATTTTCTCGATGGGATTCCTCATTCTTGTCCTCACCGCGCTGTGCGTGCTCGCCACAATGGCCGCGCTCGCGATGGAGCGCCGCAGGGACGTCGGGCTGATGAAAGCTCTCGGCGGCTCGATTCAAAAAGTCGTGCGACTTTTTCTGGCTGAGGTCGGTGTCCTCGGAACCGTCGGAGGAATTCTCGGATACGCGCTCGGCATGGCTCTCTCCGTTTGGATGGGCCACCGGGTTTTCGGCACGAGCATTTCTCCGCGATGGGAAGTGTTGCCCGCCACAGTGATCTTAATGCTCTGCGTCGCGCTCGCGGGAGCTCTGCCTTTGCGCTTACTCGGCAACGTTCGTCCGGCCGTAATTTTGAGAGGAGAATAGTCAGTGGCGCTCGTCGAAGTTACGGAGCTGAGAAAAACTTTCGACGACGTCTGCGCGCTCAATGGCGTCTCCTTCAGCGTCGAACCCGGCGAATGGACCGCCATCATGGGCCCTTCCGGTTCCGGTAAGACTACGCTCATCAATATTCTCGGCGGCCTCGACACGCCCACGGACGGACGCGCCATCGTCGACGGTGTCGACGTGGGCCGTCTCGACGAAGAGGGCCTCACGCGTTTTCGCGCTGAGAAAATCGGCTTTGTCTTTCAGCAGTTTCACCTCGTCCCGTATCTCACCGCCGTTGAAAACGTCATGCTCGCGCAATATTTTCACAGCACTACGGACGAGCATGAGGCGGCCGAAGCCCTCCGTCGCGTCGGCTTGGGCGAACGCCTCATGCATCTTCCGTCGCAACTTTCCGGCGGCGAACAGCAGCGCGTCGCCGTCGCCCGCGCGCTCATCAATCATCCCAAGCTTATTCTTGCCGACGAACCCACCGGAAATCTCGACGAAGCCAACGAAGAAACCGTGATTCGCCTTCTGCGCGATCTTCACAGCGAAGGTCACACAATCTTGATTGTCACCCACGATCCATCTATTGGCAGTCTCGCGGATCGCCGTATCGAGCTCGCCCACGGCCGCCTCGCTCAAATTACCATTCACTCCTCCGAAGACGAAGCGCGTATCGATCACATGCTTGAGGAATTGTGGCTCTGCGCCGAAATCGGCAAGCGGGCCAAACTCGCGCGTTTCCATTCCCTCGATGCCGATCCGGAACGCACGTTGCAACACCTCTCCGTCGTGGGCCTGGTGGCCATGCACGACTCCGAAATTGAATTGACTGACCGCGGCCAGCGCCGCGCTCGCGATGTCGTTCGTCGGCGCCGCCTCGCCGAGCGCCTCTTCACCGACACATTCTCCATTGCCAACGCCGAGGCCGATCCGCAAGCATGTAAGTTCGAGCACATCATCAGCCCGGAGCTTGATGAGCGCATTTGCAGCTTCCTCGGTCATCCTGTGACGTGCCCGCATGGCAACCCCATTCCTCCCGGCCCCTGCTGCCCGGCAAAGGAACGAGGCAAATGAATACAGCCTCCTTGCGAAAGTGGCACGTTGCTCTTGGCGCCCTTGAAGCATTGCTTCTGTGAATGAAACTCGATCCATGCCCATCCCTCTCGACATCCGCAAAAAGCCAATGGACGTGAAAGTTCACGTCTCCACCGGCGCTGGCGTGGACATCACCTGGTCCGACGCCCATACCAGCCATTACGATTTTTCTTATCTTCGCGAGCACTGCCCCTGCGCCACCTGCAGAGAGGCAAACGACAAGAAATCAAGTCTCAGCGAAAAAATGCCTGGCGGTTCGGCAGCGTTGCCTTTATTTAAGCCCAAGGTTACCGCGCGCGCCGCGGCAGCGGTGGGGAGTTACGCCATTCAAATTGAATTCACCGACGGGCATGCCACGGGAATTTACAGTTTCAGCCATTTCCGTGAAATCTGTCCCTGTGAGTCTTGTGTCCGCGAATTTCGCGGCGAAAAGCCTGGTTGATACAAGGTCGCTTTAAAGGCCGCCGCAGTGACAATCTGGCAATTTCTATTCCATGCATCACCTTTCTTTTTTCCCTCGTTGGCCGTATAGTCTCTGTCCGCACCTATTTCGTCCATGGCATCGAACCCCACACCGCCCGGTCAACCCAAGACGTCTGCGCGCCCCGCAGTAAACGTTCTCGTCGCAACGACGGCGATGCTCAGCTTCATCTCCTTCTGGCGCGCCGGCGCGATCGTTCTCAATGACTTAGCGTCCTCGGCGTATTACGCGGGAGGTGAAGCAGAGCAGTTCATCGGCAAATCCGCGCCGTGGTTCATCTTGGGTGTAATGCTCCTGGCCTATGCCGTCTCGTTGGTCTACGTCGAAAGCTGCAGCATGTTCGTTCGCGGCGGCGTTTATCGCGTAGTCAAAGAGGCGATGGGCGGAGGTCTTGCGAAACTCTCGGTCTCTGCTCTGATGTTCGATTACATCCTCACCGGCCCAATCAGCGGCGTCGCGGCCGGGCAGTACGTCGCGGGTTTGGTCAACGAGCTTCTACGCTATGGCGGCTTCCATGTGTCGCTTTCTGTAGACGCCACCGCGGCAACCATCGCTATTCTTGTAACGGTTTATTTCTGGTGGCAGAACATCAAGGGCATTCCCGAGTCCAGCGAGAAGGCGCTGCGCATCATGCAAGTGACCACTGTAATGGTGATCATTCTGATTGCCTGGTGCATTTACACGGTTATCGTTCGCGGTGCTCACTGGCCTCCCGCGCCTTTGCCCCAGAACATGATTCTCAACGAGCACTCGCTCGGATGGCTCAACAAATTCCGTTGGGCGCACACGCTCACGCTTGTCGTGATCTTTGTTGGCATTGGCCATTCCGTCCTGGCGATGAGCGGCGAAGAAACTCTCGCGCAGGTCTATCGCGAAATCGAGCATCCTAAGCTCGCGAACCTCAAGAAAACCGCCCTTGTCGTCGTTGCGTACAGCCTCGCTTTCACGGCCTTCGTTTCCATTTTTGCCGTGATGATCATTCCAGACCACATCCGCCCGCAATTCTTCGAGAACCTCATCGGCGGCTTGTCGATGAATCTGCAGGGTCCCTTCCCGCTGCGGCTCGCGTTTCACGTCTTTGTGGTCATCGTTGGTATGCTCATTCTTTCTGGCGCGGTGAATACGGCTCTCGTCGGCTCGAACGGCGTGTTGAGCCGCATTTCCGAAGACGGCGTATTGACCGACTGGTTCCGCCACCCGCACCGGCGATACGGCACTACCCACCGAATCATCACGAGTGTCGCGGCCCTCCAAATCGTTACAATTTTGGTCAGCCGCGGCGACGTGAATTTTCTAGGCAATCTCTACGCCTTCGGCGTCATTTGGAGCTTCGCGATGAAGGGCTTCGGCGTTCTTGTCCTTCGTTATACCCATCCCCAAGACCGCGAATATCGCGTTCCATTGAACTTCACAATTGCGGGCACGGAAATCCCCGTGGGCCTTGGCTTGATCACTCTTGTTCTGCTGCTCATTGCTATCGTAAATCTGTTTACCAAGCCCGACGCTACAATCGCCGGCGTGGTCTTCTCTGTGCTGTTGTTCGCGGCATTTACGCTCTCGGAGAGAAGAGTTCTGAAACAGCATGGTATGACACGCTCGGCTGAACTCGATCAATTCAACCTCTCAGAGCAGGCGGATATCACCCCCGCGAACGTTGGCGTTCGCCCGGGAAACATTCTTGTCCCAGTCAGCAATTATTACGCCCTCTATCATCTGCATTCCGTTCTCGAGCGATTGAGAACTGATGAGCAGGATATCGTTGTCCTTCATATTCGCTTGTTGCGCCGCGCTGCGTCAGGCGAATACGACCTGAACCCAGAACAGCTTTTCAGCACGATCGAGCAGCTCCTTTTCACCAAAGTCTTGGCCATTGCCGAAAAGGAGGGGAAACCGGTCCGCCTCGCCGTAGCCGCCGCGAATGATTTGTGGGATGGCATTCTGCGTTCCGCCGCGAATCTGCATTCAGCATCTATCGTCGTTGGGGGATCGTCGAAAATGCCGTTGACGGAGCAAGCGCGCGAAGTCGGCCTCGCCTGGGAACGTATGCCCGAACCGCGTCCCCGCGTAGCTCTCGAAATCGTCACCGCCGGCGGGCAGCAACGAGTTTTCTACCTCGGCCCGCACTCGCCCCATCTGACGGCCAAGGAAATCGACTTGCTCCACGACATTTGGCTTCGATTGAGCGATGAATTAAAGGGCGAGGAGATCCATCATCACGACATTGTCCATTTCGCCTTGACGGAGCTCGAACGCGAAATCGCGGAAGGTCAGGGCGAAGCAGTTCTCGCCCGCCTTCGACAACACCTGCAAGAGATCAAAGACCGTCGTTCTTCCGTGGCATAGCTCGCACGCTGTCCACGGCTTTTCCATCGCGCAAAGAACTTTGCTAGCCAAGTTTCTCCTTGATGTTAAAATGTTTTTCCCTTGTTCGCGCACTACGTCTGTGTGGGAATGTTTGCATGGTAATGTTTGAGCGAAAATGTTTGCGTCGCAAAGTGTTGTAACACAATCGAATGTCCGAGGAGTTTCAAGTGCACAAGGTTGTCATCATCGGGAGCGGCTGTGCGGGTTTGACGGCCGCGATCTACGCCGCGCGCGCCAATCTTAAGCCTCTGATCATTGACGGTCACGAACCTGGCGGCCAGCTCACGCTCACCACCATGGTTGAAAATTTCCCCGGCTTCCCGGATGGAATTCTTGGTCCGGAACTTATCGAGTTCATGCGTAAGCAGGCGCAGCGCTTCGGCGCCGAATTTCGCTCCGGCGCCGTCTCGTCCGTTGCCCTCAAGCACCGCCCGTTCAAAATCGAGGCTGGCAAGGAAGCATTTGAGGCCGAAACGCTCATCGTCGCCGCTGGCGCTTCCGCTCGCCTTCTCGGCATCGATTCCGAAAAGCAGCTGATCGGACACGGTGTTTCCACATGCGCCACCTGCGACGGCTATTTTTTCCGGGACAAAGAAATCGCTGTCGTCGGCGGCGGGGACACTGCCATGGAGGAGGCCACGTTTCTCACGCGCTTTGCTAAAAAAGTGACCGTCCTCCATAGGCGCAGCGACTTTCGTGCTTCCAAGATCATGCTCGATCGCGCCAAGGCCAACGACAAAATCAAATTCCTCACCCCTGTCGTCGTCGAGGAAGTACTCGATCCCGCAAAGCACGACGTCGAAGCCGTCAAACTTCGCAACGTTGAGAACAACAAAACATCGATCCTCCCAATTTCCGGCCTTTTTATCGGCATTGGTCACGAGCCCAACACGAAAATCTTCCGCGGGCAACTCGATACGGACGAAGCTGGTTACCTCAAGACTAACAAGGGAAGCCGCACGAATATCGATGGTGTTTTTGCTGCTGGCGACGTCCAGGATAAGACCTATCGCCAAGCCGTCACCGCCGCAGGTTCCGGTTGCATGGCCGCCATGGACGCGGAGAGATTCCTGGAGGCCCATTCGCACTGATCTCTCGCTGCCCCGATGCCTAAACTTCACTGTCCGCCCGAAATCTCGTCCTTGAGAGCGCGCCGTTGGAGCCGCTGCTGATGCTTCGCTCGATTCTGCTCGAACTGTCGCGCAGTTCCCGCATGGCTCATTTTGTCATGCATAATGGCACCAGCCGCCGCATGGCTCGCCGCTTTGTGCCGGGCGAAGCGCTCGACGACGCCGTTGCCGCGGTCCGCGAACTCAATGCGCGCGGCCGTCCGTGCAGCCTTGATTGCCTGGGTGAAAGCGTGACCACCGAAGCCGAAGCGCGCCGCGCCGCCGATACGTATGTAGGAATATTTGATCGCATCGCGGCCGAACATCTCGAGTGCAACGTCTCGCTTAAACTCACCCAGCTTGGCCTCGATATTAGCGAACCACTGTGCGAGGATCTTTTCGCAAGAATCGTCGCTCATGCTGCGGCACAAAATAACTTCGTCCGCATCGACATGGAAAGTTCCGCCTACACGCAGCGTACCATCGACATTTGCAAACGCGCGCGCGCCCAGAGCGACGCCGTCGGCACCGTGCTTCAGTCCTATCTGTATCGCACGGAGCGGGACGCGAAAGACCTTATGGCTGCGGGCTGCCGCCTGCGTTTGGTGAAAGGCGCTTACAAAGAACCGCCCGAAGTCGCATATCCGAAAAAGGTGGACGTCGACGCAAACTACGCGAAAGTGATGAAGATTCTGCTGCCGAGCGGTATTTACCACGGCATCGCGACGCACGATCCTCGGATGCTCAAGGCCACTAAGAAATTCGCCGCGGAGCAGGGAATTCGCAACGATCAATATGAATTTCAGATGCTCTACGGAATTCGCACGGACTTGCAGGATCAGCTGATTCGTGAGGGATATCGCTTGCGAGTCTACGTTCCTTATGGCTCCGACTGGTTCCCGTATTTCATGCGCCGTCTGGCCGAACGTCCCGCCAACCTGAAATTCTTCCTCTCCAATTTATTTCGCAAATAAAGTTTGATTGAGTTATCTGGATGCGTTGCAGGCCGTCATCTACTTCTTGCGGCACACGGTCACGCCATCGCGCAGCGGAATCAGCACAGGGAATAATTCCTTCGAGGAGTAAACAGCCTTATTGAATTCTTGTACTCCGCGCGTGCTTGTGTCTTTTGCGCGCCGCGTCACGCGTCCCGACCACAGAGTATTGTCCGTCAGCAGCAATCCGCCGGATTTCAATCGCCGCAGCGCCTTGCGCAGAGCCGCGGGATACTGGTGTTTATCCACGTCAATGAAGATCAAATCGAATTTCCCTTTCGTCCTATCGAGCATCGCCAGCGCATCACCGGTCATCACTGTGATCCGCTTTTCCACGCCCGCCCGTTCAAAAAACTCTTTCGCGCGCCGCGCATTCGAAGGGTCGCCATCCGTGTAATAAATCTCCGCGCGAGGTCCTGCCGCCCGCGCCAGCCATATCGTCGAGTACCCGATTGCGGAACCCATCTCGAAAATCCGCTTCGCACCACAGATTTGTACCAGTAAATAAATCATCCGGCCCACCGCCGGCCCAATGATGGGAATATCGCGTCGCCTCGCCAGCCGCTCCATGTCCGACAGCACCGCATCGCGCGCCGGCAAAATATCGTAAATGTACTTCTCAACATTTGCTTCCGTGATCTTGCCGGCCATCAATCCGCCTCTCTCTGTGACGCCAATAAAAGCTGCTGCCTTACCCGATGCTTTCACCCGGTTTTAACGCATGAATCTCAAGTCCTGGAATATCCTGCGTCAATTTCTTGAGTTCTTCCGGCGTGCCGGTAAGCGCGGGAAACGTTCCATAATGCATCGGCACGACGTGCTTCACGTTCAGCAAACGAATCGCCATCGCCGCTTCGCGCGGGCCCATCGTGTAGTGGTCGCCGATCGGCAACATCGCTACTTCCGGCTCGTACAATTCGGCGATCAATTTCATGTCACCAAAAACCGCCGTATCTCCTGCGTGATAAATCCGCAGCCCTCCTGGCAGTCGAACGATATATCCGCATGGCTCGCCCCCGTAAATCATCTTCTTCCCGTCCTCAATTCCATTGGAATGCAGTGCATTCACCATCGTCACTTCGATTTCGTCAGCAGTGATCGTCCCGCCTTTGCCCATCCCTGTCGTGTTCTTCACACCTTTCGATGCCAGCCACAAGCTCGTCTCGTAAATTGAGATCACCTGCGGTTTGAACTTCTTCGCGATTTTCACCGCGTCGCCGATGTGATCGCCGTGCCCGTGGGTGATCAGCACCGTATCCACGCGTGTCAATTTCTTGGCCGCCCTCGGACACGCGGGATTTCCATCGACCCACGGGTCCACTACAATCACCTTCCCGCTTGGCGTCGTGATCTTGAACGTAGCATGGCCTAGCCAAGTCAGTCTGTTGCCGTGAGTTTTCAGCACGATCGCCTCCAGATGTCGGGCTCCGAAAGTTGAGGCATGATTAAGTCTTTACTAAGGCGTTCCAGATTTTGGTGCGAACGGATTTGCGGTCAAACTGTGAATCTCCTTCTCGAATTCCGCGCGCGGTCTCGTTCCAAAGAACTGCGCGTCAAATTCTCCATTCGGCTTGTAGAAAATTGTCGAGGGAATCGCGCCGTTCCACGCCGGATCGACCCCATGGTCGAAGCCATCGACGTCGATTCCCGGTTTCTGCCGGTAATTCGGAAAATCGGGCCGATACATCGCGAGAAAGTGACCCACGACGTTCAGATCCGCGTCCGCGTCGAAACTCACTCCAAGAAAAACCACTCCTTGGGGCTGATATTTTCTCGCCAACCCCACCAGCATCGGATATTCTGCTCTGCATGGCTCGCACCACGTCGCCCAGAAATTCACCACCAGTGGCTTTCCTTTGTATTTCGCCACCAGTTTTTGGTAACCCGCCAGATCAATCAGAGGAAGTTCGTCGTTTTGCTTTGAAGCGGATTTTGTCGCGGCAGTCTTCGCTGAAGCGGCGCGTTGTGTCTTCGCTGCGGATCGCCGTGCAGCTTGGCTTTCACGTGATGCGGCGAGTGTCGATCCAAAGCAGGTGCATCCAAGGCACAAAATCACCGCCGCTGAACAGGCTTTTCGTTTAAGCGTCGTCTTTTGATTGGTGGTCATGAGGTTTATTCTATCTGTGCACCTCTCCCGCTTCAATGTGCTGTTTTGCTCAAAAAAAGGAGTCGGCAGTCTTCAGGATCTCCTGACTCCCCAGCCCTACCCACTGTAGCCGAAGATTGATATAATGGAAGCCCACCCTTGTTGACTCGGCCATGATGTGACAATCAGCTCCGACCCTGCCACAAGCGATACGATTACGATGCTGATCGCGCCCAACACGAATCATATCGAAAGACCACAAGGAGAATTGTAGTCATGCGAAAAATTCTGGCTGTCACGCTCGCCCTTGCTCTGCTGTACATTCCGCTGTCCGCCTACGCAGCCAGTCCGGTCAATATGAATGCTCCGAAGGCGGTCGCTTCACGGCAAGACCAGCAGGATCAGCAATACCAGCAAGACCAGCAGGTTCAGGATGACTACGCACCCTACGTGCCATATTCCCCCGAGCAGCTCGACAACCTGCTGGCTCCCATCGCTCTGTACCCAGATCCGTTGCTCGCGCAGGTTTTGCCTGCCGCAACCTTTGTCGATCAAATCGACGACGCGGACCGCTGGGTGCGTGCCAATGGCCAGGAAGACATTGACGATCAACCGTGGGACGTCAGCGTCAAGGCCGTCGCACACTATCCCGAAGTCCTAGACATGATGGACGAGAAGCTCGACTGGACCACTGCCGTCGGTCAAGCCTATGTCAACCAATCGACCGATGTTATGGAATCCATCCAGCGCTTGCGATCGCTGGCCTATTCGCAGGGGAACCTTGTCTCGAATTCGCAGTGGCAGATCGTCGACCAGGACGACGTGATTCAAATTTGGCCTACGAGCCCGCAATATATCTACGTGCCCGTGTACGATCCGGATGTCATTTACCATCGGCGCATTTTTTTTGGAGGGATTTTCGGCGCGGGGATTTCCTTTGGCGTGGGCTTTACTATCGGTGCATGGCTCAATCGTGACACCGACTGGCGCAATCATCGCGTCTATTACACAGGATGGCGAGGTGATAACGATTGGCAACGTCGCTCGCGTCCCTACATTCGTCAAAATAACGTTTACATCAATAATCGGGTCACGAACATCACCGTAAATCGCACGGTCGTCAATCGCAGAGTGAACGTCAGCAACGTCAACCGGTATACGAGTGTTCATCGGGACGTCAATTTCGACAACACGGATCGCAACAGAAACGGTTCGAACCAGAACAATCGTGGCAACCAGAACGACAGGTTTGATCGTAACCAGAACAACCGAGACAACCAGAACAATGGGATCGAACCTAACCGAAACAGACAGCCGTATCAGAACAATCAAAACAATCGGACGGACACGGCCCGTCCTAATTATCAAACTCCGCCCGTCGACAATCGGGTGATCAATCGCAATATCGATACCAGCAATCCACGGCTCAACCAGTTCCGCGGTCGCCAAACTCCGCAGCAACAAGCGACCCCACCGCAGCAGGCGCCGCCCCGAGAGGTTCGGACTCCGGAACAACAACAGCCAAATCGGCCAACACAACAAACGCTACCACCGCAGCCTGTACGTCCGGCGCAGCAACCTGCTCGAACGCCGCCACAGGTGAATCGCCAAGTGCCGCCACAACAAGTGCGCCCTGCCCCCGCGCCGCCCCAAGGTCCGCACGCCTTCGGCCGCACTGAAGGCAGCTTCACTCCACAGGCTGCGAGCCTGCGCGGGCAACAGAGCCGTCAGCAGATGAACAGGCCGGCGCCCCCACGGCCCGAGCCCAGTCGCGGTCAACCAAACAAGTCAAAGCCAAACCGTCCGGGGAAGCCCCAATGAGCCGCGCAAAATCGCAAGCGAAAAGGTGCACTCTCATGCAAATTCGAGCGAAACAGATCTCAAGTCGGGCAACCATTCCTTCCGCCCTCGTTTTCTTGACTGCCATGGCTGCGGTCTTCGTCTTCGGAAATGTGGCGATTCTGCATGCCCAGGACGCGGCCCAGGAGACATTTTCCTCACCGCAGCAGGCGATGCAGGCCCTTGTGCAAGCCGCCCAGTCGAAAGATCACGCCGCCCTGGACAAAATCTTTGGCCCCGCCGCTCAGCAATTGCTTTCCGGCGATCCGGTGGAGGATGCGAAGGATCTGAATGATTTTTCCAAGGGCGTTCAGGAGTCCGCCCAACTCAAACAAGACAGCGATTCGAAGTACACCCTCACCATCGGCCAGAATAATTGGCCGTTTCCGGTGCCCATTGTGAAACGAGGCGATGAGTGGGTTTTCGACACGAAGGCAGGCTCGCAGGAAATTTTGGATCGCAGAATCGGAGAGAACGAGCTATCCGCAATCACCACCTGTCGCGCCTACGTCGTCGCGCAGTGGGAATATTTCACGCACGACGACTGGGGTCACAATGGCGTCGCCGCCTATGCGCCCCGGTTCATCAGCACGCCGGGCCAGCACGACGGCCTGTACTGGGAAACTGCTCCGGACGAAGCCCCAAGCCCGCTTGGCGCGCTCGTCGCCGAAGCTCGCGCGGAAGGTTACGGCTCCCGGAACGCGTCCGCGCAGAACGATGCCGGCGGCAATAATTCCTCAGGTGGACATCATCCGTTCCACGGATACTATTTCAAAATCCTCACGAGTCAGGGGCCGCATGCTCCCGGCGGAGAATATAATTACATTATCAACGGCAATATGATTGCCGGCCACGCCCTGATCGCTTATCCCGATAAATGGGGCAATTCCGGCGTAATGACTTTTATCGTCAATCAGCAGGGTCGTGTTTACGAAAAGAACCTCGGTCCCGACACGGACTCGCTCGCCGCCGCCATCACCGAGTACGATCCGGATGTGAGTTGGAAGCTCGTCGACTCGAATCCGCAGTAATTCTGCCTTCTCGCATGCAAGCGAGCGCAGGCATCGACGCGTCGCAAAACGGGAATATGGAAATTGAGAGACGCAAAAGTGGGCCGCAGTCGCTCGGGGCAACACGTTAGAAGCGAAAGGCGACGCTGACTTCAGTTTCGAAATTGTTGACGGTGAAGGGGCTGAATACGAACTTTTGCCCATTTGAAACGAAGCTATGCGGCCCTTGATGCACGATCAAGTCGCTCGCGTCGTACCGGAATAGCCAGTGACGCGAAAGAAGAAATTCCGCTCCGCCGCCTGCGTCGTAGGCCGCATCGGTCAGCCGACCAAACGTCAGTGGATTGCTCGGAGTTGCGAAGTTTAACGAGGTGATTACCTTTGAATAGCTTACGAAGCCTGGCCGAAATTTGGCAAAAACGCCCCAGTTTTTCCAGCGTATGTCGCTTTTGATACCGAATAACGCTTGGCTGAAATTCCCGCCAAAGAATTGGGTTTCAAAGATGGGGTGGGGCTCTCGAAGCGTGGAATCATACTCAGCCTCGAAAGCCAGATGCGGGAGCCAATTCCACGTGAACCTGCCTCCTAATTGGAATTCGTCGGGTGTTGCCACTAAGCGAGCGTGATAGGCGCTGAACACGGGACCGACTTCGAATCGCGGAGCGTTCGTCTGGGCCGGCAGTGACCGTGCGCAAAGGGCGAGGCCGACAACCAGCGCCAAAAATCCGAGGAACGCCGGAGGTACCAGCGTCCGGCGCTCCATGTGTGTAGTTTCGGTCGCGAGAAACGTCGGGACGAGGGTAACTACGCGAATACGTCTCATAGATATAAACTCCCTTTGCGCCGGATTCTACCCCCCTGCGGGGGCTCGTCAAATGTTTTTTACATATAGACTAAGTGAACTTCGAAAATTATGGACGATAGGTAATAGAGAAAAAAAGTTACCGGTTGAGGGCGGAATCGGACGGTAACGACGTACTGCGCGGCAATCGGTTTGGGGTCGAGCATTGAGGGCGAATGCCTCCGTTGGCGGACGGCGTTCGTGACGGCGGGAACATTACGAGTCGGGTACCGTTTGCGATAGAATGGAATTTCTGGGCCGCAGATCCCAGGGCTTGTACGCTCTTTTTTTTGATGATATAAAATGCTTGTTTTTCTTCACCGGACGCTTCAACATTGATACCAGCATTTATTGCGTGGTGCTATTTCTGGTGGTTTTCGGAGAGAACTAAATGGCCTATGTAATTGCGGAGCCCTGCATCGGAACCAAAGACTCGGCCTGCGTCGACGTCTGCCCGGTGGATTGCATTCATCCGCGCAAGGATGAAGCGGATTTTGAGGGCGAGAAACAGCTCTATATCAATCCTGAGGAGTGCATCGATTGCGGCGCGTGCGTCCCCGTGTGTCCCGTGACGGCGATTTTCGCCCTCGAGGATTTGCCCGAGAAATGGTCCGGCTACACGGCGATCAACGCAGACTGGTTCAAGAAGAAAAAGACCACAGCCTAGTTTTTTTGTCGGGGCACTCGAACCTAGCGCTGGAACAGGGACACGGCGAGCTTCGCAGCTCGCCGTTTTTAGTTATACCCTCGCTACTTTTTCGGGAGCTTGCAATGGCGCGAGAAACGATATCGATTCCGGTTAAA